>Ga0182735_1000010_pt1 | contig 423616 bp, 408 predicted proteins | sample eDN5th30CKraftMG_FD_128524 | JGI IMG/M metagenome (GOLD analysis project Ga0182735, IMG submission 128524) | Enriched Miracle-Growth compost microbial communities from Emeryville, California, USA - eDNA 5th pass 30_C Kraft MG (version 2) (version 2) ... | reverse complement strand
GCCCGAAGCGAGCTTCGACAGCGAGGAGGTCTGCGAGGCGGAATTGATGTTGAGGTAACGGACGGCCGAATTGGCGGCCAGGTTCGTCGAAATAACGGGCATTGCCTTACTCCTAGGCGTTGATGCTGCTCACCGCTAAATTCCGGCGGTGAAAACGCGAGTTTCGTTCGCGCTTGTTGCTTCAACGGCCAAAGGGAGCACCCCAGGCGCAGTTTAACGCAAATTTTCTGATTAATTTTAAGGATTAAAGCTTGGTAAACAGGGCGCGGATATCGCCCTCTTCATTGCGTAAATCATGCCTTAACTGCTGACGCCCCCGTTTGAGCAGGGATTCCACTGCGCTGACCGTGCTGCCGAGGATTTCAGCAATCTCGGAATTGGACAGATCGTCGGTATAGGACAGGATCAGGGCGATGCGCTGCTGATCGGGCAGATGCGCCATGGCGCGCTCGAGAATGTCGTTGAGTTCGCCCCGCTCGATCGAGGTCAGCGCATCGAGCCGGTCGTCGGCCTGTTCGGGCGCGTTTTCCATATCCTCGGTGGCCGGGCGGCGGCGCAGGTCGAGGCAACGATTGGTGATGACGCGATAGAGCCAGGTCGAAAAGCGGGCCTTGCCCTCCTGCCAGGTGCCGCGATGGGTCCACACCTTGAGCAGGGCATCCTGCACCACGTCGTCGGCATCGGCGGCGTTGCGGAGGAAACGGAAGGCCAAAGTATAGGCGCGGCCGACATGGCGCTGGGCCAGGGCGCGGAACGCGGCCTCGTCGTTCTGGCCGATGCGGCGCAACAGCAGATCGTCTTCGTCGGGCTGGCGCACAGGTTTTGGCGTTGGCAGGGCGGCAAAGGATGTCGGCGCATCCGGTTCGAGCGTGGTTTGCATCGCGAGAGCCATCACCTTCTCCTTTCCGGCATCAGCCAATGGCCTGAAAATGCCGGAAGGGCAGCGCTCCGTCAAGCGATAAATGGAAAAATATCCAGTTATATCAATAGTTTAGGTCGGCAACTTCTGCCCTTTCGCCCGGCAGGATTTTCCCTGTTGCGGCGCGTGCGCAGGCAGGCGCCGGCCTAAGCGCCTGAAAATACGCGATATCGGGGAAAGCGAGCGAGGCAGATGACCGGCAGAAATTGCCGGTCAGATCTTTGCCGCGGCGCGGGGACGCCTCATGCGTTCGCTGGCGATGATGACGAGGCCGGCCGAGAAGATCAGCACGGCGCCGAGGATGACATGGGCCGCCGGCACTTCGCCCCAGATCAGGAAACCGAGGATGAAGGCCCAGATCAGCGAGGTATATTCGAAGGGCGCCAGCATGGAGATGGGGGCGCGGCGCATGCCTTCGAAAAGGGCGAACTGGGCGGCGCCGGCGATGATGCCGGTCACAGCCATCAGCGCCAGATCGGGCCAGGGTGCCGGCACCCAGGCGAAGGGGACGAGCGGGGCGAGAAAGACGACGAAGAAACCGTTGGAAATGGTCATCTGCGTCAGCGAGGTTTCGCTGAGGGCGGTTTTTCTCAGCAGCACATTGGCGATGGCCCAGAACAGGGCGGCAAGCAGCGCGAGGCCGACCGGCAGGGAAAGGTCGAGGCCGGCGCCAATGATATTGCTGGCGATGACGACGCCGGCAAAGCCGATCAGCAGGGCGACCCAGCGATTGAGCGGCACCTCTTCGCCGAGTACCGGAATGGACAGCAGCGTCATGATGATGGGCGCGGCATAATAGAGCGTCGTCAACTGCGCGAGGCCGAGATCGCGCGCGGCGGTGTAGAAGGCGAGCCAGGCGGCGAGCAGCAGGACATTGCGGATGAAGAGCGGCTTGAACACCGGCGAATGCAGCGCCCGATACATGAGCGGCCGGCGCCCGACGGCAAGGCACAGCGCGAAAATAGTGACGCTGCGGATGAGCAGCACCTGCCAGACCGGCAGGCCCGCCACCAGCCATTTGACCGAGGCGTCCTGCATGGAGAACAGGGCATAGGACAGGCACGTGATGAGGATGCCGAACAAAGCGGTATTGGGCACGGAAGGCTCCGGGGAGGATCTGGCGCGAGCCAATAGCGCCGGCGCAAGACAGTTCTATTGCAGTCTTGGCGTTATGCGTCTGTGACGTATTGTATCGAGGCGCGGATTCGAAACAGAAAGGCCCGCAGGCGATGTCCGATTTCGATCTGGTTCTCTCCGGAACGGTGGTTTTACCCGATCTCGTGGTGGAGAACGGCTATGTCGCGGTGGAAGGCGGCAAGGTCGTCCATGTGGGGGAAGGCACCGCGCCTTCGGCAAGGGAGCGGCACATATTGGGCGAGGCGCTGATCCTGCCGGGAGCGATCGATGCGCAGGTGCACTCGCTAAGCCAGAAGGGGCAGGAAGGCTTTACCTGGTCGACGCGTTCGGCGGCGGCGGGCGGGGTCACCACCATTGTCGACATGCCCTATGACGAAGGCAATCTCGTCTGCTCGGCCGAGGCGGTGACAGCGAAGGCCACGCTGGCAGGGGAAGAGGCGCGGGTGGATTTCGCGCTTTACGGCACCATCGACCCCGAAGAGGGAACGAAGCGGATCGCCGAGCAGGTGGCGGCCGGTGTCGCGGCGTTCAAGTTCTCGACCTTCGGGACCGATCCGAAGCGGTTTCCGCGCATTCCCCCTGCCCTGCTCGCCGATTGCTTTGCGGCCATCGCGCCGACGGGGCTCGCGGCTGGCGTCCATAATGAGGACGACGAGATGGTGCGGGCGGCGATGGCCGTGGTCGAGGCCATGGGGATCACCGACTACCGGGCGCATGGGCTGTCGCGGCCGCCGCTGACGGAATTGCTGGCGACCTTGCAGATCTATGAGACCGGGGCGCAAACGGGCTGCCCGGCGCATGTGGTGCATTGCTCGCTGAGCCGGGGTTATGACATTGCGCGGCGCTATCGCGACGAGGGCTTCGCCGCCTCGATCGAGTGCTGCATCCATTATCTGACGCTCGACGAGGAGAACGATGTCCGCCGGCTCGGCGGCAAGGCCAAGATCAATCCGCCGATCCGGCCGCGGGCGGAGGTGGAAAGACTGTGGCAGCAGGTGGCGGCGGGGAATGTGACGCTGGTGTCGACCGATCATGTCTCCTGGTCGGAGAACCGCAAGAGCGATCCGAACATGCTCAACAATGCCTCCGGCGTGCCGGGGCTCGAAGTGATGGTGCCGCTTTTCGTCAAGGGCGCGCTGGAGCGGAACATTCCGCTGACATGGGCGGCAAAGCTGATGGCGGAGAACCCGGCGCGGCATTTCCGCCTCGACCATGTGAAGGGGGCGCTGAAGCCGGAGCGGGATGCCGATATCACCGTGCTGTTGCCACGGCCCAAGGTCTATGATGCAGCGGCGAGCGGGCACAATGTGGTGGGCTGGTCGCCCTATAATGGCATCGAACTGCCATGGACGGTGGGGATGACGTATCTGAGGGGCCGCTTGGCCTTTGACGGCACCAAAGTTCTGAACGAGCCCGGCACCGGGCGGTTCGTCCGGCCGGAGCTATCGGCATGATCCCCAATGCACCCATTCGCGCCGAGCGGATTGCCGCCGATATCGCGGCGCTGGCGGCGATAACCGAGCCGGACCGGCCCTATACTAGGCGTGCCTTTTCGCCGACCTTCGACGAGGGCCGGGCGTGGCTCGAAAAACGCATGGGGGAAGCGGGCTTCACCCATCATGTCGATGCGGCGGGCAATCTCATCGCACGCATGCCGGGAGCGAAGCCAGAGCTCGGCACCATCATGCTCGGCTCGCATTCCGATACCGTGCCCGATGGCGGGCGGTTCGATGGCGTGGCCGGGGTGATCGCGGCGCTGGAAGTGGCGCGGGCGCTGAGCGAACAGGGCATCGCGCTCGACCATGACCTGGAAGTGGTGGATTTCCTCGCCGAAGAAGTGTCGATCTTCGGCGTCTCCTGCATCGGCAGCCGGGGCATGACCGGCACGCGGCCAGCCGAATGGCTGAGCCGCGAGAGCCAGGGCATCACCTTGAAACAGGGGATCGATGCCGTCGGCGGCAATGGCGCGGCCGAGATGCTGCGCAACGATATCAAGGCCTTCCTCGAACTCCATATCGAACAGGGGCCGGTGCTGGAGAACGAGAGCCTCGATATCGGCGTGGTGACGGCCATTGCCGGGATCACCCGTATCGAAATCGTGGTCGAAGGCCGGGCGGACCATGCCGGCACGGCGCCGATGGGATCGCGCAAGGATGCGCTGACCACCGCCGCCTGGATCACCGTGGCGATCGAGGACCTGGCGACGGCGCTGGCTGCGGGCGAGGCGCATTTCGCCGCGACCGTGGGCGAATTCGTGATGGAGCCCAATGCCGCAAATGTGGTGCCGGCGAAGGTACGCATGCTGATCGATGCGCGGGCGGAGCGGCGCGAAGATATGGACCGGTTTCTCGAAGAACTGGCCAAGGGCGTGGGCGGCATTGCCGAGCGGACCGGCGTCACCGTCCAGCCGCTGCGCATCGTCTCCGACAATCATCCGACGCCGTGTGATCCTGACCTTCTGGATGTGCTCGATCAGAGCTGCGAGGCGGTCGGGGCGCGGCACCGCCGCATGGCTTCGGGGGCGGGCCACGACACGGCCTGGATGGCGCGCATCACCAAGGCGGTGATGATCTTCGTGCCTTGTCGGGGCGGACGCAGCCATACGCCGGAGGAATTCGCCGAGACCGAGGATATCGCGCTCGGCGCTTCGGTACTGTTCGAGGCGGTGCAGCGGCTCGACAAACAATTGCAGAAGGACAGGTAAGATGGGGCGCATTCTGACCGAAAAGGACGTGGAGCCGGCGGTGAAAGGCGGCTCCGTCTATGCTGCGGGCGGTGGCGGCTGGGCGGATCACGGGCGGATGCTCGGCTATGCCGCCGTCAATATCGGCAAGCCGGAACTGGTCGATATCGACGAACTCAACGATACCGACTGGATAGCGACGGCAGCCGCCATCGGCGCGCCGGCCTCGACTACGCCGTGGGAAATGCAGGGGGTGGATTATATCAAGGCGGTGGCGCTGCTGCAGGAAACGCTGGGCGAGCGGCTGGCAGGCCTTATGGTGGGGCAGAACGGCAAATCCTCGACCCTCAATGGCTGGCTGCCTTCGGCGGTGCTCGGCACCAAGGTGGTGGATGCGGTGGGCGATATCCGCGCGCATCCGACCGGGGACATGGGCAGTATCGGCACGGCCGGCTCGCCCGAACAGATGATCCAGACGGCGGTGGGCGGCAACCGGGCCGAGAACCGCTATATCGAACTGGTGGTGAAGGGCGCGACGGCCAAGGTCTCGCCGGTGCTGCGCACCGCCGCCGATCAGTCCGGCGGCTTCATCGCCTCGTGCCGCAATCCGCTCCGGGCCAGCTATGTGCGGCAGAATGCGGCGCTGGGCGGCATTTCGCTGGCGCTGAAACTCGGCGCGGCGATCATCGCGGCGGAGGCCAAGGGCGGCGGCGCGGTGATCGATGCCATCGTCAGGACGACGGGCGGGACGATCCTTGCCGAAGGCGAGATCAGCGACAAATCGGTCACCTATACCAAGGAAGCCTTCGATATTGGCACGCTGACCATCGGCCGGGGCGACAGCGCCCATGTGCTGCATGTGATGAACGAATATATGGCGGCCGAGGATGCCGGCGGTATGCGGCTGGCCACCTTCCCCGATGTTATCACCACGCTCAGCCCCGAAGGCGAGCCGCTCAGCGTCGGGCAGTTGCAGGCCGGCATGCGTATCTTCGTGCTGCATGTGCCGAAGAGCATCATTCCGCTGTCGTCGAGCGTGCTCGACCCCACCGTCTATCCCTTTGTCGAGGAGCGCATGGGAATCGAATTGGCCCGCTATGCGCTGGAAGGCAGAGGCTGATGGCGCGGGACCGTGAATTCGAAGAGCTGATCGTCGACGATCTCGGTCCCCTGCCCGGGCTCACGGATAAGCCGATGTTCGGCGGGCTGGCATGGATGCTGGACGGGCATCTGCTGTGCGCCGCGCGCGAGACCGGCATGATGGTGCGGCTCGGCAAGGGCAATGACGGCTGGGCGCTGGAGCATCCCGATGTGACGCAGATGCGAAACATGGGCGGCTGGATCAATGTCGGGCGCGGGGCATGCGACGATGACGGGCTGCGGCGGAGATTGCTGGATGCGGCGGTGACCTTTGTGGGGACATTGCCGCCGAAGGGGTAGCGCTGGATACCTGGGCTCCATCGTTCCCCTCACGGGGATGGCATCGGGTGCTTGGCTCATGCGGTGAAAAAGCAAACCCTGGGGGGTCCCCTCTCACTCATCGAGTTCCGGATAGTGGCGGAACAGGTCGCTTTCGTTTTCGGGCAGGCGGCGGTTGCTTTTGAGGTAGGCGGCGATGTTCGGGCGGGTGGCGACGCGGTCGTGGAGAGCTCGTAGCTTCGGGTAGTCGGCGCCGATCCGCTGCATGAGTTTCGGGAAGGCGTAGTCCAGGCCCTCAACGATCTGGAACAGCGACAGGTCGGCATAGCTCAGCCGCGCGCCGACGAGATGGTCGGGACCTTTGGGGTTGCGATCGAGGATGGTTTCGAACCAGCGCAGAAACTTCGGAACGCGGCTATCGCGGAATTCCTCGGCGCGGCGCAGCGATTCCGGCTTCTGTTCTTCATAATAGCGGCCCATGCCGAGCGGATGGTGCACGTCATGCCCCTCGACGACGAAATCGGCGATGGTGAGCTGGATCTGATGCGTCCAGAGCCGCAAGCGTTCATCCTTGGGGGCAAGCTCCAGCCGGTCGCCGAGATAGAGCAGGATGGCGGCGGTCTGGCCGATGATCATCTTGCCGTGCCGGAGAAAGGGCGGGGCGAAGGATGGCGTGTCGGTCTCGCGGCTCAACGCCTCGATGACGCCGTCCCCCTCCTCACGGGCCACATCTTCATAGGCGACGCCGGCCTCTTCCAGCGCCAGCCGTACATATTCGCCCCGGCCCTGAATACCGGTCCAATAATAGAGTTCGTAGGTCATGGCGGACAAACGCCCTCCCGATCTGCCCGTTCCCCGAGGACGGGCAGAGGAACATGCTTTCCCTTCGGTTGAAGTTCCGCCGTTCATTGCGAGGAGCCCAAGCGGGCAGTTGGTAACCCTGCCGCGGCTCCGCCATAATCGCACCACAATCGGCCGGTGGCGACCCGCAACTTTGCCCAGATTTTTCCGGGAACCCCGTCAAATGCCTCCTCGGGCCGGCTTGCGATGGAACTGTTGCGCAAAAAACACGCCACGCAAATCGAATCCCGAATCGAACTCGATTTCTGCCTTTTGCGAGGTCAAGAGGCTTGGAATTGGATTCCCCTCCTAATTTGGGACAGTCGGCGCGCGGCAGAACCTGCCTATTGCCCGCATTCGGCTCATGCCAAAACGACACAAAGTAACGCCTGCGACCAATTGCACCAATTTGGCACACATTGCGGCCTCGTGAAGCACCTAGCGGTATAAGCGTCACTATCGTTCACGAGATACAGGCTTGAATAAGAACATCGTTTCGACCGCAGCACTCGCTGCAACCCTCCTTTTGGTTTCCACTGCTGCTTCCTATGCCCAATGCGGCGGCGCTTCCTGGTACGGTCCCGGTTTCAACGGCAGACGTGCCGCCTCAGGCGAAATCTTCAATGAAAATGCCATGACCGCAGCCCATCGGTCCCTGCCCTTCGGCACCAAGCTCATGGTGACCGACCAGCGCACCGGGCGTCAGGTGGAGGTCACCATCAATGATCGCGGGCCTTATATCGGCAGCCGGATCATCGATCTGTCCAAGGCCGCCGCGACCGAACTCGGTTTCCGCAATCGCGGCGTCACCTCGGTGTGCATCGCCGAGATGTAATCCGGCAGGCGCCTCGCGCCCGACCGATGCCATGCAAGGGTCGTTCCGCCTCGATCGGGACGACCCTTTTGCCTGCCCGAGCGTTCCATTTCGGAAATCGATACAGGCGGGCGGCCGCGCTATAGTGGCTGACGCCGAATCGCATAGCCTTCGGCGGTCAACGAGCGAGCATTCATCATGCGTTTTGGTATCGACCTGCCGCCCCAGATGCGGGTCTATGGGGCGTTTTTTCTCTATTCCTTCTGCATGGGAAGCCTGTTTCCGCGCATTCCCGATATTCAGGCCGCCATGGGCGTGGGGGAAGGCGCCCTGGGGCTGGCGCTGATCGGCACATCGGTCGGCACGCTCGCCTCGCTGACCTTTGCCGGGCCGGTACTGGAACGCATCGGCTATCGCCGCGCCATCCTCGCCGCCATCCCGCTCCTGTCGCTGTTCTATGCCATCGCCGTATGGGCGCCGGCACCGGCCCTGTTGTTCCTGCTGCTGATGCCGGTAGGGGTGATGATCGGTGCCATCGAGATCATCGTCAATCTCGAGGCCGACCGGACCGAGCATGCCATCGGCCGGCGCATCATGAACCGCGCCCATGCCTTCTGGAGCATCGGTTTTTTCACCTCGGGGCTGATCGGCGCCTTCATCGCCCAGGCCGGGCTGTCGCCGCAGCTGCATCTCGCCATCATGGTGCCGGTGCTGATCGTCGGCACCGCCATATTGCTCGGCCGGTTCGACCCCGCGCCACACAGGACCGGCGGCAACACCGATCAGGCGCCGCAATTCGCGCGGCCAACGCTGGCCATCATGGTGCTGGTGGCGGTGACGCTCTCGGCCATGGTGCTGGAAGGGGCCGGCGGCGACTGGTCGGCCATCTATATGCGCGACATGTTTGTGGTCGAACCCTTCCTTGCCGGCTTCGCCGTGGCGCTCGGCGCCGGCACGCAGGCGATAGCGCGGTTCTTCGCCGACAGCTTCGTCGAGCGGTTCAGCCCGGTCGCGGTGGCGCGCACGCTGCTCGCCATTCTCGGCCTCGGCGCCCTGCTGGTGTTTTTCGCCTTCAATCCGGTCATGGCGCTGATCGGCTTCGGGCTGATGGGCGTGGGCACCAGCGCCATTTTCCCGCTCGCCATGTCGGCGGCGGCGCAGCGCACAGACCGGCCGGCTTCGGTCAATGTCGCGGCGCTGGCGCAGATATCCTTCGTCGCGTTCCTCCTCGGCCCGCCGCTGCTCGGCTTCGTCGCCGAACATTTCGGCATACGCTGGGCCTTCGGCATCGGCATTCCGCTGGTGGCGCTGAGCCTCGTTGCGGCCGGTTCGCTCGGCCGGCGCAAGCTGCGGACGGCTGCGGCATGACGGGAGAATTGCCGCCCATTGTCGACCTGCGGCAATCGGCAACGGCATTGCGGGTGCAGCGCGGGGTCATGCGGTTCCTGAGGGAAGTGCATGATATGTGCTGCTATGCCGAAGTGCCGCTCAGGAACGGGCGGCGCGCCGATATCGTCGCGGTGGGCGCGAAGGGCGAAATCTGGATCGTCGAGATCAAATCGAGCCTCGTCGATTTCCAGGTGGACCGGAAATGGCCGGAATATCGGGAATTTTCCGACAAGTTCTTCTTCGCCAAGCCCCCCGAACTCGACCCGGATATCTTTCCCGAAAGCGAAGGGCTGATCGTGGCGGATGGGCATGACGGCGCCATGCTGCGCGACAGCCCGGACACGCCGCTGCCGGGCGCGCGGCGCAAGGCCCTGATGCTGAAGCTGGCGCGGCTGGGAGCCGACCGGATTCACACGCTGATGGACCCGGGACCGAAATAGGCCACCGCGCCACCATCCATCCAAAGCCACTTTCCCACGGGCCTGGCCCGTAGGTCATTCGCCACATTCACCGCATGCGGATAGCGGCCCGCGGATCAAGTCCGCGGGATGCGATTGTGGGGTGGAAGAGGTGTACGCCGAGCTTAGCGCGGGGCGCGCTTGGCGAGGATGCGCTGCAGGGTGCGGCGATGCATATTGAGGCGGCGGGCGGTTTCGGAGACGTTGCGGTCGCACAGCTCATAGACGCGCTGGATATGTTCCCAGCGCACGCGATCTGCCGACATCGGGTTTTCCGGCGGCTCGGGCTTGTCCTCGCCGGTGGCGAGCAGGGCGTTGATGACGTCGTCGGCATCGGCGGGCTTGGAAAGATAATCGATGGCGCCGAGTTTCACCGCCGTCACGGCGGTGGCAATATTGCCATAGCCGGTGAGCACGACGGCGCGCGCTTCGGGGCGCTTCTGATGCAGCGCCGAAACCACTTCGAGCCCGTTGCCGTCTTCGAGCCGCAGATCGACCACCGCATAGGCCGGCGGCAATTGCTCGACGGCGGCGAGCCCGTCGGCCACGGTGCCGGCCACGCGGACATCGAAGCCGCGCCGCGCCATTGCGCGTTCGAGGCGGGTCAGAAAGGCAGCATCGTCGTCCACCAGAAGGAGGCTCGGATCGGTTGCCAGAAGATCTTCGATCGTGCTCATAGCTCTCACATAAGCCTTTGCGGCAAAAACGTCAAAATGCCGTTTTACGGGACGTCGATTCGACCGCAGAGCGCGGCCAGGCGATACGGACCCGCGCATGGCTGCCATCGGGGCGGGCATTGTCGAAAGATAGGCGCGCGCCCGTCCGCTCCAAGAGCGTCTTGGCGATGAAAATGCCGAGACCGAGGCCGCCCGATTTATGCGCATCGGCGCCGGACGGATCGCGCGGGCGGCTGGTGAGATAGGGCTCGCCCAGCCGGGTGATCAATTCGGGCGCGAAGCCCGGCCCGTCATCGGTGATGGTGACGATGACATTGAACTGGTCCCAGGCGGTCACGATGCGGACCGTCTGATGAGCGAAATCGGTAGAATTTTCAATGAGATTACCGAGACCGTAGAGCAGCCCCACGCCGCGCTCGAACACCGGCGCCGGGCCGATCGCCCGTTCATTGTCGAACAGGATCGCCTTCCCGCGCCCCTCATGGGGGCGGGCGACCTCGGCCAGAAGATCGGTGAGCGGCACGGCGGCGAAGGGATCGCCCTCTGCCGGCTCGGTATCGAGATTGCGCAATTTGGCAAGAATGGCGCGACAGCGCGCCGCCTGCTCGATGATCAGCTCGACATCTTCGGCAAGGTCGCTGCCGGGCTCGGCCTCGGCGCGCATTTCCTTGGCGGCGAGAGCGATGGTCGAGAGCGGCGTGCCCAGTTCATGGGCGGCGGCGGCGGCAAGGCCATCAAGAGCGCTGAGGCGCTCGCGGCGCGACAGCGCCAGCTCGGTCGCCGCCAGCGCATCGGCGATCTGGCGGGCATCATGGGCGACGCGATTGGTGTAGGCGGCGACGAACACCACGCCGCAGATCAGCGACACCCAGACGCCGATGACATAGATGCGGTTGAAGACCAGCTCGTCATGCGGGTCCCATGGCAGCGGCAGATGCAGGACCGACACCACCGAGGCGATGCAGGTGACGAAGAGGGCGAGATAAAGCGTCTGGCGCTGCGGCAGGGTGGTGGCGGAAACCGAGACCGGGGCCAGAAGCAGCAGCGAGAACGGGTTCTGCAGGCCGCCAGTCAGCGCCAAGAGGCCACCCAGCTGCAGGCTGTCATAGGCGATCTGGAGGGCGGCAAAGACCGAGGACGGCCGGTAGGAGGCGCCGAAATGGAGGATCAGCCAGATATTGACGGCGACCGACAGTCCGATCAGCAGGAAACATTCGACCAGCGGCACCGGGAAGCCGAGGCCGAAGGCCACGAACACCACGCTGACCGTCTGGCCGGCAATGGCGAGCCAGCGCAGAAGCACCAGGGTTTCGAGCCGCAGCGGACGCCAGCTCGAAGGCAAAGGCAGGCCATCGGCCTCGCTCGTGGTCACGGTTTTTGCCTCCGAACGGCCGGAAACCGCGCCGCATGGGCATTGCCGGCGCCCATTTCAAGGGAAAAAAATCGAGGGCACATGCTTGATCCTGTCTCTGCCGGGGCCACGTAAAATATGTTCGTGACAGGGAGTGCAGCGAAATGAACACAGCAATCATCAAACCTCAATGGTCGCCATTGACCATTGCCCTGATGGTCATCGGTTTTATTGCCTTCTGGCCTCTGGGCCTGTTGATGCTCGGCTATATCCTCTGGGGTGAAAAATTCGGCGGCTCCGCCGAAAAGGCCCAGGGTTACTTCAACAAGGGCCGGGCTTGGTGCAGCGGCAATCATAACCGCCACGGCTTTGGCGGTCATCGCTATGCCTCGACCAGCGGCAATGCGGCGTTCGACGATTATCGCGACGAACAGCTGAAGCGCCTCGAAGAGGAACGCCGCCGGCTCGACGAGGAAGTGGAAGCCTTCCACGAATACATGGCCAATCTCAGAAAGGCCAAGGATCGGGAAGAGTTCGACCGCTTCATGAACGACCGCCGCGGCAATCGTCAGGGCTACAATCCCGACAATGGCGGCGACAACAATAACGGCAATTGGGGCCAGAACGGCTGACGCCGGCCCCATTGCCTTCTCCTCCTCCTGAAGCCAGTCGTTTCCCGACTAGCCACTCGCGCCCCTTCGGGGGCGCTTTTTTGTTGGTCAGCGCATATGAACTGGACACGCATAATCATGTTTTCCTAGAACCGTCGGCAACAAGGAGACAGATGATGCGCGCTTTGAGGATATTCGCCGTTCTGGCTATCGCCATGGCCCCGCTCCCGGCCATGGCGGCTGAGGTCGAGACCGCCATGGGAGCGGTGACGGTCCCGGACGATCCGCAGCGCGTGCTGGTGCTCAATCCGGCGCTGGCCGGTTCGCTCTATGCGCTTGGGGTCAATCCGGTGGCGGTGGTGGAATCGACGCGCTCGCCCACCGAGGAGGGCTATTCCTCGGTCTGGGCCGAGCCGGCGCGGGCGGCGGGAACGGAAGTTCTGCCCTGGAGCTTTGACGGGTTCGACATGGAGCTGATCCAGCGCTACGAACCCGATCTCATCATCGGTGGCGGACAGGGCCGGCCCGGCGCACTGGCGGAAGCCGCCTATGAACAGCTGGGCAGCATCGCGCCGACGCTTCTCGTCAGCGCCGAAATCGGCACCTGGGAAGGGGAGATGGATTTTCTCGCCGAGGCGCTGGGCCGGGAAGATGAGATGGCAGCCGCTCTGGCCGCCTATGCGGACAAGGTCGCGGGGGTGAAGGCCGCCATCGCGCTACCGCCGCAGCCGACCGCATTTGTGATGCCTTATGAGATCGGCCGGCCCTATTTCCTGCCGGAAACCACGGCGACGCCGGCATTGTTCGCCGAAGTCGGCTTCGAGCCCGATCCGCTGACCGAGCGCTTTCCGGAGTTGAAGCCCTTCGGCACCGGGGATTCGGTCGAGGTCAATCTGGAGCTGGTGCCGGACGTGCTCGATGCGCCGAGCATGATCGTGGTGCCGTGGTCGGCCGACGGCATCACCGCCGCCGATCTCGCGGCCGACCCGATCACCGGCCAATTGCCGGCCATTGCCGCCGGAAGGGCCTATGACTTTCCGGATTTTGCCTATCGCTTCGACTATTACGGCGCCATGGCGACGCTCGACGAGATCGCACGCGTCTTTGCCAAGCCCTAGCGCCGCATTCCCCCTCCCCCTTGAGGGGGAGGTTAGGGGTGGGGGTGCTGCGTTCTCCTTCATCACCGAGTATGCGGATATTCCAGCACCCCCACCCTCGGTCCCTCCCTCAGGGGAGAGGGAGGCGAAAGAGCAGCTGGCCGTTACGGCTAGCGCTCGCGGCCCCGACCGCGGCTGGCGATGACCGAGGCGACGATGCCGAGGACTAGCACCACCAGTAGCGGCCAATAGCGCCATTGGGCGAAAAGTGTCGGGGCCAAGCGTTCGTCGGGGTTGACGTCGAGAACGTTCATTTCAAGCGACGCGAGTTCGGCGGTGACACGGCCGAGCGGGTCGGTGGCGAAGGTGAGGCCGGAATTGGCGGCGCGGATCAGGCTCATGCCTTCTTCCACCGCCCGCAGGCGCGCGTGGTGGGCGTGCTGGGCCGGGCCGATCGAGGCGTCGAACCAGGCATCGTTGGTGATGTTGAGGATGAACCCGGCCGCGCCAGTGTCGCCGAGATCGCCCGAGAACAGGATTTCATAGCAGATCAGGGCGAGCAGGGCCGGGGTGTCGGGCAGCTGCATCAGCCTGCGGCGGACATCGCCATGGCCCCAGCCTTCGGCCCCGGGCACGAATTGCTTGATGCCGAGCTGCGAGAAAAAGCCCTGGAAGGGCAGGAACTCGCCGAAGGGCACGAGGTGGGATTTGTCGTAGCTGGCGACGATCTCGCCATTGGTGTCGATGGCGAGGAGCGCATTGAGCGGCGGGCCGGAGGGTTCGGTGGCGCCGGGCTCATATTGCTGGCGCGGGGCGCCGGCCAGCAGCATGGTCCCGTCGGGCAACATGCGGGCGATGCGCGCGAGGGCATCCGGATATTGCGTGAGAAAGAAAGGCAGTGAGGATTCGGGCCAGACGACATGGGTGATGTCGGCAAGGCCCTGATCGTTCGGGCCGAGCTGCATTTCCGACAGCGCCAGCAAGCGATCGATCAGCGCCACCGGATCGGCATTGCCCCAATCGGCATGTTCGTAAACCAGCGGCTGCACCAGCCGCATGGCGATATCGGTGCGCGGCGTCACCATGGTATTGGCGAAGCGCGCATAGCCATAGGCCAATTGGCCGGTGAGCACGGCCAGCGCGAGGAAAAACGGCAAAAGCCGGCGGCCGAGGCTGCGATCATCGGCGGGCCAGATCAGCGCCGGGGTCATGGCCAGCAGCGCCGCGATGAAGGTGAGGCCATAAATGCCGATGACCGAGGCGAGCTGCATCATCTCGTCGGTCGGGGTCAGCGCATAGCCGAGAAGATCGAAGGGAAAGCCGGTCAGCACATGGCCGCGCAGCCACTCGGCGATGGTGACGAAGGTTGCGAGCGTCAGGATGCGCCAGGAGCCATTGGACCAGAAGAAATGCGCCATGGCGCTGCCGAGGCCCCAGAAGAAGGCGATCAGCGCCGCCAGGGCCAGAATGGCGAAGGGCATGATGACGATCATGATGCCGCCATCGACGAAGAAGGCGGCGCCGAGCCAGTGGAAGGCGACGGTGAAATAGCCCCAGCCGAAAGCGAAACCGATGGTGAAGGCCGGCCCGAATATGAGCCGCCAGCCACGACCATGTTCACAGCCATCGAGGCACCAGACCCATAGGGGAAAGGTGACAAACAGCGCCGGCAGCACGAACAAGGGCGGAATCGAGAGCCCCGCAATGGCGCCTGCGACCACCAGCAGCAGAAAGCGCCGCCAGCCATGGCTCATCATGGCGGTTTCGGCCAGCCAGGTCATGCGCGACGGAGGGGCGAATCGGAGAGCATGCAGCAAAATTGCCGGAGGCGGCGGGAGCGTCAAGGCTCGACTTGGCGCGCGGCTGGGGCTAGAGCGACATCATGAATGTGACCCTTGCCATCGATACCGCCGCGCCGCGCCTACAGCTTGCCCTGCTGACGGCGGATGGGCATGTCGACACCTCGATAGACGATATCGCGACGGGTCATGCCGAACTGATCTTCGAGCGCATCGCGACGCTGCTGAAGCGCAACGGTCTCTTCTATGAAGCGCTGGAGCGGATCGCCGTCACCACCGGGCCCGGCTCGTTCACCGGGCTCCGGATCGGGCTGTCGGCGGCGCGCGGCATCGGGCTGGCGCGGAACCTGCCGGTGATCGGCGTGCCATCGCTGCTCGCCATCTCGCTTGCGGCACCCGAGGGGCGGCCGGTCTGCGTGCTGCTTGATGCGCGGCGCGGCGAAGCCTATGTCCAGCTTTTCACCGCCCCCGGCATGAAGATGACCGAAGCCCAGATCCTGCCCATGGAAGCCGCCCGCGCGCTGATCCCGGCGGAAGCGAACCTGATCGAAAATCCTTTCGTCGATATCGGGCTGGTGGCGCGCTATGGCGCCGTGGCCGATGCGGCGACGCATCCGCCCGAGGCGGCCTATGTGCGCGACGCCGACGCCAAGCCGCAGACGGCCGCGCGCATTGCAAGGCTGACGCCATGATCAAGCTGTGGACGGGGCCGAACGGGCTTCATATCGAGCCGGCCGAGGTGAGCGATGCCGCCGATCTCGCCCGCATCCACAAGCAGAGCTTTTATCGCGGCTGGTCGCAGGAGGAATTCTCCGACTTCCTCAACGAGGCCTCGACGCCCTGCTATATTGCCTGCGACGCCAGGCGGCGGATCGCCGGCTTCGCGCTGTTGCGGCTCGCCGCGGACGAGGCGGAACTGCTCACCATCGCGGTCGATCCCAAATGGCGCGGCAAGACGGTAGGGCGGGCGCTGATGAAGGCGGCCTTTGCCGATCTCATGCTGTCGCCGGCGAGGCGCATGTTCCTCGAAGTCGACGAGCAGAACATGCCGGCCATCCGCCTTTACGAGCGCGAGGGCTTCGCCCGGATCGCCGAGAGGCGCGGCTATTATCCGCGACCGGACGGCTCGGCCGCGACCGCGCTTGTCATGGCGCGCGATCTTGGATAACCCGATCCTCCTGACGGCGTTCAGAAAGGGCAAAGCGTGAGCAAGAGCCAGACCGAACCGACGCTGGAAGAGGCCTGCGTTGCCAAGGGCATGCGCATGACCGACCAGCGCCGGATCATCGCCCGCGTCATCGAGGACAGCTCCGACCATCCCGATGTGGAAGAGCTCTATCGCCGCGCCTCGGGCATAGACGAGCGGATTTCGCTGTCGACCGTCTATCGCACCGTCAACCTCTTCGAGGAGGCGGGGCTGGTGACCAAGCACGATTTCAAGGATGGGCGGGCCCGTTTCGAGCTCATCCCCGACGAGCACCACGACCATCTCATCGATATCCGCTCCGGCAAGGTCATCGAATTCCGCAATGCCGAGATCGAGGCCATTCAGGACCTCATCGCCAAGCGCCTCGGCTATCGCCTGGTCGATCACCGGCTCGAGCTTTATGCCGTGCCGCTCGAGCCCAATAAGGACAAGCCCAAGCCATGATCTTCCGGGTGCTGTTTTTCATCCTCATCTACGTCCCCTTCATGATCGTGGTGATCCCCCTGCAATGGCTGGTGCTGACGCTGCGCCTGCCGTTCTGGCAGTTCTTTCCGCGCATCTTTCACAAGCTGGGCTGCATCTTTCTGGGGCTGAGGGTCACCATGATCGGCAAGCCGGCGACGGGGCGGCCGACATTGCTGGTGTCCAACCATATTTCGTGGACCGACATCATCGCCATCGGCTCGGTGGCCAATGTCACCTTCGTCGCCAAGCGCGAAGTGGGCGACTGGCCCTTTGTCGGCTTCATGGCCTCGCTGCAAAAGACCATCTATGTCGACCGCACCCGCCGCAGCGATGCCGGCCGCACCAGCCGCGAAATGGGCGCGCATATGGCGAGCGGCAATGCGGTGCTGCTGTTCGCCGAGGGCCAATCGGATATCGGCACCCATGTGCTGCCGTTCCGCTCGGCGCTGATCGGGGCGGCCCAGCACGCCATGATCGATGCCGGGGCCAAGGATGTGTGGATCCAGCCGCTGACCGTCGCCTATACCAAATTGCAGGGCCTGCCGGTCAGCCGCAATGAGCGCTCGCTGATCGCCTGGATCAAGTCGAAATCGGTCAAGCAGAACATCGTCGAAATCCTGTCGGGCGGGGTCAAGGACGTGACCGTTTCGTTCGGCGCGCCGATTCCGCTCGATGAGGGGGCCAACCGGAAAGTGGTCAGCAAGGCGGCGGAGGATCAGGTGCGGGCCATGCTGGTGGCGCTCAATCGCGGCCTGCCGCTGCCGGCGGTGGCAGAGTAGGGGCGGTCGAGCACGGCTATGTTCCCTTGGCTGCTCTTGAGAAAGGGCGTATTTTTTCCGCTCTTCCGCGAAATCATCGGCTTCATCGCCCCCTCCCCCCTTGAGGGGAGGGAACGATAGAGCCCAGATGAAGCGTTGACCGGAGATAGACCATGCCCAAACCCAATCCCCGCCATCCGAACTTTCCCATTCCGGGCGGGCCGGAACTGCGTGCCAAGGGGTGGCGGCAGGAGGCGTTGTTGCGGCTTCTGGAAAACGTGCTCTCGGTCGGCGAAGACCCGGACAATCTCGTGGTCTATGCGGCGCTCGGCAAGGCGGCGCGGAATTGGGCGAGCCACAAGGCCATCGTCGAAACGCTGATCGGCATGGATGAGGACCAGACGCTGGTGATCCAGTCGGGCAAGCCGATCGGGCTGCTCAAGACCCACGCCAAGGCGCCGCTGGTCATCATGGCCAATTGCAACATTGTCGGGCAATGGGCCAAGGCGGAAATCTTCTATGAGCTGGAGCGCAAGGGGCTGATCGCCTGGGGCGGGCTGACGGCGGGCGCCTGGCAATATATCGGCAGCCAGGGCGTCATCCAGGGCACCTATGAAATCTTCATGCGCATCGCCGAGAACCGCTTCGGCGGCGATCTTGCGGGCCGGTTCATCCTCACCGCCGGGCTTGGCGGCATGGGCGGGGCGCAGCCGCTGGCCGGGCGCATGGCGGGGGCGGCGATCCTGTGCGTCGATATCGACGCGGAACGGGCGAAGAAACGCCAGCAGGTAGGCTATCTGCAGGAGATCGCGCCGGACCTCGACAGGGCACTGGCGATGATAGATGAGGCGGTGCGCGAGAAGCGCGCGCTGTCGGTTGGGCTCGTCGGCAATGCGGCCGAAATCTATCCCGAAATCGTCCGGCGCGGCATCGTGCCGGATATCGTCACCGACCAGACCTCGGCCCATGACCTCGTCTATGGCTATGTGCCCAAGGGCATGTCGCTCGATGAGGTGCGGCGGCTGCGGGTCGAGGGACAGGGCCAGCTGATGGCGGCGAGCCGCGCTTCGATCGCCGACCATGTCAGGGCCATGCTGGCATTCCAGGCGGCGGGCAGCGAAGTGTTCGACAATGGCAATCTGATCCGCACCCAGGCGCAGGCGGCCGGAGTGGAGAACGCCTTCGATATCAAGATCTTCACCGAAGCGTATCTCAGGCCGTTGTTCGCACGGGCGATCGGGCCGTTCCGCTGGATGGCGCTGTCGGGAGAGCCCGACGACATAAGCAAGATCGACGACAGGCTGTTGGAGATGTTTCCGGACAACAGGATCGTCACCAACTGGATTCGCCTCGCACGCGAGCATGTTCCCTTCGAGGGCCTGCCGGCGCGCATCGCCTGGCTCGGCCATGGCGAGCGCACGGCGCTGGCGCGGGAGGTCAACCGCATGGTGGCGGACAGGACACTTTCGGGTCCGGTGGCGTTCAGCCGCGACCATCTCGATGCCGGGGCCATGGCGCATCCCAATATCATGACCGAGCGGATGAAGGACGGCTCGGACGCCATCGCCGACTGGCCCATTCTCGATGCCATGCTGCTGTGCTCGTCCATGGCCGATCTCGTCGCCGTCCATTCGGGCGGCGGCGGCTATGCCGGCTATATGACTTCGGCGGGCGTCACCGTGGTGGCCGACGGCACCGAGGCGGCGGATGAGCGGCTGGACCATGCGCTGACCAATGACACGGCGCTCGGCGTGATGCGCTATGCCGATGCGGGCTATGAGGAGAGCATCGAAGAGATTGCGGCCAAGGGAATCGGCTATCTCGGCGGCACCAACTAGGCGAAAATGTCGCCCCGGCGATTGCCGAATTTTGAATATAGGCGGCGGACTGCAGGCGCCGACTTGACTTGGGACAGGCCCCCTTCCCTATGCTGAGGAACAAGCCTTCCGCCGGTTTGAGGCGGGTGCGGCTTTATTGGACCACACAGGAATTGTCATGAAACAGGATATTGAAATCACGACGCAGGACGGCACCGCCAAGGGCGCGATTTTCCGGCCGTCGAGCGGCGAAGCCAAAACCGGCATCGTGCTTTACATGGATGCTTTCGGTCCGCGCCCCGCGCTCGACCAGATGGGCCAGCGCCTCGCCGATGCCGGCTATATCGCCCTGGTGCCGGACCTGTTCTATCGCTTCGCCCCCTATGGGCCCTATACCGGCAACGCCTTTTCGGACAAGGCATCGGGCGAGCAGATCATGAAGATGCTCAACGGCACCAGCCAGGAAGACACCAGGCGCGACAGCGAAGCCTTTCTCGATGCGCTGGCGGCGGCGGGCGCCGAAGGCCCGATGGGCGTCGTCGGCTATTGCATGGGCGGCGGACGGGCGCTGACGGCGGCGGCGGCCTATCCGGAGCGGGTCGCGGCTGCCGCGAGCTTTCACGGCGGCGGCCTTGCGAGCGAGGCCGAGGACAGCCCGCATCGGCGTGCCGGCGACATTCGCGCCAGGGTCTATATCGGCGTTGCCGGCGTCGACCGCAGCTTTCCGCCCGAGCAATCGGCGCGGCTGGCCGAGGCGCTGCGCGTCGGCGAAGTCGATCATGTCATCGAGAACTATGTCGGCTTCAACCATGGCTGGACGGTGCCCGACCATAATACCCATGACCCGGTGGGCGCCGAACGCCACTGGAAGCGGCTGCTCGCCTTTTTCCGCGAGGTTTTCGCCTGAGCCAGAGGCGGGATGCGGGTGCCGCATCCCGCCGCCGGTGATAAGCCGGTGACAGCCCATGCCCGGTAAGACTTTGTTAACCATGGCGGCGGTTGATGGAGGCGATGAACAAAAGCTGATTTGGAGTTTGGGGCGATGGCGGAAACCGCGCATGTCATCGTGGTGGGCAATGAAAAAGGCGGGTCGGGCAAATCGACAACCGCCTTCCACCTCGCCGTCTATCTGCTCTATCAGGGCCATCGCGTGGCGACGATGGATGTGGACAGCCGCCAGCAGACCTTTACCCGCTATGTGCGCAATCGCCGGCACTGGGCCGACGAAGCCAAGCGCGACCTGCCGCAGCCCAAGCATGTCCACATGCCGACGGCCTGGGGGGATTCGGTCACGGAAAACCGCAAGTCCGAACTCAATATCTTCGAGAAGGCGGTGAACGATCTGCGCCACAGCGCCGATTTCATCGTCATCGACACGCCCGGCTTCGACAGCAATCTGGCCCGGATTTCCCACAGCGTCGCCGATACGCTGGTGACGCCGATCAATGACAGCCTGATCGATCTCGACGTGCTGACACGGCTCGATCCGAAAACCGGCCAGCCGATGGAGGCCAGCCCCTATTCGCGCCAGGTGCTGAAGACGCGGGCCGAGCAGATGCGGGATAGCGGCAAGGCATTCGACTGGGTTCTGGTGCGCAACCGCATTTCCAATCTCGGCTCGCGCAATGCGCAGACCGTGCAGGGCACGCTGGAAAAGCTGGCCGTCAGCCTCGATTGCCGGCTGGCCGAGGGCATTGCCGAGCGCGTCATCTTCCGCTCGCTGTTCGCGACCGGCATGACCGTGTTCGATCCGCTGGAAGCGGACCTGCTCGGCGGTGCCCCATCCATGTCGCATGTCAACGCGCGGCAGGAGTACCGCAATCTCGTCTCGGCGCTTCAGTTGCCCGCGCGGCATAGCGAGGACGCGATGGCAGGATTGTTGATGTCCGCCTGAGGGCAGGCCGGGGGCAGCGCCTGCCCCCGGATTTCAGTTTCAGACCAGATTGAGCGTGACGGCGATATTGCCGCGAGTGGCCTTGGAATAGGGGCAGGTCTCGTGCGCGGTATCGACCAGGCGCTGGGCGGCTTCGCGATCGAGGCCCGGCAGGCTCACATTGAGGCGGGCCTGAAGCAGGTAGCCGCCATCAGCAGTGCCGAGATCGACTTCCGCATCGACGGCGAGATCGGGCGGCAGCGTGATCTTGAGGTTGCGGGCAGCAACGCCCATGGCGCCGATGAAGCAGGCAGACCAGCCGGCGGCGAAAAGCTGCTCGGGATTGGTGCCTGTGCCCGAGGTACCGGGCGAAGACAGCTTGATATCGAGCCGGTTATCCGAACTCTGCGCGGCGCCGTCGCGGCCGCCGGTGGTGTGGGTCTTGGCGGTGTAGAGGACTTTTTCGACCGGGGTGATGCTCATCATGCGCTCCTTGCTTTCAATTCGTTCGATATTATTTATCGTCATAATTATTGTGACGGTGAGCTTGTCTCACACTCGCTTGCCGTTTACAAGCGTCAAAATGATTGTTGCGATAATTAAATTGCCCAGCGACGGAGAGACCGATGACCGACACGCCTGAGCGCATCGAAACCACGAGCCTGACCAATTTCATCTGCTTTGCGGTCTATTCGGCCAATCTGGCGTTCTCGCGCGTCTACAAGCCGATACTGGAAGCGCTGGGGCTGACCTATCCGCAATATATCACCCTGATCGCGCTGTGGGAGGAAGGCGAATTGACCGTCAAGGGCCTAAGCGAGCGGCTATTTCTCGAGCCCAGCACGATGACCCCGATGCTGAAGCGCCTCGAGGCCATGGGCTATGTGACGCGGCGGCGGGGAACGGAAGACGAGCGCGTCGTTTATGTCGCGCTGACCGAGGAAGGCCGAAAGGTGCGCGAAAAGGGCATTCCCTTCGGCGACGTGACGATGAAGGCTACGGGCCTGCCGTTGAGAGATATGGTGCGCCTGCAGAAGGACATCATCAGGCTGCGCGACAATCTGATGGCCGCGAGCAAGGACAATTAATGCCAGCCGCCCCGCCCCTCGCCGGGGCGGCTGGCTCCCCCCTCGGCTCTAGGCGAGCCGGGATTGCGGCGCCGCCATCTCCTCAAGGCCCGGCCAATGGCCGGTCTCGGCGAGGCGCGCGCGGATATCGGCGCTATCGGCATCGAGGCGCGGCGCCGGGCGCACATGGGTCTGGCGCTGGCCATCGAGCGTGACCGGCGGACGGATGGCATGGTCGGCCGCGTCGGGGCCATCCTTCGTGATGGGCACCACCATTTCGAGCGCCATAACCTGCGGGTCGGCCACCACTTCCTCCGGCGAACTGGCGGCGGCGAAGGGCACGTCATGCCGCTCCATGATCGCGGTCCATTCGGCGCGGTCGCGCTGCATGGTGATGGCGTTGAGCTCGACCCATAGCGCCTCGTAATGGTCGATGCGGGCGAGGCGGGTGGCGAAGCGCGGATCGGCGCGCAGATGCTGGGCGCCGAAGGCCTCGGTCAGCTCTTCCCAGAACTTTTCGAGGCTCGACAGGTGAATGACCACCAGCTTGTGGTCGCGCGTCTTGAGGATATGCGCCTGCGCCAGACGCGGCCGGTCGAAGGAGGTCGGGGCCTTGCCGAGCGCGAAAAGCGCGGTGAAGGGCTCGACGGTGAAGTGCATCATGGCTTCGAGCATGGAGACTTCGACCAAGCGCCCCTTGCCCGTCGCACCGCGCTCGACCAAAGCGCCGAGCACGCCATAGGCGGCATAGATGCCGGTAATGGCATCGGCCAGGGCGGGGCCGAGGAAACGCGGCTGGTCGGGATCGGTGACGACGCTGAGAAAGCCGCTCAACGCCTGGGCGACGGAATCGTAGCTCGGACGCTTCTGGTATGGCCCTTCGGCGCCGAAGCCGCTGATGGAGCAATAGACGAGCTTGGGGTTGAGCCCCATCAGCCGCTCCCGGCCGGCGCCCATGCGCTCGGCGGCGCCGGGGCGGAAATTCTGGATATAGACATCTGCTTCGCCGACCAGCCGGTCGAAGACGGCCTTGTCGGCCTCGGCCTTGAGATCGAGCGCGATGGAGCGCTTATTGCGGTTATAGGCCTGAAAATGGGCGGAATACTGCCCTTCCTGATAGGCGCGATAGGGGTCGCCATCGCGGCTTTCCACCTTGATGACGTCGGCGCCCAGATCGGCCAGCATCATGCCGGCGCAGGGGCCGGTGATGAAGGTGCCCTGCTCCAGCACCTTGATGTTCTTCAGCGGCTGATTCACGTCGCGCACTCTTATCGTTCGATGGTCGAGCCGGCCGGCAGCTCGCCGGCATAGGTGATGTCGGCGGTGGCATTCTCGGTGAGCGCGAAGCCGATCGGGTCGGTGCGCTCTTCGAGGAGATGGGCGATGAGGCTCGCGGTGCGCGCCAGGATCGGCACGCCCTTCATGGCGAGCAGCGGATAGCCGGCATCGAGCATCAAGGCGGGAATGGCGCCGGAGACATTGAGCACCAGATGCTTGCCGGTGATTTCGGGAATGAGCCTTTCGACCAAAAGCGCCGTCTCGAAATGCGGGCCGAAAAAGCCGAGTTCGCGGGCGACTTCGATCAACCTGCCGGTGCGCGGATCATGGGCCTTGTGATAGGGATGGCCATAGCCGGGAATGGCCTTGCGCTCGGCCCTGAGCGCCGTGATGACGGCACGCGCCCTGTCCTCGGGGGAGCCCTCGCCGGCCTGGCAATCCTTGAGGAAGATTCCGGCGCTTTCGGCCGCGCCCAGAATGACCGAACCGCAGCCGAGAATGCCGGCGGCGACCGCCCCCTGCAGCGCCTCGGGAGCGGCGGCAAGGGTCATGCGGCTCGCCTGCACGCTCGGCACCAGCCCATGTTCGGCAATGGCGACGAGGGTGGCATCGAGCGCCCGCGTCTGGTTCGGGCTCGGCAATTCGCCGGTGACCAGGAGCCAGGTATGTTCGGTGAAGCTGATCTTGCCGATGAGCTCGGAGGTCAAATCCTTGCCGCGCACGACGATCTGATCGGGAGACGCCGTCGAAATGCGCGTCGTGCGGGAGGATTGGGGGCCGATCTTCATAAAGTCCTCTTGGGAATTGCGACCCGGCGGACAACCGCCGGGCCAGGGTCGTGATGCCGAAACGGCGGTTATTCGATCGAGGCCAGGAAGGGGATGAAGACTTCCTTAGCGATGACGTCGTTGTTGAGTTCTTCGTTCATGAAGTGCCCATTGCCCTCGATGCCCTTGTCGACGAGCCGCACCAGCTCGGCGCTGGCGCCGGCCTGGTTGAGCGTGTTGATGGTGCAATGGAAGTTCGAGGTGAACAGCGAGCTATTGGGCGAAACCACGCCGAGAATCGGCACGCCGGCGAAATTGGCGAGCTGGCGGGCATCGCCGGTCTGGCTCTTGCAGGCGGCAAGGCCCTCGGCTTCCGGGGCCAGTTCCTCGACGGCGATGGTTTCGCCTTCGGCCAGAGATGGCTCCCAGGTCATCAGCGGGGCGAGATCGCCGGTCAGGTCGCCGGCCGTCTCGATGGCGAGAACGCCCTTGACCATGTCGGGCCGCGCATCGAGCGCGAGCCAGCCCGAAGGACCACCGGCCGAATGGGTGACCATGATGGCCGGGCCGATCTTGTCGAGGAGTTCGCCGAAGTTTTCCTTGAGGATGGCATTGTCGACGGTCGGCCCCGGATTGGAGCTGGCCACGTGCTGCTGCACTTCGACGGTGTCGGCGGTGCCGCCGCCCGGATATTGCTCGCTTTCGGCGGTGAAGCGGTCGGCGATGAATTCAAAGCTCGCCGGCGGCTGCAGCTCGCCATAGAGCGTGGAATTGGGCGAGCGGCCATAGCCGGGGCGATCGACGAAATAAACGTCGAAACCTTCGGCGAGGAAATAATCGAGCCAGCCGTCGCGGCCGTCGGGCGTGCCAGCCCAGTCGGTGGTCTGGCCGCCGCCGCCATGCACCAGTACCAGCGGATAGGGATGCTTCTTTTCGGCCACGAGCTGGAAGCCCACATACATCTGGCCGAACGGGGCCATGCCGCCTTCGACCTCGGTGGGACGCACGCCGACATAGAAGAAGCCCTGGTCGCGCAGCGAGATCGGGCCTGCCTCCCCGGCTGCAAACGCCGTGGCGCCGGCGCCGAGCCCCGCGATCACCGTGCTGGATGCCAGGATGGCCTGCAAGGCCACTCCAAGTTTCCGGTTCATCTTCGTCCTCCTCCTTCGTGTATTTTCGCTACACGAAACTTTTTTCGCGATTGATTGTTGTCGCCGCCAGAGCGGAAGTCAAGCGCATGCCGGCTTCCAATGCTGGCGAAGTGAAATTCCGGCGGATCGTCAGTGGGAGACCATGGCGGCTTTGCCGGGAGGCCGCGGTGGTCAGGCTTGGGAATAGAGGGTGTCAAAGCAACCCCTCATCCGCCCTTCGGGCACCTTCTTCCTCAAGGGGAGAAGGATGGCATTGTGCCTTGCCTGAACTCGGTGTTTCCCCTCTCCCCTTGAGGGGAGAGGGTGGATCGGCCGCAGGCCGAGACGGGTGAGGGGTTACTGCGCCCCCACCCGCACTGCCACTAAGCGATCGCTTCCATTTCACCCGCGACCGGGATTTCCGGGGCGGTCTGGTTGTCGACGATGACGAGGTCGTAGCCGCCGCCATCCTTGAGGCGCCACTGGCCGCCCACGAGCTTGGTGGTCGACACATTCGGGGCGGCGAAGGGAGCGACATTGTCGCGGCCGAAGGCGACCGGACCGACCATGGTTTCGAGATTTGTCGAAGCGATCGCCTCGACATTGGCATCGAGATCGGTCGGATCGGCGGAACGCTTCAGCACGTCGAAGGCCACTTCGAACAAGGCATGGGTGAAGCCAACCGGCTGCGTCCACGGGCGGCCCGTCGCTTCGCTGAAGGCGGCGGCGAGTTCGGCCGAGGTCATGCCGTTCATCGAGGACGAATAGGGATGGTTGGGCGACCACCACACTTCGCTCGACAGATTATGCCCCTGATCGCCCAGCGCTTCGACGGCGGAGGGGAACAGGATGCAGCGGCCCATGGTGCAGACCGGCGGCTTATAGCCCTGCTGCAGCGACTGGGTCCAGAAGGTGGTGAAATCCGGCGGGATCATCAGGCCCGTCAGGATATCGCAGTCATTCTGCTGGAAGGCGGAAATCTGCGCCTGGAAGCTGTCGCTCATATTGGCGTAGCGACCCGGATCGAAGACATTGTAGCCGAGATTGGCCATGAAGGGCGGGAAGCCCACATTGGCATCGGCAAAGGCGTTGCCGTCGGCATCGTTGGGCCACAGGCCGCCGACATTCTTGTTCACGTCGAGCTGCGCCCACATATTGGTATAGGCGGTGAACCAGTCGCTGGCGCCGGGGAAGAAGTGATAGGTGAACTGGAAGGGCTCGAAGGTCGAGGGATCGGCCGGATTGCTCTGGCGCGACATGAACCAGGCTTCCCATGGCGCCATGGTGGAAATGCACGGCATTTCCTCGAGCTCGCAGACGGTCGAGACCGGATTGGTCGTCTCGGGGGTCGAGGCGACGAGCATCAGATGCACTTCCTCGTCGACGATCAGTTCGCGCGCCACTTCGCCGGCGCGGTTGGGGTTCGACTGGCTGTCGCGGATCACCACTTCGATATTGTAGGTGGTGCCGCCAATGTCGACGCCGGACCCCACCGCTTCCTGGAACATCTGCAGCATGACGGCGTCGGCCTCGGCGAAGCCGGCAAGCGGGCCGGTCTGCGGCGTCACATAGCCGACCTTGATGGTCGGGGCCTGGGCGCGCACATGCGGCGCGAAAATGGCGCCGGCCGACACGGCGGCGCCGAGCGCGGCGGAACGCTTGAGGAATTTGCGCCGGTTATAGGACGGCGGCAGGATCAGTTTCGACATTGCTTCTCTCCCTTGATGTGCCGGCCGGCATTGGCGCCGGTCCGGCCTGTTGCATGCGCCGGAGAGCCTCCACTCTCCGGCGCGATCGTTTCAGCGCTCAGGCCGAGGCGCCAGCCTTGCCGGCCTTGCCTTCGGCGGCGGGGCTCGATTTCAGCGAACCATCGGCGCGGCGAGGATTGACGATGGGTGTCAATTCGCGTTCGAGGCGGGCCCGCAGCGGCTCGACGCGCTTCGACAGCGCCAGCTTCTCGCCGAGATCGGCGGCCACCTGATCGACCAGGAAGCCGGGGCCGGCGCTGGTCAATTCGATGATTCCGCCCGGGGTCTGGGCGTAGCAGCTGTCGAAGACGTGGTGATCGTAGATCGGCGTGGTCGGCACCGGGCCCGAATGGGCATAATCACGCCAGCCGGCCAGATCTTCCTCGGCATCGAAGGCCAGATGGTGCCAGACACCGACGGCGATCTCCTGGAACGGCAGATCGGGCACCGGAGCGGTGTACCAGCGGGCCGAGCGCGAGCTGCCCTGCATCTCGAAACGGCGCAGTGCCTCGTTGCGGACAAAGCCCATATGTTCGGCATAGGGCGCGAGGTCTTCCGGCGCCGCATTGGAGCGGATGCCCTCGATGCCGGTCAGGCGGTACTCATCGGGAATGTCGGAAGCCGGGAAGGTCTGCGGCTTGTCCTTGGCGTCGGTCGCGATCAATTCGACCTTGTGGCCTTCGAAATCCTCGAAGATCAGGCGGCGCGGCTGGGTCGGGTCGAGCCGGATCAGCTCGGAATAGATCTGCTCATTGGTGAGCCGGTCCATCCAGAAATCCAGCGCCTCGTTGGAGCGCACGCGCAGCATGGCCGAATGGTGATTGCCCTTGCCCGGCTTGGCCTTGGGCGCGTCGTTGAATTCGAGGAAGGTGACGACGCTGCCGACATTGCCTTCGGTATCGCCATAATAGGTGTGGTAGCGGAAAGTGGTCTCGAAATTCAGGGTCTTCTTGACGAATTTGAGGCCCATTATGCGGCACCAGAAGTCCACATTGGCCTGCACGTCGGCGGTGATGCCCGTGATGTGATGGTTACCGTTCAAGCCCTTTGGCGGCTTGTTGGTTGATGGTGTTGGCATGTCGCCCTCCTCGTCGCACCGTTGAAAATCTTATTTTTCCTGGGCGAGCAGGTGCTCTATGAGCTCGTCCAGAAGTTCCATTTCCCGCGGCCGGACAACATGGTCCTGGCCCGAGAATATTTCGCGCGTGACCCTGGCTCCTGCACGTTCCAGTGCATCGGCTGCCACAAACAGATCATCGAGCGGCAGCCAGGGATCGTTTTCGCCAGAGGTGATGACGACGCTGACGCCGGCGCAGCGGCCCGAAGGCTCTGCCGGCACGGTCAGCGAGCAGCCGGTGAAGATCGCGGCGCCGCCGGGGCGCCTGCTCCCCCACAGCAGATATTCGGTGACGACGCAGCCGCCCTGCGAGAAGCCGACGAGAACGATCCGGCGATCCGCGAAACCCTGGCGATTGGCGAGCGCCATCAGCCTGTCGATCTCGGCCAGTGCCGCCTCGCGGCCGGCTTCATTGCCTTGGCCGGCATCGTGGCGGCCGGGATACCAGCTGAGACCGGGTGCGATCGGCGCGAGAATGCGGCAGCGGTGGCGCGCGGCGATCTCCGCCAATTGCGCCGGCAGCAGCGCCGCCTCCAGCTCCCGCCCATGCATGGCGATCAGAACGCCGCGCGCCTCGCTCCAATCGGCGCCGCGCTCCAAAAGGCCATAGCCGGCGCCGGAAACGCTACCCTCGGACCGGGCCTCAACCGTGGACAAGGCGGGCATTTTCGGATCACAAACCTCCCCAGCGTTTTCGGTTTACTTTCGCCTAGCGAAATGATATCCGTACAGCGAATTAGGCCATGGAGACCTATCGATGTCAAGCTCGGTTGACGGCAAGCCCGTCGATGAGAAGGAGTTCGTCTCGGCGATCGCCCGCGCTTTCGCGGTGCTGGAGGCGTTCGACCAGGATCACGTGTCGATGACGCTGTCGGCGGTGGCGGCCCGCACCGGCCTCAGCCCGGCGACGGTACGGCGGTGCCTCTATACGCTGTCGGTCCTCGGCTATATCCGGCAGAACGGGCGCCAGTTCACGCTCGGGGCGCGCATTCTGGCGCTGAGTTCATCCTATCTGCGCTCGAACCAGATCGAGGAATTCATCGTTCCCGAGCTGCAGCAGCTGGTCGATGTCTTCGGCGATGCCGCCTCGGTCGCCGTGCTCGACGATGCGCATGTGTTCTATCTCGCCCATGTGTCGCGCCAGAATGCGGTGCGCCCGGTGGCCTCGGTCGGCGTGCGCTATCCGGCCCATGCCACTTCGCTCGGCAAGGTGCTGCTGGCCTTTGCCAGCGCCGATATCCAGAACCGTTATCTCGCCCGCGCCCCGTTCGAACGGCTGACCGACCGCACCATCACCGAAGGCAGCGAGCTGGTGCAGGTGCTGAAAACCGTCAAGCGCGACGGCTATGCGCTGGCCATAGACGAGCTCGACTATGGCATCGCCTCGCTTGCCGTGCCGATCCATGACGCCGACGGCAATGTGGTCGCCGCCATCAACAGTTCCGGCTATAGCGGGCGGCAGACCGGCGAAATGCTGGTCGAAAAGCGCCTGGCCCGGCTGCAGCAATGCGCCCGCAATGTTTCGAGCAAGCTGGCGCGCTATCCGAACCTGGTGCAATCGGCGCTACGGCCGCCGCATTTGTGAGGTGGGCGGGCTTGTGGCTCACCCGCCTGGGTGCTTTCCCCTCCTCTGTCCTCCCCCGGATCGTCACCCTCGGGTCAAGCCCGAGGGTGACGATCCGGGGGAGGAGATGGGGGATGTGACGAGCGGTGAATAGGGTGGGCGGTGGAGGTGCGCGCAATGGGTGTGGCGCAGCGGTGGGATAACAAGTGATGACCCACAGCAACCCACGATTGACACCCACCCCTCAAATGTAACAAACATAGTTACATGACTAACCCCACCTCACCTTTCCACGGCACCCACGCCGCCCGCTATGCCGAAGGCCCTTACCGGCAGGTGCCGGGGCTCGATGGGCTCCACCGGATGATGTCGCTGCTGCTCGCCGAGCGGGCGCCGGAAGATGGGCGCGTGCTGGTGCTTGGGGCCGGCGGCGGGCTCGAACTCAGGGCGCTTGCCGAGGCGCATCCGGCCTGGAGCTTCGACGGCGTCGATCCCTCGGGCGATATGCTGCGCGCCGCCGAGCAACTGGCCGAGCCCCATATGGCGCGTATCCGGCTCCACGAAGGCTATATCGATGCCGCCCCGGATGGGCCGTTCGACGGCGCCACCTGCCTGTTGACCTTCCATTTCATCCCGCGCGCCGAGCGATTGCCGACGCTCGAACAGCTACGCCGCCGCATGAAGGCCGGGGCGCCACTGGTTCTCGCCCATATCAGCTTTGCCCAGACCGAACCCGACCGCTCCATGTGGATCGCCCGGCATGTCGCCTATGGCGGCGCCGATCCGGAGAAGGCGGAAAACGCGCGGCAGGCCATCGGCACAAGGCTGACGATTCTGCCGCCCGAGGAAGAAGAAGCGCTGTTGCGGGCGGCGGGGTTCTCGGATGTGAACCTGTTCTATGCCGGCCTCAGCTTCAGGGGCTGGGTGGCTTACGCAGGTTGAGGGCTGGGGCTCTCGCTTGCCCTGCCGTCCGCTACCCTCCCCACCGGGCTTCACCCGCGGGTGACGACTTGCTGAAGCATCGCGAAGAGCCCTCGGGTCAAGCCCGAGGGTGACGAGCGGTGGGTGTGGCCATTCCGGCAGCACGAACCTCATCTGCGGAAGAGGACGGCACCCGATATACCCCCCACCACAGCCGCTTCCCGCGGGCTTGACCCGCGGGCCCTTTTCAGCCCGGCGCGTCTTGCGAGTGGTCCCCGGGTCAGGCCCGGGGACAGCGTTTGTGGGTAGGATGGCCCGTCAGAACCCGAACAGCCCCTCCGCCTCGGGCCGCTGCATGCCCTCTTCGTGGTAGCGTTCCCAGGTCTGGGCCCAGGGGCGGCCGAAGAGGTCGGGCACGGTGAAGTTGATTTCGGTGCCCGGCGTCAGCGGCGTGGCGATGCCGTCGACTTCGAAGATAGTCTGGTTGCACTCGACGAAGATATAGGGCTCGACCTCTTCGAGATTGCCGATGCGTTCCATGGTGCGGTCCATGCGGATCGGTTCGACCAGCGCTTCCGGATCGTAGAGAATGGCTTCGTGATGAATGCCGGTGATGGCGCCGGCTTCATCCTTTTCCGGCGTATAGATCTCGATCGCCTGCATCTGGTTGGAATGCTCGAAGCCGCCATGGGTCATCCAGCCCTGGATGTTCGAGGTCCAGGTGATGAGCGCTTCATCATCCCAGAAGCCGACGGTTTCGCCATACCAGCGCGGCACGTCCTGGCCGAGGCGCGGCACGGCGCCATCCATGTTGAATTCGCGCCCGACATGGATCTGGGTGAGGAAATTGTCGGCGACGCCCGAAATCCACTGCACGATCTTCGGCGTCACCAGCAATTGGTGATCGCGCACGGCATGTTCGTGCCAGCGGCGCAGGAACCCTTCCGGCCGGCAATACTGGCTCGGCCATTGCGGCGCATTGGTATTGGCGTGGTGGTAGGATTCCTGGACGAACCGCTTCTGGTATTCCGGCGTCAGCAGCGACACGATGGTCGAAGCCTGCACGATGCGGCCCCAGAACCAGTTCTCGGTGGTGTCATTATAGCGGCCATCCCAATCGGGCAGGTCGCCTCGGCTATATTGGGTCGGCCCACCCCTGGCCTCGGTTTCGGCCAGCAGGGCTTCGTAATGCTCCTCGGCGGTCTTGAACGGATAGGGCGAGACGATGTTCTCGCGCGGATAGTCGCGGTCGCAATAGCCCCAGGCGCCGCTATTGGGCGGATCGTCGCCGATAATGGCATTGCCATAGCCGCCCCATTGCGATTCCAGCCCCATCGGGCTGTTGCAGCGGAAATAGGCCGGGTCCGACCACAGATCGGCGTCGATATAGAAATCGTCGGAATTGAAGATATCGCGCTCGAGCGCCGTCACCCCTTCGGGCACCGCCCCATCCCGCGCCGCAATGGCGACGCCCAAAAAGGCCCCGCCGTCGCCGGCGCCGACGACCGGCTGCCCCTGCTGTTCGGCCATGGGCCAACCTCGGCCGACGCTCTCCTCCTGCGCCCATGCCGCCGACGGCGCCACCAGCATCAATGCGGATGCGGCAACAGCCAGACCTTTCACTCCCAAATGCATGTCATTCCCCTCCCTTGAGGCCAATATTTCGTTAGCCGAAATATTTTCCGTGGAGCGAATATGAAATGGGAAGGTCCCGGCCTTGTCAAGCCGCTCATCAGTCGTGGCGAAATGAATTGAAAGTCTAAAACTGGATGAGAACCACCATATTTGGCAAACAGCACGGCAATATTGATCCGGCGACAGAATATGCCGCCGGATCAACATGATAATACCGTTATCCTAGCCGTGCAGACGCGTCGCTATATCTGCCAGATGCCGGCCCTGGAACCGCGCCCCTTCCAGTTCCTGCGCGCTCGGCATGCGCGAACCGTCCGAGAGCGTCGTGGTGGTCATGCCATAGGGCGCCCCGCCGCGCACCATATCGACGCCCATCTGGTCGGCATAGGAATAGCCGATAGGCACGATGATGATGCCGTGATGCTGGAGCATGGCCTGGGTGGTGAGGATGGCGACCTCCTGCCCGCCATGCTGGGCGGCGGTCGAGGACATCACCGTCGCCACCTTATTGTGCAGCGCCCCGGTGGCCCAGAGCGGGCCGGTCTGGTCGAGGAAATTCTTGAGCTGCGAGGCCATGGAGCCGAACCGCGTCGACACGCCGAAGATGAAGCCGTCATAGTCCGGCAATTCCTCGACCGTCGCGATCCCTGCCTCCTGATCGAGCTTGTAGCCGGAGGCCTCGGCGATATCGCGCGGCACGAGTTCGGGCGCGCGCTTGATGGTGACGTCGGCACCGAAGGATTTCGCCCCCTCATAGGCGGCGCGGGCCATCACCTCCATATGGCCGCGCGCGGAATAATACAGCACCAGAATCCGGGCCAATTCGCTCTCTCCCAAAGCTTATTTCGCTGACCGAAAATTATTTCGGCGAAATAGTCTGGGCCGCGGGGCGAGGCCAAGTCAAGGCCGGTTCCGATGCCGGGCTGGTTCGGTGGTCGGCTAGGGCAATGTCCTAGAAGTCGAAGATATCGCCCAGAAAGCTCTCGCGCTTCTTCTTGGGGCGGTAACGATCATCGTCGCGATAGCGGGAATCGCGCTCGTCGCGATAGCCCTGCTCGCGGCCGCGCGGAGCATCATAGTCCTGCCGCTCGGGCTGCGGCTGGGCGGGGCCGCTCGCGCGCTCGATGATCTTGTCCAACTCCCCCCGATCCAGCCAGACGCCGCGGCATTGCGGGCAGTAATCGATCTCGATGCCCTGCCTTTCACTCATCACCAGTTCCGCATTGTCGATCGGACATTTCATCGGCGCTTCTCCCTTTGCGATAGGAGCCAGACATAGGTAGCGCTTGCCCGCAGTTCCAGTGGAGGCCATTGTCCGAGTGCAACAGGGCAAGGCAAGGCGCATGAACGAGCGGCAGCAGCATTGGGACGCGGTCTACGAGACCAAGGCCGAAGATGATGTCAGCTGGTTCGAGCAAAAGCCGCAATTGTCGCTGGAACTGCTGGCGGAAGCCGGCCTCGGCCCCGAACAGAGCGCCGTCGATATCGGCGGCGGCGCGTCACGGCTTGTCGATGAACTGGTGGGCATGGGGCAGGCTCATGTCACCGTGCTCGACCTGTCGGCGGCGGCGCTCGAAACGGCGCGAACGCGCCTGCCCCATGCCGGCAATGTCGATTGGGTCGTCCGCGATGTAACGGCATGGCGCCCGGAACGCCGCTACGATCTCTGGCATGATCGGGCTGCCTTTCACTTCCTCACCGCGCCCGAGGCTCAAGCAAGCTACGTGTCGGTGCTTGCGCATGCCCTCGTTCCGGGCGGGCGCGCCATCATCGGCACCTTTGCTCCCGACGGCCCAGAAAAATGCAGCGGCCTGCCCGTCGCGCGCCACGATGCCGAAAGTCTCGCAGCGGTGCTCGGGCCTGCGTTCAGGCTCATCGCGACACGCCGGCACGACCACATCACGCCATGGGGCGCGGTGCAGAAATTCCAGTTCAGCACTTTCGAAAAACCATAGCGGCGCGAGACCGCTGCGGCGCGGCACCGACGGTGCATTCCGGGCCGCTCAAAATTGAGCCGAATTTTAGGCATGCGCTGGCCGCAGGCCAGTTGCCCGCGCGCCCTCATTGACCCGTCCCGGAACCCGGTTCCTACTGTCGCCAAGTCGCGGAAATGCGCCCCAGAACGGGGTTTGCAGCCCGGCCGGCCGATATATTGGCTGACTGTCGCGGGCGGTCGCGAATGACCCGCCCTACCCTTGCCACAAGTGAAATCCCTACTTGCGCCGCTAGGAGATCGCGTCGTTGCCAAAGATACTCTATCTCGTCCCCAATCTGGCCGATCCGGCCGTCGCCCGGCGCATCGACATGCTGCGTCTCGGCGGCGCCGAAATGGATGTCGCCGGCTTTCGCCGCGCCGATACCGAAGTGCCGAAACTCGATGCCGACGCCTATGTCGAGATCGACCAGACCTTCGACGCGCGCTTCGGCCAGCGGCTGGTCGCCACCATGCGGGCGCGCGGCTCCATGCGGCAATGGACGGGTGGCCTCGGGCGCCCGGACATCATCATGGCGCGCAATCTCGAAATGCTGTTTCTTGCCAATCGGCTGAAGGCCCATTGGAGCAACCAGCCCGCCATCGTCTATGAATGCCTCGACATTCACCGGCTGATGCTGCGGGGCGATGCCATCGGGATCGCCATGCGCAGCGCCGAGCGGCATTGGGCGCGGCAGGCGGAAATGCTGATCACCAGTTCGCCCGCCTTCATGCGCAATTATTTCGACGTTCATGGCGCCCCGCCGGCGATGATCGTCGAGAACAAGGTGCTGGGCAGCGGGCTGGAGCGCGGCTGCAATCCGGCGCTCGGCGCGGACACGACCGGTCCCATCCGCATCGGCTGGTTCGGCGCGCTCAGATGTTCGCAATCGCTCGAAGCACTGGGCGGGCTGGCCGAGGCCATGAACGGGCATGTCGAGGTGATCCTGCGCGGCCGGCCGGCGCGCACTGAATTCACGGATTTCGACGCCGCCGTCGCCAAAAGCCCGTTCCTCCATTTCGAGGGTGCCTATCGCAATCCGCAGGACCTGCCCGCGATCTATTCCGGTGTGCATCTGGCCTGGGCCATCGACTTTTTTGAACAGGGCCTCAATTCGCAATGGCTGCTGCCCAACCGCATCTATGAAGGCTGCCTCAATGGCGCCATTCCCATTGCCGTCGCCGGCACCGAGACGGCCGCCTTCATCGAACGGCTCGGCATCGGCATCGTCCTGCCCGACATCAAGCCGACAACTCTGCATGACATGATCGGCATGTTGACGCCCGATCGGCTGCGGCAGCTGGCGCAGGCCGTCGCCGATCTCGATGCGCGCCTCTTCGCCTGCGGAGCGGACGAATGTCGTCAGATCGTCGAACGGCTGTCCACGCTCTCGCCGTCGCGCCTCAAATCGGTGGAGGCCGCATGAGCCCGACCTGCCTCATCGTCGTGCCCACCCTCAACGAGGCCGCCCATATCGCGCATCTGCTCGACGGCCTGCTGGTCGAGGCAGAGACCATGGATGCACGCATCGTCGTCGCCGATGGCGGCAGCACCGACGGCACGCCGGACATTGCCGGCGATTATGCCGCGCGCCACGAGCGCATCAGCCTCATCCACAATCCCAAGCGCATCCAGAGCGCCGCCATCAATCTCGCCGCGCGTCAGTTCGGCGACGGCATCGACTATCTCATCCGCATCGACGCGCATGGCACCTATCCCGCGGATTATTGCCGCAAGCTCGTCGCCGAGGCCGAACGGCTCGGGGCCGACAGCGTCGTCGTGCCGATGACGACGGTGGGGCGCAGCCTGTTCCAGCGCGCCGTCGCCACGGCGCAGAATTCGCTTGTCGGCACCGGCGGGTCCGAACACCGCACCGGCAAGACCGCCCGGCAGGTGGAGCACGGCCACCATGCGCTGATGGCGATGGAGGCCTTTCGCGCCGTGGGCGGCTATGACGAGACCTTCCGCTTCAACGAGGATGCCGAACTCGATTTCCGGCTGACGCGCGCCGGCTATACCATCTGGCTGACCGATGCGACGGGGATGATCTATTATCCGCGCGCGACCGTGAAGGGCCTGTTCAAGCAGTATTTCGGCTATGGCGGCGGGCGCGCCCGCAATATCCTCAAGCACCGGATGACGCCCCGCCTCCGGCAGATGGCGCCGCTGGTCATCCTGCCGGCGGTATTGCTGGCGCTGCTCTCCTTCTTCCACTGGATTTTCCTCGTGCCGCTCGCCGGCTGGTGCCTTGCCTGCCTGATCCTGGGCGCGGTCGCGACCAAGCAGCATTTCGACGATTACGGCGTGCCGCTGATCCAGGCGCCGCTGGTGGGTCTTGCGGCGATGATCATGCATTTTGCCTGGTCGTCGGGCTTCTGGCTGCATCTGATGGGCCGGGTGACCTCCCGGCAGAGCGCGGCATAGGAGAGCGCCATGGCATCCGTCGATATCGCCATCTGCACCTTCCGCCGGCCGTTTCTCGCCGAAACGCTGCGCTCCGTCGCCGCGCTCGAAATCGATAACGATACCCTCGTCCGCGTCATCGTTTCGGACAATGACGTGACGCCCTCGGCACAGGGGCTGGTTCAGGCCATTGCCCGCGATTTCCCCTTCCCGGTCATGTATCTCCACAGTCCGGCGCAGAATATCAGCATCGCGCGCAATGCCTGCCTCGATGCCGCCAGCGCCGAATATCTCGCCTTTATCGACGATGACGAGACAGTGTCGCCGCAATGGCTCGGCCAATTGCTGAACCGGGCCGAAACCACCGGCGCCGATGCCGTGCTGGGGCCGGTGCGCGCCGTCTATGCCGATACCGCGCCGCAATGGATGGCGCGGGGCGATTTCCATTCCACCGCCCCTGTGGTGGTCAATGGCCGGATTCTGACGGGTTATACCTGCAATGTGCTGATGCGCCGGACGCCGGCCCTGTCGGGGCTGCGCTTCGATCTGGCGCTCGGGCGTTCGGGCGGCGAGGATACGGATTTCTTCCACCGCTTCACCCACAAGGGCGGCAGCATCGTTTCGGCGCCGGAAGCCTGGGTCTATGAGCCGGTGCCGGAAAGCCGCGCCGCCATGTCCTGGCTCATGCGCCGCAAGCTCCGTTCGGGCCAGACCCATGGCATGCTGCTCGGCGGCGCGCGGCTGCCGCAGGCCGGCATTGCCGCCGCCAAGGCCGGCTATTGCTTCGCCATGGCGGGGCTGACCGCATTTTCGCCGATCGAAAGGCGCAAGAATCTCCTGCGCGCCGTGCTCCATCTCGGGGTGATCGGCGGCATTTTCGGCGTCGGCCAGGCCGTCCATTACGGCGACGCTCCCGCGCGATGACCGCGCACAATTCCGACCCCGCAGAGGCGTATCATGCTTGAACGAGGCCATTTTCCCGAAACCGTTGCCCCGCAGGCCTCGGACCTGAAATTCATCGATCTCGACTGGATCTTCTCGCTGCTGCGGCGCCAGGCGCGCTATCTCGTCCTCTGCGTCGCGGTGATGCTGGCGCTGGCCGCCTTCTATCTCAGCCTCGCCCCGCGCACCTATGTCTCGGCCGCCCAGATTCTCATCGACAAGAACCTCCAGCAGGTTGTCGACGAGGAAGCCCAGTCGGTCAGCGCCGTCGACCTCGAATCCCAGGTGCTGAACCAGATCGAGATCATGCGTTCGAGCCGCCTCGCCATCGCCGTGGCCCAGGCGGAAAACCTGATGACGGACCGCGAATTCCTCAATCCGCCGCAATCCTTCTCCCAAAGGGTCAAGGGCCTCTTCGCCGGTCTTCTGAGCCCCATTCTCGGCACCCCATCGGCCGAAGTGCCGGCGCCCACCGCGACCGTCGATGAAGTTGCGGGGAAGCTGCGCGCCAATGTGCAGGTCGAGCGCATGGGGCGCAGCTCGATCATCCGCATCGGCTATGAGGCCGGCTCGCCCGAACTGGCCCAGCGCATCGCCGCCGCCTATGCCAATGCCTTCGTGCAGGATCAGCTCAATGCCGATCTCGAAGCCACCAGCGCCGCCGCCGACTGGATGCAGCAGCGCCTGACCGAAATCGGCGAGAGCCAGCGCCAGGCAAGCCTCGCCATCGAGGATTTCCGCCAGCAAAGCGGCCTCTCCGTGGGACAGGACCGCACGCTGACCGATCAGCGCATCCAGGCGCTGTCGAGCCAGCTGGCCCAGGCCCAGGCCGAAACGGCCAGCATCCGCGCCAAGTCCCTCCAGGTACAGGCGGTGGTCGCGGCCGGGCCGGAAAACGCCGCCAATAATGTGGCCCTGCTCACCAATCCCGACAATACCGAGCGCAGCAACGATATTTCCGCCATTCGCGTGCAATATACCAATCTGCTCGGGCGCATCGCCGAAGTCACCTCCAGCTTCGGGCCGGATCACCCGCAGCTCCAGGTGCTCGCCGCCGAAAAGACCGCCCTCAACGGCCAGATCTTCGCCCAGCTTCAGGGCCTCAACGATCAATATCTGACCGATCTCGCCATTGCCGAGCAGCGCGAGACGGCGCTGCGCCGCGATATCGACCGTGAAGGCCAGGCGGTCGGCGCCGTCAGCCAGGCGCAGGTCGAGCTCAACGAATTGCAGCAGCGCTCCTCGGCGCTCAACATTCTCTACAACTCCTTCCTCGCCCGCTATGAGGAATCCATCCAGCGCCAGTCCTTCCCGATCCCGGCCGTCCGCATCATCACCGAAGCGCTGCTGCCGGAGCAGCCTTCGGGTCCGCGCACGGTCATCATCCTCGCCGCTGCGATCATCGGCGGACTGTTTCTCGGCCTCGGCTGGGCGACGTTCAACGAATTGCGCGAGCGCGGCTTCCGCACCGGGGCGCAGATCACCCGCGAGCTGGGCCTCAAATTCCTCGGCTATCTGCCGCGCCTCGATATTGGCGGGCCGGCTGCCGAACGCGCCGATGCGGTCCACAAGGCGCTGCGCGGGCAAATCCTCAATCGTTCCGGCCGCTCACCCACCACGCCGTTTCTCGAAACACTGAAATCGACCCGCCTCGCCTTGCGCTCGACGGCGCGTTCGGGTCTCGGCTCGGTCGTCGGCGTGGTGTCGGCGCTGCCGGGCGAGGGCAAGACCACTTTCTCGCTGGCCTTTGCCGAAATGCTGGCCGCGAGCGGGCACAAAGTCCTGCTGATCGACGCCGATCTGCGCCGCGCGGCCGCCACCGAACTGACCGAAGGCAAGGAATTCGTCGGCACAGATTGGCGCGAAAACGCCCGCACCGATCCGGAAACCGGGCTCGTCACCCTGCCGGCCGCCGCCGGGCATGGTTCCGCCGATCCGCTATCCTCGCCGAGCCTCGAACGGTTCCTCGCCGAAAGCGCCAAGATTTTCGACTTCGTCGTCGTCGACCTGCCTCCGCTCGGCCCGGTGGTCGATGCCATGTCGGTGCTGCCCTGGACCGATGGCTTCATCCTCGTCGCCGAATGGGGCCGCACCCCGCGCCGGCTGATCCAGGCCTTGTTCGAGCGCGAGCCGCAGCTTGCCGATGCGGTGATCGGCGTCGTGCTCAACAAGGTCGATCTGCGCACCCTGCCCCGTTATGGCGCCACCGGCGGGGCCGAGCGCTTCGTTGACGTCTATCGCGACTATCAGGTCAGCACGATCCGCTGACCCTCTTCTGCTAACGCCAGATAGACGAACGGCGCGCCCTTGTTCAGGGACGCGCCGTTCGTCTGTTGCGTCGCAGCTTTATTCTGCAGCGGCGCGCAATCCGTCCGACAGGGCGACATCGAGCTGGAGCTTGGCCACCGCCGACAGGAAGCCTGCGGCAATGTCGGGCCGGTCGAGCGCATAGGCGATATTGGCGGTGAGAAAGCCCACCTTGGAGCCGCAGTCGAAGGACTGGCCCTCATATTTCACGCCGGTGAAGGATTGCGTCTGCATCAGGCGCTGCATGGCATCGGTGAGCTGGATTTCGCCGCCGGCGCCACGCGGCTGGTCTTCGATGAGATCGAACACTTCCGGCTGCAGGATATAGCGGCCCGAAATGATGAGATTGGAGGGCGCCTCTTCCGGGCGCGGCTTTTCGACCATTCCGGTCACCTTGAAGCCGTTTTCCGGCCCCTCGCCGCGGCCGACGACGCCATAGGACGACACTTCGGCATGCGGCACTTCCTCGACGGCGATGACATTGCCGCCGGTCCGTTCATAGGCATCCATCATCTGCGCCAGCACGCCCCGGCGGCTCTGGAACAGCATATCGGGCAGCAGCAGCGCGAAGGGCTCGTCGCCGACGATCTGGCGCGCGCACCAGACGGCGTGGCCGAGCCCGAGCGGTTCCTGCTGGCGGGTGAAGCTGGTGCGGCCCGCCGTCGGCAGGTCGCTGCGCAATTGCTCGAGGGCGCTGTCCTTGCCGCGCATTTCCAGCGTCGTTTCGAGCTCGAACTGGCGGTCGAAATGGTCCTCGATGACCCCCTTGTTACGGCCGGTCACGAACACGAAATGTTCAATACCGGCCTCGGTGGCCTCATCGACGGCATATTGAATGAGCGGACGGTCGACGACCGTCAGCATTTCCTTCGGCATGGCCTTGGTCGCAGGCAGGAATCGCGTTCCCTGTCCGGCGACAGGAAAAACCGCTGTTCTGACGCGTTTAACCACAGTGAGCTCCTGTTGAAGGTCTACCAACACCCAGAGCGCAACATGCAACGGCCTGCCAAGTCCACTCAAAATCTCTATTTAAAATGCATAGCTCCGATGCATTTCATGGGTAGTTTACATTGAAGGAATTGTGACGATTTCCCGCCGCAAGGCAGCCTTATTCTCCATCGTGACACTTTCGTCTATTGGCAATCAAATCCATCAACTTCAATCTAAACGACATGGATATTGAAAGACCTGGCGAATAAATCCAGATGACTTGCAGACCAACTGCTTGTCACATTGAAAGGCGCAAAAAAGCGTGATACGGGCCGCATTGTGTCAACGGGCACAACATTGTATTTGAGAGTAGCCGGATAGTCGTTTGCTGCCCAACGCTCGCGAAAGTTGCGATGGCGCAAAATATCCGGAGAACCCCGTCGCCGGGCGGCACGCGTGCGGGGAGCGAAGTATGGAGCCAAGGGGAACCCCGAGCCGGATGACCCCCGTTAAGGGTTACGGGATAAGAATGCAGGCTGGCGCCTGGATGGGTGACCACGTTTGCATGGAGGAACGCATGCGCAAAAACCGGTTGGACGAACAGTTTGCGACCAAAGCGCCGTCGGCGCTTCCCGCCGAGCGGTCCGCTGTTCGCTGGCCCTGGGGCGTGGTTGCCCTGGCCGTCATCGCGCTTGGGTGGGTGGGGGTCTATCTGCTATGGAACGGCGTGGTGTTCCTTACGCAGCTATAGTTACAGATTTACCCGTTCATTTCGATTTGGCCGTCTGCACTGCCGAAACGTGACGCCGCGACTGCGCCTCACCCTTCGTTCTATTCACCCGCCAAAACATCTGATCTCGGCACCCTGGATCGCCGAGCGAAGCACTTATGGCAGAGCCATGCTTTTGGTCGTTTTTGCGGCGGGAGCGGCGCATGACTGCCATGCATCGGCGGGGTTGCTCCGCCCCGGCAATCATGGTCCGATCACTGGGTAAAAGCTGACACAGATGCAGCCCTCGGCGGCTGCACTTGATCCGGAACCAGAACGTTTCCGGCACCAGTTTTTGTGCGCTGTTCAAAGCGATGGCGCACAATTCAGCCGGCCATTTATCTCCCGGATATCTGGTCAGGTTTCGTTCTAATCAACGCGACGGGAAATCGAGGAATTTCGATTTGAATGCGTTGAATACGACGAAGAATGAGCACCCCTCTATCTGCGAGCCAGGGCCATGTCGATCGTAAACTCCGAAGCCGAACTCGTGAATCAGGACATCGTTTTGCAGGCCGCCAGGGGCGGCATGTCCAAGCGCCTTTTCGATGTCGTCTTTGCCTCCGTCTTCCTCGTGACCGCACTGCCGGCGATGTTCTTCATTGCCGTCATTCTGTATTCGACCGATCGCGGTCCGATCTTCTTCGCCCATGAGCGGATCGGGCATAATGGCAAGCGCTTCCGTTGCCTCAAATTCCGCTCCATGGTCACCAATTCCCGTGAGGTTTTGGCGCGGCACCTCGAAATGTTCCCACAGGCCCGTGCCGAGTGGGAAGCCAGCCAGAAGCTGCGCGACGATCCGCGCATCACCCCCATCGGCAAGTTCCTGCGCGTCACCAGCCTCGACGAGCTGCCGCAGCTCATCAACGTCATTCGCGGCGATATGAGCCTTGTGGGCCCCCGCCCCATCGTCGAGGACGAAGTGCCGCGCTATGCCCATGAGATCGTCTCCTATACCGCGACCCGCCCCGGCATTACCGGGCTGTGGCAGGTCAGCGGCCGTTCCGATGTCGATTACGACCAGCGCGTGCAGCTCGACAGCCAATATGTGCGCGAATGGTCGATGGCGCGGGACATGTCGATCCTGATGCGGACCGTGAAGGTCGTGATCGCCCGCAATGGCAGCCGGTAGCGGCGGGGCGCTCATGGCACTTTCGCTGTCCCTGCGGCCCCGCCTGTTTCGCACCCGCAATCCGGGGCGCGATGCCCATACCGATCTCGACCGGCTGATGACGGTGCGCCGTTCCATCGTCGCGGCGATGGAAAGCGCCGAGAGCGAGCGGCAGGGGCTGCGCCAGCGGCTCGACGTCTATCATGCCCAGGCGACCAGCCTGATCGACAATTCGGCCGGCTACGCCACCCGCGACAGCACCGAAGAAAACGCCATCGCCGAGGCCGAGCGCAATGCCGCGGCCGCAGCCGCGCGCATCAGCCAGCTCGACACACAATTGACCAGGCTCGGCGCCATGCTGGCCCAGGCCGATGACGCCCTTGGCAAGACACCGGCCTGAACGGAGCGCGCCGCCCAGCCCCGGCAGGCGGACGAATTATCATGCGGTCACCTGACGCCGACACCACAAGGCCACTGATTTCGGTGGTCATGGCCAATTACGAGGCCGGACCGAAGCTCGACCCGGCCATGGCGTCCGTTCTGGGCCAGACCATTGCCGATATCGAAGTGCTGGTTTGCGACGATGCTTCGGGCGATGACAGCCTCGAACGGATCGCCCGCTTCGCCGCTGCCGATCCGCGCGTGCGCCTGATCCCGGCCGAGGCCAATGGCGGACCGGCGCAGGCGCGCAATCGTGGGCTCGAGGCGGCACGCGGCGAATGGATCGCCATTGTCGATGCCGACGACATTCTCCATCCCGAGCGCTTCGAGCGACTGCTGGCAGCAGCACGGCATTTCGGAGCCGATATCGTCGCCGACGATCTCCTCCATTTCCACGAGGACGGCTCCCCCTCCCGGCTGCTGCTCGGCCCCGAAGAGAACCTGCCCTTCCGCGTCACCATCGAACGCTGGCTCAGCGCCGGCACCGACGGTTCGCCTCCCCTCGGCTATCTCAAGCCCCTGATCCGCGCCGACAGGCTCGCAGGCATCCGCTACGACACCACACTCAGGATCGGGGAAGATTTCGACCTGGTGCTGCGCCTCATCCACGCCGGGGCCGAAATGTGGGTCGTGCCCGAGCCCTTCTATCTCTATCGCCGCCACAAAAGTTCGATCTCCTACCGCCTCTCGGCCCGTGACATGCAGAGCATGTTCGACAGCCACAAGGCACTGGCCGCCCGGCTCGGCCCCCTCGACACCGATGCCGCCACCGCCTTTGCCGCGCGTGGACGGCAACTCGCCGATGGGCTGGCCTATGAATATCTCGTCGAAGCCTTGAAAACGCGCCGCCCGGCTGCGGCCCTGTCGCTCCTCGTTTGCCATCCGCACCATCTGGCGCGGCTCTGGCGCTCCTTCACCGAAGGCCGGCAGCGGCGGCAGGCGCCAGTCCAAACAACACTTCCCGCGCCGTCGAGCCTCACCCTCTCGACTGAGGCCTTCGACCTCCCCGCCTATGTGCCGCCCGGCGAAATCGACTGGAATGCGCCCCGTCCCCGCCAGCTCTGGGTGAGGGTGGCCGATCTCGGCCGCGCCCAGCCCATCGACGTCGCCTGCCGCGACCGCGCCGGCGCATATGCCGCCGGCTTCATCCCCCTCGCCCGCATTATCCGCACCGACGCCGTGCCGGAACTGGCGGAGAGCGCGCCATGAACCGTTTCTACCGGCCCAATCTCGTCACCCTCAACATAGCGAGCCTTCTGACCTTCCTGGCCTTTGCCGCGCTGGTGCTCAATCCGATTTTCCGCTCGCTCGCCGCGCTCACCTTCCTCGCCTGCGGGGGGCTCCTGATCATCACTAATGTGCCGCGCAGCCTCGATAGCCTCACCCGCTGGTGGATCGTTCTCCTGCTGCCGGCCTGGTGCCTGTTGAGCACGCTTTGGTCGCAGTTTCCCGAACTGACATTGCGCTATGGGTTGCAATTGGCATTTACGCTGGTTGTGGCCGTCGTGGTCACCGGGCGCGTTTCCGTCTCGACGCTGATGCGCGGTCTTTTCATCGTCTATGCCATCGGCGTCGTGCTCAGCCTCGTCATCGGCTACCGGCCCATGGGGGCCGCCTGGCTGGGCATTTTCGGCAGCAAGAACGCCTTTGCCGCCCATGTCGCAGTCTTCGCGCTGACCGCCATGGCCGTCACCGCCGACAAGGGCTCGCACCCGCTCCTGCGCCTCTCCGCCCTTGGCGGCCTTGCGATTTCCGGCCCGCTCCTCGTTCTCGCGCAATCCGCTGGCGCCATTCTGATGGTCATGCCGTGCCTTGCCATCATGATCTTCACCATGCTGACGGCGCGGTTGAGCCCGATGCAGAAACTGTTCCTCGCCGCCTTCCTCGCCATCGTCGTCGCGGCATTGGCGCTGGTGCTGATGGTTGCCGGCGACACCCTGCTCGCCGAAGTGCTCGAAGGCTCGGGCAAGGACGCGACCCTCACCGGCCGCACGGATCTCTGGGCGACCGGCCTCAGCTTCATCGCCGAACGCCCGCTGCAAGGCCTCGGCTACCGGGCTTTCTGGGTGGTGGGGTTCGCCCCGGCCGAGGAATTATGGGCCATGTTCATGGTGCCCTCGGGCGCCGGCTTCAACTTCCACAACACCTATATCTCCAACGCCGTCGAGATCGGGCTGATCGGGCTCCTGTTGCAGATGATGATCATCTATGGCGGCGGGGCGCTGATTGCCGCCTATGCCATCCTCCGCCCCAATCCCGCCAATGCGCTGCTGCTCGGCATGCAGGCGCTGATGATCCTGCGCAGCTTCATCGAGGTGGAAGTGTTCTTCGAATTCTCCATCCGCTCGATCCTGGCGGTTTCGACCTTCATCTATGCAGCGCAGGGCCTTGGTACGCTGATGGCCGAAGCACGGCGGCGCCGGGCCAGCCCACCCATGCACACAGCGTTCAAGCCGAAAGGACTGATCGATGCCTGATTCCGCAAACGCGCTCGTGCAGATCCGCACACCGACCTATAAGCGCCCCGTGGCGCTACGCCGGGCGCTGGCCTCGATGCAGGCCCAGACCTGGCAGAACTGGGTGTGCGACGTCTATGACGATGATCCCGAGGCCGCCGGCCGGCAGGTCTGCGAAGCGCTGAACGATCCGCGCATCCATTATCACCACAACGTCCCGCAGCGCTTCGCCTCGCGCAATATCGACAGCTGCTTTTCGGCGGAGAACCCGCGCGGCGCCGACTATTTCTGCGTGGTCGAGGACGACAATTCCATCCTGCCGCATTTCATCGCCGAGAACATCGCGCTGTGCCGTGGCAAGGGCGTCGAAATCGTGCTGCGCAACCAGTTCATCGAACATGCGAGCGGCACCGAGAGCGCCTATCTCAGCCCCGGCGGCGTGCTCGACGATCTCTTCGTCGAGGGCCTTTACGATCCCGCGACCTTCCGCATGGCGCTCCTTGCCGGCATCGGCGTTTCCAATGGCGGGTTGTTCTGGTCGCGCAAGGCGCGCAGCAATCTCGAAATCCAGTATCAATGCACGGCGACGCTACAGGAATATCTGCGCACCTTCGCCATTCGCGAGCCGGTCTATGTCGCCATGACGCCGCTCGCCGTCTGGGCCGAGAATGCCGAGCAGACGACGCGCAATGCCGAGCTCAAGGCCTCATGGCTGCGGCGCGAACTCGATCTCAAGCGGTCGGTGCAGGCCTTGCAGCGCCGCGTCTGGTCGGAGGCGAGCCCGGCCGAGCGGGCAGGCTTCCTGACCAATCCCCGCTTCGCCGCAAGCGGGGCGACCCGCGCCGGGACGCTCGCCAAGGCACTGCTCGGCCCGGCCGACGGGCTATCCCCCGCCTCAACCCTCAAGCTGCGTTCGCGCGGATTGATGATCCGGCTTCTCGGCCGCGTCACGCCGGAATTCAAGAGTTTCGTCGAAGCCCGCTCCTCCACTCCTCCCGCAAGACCATCACCCAGCCCGGTCGAAGCCAATGAGCTCGGCTGAGGCACCGGCACAGCACGGCCACGTCAAGAGCGGACGGGCGGCGGCGGCGCTTTACGGCACCATCTGGTCGATGGTGTCGAGCCTCGCTCCGGCCCTGGTCGGACTATTGGTGTTTCTCGCCACGTCGCGGGTGCTGACCCCGGCCGAATTCGGCCTCGTCTCCTTCGCCGCCGGCATTGCCACTTTCGGCGCCGCCATCGCGCCGGCCGGGTTTCGCGAGGCGCTGATCCAGCGCAATCTCATCACCCAAAAGCATCTCGATGCGGTGTTCTGGCTCTGTGTCGGAGCGGGCCTTCTCATCTATGCCGGGCTCATCCTCGCCTCGGGTCCGATTGCTGCCAATTTCGACGAGGCGGAGCTGGCTCTGCTCATTCCCTTCATCAGTCTCCGCGTCGTCTTCGACATGGCGGCCGTGGTGCCCAACGGCCTTCTGGTGCGCGGCATGTCGTTCAAGAAGCTGGCGCTGCGCAGCACCGTCGCTTCGCTCATTGCCGGGCTCGGATGCCTCGCCCTGCTCTGGGCCGGTTTCGGGCTCTGGGCCCTCGCCTTTTCGCAGCTCGCAACCTCCGTCGTCGCCTGTATCGGGGCCCTGGTGGCCGCCCGCTGGCGCCCGCATTTCACCCTCGATTTCGGGGCGCTGCGCGAGCTCGGAGCCTTCGGCCTGTTCTCGACCGGCAATCATTTCATCACCACGCTGAGCGTCGACCAGATCATGATCGGCGCTTTTCTCGGGCCGGCGGGCCTCGGCATTTACGGCTTTGCCCGGCGCATCTTCCAGATCCTCACCGATCTCATTACGGGAGCATTGAATCTCGTCTCCTATTCGCTGCTCTCCTCCTTGCAGGACGAGCAGGAAAAGCTCCGGAACGCCTATCTCTTCGGCACTTTCGCCTCGTCCATCGTCGCCTTTCCGGTCTTTGCCGGGCTGGCGCTGATCGCGCCGGATTTCATTCCGCTGGCTTTCGGGGCACAATGGCTCGAAGCCGTGCCGGTGGTGCAGGCCTTCTGCGCACTCGGGCTATTGACGGCGATCGGCATTCTCCAGGCCTCGCTGGTCAAGAGCCAGGGCCAGGCGGACCTGTGGTTCTACTATATGGTCGGCAAGCAGGTGGCGACGGCGCTTTACGTCGTGCTGTTCAGCGGCTGGGGCGTCGGCGCGCTGACCAATGCGCTGGTGATCCTCAATTTCATCATGTGGCTGCCGACACTGCATATGGTGGTGCGGCTATTGGGTATCTCGGTCTTCGCCTATCTCGGCAGCTTCGCCTTGCCGGTGCTGGCAACGCTGGTGATGATCGGGGCCGGGATTTTCATCGAAAGCGAAATGGCAGGGTTCGAGCCGCTGATGCGGCTGGGCGTGACCGTGGCTGGGTGCGGGCTGGTCTATACCGCGGTGGTGCTGCTGCTTGGGTGGAAGCGGATCATGGAGATCAAGGCGACGCTGGCGAAGCGGGGGCGGTAGAACCCCTCATCCGCCCTTCGGGCACCTTCCCCCTCAAGGGGAGAAGGGGGCACAGCTGATGGGGTTAGCTCACCGAAACCCGCGATTGCACGAAGCGGGAGACGGCGTCCTGCGCGCGCTCGGTCACCTCGGCGATCTTGCTGTCGGCGCTCAATTGCGGCTCAAGCTTTGCCATGCCTTCAAGATGGCGCGCCGCCGAATGGGTCAGGACGCTATTGGGGATTTTGGCGAGAGCCGAGCGGTTGATGGCGCCGATTTTGCCCCGCTCGCCGCCGCGTCCGGTGCGACCGATATAATATTCGAGGACGCTCGAGGGCTTGAGCAGGTTCATGCGCAGATCGATATCGAGCGCGCCGGCCCAGTCGAGCCATTTCATGTGGTGGCCGCCATAGATCGGCTTGGCACCGATCCAGGGCGTGCGCAGCGCATCGGCGACGATGGCGCCATGCATGGCCTCGGTGATGAGCAGCCGGGCGCCCCTGATCTGGCTCAGGACGGTTTCGACCGGCTGCGTGGCGTCAATCAGCGTGATCCCGGCCAGCCGGCAGGCCTCGGCCCAATTGCCGCGATCGAGGCTTTCATAATGCGGCATGAAGGCTATGTTCACCCGCTCGTCCGGAGCCGGCAGGTCCATGGCGCGCAGCAGCACGGCGCTGTCGCAGATGGAAAGTTCCGGCGAAATCCCGAGCGTCCTCGCCGTATTGGGGCCGCGCACGAAGCGGATGTCCCAGCTGCCGTCATGCACGTCCGGCAGGCCCATATAGCCGGCATAGCCCGAGCCCATGACGAATTTGCGCGCCTCGGCCGGCATTTGCGTGCCGATGATGGAACCGATGCCGACGAAAAGCTCGCTCTCGTCCTCATCGAGAAAGCCGGCCGGCAACAGGGCCGGCCAGACGTGAAGGTTCAGCTCGTCGCCGAAATTGGGCACCTTGCCGCGAAAGAAGACCAGTTTCATGCTGTCGCCCCTAGAGTGCTTCGCCGGTGATGAGATTGAGACGCGCGACGATCACGTCGCCCGCCATGACCGGCGTATTCATGTCCGCCGGCATTTCGGCGCCGTCGCGGATGATGGAATAGGCATAGACCGGCTCGGCCTGACCCGCCCGCTCGGCGGCCATTTCGACGCCGGAGGTCACGGCGGTTTCCTGGAACAGCGCCTCGTTATTGGCGATCTTGAGCGCTGCGGCCGCGATCTGGCCGTCGACGGTCTGGCGTTCGAGCGTCAATTCGGAAATCCGCACATCGCCCAGTTCCGAGCGCTCGCGCTCGGCGGCGGCGATATCCTGCCGGGCCTGGAGCGTTGCCGTATCGACATCGAGCAGGCGCCCTTCGAGATCGGCAACGCTGGTTTCGAGCGCGGTCACGCGCGAGGCCAGCGCCAGCCCGTCATCGGAGAGCTGGTTGATGCGCGCCAATTGTTCCTGTGCCAGTTCGAGCTGGCGCTGCATGGAATCGCGTTTCTGCTCGAAGGTTTCGATCTGGCGATTGAGCAGGGCCACCTCATCGTCGAAGGAGGTGATCTGCGCCGCCATCTGGCGCTGGCGCGAGAGCATGATGGCTTCTTCGGCAGACAGTAGTGCCTTGGCCGCGTCCGAGCCCGCCAGATCCTCGGGCAAGGTCACCGTTTCGCTGCCGGCAAGCTCCGCATCGAGCCGGGCAAGGCGCACGCGCAGGCGCAGATGCTCGTCGCGCAGGACATCGAGCGTGCCCGTAGTGGTCAGGAGTTCGCGCTGATAGCGGCCGCCGGAGCGATCGGCCTCGAGCCGCTGGCCGCCGGCAAGGCTCAGCGCCTTGATGACGGTCAGGCCGGGCGAAAAGCTGTATTCACCGGGCGAGGCCACATCGCCCGACACATAGATCGGCCCATAGGCAGAGACCTGCACCGTGACATCGGGCGGCGTCGGCAGGCCGAGCGCCTGCTGCAGCCCTGCGCCCAGCGATTGCGCCAGTTCGGCCGTGGTCATGCCGGCGCTGGGGGTGGGGCCGACAAAGGGAAATGCGGTATTGCCGTCGGGGCCGACGAGATAGTCGCCGCCTATCGCGGTCAGTTCCTCGAATTCGGCCGTGGCGGCCTTCCATTGCACGACCTTGACCAGGACCTTGTCGGCAATCGACAGCCTATAGGGCTCAGCGCCGAGCGCCGTGCCCATGGGCAAGAGGACAAGGGCCAGAAGACCGATCAGGCGGGCACCGCCGCGCTTACGGTTATCGTGCAAATCGAACATCCTTATCAGCGTTGCCGTCAAAGGATGGTCGAGACCGATGGTGTCGTGAATGGGGCGCCGACCGGGAAAAATTTGGACGCCGTTGTCACATAAAGACACCGGCGCCGAAAACGGGTTCGGCGCCAGTCCTTTAGACCGTCATTTCCGGCGCCGAGCGCCGGTTTCAAGGCAGATATGCGCGGCGCGGGGAGGTCCTCTCCCCTAAGCTGCCTTCGGAAAGTATTTTTTAGAGGCGATGCGCGCGCCTTCAGCCAGCGCAGCGAGCTTGGCGTAGGATAGATCGCGATCGACCGCGCCCATGCCGACATGGATGGAAAAGCCACAATCGACGCCCGCCACCACATTCTCGCGCCCGACGAGATCGGCATAGCGACCGATGCGCTGGGCGATAAGTTCAGGGTGTTCGATATAGGTCGATTGCGGCTCGATGCAGCCGGGCACGATCACCTTGCCCTCGGGCAGCTTGTGATCCTCGAACACCTGCCATTCATGGGCGTGGCGCGGATTGGCCGCCTCGACCAGCAGCGCATGCGGCTTGGCCTTCCAGGCGAGATCGATGATCTTGGCGAGATCCACGTCGCAATGGTGTGGGCCGGGATAGTTGCCCCAGCAGAAATGCATGCGCAATTGTTCGGCCGGAATATTGCGGACGGCGTGGTTCAGCGCTTCGATATGGATGTTGCAGATCTTGAGGAAGTCTTCGAGGCTGGCATCTGCGTAATGCACATGCCGGCCCATGGCGAGGTCCGGGCAATCGAGTTGCACGATGGCGCCGGCTTCGGCGATCGTCTCATATTCGTGCCGCATCGCCTCGGCGATGGCGAAGACATATTCCTCGTGGGTCCGGTAATATTCGTTCCTGAAGAACAGCGAGATGACGCCGGGCGAGGCGGCGCTGGTGAAAATCTGGCTGGCGCCGGCTGCGGCGGCAGCGGATTTCAGGCGCTCCATATCCTTTCGCGCGGCATCGAAATCGGCGACGCTGATCGGGGCATTGCAGCCGGGCGTTCGCCGATATTGCCGGCCCGGATCATCGGCCACGCGGGCGGCGAGCTTGGGAAAATCCTTGAGGTCGGCGAAGGGGAAGCTGTTGCCCGAGCCGCCGAAGCCGTTGAGCCGCTGCAGCACATAGGTCGCGTAGCTCGGCTTGCTCATCTCGCCGTCGTTGACGATGTCGATTCCCGCTTCCACCTGGCGGCGGGTCGATTCGTCCACCGCCCTGACGATCTCCGCCTCCAGCGCATCATCGTCCACCGCCTCGCCTTTCTGCGTTGCGATCATCAGGGCGACGAGATCGTCCGGGCGCGGCAGGCTGCCGGTATGGGTGGTCAGGAACCGATCGAGGCTATGCATGAAACCCTCCTCCTCCATTTTGGAGAGCAAGGCTAGCGCCGCCTGCGGCCTGCGCATAGACATGAAAGGGACGGCGGAAATTCCCCTTGCACCGCCACCATCGGCAAGCGCTGGTTCGCCGGGCGTTAAAATACAGTCCCAAGCATAAGGGAAGGCTATAGCGCGACCAAACATGGCGTAAACTTGCGGAGGTGTTAACGTCTCGCACCGCCTCTATAATTTCTGCCCGACTGAACTGCGCATGCACAGAGATCGATAGATTTTGTGCAGAACAACTTGCGCCAACTCACCGCCCCCGCTGCATAAAACGGCTTTATCTCCAACGACAAAGCGCTAACCTTCCCACAGCGCAATCATTCTCTTGATTGCGTAAAGGAGGAGAATTTCAGTGCTAAAACAATCCGTGACTGTATTGGCAATTGCCCTTGGCATTGCTCTACCCGCTGTCGCGCCTGCTTATGCCCATCATTCGGTCGGCGCCTTCTATACTGAAGACACGAAGGACGTGTCCGGCAAGCTCATCGAGTTCCTGTATGTGAACCCGCATGGCCAGCTCGTCATTCAGGACGCCGATGGTGCTTACTGGATCGGCGAAATGGGCAGCGTGCTCGGGCTGCGCCGTCAGGGCCTGACCCCGTCCACCCTGCCCGTCGGCTCGGATCTGTCGATCCATGCCCGCACCTCGCGTGACGGCACCAATCGCCTCTATGTCGAGGCCATCCAGGTCGACGGCAAATATGTCTATGGCGCCGATCCGGCCGAGAACGCGGACAACAAGGCAGCCCCTGCCGCCGCCGCGCCCGCGATCTAAGGAGGAAACAGTATGACCATGATCAAATCCGGCTGGGCCAGGGCTCTGCTTGGCGCCAGCGTGGCGACGCTTGTCTTCTCGGCCGCCATTGGCGGCGTTCAGGCGCAGGATGATGAACCGCTTCAGCCGTTCTGGACCCAGGTCCCGCCGCCCAATGAGGTGCTGGACAGCCCCGACGTTCCACGTACGGCGGACGGCCTACCGAACATCTTCAGCGAATGGGCACCGAACTGGCGCACCATCGCACCCAATGGCCGCGAGCCGCGCGAGCTGCATGAGGGCGACCGCATCCTGCCGGAAGACTTCGCCAGCGAGGAAAAATACCTCGAATGGGTGAACCGCGACCTGCAGGAAAATCCGTCCAACACCTGCGTTCCGCATGGCGGCGGCCGCATCATGTCGACGCCCTACAAGCTCGAGATCGTTCGCAGCGGCGAGGGTGCCCGTTTCGAGAAGGTGGTCTTCCTCAACGAGCAGTTCAACATCATCCGCCGCGCCTATATGGACCAGGCACCGGAGCCCGATGTCGACGTTCGCGGCATCTGGGGCACCTCCACGGGTGCCTGGGAAGATCGCAGCGGCGACGGCCAGATGGATACGCTCGTCGTCAAGACCACCGGCCTCAAGGGCTCGTGGGTCGAGCAGACCGGCCTCGTCTATGCCGATGGCGCCGAGGTTCAGGAGGAATATTGGCTGAGCGAGGATGGCAATATCCTCCACATGCTCTACACCCTCACCGATCCAGTGACCTATGCTCACCCCATCCAGCATCATATCTGGTGGAGCAAGCCGACCACTGACGCTCAGGCCACCCACGACGAATATGTGTGCTTCATCGAAAGCGCCGCACCGGAACTGCTGCTCGAAAAATATCAGAAGCAGGCTGCCGCTGCGGCGCAGTAATCGGGCCCGATAGCCCTGCAAGCAGGTCCCGCGCGGTGCGCCGGGCGGGACGGACGGATTTTACGCCGTTGTATACCTCCATTCACTCAGGCCCCGTTCATCGAACGGGGCCATTTTGTGTGGGGCTGTCAGTAAGCCAGTTTGTAAAGGCCGGCGGCGAGGACCTTAATGCCGGCGACGATATCGGGGATCGAGGAGAATTCCTCCGGCGTATGGCTGCGGCCATCCTTCGAACGCACGAAGATCATCACCGTCTTGGCGATACGGGCCATCTGCTGGGTATCGTGCCCTGCCCCGCTCGCCATGGTGAGGGTCGGCACGCCCTGGTCGACTGCCGCCTCGCGGAAGGTCGATACCAGCGCCGGATCGCTGAGGCATGGCGCCTTCTCGATGCCGATATCCCATTCGATGGCAAGGCCGCGTCGTTCGGCGACCTCGCGCATCAGGTTTTCGTGGAGGCGATAGAGCGCCTGGCCCTGCTCGGGATGGGGATGGCGCACATCGATGGTGAATCGCACTTCGCGCGGCACCACGGCGGCGCCATTGGGATTGACCTCGACCCGGCCGATGGTCGTCACCGCCGGGCGGCCGAGGCGATGGGCGGTATTGATGACGCCACTGGCGATCTCGGCAAAGCCGGCCATGGGATCGCGGCGCAAATCCATGGGGAAGGCGCCGGCATGGTTCTGCTCGCCGGTCAGCGTCACGCGGTAATGCCTGAGCCCGGTGATGGCATCGACAATGGCGACCGGCAGATCGGCATGTTCGAGGATCGGTCCCTGCTCGATATGCAGTTCGACGAAGCTCTCGATATCGTCGCGCTGGGCCGTGGCGATTTTGGCAGGATCGAGTGCGATGGCGCGCATGGCCTCCGCCATGGTCTCGCCGTCGAAGCCCCTGGTGGTCTCGGCGTCACCCTGATGAATGGCGCCGGTAATGGCGCGCGCACCCCAAAAATTGGCGGAGGGGAAGCGGCTGCCTTCTTCCTCGCAGAGCGAAACCGCTTCGAGCGTGCGCTTGGGCTGGCCGAATTGGGCCTTCAGCACCTTGAGGGCGATGAGCGCGCTCAAGGCGCCGAGCGTACCGTCATAGCGGCCGCCCGGCGTCTGGGTATCGATATGCGAGCCGGAGACGATGGACTTGCCGCCTTCGCTGCCCGCCAGCTTCGCCCAGACATTGCCGACGGCGTCGCGGCTGACGGCAAGGCCGGCCTCTTCGCCCCAGCTTGCATAAAGATCGTTGGCGGCGACCCATTCGGGCGAATAGACGGTGCGCCAGACGCCGGTGCCGCTATGGGCGCCGATGGCCCCCATCTCCATGATCATGGCTTCGACGAGGGCGGGATCGATGGTGATATCGGTCATGAAAGCCGCTCCTGCCGGCCGCGCACGAGCTGGGAGAGGCAGACGGCGACGACCAGCGCACCGCCATAGAACAGGTCCTGCACGAAAGTGCTGATACCGAGGATGGAGAGGCCGGTAATGCCGGTGACGAGGAAATAGACCGCGATCACCGAGCCGATGGGATTGAAGCGGCCGGGCGTGATGCTGGTGGCGCCGAGGAAGGCGGCAGCGAAAGCCGGCAGCAGATAGGTCAGGCCCGAATTGGGGTCGGCCGCCCCAAGCGAGCCGACAGCCAGCACGCCGGCAAGGCCGCCCATGGCGCCGGAAACGATGAAGGTGACGGCCCGCACCTGATCGACGCGGATGCCCGACAGGCGCGCGACTTCCCGCCCACGCCCGACGAACAGCAGGCGCTGGCCGGGAGCGGTGAAGGTCAGCACATACCAGAGGATCGCGGCGACCAGGAGCGCATAGTAGAACGCCAGCGGAATGCCGAAGAGGCGCGTGACGATGACCGCATTGGTGATGGCGAAGTCGATGCCGCTAATGGTGTTGGAGTTCGAAATCCACAGCGTGATGCCGTGCAGGAACGTGCCCATGCCCAGCGTCACGATCAGCGAATTGATGCGGAAATAGAGGACGAGGAAGGCGTTGATCGCGCCGATGACGAGGCCGGTGGCGATAGCGGCCAGCACCGCGGCGGCGATGGGCCAGTCGAAATAGACATTGAGCACGGCGATGACCATGGCGCTCAGGGTCAGGTTGCCGGCAATGGACAGATCGTAGTCGCCCGCCGTCAGCGGCACGATCAGCCCCAGGGCCATCACCACCAGAACGGCCTGGGAGCCGAAAATGGTCGAGAAATTGGCCCAGCTCAGAAAGGTCGTCGGCCGCAGGATGCCGAAGGCGATGATCACCAGCACCCATGCGATCACGAGGCCGTAGCGCTCGCCGAAATCGACCCAGTTGACACCGCGCTTACTGGCGGACGCTTCGATGTCGGTCATGATATGCGCATGCTCCCCATGTCTTGGGTTTTGTCGTCGGTAATGTAGCAACTTTCGGCGATCGCCGATTTTGAGATGGCCGCCCCTACGAGCGCCGCGACCTGCCGCCCGCGCGACAGTACCAGCACCCGGTCGCAGATGGCGGCCAGCTGTTCATGGTCGGAACTGGCGCAGATAATGGCGGCGCCGCTTTCAGCCATGCGGCGGATTTCGCCGAAGACCTGTTCGCGCGCGCCGATATCGACGCCCTGGGTCGGCTCGTCGAGCAGCACCAGACGCGGCTCCATCTGGAACCACTTGGCGAGAACCACTTTCTGCTGATTGCCGCCGGAGAGAGCGCTCATCAGCACCGATGGATCGGGCGGGCGCACGTCGAAACTGGTGTTGAGCCCGGCTGCATGCTTGTGCATGGCGCGCCGCGACAGCAGCCAGCCGCCGCCGAAGCGGCCGATGATCGGCAGGGTCACGTTATCGGTGACGGTCAGGGTCGGCACCACACCTGCCGCCAGCCGGTCGCCGGGAATGAAGACGATGCCGTCGCCCACCGATTGATGCGGGGTCGCACGGCTGAGATCGCGTTCGGCGCCATCGAGGCTCAACATGCCGGCATCGGCGCTGCGGACGCCGAAGCAGAGGCTGACCACCTCGTCATAGCCCGAGCCGATGAGCCCGGTGAGCCCGACGACTTCGCCAGCCCTTACGCGCATGGAGAAATCGGCCACCGTGCCACCGCGCAGACCGGTGACGATGACGCGCTCCGGCCCCAATTCGCGGGCCGGCGGGCGCATGGAGGACAGGTCCACCGAACGGCCGACGATCAGTTCCACGATCTCGGATTTCTGCGCCGTCCTGGTCGCGAGCGAACCGGCGAGCCGGCCATCGCGCAGCACGGTGATGCGGTCGGTGATCTCGCTGACCTCGTCGATATCGTGCGAAACGAAGACGACGCTCGCCCCCTGGGCGACAATGGCGCGGACCAGCTCGAACAGGCGGCCGACATCCCTGGCCGGGAGAAAGGGCGTGGGCTCGTCGAGGATCAGGAGCTTGGTCAGCGTGCCCGAAGTGCGTTCGAGCTGATCGAAGGCGCGCACGATGGCGAGCAGCGCCCGCTCGACGGAGCTGAGGCTTTCGACTTCGGCGCGCGGATCGATATCGAGCCCGAAGCGCTTGAACAGCGCGCGTGCCCGCTCGGTCTGGCCGCGCCAGTCGATGCGCCAATTGGGCTCGGCGGCATGTTCGCCGATCAGCAGGTTTTCGAGCACGCTCATCGAGGCGATGAGCCCCAGATGCTGATGCACGAAGGCGATGCCGAGCTTGCGGAACTCACCCGCCGGCAGCGGCAGAGGCACGCTCTGACCACCGACGAACAGGCGCGCGCCCGCGTCCGGCTGATGAAAGCCTGCAAGGATCTTGATGAGAGTGGACTTGCCCGAGCCGTTCTGGCCGAGAAGGCCATGAACCTCGCCGCGCGCAACCTCGAAGGTCACATCGGAGAGAACGCGTGTTGCGCCGAAATGCTTGGAAAGCGCCTCGATACGGAGCGCACTTGCCGGGACGCCCTCAGGCGTCCCGCGCTCATTCACGGATGCGGAGTCTAAAGCTGCCATAGTTCCTTGTAGCCCGCCAGATACGCATCGCCATAGCCCTTGGACACTTCGGCCGGTGTACCGGCAGTCGCGGCATTGTTGGCGTCGAAGATCAGCAGCGGGATTTTGGGGTCATCGACCGGATCGAGACCGCAGATGAGGCGCATCTGCGCATCCAGCATGCCATAGGCGATCCAGTCGAGGTTTTCGCCCACATTCATCTCGACCTGGCCGTTCTGAACCATGTCGAGAGCGAAGGGCGTGCCGTTGAAGGTGGCGATCTTCACCCGGTCGCTGGCCCCGGTAATGGTCAGGGCCGGCACCACGAACTGGTTCATGCCGTCATAGATCGGCAGGATATAGTTGATGGTGGGATCGGCAATGACGGCCGACTGCACATTGGCCTGGATCTTGGTCGGCCAATCCGGGATCGAGACATTGACGACGGTGAACTTGCTGTCGGGGGCGGTAGCGAAGGCCTCTTCGATACCGGCCATCATGGAATCGGTGGACAGCACTTCATTGGTCACCAGCACCAGCGCATTGGCCTTGCCGTCGGTCTTGGCGATGGCCCATTCGGCCAGCAGCTTACCGGCCTGCTTGTAGTCGATCGGAATGGAGGCGGTGAGGCCACCCGGCACCGGCTGTTCGTGACCGGTCAGGTGCGAAGCCGTAACGATGGCGCCGGCATCGCGCGCCGCCTTGATCTGGGGTTCCAGCACGCGCGGGTCGACGCCGGCCAGAAGATCGATCAGGTCGAACTGGTTGGACACGCCGAATTCGATGCCCTGCACCCACTGGGTCGGCTGGCCCTGGTTTTCCCAGATCTGATATTCGAAACCAACCGTCTCGGCGATACCGGCCATGGCTTTGTTGATGGTGGCGACGAACGGAACGGCGCTGGAGGCCGGCACCGAAAGGATGCGCTTGCCGGCCATGCAGGCTTTGGCGTCGAACGGCTCGCCCGGCGCCGTGAATGTCGGAATGCTGGTGTAATTGGCGAGATCGGCCTCTGCCGCCGCCACGGCGTCCTGCGCCTGGGCCGCGCCCGCCGCCATCATGCTCAAGGCCAGGCCTGCGCCAGCCCACTTCATCCAAGTCCCTGCCATCGTGGTTCCCTTTCCCCCTGTCGTCATCGGCTTGTCGCCATCGGTATACATAGTCCACAATTCACAACCGGTTTCCGGGGAAACGTCAACTGTATTTCCGCAGGGGCGACCCGATTCTTCGAGCGCTGCCGCGACGGCCGGAAAATCCGCCTCTTTGTTGCGCAGCGCGCCCAAATACCCGGCAGCAGACACCCCTTTCAAACGCCCGCAGCGCCACCGGAAAAGTGGCCTGTGGATCGCTGTTCCGGAAGGGTGGACGACGCCCCGCTTCCGCAGCACAGTACTCTGCAAAATTATGGACTATGAATCCATAGTACCGTATCGATAGGGAAACTGGTCTACCGGAGAAAATGATGAGAACCATAGGCGTCGATGTCGGCGGCACGTTTACCGACCTGGTCTATTGCGACATGACCAGCGGCGACATTGCCATTCACAAGGTATCGACGACCCCCGACGATCCTTCGCGCGGGGTGATGACGGGCATTACCGAGCTGTGCGCCGCCAATAATGTCGCTCCTTCCAGCATCGACTATGTGTTTCACGGCACCACGACCGCGACCAATGCCGTGCTGGAAAACAAGGGCGCCAGGGCCGGGCTCATCACCAATGAAGGCTTCCGCGATATCGTCCATATCGGCCGGCATCAGCGCGTCGAGCACTATTCCATCATTCAGGAACTGCCCTGGCAGCATCGTCCACTGGTCAACCGCCAGCACCGCAAGACCGTGGGCGGGCGCCTGGTGCCGCCGACCGGTGCCGAGCTGGTGCCGCTCGACCGCGATGGCGTGCGCCGCGCCGCCGAAGAGCTGAAGGCCGAGGGCGTCGAATCCGTCGCCATCTGCTTTTTGTTCTCCTATCTCAACCCCGCGCATGAGCTCGAGGCCAAGGCCATCGTCGAAGAGGTGATGCCCGACGCGTTCGTCACCACCTCCGCCTTCATCGCTCCGCAATTCCGCGAGTTCGAGCGCTTCACCACGGCGGCGCTAGCGGCCTTTATCGGCCCCAAGGTCGACCGCTATATCGATCATCTCGACAATGCCCTGCGCGATACCGGCGTCACCGGCGATCTCCGGATCATGGCCTCGAATGGCGGCGTCGCCACCACCAAGATGGTGGTCGAAAAGCCGACGCTGACGCTGCTTTCCGGCCTTGCCGCCGGCGTTCTCGGCGGCAAGTGGATCGGTGACCTCACCGACCGCCAGCGCCTCATCACCTTCGATATCGGCGGCACCAGCGCCGATATCGGCATCATCGTCGATGGCGTCTTCGCCGAGACCGATGCCCGCTCGACCACCATTGCCGGCTTCCCGCTGCTGACGCCGATGATCGATATCCACACCATCGGCGCCGGTGGCGGCTCCATCGCCCATATCGACCGGGGCGGCGCCTTCCGCGTCGGCCCGCAATCGGCCGGCGCCGTGCCGGGACCTGCGGCCTATGGCCGCGGCGGCACCGAACCGACCGTCACCGACGCCAATCTGGTGCTGGGGCGCCTTGCCGCCCAGGACTTCCTCGGCGGCGGCATGACGCTCGATGAAGCGGGGTCACGCCGCGTGGTGGGCGATCTCGCCCAGCGCCTCAACATGTCGGTCAACGAGACGGCCGAAGGCATTCTCACCATCATCAATTCCAACATGGCCAATGCCATCCGCTCGCGCACCGTGCAGAAGGGCATCGACCCGCGCGGCTTCGCCCTTGTCGCCTTTGGCGGCGCGGGGCCGCTGCATGGCGTTGAAGTCGCCCGCATGCTCGGTATTCCCGAGGTCATCGTGCCGCCCTTCCCCGGCATCACCTCGGCCATGGGCCTCCTCACCACCGATCTCAAATACGACCTGACGCGCACGCAGTTCCAGGTTTCGGGCGCCATCGATCTCGGCCGCATCAACGCCGATATCGCGGCAATGGAGACCGAGCTTTCGGCGCAGTTCACCGCCGACAAGATCATCGCCGAAGATGTCTCTTTCGAGCGCATCGGCGATCTGCGCTATGTCGGCCAGGGCTATGAACTCAAGATCGCCTTCCCGGCCGGCGAAGTGACCGAAGAAGGCATGGCGGCAACCTTCGAGGCCTTCCACCGCGCCCATGCCGCCGAATATGGCCATGCCTTCAAGGACAGCCCCATCGAGATCGTCAATCTGAGGGTCAGCGGCATCGGCCGCATGCCCAAGATCGACAAACTCAGGCCTCCCGCCGGCGGTTCGCTTGCCGAAGCGCTGGTGCGCACCAGCCCCAGCGTCTTCCGCATCGGCGGCGAGCTCAAGAGCTTCGACACCCCTGTCTATCGCCGCACCAGCCTGCCGGTGGGCGAGGTGTTCCAGGGCCCCGCCATCATTCTTCAGAAAGATTCCACAACCGTCATGCCCCCCGCCACCAGCGCCGTCGTCGACGCCTCGGGCAGCATCCTCATCACCCTGGGAGAGGCCGAATGAACCAGCACATCACCACCGCGGCAGCGCCCACCCGCGTCGATCCGGTCACCGGCGCCGTCATCCAGGGCGCGCTCGAGAACATCGCCATCGAAATGGGCCACAAGCTCATGCGCATGAGCTATTCCTCGATCATCCGCGAAAGCGAGGATTTCGGCACCGCGCTCACCGACGCGACCGGCCGGCAGCTGTGTGAATGCAAGATGTCGACGCCGCTGCAATCCGGGCCGATCCCCGGCTATATCCGCGGCATTCTCAAGCAGCTCGAAGCGCGCGGGGAAAAGCTCAATCCCGGCGACGTCATCATGCACAACGATCCCTATGGCGGCGCCAGCCATGGCCCGGACGTCGGCTTTGCCGTGCCGGTCTTTCTCGATGACCAGCTCATCGGCTTTTCGGTGACGACGGCCCACCATCTCGATATCGGCGCGCTCACCCCCGGCTCGACCGGCATCGTCGATGCCGTCGATACCTATGCCGAAGGCCTGCAGTTCAAGGCCATCAAGGTCTATGAGGCCGGCAAGCGCAACGAGGCCGTCTGGTCGATCCTGCGCGACAATATCCGCGCCTCCGCCCTGGTGGTCGGCGATATGGAAGCCCAGGTCGAAACCGCCCGCATCGGCGCCGACCGTTTCCTTGCTCTCGTCAACCAATACGGCCTCAAGACCGTGATGGATGCCTTCGAGGACCTGCTCGATTATTCCGAACGCCTGATGCGCTCGGCCATCGCCGCCCTGCCCGATGGCGAATATTCGGCCAGGACCTTCATCGACGGCTTCCTCGACGATGCCGACCCGACCCGCAAGGATCTGCCGATCGCCGTCACCCTCAAGGTCGAGGGCGACAGCATCACGGTCGATCTCACCGGCACGGCGCCGCAACTGCCCGACAAGCCGATCAACATGCCGCTGGTCGGCACGGTCGACATCTCGATCTGGCTGACGCTGCGCTCGATCCTGCTCGACAGCGTCACCTATGGCTCGATCCCCCAGAATGAGGGGCTGAGCCGGCCGATCACCATCGTTGCCCCGCGCGGCACCATCGCCAACCCGATCTTCCCGGCGCCCGTCATCGCCCGTTTCTGCCCGGGCAATGCCCTCGCCGATACGGTGATGAAGGCGCTGGCCCAGGCCGTGCCGACCCAGGTTTCGGCCGGCATCGGCAATCTGCGCGTCGTCGCCTTCTCCGGCATGGAAGACGGCAAGCAGTGGGTGCATATGGAAATCCTCGAGGGCAGCTATGGCGGCCGTCACGATTCCGATGGCATGGACGCGGTCGACACGCTCTTCGCCAATACCCGCAACAACCCCATCGAGGATATCGAATCGCATCTGCCGATCCGCGTCGATCGCTACGAGCTGCGCGATGACGCCACCGCCGCCGGCCGCATGCGCGGCGGTATCGGCACCGTGCGTGAGTTCACGTTCCTTGCCGACGGCGCCTTTTCGGTCGAAGGCGATGGGCACAAATACCGGCCCTGGGGCTATGATGGCGGCGAAGACGGCTACACCGCCTCGCTGAAGCTGATCCACAATGCCGGCGGCGAGACCGATCTCGTCTCCAAGGTGCCCTATCACAAGATCAAAGCCGGCGATCACCTGATCTCGCGCGGCCCCAGCGGCGGCGGCTATGGCAATCCGTTCGAGCGCAACGCGGAATCGGTGCTGTTCGACGTACTCGAAGGGCTGATTTCCGCCGAAGCGGCCGAGCGCCAATATGGCGTCGCCATCAACGGCAAGGATGTCGACCTGGCCCGCACGGCGCAATTGCGCTCGGCTTAAGAGCATTTCGTGGATTTGGAGGCTCTTGTGCTTCCCTCCCCCTTGCGGGGAGGGATCGAGGGAGGGGGTCCGCAACGTGGACCACGAAACGACCCCCACCCCGGCCCTCCCCGCAAGGGGGAGGGAGCGATGGACCCGCGCCACTTGAGCCGCGAAACGTTCTCAATCTCTCCCGACCCGGATCGGCACGTCCCGCCGGTCCGCACTTCGGGCGGCAGTTCCGGCTTCGGCTGGCCTGTCGCCCGTATTTTTTCAGGCTTCGAGAAATTCGCGCCAGCGGCGCACGAGATAGGTGTGTTCGTCCATGAAGGCGTTCCACACGCGCACGCGCGACATACGTTCGAAATAGGAGCCGCCTTCGCGCACCTCTCCCGGCATGACGCTTGGCTCGCCCAGGGGATTGGTCAGCACCGCCTCGGCGGGCTTGCCGGCATACCAGTAGTCCCATTCGGCCACGCTCAGATGTGGCCGCACCAGATCGGGGATGACGAAATAATAGCCCTGCCGCGTGGTCACGGCGCCGCCTTTGCCGTTCATCCACCAGTTGAGATAGGCATAGGCGGCATCGAGCCGTTCGCCCTCTGCGGCCGAGGAAATGCACAGATCCACATGCCAGCCGCGATAGCCTTCCTGCGGCACCGCGCAGATCACCGGTATCCCCTGCGCCCGCAGCACGGCGATGGCCGGGGAGAACATGGATTGCAGGATCGCGCCGCGCTGCATGGACCGCGCCGCATCGCGGTAATTGCTCCATATGGTCTTGAAATGCCCGAGCTTCTTCTTGTGCAGGAGAATATCGACGACCGTATCGATCTCCTCGATGCTGAGATTGCCGACATTGGCGAAGCTCGCATTCTCCGAGCCTTCCACCGCCAGCGCCGCCTCGATCATGCCGAGAACCGGATCGCTCATGATGGCGACCCGACCGGCGAGGCGCGGATCGAGCAGCCAGCCCCAGCTATGGGGCGTGCCCTCGGGCCATTCCTTCAGCGCCTGCGGCAGGAAGCCGAAAGCGTCCACGCCGTGCAGCAGCGGCAGCATGACGATCTGGTTGCCGGGCGTTGCGCCCAGCGCGCCGGATGGCTGGACGAAGAGCTGGTTGAAGAGCGAGCCGAAAGCGCGCGAATCGCCCTGCCGCGCCAGCACGTGGTTCCTGATCAGCTGGCTGTTCTCGATACGCCGCAGATCGATGGCCTGAATGGCGCGGGCCGTCCAGATGAGATCCACCGTATGCCATTGATGATAGACATCGAAGGTTTCGGGGCTGGTCACCACACGCTGCAGCCCCTTGACGCTGTCGATCAGCTCGAACTCGATATCGAAAGGCAGATCGGCCGCCGCCTGCTCGAGAACGGGCCGGGGCAGCACTTCGCTGCGGGCGATGACGCGGAGCTTGATGGGTTTCGACACGCGCCAGCCTAGTGAATGCGGATGAGATAGGGAGCGATCCGGGCGGCATCGAATACCGAAAGCACCTTGAGCCGCGCGCGGGTGCGGGCATGATCGGCATCGAGATGATGGCGCAGCGCCACCGAAGCGCCCTCGGCATCGGCCAGGATCAGATGGTCGAACACCAGAGCGTGCTCGCGCAGCATATCGGCTTCGTCGTGCCGGCCGATATAGGCGCCGAACAGCCGATTGATGACCAGCGAAATCTGGTTGAGACGGATCGCCTGGGCCAGACGCTTGTTGCGCAGGGCCCGCAGGCATTCGACATGCAGATCCTGCTCTATGGCTTCGATGGCCGCTTGCGACAGGCTTTTCGATTGCGCCAGCCCCGCACCCACCCGCTTGCGCGCCCCGGTGAGCAGCGCCGGGTCGACATAGGGCATGGCCGCGACCAGCGCGCCGGGCTCGATCATGCGGCGCACCTCATGGGCATCGTCGAGCATGCGGGCGCTGAAGGGGCCGACAAGCCAGTGCGAACTGCGGTCCTTGGCGATCAGGCCGCGCGCATCGAGACGCGACAGCACATCGCGCACCACCGTCCGGCTGACATTGAAATAATCGCCTATGCCGGCTTCGGAAATCTGGAAGGTCCCGAAGGGAATGCAGTTCATGATATCGGCTTCCACCGCCTCGAAGATGCGCTCCCAGCTGGCCTGACCGAGATTGGCGCCCAGCTCCGGCGGCAGATCGAGCGCGAGGCTATGAAGATTGGTGCGCGCCGGATTGTCGTTGGCTTCAGGCTCGCCGACGACATAGCCCTGCGAACTCAGCGGCGTCACCACGCCGTCTTCGGCCAGCAGTTCCAGCGCGCGCTTGACCGGGGGCCGGCTGACCCCGAGCCGGTCGGCGACGGCGGAAATCAGAAGCCGCGTGCCCACCGGCAGATTGCCCTTGGCGACATTGGCCGAAAGGACTTCGCGCACGATCTGGTAATAGGGCTTGGGCGAGGCGGTCTGGGTTCTGGCCATGAAATGCGACACTACCACCAAGCTGGTGCCGGAAATGAAAAAACCGCCACGCCGATGCGCCGTGACCGCGGCTTCAATCTACAACAGACGAAGGCAAGTTCAAATCTCGTCCCCCGGCCAAAGACCGGTTCATTCACTGTCATGCAGACGTTATGCAGCCTCTTTAGAGGGATGCTCCGAATGGTGCGGCCTTTCCGCCGCAGAAGATGGAGACCCGATATGCGCAGTCTGCTCGTCGCCGGCCTGATGCTGGCTACCACCCTCACCTCCGCCATGGCTCAGGAAGGCAAGCTGGTGCTCTATACCAGCCAGCCGCAGACTGATGCGCAGCAGACCGCCGACGCCTTCATGGCCAAATATCCCGGCATCACCGTGGAATGGGTGCGCGATGGCACGCCGCAGATCATGGCCAAGTTCCGCTCCGAGCTCGAAGCCGGCGCGCCGCAGGCCGATGTGCTGCTGATCGCCGATGTCGTCACCATGGAAGGGCTCAAGGCCGAAGGCCTGCTGCTCAACTATCCGGAAGCCGACCTTACCGGCTATCCCGAAGGCCTGCATGACGAAGATGGCGCCTATTTCTCGACCAAGCTGATCACCACCGGCATCGTCTATAACACCGCCGCCACCATGATCCCGACCAGCTGGGAAGACCTGACCAAGCCGGAAGCCAAGGACCAGGTGGCGATGCCGAGCCCGCTGAGCTCGGGCGCGGCCATGATCCACACCGTGACGCTGACCGACAACCTGCCGGAAGGCTGGGATTATTACAGCGCTCTCGCCTCCAATGGCGCGCAGGCCTCGGGCGGCAACGGCGCTATCCTCACCGCCGTTTCGGGCGGCGAAAAGCTCTATGGCATGATCGTCGACTACATGCCCATCCGCGAAGCCGCCAAGGGCGCCCCGGTCAAGTTCGTGTTCCCCACCGAGGGCGTTTCGGCCGTGACCGAACCGGTGGCGATCCTGCAATCGGCGCAGAACCCCGACAATGCCAAGCTGTTCGTCGATTTCATCCTTTCCGAAGACGGCCAGAAGCTTGCCGCCAGCCAGGGCTATATCCCGGCCCGCGAAGGCGTCGCCCTGCCAGAAGGCTATCCGGATCGCTCGGAAATCCACCTGCTCAGCTATGACGCGGCAGCGGCCCTCGCCAATGACCAGGACAACAAGGATCGCTTCTCCGATATTTTCGGCCAGTAATCCCGATTGAGCCTTTCCGCTACGCATGACGTGGCCCGGACGGAAACGGCCGGGCGTTTTCCTGTGAGGGTGGCCCGCTTCACGCCGGCCATCCTTGCCATTCTGGCCGTGCTTCTGCTCGCGGCGCTGCCGCTCGGCAGGCTGATGGCGACGGCGCTGATCCGGGAAAACGGCCTCGATTTCAGCCCGCTGATCGCCCGGCTCATGCGCGGCGCCACGCAGCGTGCCATCGTCAACACGCTCGACACGGCACTGATGGGCGCGCTTCTGGCGCTCGCCATCGGCACGCCCTTCGCGCTCTTGATGGCGCTGACCGATATGCCGCTACGGCGCCTGCAGGGCTTTTTGCTGCTGCTTCCGCTGATGCTGGCGCCGCAGGTGACGGCGCTGGCCTTCATGCAATTGCTCGGGCCGTCGAGCGCGCTGCTCGGCATGTTCGGCCTTGCCCCCGCCCCTGGAACGCCCAATCCGCTGCTCGGGCGCGGCGGCATCATCCTGCTCTATGGCATCCAGCACGCGCCGATCGTCTTCATCACGCTGCGCGCCGGGCTCACCGCCCTGCCCCGCGACTATGTCGAGGCGGCCCGGGCGGCCGGTGCCCGGCCATGGCGGGTTCTGCTGACCGTCATCCTGCCCCTGTTGCGCCCCTATTTTATCGCCGCGCTGGCGCTGGCCTTCGTTTCGGGGGTGGGCAATTTCGGCATTCCAGCCCTGTTGGGCATTCCGGCCAATTACTTCACGCTCGCAACGCTGATCTACCAGCAATTGGCGAGCAGCGGCCCCAGCGTGCTTTCGCAGGTCGCCATGCTCTCGCTCATCATCGCGGTCATCGCCCTGGCCGGCATTGCGATTCAGGCGCTCGGCGAACGCCGGACCAGCTTCGCCATTGCCCGCGGCCTGCCGGCGCGGTTCAGCCTCGGTTTCTGGCGCTGGCCCGCCAGCCTTGCCGGCCTTGCGACCATCGGGCTGATGCTGATCCTGCCCATGGTGGCGCTGGTGACCACCTCGCTGGTGCCAGCCTATGGCGTCCGGCTGAGCCTCGATACGCTCACCCTCGACAATTATGCCGAGGTGCTGCTGCGGCAGGCCTCCACGATCCGCGCCTTTATCAACTCGTTCTATCTGTCGGGGCTGGCGGCGCTGATCCTGGCGTTCTGCGCGGTGCCGGTGGCGCTGGGCCTGCGGCATTTTCCGCAGCGGCCGCGGCAGGCGCTGCATGGCCTGCTCGACCTGCCCTATGCCCTGCCCGGCATCGTGCTGGCGATTGCCTGCATCCTGCTGTTCCTGCGCCCGCTGCCGCTGATCGGCAGCCTTTACAACACGCCCTGGATCATCCTCATAGCCTATCTCATGCGCTTCGTCGCGCTGGCGGTGCGGCCGGTCGATGCGGCTCTCGGGCAGATTCCACCGCAATTGACGGAGGCAGCGGCGGCGGCCGGCGCCGGTGGCCTGCGGCGGCTCCTGACCATCATCCTGCCGCTTTCGGCACCGGCGGCGGCGGCCGGGGCCATTCTGGTTTTCATGAGCGCTTTCAATGAATTGACGGTATCGGCGCTGTTGTGGTCCAGCCGCAACGAGACGTTGGGCGTGATCCTGTTCTCGCTGGATGAAGCCGGCCTCTCCGCCCAGGCTTCCGCCATCGCGGCCATCACCATCGCCGTTGTCGTGCTGCTCCTGCTGGTGCTCGACCGGCTGGCGAAACGCCTGCCCGCCGGGGTATTGCCCTGGCGCTAGGCCGGCACGATCCAGGCATCGTCGATCGCCACCGCTACGCTTGCGCCGATATCGAGCCGGCGCGGCAGGTCGGCGATCAGGCTGCCGCCTGTCGCGAGGGCGAGGGCGGTTTCGTAATGGGCGCCGGCATAGCGGATACGCTCGACATTGGCGGCGAATCCCGATTCTGCGAGACGGACGGATTGGGGGCGGACGAGGAGTTTGGCGGCACCCTGCCCCTCGCCACGGGCTGCAACCGGCATATCAGCCAAATAGGTGACACCCCGCTCGACCTTCACATCCAACAGGGTGCCGCGGCCGACAAAACCGGCAACCATTGCATTGGCGGGTTCCGCATAGATTTCGTGCGGCGCGCCGACCTGTTGCACGCGCCCTGAATCGAGGACGACGATCCTGTCGGCCAGCGCCAAGGCCTCGGACTGGTCATGGGTGACGAACACCACGCTGGCGCCGGTGCGCCGATGAATATCGGCGAAGACGTCGAGCATGGCGGCGCGCAGATGGACGTCGAGATTGGCCAAAGGCTCATCGAGGAGGATGATGCGCGTGCCGGTGACGAGGCAGCGCGCGAGGGCTACGCGCTGGCGCTGGCCGCCCGACAGGGCATCGACGCTGCGTTTGGCATAGCCGGTGAGCGACACCGTCTCCAGAGCCTCGGCGACACGGCGCTCGATCTCGGCCTTTCCGAGCCCCCGCCCCTTGAGCGGATAGGCGACATTGCCGGCGACATCCATATGCGGCCAGAGCGCATAGGACTGGAAGACGATTCCGAGATTGCGTTTCTCCGGCGGCACCATGCTGGCAGAATCGGCCATGGTCGCGCCATCGAACAGCACGGCTCCGGATGTCGGTTGCTCGAAGCCGGCGATCAGGCGCAGCAGCGTCGTCTTGCCGCATCCGGAGGGGCCGAGAAAGGCCGTGAACGAGCCGGCCGGAAGCTCCAGCGAAACATCGCTGACGGCGGCATTATGGCCGAAAGTCTTGCCGATCTGCTTGAGGGTTATCGTCGTCATCGGGCGGCATTATCTGCCGGAAATGACAGTTTGGAGACAGCGGCGCAGCGAGCTTGGGATGGCGCGGGATTGGGGAGAATGGCGCCCTGTTATGCAGGTAATTGCACAAAGTTTAGGCACAAATCGAAAATGCTTAAACAGTGTTGTCAGCCCAAAATCTCTGTGCTTTAGTGATTGCAGGGAGGAGCGATCCAGGAGCTAACCATGGCCCATCGCTTCGACAGTTTCTCACAATCGGACTGGGCAGATCGCCCTGTGCTGGAAGCACACTCTCTTCCCGCCAGGCACAGCCCAAAGTCTCGACGTCCAAATGATAACGTTATCATTTCTGATGGCGTTACCGTCCCCGCAACCCTCGTTTAATCCGTGAAATCGGCGGAGCAGCCATGACGACCAAGACTAGATTTGTTGATGACAACGCTACCATGAGCGGAATTTCCCGCCGTAATTTCGTGCGCGGCATGGGGGCGGCATCCCTTGCGGCCACACCGCTGGGCGGACTTGCGGCCGCGCTGGTGAACACGGCGGCCTGGGCACAGTCTCCCGCGACCCTGATCGTCGCGGTCGACCAGGACGCTTCCTCGCTCAAGCCCGACACCTGGGGTCCCGACCTCAACTGGCTGGCCGTGCGCGGCTGCTACGACACGCTATGCGACTTCGACGTGATGGAAGACGAAGACGGGCTCATGACCTATGACCCGGACAAGCTCGTCATGCGCCTCGCCGAGTCGATGGAATTGAGCGAGGACAAGAAGACCGTCACCTGGACCATTCGCGAAGGCATGGTGTTCGGCAGCGGCAATCCGCTCAACGCCGAGGCCATCGCCAAATCGTTCCAGTGGTATCTCGACCGCAATGAAGTGGGCGGCGGCCAGGCCAAGGTGGACGGGCTGGCCGATTCCAGCTCGGTGACCTTCGAGGGCAACACCGTCACCATGCAATTGGTGGATACGGTGCCGTGGGGCGCGAGCGCCAATTACATTACCCTGCTGGCCGTGGTGGACGTGGACGAAATCATGAGCCACGCGACGCCCGAAGACCCGTTCGGCGTCACCTGGCTCGAACGCAACGCCACCCCTTCTGGTCCATACCAGATCGAGAACTGGGTGCCGGGCCAGCAGATGGTGCTGACCTATCGGCCGGAATGGTGGGGCCCCAAACCCTCCATCGAGCGCGTCGTCTTCACCATGATCCCCGATGCTTCGGTGCGCTTCTCGCTGCTCAAGCGCGGCGAGGTCCATATCGCCACCGGCCTCGAATTCAAGGACCTGGCGACGATCACCCCGGACGATCCCAATGTCGTGGTGGAATCCTGGGATTCCAACGCCTGGGACTATCTCGGCCTCAACTGGAGCCTGCCGGAATTCCAGGACATCAACGTGCGCAAGGCCATCGCCTCGGCGCTGCCGATCCAGGACATCATCGACACCGTCTATTACGGCTTCGCCGTGCAGGCCAAGACGCCGTTCGGCCAGAAGGTGGTGGGCGCCGATCCCTCGACCTGGCCCTATGAATACGATCTCGACAAGGCCAAGGAATATCTCGCCGCCTCGGCCTATCCCGACGGGTTCTCCAGCACGCTCGCCGTCTCCAATGGCGACATCAACACCGAGCGGACGGCGCAGCTGATCGTCGAGGCGCTTGCGCAGATCGGCATCACTGTCGAAATCCAGAAGCAGACGCCGGCACAATATTCGGATGCGCAGGTCGCCAAGGCCCTGCCCATGGGCATGTCGGGCTTCCTCTCCTTCATCCCCGATGCCGGCTACCAGACGCTGTGGAACTTCTTCCCCGACAGCTACGCCAATTTCTTCGGCTATGCCGATGCCGAGCAGGAAGCGGTCGGCCGCAAGATGCTCTACATGGACCCGAACGATCCCGAGCGGACGGCGCTGCTCAAGCAGTTCCAGGAGATGATGGCGGCCAAGGTGTCCCATGTCTACACCACCTCGGCCAAGGCGGTCGTCGCCCATACGCGCAATGTCACCGGGTTCGCCTATTACCCGGATTACGACACCGTCATCCGCTTCGACAATCTGACCATGGCGTGATGAACATGGACGCGACCGTCGAAACCATCCCGCTGGTCTCGGTCAAGGAACTGCGCGCCAGTCTCGGCAGGGACCCGGAAGCCCCCGAGATCCTGCGCGGGGTGAGCCTCGACATCGGGCCGGGGGAAATCCTCGGCCTCGTGGGCGAGAGCGGCAGCGGCAAGACCATGACGGCCCTGTCTATGCTGCGCCTCCTACCCTCGGCGGTGGAGGTCACCTCCGGGGCGGTGCGCTTCGACGGTCGCGACATTCTCGATCTCAAACCGGGCGAGATGCAGAAAGTGCGTGGCGGGCGCATCGCCATGATCTTCCAGGACCCGATCCGCCACCTCAACCCCGTCTTCACCGTGGGCGAACAGCTCGAAGCCGTCATCCGCGCCCATGCCCCGACGCGCCTTGGCGATGCCGAGGTGCGAAGGCAGGCCATCGACCTGCTCGACCAGGTCAAGATCGTCAATCCGGAAGCGCGGCTCGGCTCCTATCCGCATCAGTTCTCCGGCGGCATGGCGCAGCGGGTGATGATCGCGCTGGCGTTGGCCGGCTCGCCGGACCTGCTCTTGGCCGACGAGCCCACCTCGGCGCTCGACGTGACCGTGCAGGCCGAAATCCTCTTGCTGCTGCGAAGGATCGCGCGCGAGCGCGGCATGGCGATCCTCTTCATCTCGCATAATCTCGGGGCCGTCTGGCAGCTCTGCGACCGCGTCTGCGTGATGTATGCGGGCCAGGTTGTGGAGGATGCGCCGACCGATATTATCGTGCGGCGACCCCAGCACCCCTATACGCGCGCTCTCGTCATGGCGCTGCCGCGGCTCGGGCAGGTGCGCACGCGCCTCGCCAATATTCCCGGCTCCATGCCGCCGCTTTCGGACCTGCCGGGCGGCTGCACCTTCCATCCGCGCTGCGCCTTCAGCCATGCCGATTGCGCGACGACCGAGCCTGCCTTGCGGCCGGTGAACAGCCGGCACATGGCCCGCTGCCGCTATGCCGAAACCATTCCACCCATCGACGAGGCCACGGCATGACCAGCTCAGAAGATATCGGCCCGGACGGCACGCAGCCGATCCGCCCCGTGCTCGAAGTGCGCGGCGTCACCAAGGTGTTCCGCGCCGGCGGCAGCTTCGGCAAGGCGCATCTGGTGACGGCGGTGAAGGATGTTTCCTTCGACATCATGCCCGGCGAGGCCTTTGGGCTGATCGGGGAATCGGGCTCCGGCAAATCGACCCTCGGCCGCCTCCTGCTGCGGCTCGAACAACCGACCGATGGGCAGATCATGTTCGAGGGCACCGACATCGCCCAATTGCCGCAGGTACAATTGCGCAAGCTCCGCGCCGGCATGCAGATGGTGTTTCAGGACCCCTTCAACGCCCTCAATCCGTCGATGACCGTGCGCCGCGCTTTGGCCGAGCCGCTGCGCATCCAGCGCAAGCTCAGCGGCAAGGCGCTGCAGACCGAGATCGACCGGCTGATCAGCCTTGTGGGGCTGTCGCCCTCGACACAGGACCGCCTGCCCAAGGAATTTTCCGGCGGGCAGCGCCAGCGCATCTGCCTCGCCCGCGCTCTGGCGCTGGAGCCGCGGCTGATCGTGCTCGACGAGCCGACTTCGGCGCTGGACGTATCGGTGCAGGCGCAGATCATCAACCTCCTGGTCGATCTCAAGCAGGAGCTGAACCTCACCTATATCTTCATCTCGCACGACCTTTCGGTGATCGGACAGGTCTGCGACCGTATCGCGGTAATGAAGCGCGGCGAGCTTGTCGAAGTCACCAGCCGCGACCAGTTCATCGCCGAACCGGCCACCGATTATGCGCGGAGCCTGCGCGATGCGGTGCCCGAGATCGGCCGCCCGCTTCCTTCCTCCCTTGCAGAAGAGGCCGCCTGACATGGCCGTACTCACCTATGCCCTGCGCCGGCTCGCCTGGACCATTCCGACGCTGGTCGGCGCCCTCGTCGTCATCTTCTTCCTGACCCAGGCGGTGCCCGGCAATGCGGCGCTGGCCCGCGTCGGCCTTTCGGTCGATCCCGAAACCATCGCGGCGGTGAAGGCCTCGATGGGGCTCGACCAGCCGGTCATCGTGCAGTTCTGGATGTATGTGCAGAATATCCTCCAGGGCGATCTCGGCCATTCCTGGAAAACCGGCAATGCCGTGACCTTCGACCTGGCGCAGCGCATTCCGGCCACCATCGAACTGGCGCTGATCACCCTCGTCATCACCATACCCTTTGCCGTGACGCTCGGCGTCATCGCCGCCACCTGGGCCGGCAGCTGGATCGACAAGGCCATCCAGACCTATGCGCTGCTCGGCATGGGCATACCGCTGTTCTGGCTGGCGATGATGAGCATCTTCGTCTTCTATTTCCTGCTTGGCTGGGCGCCGCCACCCTCGGGCCGCATCGGCATTCTCGATATCGCGCCGCCTTACGTGACCGGCCTCTATACGATCGACAGCCTGCTGGCCGGCAATCTGCAACTGTTCGGCAGCGTGGTCTGGCGGCTGATGCTGCCGGTGATCTGCCTCACCCTTGTCAGCGCCGCGCCGCTGGTGGTGATGATCTACAATGTCATGGGCGTGCAATTGCGCTCCGACCATATCCGCGCCGCGACCGCCGCCGGCATTCCGCGCGGCCAGGTGGTGGGCCGGTTCGCGCTCAAGAACATCATGATTCCGGTGCTGACCATGACGGCGCATCTCACCCGCCTGCTGCTGGGTGGGGCCATTCTGGTCGAGACGGTGTTCGCCTGGCCCGGCATTGCCCGCTATGCCGTCGAAAGCATGCAGGTGGCCGACCTCGCCCCGCTGCAAGCGGTGGTGCTCATCATCACCGCCTTCACCCTCGCGGTGAATCTCATCGTCGACATTGCCTATTTCTGGATCGATCCCCGCGTGAAGGTTGCCGCAGCATGACCATTCTCGATGACTCCGTTTCCGTCGCCGCGCCGGTCGAAACGCCTGCCGCTGCCGCCCCATCGCGCCGGAAGGCGCGCAGGAAATGGCCGCTGAGCCTTGTCGTCGGCATCGGCATCATCATCGCCTGGGTGGCGATTACCCTCGTCGTGCCGCCGCTGATGGGACGCAGCGCCACCGACGTGGTCTATGGCGCCAAGCTGCTGGCGCCCTCGATGGACTATCCCTTCGGCACGGATGCGCTCGGGCGCGATATTCTCGTGCGCGTCGCCGTGGGCTTTCGCTACGACATCATGGTGGCCATGAGCAGCGTGTTTCTGGCGACGGTGATGGGGCTCGTTCTCGGCGCCATCGCCGGCACCAGCCCCGAATGGCTCGACAACCTCATCATGGGCGTCACCGACGTGATCTCGGCCTTTCCGAGCTTCGTCTTGGCGCTCGCCATGGCGGCGGCCTTCTCGCCTTCGCCGATCATCCTCATCATCTCCATCGCCGTGGTGTTCATGCCCTATTACGCCCGCACCACGCGCGCCGTGATCATGACTGAAAAGGGCAAGCCCTATGCCGATGCGGCGCGGGCCATGGGCTTCAGCGCCCCGCGCATCGTGTTCCTGCACCTGCTGCCCAATAGCGTGCCCTATATCATGACGCTGATCGCCACCGACGTGTCGGGCGCCATCATGGTCACGGCGGGCCTGAGCTTTCTCGGCTTCGGCGTGCAGCCGCCCAATGCCGAATGGGGGCTGATGATCTCGGAGGGCAACAGCTTCATCATCAGCGGCGAATGGTGGGTTTCCTTCTTCCCCGGCGCCGCGGTGATGAGCCTGATCAGCGCCTTCCTTCTCATCGACCTCGGTATTCGCCGCATCCAGCAGAAATTCTAGCCGGGCGCCGCCCGCCAACCCCTCGGGACCGACATGACCCTCTCCAATACCGATATCTGCTCCATGTCCGGAGCGGAGCAGGCCGAACTCATCCGCACGAAACAGGCGTCGCCCGTCGAGGTGACGGAAGCCGTGCTCGCGCGCATCGAAAAGCTCGACCCCTTTCTTCATGCCTTCTGCACGCTGACCGAGGACATAGCCCGCGCCGATGCGAAGCGCGCCGAAGCGGCGGTGATGCGCGGCGACGCACTCGGGCCGCTCCATGGCGTGCCGATCTCGATCAAGGACCTCATCTGCACCAAGGGCATCCGCACCATGTCGGGCTCGAAAGCCTATGAGACCTTCGTGCCCGACGAGGACGATATCGTCGTCGAAAAGGTGAAGGCCGCCGGGGCGGTGATGCTGGGCAAGACCAATGTCGCCGAACTCGGCTATGGCCTTGTCGGCTGGAACATGGTGGCCCCGGTCACCAATAATCCATGGGATGTGAGCAAATCTTCGGGCGGCTCCAGCGCCGGCAGCGCGGCGGCCGTCGCGACCGGCATGGGCGCGCTGACCTTCGGCAGCGATGGCGGCGGCTCGATCCGCTGCCCGAGCGGGCATAATAGCCTTTTCGGCATGAAGGCCTCGTTCGGCCGCGTGCCGCTCTATCCCGGCTGCCGCGACGAGCGCTATCCCGGGGTATCGAGCTGGGAAACCATCGAGCATATCGGCCCGATGACCCGCACCGTCGAGGATGCGGCGCTGCTGCTGTCGGTGGTGGTCGGCCCCGATATGCGCGACCGTCATTCGCTGCCGGCGCCGGATTTCGACTGGATGGCGGTGATCAAAGAGGAGTTCAAGGGCAAGCGCATCGCCTATAGCCCAGATCTCGGCGGCGGCGTGGTCGACAATGAGATCGTCGAGATCACGCGGGCGGCGGCGAAGGTCTTTGCCGATGATTTCGGCTGCGAAGTGGTGGAGGACAGCCCCCGCCTGCCCGATGTCGGCTCCGCCTTCTGGCCGGTGATCATGCGCGACAGCGATCTCGTGGGCCTCCGCAAATTCCTCGATGACGGGCTGCTGCAAATCCCGCATCTCGTCGACAATCTGCGCCATCCCTGGACGGCGGAGGAATTGTCCGAGGCCAATAAGGTGCGCCAGGCCACGGTCAACGCCATGTGGCGCTTCATGAGCCGATACGACCTGCTGCTGACGCCGGTGAACGCGCATCTGCCAATCCCGCATGGCCAATACATGCCGCAGGAGCTCAATGGCCAGCCGATCAGCCCGGAGCAGATGCCGGTCTTTACCGGCATCTTCAACTGGACCGGCCAGCCCGCCGCCAGCGTACCCGCCGGCTTTTCCAAATCCGGCCTGCCGGTCGGGCTCCAGATCGTCGGACGCCATCTCGACGATGTCAGCGTCATGCAGGCCTCGGCGGCGTTCGAAGCGGCGCGGCCCTGGCGGCATATCTGGCCCGACATCGTCGCCAGGGCCGCCTGAACCCATTTCACTCCAGCGAAAGGCTTTCATTCATGAGCCAGGTCAAATCCGATATCTGCTCCATGTCCGGCACCGAACAGGCCGAACTCATCCGCACCAAACAGGCCTCGCCGGTCGAGGTGACCGAGGCGGTGCTCGACCGTATCGGCAAGCTCGAGCCGACGCTGCACGCCTTCTGCACGTTGACCGAGGATATTGCCCGAGAGGACGCCAGGCGGGCCGAAGAAGCGGTGATGCGCGGCGACGAATTGGGTCCGCTCCATGGCGTGCCGATCTCGATCAAGGATCTCATCTGCACCAAGGGCATCCGCACCATGTCGGGCTCGAAAGCCTATGAGACCTTCGTGCCCGAGGAGGACGATATCGTCGTCGAGCGCGTCAAGGCGGCCGGGGCAGTGATGCTGGGCAAGACCAATGTGGCCGAGCTCGGCTATGGCGGCGTCGGCTGGAACCGCGTCGCCCCGATCACCAGCAATCCCTGGGATCTGACCAAGACTTCGGGTGGTTCCAGCGCCGGCAGCGCTGCCGCCGTCGCAACCGGCATGGGCGCCCTGACCCTCGGCAGCGATGGCGGCGGCTCGGTACGCGGGCCCTCGAGCTTCAACAACCTCTTTGGCATGAAGGCCTCGTTCGGCCGCGTGCCGCTCTATCCCGGCTGCCGCGACGAGCGCTATCCCGGGGTCTCGAGCTGGGAAACCATCGAGCATATCGGCCCGATGACCCGCACGGTCGAGGATTCCGCCCTGCTGCTCTCGGTGGTGGTCGGGCCGGACATGCGCGACCGCCATTCTCTGCCGGCGGCGGATTTCGACTGGATGGCCGTCATCAAAGAGGAGTTCAAAGGCAAGAAGATCGCCTATAGCCCCGATTTCGGCTTCGAGGCCGTCGACAACGAAGTCAGGGAATTGACCGCCAAGGCGGCCAAGGTCTTTGCCGACGAGCTCGGCTGCGAAGTGGTCGAGGACACGCCCAAGCTGCCGGAACTCGGCGACTCCTTCTGGGCCATCGTCATGCGCGATTCCGATCTCGTCGGCATGCGCAAATTCCTCGATCAGGGCCTGTTGCAGATTCCGCATCTGGTGGACGGGCTCAAGCGGCAATGGACGGCGGAGGATTTCTCCGAGGCCAACAAGATCCGGCAGGCGACCGTCAACGTGCTGTGGCGCTTCATGAGCCAATATGACCTGCTGCTGACGCCCGTGACCGCCAATCCGGCCTTCGATCACGGCCTTTACGGACCCAAGGAGATCAACGGCAAGCCGGTTACCCGTGGCGACTCGCCGCCCTTCACCTCCGCCTTCAACTGGACCGGCCAGCCCGCCGCCAGCATTCCCGCCGGCTTCACCAGGGCGGGCCTGCCGGTGGGCCTCCAGATCGTCGGCCGCCATCTCGACGACGCCATGGTGATGCGCGCCGCCGCTGCCTATGAAAAGGCGGCGCCGTGGAAGCATATCTGGCCCAAGATCGTCACTGATCTCGCCGAAGCCGAGGCCGCCTGATCCGAAAATTTTGGGAGCGTCGCGGATCGCGATGCTCCATTCTTCCAAGACAAGGGACTATCCATGGAATTTCACCGCGCCTCCCTACCGGAGATCGCCGCCGGCCTGCGCTCGGGTTCGATCGACCTGCTCGACTATATCGACGAGACCATCCGCCGCATCGAAGCGACCGACAATCTGCTGCGCGCCCTGCTGCCGGAGCCGAACCGGCGCCAGCGGCTGCGGGCGGATGCCGAGGCGCTGCTGGCCCGCTATCCCGACCCGGCCAGCCGGCCGGCGCTGTTCGGCATTCCCGTCGGCGTAAAAGATTTGCTGCATGTCGACGGCTTCGAGACCCGCGCCGGCTCTTATCTCCCGCCCGAGGCGCTGACCAAGCCCGAAGGCACGCTGGTCAAGCGCATCCGCGCGCTGGGCGGGCTGATCCTCGGCAAGACCGAGACCGACGAATTCGCCAATAGCGAGCCGCCGGTGACGCGCAATCCGCGCAATCTCAAGCATTCTCCCGGCGGCAGTTCCGCCGGCTCGGCCGCGGCCGCCGCCGTCGGCCTGTCGCCGATCCATATCGGCACCCAGACTTTCCGCTCCATCATCGGGCCGGCTTCGTTCTGCGGCGTCTTCGGCTACAAGCCGAGCTGGAACACCATCCCCTCGGATGGCGTGGTCTATATGGCCGACACCGTCGATACGCTCGGCTTTCTGGCCCAGGACCTGCCGAGCATTCTCATGGCGGCCGAGCTTCTGGCCGAAGTCCGCGCCACGGAAAAGACCGAAAAGCCGGTGCTGGGCTTTCCGGTCGATGTGAAGAATGCCGCGCTCGATGCCGATGCCGCCATCGCGCTCGACCGGCAATTGGCGGCGCTTGATGCCGCAGGCTTCACCGTCAAGCGCGTGCCGACCTTTTCCGGCGCTTATCTCGCCGAAGTCGGCGAACAGATCGGCGCCCTGCTGCCCTATGAGATGGCGCGCTTCCATGCGCCCTTCTTCGAGGCCAACCGGCATCTTTATCGCCAGCGCACGCTCGACAGCCTGGAACGCGGCCTCACGATCTCCGACGCCCGCTATGCCGAGGCACGAGCCTTCCAGGCCGAACACCGCCGGAAGATCGAAGCGCTGATGGACGCGGCCGGCATCGATCTCTGGGTGCTGCCGGGCAGCAATGGCGCCGCTCCCGAAAATTACCACGTCACCGGCTGGGCCGAGATGACCGGCAGCTGGTCGCTGGCGGGTCTCGGCAGCGTCAGCCTGCCGGCCGGCTTCGCCGACAATGGGCTGCCGCTTGGCCTGCAGTTCATTCCCCGCTATGGACGGGATGCGGAGCTGCTGGGCTGGATGCAACATATCGCGCCGGTCTTTGCAGACGCGTTGCGGCAATTGCAGCCGGCAGCCTGAAGGAGGGCGGGCGATCACCGACAGGAGCCTCATGAGACCGGCGCGCCGCGTTCGGGTCGAGGACGTGGCGCGCGAGGCCGGTGTCTCGCCCATCACCGTGTCGCGCGCTCTCAACGCGCCGCATCTGGTGCGCGAGGAAACGCGCGAGCGCGTCACCGATGCGGTGGCGCGCACCGGCTATGTGGTCAATTCCATCGCCTCGACCCTGCGCTCGGGCCGCTCCGATATCGTCACCGTGTTCGTCGCCAGCCTCCAGAACCCGCACCTGGCGGCCGAGGCACAGGGGATCATCGACGCCTTCCAGGCGAGCCGCTACCGGCTGATGTTCGCCCAGACCGGCTGGCGCGGCGAACTCACCGCCGATCTCATCGATTCGGTGCTGCCGTTCCGCCCCGCCGGCATGATCCTCGCCGGCGTCGGCGGCGACCGGATCACAAGGCGCTCGCTGATCAATCTCGACGTGCCCATCGTCGAAATGGGCGAGCGCGCCCATGCCGTCGACATGCTGGTGCAATATTCCTCCTTCGAGGCCGGGCGCCTGATGGGCGAGCATTTCGGCCAGCGCGGCTTCAGGACAGTGGCCTTTTGCGGCCATACGCTCGGCCATGGCGAACGCCGGCTCGATGGCTTCGAAAGCGCGCTGAAGGCCTTCGGCGTCACCCCGTCCGTGGTGTTGTCCATCGAGGGCAATCAATCGGTGTCCGACGGCGTCGCTTCCATCGAACGGGTGCTGTCGCAGCAGCCGGATTGTGAAGCCATCTTCTACGGCTCCGACCTGTTGGCCATGGGGGCGCTGATCGAGGCGCGTCGGCGCGGGCTCGATGTCCCCGGCCAATTGGCGATCGGCGGCTATGGCGATCTCGACTTCGCCCGCCACCTCGACCCGCCGCTGACCACGATCAAGATTTCCGACTACGATATCGGCCATCTGGCCGGCGAACGCCTGCTCGCCCGCCTCGAAGGCGAAGCATCGCATCCGCAGATCGTCACCCTGCCCATCGACATCGTCGTGCGCCGCAGCACGGCGGCCTAGGCGCCAGATCAGTTTCCTGGAAATTGGCTGGGGTGCCAGGATTCGAACCTGGGAATGGCGGTACCAAAAACCGCTGCCTTACCACTTGGCGACACCCCAACTGGCGCGGTTCCTACACGGTTTGCCCCCGCTTCGCAATAATTGCCGATGGCGTCGAAAAGGCGATGCGAGGCGCTTGAATGCTGCGGGAAGCGCAGCTATAAAGCGCCCCATCGCGACAGGGCGCCGCCTGGAAAGGCCCGCCAAAAACCCGAGGTCGCGGTCCCTGACGGAGTATAGCGCAGCCTGGTAGCGCACCTGCTTCGGGAGCAGGGGGTCGCGTGTTCGAATCACGCTACTCCGACCAATCGAGCCCGGCCTCTTCCGAGGCCGGGTTTTTCTTTTGACGTGGCCTTTTCGCCTGCCGAACGCAGCTAAATGCGGGATCGTGTCAAAAACCTGCTGAAATGTGCAGGATTTATTTTTAACATCGTGTAGGGTCATGACATGGACCAGACGCCAGCACTCGTTTGGTCTGTAACCTCAGCCGTCCTCATGACCGGGACCATATCCTCCTTTGGTCCCGGTCACTCCTCCCACCCCGCGCCATGACGAAAAAGGGGCGGTCGCACAAGGCGCCCACCCCAGAAGTTTCGCTGCCCACACCGTCGAGTGTGTCTATGCGCCCACGGTTTCCACCCGGCCATGGCCGGCCAGGCGGCTTTCCGGGGGCGCCAGCGCCTCCGGCGGTTTCCAGAAGATCGGGCTGGGCAGGAGCCGGGCCGAATTGAGGATGAAGGCAAGTTCGGAAATGGTATGGATGGCGGCGGCCTCCACCGGTCCGATCCAGCCCATCATGGCGCAGGCCACGCCGAGCAGGTCGATGATGACGGTGCCGGCGAAATTGAACCAGATGATCCCCTTGGCGCGCCGCGCGACCCGAACGGTTTCGACGAAGCGTTCGAGATCATTGCCGAGCAGGACGATATCGGCCTTCTCGCGGGCGACTTCCGTGCCCGAGCCCATGGCGACGCCGACGGAAGCGGCGGCCAGCGCCGGCGCATCGTTGATGCCGTCGCCGACCATGGCCACGGCCTGTCCGTTGGCGACGAGCTTTTCGATGCGCGCCAGCTTCTCCTCCGGCAGCAGCCGGGCTTCCATGCGGTCGATGCCCAATTGCTGCGCCACGCCCTCGGCCACTTCGGGTGCATCGCCCGTCAGCAGCACGGTGTGGATATTCATCTGCTTCAGCGCCGCCACGGCCTTTTGCGCTTCGGGACGAACCTTGTCCTCGATGGCGATGGAGCCGAGCAGAACCCCGTTCCTGGCGACGAGAATTTCCGGGCCCGCCGCGCCCTCGATCCCGGCAATATCGATGCCGTTCTGCGACAGCCACAGCGTATTGCCGACCACGATTTCGGCGCCATCCGCATGGGCGAGAATGCCCCTGCCCGGCGTATAGGCGAAATGCGTCGGCTCGACGATCTCGACGCCCTCATCGCGGATATGCGCCATGACGGCCTTGCCGAGCGGATGCTCGGAGCGGATTTCCGCGGTTGCGGCAGCGGCCAGCAGGTCGCCGGCAGCGATGCCGGGACGGGGCTTGATGGCGCTGACCTCGGGCTGGCCGAAGGTCAGCGTGCCGGTCTTGTCGAGGACGACGGTGCGCACCTTGCCGAGCGTTTCGAGGTGGATGCCGCCCTTGACAATGGCGCCGAGCTTGGCTGACCGGCCGATGGCCCCGAGAATGGCGAGCGGCGTGCCGGCGGCGACGCCACAGGCGCCGGCCACGACGATCACCGAGATCGCTTCGGTCACATCGCGGCTCAGCCAATATTCGAGCGCGGCAAAGCCCAGCGCCACGATGACGATATAGCCGGCGAGCTTGTCAGCGAGGCTCTGGATCGGGGCGCGCGATTTTTCCGCCCGCTCGACGGCTTCGAGGATCTGCCCATAGCTGGTGTCGCGGCCGATCCGCTCCGCGCGGATTTCGAGCGAGCCGGACTGGTTGATGGTGCCGGCATAGGCCCGGGCGCCCGCGAGCTTTTCGACGGGCATGGCCTCGCCGGTGATGCGCGATTCGTCGACGAAGGAGTGGCCGTTGAGAACCGGGCCGTCGACCGGAATGCGGCCGCCGGGCGCCACGATGACGGCATCGCCCTCGCGCAATTCGCGGGCCGAAATCTCGGTGACGACGCCGCTGCGGCGGATCGAGACTTCATGCGGCAGCAGGTCCATGAGGTCGCGGATGGCGCGGCGGCCGCGCTCCAGCGTCATGCCTTCTAGCGCTTCGGCGACGAGCACGAAGAAGGTGATGATCAGGGCGGCGGAGAAATAGCTGGTCCAGGCAGCCGCGAGCACGGCGATGCCCATGGACAGTTCCATGGTCATCTGCCGGCGCAGGATGCTCTCCCAGGCTTCCTTGAACAGCGGCCAGCCGCCGATGCCGAGGCCGATCAGCCCATACCAGCTGAACGGCAGGAAGATTTCGTCGCCGATGACCATATAGGAATGATCGGGCAATCCCAGCCAGGCCGCGAGCGCGCACAGCCCCGCCACCACGATGCGGAAGGCATCCCCCCAGCCGAAACTGTGATGGTGATGATGGCCGCCATGGTGATCGTGATCGTCGTGATCCTGGTCATGGTGGTGGTGGTGGTCGTGCCCATGATCGTGGTGATGGTGATCATGCGCATCATGGCCAATATGCGGGGCCGGTTTCGTATGTTCGTTCAAGACTTCCTCCCCATCCGCCATGGCTACCATTCGCATTGCGGGAGCCTTGGCCGGGTGCAAAACATTTCCGTCCGATCATAGGGAGGGCGACCGGCACGGTCCTGCACGATAGGCAGGCTGCGCGCAAAAACCGGGTTCGAAAACCAAGTTTGGATGAGCAGGTTTATGCGGAGAGGGCGCGACAGGTGCCGCGATGCGGCCGGCTAGCGAGGCCGCGCAAACAAAAAAGCCGGCTCCAAGGAGCCGGCTTTCTCATTCATTTTCCGGTCCTTCAGCGCTTGGCGCCGAGGAGGTTCCAGGCGCCGACCACGGTGAGGGCAGCGAGGGCCATCTTGAGGATATCCCAGACGATGAAGGGCTGGACGGCGCCCTGATAGGCGGTGGCAAGCAGATTGCCCGCATCGAGCCAGACCGGCAGGGCGGCGCCCGACTGGAGGATCGCCGAGGCCACGACCATCAGCCAGATAAAGCCGAAGGCGAAGGAAACCGCGTTACCCGCCAGCATGGCGAGGAACAGCCTGAAGGGACGGTTGGACATGCCATGGTCGGCGGCGCGGCCAACGATATAGGTCATGGGCAGCCAGCCGAGAATGAAGCCGAAGGACGGGCTCATCACATAGCCCATGCCGCCGCCGGTGGTGAACACGGGCAGGCCCGAAAGACCTTCGACGAGATAGAGGCTGATGGTGGCGACGCCGATGCGCCAGCCGAAGGCGGCGGCGAGAATCGCCACGGCCATGCTCTGCAGGCTGACATGGACCGGCCAGACCGGCACGTTGATCTTGGCGGCAATGGTCAGCACCAGCGTGCCGAGCACGACGATCGCGGCATTGGTCGCGAGGCGCGCGGCCTCGTTCTTGGGCTGGAACGTGCCGAGCAGCGTGTGGGGCGTGGTCAAAGTCACGGCCATTTTGTACCTTCCATGCTAGGTCTTCCCGCATCCCACCGGGGAGGCGGCAGAAAATCGGCTTCACTTCTAGACTTTCGACCCTGTGAGTGCAATGGCATCGCCCGTTCCGCCCCTCGTCTTCGACACCAGTTTCGATCCCCAGACCGGCAGGCCGATATTGGTCGCGCCGGGCCTCACGCGCATCACCGCGCCCAATGCCAGCCCTTATACCTTCACCGGCACCAACAGCTTTCTGCTCGGCTATGAGACGCTGGGGCTGATCGATCCGGGGCCGGACGATCCCGCCCATCTCGATGCGCTGCGCGCCGCCATTGGCGGGCGCAGGGTCGAGGCCATCATCCTCACCCATACCCATCGCGACCATTGCGCCTCGGCGGCTGCGCTCGCGGCGGAACTGGGGGCGGCGCTGTGGTTCGGCGGGCGGCACAGGTTGTCGCGGCCGCTCCGGCGCTTCGAAACCGATCCGATCAGCGGATCGAGCGCGCGCGAACTGGTGCCGGACGTCGTGCTGGCCGATGGCGAGAGCTTCCAGATCGACGGCATTCCGGTTTCGGTGCATGCGACGCCCGGCCATTGCGCCAATCACCTTGCTTTCGGGCTGACGGGCACCGAATTCCTTTTGACCGGCGACCATATCATGGGCTGGAATTCCACCCTGGTTTCGGTGCCGGATGGGTCGATGGCGGATTATCTGGCTTCGCTCGACAAGGTCATCGCCCTGCCCTTCCAGCGTTACCTGCCGGCCCATGGCGGCCCCATCGCCGACGGCCCCAATTATGCGCGGGCGCTGAAGGCGCATCGTCTTGAGCGCAATGAGCAGGTTCTGGCGGCGGTCGGCCGAGGCGCCCATTCCCTTGGCGCCATCACCGGCGCGGTCTATCGCAATATCGCGCCGACAGTGCGCAGGGCGGCGCAGATGACCGTCACCGCCCATGTCGAATATCTCGAAGCCCTGGGCCAGCTGACCGTAAAGCGGGGCCTGCTCGGCACCCGCGTCAGCCTGCCAAAAGGCGGCGCGCGGCCTATTGCGGGCGGCTCATCGGTATAGGAACGGCGGTGCCCCCGGCATCGTCCTCGACCGGCTGGTCGATATCGGGATTGTCGCGCAGGAAGGTGGTCACCGCCTCGTCGAGGGCGACGAGAAAGCCTTCTATGCGCGTGCCGTTGGAGCCGAAATCATATTGGGCGTTGAGCGAGACCGAGCGCATGTCGAGGCTCGAGCCATCGGCAGAGCCGACGAGATGCAGCACCACCTCCTCGCGCCAGCCGGCCAGCGTCATCACCCTGGCATTGATGCGGCCCTCGTCGAGCGCACCGGCGGGCGGGCGATCGATGCGGATATCCCAGCCCTGATCCTCGGCCATAGCGAAGACGATCCCATAAAGCTGCACCACGTCAAGCGGGTAGGAGCGCGTCTTCACATTGGGAAAAACGGTTTCGAGCGCTGCCGGCGTCAGCAGTTTCGGCGGCGGCATGGCGGCGGTTTCGAGATCGAAGACCAGCGGCAGGGCGGCGCGGTTGGCGGCGGTCGAAATATCGGTGGCCTGCGGATAGCGCAGCAGCATCAGCCCGAACCAGGCCGGCGGCAGCAGGCAGACAATGGCGAGGAAAAGCCCGGTGAAGGCGCGATCCCAGCCACGGTCGCCGGTGTGCCACAGGCGCGCCAGCGCGATCAGCGCCACCAGCAGGGCAAGGGCGGCGACGCCGGCAGCCACCAGCGCGACGACGGTGAAGGCATCGCTGGTGACGGCGCCCTGCCGATGCAGCACCACCGGAATGACGGCCAGCGGCACGCTGAGGCTGCCCAGCCGGCGGGCCCAGCTCGCCCATCTCGAAGTCCGGATCAATATGCGCACATTCGGCCCGCGTTCTGTTCAGCCTTCGAGACTAACGCCAAGATATTGCTTCAACTTGAATCGGGCTTCGCAGCCTCAGGGATAGAGGCGTTCACTGGTCCAGCCGGTGCCGGCGCGGGTGAAGCGCACGCGGTCATGGAGGCGGAACTGACCGTCCTTCCAGAATTCGAAGGCAATGGGCACGATGCGGAAGCCCGACCAATGGGCCGGGCGCGTCACTGGTCCCTCCCCCACTTCGGTTTCGAGCGCCTGGACGCGGTCCATCAGAGTCTGCCGGCTATCGAGGGGACGCGACTGGTCGGATGCGGACGAGGCGATCTGCGAGCCCTTGGGGCGGGAGGCGAAATAGGCATCGGCCTCTCCCGCCGGCACGGGCTCGACGGGTCCACGCACCCGCACCTGGCGGCGCAGCGATTTCCAGTGCATCAGCATCGCCGCCCGCGGCTGGGCCAGCAATTGCCGGCCCTTGTCACTTTCGAAATTGGTGAAGAAGACAAAGCCCTCAGGCCCCCGCGCATTGAGCAGCACCATGCGCACATCGGGCATGCCGTCTGCATCGACGCTCGCGACCGCCATGGCATTGGGATCGTTGGGCTCCGATTCCCTCGCGAGAGCGAACCATTCCTCGAAGACCGCGAAGGGATCGAGGTCGGTGCGGTCGCCATCGTCGAACAGGCGTTCCGTCAGGGTCTGCAGCATGGCTCATCTCCGCCAAAAGCCCGTCATTGCGTGCGAAACTGGACAAGGGCCGGGTCGCTCGCCATATAGGACATGAAATCCGGGCGAAGCAACGCCCGCACCAATCGACAGGACACGATGCGCGATCCATATACCGTGCTGGGGGTGCCGCGTTCGGCCAGCGAGAAGGACATCAAGTCCGCCTATCGCAAATTGGCCAAGCAGTATCACCCCGATCAAAATCCCGACGACCCGAGCGCCCAGGCCAAATTCGCCGAGGCGACGAATGCCTATGACCTTTTGACCGACGCCGAAAAGCGCGGCCAGTTCGACCGCGGCGAAATCGACGCCGAGGGCAACCCGCGCTTTGCCGGCTTCAATCCCGGCGCCGGCCGAGGCGCGCGTGGCGGTGCCGCAGGCGGTGGGTTTTCGGCCGAAGACATTCTCAAGGAATTCATGAGCGGCTTTGGCGGCCAACCGCGCGGCCGCGCGCAGCCGGGCGGCGGCGCCGGTGGCGCCCAATGGGACCCCTTCGGGGGCACCGCCTATTCGTCACGCGGCAATCTGCGCGGTGAGGACATCACCGTCACCGCTGCCGTTTCGCTCGAGGATGCCCACAAGGCCGCCTCCGTTCCGGTGCGCATGCCCAATGGCAAGGTGCTCTCGGTCAAGCTGCCGGAGCGCGTCGAGGAGGGCCAGCAGATCCGGCTCAAGGGCCAGGGCAGCCCCAGCCCACTCGGCGGCGAGCCGGGCGATGCGCTGGTGACGGTCAAGTTCGAGAAGTCCAAGACCTTCCGGAGGGACGGCGCCGATTTGCGCACCGACCTGCCGATCACGCTTTATGAAGCGGTGCTCGGCATCAAGGTACGGGTGCCGACGCTCGACGGCTCGGTCGAACTCAACCTGCCGCCCGGCGTCGATACCGGCAAGTCGCTACGGCTCAAGGGCAAGGGCCTTTATGGCGACGGCGACCTTTACGTCAATCTCAAGGTCGTTTTGCCTCCAGGGGGCGATCCGGACCTTGAAAGCCTGATGCGGTTCTGGCGCGATCAGAAGCCGTATAAGGTGAGGGACTGAACCACACTGCCACGCCCTCGTGGTTCGAGGCGCCGAAGGCGTACCTTACCATGAGGGCTACTGGGGACCGGAGCTTACCCGAGCCGGAAGCCCCACACACCCTGAGACCTCATGGTGAGGCGCGAGCCCTTCGCGAGCCTCGAACCACGAGGTCGGGCACTCGATCCCAAAATAGTCACCCCCGTGGCGCCGCAGCCCGTTCCAGCCGGTCATTGATCGCCTCCCCGAGCCCGTCCTTCGGAATCGGCGACACCGCGATCGTCTCCACCCCTTCGGCATCGAGCTCATGCAGCATGGCGAAGAGATTGCGCGCCGCTTCCTTGAGATCGCCGCTCGGCGATAGATTGCGCATTGGGCCGGCAAATTCCTCGCCGGGACCGAAGGCAAGCCAGGCTTCGCCACGCTGCGGATGGGCATTGAGCCGCATCCCGGCGCGCGGCGCGTAATGGCTGAGCAGCATGCCCGGCGCGGAAACGGCAGCATCCTTGGCCGCCGTCTCCACGCTCACGCCCAGCACCATTTCGATATCGTCGCGCGCAAAGGCCCCGGCGCGCAATTGCACCAGCCTGTCGCCATCGACGGCGATGATGGTGGATTCGACCCCGGCCTTGCACGGCCCGCCATCGAGCACCGGCACCCGCCCGCCAAAGCCCAGCCGCACCTGATAGGCGCTGGTCGGCGACAGCCGCCCCGAGGGATTGGCCGAGGGCGCCGCAAGCGGCCTGTCCGTCGCGCGGATCAGCTCCAGCGCCAGGGGATGGTCGGGCACGCGGATGGCGACGGTATCGAGCCCGGCGGTGACGATATCGGACAGGCCGTTGCCCGGCCGCGCCTTCAGCACCAGCGTCAGCGGCCCCGGCCACAGCTCGGCCAGCCGCAGGGCCAGCGGTGAAAACTCCACCAGCGTTTCGGCCATAGCGAGATCGGCACAATGGACGATCAGCGGATTGAAGCGCGGCCTTCCCTTGGTCTCGTAGATGGCGAGCACCGCATCGGAATTGGTTGCATCGGCCCCGAGCCCATAGACAGTTTCGGTGGGAAAGGCGCAGAGGCGTCCCGCCAGCAGCAGCTCGGCTGCCTCGGCAACGCTTTGCGGATCGGTCACCATAAATTCAGCGCTCTCGGTCATGAGGGCTGTTTGACAACAGCGCCCCGGCGCGTCAAGACGAAGCTGACGCATGGAGAAGCGCGGAATTGACAACCCTTCTCATCAGCCAGCCCAATTTTGCCGATCACCAGACCCCGCCGGGACATGTCGAGCGCGCCGAGCGCATCCGTGCCGTCGAGGCGACGCTGGCCGAACCCGCCTTCGACAATCTGCTGCGGCGCGAGGCGCAATCGGCCGATCTGACGCTGGCCGAGCTCGTCCATGACGGACATTATCTCGCGGGGCTGCGCACCGTGCGCCCGGCCGAAGGCATCGGCCAGATCGACAACGACACCTTCATCTCCGCAGGCTCGCTGGATGCGGCCGCGACCGGGCTTGGCGGGGCGCTGGCGGCGCTCGATGCGGTGCTGCTCGGGGAAGCCGATAATGCCTTCTGCGCCATCCGTCCGCCCGGCCATCACGCCGAAATCCACCGCCCCCTGGGCTTTTGCCTCATCAACACAATCGCCATCACCGCACGCGAGGCGCAGCGCAAATATGGCGCCGAACGCATCGCCATCGTCGATTTCGACGTGCATCACGGCAATGGCACGCAGGATATCTTCAAGGCCGACCCCACGGTCTTCTACGCTTCGAGCCACCAGATGCCGCTGTTTCCCGGCACCGGCCGCGCGAACGAAACCGGAATCGGCAATATCGTCAACGCCCCGCTCGCGCCCGATACCGGCGGGGCCGATATGCGTACCGCCTATAATGAGCTGATTTTTCCGGCGCTGATCGATTTCGCCCCCGATATCCTGCTGGTCTCGGCCGGGTTCGATGCGCATCAGCTCGATCCGCTCGGCGGGCTCAACTGGATCGATAATGATTATGCCTGGCTCACCGGGCGGCTGATGGATATTGCCGAGCGCTCCTGCGGCAACCGCATTGTGTCGCTGCTCGAAGGTGGCTATGACCTCGAAGGCCTCAGCCGGGGCGCCGCCCAGCATGTCGCCATGCTGGCGAACGGCACCAGCCTCAAGCCGACGACAGGACAGGACAATGACCGAAAACACAAATGACGACATCAAGGCGCTGAGCTTCGAAGCGGCCCTCGCCCAGCTCGAAGAGATCGTCGGCAAGCTCGAATCCGGTCGCGCGCCCCTCGCCGAATCCATCGCCATCTATGAGCGCGGCGAAGCCCTCAAGGCCCATTGCGAAACGCTGCTGCGCACGGCGGAAGCGCGCATCGAAAAGATCACCCTGTCGCGCGATGGCCGACCGACCGGCACCGAGCCGCTGGACGCCTGACAGCCATGGCCGGGACCAGCGCCAAGACGCTGCGCAATTTCCGCATCATTCTGTGGAGCCTCGTCGCCATCGTGGCGCTGGGGGCGACGGCGCTCTATCTTTTCCGCCCGCCGGCCCGCCCTCTCGGCGTCACCGGCCAGCAATTCGCCCTCGCTTCGACCCTGGGCGGCACGTTCACGCAGAATGATTTGCGCGGCACGCCGAGCCTCGTCTTTTTCGGCTACACTTTCTGCCCGGATGTGTGCCCGACGACCATGGCCGAAACCACCGCCTGGCGCGCCCAGCTGGGGCTGACGCCGGAGCAGTTGCGCATCGTCTTCGTCACCGTCGATCCCGCCCGCGATACGCTCGAGGCGGTCAAGGGCTATGTCGAAGGATTCGATCCGAGCGTGATCGGGCTTGTCGGCGACGAGGCGCAGACGGAAAACGTCAAGGCGGCCTTCGGCGTCGTCGCCGAGAAAGCCGGCGAAGACCCCAATTACCTCGTCAACCACACGGCGCTGACCTTCCTTATCGGCGCGGACGGCGCCTTCGAGGGCACCATCGCCTATGAGGAAGCCACCGATACTGCGCTCGCCAAGATCAAGCGGCTGGTCGAGGGGTGAGCGAGCGCATCCGCCTCGATCTCGCGCTTGAGCAGCGGGGCCTGCTGCCAAGCCGCGCCCGGGCGCGCGACGCCATCCTGCGCGGCACCGTCACCGTCAACGGCGTGACCGCCGCCAAGCCGCACCAGATGGTCGGCCCGACCGATACGCTCGCGCTCAGCGATCCGGCCGCCAATTATGTCTCGCGCGCCGCGCTGAAGCTCGTCGCCGGGCTCGATGCCGGCGGCATTTCCGCCGAAGGCAAGACCTGCCTCGATGTCGGCGCCTCGACCGGCGGCTTTACCCAGGTGCTGATGGAACGCGGCGCCCGCCGCATCTATGCCGTCGATGTCGGCCACGACCAGTTGCACCAGCGCCTCAAGGGCAGCGACCGCGTCGTCAGCATGGAAGGCGTCAATGCGCGCGACCTGAATGCCGAGATCATCCCCGAGCCGATCGACCTCATCGTCTCGGATATCAGCTTCGTGTCCGTCACCAAGGTGCTCGATGCGCCGCTGGCGCTGTGTGCGGAGGCGGCCGATGCGGTGATCCTGTTCAAGCCGCAATTCGAAGTGGGCCGCAACAATATCGGCAAGGGCGGCATCGTCACCGACGAGACCGCCATCGAGAGTGCGATGGCCGAGGTGATCGCCTTCATCGAAGCGCGGTGGTTCCGTCACCGGCTGTCCGTGCCCTCCCCCATCGCCGGCGGCGATGGGAATAAGGAGACGGTGCTGGTGTTCGGGCGGGGCTAAACGCAACCCAGGGACAATATCCCAGTAGCCCTCATGGTGAGGTGCGCGCCCTTGCGCGCCTCGAACCACGAGGGCGTGGCAAGATCGCGCCACGACCTCGCCCTTCGAGGCTCGCTGCGCTCGCGCCTCAGGATGAGGTCTACTGATGCAGCCAGGCTCGATGTTTCCCTCGCCCCTTGTGGGAGAGGGACAGATTATTCTGCGTTCAGCAGAATAATCTGGGTGAGGGGTTACGGAGCCTCAGTTCCGCTCAAACCCCACCGCGCCCTCGCGCCCGGTCTGCCCGCGATGGCGGAGATAATGATCCGCGAGCACGCAGGCCATCATCGCCTCACCCACCGGCACGGCGCGAATGCCCACGCACGGATCATGCCGGCCCTTGGTCACGATATCCGTATCCTCATTCGCCGTCGTCACCGTCTGGCGCGGTGTCACGATGGACGAAGTCGGCTTGACGGCAAAGCGCACGACAACCGGGTCGCCATTGGAAATGCCGCCCAGAATGCCGCCGGCATGGTTGGAGAGGAAATAGGGATGATCCGGCCCAGCCCGCATCTCGTCGGCATTTTCGACGCCGGTGAGGCTCGCCGCTTCCATGCCGGCGCCGATCTCGACGCCCTTGACGGCATTGATGCTCATCATGGCCGATGCGAGATCGGCGCTGAGCTTGCCATAGACCGGGGCGCCCCAGCCGGGCGGCACGTTCTCGGCCACCACCTCGATCACCGCGCCGACCGAATTGCCGTCCTTGCGGATGCCGTCGAGATAATCGGCCCACATTTCCGCCGCCTTGGCATCGGCGCAGAAGAACGGGTTCTGGTCGACCTGGTCCCAGTCGAAATTGTCATAGTCGATCTTGTGCGGCCCCATCTGGACGAGGCTCGCGCGGATTTTGACCCCACCCAGCACCTGCCGGGCAATGGCGCCCGCCGCCACTCGCGCCGCCGTTTCGCGCGCCGAGGTGCGGCCGCCGCCGCGATAATCGCGGATGCCGTATTTCTGATCATAGGTGAAATCGGCATGGCCCGGACGGTATTTGTCGCGGATGTCCGAATAGTCCTTGGAGCGCTGGTCGGTGTTCTCGATCAGGAGCGAAATCGGCGTGCCGGTGGTGCGCGGCCCATCGGTGCGCTCGTCCTCGAACACGCCGGACAGGATGATGACCGCATCTTCCTCGCGCCGCTGGGTGGTGAATTTCGACTGGCCGGGCTTGCGGCGATCGAGATCGCGCTGGATCATTTCCGGCGTCAACGACAAGCCGGGCGGGCAGCCGTCGACGACCACGCCAAGCGCGGGCCCATGGCTTTCACCCCAGGTGGTGAAGCGGAAAAGATGGCCGAAAGTGTTGAAAGACATGGCAGGTCCGAGCTCCGATTGCCGCCGTTCTAGGCAGAGCCGGAACCGAGGTCAATCGAGCCAGTTCTCCAATCGAAGATCGGGCACCCGGGAAAATTCCCGGGTATTGGCGGTGACCAGTATCAAATCCAGTGTAAGGGCATGCGCAGCGATGAGGAGATCGTTGCCGCTGATCGGCGTCCCTGCCCGCTCAAGAGCGGCACGGATGCGGCCGTAGCGCAAATCCGCCGGCGCCTCGAAAGGCACGACTTCGACGATGTCGAACAGAAGCCTCATGCTCTGTTCAAGACGCGGCGACGACTTCCGCGCAAAGCCGAACCGAATTTCGGCAGAGGTAATGATGCTCATGCACACTCTGTCGATGCCGAAGGCGACAAGCCGTTCGCGCACCGGTCCCTCATGAGGATTACGAATGAGCGCTGATACGATATTCGTATCGAGCATGGCTTTCGCCAGGCTCAAAGCTTCACATCCCGTAGTGGCGCAAGGTCGTCATCGGTGATGTCGGGCCACTCCTCCTCGGTCAGCGTTTCCATCTCGTCGAGCGCTTCGATCAGCGTCTTGCGGCGCTTCTTCGGCTCGAGGATCAACCTGTCGCCTTCCTTGCGGATGGTGACCTCCGTTCCCGGCATCTCGAATTCGACCGGGATGCGGACCGCCTGGTTGCGGCCGTTGCGGAAAAGACTGGCGGTCTTGATCTCGTTCATCGGCGCCTCCTTGGCATATGCCTTAAACATATGCCTCGCAGCGCCGGGCGGCAAGCTCAGACCTCGCCGGCCCGGATCAGTTCCATCCTGCCCGGCGTGAAATGCATGACCGCATCCTGCGGCGGCGCCCAGTTGATGACGTCGAGAACCGGCGCCCGCTCGATCAGGACGCGCAGCGTGCGGGCAATTCCGCCATGGGAGACCACCACCGAAGGCCCGGTCAGGACGGTGGCGAATTCCTCGAGCCGCGCTTCGACATCGCGATAATTCTCGCCATTTTCGGGTCGGTAGTCCCAATAGGTCTCGTCGCGCGAGCCGGGGGCGATGGCCATGTTCGCCGGCAATTCCTCGAACAGCACCCCTTCGAGAACACCGAAGGAGATTTCCATCAGCCTGACGTCATATTTGACATCGGGAAGATTGACGTCGAAGCCGGCCCGCACCCGGTCCATGGTGTCGCGGGTACGCATGAGGGGCGAGGCATGCCATTCGAACGCGCGCGGATCGAGCCCGCGCGCCTTGAATGTCGCCGCCAGAATCCGGCCGTTCTGGCTCGCCTGTCCCCTGCCCTTTTCGTTGAGCGGAATGTCCTTGCGCCCCTGATAGCGGCGCTCGGCATTCCAGGGTGTCTCTCCATGCCGGACAAAATAGATCTCCGGCCAGACTAAGGCGGTCATCAGCGGTCTCTCGTGCGGGTGCCCCGACACCTTGGGCCAGGCGTGCAACGCGTTAACGACTACTCGGCGGATTCGGTGCCTTCATCGTCCAGAAGTTTCATGCCGACGACGTTGAAGCCGGCATCGACATAATGGATTTCGCCGGTCACGCCGGCGGCGAGATCCGACAGCAGATAGGTCGCCGCGCCACCCACATCGTCGATATCGACATTCTTGCGCAGGGCGGAATTGGCTTCCTGCCAGTGAAGCATGTCGCGAAGGCCGGAAATGCCGGAGGCCGCCAGCGTCTTGATGGCGCCGGCCGAAATGGCGTTGACGCGGATGCCGGCCTTGCCGAGATCGACGGCGAGATAGCGCACCGAGGCTTCCAGCGCCGCCTTGGCCACGCCCATGACATTGTAGTTCGGCACATATTTGACGGCGCCGTAATAGGTCAGCGTCAAGAGCGCGCCGCCCGGATTCATCAGCGGCTCGGCGCGCTTGGCGACGGCGGTGAAGGAATAGACCGAGATATCCATGGTCATGGAGAAATTGCCGCGGCTGGTCTCGATATAGCGGCCGTCGAGTTCGTCCTTGTCAGAAAAGCCGATGGCGTGGACGACGAAATCGAGCGAACCCCAGCGCGCCTTGATTTCTTCGAAGGTCTTGTCCATGGCCGCTTCGTCGGAAACATCGCATTCGACCATGAAGTCGGAGCCGACTTCGGCGGCCAGCGGCTCGACACGGCGCTTCAGCGCTTCGCCCTGATAGGAGAAGGCGAGTTCGGCACCCTGCGCGTGGAGCTGCCTGGCGATGCCCCAAGCGATCGAGCGGTTATTCGCGAGGCCCATGATCAAGCCGCGCTTGCCCGCCATCAATCCATTGGCCATTGTTCTTATCCTTGTCTGGAGTCGTCGGGCCGGTTGTGGCACATGGCCCCGGACGGGGCAAGTTGGCCCCTCATGCATTCCGCTTATCGAGCCCGGTTTTCCCATGTCGCTGCCGCTATCCGAGATCGTCGCCCAATTGACTGGCATTGTCGGCCCCGATGCCGTCATCGCCGATCCCGCCCGGATGGGCGCCTATCTCAACGAGCCGCGCCGGCGCTTCCACACCGGGGCCGCCTGCGTGGTCACGCCCGCCAATGTCACCGAGCTGCAGGCCATTGCCCGCTTCGCCCATGAAAACGGCGTCGGCCTCATTCCCCAAGGTGGCAATACCGGGCTGGTCGGCGCTCAGGTGCCGGTGCGTGGCGACGAGGTCATCGTCAGCCTCGCCCGGCTCGACCGGGTGCGCGATGTCGACGCGGCGGCCGGCACGATGACGCTCGAAGCTGGCGTCATTCTCGAGAACGCCCACAAGGCGGCCGAAGCCGAAGGCATGATGTTCCCGCTCTGGCTCGCCTCGCAGGGCTCCGCGCGGATCGGCGGCGTGCTTTCCTCCAATGCCGGCGGGGTGAATGTCCTCACCTATGGCAATGCGCGCGAACTCACCATGGGCGTCGAGGCGGTGCTTGCCGATGGCCGGCTCTATCAGGGCCTCAATGCGCTGAAGAAAGACAATACCGGCTACGACCTCAAGGACCTCTTGGTCGGCGCCGAAGGCACGCTCGGCATCATCACCGCCGCGACCGTCAGGCTGTTCCCGCTGCCCGAGGAATATGAAACCGCCCTCGTCAATGTCGCCTCGCCGGAGGTGGCGCTGACCCTATTCCAGATGCTGCGCGAGCGCGCCGGCAGCCGCCTCAACGCCTTCGAGCTCATCCCCTCTATCGGCCTCGATATCCAGCTGCGCCACGGCATGCTCGCACGCGATCCCAGCGCCGGCCCCTCCCCCTGGTATGCGCTGGTCGAAATCAGCCGCATGAAGGGCGGCGCGCCGGGCACGCTGCAGGCCGCGCTCGAAGCCGCGTTCGAAACCGGCCTCGTCGACAATGCCGTCATCGCCGAATCCCTCGCCGACCGCACCAATATGTGGGCCTTCCGCGAGCAGATGAGCGAATGCCAGAGCCGCGAGGGCGCCTCGATCAAGCACGATGTCTCGGTGCCCATCGCCGCCGTCCCGCAGCTCATCGCCGAAGGCTCGGCCATAGCCGAACGCCTCCTGCCCGGCATCCGTCCGGTGCCCTTCGGCCATCTCGGCGACGGCAATATCCACTTCAATTTCAGCCAGCCCATCGGCGCTGACGGCGCCGCCTTCATGGCCGGCGCCGAGCCCATCCATAAGGCGATCTACGAAATCGTCCTCAAGCTCGGCGGCTCGGTTTCGGCCGAACACGGCATCGGCCAGCTCAAGGTCGAATTGCTGCGTGAGGTCAAGGACCCCGTCGCCCTCGAGATGATGCGCGCCATCAAGACCGCGCTCGACCCCAAGGGCATCCTCAACCCCGGCAAACTCCTCGGCTGAAGCCACTTTTTTGTGCCTTCTTGACCCGCAGCGGCACCGGGGCCATTTGCGGGACAACCCCTTTTCCCCGGACCAGTTCATGCTCGACGATATCGTATTTCTCGACGACGCCACGCGTCCCCCGCCGCCCAGGCTCGAAGGCCTGACCGAAGCGCAGCGCCGCCCCGGCCGCCATCTCAGGATGATCCACGATCACCTGCGCGATAACATGCGGGTACTCGGCAAGCTCATCGAGCGCGCCAATCAAGGCATGGTGACGCCCGCCGAAATCGCCGCCGAAACCGGCGACATGGCGATGATCGCCAATTACCGGCGCTTCGGAAATCTCTGCGGCCAGCACTGCCAGATCGTCAATACCCACCACTCCATAGAGGACTATGCGATCTTTCCGGCGCTGGCCGAACAGGGCGAAGCCTTCCGCCGGATCGCCGAACGCCTCAAGGCCGAGCATGAGGTGGTGCACGAACTGCTAGTCCGGCTGGTCAATGCGCTCAATGTGCTTGCGGACGACCCCAACGAAGCCAACTATCTGGCCGCCTGCACCGTCTACCACGCGCTCGAACGCGTGCTGCTCTCCCATCTCGGCTATGAGGAAGACGCCATGGGCGACGCGCTGGGCTATTTCGAGATCGGGGTTTAGCCCCCTCACCCGTCTCGGCCTATTGGCCGATCCACCCTCTCCCACAAGGGGAGAGGGGAACTCCGCGGCTGGGACGGCACAACGCCCCCCTTCTCCCCTCGTGGGAGAAGGTGCCCGAAGGGCGGATGAGGGGGCCTGCGCGCTAAAACAAATCCAGCTGCGCCTTGCCCTTTTTCGGCTCGGGCTTTTCCACCTCAGCCGGCACGATCAGCCCCGGATCGTCATCGCGCGCCGAATTGACCCGCCGCGACACCGGATGGAATTTCAGCGCTCCCTCGGCCAGCGGCAGCGCCAGTTGCGCCGCCTCATGCGCCCGGACATTCAGCACATCGAGCCATTGATCGATCGCCTCGCCTTCGAGAATGGCCGGCATGCGGTGATGCACTTCGCCCACCTGCCCATTGGCCGGCACGGTGATGGTCGCGACCGTATCGACCTCCTCGCCCTCCGGCCCCATCCAGCTCGTATAGAACCCGGCCAGCGCCATCGGCCGATCATCGGCAAAGGTGATGTAATAGGGCTGCTTGGTCTTGTCCGGCCCGGTATGCCATTCGTAATAGCCGCTCGCCGGGATGATGCAGCGGCCATGCTTAAGCGCATCGCGAAAGGCCGGCTTTTCCGCCATGGTCTCGACCCGCGCATTGACCAGAAGCGGGAAATCGCGCGGGTCCTTCACCCAGCCCGGCACCAGCCCCCAGCGCGCGAAATGTCCCTCGCGCCGGCCCGAAACCTCCCATATCGCGGCGACCGGCTGGGTCGGGGCGACATTGTAGCGCGGCACGAGATCGAGCACGTTGAGCGTGCGGAACAGTGCCGCCATCGCCTGCGGCGATAGGGTGATCGCGAAGCGTCCGCACATGTCGCTCTCCTTTTCGTCCTTCCCGACAGGTAATCTCGGAGAGGCAGAATCGCAAACGGAGCCTCGATGTCGCCCACACCCAATTCGGCGAGCGTCGCCCTGATCGACGGCGACAGGGTATTGCTGATCCAGCGCGCCTTTGCGCCCTATCGGCTCTATTGGACCCTGCCCGGCGGCCGGCTCGATCCGGGCGAAACCGCCGCCCAATGCGCCGCCCGCGAAGTCCACGAAGAACTCGGCCTTGCCGTCACCGATCTGCATCCGGTGCTGACCCACGCGCTCACGAGCACCAGCGGCGACTGGTTGCTCGCCGTCTTCGCCTCCGCCAGCTTTGCCGGCGAAATCATCCCGTCCGACGAGATTGCCGATCATCGCTGGGTCACGCGCGATGCCCTCGAGACCTTGCGCACCACCGCCGGTCTCGACGATGTGCTGACAAGGGCCTTCGCATCGCTCGGGCGAAGCTGGTAGGAAGGGGCCACGAACCTCGGAGCGGCGCAGTGAGACGATTGCACGGCATGGGCCTGATGATTGCGGGGCTGGTCACCGCGCTGTCGGCTGTGCCGGCCATGGCGATCGATCCGCCCTATCAGCCGCAGATGGAGCGGCTGGCCGAGATCATGGGCAGCCTCTATTTCCTCGAGCCCCTGTGCCATGCCGGCACGGAAGATTGGCGCGCGCAGATGGAAGAACTGATCCTGCTCGATGAGCCCGACGAGGATCGGCGCCAGCGTCTCGCCGGCGCATTCAATGGAGGCTACACCGCTTTTGCCCGCTTTCACCGGGCCTGTACGCCGGCCGCGCGCGAGGCGCTGGTGCGGCTATTGTCCGAAGCCGAACGCACCGCACGCGACATTCATGCGCGTTTTGCCGAGTAACCTCTACGTGTTTTCTTGGCGCATTTGCTGACACAACGTTAACCTTTGGGTTACATCCCCCGCGCAACACGCCGCCGTGCATGGTACCCAGAGAACATGACAGTCACCAAAACCCCTTTCACCCCGGCCGAGACGATCGGCACGATCGAGCGCGATCATGGAGAACGCCAGCTCGCCCTCGAATATCTCGCCGAGGCCTGGAACGAGGCCGAGGATGAGGGCGTGCCGAGCATGGCGCTTGCCCATGCCTCGCTGTTCGCGGCGCTGGTCACCTTCGTCAAGACGCATGGCGACGACGCCACCGCCGAATTCATCGAGCAATTGCCCGACCGCATCCGTTCCGGCGAATACATACTCGACCGCGTGCTGCAATAACCACCGCTAAAGTCCCGCCGCATTCGGCATCAACATGGTGCCGTCACGGGAGGGATTTATGCGAATCATCACCATCGCCGCACTCGCGCTTTTCGGCCTTCTGGCGCCCGTTTCCGCCCAGGAAGCGCCGCCCGAACTCGTTGTCAGCAGTGATCTCTCGGCCCTGCCCGAGCCGGTCCGCGCCATGCGCGAACGCCTGATCGAAGCCGCCCGCACCGGCGACATCGAAGCCCTGCGCCCGATCATGGACGCGCAGGCCAAGCCGCCCAATGTTAGTTTCGGCAACCCCGAAGACCCCATCGCCTCGCTCAAAAAGGCCTCTGCCGATGGCGAAGGCGTAGAGCTTCTGGCGGTGATGCTGAACCTGCTCGATGCGCCCTATGGCATTCTCGGCGAAGGGGACGACACGGTCTATATCTGGCCCTATCTCGCCGGCATGACCGATGTTTCAAAGCTGACGCCCGAGCAGAACGTCGATGCCTACCGCCTGCTGACACCCGAGCAATATGAGGAATTCATCGCCAGGGAAGGCTGGTACAACTGGCGCCTGGTCATCGGTGCGGACGGGGTGTGGCTGGCGTTTACAGCAGGGGATTGAGGGGATTTTCTGCCACGCCCTCGTGGTTCGAGGCTCGCGAAGGGCTCGCACCTCACCATGAGGGCTACTGGGGGCTTGATGTTCTGTGCTGCAGGTTAAGCGGCGAAGCCTATAACGCTTCATACCTTGAGACCTCATGGTGAGGTGCTTAGGAACCACAAGGTAGGGTACCCTGGTGTTGGAGCACCCCACTCACCCCACCCACCGCTCGTCACCCTCGGGCTCGACCCGAGGGTGTTGCACTTGCTGAGGTATCCTCAAGTGAAGAACCCTCGGGTCAAGCCCGAGGGTGACGATCGAGGACGGGAATAGGTCCCACGCTTTCCACCCACTCCCATCCACAAAGTCTCCATCCTCCAACCCCACACACCCCTGAGACCTCATGGTGAGGCGGGAGCGGAGCGACCCTCGAAGCACGAGGTCGGGTACACCACTCTCACCCCACCCACCGCCCGTCACCCTCGGGCTCGACCCGAGGGCTCTTCTTCTGGAGCCACGCGCTCCGGGGGAGAGCAAAACACTCTCGGGCCAAGCCCGGAAGACCGTCCGGAGGCATGGGCCTCGCCATCACCGCAGAAACCGCGAGGGAAACATCCCGGGGCGGCGCATCGACACGCCCGAGGACCAGATGCCCCTACCGCCCCGCCGGCAGCGCTTCGAGAAACCGCATCGGCTGCCCGGTTGCGGGCGTCACCAGTTCGCCCTGCCACATCACCGTGCTGCCGCGCACGATCGTGCCGACCGGCCAGCCGGTGACCGTCACCCCGTCATAGGGTGTCCAGCCGGCGCGGGAGGCCACCCAGTCATTGGTGATCGTCTCGCGGCGCTTCAAATCCACGATGGTCAGGTCCGCATCGTAGCCCACCGCGATCCGCCCCTTATTGGCGATGCCGAACAGGCGGTTCGGCCCGGCGCTCGTCATGTCGACGAAACGGGCAAGGCTCATGCGGCCGGCATTGACGTGATCGAGCATGATCGGCACCAGCGTCTGCACGCCGGTCATGCCGGCATGGCTGTCGGGATAGGCATGATCCTTTTCCACACGCGTATGGGGAGCATGGTCCGAGCCCAGAATATCGGCGACGCCATTGGCGACACCCGCCCAGATCGCGGCGCGATGCGCCGTGTCGCGCACCGGCGGGTTCATCTGCGCATAGGTGCCGAGCCGCGTATAGGCGGTCTCGTCCAGCGTCAGATGATGCGGCGTCACCTCGACGCTCGCCACATCCTTGTGATCGGCGAGGAAGGCCATCTCCTCGCCGGTCGAGATATGCAGCACATGGATGCGCTTGCCGGTCTTGTGGGCCAGCGCCACCAAGCGTCTGGTGGAATTGAGCGCTACTTCCGGCGAGCGCCAGACCGGGTGGCTCGACGGATCGTGGGCAACGCGCAGATGCTTGCGCTCCTCGAGCATGAATTCGTCTTCCGAATGGAAGGCGGCGCGGCGGGAAATGGCGTTGAGGATGGCCTCGACGCCATCATCGTCCGGCACCAGCAGCGAGCCGGTCGAAGAGCCCATGAACACCTTGATGCCGGCGCAGCCCGGCAGCTTTTCGAGCGTGGCGAGCTCGCCGACATTCTCGTGTGTGCCGCCGATATAGAAGGCGAAATCGCAATGCATGCGGTTGATGCCGGCGGCGATCTTGGCCTCGAAGGTCTCGCGGCTGGTGGTCAGGGGATTGGTATTGGGCATTTCGAACACGCCCGTCACGCCCCCCATCACCGCCGAGCGCGAGCCGGTTTCGAGGTCTTCCTTATGGGTCAGGCCCGGTTCGCGGAAATGCACCTGCGTATCGATGACGCCGGGCAGGATATGCAGCCCCCTGCAATCGACGACGGCATCGGCGCTGTCGCCCGCAAGACTGCCGATGGCGGCGATGCGCCCGCCGATGACGCCGATATTGCCCTGCCCTTCCCCATCCTGGTTGACCAGCGTACCATTGTTGAAAATCGTGTCGTAGTGCGCCATCTCTGGGTCCCGCTGCCAATGCCTGTGGCGGGTTTAGCGGACGGTGCCGCGGCGAGGCAAGTGACCTTTGGAACTGTGAAGATGACCACCTATCTGCGGGCCGACCGTGCCGTGTTCCGATTTTCAGGTCCCGACGCGCATAAACTGCTCAACGACGTCGTCACCGGCAACATCCCCAGCGAAGGGCAAATGGCGGCCTGGTGGGCGCTGCTGTCGCCGCAGGGCAAGATTCTCGCCGAGGGCCTTGCCGGCTGGACCGAAGCCGGTCTCTGGCTCGACGTTCACATCTCGGTCGCCGACGATTTCTTCAAACGCATGCGCATGTATCGCCTCAGGGCGAGTGTCGAAATCGCCGATCTGCGCCAGAGCCACCGCGTCGGCTGGGCCGCCAATGCCGAGTCCGATGGCATCGTTCATGGCGACCGGTTCGGCGCCATCGATATCGGCTATCGGGTCATTGCCCCGGCCGAGGACACGGCCGGCTGGATCGCCGATGACAGCGAATATGCCCGCACCCGTATCGGCGCAGGCATTGCCGAACTCGGCGAGGACTTCGCGCCGGACACGGTTTTCGCCCATGATATCGGCATGGACCTGCTCGATGGCATCGACTTCGACAAGGGCTGCTATGTCGGCCAGGAAGTGGTCAGCCGCATGAAGCATCGCGGCACCGCCCGCCGCCGTCCGATGATCGTCCACAGCGTCACCGCACCGGCCGGCAGCGCCATCCTCGCCAATGGCCGCGACAGCGGCACCATCGGCCGGGTGGTCGACGGCACGGCCATCGGCATCATCCGCCTCGACCGGTTCGGTCCGGACGTCGAAGCCACGGTTGACGGCAAGCCCGTCACCTTCGAACGTCCGGCCTGGGCCGGCTACACGCTTGGCGAGGCCAGCACCGAAGACACGATGATTTGAAGAATCGGCAACGGAGCACTAGGCTCCGCCGGTCTCTGCATTCGGGGGAAAAACCATGGCACGCGGAAAGGATCGGGCCTGGCAACGCATGTTGTCGGGGCGGCGTCTCGATATTCTCGATCCTTCGCCGATGGATGTCGAGCTATCCGACATCGCCCATGGCCTCGCCCGCGTCGCCCGCTGGAACGGGCAGACCCAGGGCGATTATCCCTTTTCGGTGGCGCAGCATTCGGTGCTGGTGCTGGAGCTTTTCCGCGCCCACAATCCCGAGGCCGATGCCATCGCGCAATTGCAGGCGCTGCTGCATGACGCGCCCGAATATGTGATGGGCGACATCATCTCCCCCTTCAAGGCCGCCATGGGCGGCAATTACAAGGATGTCGAAAACCGGCTGCTCGCCGCCATCTATCTGCGCTTCTCGCTGCCCGCGACCACCTCCGCCGCCCTCGGCAAGCTGATCAAGAAGGCCGATCGCGAATCGGCCTTCTTCGAGGCGGTGCATCTGGCCGGGTTCGAGGCGGCGGAAGCGCGCAAATTCTTCGGCGAGCCGAGTCTGCCGGCTTTCGATGTCGATGCCTTCGACCGGCTGATCCGGCCCTGGCCGACGCGCGAGGCGCATGACCGCTTCATCGCCGCCTTCGAGGCCATTGCAATTTGAAACAAATGCGCGGCGTTAACCCTGATAAAGGATGAACTTTGCCTTCTGGGCGGAACTGGTTGATGAAGTGTTAAAGCGATTTAACCGACTGCATCATTTCAGGACGCCTAGCCATGTTGCCCAGTCGCCAGGTTCTCATCGGCATGATTCTCGGCGCCCTCAGCGCCACCGCCCTTGCCGCCATGGGTCCCGGCTGGGCGCTTGCCGACGAGGAACAGCCCCAAGGCTTCGATCCGGCCAATCTGGTGCGTTTCGAAGAGCGCGACTATGACGTCCGATATGAGGATTGGGTCGCGACCACGCCTTTGAGCGGCGCCAGCGTGAAAAAGATCGAGTTCGGGCGGATCAGCCAGGTCGATATCGCCATCACCGAAACCGGCACCTATTCATCCGAGGCGATGTTTTCGCCCCATATCCAATATCCCGGCATCAGCGTCGAACCGCTGACGCGCAGCGGCTCGCTCATCCATCTGCGCACCGGCTCGCAGCGTATCGTCACCGATGGGCGTGACGCCTGCGTGCTGTCGCGCAGCTTCGTCATCTGCTAGCCGAAGAGCCAGCCGCGCTTGAACTTGTAGAAGACGTGCAGCCCGATCTGGGTGACCTTCTGCATGCGCGGCGCCCAGGCGGGGCGGACATAGGTGGCGTGGTAGTGCGTCGCATCCCCGACTTCGGCCAGGTAGAGCTCGCCATCGGTATAGCGGCGGGCGATATCCTCGGCCTGCGTCCAGGATTTACGGTCATTGACCGTCTCGGGAATGCCGTCGCAGGCGAAGGAGAACTGGCAGGCATTACGCCGGTTCTGGTTCTGGAACACCACGCCGCAAATGGTGTCGGGATAACGATGATCCTTGACGCGGTTGAGCACCACCTGCGCCACCGCCACCTGGCCGCGATAGCTTTCGCCACGCGCCTCGAAATAGATGGCGGTCGAAAGGCACCACAATTCCTTGTCGGAGACTTCAACTGCCCTGCCGGTGGAGAAGCTCCCGGTGACCGGTGCGTTCTCGCGGGCATAGGCCAGCTGGTCGGAAGCGGCGACGGGCATTGGCGGCGTGCTCGACGGGGCGATGCCGGCAATGGCTTCCAGCGCCTCGGCGCCGGCATTCGGGTCGATCGCCGCCACGGAAATGCGCGGCTCGTCGTTCTCGGATTCGACATCGGAGGCGGCGGCGAGGCGCGATTGGGCAAGGTCGGTCGGGTCGGCGCGCTGCTCGGCCAGGCGCATCCGCATTTCGGCAAAGCTGCGCGCCACCGTGAGCACATCGACCACGGGGCGGACGCGATCGGTCTTTTCGGCGCGATTGGGGCCGTTGAAGGTCGCGGTATCGAACAAATGATCGAAAGAGCCGGCGACACTGGCGCTGCTGCCGGAAAAGGACAGGCTCGCTTCCGCCAGCTTCAGGCCGGGGCGGCCGAGGTCACCCAATCCCTCGGAGGCGGGGCCGAAGGCGCCCTGCGTAAAGGTCGCATAGCCGAGGACACAAAAAACCCCCGCTGCCAGCAACCTGGCAATGGGGTATCGGCGACGAACCGGTCTGCCCGCGATTTTCTCGGCGGGCCGGCTTGCTTGGGCCATTAACGCTACTCAACACAACGCAACACAATTACTGATCGGCGAAAGTGACGCTAAAATGCCGACAATCAGAATGATGTCTTATTAGGGTTAGCAGCGCGTAAACGGCCATTCGGGCCGTCAGATGGGCAAAATGTGGCGGAACCTATTTGTCGCAGGCGTCAGACACAGGCGTCGCGGACTGGCGCGACTTCGGCCCTGATGACATCGAGCCGGAAGCGCACCGAAAGCGAGCGGGAATTGACCGGCGTCACCCGCACGGTGAGGTTGGTCGCCCCCTGCAGCATATCGAGAAAGGCCGATGCGTCGGCGGTGTTGTTGATGACGAGCGCCGTATTTTCGGCATTGACCGGCAAGGTGCGGCTGCGCGCGGCCTGAAGGTCGAATTGGAGGGTAATGCCCGCATCATTGCCGAGCGCCGAAAGCGTATTGCCGGCAAAACCAAAAGCGATATTGAGCGTTCCCGCCGTGCAGGAAACGGTGATGGTGGCGTGGTCCCTGCCGCTCGGACGGGCCGGAATCATCTGCTCGGAGGTGAAGACGACGCTCATATCGGCGGACGGATCGCCGCCACGGAAAACCGCATCGTAACAGGCGAGCCGTTCGCCATCATTGTCGATGGCGGCACAGGCCTGCGGGGCCTGGGCGAAAACCGGCGCCATCGCCGACACGAACAGCAGGCCCGACAGGGCCAAAGCGAGCAGTTTCTTCACGTCTATGGCCCCTCCTCCTCACCGCTTAGGCGGCGTATTCACCTCTATATAGGCGTTATACGTCAATCGTTAAGCGGCGGTCTGCGCCAATGTCAGCCTGGCGACCGGCACGCGATAGGGTGAGCAGGAAACATAGTCGATGCCGAGCCCGGCGAAGAATTTGAGCGAGGCGGGGTCGCCGGCGTGTTCGCCGCAAATGCCGACCTTGAGCTGCGGATTGGTTTCGCGACCGCGCCTGATGGCCATGCCGATCAATTCGCCCACGCCCTTTTCGTCGATTGTGACGAAAGGATCGCGCTCGTAAATGCCCTTGCGCTGATAGGCGGCAAGGAAGGTCGGCGCATCGTCGCGCGAGATGCCGAAAGTGGTCTGCGTCAGGTCGTTGGTGCCGAAGGAAATGAAATCGACCAAGGGCGCGATATCGCCGGCCCGCAGGCAGGCGCGCGGCAATTCGATCATGGTGCCGAAGGAGAAGCTGGCGCGGCCGGAATGCAGCAGCCCCGAATTGGCGACGATGGCATTGGCGCGGTCGCGGACCCAGGCGACCTCGCTGGTGGTGGACACGAAAGGCACCATGACCTCGACCTGCACCGGCTCGGATTTGGCCGTGCTGGCGGTGCGCGCACCGGCGATGATGGCCTGAAGCTGCATCTGCAGGATTTCGGGATAGGTGATGGCGAGCCTCACGCCGCGATGGCCGAGCATCGGATTGATCTCGGCAATGCGTTCGAGCCTGATGCGCAGCGTGCGCATGGCGAGCCCGAGGGAGCTTGCGGTTTCCTCGATCTCCTCATCGGTACGCGGCAGGAATTCGTGCAAAGGCGGGTCGAACAGGCGCACCGTTACCGGCATGCCGTTCATCGCCGAAAACAGGGCCGAATAATCTCCGGTCTGATAATCGACGAGGCCGGCGATGGCGCGGCTGCGGTCATCCTCGTCTTCGGACAGGATCATGCGTCGCAGCGCCACCATGCGTTCGGGCGAGAAGAACATGTGTTCGGAGCGCGCAAGGCCGATGCCCTCGGCGCCGAAACTCAGCGCCGTGCCGGCAGATTCCACGGTTTCGGCATTGGTGCGCACGGCAATGAGGCGGCTCGCATCGGACCAGCCGAGCAATTTGCCGACGGCGCCGCCGATATGGGGCTGCGCCAACGGCAGGAAGCCGGCATAGACGCTGCCATCGGTGCCATCGATGGTGAGCCGATCACCGGCGCGGAATTCGCGATCACCGATGCGGCACACCATTTCGAGGGCATCAACGGAAAGCGTGCGGACCCCGGCGACGCAGGGCTTGCCGGTGATGCGGGCGATGACGCCGGCATGGCTCGACATGCCGCCGCGCGCGGTCAGAATGCCGGTCGCCGCCTTCATACCCTCGATATCGGCGGGGCCGGTTTCGTTGACGACGAGAATGCAGTGCTTGCCGCGGGCGCGCAGGCGGGCGGCGTCTTCGGGGTTGAAGACGACGATGCCGCTGGCGGCGCCCGGCGACACGCCGAGCCCGGTGGCGATGGGAGCAGCACCTTCGCTGGAACGCAGGCGCGGGTGCAGAATCTGGGCGAGACGTGCCGGATCGACGCGGCTGACGGCATTCTGGCGGGTCCAGGTCTTGCGCTTGACCCGATCGACAGCGGCTTCGAGTTCTGCCGCAGGCGTCGCGGCCGCCGGGCGCGCGGAAAGAAATTTGACCTGGCCGTTGCGGACCGAAACGAGGCAGTTCATGTGCCGGCCGGCCTTGGCGTCGAGCAGCGCAATCAGCGCATCGACGCTTTCGGGCAGATGCGGCAAGGGGCCGCTATTGGCGGGTGCCGGTCCCCAGGCCCCGGTCATGGCATCGCGGGTCAGGAAACGCTCGGTATCCTCGGCTTCGACTTGAACCAGCACGATCTGGCGGGCGCGATCGTCTTCCTGGCGAATGCCCGACCAGTTGGCCTGTCCGAAGCCATAGCTTTCGAAGGCGTTCTTGATGGCGCGCGCCAGCGGGCGGTTGGGATCGACCGCATCCTCGGGATTGGCGGGGGCGGCAATGCCCATGCGGGCCGGCATCAGGCCGCCATTGAGTTGCGCGGCGGAAGTGCGGACGACGAGGGTCGGCGGACCGTCGCCCCTTTCGACGAGCTTATAGAGACAGGCGATCCAATGGGCGCGCAAGCGCACATCCTTGCGGGTGCGTTCGGCTTGCAGCGCCTCCCAGGCGTTGCGGGTGATGGCGATGGTGGGAACGGTCGGGAAACCGGCCTCGGACATGCGGAAAATCCAGCGTGCCTTGCCGGCCAGGAGCTTGAGCTGGCTGGCGGAAAGGTTCGCCTTCCCCGATGCCGGGGCGATCGCAAACATTTCCTGGGCCAAACTCACCGGAGATTCCTTCTTCACATAACTGGCATAATGCCCTTGCGGCTCATGCGCCGCAACAAGGCTTGACTTGCCAGACCATAGAAAGCATCTGAACTGCTATGGAAAAAAGGCCGCATCTCGACATTCTGCTCTGCGCCCCGCGCGGCTTCTGCGCCGGGGTGGATCGGGCCATCCAGATCGTCGAACTGGCGCTCGAGAAATATGGCGCGCCTGTCTATGTGCGCCATGCCATCGTCCATAACAAATATGTGGTGGACGGGCTTAAGGCCAAGGGCGCGGTTTTCGTCGAGGAACTGAGCGAAATCCCCGAGACGGATGCGCCGGTGGTGTTTTCGGCCCATGGCGTGCCCAAAAGCGTGCCGGCGGATGCGAAAAGCCGCAACATGTTCTTTCTCGACGCCACCTGCCCGCTGGTCTCCAAGGTGCATGTGGAAGCCCAGCGGCATTTTGCCGAGGGCCACGAGATCGTGCTGATCGGCCATAAGGGTCATCCCGAGGTCGTCGGCACCATGGGCCAATTGCCCGCAGGGGTCATCAGCCTCGTCGAGACGGTGGCGGATGCCGAGGCGTTCGAGCCGAAAGATCCCGCAACGCTCGCCTTCGTGACGCAGACGACGCTGTCGGTCGACGATACGCGCGAGATCGTTGCGACGCTGAAGCAGCGTTTCCCCGCGATCAACGGGCCGCATAAGGAAGATATCTGCTACGCGACGACCAATCGGCAGGAAGCCATCAAGGCGGTGGCGCCCCAGGTCGATGCGATGATCGTGGTCGGCTCGCCCAATTCCTCCAATTCGCAGCGGCTGGTCGAAGTCGCCGAACGGGCAGGCTGCAAGGTATCGATGCTGGTCGACCGCGCCAGCGAGATCGACTGGAGCCGGCTCGAAGGCATCAGGACGCTCGGCGTTTCCGCTGGCGCCTCGGCGCCCGAAAGGCTGGTCGACGAAGTGATCGAAGCCTTTGCCGAGCGCTATGACATCAAGGTCGAAGCCAAGGTCACCGCCGTCGAAACCATCGCCTTCAACATTCCGCGCGAATTGCGCACCATCGAAGCCGCCGTTTCGCGATGAGCGCGCCGGTCATCATCCTCGAGACCGAACGCCTGCGCCTTTCCACCTGGACCGAAACGGCGGTGGACGAAGTCCTTGCCCTGCATTCCGACCCCGATGTGTCGCGCTTTCTCGACATCAAGGGCCGGGCCTATGACCGCGTCAAGGCGGAAGCCCGCGTTGCCGAATGGCGACGCGATTTCGCCGAACGCGGGCTCGGCAAGCAACGGCTGACGCGCAAGGCGGACGGGGCCTTTATCGGGCGGGCCGGATTTTCGATCTTCGTCGGCGACGAGCCGGAGATCGGCTACACCATTGCCCGTCCGCATTGGGGCCAGGGCTATGCCAGCGAGATCGCGGCGGCTCTGCTCGACTGGCTGTTCACGACGCGCAGCGAGCCCGGAGCGGTCGGCTTCGCCCATGTCGACAATGCCGCCTCGCGCCGCATCCTCGAAAAGATCGGCATGCGGCCAACGCATGAAGGCATGATCGCCGACATGCCCCATCAGTTCTACCGCAAGGATCGTCCGAGCCGATGAGCGCGCCCGTCATCATCCATACCGACGGGGCCTGTTCGGGCAATCCCGGCCCCGGGGGCTGGGGCGCGATCCTGCAATATGGCGACAAGGTCAAGGAACTGAAGGGCGGAGCGGCCCTGACCACCAATAACAAGATGGAGCTGACCGCCGCCATCGAAGCCCTCAACGCCCTGACGCGGCCCTGCGCGGTCGAACTCCACACCGACAGCCAATATGTCAAGAACGGCGTCCAGAGCTGGATGCATGGCTGGAAGCGCAATGGCTGGAAGACGGCGGACAAGAAGCCGGTCAAGAATATCGAATTATGGCAGGCGCTGGACGAGGCCATCAAACGCCATGACGTCGAGTGGCATTGGGTGAAGGGCCATAACGGGCACGATCTCAATGAGCGCGCCGACCAGCTCGCCAATGAAGGCATGGCGCCGTTCAAGGCGATGCGGGGCTGACTGGTTTCGGGGGAGGAGTGACCCCTCATCCGCCCTTCGGGCACCTTCTCCCTCAAGGGGAGAAGGTGGGCATTATGCCTTCCAAAGCGCGGAGCCTCCCCTCTCCCCTTGAGGGAGAGGGTGGATCGGCCGCAGGCCGAGACGGGTGAGGGGTGGTCAGCCCGCCACCTTCGAGAAATCCGCCACCAGATGCATGGTCTCACGCAACCGGCTCAAGAGGTTCAGGCGGTTGACGCGGACGGCGCTGTCCTGGTCGTTGACCAGAACGGCATCGAAGAAGGCATCGACCGGGCCGCGCAGGGTCGCGAGTTCGGCCATGGCGCCCTTGTAGTCGTTCTTTTCGACATGAGACGACACGGCTGCGTGGACGGCATCGACGGCGAAGGCGAGGCTGGTTTCCTCGTCAACCTGCAAGCGGTCCTGCGCGACAGTGCCGGTATAGCTCATGCCGTCCTTCTTTTCCTCGGCGGCGAGGATATTGGCGGCGCGGCGATAGCCGGCGAGAAGGTTCACGCCGTCTTCGGACGAGAGCAGGGTCGAAAGCGCATCGACGCGGCGGGTGATTTCGAGGATGTCGTTGCTGTCGGCGGAGATGACGGCATCGACGAGATCGTGGCGGGCGCCGGCTTCGCGCAGCGACACTTTCAAGCGATCATGGAAGAAGGCCAGCAGGTCCGGCTCGACCGCGAGCGGGAAGCTCAGATCGTTCTCGATGACGATGCGGATGACGCCGAGCGCGGCGCGGCGCAGCGCGAAGGGATCACGCGAGCCGGTCGGCTTTTCGTCGATGGCCCAGAAACCGGTGAGAAGATCGAGCTTGTCAGCGAGCGCCACGGCGATGGCGACCGGATCGGTCGGCACCTTGTCGGTCGGGCCGAGGGGCTTGTAGTGCTGCTCGATGGCATTGGCGATATCGGCCGGCTCGCCCTGGGCGGTGGCGTAATAGCGCCCCATCAGGCCCTGAAGCTCTGGGAATTCGCCGACCATGCCGGTGACGAGATCGGCCTTGGCGAGATGGGCGGCGCGCCGGGCGCGCTCGACATCGGCGCCCACCTTGGGCGCGATGTCGCCGGCCAGCTTTTCCAGCCGCTCGACCCGGGCATATTGGGTGCCGAGCTTGGCGTGGAACACCATGTCCTCAAGCTTCGGCAGGCCATGTTCGAGCGGAATGGCGAGGTCGCCCTGGTAGAAGAAAGCGGCATCGGAGAGGCGCGCGCGGATGACGCGCTCATTGCCGGCGGTGATGATGGCGCCGCCATCGGCGGCGATGGTGTTGGCGGTGATGATGAAATTGGGCGCCAATTTGCCCGAGCCGTCGCGCAGGCAGAAGCATTTCTGGTTGGCGCGGATGGTGGCGATGATGACTTCCTCGGGCAGCTTGAGGAAATCGGGATCGAACGAGCCCATCATCACCACCGGCCATTCGACGAGGCCGGCAACCTCCTCCAGCAGTCCTTCGTCGTGAATGACGCTCAGGCCCTGGGCGAAAGCGAGCTGATCGGCATCGGCGCAGATGATCTCCTTGCGGCGATCGAGATCGAGCACCACCTTGGCGCGTTCGAGCGCTGTCACATAGTCGTCGAAGCGGCGCACGCGGATCGGCTCGGGCGCGAGGAAACGGTGGCCGTAAGTGGTCTGGCCGGAGGTCAGGTCGCTGGCGGAAAAAGGAATAACCACCGGCTCTTCGTTTTCAGCGCCGAAGGTGGCGGTGATGGCGCGCAGCGGCCGTACCCATTGAAAGCTCCCCGCACCCCAGCGCATGGGCTTGGCCCAGGAGAAATCGGCGAGGATTTTGGGCAGGATGGATGAGAGCAGTTCGACGGCTTCGGCACCGGGCTTTTCGATCAACGCGACATAGAAATCGCCCTTTTTCGGGTCGCTTTCGATCTTGGCGTCATCGATGGAATTGAGGCCGGCCGAGCGCAGAAACCCATCGATGGCGGGCTGGGGGGCGCCGACCTTGGGGCCCTTCTTTTCCTCACGCGTATCGGGCGAGCGGGCCGGCAGGCCGGTAACGGTCAGCGCCAGGCGGCGCGGCGTGACGAAAGCCTTGGCGCCTTCATAGACCAGACCCGCATCCACCAAAGCATTGGTGACCGCCTTCTTGAGATCATCGGCCGCGCGGCGTTGAAGGCGGGCGGGGATTTCTTCGGAAAAGAGTTCGAGCAGCAGTTCGGGCATGACGGGACCGGTGTTGGAAGCGCGGATTGCTTAGCTTGGGGCGGGCTGGATGTCCACTTCGGATCGCAGCTCACCAGCCGCCACCACCACCGCCCCCTCCTCCACCGCCGGAGCCGCCGCCTCCGCCACCCCCGCCGCTGCTGGAAAAACCGGAGGACGAGGATTGAGCCGGCTGCGCCGCGACCATGGCGGCGGTCATGCCGGCCGCGGCGGCGCTGACCGCATTGGAAATGCCGGCCGAGGAGAAGGAGGCAGTCGGGCTGCCGCTATACCAGTGCGGACGATAGCTGTCGGCGGTGACGCCGCTGACCGCGTTGCGGGCCAGTTCGGCATCGAAATGCTGGCTCCACGGCTTTTCGACGCCGAGGGCGATGGCATAGGGCAGGATGGATTCGAAGCGCTCCACCGTCAGCGGCGGCTCGCCGATGATGTTGAGGCGGTCCTTTTCGGCGGTTTCGAGATAAAGCTTGAAGCCGTCGATCTCGTCCATGACCTTGCGGCCCTGCACGGTGGGCGCCCGCATCAGAATGGCAAAGCCGATGGTGATGGCGACGATCGAAACCGCCGCGATCGAGGCGGTATTGATCGAGAGGTGACTGAGGCTTTCGAGCGCGACGCCCGACAGATTGGCGGCCAGAATGCACACCCAGGCGAGGATGACGAAGCGGGCCAGCACCGTATTGCTCCAGAACCGCTCCAGCGCCGTGCCGATAATGGCGACGGCGACGCCGGCGGTGACGGAGATGCCGAGCCAGACCGGCTCCAGCAGATCGAGAAACACCATGCCGGCCAGAATGAGCAGCGCCAGCACGAAGCCGAAGACCGAATAGCCGGCGTTGTGGTTGAACCAGACGGAGCGGTTCTCGCTGGTGATCGCCGTGGTGAAGAGGCGGCGGCGCTTCATCAGTTCCGGCCCGCTGGATTTGTCGACAGTGACGGTGCCGCGTTCGCGGAAGAACTCGAACAGCGCCTCCTCGCCCGGCGGCAAGGGCGGATCGGGCTGCTTGCCGGTGGCCGAAACGCGTAAATTCTCGCCGGCATTGTCGATGGTGACGAGCCCTTTGACGCCGAGATCGAAAATGGCGGCGGTAAACGCCGTCCAGCTCTTGAAGCCCCAATAATGCACATAATGGGTCAGCGCCGGGGAAAAGCCCCTGGGCGGATAAAAGAGCGGGATGATGACGCCCTTTTCCGGATCGCGGCCGACCCGCAGCCAGGCGAGAAGATTGTAGAACAGCGCCAGGAGGACGCCGCCAATGGGCAGGAGGACGTCGCGCAGGTCGGATATGTTCTGGCCGAGGGCGGTGAGGCCGGTGGGCACGACGAGGACGCCCTTCTGGAAGGCGACGGCAAAGCTCATGCCTTCGCCCGGCCCCAATTCGCGCTGGCTGCGGAATGTGGCGGTGGTACCGGACGTGCGGCTGATGGCGACGGCCTGCTCCATCGAGCCGGGCTCGCCTGTATAGCCGACGAGATCGGCGATCACCGCGCCGGACGGCAGGGTGACATTGGCGGTGGCCGAGACGATGGGAAAGATCCAGAAATTGCCGGTGGCGTTCCAGTAGAGCTCGTCATGGTCTTCGAAGCTGCGGGCCACGCGATCCATGGTATAGGCGATGGTGTAGCTGTGGCGGCCGGGGGTGACGGTCCTATTGGCATCGCCGATCCAGATGCGCTGGAAATTGCCCATGCGTTCGATGCGGAAGGGCTCGGGAGCGCCGTCCCTGGTCACGGTGGAAACTTCAAGATCGGCGCGGATCTTGCCGCCATCGGGCGTCAACGTGACGGTGGGAATGTCGCGGTAGATGCCGCGGCGGATATCGAGGCCTTCGGCAACGACATCGAGCGTTTCGGTGACGGTGACGCCGCCATTGGCGTCCATCACCACATCGGCGGTGAAACTGCTGATTTCCTCGCGCGCCAGCGCCGGGCCCGCAAGAACGAACCCGACAAGAAGCGTCAGGAAGAAGCGCAGAACACCCGGCATGCGGATCAGTTGAACTTGACGTTCGGCACCGCGCGGTCGGCCTCGTTCTCCAACTCGAAATATTCGGCCTTGTCGAATTTGAAGGCATTGGCAACGAGGTTGGAGGGGAAGGATTCGACCGCGACATTGAGATTGCGCACGGCGCCATTGTAGTAGCGGCGGGCCATCTGGATTTCGTTCTCTACGGTTTCGAGCGCATCCTGGAATTCGAGGAAATTGGCGCTGGCCTTGAGCTCCGGATAGGATTCGGCGACGGCGATGAGCCGGCCGAGCGCCGCCGACAGCACGCCTTCGGCCTGGGCGCGCTCGGCGGGGGAAGCGGAGGACGCGCTCTGGGCAGCGGCGCGGGCATTGGTGACGGCTTCGAGCGTTTCGCGCTCATGGCTCATATAGCCTTTGACCGATTCCATGAGATTGGGAATGAGATCGGTGCGGCGCTTGAGCTGCACATCAATGCCCGACCAGCCCTCTTCGACCATCTGACGATTGCGGACCAGACTATTGTAGATGGTCACCGCATAAAGGACGGCGACGACGATAATGCCGAGAATGATCCAGGTGGTCATGACGCGCTCCGATTGGCCTTAAAGGCTTGCGGACATTGGCATTGAATGCAGGACGGTTCAACCGGCGCGCCGAAGCGCCACCCTGGTGGAGTGGAGCGTTGGGGGGTGGGCATGCGGACATGGATTCCGGCCTTCGCCGGAATGACATTGGGGTGGGGACGGTGTAGTGAGCCCGACCTCGTGGTTCGAGGGTCGCTGCGCTCCCGCCTCACCATGAGGTCTCAGGGGCTGGGGCTGGTTTTAGCGTACAGCGCGAGGCCGAACACCCCGTAGCCCTCATGGTGAGGTGCGAGCCCTTCGCGAGCCTCGAACAATGAGGGCGTGGCACTTACCCCTAGGCCCCGCCGCCAGCGGTCTGCAACCAGGCGCCGCCACACAGCTTGGCGAGGTCACGGATCCTGAGGATATAGCTCTGGCGCTCGGTGACCGAAATCACCCCGCGGGCATCGAGCAGGTTGAAGGTGTGGCTGGCCTTGATGACCTGCTCATAGGCAGGAACCGCCATGGACTGGCGATTGCCCTCCGCCCCTTTTTCGAGGATCGCCCTGCACTCGTCCTCGGCGTCCTTGAAATGGCGGAACAGCATTTCGGTGTCGGCGGCCTCAAAATTATATTTCGAGAATTCCTGCTCGTTCTGCAGGAACACGTCGCCATAGCTGACCCTGTCTTCGCCCTCGCCGCCGTTGAAATTGAGGTCGTAGACGTTTTCGACGCCCTGCACATACATGGCGAGGCGTTCGAGGCCATAGGTGATTTCGCCGGAGACGGGCGCGCATTCGAAGCCGGCGACCTGCTGGAAATAGGTGAACTGGCTGACTTCCATGCCGTCGCACCAGCATTCCCAGCCGAGCCCCCAGGCGCCGAGCGTCGGGCTTTCCCAATCGTCCTCGACGAAGCGGATATCATGCAGGGATGCATCAAGGCCGATTTCGGCGAGGGATTTGAGATAGAGCTCCTGAATATCGGGCGGGGACGGCTTCAGGATCACTTGGAACTGGTAATAATGCTGCAGGCGATTGGGGTTTTCGCCATAGCGGCCATCCTTGGGGCGGCGCGAGGGCTGCACATAGGCGGCCTTCCAGGGCTTGGGGCCCAAAGCGCGGAGCGTCGTGGCGGTGTGGAAGGTGCCGGCGCCCATCTGCATGTCGTAGGGCTGCAAGACGACGCAGCCCTGCTCGGCCCAGAAGCGCTGCAGGGTGAGGATGAGACCCTGGAAGGATTTCTTCGGGTCCATATGGGCGGGGCGGTCGGTCATCTCGGGAAGTCCGGCTGGAAGTGTGGGCGGAACCTAGTGCGGCGCGGCGCAGGGGTCAATTCTTCCTGATGGGTGAGAATGGCGCCTCAAAACATTCCCGAGGCCGCCCTGCCCCGCTAGGCTCGGCGGCAGAGGGAGGACGAAGATGCGATATCTGGGTGCGATGGTGGGCCTTGCCCTATTGGGGCTGGGCACAACTGCGGTGAGCGGGCAGGAGACCGGCTGGCAGCCGATCGAAACGGCGCCGCTCGACCGGCAGATCGTGCTGGGGCGGCAGGACGGAGATATTTTCCTCGTCGCGCTGGGTTTCTGGGAGGTGGTGGACGAGCCGCCATTCGATGGCGGGCGCTGGAGCACGCAGAAATGGTGGGACGCGCTGCCGACGCATTGGCTGGATATCCCCCCGCCGCCGGGTGCCTCCCCTCCCCCTTGAGGGGGAAGTGTTATATTGGGCATTTCGCATTGGAGGATCAGTTCCTGCGTCTCCCTCCCCCTTGAGGGGAGGGATTGAGGGTGGGGGTTCTGTCGCTCCCGCAAGCTCGGCACTGGTTGGGGCACATGAACCCCCACCCCGGCCCTCCCCTCAAGGGGGAGGGGGCGATGGAGCCGAGAGTTTGCACCAAGAGCTCAAAATGAACACTCACCCTCAAGGGGGAGGGGACCGATCGCGTTAGCGGAAGCCTTATCGTTCCCGATCGTCCTTGTTCGGCCGGAAGGTGCCATCATCGCCGCGCTTGAGGTCGATGATGCCGGGCTTTTGCCGTTCGCGCAGGTCACGCTCGCGGCGGAGGCGTTTTGCTTCCTCGTCCTCGGCCTTGAACTGGCGGGTCCAGTCGCGCCAGATGCGGCGGATGCCGAGATAGAGCGCGATGGCGATGATGGCGTAGATGGCGAAGCGCAGAAGAATCGCGGTCATGGATCAGAGCCCGAAACGCGCCCAGATGGCGCGGTCTTCAATGGTGGCGGCGGCATCGGCTGCGAGGGTTGCGGAAAAGCCGAAGCGCGGCAAATTGATGAGGCCGCGCTTGGCCTCGATTGGCTTTAATGCGATCTCGTCGCCATAGCGCTCGCGCAGCACCGCATGGAGATCGCCCAGGGCGTCGATCAGGCCGAGTTCGAGACCGCGGAGGCCCGTCCACCATTCGCCGGTGAACAGGGTCTCGTCTTGTGCCCTGAGCTTGCCGGCGCGGCGGGCTTTGACGTGGTCGATGAACACCTGATGGATATCAAGTTCGACGGTCTTGATGCGTTCGACGTCCTCGGGCTTTTCGGGCAGGAAGGGATCGAGCGTCGACTTGTTCCTACCGGCGGTGTGGACGCGGCGCTCGACGCCCAGCTTGTCGAGCGTGCCGACAAAGCCGAAGCCGGCCATGATGACACCGATGGAGCCGACGATGGAGGATGGATCGGCAAAGATCTCGTCGCCGGCCACGGCAATGAAATAGCCGCCCGAGGCCGCCGCATCCTCGACGAAGACCAGCACGGGCTTGTGGTGCTGGTCGGCCAGATCGCGGATGCGTTTCGAAATGAGGCGCGATTGCACCGGCGAGCCGCCGGGCGAATTGACAACGATGGCGACGGCCGGTGCCGATTTGATGGCGAAGGCGCGCTTGAGCAGCGGCTCGACCCCGGCGATGTTGAGCCGGCCGGGGCGCTGGTCGGCGGCGATGATGCCTTGCAGCCGGATGACCGGGATGATGGTCTTGCCGCGGCCGAACAGGCGCATCAGCCAATTGCGTCGCCGTACCGGTATCTCAGCCATCATGGCTCCCCCCTGTTGATCCGCCGCAGATTTAGGATGCGGATGAGGCAATTACCAGTCGAGGCGCGTGCGGCCGCGGAAAATGTCGTCGAATTCGGGCGCGAAATCGCGGCCCTCCGCCTGATGCAGAACGCGCGAGGGCAGCATGACGAGCGGCGCGCGCGAACCCTTGATGCCGCGCAGCAACACGCGGCTGACCGGCGTGCCGGGCCGCGGCGCCAGCGGCAGCAGGGTCAGGCCACCGAAACGGGCGGCGAAGGCCGACAGAAGCGGGGCGAGGCTTTCGACCGGATAGATGAAGATGACCTCGCCATTCGGCGCGGCGCAGCCGGCGGCGGTGCGAACCCAGAGATCGAGCGTTTCGGCATCCATGTGGCGGGCGGCGGCACGGTAGGATTCGCCGGGGACGGTGCCGGAGGCGGCATCGAAAAAGGGCGGATTGGCGATGACGCTCTCAAAGACGTTGTCGGCAAGGCCGGCGGCGGCGCGGACGGCGCCGCGCGCGGTCACATCTGCCTCAATGAGCCGGACCCGATCGGCAAAGCCGTTATCGGCGGCATTGCTTCGGGCGCGGGCGAGCATGTCGGCATGGCTATCCACAAGGGTCGCGGCAAGGCCGGGATTATGCGCCAGCGCCACCAGTCCCGCCGTGCCGACGCCGCAGCCGAGATCGAGAAGGCTCGCCGATTCGCTGGACGCGGCGACGCCGGCGAGGACGCTGTCGAGGCCTGCCCGAAAACCGTGACGGGGTTGCGACAGTGTGAGCCTGCCGCCCAAAAAGGCGTCACGAGTATCTGTTTCGTGTTTTACAAAGTCTTTTGGCTGGTCTAGGGACATCGCACCAGTGGCCGGTTTCGTTTGACCTTACAGGCGCAGACGCGGCAGGCTCAACCAGATTTGCCGATGGCAAACGGGGACGATATGGCGGTGTCAGTTCTGACGCAAAAGACCGAGGCGCCGCGCGCCAACGCGATCGAGCTTCTGCTGAAGGCGACCGAGGCCGACATGGCCAAGGTCAATGCGCTGATTTTGGAACGGGCGCAATCGCATGTCGACATGGTCCCGGAGCTGGCGCGCTATCTCATCGACAGCGGCGGCAAGCGCCTGCGGCCCATGCTGACCGTGGCGGCCGCTGCCCTGTTCGGCGGCGGGGCGGGCCACGCCATCAATTTCGCCGCCGCCGTCGAATTCATGCACAATGCGACGCTGCTTCACGACGACGTAGTCGACGAGAGCGACATGCGCCGGGGCAAGCCCGCGGCGCGGATGGTGTGGGGCAACAAGGCCTCGATCCTGGTCGGCGACTTCCTTTTGGGCCAGGCCTTCATGATGATGGTCGAAACCGGCGATATCGGCGCGCTCCATGTACTGTCCTCGGCTTCGGCGGTGATGGCCGAAGGCGAAGTGTTCCAGCTCGCCAAGACCGGCGATCTCGAAACGACATCGGAAGACTATGCCGAGGTGATCCGCGCCAAGACCGCCGTGCTGTTCCAGGCAGCTTGCGAAGTGGGCGCCATGGCCGGCGGCGCCGATGCCGCAGGGCGGCAGGCGCTCAAGACCTATGGGCTCGAGCTCGGCAATGCCTTCCAGCTCGTCGATGACGTGCTCGATTATCGCGGCCAGAGCGGCACGCTCGGCAAGAATGTCGGCGACGATCTGCGCGAAGGCAAGATGACGCTGCCGGTGATCCTGGCGCTGTCGGAAGCAACCGAGGTGGAAAAGGCGACAATCACCGCTTCGCTCGGACAGGCGGACGCCACCGATGCGCAGGTCGCGGCGGTGGTTGCCATCATGGAGCGCTATGATACGCTCGGGCGGACGCTCGAAAAAGCCAATGCCCATGCCAAGGCAGCGCAGCAGGCCCTGGCCGCGCTGCCCGATTCGGACATGGCGGCGCTTCTGGCCGATGTGGTCGAATTCAGCGTGATGCGGGCGTATTAAGCCTCGCTGTGGGCTATTGGGGCTGCTGACCTCACGTCACTCACCAGCCGTCATCCCGGCGAAAGCCGAGAACCAGTGCTAACGCCACCATCTGGGAAACTGGTTTCCGGCTTTCGCCGGAATGACACCGAGTGTGTCCGGCGGCTCTTGCTTCGCGGCTCGAATATCAAGGCACGATGAGCGGAGCCGCAGCGACCCAGTGGTCGGGATTGGTTTCGCGCAGGTCGTGGGCGGCCTGATGGGCCTGTGAGGCGGAGCCGAAGAGGCCGAAGACCGTCGCCCCCGAACCCGACATGCGCGCGAGCATGCAGCCCGGCGCTTCAGCAAGGCGGGCGATCAGGTCGCCTATGGCCGGCACTAGCGAGATAGCGGCGGGCTCAAGATCGTTGCGGGTTTCGGTGAGCCAGATGCCAAGCTGGGCCGGGCGCGTCAGCGGCGCGGGCAAGGCCGGCAGAGGCGGGTTGTCGCGCTTCGTGAGACGCCGGAAAATATCGGCCGTCACCACCGGGACCAGCGGATTGACCAGAACCACATGGCAGGCCGGAAAGGCGCCGAGCGGCGACAGGATTTCGCCGACGCCGCGCGCCACCAGCGGCATGGAGACGAGGCAGGCCGGCACATCGGCGCCGAGACGCGCGGCGACATCCTGAAGCCCGGCGCGGTCCGGCGGCGCGCCGATGCCGGCCATGAGCCGGAGCGCGGCAGCCGCGTCGGCCGAACCGCCGCCAATGCCGGCAGCGACCGGCAGGTTCTTGCGCAGGGTGATGGCGAGGCCGGTTTCCACATGGCCGGGGAAGCGCTGGCGATAGGCCTCGACGGCGCGGGCGACGAGATTGGTCGGGCCATTGCCGAGCCCGGTCGCGAAGGGGCCGGTGACGGACAGCGAATCGGCAGGCGCTTCGACGGCTTCGAGCTCGTCAGCGACATCGGCGAAGACGACGAGGCTTTCGAGGTCGTGATAGCCGTCCTCGCGCCGGCGCGTGACATGGAGCGCGAGATTGACCTTGGCGGGCGCCGCCTGGAAGTGAACTTCGCTCACAAGGCCGCCCGGATCAGCGGGAGGCCGAGTCTTCGCTGAGGCCTTCGGCCAGTTTGACGGCGGTGCGTTCCTTGACGGCGCCCTCGGTATCGACGGAAGCGGCGATATTCCACTGGAACCGGGCTTCGAGCCGGCGGCCGACGCGCCAATAGGCATCGCCCAGATGATCGTTGAGCTCGGGATCGTTAGGCTGCAGCTGCACGGCCTTTTCCAGCGTCTCCACGGCCTCGTCGAGCCGGCCGAGCTTGTAGAAGGCCCAGCCGAGACTATCGACGACGAAACCATCCTGCGGCACCGCCTCGACGGCCTTCTCGATCATGCCCAAAGCCTCGTCGAGATGCATGTCCTTGTCGATCCAGCTATAGCCGAGATAGTTCAGCACCTGCGGCTGGTCAGGATTGAGCTCCAGCGCCTTGAGGAAATCGGCTTCGGCCGCGGGCCAATCCTTGTCGCGCTCATAGGCGATGCCGCGCACATAGTAATAACGCCAATCGGTGGGGTTTTCGCCGCCGGAGAGTTCGATCGCCTTGCTGTAGGATTCGGCGGCTTTCGCAAATTGCTCATCATAGCGGTACATATCGCCGAGCACGGCAACCGCATCGATATCGTTGGGCTGGGTCGAAACGACATTGCTCAGACGGCGAATGGCCTCTTCGCGATCGCCCAGGGCATCGAGATTCTGGGCGATGCGCACCACGGCCATGGGCTTCATGATCGAATTGGCCGGCACGGCATTGTAGACCTCGTTGGCCGCTTCGCGCTGATCGGCGGTATCGAGCAGCGAACCCAGCGCCAGCGACACCACATCGGCATTGGGATCGAGATAGAGCGCCAGGCGCAGGAAGACGAGGCCAAGATCGAGGCTGCCGTCGCGGGCCAGCGCCACGCCGATGCCGTGATACATTTCGGCGGCGCCCGTCTGGACACTGGTGGTGAAGACGCCCGGATGCCGGCGGGCCTCGACCGCTTCCTTGACGGCGCTGACAATGGGATGGGAAATCCCCTGAGCCTCGAATTGGGCGATGACGTCGCGGGCTTCGTCGAAGCGGTCGGCATTGGCCAGCATGCGCGCATAGACTTCGGCGATGCGGGCCACATTGGGCTCGGTGTTGAAGGCCTGCTCGGCGAAGGTCAGCGCCTTTTCGGTATCGCCGGACGCTTCCGCCAGCAGGGCGCGGTGGAAGACGAGGAAATCGGCGAGACCATCGCGGCCGAGATCGACCATGCGCTTGTCGGCCTGTTCGGCCTTGCCGGCGCCCACCAGCGCCCAGGCGCGCAGAATATCGCCGGTAATGGCGGTGAAAGTGTCATTGCCGAGCGCCGCCAACTCGTCATTGGCGGCGCCGTAGCGGCGCTCCTTGATGGCTTCCGTCGCAAGGATCAGGCGCGCCAGATCGTTATTTTCATCGATATCGAGAAGATGCCGCGCGGTTTCGGCAGCCTGGCCGATCTGGCCATCGGCGGCATAGCCGACGAAAGCGCGCTCGACCAGAATCGCATTGCCCCAATCGTCGCGGGCGGCCTGGGCGAAATAGCGGGCGGCCTCATCGGTGCGCAGATCCTGCAACGCCTGCTGGCCAGCCATATAGGAGCCGGTGGCGCTGCTGTCGAACATGGACAGGATATTGGCCGCGGTGGCTGCCAGACGCTCCTGGGTGAGCCGGTCCTGCGCCAGAACGGGCTGCGCGGCGACCCCGAGGGCCAGCATCAGCATGAGGGGGCGCGCAAAGCGGTTCAGAATCTTGGTCACGTGGCTCAATTCTCCATTGGCTCCACCGAGCCGATCTGATCGCAGAGATTGGCGATTTTGCGACTGCGCCGCAAGGGCGGGCACGATAATGGACGGTCACAATCCGCTGTAGCCGGCCAATTCTCATGCGACTGGCAGGCCGGCGCCGCCTGTGACATAACGGGACCATGGCCGAAGATCGTTCCCCCAACCCCGCCGAAATGCTGTCGGTGCTCGAATGGTATCGGGCTGCCGGGGTCGATATCGCCGTGGGCGAGGAGCCGGTGAACCGGTTTGCCCAGCGCGCCCCGGCGCGGGCGGCGGTGCCCCCTGCCCCGGCTGCGAGCGAGCCGGCGAGGCCACCCGTCACCATGCCCATGGCCTCGGACCCGAGCGAAGCGCGGGCCTTGGCGGCGAGCGCCACCGACCTCGTCGAGCTCGAACGCATTCTGGGCGCCTATGACGGATGCGGGCTGAAGCTGCGCGCCACGCAACTGGTTTTCGCCGATGGCAATCCCGAGGCCGAAATCATGCTGATCGGCGAGGCGCCGGGGGCCGAGGAAGATCGGCAGGGCAAGCCTTTCGTCGGCAAATCCGGGCAATTGCTCGACCGCATGCTCGGCGCCATCGGGCTCGACCGTACCAAGGTCTATATCGCCAATACCGTGCCCTGGCGCCCCCCCGGCAACCGCACGCCGACGCCGGAGGAAATGGCGCTGTGCCTACCGTTCCTGCATCGGCAGGTGGAGCTGGTAGCACCGAAACTGGTGATGACGCTGGGCGGGCCGGCCATGCAGACGGTGTTTTCGACGACGACCGGCATTCTCAAGATGCGCGGGCGCTGGAGCGAGGTCGGCGTGGGCAATCACCGTGTGATGGCCATGCCGACGCTGCATCCGGCCTATCTGCTGAGGAACCCTTCGGCAAAGCACCATGCCTGGCGGGATCTGCTGAGCCTCAGGATGAAGATGGACGAGATGGGCGTGGGGTGAGGGCCGCGCCCTCCCCACTCACCGACGCAAGTGGCGAGGGTCCCCCTCCCCCTTGAGGGGAAGTGTTCGAGCCTGTTTGCGTGTGTCGCCCGCCCACCGCCTGTCATCCCGGCGAAAGCCGGGAACCAGTTTCAATGACGCCACCGAGGAAACTGGACCCCGGCTTTCGCCGGGGTGACATCGAGTGGTTGATGCGCTCGGTGCTCCACCATTACAACCGCTTCCCCACGCATCTTCGCAATGGCCGACGCCTCGGTTCCGCCACGTGCGATACCCGCGGAAACCTCATCACGAACCGCAGATTTCGCATGCGGGCATGCAACGGCGCGCTATGGTGGGCATTGGTGATTTGATCCCCAGGCCCAGAAGCGGAAAACGCCATGTCCTCCGTCATCAAGATCTACGCCCTTTTTCTCGGATCGGCGCTGCTGATGTTCGGCGGGGGATTGCAGGGCCTGCTGCTGAGCGTGCGGGGCGCCGAGGAAGGGTTTTCGCTGGTCGCACTGGGGCTTATCGGCACCGGCTGGTCGGTGGGGTTCATCGCCGGCTCGATCCTCGTGCCGATGATCGTGCGCAAGGTCGGCCATATCCGCGCCTATTCGGTGATGGCCGCCATCGGCACCATCACCATCCTTTTGAACCTGCTCATCATCAACGATGTCGGCTGGATTCTCCTGCGCGCGCTTTCCGGCTTCTGCTTTGCCGGGGCGGCGATGATCGTCGAGAGCTGGCTCAACGAAGTGGCTGACAACAAGAGCCGCGGCACCATCTTTTCGGTCTATACCACCATCAATATGGGCGCTTCGACCGTGGGACAGGTGGCCATGTCGGCGACCGGCACGGCCGGCTACCTGCCCTTCGTGCTGGGCGCGATCAGCTTTGCCTGCGCGCTGCTGCCGACGGCGCTGACCTCAAGCCCCCAGCCGCGCCCGCTGGCTTCGGCGCGGCTCGATCTGGCGCTGCTTTACCGCACCTCGCCGGTCGCTGTGATCGCCGCCTTTGCCTGCGGCATGGCCAATGGCGCCTTCGGCACGCTGGCGCCGGTCTATGGCTATCAGCAGGGGCTCGATGCGAGCGGCATCGCGTTTCTGTTCGCCATCGCCGCCATTCTCGGGGCCATCGGCCAGATTCCGTTCGGACGGCTGTCGGACCGGATCGACCGGCGCATGGTGCTGATCGGGCTCGCCGGAGCGGCGGCGATCATCGGCTCGCTGATCGTGCTCATCAAGCCGCAGGCGGGCTGGCTCATGTATGTGTTCTTTGCCGCCTATGGCTTCACCGCCAACCCGCTCTATGCCGTCGCCGTGGCCCATGCCAACGACTTCGCCAAGGATGGCGAATTCGCCAAGGTCGCCGGCGGCATGCTGCTGATCCTCGGTGTCGGGCTCGCCATCGGGCCGGCGCTCGCCTCGATGATCATGAATGCGTTCGATCCCGCCGGGCTGTTCCTGGTCACGGCCTGTTTCCATGCGCTGCTGGCGGTGGTGGCATTCCTGCGCATGCGGGTGCGCAAAAGCCTCGAGGCGGCGGACCGCGCCCCCTTCCAGCCCATGGCCGCCGACAAGCAGGTCACGCCTGAAACCCTTGCACTCGATCCGCGGGCTGATAGTGATGGCGTGCCCGAGGGCGATGCTAGTGCAGAGGTAGAAAAAATCGATGTTCAAAACGGCTCGTGACCCGGAACGGCAATTCGTTCCGCTCAATATCGCGGTGATCGCCGTATCCGATACGCGGACGCTCGAGACCGATACGGGCGGCGCGCTGCTGAAATCGCTACTGGAAGCGGACGGCCACCATTGCGCCGAGCGCGTGGTGGTGCGCGACGATGTACAGCAGATCAGGAAGGCCGTGCAGGGCTTCGTCGCCGATCCGGACGTGCAGGTGGTGCTGACCACGGGCGGCACGGGCTTTTCCGGCCGCGACGTGACACCAGAAGCGGTCGAACCGCTGTTCGACAAGCGGATGGAAGGCTTTTCGGTGCTGTTCCACCAATATTCGGCGACGACCGTCGGCACCTCCTCGCTGCAATCGCGCGCAACGGCGGGGCTGATCGGGGAAACCTTCGTCTTCTCCTTGCCCGGCTCGCGCGGTGCCTGCCGCGACGCCTGGGAGGGCATTCTGACCCACCAGCTCGATTATCGGCATTCGCCGTGCAATTTCGTCGAGCTGATGCCGCGGCTGACGGAGCGGTAAGTAGCGCCGGGCTCTGCGTTCCCCTCCCCCTTGAGGGGAAGTGTTCACGTTGGACTGTTGAGACTGTTTGCGTCAGTCACCCACCGCAAGTCATCCCGGCGAAAGCCGGGAACCAGTTTCAATGACGCCACCGAGGAAACTGGACCCCGGCTTTCGCCGGGGTGACATCGAATGGTTGATGCGCTCGGTGTTCTACCAACACATCCTCGGGCCTGACCCGAGGCCGCGGGCCGACTCTCCCTCGCGTTATCATGCCCCCGCAGTCCAATGGAAGCACTCCCCTTTTGAGGAGCGGGAGGCGAAAGCTACCCAGCTTCACAGACTGCGACGCCAAAAACAAAAAGGCGGGCACGAGGCCCGCCTTTTCAATTCCAATACCGGACCGCCTCAGTTCAGGCGATTGCCCACATCGGCAATGGCGTTGTCGATCACCTGGGCACCCTTGCGGGTCATCTCGTCGGAGAGAACCGCGCGGGCCGCCTCGATGGCGACATCGGCGGAGCGGGCGCGCACTTCGGCGACGGCCTGCTGCTCGGCCATGGCGATCTTGTCTTCCACTGCCTTGGTGCGACGGGCGACGAGCTCGGAGAGCGATGCCTGCGCCTCGGCGGTGAGGCGTTCGGCCTCGTCCTTGGCGGCGGCGATGATGCCCTCGGCTTCGGCTTCGGCGGCGACGCGCTTCTGCTCATATTCGGCGAGCAGGGCGGCGGCTTCTTCGCGCAGGCGCCTGGCCTCGTCGAGCTCGTCGCCGATCTGCTTGATCTTGTTGTCGAGCATGCGGCCGATGATCTTCGGCACGCTGAAGACCAGCATCAATACGAGGAAGATGACCAGCGCGACGGTGGCGAAGAAGGTATTGTCCATCCATTCGGCCATGACGGTTACTCCTTGGCCTTGGCGACAGCTTGGCGGACGCTGTCGGCGGAAACGTCACCCACCAGCTGGCTCACCACGGTCTGCGCGGTTTCGGCCGCGATCTCGTCGACATGGGTCAGCGCTTCCGCCTTGGTCTCGGCGATGCGGGCTTCCGCCGCGTTCACCTTGGCGGTGAGATCGGCTTCGACCGCCGAACGCTTGGCCGCGATGTCGGCCTGGATGGCCTCGCGGGTTTCGTTGGCGATGCCCTGGGCCTTGGCCTTGGCGGCGGCAAGGGCCTGTTCATAGGCGGCGATGGCCGCATCGGTCTTTTGCCGGCTGGCATCGGCCGCGGCAAGATCGGCGTCGATCCGGCTCTTGCGGTCTTCGAGAATACCGCCGATCCGGGGCAGCGCGACCCTGCTCATGAGATAATAGAGCGCGCCGAACGTGATCGCGAGCCACAGGAGCTGCGAGGGAAAGGTCGCCGGGTCGAAGGGCGGGAACACGCCCTCATGCTCGCCGCCAGAGGCTTCTGTGGTGGCATGGGTATTGGCGGTCGGATCGGCAGCGTCGAGAGTGTGCTCTTCGACCGCTGGAGCCGCCTCCTGGGCAAATGCTTGCGTTACCATCGGATGAGGTCCCGTTAGATCCGGATCGTTCGGCTATAGGGCCGAACAAGTAAAGAGCAGCCGGGATGATCCGGCTGCGCAGAACTGCGAAGGCGTCGCGATCAGGCGACGAACAGCAGGATCAGGGCAACCAGGAACGAGAAGATGCCCAGGGCTTCGGTCACGGCGAAACCGAAAATCAGGTTACCGAACTGGCTCGGAGCAGCCGACGGGTTGCGCAGGGCGCCCGACAGGAAGTTGCCGAAGATGTTGGCCACGCCGATAGCAGCGCCAGCCATACCGAAACAAGCAATGCCGGCACCGATGAACTTTGCGGCTTCAGCTTCCATTGTAGTGTCCTTTCAAGCGACTTTGGCTCTGGCGGGTTGTCCGCCATGTTAGGTGGGTTAGTGGGACGGGTGGATCGCGTCGTTGAGATACATGCAGGTCAGGACCGCGAAGACATAGGCCTGGACTGCACCGACGAGAAACTCGAGGCCGGTGAGGGCGATCGCCATCAGCAACGGCAGAATGGAGGCACCCCAGCCGAGCGCGCCCAGGGCACCGATCATCATCACCATGAAGCCGGTGAAGACCTTGAGGGTGATGTGGCCGGCGAGGATGTTGCCGAAGAGACGGACGGAAAGGCTGATCGGACGCGAGAGGAAGGAGATGACCTCGATCGGCGTGACGATGGGAAGGATATAGCCGGGCACGCCCGCGGGCACGAACAGCTTGAGGAAGGAGGCGCCGTTCTTGATGAAGCCGTAGATGATGACGGTGATGAACACCAGCATCGACAGGGCGAAGGTCACGATGATGTGGCTGGTGACCGTGAAGAAATACGGGACCATGCCGAACATGTTGGCGACGAAGATGAAGGTGAACAGCGAAAAGACCAGCGGGAAGAACTTCATGCCGGCAGTGCCGGCCGAGCTTCGGACCATGCCGGCCACGAATTCATAGGTCAGCTCCGATAGGAGCTGCGCCCTGCCCGGGATCACCTTGCGGCCGCTCGATGACAGGATGAGGAACAGGGAAATGACCGCGACGGTCAGCACCATGAAGAGGGCGGAATTGGTGAAGGCGAAATGCAGGCCGCTGCCTTCGGTGCCGTCGCCGCCAATGGTGGCAATGGGGAAGATGTCAGAGATGACAAACTGGTGGATCGGATCAGTACCGGCCAAGACAGAGCCCCTTGCGCTTCGTCATCAACTATCGTTCCGCTTCGTCTTCCGCGTCTGGTCCGAGATCGGACCCCGGCGGGGCTGGCGATGCGGCATTCATTTGCGCCACCACACGGATGACGTTGAGTATTCCAGCGGCGAAGCCCATCACCAGGAGGATGAGCAAGCCCCAGGGGCTGGTCCCCAGGCCGAGGTCGATGAGGTAGCCTATACCCGCACCAACCAGGATCGCGGCGACGAACTCGGTCCCGATACGCAAACCGCGCGCCAGACCGCTCATCTCCGGGGAAGCATCCTTCGAGGCTCTGTTGTCCTCGACATCCCGCTCCCTCTTGGCCGAGGCAATACGCGATGCGAGATCGCGCGTCACCTCACGGGCGCCAGCGTTGCGACCTTCGGTGTCCGGCGGTTTTGCCATCCGCTTGCTCCTCGGCCGTTCGCCCCGCCGTTCGACGGTGCGCCCTTTGTGATCGCGCGCAACATAGTTGGGGCCAGTTTGGGTGTCAAGACAAGCGAAGCGCTTGTAACGCTTTGATTTTCTTGATCTTTTAATGTCCATTCACAGGTGCGTCAAGCTGTCCGCCGATTACGGGCGGTGAGGGAGGGGTGAGGCGTGGGAGAATCTGGGGGAATTGGGCTGGGCGCAAAGGTCCTCCCCTCCTCCCGGATCGTCACCCTCGGGCTTGACCCGAGGGCTCTTCACTTAAAGTGAAACACCCTCGGGTCAAGCCCGAGGGTGACGAGCGGTGAGTGGGTGAGCACGAGGGCAGTCACACCAGCACAGTGTCACCCCGGCCTTGGGTCGGAAGCCAACTTGAGCTGAGCGCTGGTGAGCCCGACCTCGTGGTTCGAGGCTCGCGAAGGGCTCGCACCTCACCATGAGGCCTCAGGGGTTGTGAGGCTATCGGAGGCCGGGGTTTCAGTATCCGTGGGAAAACCCGGCTTCCCACGACCCAGCCCCAGTAGCCCTCATGGTGAGGTGCGCCGTTTGGCGCCTCGAACCACGAGGGCGTGGCACTAACCCCTACACCGCCTCTCGAAAACTTTCCGCCGTCTTCAAATCCACCGAGACCAGCTGGCTCACCCCCCTTTCCGCCATGGTAACGCCGAACAGGCGGTCCACCCGGCTCATGGTGATGGGATTGTGGGTGATGACCATGAAACGCGTTTCGGTGCGGTGCCGCATGGAATCGAGCAGGTTGCAGAAGCGTTCGACATTGGCGTCGTCGAGCGGGGCGTCGACTTCGTCGAGCACGCAGATCGGCGCCGGATTGGTCAGGAAGACGGCAAAGATCAGGCTCATCGCCGTCAGCGCCTGTTCGCCGCCCGACAGAAGCGTCATGGTTTGCGGCTTCTTGCCGGGCGGGCGGGCGATGATTTCGAGGCCGGCTTCGAGCGGATCGTCGCTTTCGACGAAGCTCAGTTCTGCCGTGCCACCGCCGAAAAGCGAGGTGAACAGCTCCTGAAAATAGCCATTGACCTTGGTGAAGGCTTCCGAGAGACGCGCCCTGCCCTCGCGATTGAGCGCGGAAATGCCGCTCCTGAGCTTGGCGATGGCTTCGATCAGGTCGTCGCGATCCTTGACCATGATGTCGCGCTTTTCCTGAACCTCTTCGGCTTCCTTTTCGGCCGAGAGGTTGACGCCGCCCAGGCGCTCGCGCTCGGCCTTGAGCCGGTCGAGGCGCTGTTCGATGGTGGCTTCGGCCGGCAGCGACTCCTCGGGGCGGATGCCGGAGACTTCGAGCGTTCGGCTCGCTTCGATATCGAGCGTTTCGGTGACCTGCCGCTCGATCTGCTGGCGCTGGGCGATGAAGCCCTTGAGACGCTCCTCGATGCGGGTCAGCTCGATGCGGACGGTCGAAAGCGCATCGCTCGCCGCTTTCAGGGCCCGGTCCATATCGCGCCAGCGGGTCTGGGCGGCGTTGAAGGCGTCGCTCGCGGCCTGATGCTCGATGCGGGCGGTTTCGATCTGATCGTCAAGCGCGGCGCGGCGCGTGGCGAATCCGTCGGGCGCATCGTTGAGGCTCGTGAGCTGCGCGGCGATTTCGGCTTTGCGCTGGTCGAGCGTCGCCAATTGCGCATGAGCGCCCTCGCGGCGACGGCGCCAGCTGGCGCTGTCCTTGTCGAGCTGGGCGAGACGGCTGTCGCGGATGCGGGCGGCTGTTTCGAAGGAGCCGAGCTTGAGGCGGGCTTGATCGGCCCGGTCGCGGAGACCGGCGAGCGCGATTTGCCTGTCTTCCGCCAAGGCCTCGGCTTCATCTACATCGCCCACATCTTCGAGCATTATCTGCGCGTCGGCGGCGATGGCTTCGGCTTCGGCCAGGCTCTGGGACAGCCGGGCGCGGGCTTCTTCGAGGGCGCTTTGGCGGGTGGTGAGATCGCCGATGGCGCGCTGGGCCTTGTCGACCTCGGCCTGTGCCGCGCCGATGGCATGCTGGGCGGCACGCCAGGTCTCGCGGCTGTCGCGCTCGGCGCGGCGGGCCTCTTCGAGGGTCGTGGTCAGGGTTTCGACATCGCGGCGGCGGGCATTGCGCTCGCCACGGGCGCGGGCGATTTCCTCGTCAAGCTCGGCGAGGCGGTTGCGCTGGGCGAGACGCTGGGCGGCTGCGCTGGGCGCATCGGCGGCGGCGATGAAGCCGTCCCAGCGCCACAGCGCCCCATCGAGGGTGACGAGGCGCTGGCCGGGCTTCAACGCATGCATGAGCGCTGGGCCATCGACGGCATCGACAAGGCCGATCTGGTCGAGCCGGCGCTTCAGGAGGTCCGAGCCCGAGACATGGCGCGACAAAGGTTCGGCGGCCTGCGGCAGCGGCGGATCGTCATAGCCATCGATGGCGACCGACCAATGCATGGGCGCGCCGGCATCGGAGGAAGCTTCGAGATCGTCGCCCAAAGCGGCGCCGAGCGCGGTTTCATAGCCCGGCTCGACCTTGAGTTCATCGACAATGGCCGGCCACAGGCTCATGCCGACATTGAGCATCTTGGCGAGTGTCGCCGCCTCCGCCTCGAGGCGATTGAGGGCGGTATCAATCTCCTGAAGGCGCGGGCGCGCATCCTCCAGCCGGGTTTCGGCCGTGGCGGTCATTTCCTCGGCGGCAAGGGCGCGTTCTTCCGCTTCGGCAGTCGCTTCCTGCGCGGCTTCGAGCGCAGCGCGCCTGAGGCTCAGCGTCTCGTCGGCATCGAGGCTTGCGGTGATGGTCGCGGCTTCCCGCTCGACCTCGGCCATTTGCTGGCCGAGCCGGGCGATGCGCAGGGCCGCATCCTCGGCGCTGCGGCGCGCCTGGGCCTGACGGGCGCGTAATTGCGCCAGGGCATCGGCGGCGGCGCGGGCTTCGGCTTCGGCAGCCACCACCGCGGCACGGGCGGCATCGGCCTCGGCGCGGGCGGTGTCGAAATCGCCCTGGGCGGCTTCCGCCTCGTCGAAAAGGCGCGCCTGCTCTTCTTCATAGGCGGCCAGCGCGATCTCGCTTTCCGCGACCAGTTCGCGCTCGCGCACGCCGTCTTCGGCCAGCTGTTTGAGCCGGTCTTCGAGTTCGGCGCGGCGCTGGCTGCTGCGACGGACTTCCTCGCTCAATTGCTCGGCGAGAATGGTGTAGCGCTGCAATACAGCGCCGGTCACCGCCTCGCGCTCGCGCAACGGCGCCAGCGCCGCATCGGCATCGGCGGATGCCTTTTGCGCTTCGAGTTCGAGATGGGTGGCTTCCGCCAATTGCCGGATCAGCACGGCCTGCTGCGCCTCGGCTTCCTTTTCGGCGAAGCGGGCGGCGACCCAGCGGATATGAAACAGCGTCGCCTCGGCCCGGCGGATATCGCCGGAAATGGCACGATAGCGCACGGCGAGCCGGGCCTGCCGCTTCAGCGTTTCGAGCTGGGTTTCGATCTGGGCGATGATGTCGTCGACGCGTTCGAGATTGCCCTCGGCGGCGCGCAGGCGCAGTTCCGCCTCATGCCGGCGCGAATGGAGACCCGAAATGCCGGCGGCTTCCTCGAGCAGAGCGCGGCGCTGCGTGGGCTTGGCGGCGATCAATTCGCCGATCTGGCCCTGACGCACCATGGCCGGCGAATGGGCGCCGGTCGAGGCGTCGGCAAACAGCAATTGCACATCGCGGGCGCGCACTTCGCGGCCGTTGACGCGATAGACCGAACCCGCCTCGCGCTCGATGCGGCGGACCACTTCAAGGCTGTCGGCGGTGTTGAGGGCGGCCGGGGCGGTGCGGTCGGAATTGTCGAGAACGAGGGTGACTTCGGCCGAATTGCGCGCCGGGCGATTGCCGGAGCCCGAGAAAATCACATCGTCCATGCCGGAGGCGCGCATGGCCTTATAGGAGTTTTCGCCCATGACCCAGCGCATGGCTTCGACAAGATTGGACTTGCCGCAGCCATTGGGGCCAACAATGCCGGTTAGGCCCGGCTCCATATGGAGCACGGTCTCATCGCAGAAGGATTTGAAGCCGTGGAGCTTGAGGCGCGAGAATTTCATCGCAGCGCCGTAATAGCATATACGCCGGTCTTCCTTCTCCCCTCGTGGGAGAAGGTGGCGACGTAGCCGACGGATGAGGGTGTGGCTGAAAGAAACCCCTCACCCGCCCTTCGGGCCCCCCCTCCCACAAGGGGAGAGGGGAAACAAGAGGGTAGGATCAGCTTAATTGACAGGCGTCGAAGTCTGACCGCCGGCGTCGGGATTGGCGCCGGCATCGGCGGGCAGCGCGGGTGCGGTGCCGGCGGGCAGCAGCGGATCGATTTCGGCAGCAAGCTGCTCAAGCGATTTATCCCCGGACAGCGTCTTGCCGTTGACATAGAAGGTCGGCGTGCCTTCCAGCCCCAGCTCGTTGAGCGCCTGGTCGCGCATCGTTTCCATCCCGTTGAACAGCTCCTGATTCGTCAAGGCAGCTTCGAAGCTTTCCTGGGTAAAGCCCAGCTGCATGGCGATTTCGAGGATGGCGTCGCGTGGCTTGTCGGAGGCGCCCCAGGTCATCTGGGTGCGGAAATAGGTGGAGATGACGTTGTGGTAATTGGTTTCGCCGGCGGCTTCCGCCAGCATGAAGATGGCGGCATCGAGCACGTTGCGCACGAAGGGGCGCATGATGAACTTGACGTGGCCGGGATCGATATAGGTGGTCTTCAGCGGCTCGAACACATTATTGCTGAAGGCGGCGCAATGCGGGCAGGTGGGCGAGGCATATTCGATGACGGTCACCGGAGCATCGGCATCGCCTAGGACCTTGTCGGGAATGGCCGGCGACATCAGCGTGTCCATATTGACCATATCGCCTTCCGCCGCGCTTGCGGATGCAACCCCGCACAGGCTGACGGCCGATGCGGCGGCGGCAAGGACAAGAGTATCACGACGGGTAAACTTCACGGGGCTCGCTCCTTATGTTTGCCGCGACACTACACGCCGGTGTCATGTCGGCAAGTGGGCAAATGCATCAACACAAGGTGATATCGACTTATTTGCCGTTTCGCGCCGGCCTGCTTGAGAGCGCGAGGCCCAGATGCCTCAACGCCTCCCGCAGGCCTTCGTCTTCGACCGCGGCAACCGCGGCGCCGACCTTTGCAATATCGCTCTGGCTCGGTTGGCTGGCTTTATGCTCCTCCTCGCCTGAATGCCGGGTGAACGGGGCCGGCGACAATCTGATCTGGTCGATCAGCACATAGCCGAAATAGCGGTTGACGGCGGCGGCGATGGCCGGACCGTCATGGGCGATGGCGAGGGCGTGGCCCGGCACGCAGCGAAGATAGAGCGTCGCCCCCTCGGCACTGCGCTCGCCCCGCGGCCAGCTCAGCCGGTCGGGAATGGCGACCTCATTATAAGGGGCCGGCGCGATGACCGGCCAATTGGCGAGAATATCGCGGCTCGCAAATCCACGCTTCTTGAACATCGGATCGAGCATGCCCGTCAGCGCATCCGACATGGAGACGGCACGGTTGCGCCGTTTGGGCTCGGGAGCCGGTTTTTCGGCTTTGGGTTTTGGCTCGCGCATGAACGGATTTTAACCAGCCCCGCTGTCGAACGCCAGCAGGCAGCAGAGCTATTGAAGGTGGCAAAAGCATCTGCCGTATCCTCGATGTCGTCGTGTCCTCGATGTCATCCCGGCGAAAGCCGGGATCCAGTTTCCAACGCGGCATCGTTCAACTAGGTCCCGGCTTTCGCCGGGATGACGCGCGGTGGGTGCGGAAGATGGTGACGCAATGTCGGCAGGCATGCCCAAATAAACACTCCCTCAAAATGGAAAGCTTGCACCAAATCCCGACTTCGACCACATCTGCCGCCATGCATCTCGCCGCCCCTCACCCCATCGATGCCGAAGCCGTGCTCGGCTGGTATGACGTCCACGCCCGCACCCTGCCCTGGCGCGTTGCGCCTGCGGACCGGGCGCGCGGCGTCAGGCCCGATCCCTATCGTGTGTGGCTTTCCGAGGTGATGCTGCAGCAAACGACCGTTGCGGCGGTGCGCAAATATTTCGAGCGCTTCACCTTTCTGTGGCCGACCGTATCCGACCTCGCCGCGGCGCCGCTCGATCAGGTGCTGGTGGAATGGGCAGGGCTTGGCTATTACGCGCGCGCCCGCAATCTTCACGCCTGCGCCAAGGCGGTGGTGCGGAACCACGGCGGCGTATTTCCCGATACGTCGGCGGGGCTCCAGGCCCTGCCCGGCGTCGGCGCCTATACCAGCGCCGCGATCGCCGCCATCTGTTTCGACGAGCCCGTGGCCGTGCTCGACGGCAATCTCGACCGGGTGCTGGCGCGCTATTATGCGCTCGACGTGCCGGTGCGCGAGGCCAAGGACGAGTTGCGGGCGGCATTGCAGGCTTCGGTGCCGAAGCGGGCCGGCGATTTCGCCCAGGCGATGATGGATCTCGGCGCCACTATCTGCGCCCCCCGCGCAGCGCTGTGCATGCTCTGCCCCATCCGGAACGGGTGTATCGCCACCAGAACCGGGGAGCCGACCCTCTATCCGGTCAAGCCGCAAAAGGCCGAGCGGCCGGTGCGCAAGGGCCATGCCTATGTGATGCGCGACCGCGATGGCGACGTCTATCTGCAAAGCCGGGCCGACAAGGGACTCTTGGCCAGGATGACCGAAGTGCCCGGCTCGGACTGGGCGGCGGCGCTGCCCGAGCCGGCCTATCCCCTGCCCGGCGATTGGCGCCATCGCGGCCAGGTGGTGCATGTCTTCACCCATTTCCGGCTGGAACTGGAAGTGTGGTCGGCCGAAGTCGATGGCGCCAGCCTCGATGGCGGCTGGTGGAGCGAGCCCAAGGCGCTCAAGGCCGAAGCCCTGCCGACCCTGTTCCGCAAGGTATTGGCGGCGGCGGGGGTCGATTGAGCACGCGGAACACCTGTGACATGCATAGATTGGAGATCGTGATAGGCTCTCATTGGCCCCATCAGCGCGAAACGGGCCGGAAAGGGACAAGCGATGACCATTGCCAAGAACACGATCTGCCTTTGGTATGACAAGGACGCCGAGGCTGCCGCCCGCTTCTATGCCGAGACATTTCCCGATAGTTCCGTAGGCGCCGTCAGCAAGGCGCCCGGCGACAATCCCTCCGGCAAGGAGGGTGAGGTGCTGACGGTCGAATTCACCGTCGCCGGCATTCCCTGTATCGGGCTCAATGGCGGGCCGGCCTTCAAGCAAAGCGAAGCCTTCTCGTTCCAGATCGCCACCGGCGACCAGGAAGAGACCGACCGCTATTGGAACGCCATTGTGGGCAATGGCGGCGTCGAAAGCGCCTGCGGCTGGTGCAAGGACAAATGGGGCGTTTCGTGGCAGATCACGCCGCGCACCCTGACCGAGGCCATGGCGGCGGGCGGCGATGAAGCCAAACGGGCGTTCGAAGCGATGATGACGATGCAGAAAATCGACGTCGCCGCCATCGACGCGGCCCGGCGCGGCTGACCTATCCCTCGGCATCCCGCATAAAAAAGGCCGCCGGGGCAAACCGGCGGCCAAGGACAGAGCCTGAGGTGATTGGAGGTCAGGTTCAGGCAGAAAGCAAATCAAGTTTTTTTCGGATGCCGTCACGCAACGTGTCGATGGGGGCGATTTCACCATCATTGTCATGGTGCCAGAAGGTCCAGCCATTGCAGGCTTCCGCCCCCTGAACCAGGGCGCCGACCTTGTGGATCGAGCCCTGATGGGGCCCTGAAATCAGCGAGCCATCGGCCCGGACCATGGCGAAGTGGCGCCGGCCGGCATCGAACAATTGCGCGCCCGGCTCGATCAGCCCCTGTTCGATCAAGGAGCCGAAGGGAATGCGGGTTTCCTTGCGCTTGGGCGTGACCGATTGCAGCGCCTCGAACACCCCGGGGCGGATGGCGGCGATGCGTTTGAGAGCGCCGGCGACATAGACATCCTCACGCTCGATGCCGATGAAATGCCGGCCGAGTTTGCGCGCGACCGCTCCGGTCGTGCCGGTGCCGAAAAAGGGATCGAGCACGATATCGCCCGGCTTGGTCGTCGCGTTGAGGATGCGGAACAGCAGCGCCTCCGGCTTCTGCGTCGGATGGAGCTTGCCATCCTCATCGTCCTTGAGGCGTTCGGCGCCGGTGCACAGCGGAAACAGCCAGTCCGACCGCATCTGCGTGTCGTCATTGGCAAGCTTCATCGCCTCGTAATTGAAGGTGACGCGGCTCTTGCGGCTGCGGGCGGCCCAGATCAGCGTTTCATGCGCATTGGTGAAGCGCGTGCCGCGGAAATTCGGCATCGGATTGGCCTTGCGCCAGACGATGTCGTTGAGCATCCAATAGTCGAGATCCTGCAGCGCCGTGCCGACACGGAAGATATTGTGATAGCTGCCGATGACCCAGAGGGCCCCATCGGGCTTCAGCACGCGTCGCGCGGCCTTGAGCCAGGCCCGCGTGAAAATGTCGTAATGGGCGAAGCTGTCGAACTTGTCCCATTCATCGTCCACCGCATCGACCTTGCTCTGATCGGGCCGGGTGAGGCCCTGATCGAGCTGGAGATTATAAGGCGGATCGGCAAAGATCAGATCGACCGAACCAGCCGGCAAGGCATTCATGTGCTCGATGCAATCGCCCACCAGAATGGTATCGATCGGAAGGCGCGAAGTCTCCTCCGCAACGGCATGAGCCGCCTGACGCGCGGTACGCATACGCTTAACCCTAACGCAATACTAACAGCGCCTTTGTAGCCCCGTTAGGGTTAAAGTCGATTTAATGCAATGGGTTAGCGAGAGGTTAAGAGGCGATGCCGACCGTCAGCCGCAAACGTGCCTCGGCAACGGGCGCGAAATCGGCCCGGTGATGGCGGCAGGGACCGTGGGCGGACAGCGCCCGCATATGCTGGGGCGTCGAATAGCCCTTGTGGCTGAGAAAGCCGAAAAGCGGGGCATCGCAGTCCATGATCGCGCACATGCGGTCGCGCGTCACCTTGGCGACGATGGAGGCTGCGGCGATGGAGACGCTGCGCCCGTCCCCGCCGATCAGCGCCAGCCCCTCGCAGGGCAGGCCCATGGGCACGTCGCGGCCATCGACGAGGACGCGATCGGGCGCGGCGGAAAGGCTTTTGACCGATTGGGTCATGGCCCAGAGCGTGGCGCCGCGAATATTGAGCGTTTCGATGATGGAAGGCGGCGCGACGACCACGGAGATGGTGGCGGTCGCCACGATCTGCTCGAACAGACCTTCGCGCTGCTCGGCGGTCAGCTTCTTGGAATCGTTGAGCCCGGCCGGGATGCGATCGGGATCGAGCACGACGGCCGAAACCACCACCGGCCCGGCCAGCGGGCCGCGCCCGGCCTCGTCCACCCCGGCGACGATGCGGGCGCCGCGCGCCTTGAGCGCACGCTCATGCGAATAATCGGGCTCGGTCTGGAGGGCTGATTCGAACAACATGCCGATGAGCATCCGCACCGGGCCGGCGCTGTCAACTCAAAGCCGCCTCAAGCGCCGCCCGATCGGGCACGAAACCGTGATGGCCGGTGCGATTGGTCTCGCGCACGAAATCCTGCAGCGCCTTGCTCGCGGCGAGATGATCCGAAATATCGCCGAGGACAAAGAGACGGCGGTGATAATTCTGCAGCTTCTGGATGAACCCGCCGGCCAGCTTCGTGCCGAGATCGAAAAAGGCTGGGTCGATCCGGCTCACCGGCAGGACAATGATGAAGGCCTCGATGGCAAAAGCCTCACCGAGGATATCGGAGGCGTCTGCTTCGCTCGACAACAAAGGCCCCACCGAATTGAGTTCCAGCCGCCGCGTCTCGTTCTCGTTGATCATGCCTGCTCCATAAATCTAGGTTATGACTAGTGGCCGGGGGCGTCCGGCATCAAGGAATTTCCATGAGGAAGGCGATCTGTCTGTGTTTTGCCCTGCTGCTCGTCACGCAGCCGGCTTTCGCCGATCCGTTTCATCATCCATCCGGCGAATGGCGCGAATATAGCCGCGATTGGCTCGCCGCCTGTCCCGACACCATCGTCGAGGATTCGGTGGGTTATTACGGCACCTCCTGCTTCGCCAGCACCGGTAGCCAGGACCTCAACGGCGCCGGCCAGCCCAATTACAAGCTCACCATGCTGCTCAACCGGCTCGATGGCGAGCTGGGCCTGTTCTTCGCCGTGCAGGCCGACACGTTCGAAGCCGACCAGGCCCGGCCGGTGGTGCTGGCTTTCGATGGAGAGAGGCCCAGAAGCTATGTTTTCGGCCGCGACCTCGAAACGCGTTTCAACACGATCAACGAATATTATTTTGTCGAAGCCGACCCGCTGATCGAGCGCATGATCGCCGGCAATAATCTGACGCTGATCATTCCGGTAACCGGCGGCAGCGAGCCGCAACGGCGGGTGACGCTGTCGCTGCAGGGCGTGGCCGCCTCGCTCGATTTCATGAAGGCCTATGCGCGGCGGGTGGCGCAGTATTGAAGCTGGGCTCCCCTGCCCGTTTCACCACCGCCTTTCCCCCGGGCCACCCTCAGCCTTGCGCGCGTTACGAGAGGTCCCGGGTCAAGCCCGGGGAAAAGACGGTGATAGAGGCAGCATGCGAAATAGTCGCTCCTTCGCCTCCCTCCCCCTTGAGGGGAGAGATCGAGGGTGGGGGTGCTGCGACCTCCACAAGCTCGGCGACGTGTTGAAGCCGCAGCACCCCCTCCCCTAACCCCTCCCCGCAAGGGGGGAGTGTTTCCATTGGACTGTGGGGGCATGATAACGCGATGGGAGAGTGGCCGCGGCCTCGGTCAGGTCCAAGGATGCCTGGGGCAGCGGTCGTGGTTGTAGAACACCGAGCGCATCAACCACTCGATGTCACCCCGGCGAAAGCCGGGGTCCAGTTTCCTCGGTGGCTTCGTTGAAACTGGTTCCCGGCTTTCGCCGGGATGACATGCGGTGGGTGACTGACGCAAACAGATTCAACAGTCCAACGTGAACACTTCCCCTCACGGGGAAGGGGAACGGTTCCGTGGATGAGGCTGCCTAAGTCAAAACAAACTCAGCTGATTGCTCTCTACCTTCGGGGCCACGAACAGATCCGTGCGCAGGCTCGGCAGCCTTTCCGCCAGGCCATAGCGTTCCCGCGCCTTTTCGAAGCGCTGGCGCAGGAGCGTTGCGTAAGGCCCCTCCCCGGTCATGCGGGTGCCATAGCGGGGATCGTTGTCGCGGCCGCTGCGGGTATCGCGGATGAGGCTGAGGACATGGCGCACACGGTCGGGGAAATGCCGCAGCAGCCATTCGCGGAAAATGTCGCGCACCTCGCCGGGCAGGCGCACCAGAACAAGGCCCGCGCCCTTGGCGCCTTGCGCGGCGGCGGCATCGAGGATGCGTTCCAGCTCCATATCGTTGATCGCCGGGATCATCGGCGCCGCCATGACCGAAACCGGCACGCCCGCTTCGCTCAACAGCCGCACCGCTTCGAGGCGGCGGGCCGGGGTCGAGGCGCGCGGCTCCATCTTGCGCGACAGCTTGTGGTCCATCGAGGTGATGGAGAGCGCCACCTTCACCAGGTTGAGCTTCGCCAGTTCGGTCAGGATATCGAGATCGCGCACGATCAGCGCCGATTTGGTGACGATGGTCACCGGATGACGGGTTTCGAGCATGACCTCGAGAATGCCGCGGGTCAGCCTGTGCTTGCGTTCGGCCGGCTGATAGGGGTCGGTATTGGTGCCCATGGCGATGGGCTTGACCTTGTAGTTCTTTGCCGCCAGTTCCGCCCGCAGCGCTTCGACGGCGTTGAACTTCACATAGATATCGCGCTCGAATTCGAGCCCGGCGGAATGGCCGAGATAGGCATGGCTGGGCCGGGCGAAGCAATAGGAACAGCCATGCTCGCAGCCGCGATAGGCATTGATCGAGCGATCGAAGCCGATATCGGGGCTGTCATTGGTGGTGATGATGGTCCTGGCGCGTTCGGGATGCTCGACGGTTTCGAAGGCGGGGAGCTGTTCGACATTGCTCCAGCCATCGTCGAAGCTCTCGCGCGTCTGCTTCTCGAAACGCCCGCTGCGATTGGACTGGGCGCCCCGGCCGCGATTGCGCGACGGATCGACCAGCTCGCGCCGTGCGAGATCGGCGTCGCGGCTGCGGCTCAGCCGTTCCAGGGCTTCGAAAGAGGGGGCCTGATAAAGGGCCATGCGGATCTCTCCCAGGGCGTGCCGAAGGCGACTCGGCACGAAATTAACGTCCTGGAGAGATAGCAGTTGCACGAGAACAAAACAAGAACTTCGGTAATTTCCGAAATCCCTGTGCGGTCCGCTTATCCCAGATTGACGGCCCGGCAAATCTCGCCCATCTTGCGCTCGACTGCGGGAGAGACTGGTTTTCTCCAGCGCCGAAGGAGCAACCGCCCCGGAAACTCTCAGGCAAAAGGACCGCGGTCAGGGCCCGAAAGGCCCGTTCGAACTCTGGAAAGAGGACCGGCGCAAGCCAGGGCCCGCCGAAGGAGCAACCGGTTCGCCGGGAAATCTCTCAGGTGCTGAGGACAGAGGGGGCACGCCGTCCGCCCATGGCGGACAGATCGTGTCACCTTGTCCGGAGAGTTCCGTGGGCGCCGCAGCCGACACCGAAAATCTGAAACAGACGCCGCTGCATGCACAGCATGTCGCCCTTGGCGGCCGCATGGTGCCCTTTGGCGGCTATAGCCTCCCCGTCCAATATCCCACCGGCATCATGGCCGAACATAAATGGACGCGCGAGCATGCGGGGCTGTTCGACGTCTCGCATATGGGGCCGAGCTTTCTCACCGTCAGCTATCCAAGCGGCGATGCCGAAGCCGACCATGCGGCGGTGGCGAAGATCATGGAGGCGCTGACGCCGGGCGACTTCACCGGCCTCAGGCCGGGCCAGATCCGCTACACCATCCTGCTCAATGCCGAAGGCGGCGCGCTCGACGACCTGATGGTGGCGCGCTCGCCGCTTTATCCGGGCTCGCTCTATATCGTCGTCAATGCCGGCACCAAGGAAGCCGATTTCGCCCATATCGCGGCGGCAGCCGGCGACAGGGCCAAACTCACCCGCGCTGACGACGGCGCGCTGCTCGCCCTGCAGGGGCCGGAAGCCGTCGCAGCGCTGTCGGCGCTGGTGCCGGGCGTCACCGAACTCGGCTTCATGCAATATGGCCCCTTCGACTGGAACGGCACGACGCTGATCGTTTCACGCTCGGGCTATACCGGCGAGGACGGCTTTGAAATCCTCTGCCGCGCCGATATGGCCGCACCGTTGTGGGATGCACTGCTGGCCGATGAGCGGGTCAAGCCCATCGGGCTCGGCGCCCGCGACAGCCTCCGGCTCGAAGCCGGCCTGCCGCTTTACGGGCATGATCTCGACGAGACGGTTTCGCCCTTCGAGGCAGGGCTGAATTTCGCCGTTTCCAAGCGCCGCCGGGAAAAAGGCGACTTTCCGGGGGCCCAGCGCATTCTGAAAGAAATTGCCGAAGGCACGACGCGCATCCGCATCGGCCTCGTGGTCGAGGGCGCGCCGGCGCGTGAAGGCGCCGACATTCTCGATGCCGAGGGCCAAAAGATCGGCGTGGTCACCAGCGGCGGCTTCGCCCCGACCCTCGGCAAGGCCATCGCCCTCGGTTTCGTGCCGCCGGCCCATGCGGCGCCGGGTGGCAAGCTCCAGGTTCTGGTGCGCGGCAAGGCGCAGAACGCCACCGTCACGCCAACCCCATTCGTGCCGCATCGTTATGTGCGCACAGCCAAATCCAGTTGAGGAACCGATCATGACCACCAAATTCACCCCGGACCACGAATATATCCGCCTCGAAGGCGCGACCGGCATTGTCGGCATCACGCCCTATGCCCAGGAACAGCTCGGCGACATCGTCTTCGTCGAGTTGCCCGCCATCGGCAAGGTGCTGAAAAAGGGCGACGAAGCCGCCGTGGTCGAATCGGTCAAGGCCGCCTCGGAAATCTACGCTCCGGTTTCCGGCACCGTAACGGAGGTCAACGAGGCGCTTTCGGGCGAGCCCGGCCTCATCAATTCCGACCCGGAAGGCAATGGCTGGATCTACAAGATCACCATCAACGACGAAGCGGAGCTGGAAACGCTTCTCGACGCCGATGGCTATGCCGCGCTGACGCTTTAGCGCCGGACGATTTCGTCCACCACCGGGTCATTCCGGCGCAAGCCGGAATCCAGTTTGGGGCAGACGCACACACTGGATCCCGGCTTTCGCCGGGATGACACAGCAATCAAGAACCAACGCAGCATAGGACAGCCATGCGTTACCTCCCCCATTCCGAAGCGGAACGCGCCGAGATGCTGGGCGCGATCGGCGCCGCCGATATCGACGCCCTGTTCCGCGCCGTGCCTAGGACCGCGCTCAAGAGCTTCGATCTCGACCTGCCCGGGCATAGTCCCGAATTCCTGGTCGAGGCGCATATGCGCGCGCTCGCCGGCAAGAACCGGGCCGCGGGGGACGGCCCGTTCTTCGTCGGCGCCGGCGCCTATCGCCACCATGTGCCGGCCACGGTCGATCATCTGATCCAGCGTTCCGAATGGCTGACGGCCTATACGCCCTATCAGCCGGAAATCTCGCAGGGCACGCTGCAGATGCTGTTCGAGTTCCAGACGCAGGTGGTCAAGATCACCGGCATGGATGTGGCCAATGCCAGCCTCTATGACGGCTCGACCGGGACGGCCGAGGCGGTGCTGATGGCGCGGCGGCTGACCCGCCGCTCTAAGGTGGTGCTTTCTGGCGGGCTCCATCCGCATTACCGCGACGTGGTCAAGGCCTATCTCAAGGACGATGCCGATCTTGAATGCTTGTCGGCTTCGCCCGAGGGCCAGGGCGACATTCTCGATCATATCGACGAAGAGACCGCCGCCATCGTGGTGCAGACGCCGGATTTTTACGGACACCTGCGCAATATCCGCACGGCCGCCGATGCCGCCCATGCCAAGGGTGCGCTCCTCATCGTCGTCATCACCGAAGTCGTCTCGCTCGGCCTGCTCGAAGCCCCCGGCGCGCTTGGCGCCGATATCGTCGTCGCCGAAGGCCAGTCGATCGGCAATGCGCTGAATTTCGGCGGGCCCTATCTCGGGCTGATGGCGACGCGCAAGGAATTCATCCGGCAGATGCCGGGGCGCCTGTGCGGTGAAACCGTCGATGCCGCCGGCCAGCGCGGCTTCGTCTTGACGCTCTCCACCCGCGAGCAGCATATCCGCCGCGAAAAGGCGACCTCGAATATCTGCACCAATTCGGGGCTCTGTGCCCTTGCCTTCTCGATCCATATGGCGCTGCTCGGCGAGGCCGGCTTCACCCGGCTCGCCCGCCTCAACCATGCCCGCGCCATCGCGCTCGCCGATGCGCTGGCCGGGGTTCCGGGCGTCGAAGTGCTCAACAAGAGCTTTTTCAACGAGATGACCATCCGCATCGGCAAGCCCGGCGCAGATGTGGTCGAAGCCCTCGCCCGGCGCGGAATACTTGCGGGTGTACCGGTCAGCCGGCTGGTGCCGGACGATCCGAGGGTCGCCAATCTCATCGTGCTGGCGGCAACGGAACTGACCACCGATGCCGATATCGCCGCCCTTGCCGCCGCGCTGACGGAGGAATTGAAATGAGCATGAACACTCAGGGCCGCCCCACCGGCATCGGCGCCATCGGCCAGGGTGCGACCGGCTCGGCGCTCTTGCCCAACGAGCCGCTGCTGTTCGAAATCGGCGATACCAAGCATTCGGGCGTCGACCTGCCGGATGTAGAGATTTCCACCGACCGCCTCGGCGGTTTCGAGCGCAAGAGCGCGCTCGACCTCGCCGGGCTCACCGAGCCGGAAGCCATGCGCCATTATGTGCGCCTCAGCCGGCTCAACCATTCGATCGACAGCGGCATGTATCCCCTGGGGTCATGCACGATGAAGCACAATCCACGCCTCAACGAGAAAACCGCGCGCCTGCCCGGCTTTGCCGATATCCATCCGTTGCAGCCGGTTTCGACCGTGCAAGGGGCGCTGGAACTGATGAGCGAACTCAGCCACTGGCTGATGACGCTCACCAATACCGCCGCCGTGGCGCTGACGCCCAAGGCCGGCGCCCATGGCGAACTCCTCGGGATGATGGCGATCAAGGCGGCGCAGGAAGCGGCCGGCCAGAGCCATCGCAATGTGGTGCTGGTGCCGGAAAGCGCCCATGGCACCAATCCCGCGACCGCCGCCTTTCTCGGCTATAGCGTCAAGCCGATCCCGGCGCGCGCCGACGGCACCGTCGATGTCGAAGCGGTCAAGGCCGCCCTCGGCCCCGATGTCGCCGCCATCATGCTGACCAATCCCAATACCTGCGGCCTGTTCGAGCCGCAGGTGATCGAGATCGCCCAAGCGGTGCACGATGCGGGGGCGTTCTTCTACTGCGACGGGGCCAATTTCAACGCCATCATGGGCGTGGTGCGGCCGGGCGATCTCGGCATCGACGCCATGCATATCAATTTGCACAAAACCTTCTCGACGCCGCATGGCGGCGGCGGGCCGGGCGCGGGTCCGGTGGTGCTGTCGGCGGCCCTGGCGCCGTTCGCGCCGGTGCCGTTCGTCCGCAAGGGCGAAAACGGCCTCGAACTCGTCGAACACAAGGAGGGCAATGCCCTCGGGCGCATCACCGCCTTCCACGGCCAGATGGGCATGTATGTGCGGGCGCTGACCTATATGCTCAGCCATGGCGGCGACGGGCTGGCGCAGGCGGCACAAGATGCCGTGCTCAACGCCAATTACATCAAGGCCCGTCTCGGCCATGTGTTCTCGGTGCCCTTCGGCGATTATCCGACCATGCATGAAGTGCTGTTCGACGACAGCTTCCTCAAGGATACCGGCGTCACCACGCTCGATTTCGCCAAGGCGCTGATCGATGAGGGCTTCCACCCCATGACCATGTATTTCCCGCTGGTCGTCCATGGCGCCATGCTGGTCGAGCCCACGGAGAGCGAAAGCAAGGAGACGCTCGACCATTTCTGCGACGTGATGCTGGAGCTGGCCGGAGACGCCAAGGCCGGCAACAAGGACCGCTTCGCTTCGGCCCCAGCAAAAGCCCCGCGCCGGCGGCTGGACGAAACGCGGGCCGCCCGGACGCCGGTTTTGAAATGGGAGAGGACGGGGATGCCGAAAGCGGCGGAATAACTGCGGCCAGTGGCTGGGACGGCACCCCTCCTCCCACCGCTCGTCACCCTCGGGCTTGACCCGAGGGTGTTTCACTTCCCCGCACCGCAAAAATAAAGAACCCTCGGGTCAAGCCCGAGGGTGACGAATTGTGGGTGATGAGGATCGTGCCCTTCAATACGCCCGGCCTCGGCCGCCGCCCCCCCTACCCCCTGGTGTCGAAGCCCACCCAGATGGTGATATTCTCCCCGCCCACATAAGGGATGGCGACGTTCTCCACCACTTTGATGAACTCGCCGGACTGCGCCGGGGGCGTGATGGCGACGGGGATGGAATACATCTCGGAAAACACCGCCTGGCTATCGCGTTCGACGGCGAAGCGCAGCGGCACGTTGACCGAGCTCTGGCTGCCGGCCGGACCGAGCAGCACCCGGCCGACGGCGCCCATCTCGACGGTGATGAGGCCGTTGGAGACGACGCAATTGCGCGACACTTCCTCGATCACGCCCTGATATTGCAGCGACTGCGCATTCCCCACGCGCCCCCCGCCATAATAGAACATGGCCTCGCTGCCGGGGCGCACGCGGATGGGCGGGCATTGGGTGGCGATGGCCGGCAGCGCATTGCTCTGGGCCTGGGCCAAGGCCTGCGGCGAGGGCGTCGCATTGGCGAGGGCCGCGGTATCATTCGAGGACGACCCACCGCCGAACATGCCGCCCATGCTGCAGCCGGCCAGAAGCGCGGCCACGGCGCCGATGGCCAGGATGCGCAGGCCGGCGATGGTCTTGTTGGAATTGGACATCGGCAGGTCTCCTAACGCGACACTAGCTGTTGGCGACTTCGAGCGCCATCAGAATGGCCGGCGCGCCGCTGGCATTGACGCCCGGCCCCTCTTCGACGAAGACGCCATCGACCACACCGTCACGCACAAGCATGGCGGCGCGGGCGAAGCGCTTGCCCATGCCATTGGCGGAGAAATCCTTGGACAGGCCCAGCGCATCGGCGAGATCGCCATTGCCGTCGGCGATGAAGTCGATCTTGCCGAGCGCGCCCGAAGCCTCGGCCCAGGCCTTCATCACATGGACGTCGTTGACGGAGGCACACACGATGCGGTCGACGCCGGCCGCACGCAGCTTCGCCTCATTGGCGATGAAGCCCGGCAGGTGATTGGCGTGGCAGGTCGGGGTGAAGGCGCCAGGCACCGAGAAGAAAACCACGAGGCCCTTGCCGAGAACGGCATCGCTGGTGGTGTCGCTTGCGCCGTCGGCGGTCACGAGCTTGACGGTCACGGACGGGATGGAACTGCCGCGTTCGATCATATGCAAAATGCCCCTTCAATCCGTCGGCCTTGGCTGCCGGCGGAGACGCCTCACTTGCCTGCTTTTCGGGATATGCGGCTTTGCCCGCGCATGCAAGGCGTTTACGCCCCGCCACCGATTTCGCAGTCGATTACTCCGTCCCGCCGGCCGTGATCGGCCGCGTCACTTCGTAAGCTCCCATATCGGTCATGAATGTGAGCTGAACGGACGGGGCTTCTAGGCGGATCTCGTCGTCTTTGCCGAGAAGCGGAATCAGCACTAGGTTTTGTTCCGGGCTTTTTTGCGGCGCGCCGAAGGCCGGCTCGCCATCCTCGGTGGCCGCGATCAGCGAGGCGATGTCGATGGACGGATCGATGATGGTGACCGCCAGCATCCTGTCGGCGGCGCGATAGGAAACGGCGCCGATAGCGGCATCGCTGCCATCCCAGGGGATCGGCGCCAGCGCTTCGGCCTGGCGGATCCTGAGGCCATTGGGACGATCGGGATCGTCGCGATCGAGCGGCAGCGAGAACCGCGCCTGGGCGGGAATGCAGATATCGGAACAGACGCCGGCAATGACCGATAATTCGATCTGCGGCGCATCCCCTTCGGCCTTGAGGGCAATCGGCAGCAGCGTCGGGCCGTAATAGACGTAATCGAGATAGTCGGTCGCGACGTCGCGCAGCGGATAGGGCCAGCGGATGGCGGCATCTTCTATGCCGGTCGAGCCGGTGAAATCGAGCTGCGTCGGAATGCCGGTATCGCCGGGCACGCGCCAATAGGTCTTGGTGTTCTCGGGCATGTCGAATTCCAGCCCGATCAGCGCCATGCCGTTCGGCTTCACCACGCCGGTGGTGACGAGGCGCATGGACACGCCGGGGGCAACCTCCTGCCATGGCGTTTCGGCGGCGGCCGCGGCAAGGGCGCTGGTAAAAAACAGGCTGAAAGCGAGAACGAGGCGCATGAAATGGCAATAGCGCAGCTTTTGGTGAAGAAACAGCTTACCCGGCATCAGGGCTTCGTGATGGCCGGCAAGGTGTGCCGGCTTGGCAGCACATTGCGTCGGGCTTAAGATCGGCCCCATGAATTCACTCGAAGGCCAATTCCTGGTGGCCATGCCCGATATGGCCGATGAACGCTTCGCCGAAAGCGTCATCTTCCTCATCGGTCACAGCGAGGCCGGCGCCATGGGGCTGGTGGTCAATGACGAACTCGACAATCTGAACTTTTCGGACATTGTCGAGCAATTGAATCTCGGCGATGCCGATGCGGTGATCCGCCTGCCGGAGAGCGTGCGTCAGCGCGCGGTGATGCGTGGCGGACCGGTGGAAGAGGGGCGCGGCTTCGTGCTCCATTCGGCCGATTTCACCAGCGGCAACACCTATGCCGTGGCCCATGAAATCTACCTCACCGCCACCCTCGACATCCTCAAGGCCATGGCCTTCGGCCCCGCCCCCGAAGCCGCCCTCTTCGCCCTCGGCTGCTGCGGCTGGGACGCCGGGCAATTGGAAGACGAGATCGCGCAGAATGGCTGGCTCACCGTGCCGTTCTCCCGCGAATTGCTGTTCGAGACGCCGGTTGAAGAGCGTTACGAGGCCGCCCTTGGCCTGTTGCGGATTACGAGGGCAAGCCTGAGTGCAGATGCGGGCCATGCTTAGTTCTGAGTGCCCGACCTCTTGGTTCGAGGATCGCTCCGCTCCCGCCTCACCATGAGGTCTCACCCCTTCGGGCTCTCATCTCACCTGCAGCCCGGATTTCCAGTAGCCCTCATGGTGAGGTGCGAGCTCTTCGCGAGCCTCGAACCACGAGGGCGTGGCACATAGGGCGTGCCTACCGCGTCAGCTGCGCACTCAGCTTCTTGTAGAACTCCGCCCCCGTCATCGCCGCGCCAAACGCGAAGCCCTGGGCATAGCGGCAATCGAGCTTGCGCAGGCGCTCCACCTCATCCTGCGTTTCCACCCCCTCGGCGATCACTTGCAGATCGAGATCGGCGGCCAGCGACACCACGGCCTTGATGATCGGCGCCTGCGTATGGGCAATGCCCGATTCGGTGCCGAGCTTCACGAAGGGGCTGGCGATCTTGATGGTGTCGAAAGGGAAGCGATGGAGATAGCCGAGCGAGGAATGGCCGGTGCCGAAATCGTCGAGCGCCAGCCCTAGGCCGAGATTGCGCAGGGCTTCGAGCATATAGGCGGAATGCTCGGGATTGGTCATCACCTGGCTCTCGGTGATTTCGAGCTTCAGGCGCCGGGCCAGTTCCTTGTTCTGGCCGACCAGATTGCGCATGTCGGTCAAAAGCGTTTCGGTGGCGAGCTGAGCCGGCGACAGGTTGACCGAGATGAAGAAATCCTCGGGAAGCGGCAGCGCCGTCATCCAGTCGCGCGCCTGCGCGGCGGATTGCTCGAAGGCCAGCCGGCCGAGCTTTTCGATCTGGCCGGTGCGTTCGGCGAGGGGCACGAATTCATCGGGATTGACGGCGCCGCGCGTCGGATGCGTCCAGCGCATCAGGGCTTCGGCGCCGACGATCTGGCCGTTGACGATATCGCAGACGGGCTGGAACTGCACATGCAGCTCGCCCTGGCGCATGCCGCGCTCCAGATCCTCTTCGCTCGCCTTGTTATAGGCCGAGATGGAGCGAGCCGAAGCGCGATAGGCCTCGATGCGGTCGCCGCCGAGGCGCTTGGCATAATACATGGCAAGCTCGGCATCGCGCAGCACATCGGCGGCCGTGGCCGGATTGCTGTCATAGATGGTGACGCCGATGGAGGCGGACAGGGTCAGGTCGCGGTCGCCGAAATTGAACGGCGCCTTGAGCGCCTTGCGGATCTGCTCGGCGGTTTCGGCGATCTTGCCGGCGGCCTGTTCGGAAGCGAGGATCACCGCGAACTGATCGCCCCGCAGCCGCGCCACGGTATCGAGCGGGCGCAGGATGCGGTCGATGCGGCGGGCAATGGCGAGCAGCACGGAATCGGCGGCGGTATGGCCGACGCGCTCCTCGAGCTCCATGAAGCGGTCGATATCGATGAGGAACACGGCCGGCTTGATGCTCTCGGGCATGCGGGCGCGCACCAGCGCGTTTTCGAGCCGGTCGAGGAAAAGCAGGCGGTTGGGCAGGCCGGTCAGGCTGTCATGCACGGCATCGTGCAGCAGCCGCTCGCGGGCGGCGCGGTCTTCGGTGACGTCCTGCAGCGTGCCGACAATGCGGTTGACCTGGCCGTCGCCGCCGAGCACCGGCTTCACCCGCATGCGGAAGCTGCGGAAGCTGCCGTCGTGCCCGGCAATGCGCAGATCGGTCGAGACCTTGCCGCGGCGCAGTTCGACCAGCGTATCGAAGGCGGTGCGGAAGCGGTCGCGGTCATCGGGATGCATGCGGTCGAGCCAGCGCTTGATGGCGCCGCGCAGGGCGCCGCGCTTCTCGCCGAGACGGGTTGCGAGCTCGTCGGAGACGGCGACGCGATCGCGCTCGATATTCCAGTCGAAGACGAAATCGCCCGAGCCGGTCAGCGCCAAAGCGCGGCGCTCGACTTCCGAGAGCGTGCCGATGGACACTTGTCCCTCGGAGAAAGCATGCTGCACGGCGGTGAAACCCAGCAGCATCACCGCGAGAACGAGCCCGCCGCCGACCGCCGGCTGGGCGATATCGTTCGATACCTGCCCGGAAATCACCAGCCAGCCATAGAACAGCCAGGCGATCAGGATGATCCAGGTCGGCACCAGCAGCACGGCGCGGTCATAGCCGCGCAAAGCCAGCAGCATGATGAGGAAGAAGCCGGAAACGCCGAGCAGCGCCAGCACCAGCCGGGCGATGGTCGCCGCCGTGTCCGGCTGGAAGAAGGCGAAGGCGAAAAGCGCGAGGAACAGCGCCGACAATCCGAGCGCCAGATGCACGAAGCGCAGATGCCAGCGATGGAGATTGAGATAGATGAAGAGAAAGCCCGCCAGCGTCGTCGCTATGCCCGCCTCGGACGCCGCCCGCAAAGGCTGCATGCCGGTGCTGGAGAGGCCGAAGAGCCGGCCGATAATGCCGAAATCGATGAGCAGATAGATCAGCACCGCCCAGGCGAAGGCGGCCGTCGCCGGGAACACCCCCCTGCCCTTGACCACGAACATGATGGTCAGGAACACGGCGGCGAGCGAGGCGACGCCCAGCACCACGCCGCGGAACAGGGTGAAGGAATTGACGTAGTCGCGATAGGCATTGGGCTGCCACAGATAGAGTTCGGGCAGCTTGTTCGAGGCCAGTTCGGCAACGAAGGTGACGGTCGCGCCGGGATCGAGCGTGACCTCGAACACATCGGCTTCGGCATCGGCGAGCCGGACCGGGCGGATGCCGGCGCTCGGCGTCAGCGCCTCGATGCGGTCATTGCCGAGATCGGGCTGGATGAGGCCGGAGCCCGGCAGGCGGAAGAAGGGGGCGACGAGCAGGCGTTCGATCTGCTGGTCGCTTTCATTGCGCAGCGCGAACAGCGCCCAGTCGGGATTGGTGCCGCGCTCGGAGGCCAGCACCTCGATGCGGCGAATAATGCCATCCGCGCCCGGCGCGGTCGACAGCTGCACGCGGCCCTCGGTGCCGGGCGTGATTTCGACGACATCCGAAAGATTGACGGCATTGACGTCTTCGGGGACGGAAATGACTTCAAAGGCAAGGGCCGGCGCCAGGCTGGTCAGGGCGACCAGCAGGCATATCGCAAGAGCATAAAAGTGACGCATCAGGGGCGGTTATATCCTGCAATAGGCTTCATTATGGCAGAGTTCCGGCGCCCTTTTGCCCAACAGGTCCAGGCGGCCGAAACGGCGTCCTTTTGGCAGGAACGCCTCTTTGGTAACGGGGATTAACCGTGCCGACAAGCATTTGACCCTGTTGCGTGGCGGCAACAAGGCCAAATGATGTGGATTGATCGTGGGGGGCACGGGCGCCGGTTACGCCGTCTGCGCATAGCGGCGCTGTTCGTAGAGCTCGCGGGTGAGCCCGAACAGCACATGATCGGCCCAGCGGCCATCGATCTGCAGATAGTTGCGCGCATAGCCTTCCTCGACGAAGCCGTTCTTTTCGAGGACGCGGCGGCTGGCGATATTGCCGGGCAGGAAGGCGGCGTGAATGCGGTGCAGTTCGAGATAGTCGAAGACGAAGGGCACGACGGTGCCGACCGCTTCGCTCATCAGCCCGTTGCCGGCATATTGCTGGCCCATCCAATAGCCGAGCGTGCCGAACTGGGCGGCCCGGCGGCGGATATTGGAAAGGGTGATGCCCCCCACCAGCACCGGCTTTCGTTCTTCTGTCAGGAAGATGAAGAAGGAATAATCCGTCCCCTCCTCCGCCTCCCAGCGGGCGCGGCGCACCCGCGTCGCGAAAACGTGACGGGCAAGATCGGCCTCGCCCCAGCGCGGCTCGAACGGCTTGAGGAATTCGCGGCTCGATTTGCGCAGGCGGTACCAGGCGTCATAGTCGCGCATTTCCGGCAGGCGCAGCAGCACGCGCTGCCCCCGGAGAGAAACCAGCGATTTCGGCGAGGACCACGGCCAGCGCATGGTCGGGCCTAACGCTTGAGCATGTCGCCGATGGTGCCGACTTCGGCCAATTTGCCGATGGGGCCGATGCCCGCGAGCGTCGGCGTGCCGCCGGTGAAGATCTGCTGGGCGACATCTTTGACGCGCTGGGCGGTGATGCGGCCGATGCGCTCCACCGTCTCCTGCATCGGGATCGGCCGGCCCCACAGGATCTGCTGGCGCGCCAATTGGCCGGCGCGGGCCGAGGGGCTTTCGAGCGACATCAGCAGGCCGGCGCGGATCTGGTTGCGCACGCGGATCACCTCTTCATCGGTGATGGTCTCGGTGGCGCGGCGCAATTCGTCGAGCACGACGGGCACGAGGTCTTCCACCTCTTCCTCGCCCGTTGCCGCCGCGACGCCGAAGACGCCGCTATCGGCAAAGGCCCAGTGAAAGGAATAGACCGAATAGCAGAGGCCACGCTTTTCGCGCACTTCCTGAAACAGCCGCGAGCTCATGCCGCCGCCGAGAATGGATGCCAGCACCTGGGCGGCATAGAAGCCATCGGAATTATAGGCGCGGCCCTCGAAACCGAGCACGATATGGGCCTGCTCGTGGTCGGAAACCAGCCGCTCCTCGCCGCCCTTATATTCGGCGCGCTGCGGGGCCGGGGCACCATTGGCCTTGAGATCGGAGAAACGCTCCCGCGCCACATTCACCAGCTCGTCATGGTCGACATTGCCGGCCGCCGCGATGACCATGTGGTCGCCCACATAATTGCGGCTCATATATTTGCGGATGGTCTCGGGCGTGAACTGGCGCACCGAATCGACCGTGCCGAGAATGGTGCGGCCGATGGGCTGCTCGGGAAAGGCGGCGTTCTGGAACAGATCGAAGACGTGATCGTCGGGATTGTCGCGCGCCGCCCCGATTTCCTGGACGATCACCTGCTGCTCGCGATCGAGCTCGGCCTGGTCGAACAGCGAATTCTGCAGGATATCGGCGAGGATATCGGCGGCGAGCCCCACATCGTCCTTGAGGACGCGGGCGAAATAGCCGGTATGCTCGATCGAGGTCGCCGCATTGAGATCGCCGCCGACATTCTCGATGGCCTCGGCGATCTGGAGGGCATTGCGGGTGCGCGTGCCCTTGAAGGCCATGTGTTCCAGGAGATGCGAGACGCCATGCTCGGATTTGCGCTCGCTGCGCGCACCGGCCTTGACCCAGACGCCGAGCGAGGCGCTTTCGAGATGCGGCATGTCATCGGTCAGGACCACCATGCCGTTGTCGAGGGTCGTCGATTGTACGCTCACCTGCACTCCTCCGGCCTGTTTTCGGCCTGTCTCGTCACGCGCGCGTGCGCGCTTTGATGAAGTTTTCGACTGCCGCCTGATCAATGGCAAGTACGTCTAGACGTTCCTCGCGCCTATGAAGATCGGCAAGCCAGGCCGGCAGCGCCGGCACCGCACCGGAAGCGGCGGTGACGGCATCGGGGAATTTGGCCGGATGCGCGGTCGACAGCGTGATCATCGGCACCGCCGGATCGCGGTTCTGCCGCGCCACATGGACGCCGACCGCCGTATGCGGATCGACGAGATAGCCGGCGCGGCTGAACACATCGGCGATGGTCGCGCGCGTTGCCGCTTCATCGGTGGTGCCGGCGGCGAATTCGGCGCGGATGGCGGCGAGCGCATTGTCCGGCAGGGCGAAGCCACCCGATTGCTTCAGCCCATCCATCATGGCGCGGACCGCAGCCGCATCGCAGCCCGCGGCCTCGAACAGCAGCCGTTCGAAATTGGAGGAAATCTGAATGTCCATCGACGGGCTGATGGTGGTCTCGACCCCGTCCATCTCGTAGCGGCCACTCTCCATGGTGCGTTTGAGAATGTCGTTGGCATTGGTCGCGATCACCAGCCGGTCGATATCGAGGCCCATGCGCTTGGCGCAATAGCCGGCGAAGATATCGCCGAAATTGCCGGTGGGGACGGTGAAGCTGACCTTGCGAGAGGGCGCGCCGAGCGACACGGCAGCGGTGAAATAATAGACGATCTGGGCGACGATCCGGCCCCAATTGATCGAATTGACCCCCGACAGGCGCACCGCGTCGCGAAAGCCGTGATTGTTGAACAGGGCTTTGACGATGTTCTGGCAATCGTCGAACGTGCCTTGAACGGCGATGTTATGCACATTGGCATCGAGCACCGTCGTCATCTGCAGGCGCTGGATCGCCGATGTGCGCCCTTCCGGATGGAGGATGAAGATATCGGTGGTGTCGCGGCCGCGAAAGGCTTCGATGGCGGCCGAGCCGGTATCGCCCGAGGTCGCCCCGACAATGGTGGCGCGCAAATTCCGGGCCGACAGGATGTGGTCCATGATGCGGCTCAGGAACTGCATGGCCACGTCCTTGAAGGCGAGCGTGGGGCCATGGAACAGCTCGAGCGCGAAATGGCCCGGCTCCAGCTCCACCAGGGGCGCGACGGAGGGATGGCGGAAACCGGCATAGGCCTCGTCGATAATGGCCTTGAGCGCCGCCGCCGCGATCTCGTCGCCGGTAAAGCGTGAGATCACCGCATAGGCGACTTCGGCATAGGGCCTGCCGGCAAAGCCGGCGATCTCGTCGCGGCTGATCTGCGGCCAGGTCTCGGGCACGTAAAGGCCCCCATCGGAGGCGAGGCCAGCAAGAACAGCGTCAGAAAAACCGAGCGCGGGCGCCTGGCCGCGCGTAGAAACGAACAACATCGGGGATGAGAGGCCCTTTTGAATTTGCTGCAACCTAGTGCAATGCGGGTGGCAACCGCAAGACCGCGTGGCCGGATGGTAGCCCCCTCACCCGTCTCGCGCTGCGCGCGATCCACCCTCTCCCACAAGGGGAGAGGGGAAGCACCGAGCCCAGACTAGATGCAATGCCACCCTTCTCCCTTGTGGGAGAAGGTGCCCGAAGGGCGGATGAGGGGGCCTGGAAATCTTAGCCGCTCCGCCTTTGCCGCCAGAGCCAGAAGCCGAGCATGACCACGGCGACGATGGCAAAGCCGTACCAGGTCAGCGCATAGCCGAAATGATTATTGGGAAACTCGACCACGGTTTCGCCCCCTTGCGGGAAGGTGCCGGGTGGGCCGGCAGGTAGATCGACATAGAAGGGCGCGATCGGGGCGAGCGCCGGATCGACCATTTCGGCCAGCCGGGCCGGGTCGCGCACCCAATCGATGCGGTTGGAGCTATCGGCCTCCGGCATCATCCAGCCGGCAGCTTCGGCGGGCCGCAGGAGACCGCTAATGGTCACCTGCGCTTCGTCGCCCTCGGCATCGCTGACGGCGGCTTCCTGCATCTCCTGCGGAATGAAGCCGCGATTGACGAAGACCGTGCCGCCATCGGCCAGAACGAAGGGGGTAACCACCCAATAGCCCGGCCCCGACGCCTGGCCGCGCGCTTCGGAAAGACTGGTGAACACCGTCACCGTCTGGTTGTAGCGGAAGGCGCCGGTCAGCGAGACCGGCTGGAAATTGAGCGCATCGACATCGAGGCCCGGCCATTCGGCCGCCGGCGGCACAGGAATGGGCTCGGCGTCGAGCCGCTGGTCGACGGCGGCGATCAGCGCTTCCTTTTCGGCCAGCCGGTGCATCTGCCAGGTGCCGAGCCACAGGCACAGCACGGCAAGCGCCAGCATGAGGACAGAGAAGATCGCGTTCCGGACCAGGCTGGGGCGGCGCGGGCTGTCGGTCACAGATGCCCCTCATGCGCATCATGGCGGTATTGCAGGGCCACGAGCGTCGCCTTGAAGGGCGGCAGCAGAGCGAGACACAGAACGATCGTCGTCGGAATCCACAGGATCAGATGCATATAGGGCGGCGGATTGAACACCGCCCCCACCACCAGCGCCAGGATGATGATGATGGGGCTGACGAGGAAGATCACGAAAATGGCCGGGCCGTCGCCGCTATCGGCGAATTTCAGGTCGAGCCCGCAGACCCGGCAGACCGGTTCAACCTTGAGATAGCCCTGAAACAGCTTGCCCTTGCCACAGCGCGGGCAGCGGCAGGTCAGGCCGGCTAGGAAGGGCGATGGCGTGGTCTCGCGTACGGTCATGTTCCGACCCCTGAAAGCATCGGGGCGCAGCTTTTGCTGCGCCCCGGAAAAAGCCCGTTCTGGCTCACTAATGTGCCAGCGGCACGCCCCATGAGCCCCACACATAGACGGAGGCGAAGAGGAAGATCCACACCACGTCCACGAAGTGCCAGTACCAGGCGGCGAATTCGAAGCCCAGATGACGCTCGGGGGTGAAATCGCCGCGCTCGGCGCGCACCAGGCAGACCAGCAGGAACAGCGTGCCGATGAAGACGTGGAAGCCGTGGAAACCGGTCGCCATGAAGAAGGTGGCGCCATAGAGGTTGCCGGAGAAGGAGAAGCCGGCTTCCGAATATTCCATGATCTGGACGCAGGAGAACAGCGCACCCAGCAGGATGGTCAGCACCAGGCCCCAGCGCAGGCCCTTGCGGTCGCCATGTAGCAGCGCATGGTGCGCCCAGGTCACGGTGGTGCCCGAGGTGAGCAGGATCAGCGTGTTGAACAGCGGCAGGTGGAAGGGGTCGAACAGTTCGATGCCCATCGGCGGCCAATGCCCGCCGGTGACTTCCATGCGCGCCACCTGCTCGATGTCGTCATTGCGGAAGAAGCCGTCGAAATAGGCCCAGAACCAGGCCACGAAGAACATCACCTCGGAGGCGATGAACAGCAGCATGCCATAGCGCAGGCCGATCTGCACGACCGGGGTGTGGTCGACGCCGTTATTGCCTTCGCGCGCCACGTCCGACCACCACGCATACATGGTGTAGAGGACGCCGACGAGGCCGACGACGAAAATCCACGGCGTCCAGTTGTGCATGAACGCAATGCCGCCAACGGCCATGATGAACACCGAAACCGAGCCGACGACCGGCCACGGACTGGGTGCCACCATATGATAGTCATGGTTCTTTTCAACGGCGGACATGGTTCAGCTTCCCTCGTTCTCTGAAGCGTAGAAGGTATAAGAGAGCGTGATCTCTTTTATGGTTCTGAGTTCGTCGTTCTGATCGAGATCGGGATCGACGAAGAAGACGATCGGCATGTCGACGGTTTCACCGGGCTGCAGGGTCTGCTGGGTGAAACAGAAGCATTCGATCTTGTTGAAATAGACGCCAGCGCGCTCAGGCGAGACGTTGAAGACCGCCATGCCGGTCACCGGCTTGTCGGAATGGTTGGTCGCCACGAAACTGACGGTATCGACCGTGCCGATCTTGTCGGTGATCGAGGCGGCGGGCTTCACCGTCCAGTTGAGGGCGGGATCGACATTGGAATCGAACCCCACCTTCATCTCGCGGGTGATGACGCCCTTGGGATTGGCATCGGAAACCTGGGTGGTGCCGCCATAGCCGGTCACCTGGCAGAACATCTGGTAGAGCGGCACGGAGGCGAAGGCGAGCCCCACCATCGCGGCGACGATGCCGACGAGCGACAGGCCGATATGGCGATTGCGATTGGCGGGATCGGGATGGGCGATATCGGCCATCACAACCCCCTTGTGGTGAACAGCGCCGGGCCCATCTTGACGATGGTCAGGACGTAGAAGATCAGCGCGAAGACGGCGAGCGCGAGCGCGAGGGCAATGGAGCGCCGGCGGCGAACGCGGGCACGGGCCGCCGCGACTTCGGGCGGCTCGATCTCGACGGAACGGATTTCATCAGGTGCGCTCATCAGGCAAACACTCCCAGACGCGCCAGGAGATTGTCGGTCAGCAGCGCAAAGAACAGAACGGAGAGATAGCTCAGCGAATAGCTGAACAGGGCACGCGCGGCCTTGCGCATCGGCACGCCGTCTTCGGCGCGCAGCAGGCGGAAGGCCAGATAGAGGAAACCAAGCCCGGCCGCCACCGCGACCACGGTATAGACCAGACCCGACATGCCGAGCCAGCTCGGCAGCAGGCCCGAGGCGGCAAGCAGCACGGAATAGGCCATGATCTGGCGGCGGGTCGAGGCTTCGCCGGCGACATTGGGCATCATCGGAATGCCGGCGGCGCCATAATCGCCCTGCTTGTAGAGCGCCAGCGCCCAGAAATGCGGCGGCGTCCACAGGAAGATGATGAGGAACAGCGCAACGCTTTCCCACGAAATCGTGCCGGTGACCGCAGCCCAACCGACCATGGGCGGAAAGGCCCCGGCCGCACCGCCGATGACGATATTCTGCGGCGTCGAGCGCTTCAGCCACATCGTATAGACGACGGCGTAAAAGAAGATAGTGAAGGCCAGAAGCCCGCCGGCGACCCAATTGGTCGCGAGCCCCAGCAGCGCCACCGAGAAGATCGCCAGCGCGCAGCCGAAGACCAGCGCTTCCTCGCGGCTGATGCGGCCGGCGGGAATAGGCCGGTTGAGCGTGCGGCTCATGACGGCGTCGATATCGGCGTCATACCACATGTTCAGCGCGCCGGAGGCCCCGCCCCCGATGGCGATGCAGAAAATGGCGATGGCGGCGATGAAGAGATTGATGCTGCCCGGCGCAAGGACCAGGCCGACAAAGGCGGTGAACACGACCAGCGACATCACGCGCGGCTTCAGCAGCGCGAAATAGTCCTCCACGCGTGCCTCGCCCGTCGTGGGCGCAAAGTTCCGGCTGTCGTCGATATAAGCCAATGGTCTTGCCTTTGTTGGACCGGACCGCACGGGACGCGCGATCCGGGATAGTCGTTTGCGCCTGTCTTAGTGCGCGTTGGTGGAGTCGATCTTGGGCAGCGTCGTGAACTGGTGGAACGGCGGAGGCGAGCTCAGCGTCCATTCCAGCGTCGTCGCGCCCTCGCCCCACGGATTGTCGCCGGCCGGGCGCTTCTTCCGCGAGGATTCCCACATGGCGTAGAAGAAGATGATCATGGCCACGAAGGTGATGTAGTAGCCGACCGAGGACACGCGGTTCCACAGCGCGAAGGCATCGGGGTAGTCGATGTAGCGGCGCGGCATGCCGGCGAGGCCGAGGAAGTGCTGCGGGAAGAACACCAGGTTCACGCCGATGAACATGACCCAGAAGTGCAGCTTGGCCAGGAACTCGTTGTACATGTAGCCGAACATCTTCGGGTACCAATAGTACCAGCCGGCGAAGATCGAGAACACGGCGCCGAGCGACAGCACGTAGTGGAAGTGCGCCACCACGTAATAGGTGTCATGCAGGGCCCGGTCGGCGCCGGCATTGGCGAGCACCACACCGGTCACACCGCCGACGGTGAACAGGAAGATGAAGCCGATGGCCCAGAGCATGGGGGTACGGAAGGTGATGGAGCCACCCCACATGGTGGCGATCCACGAGAAGATCTTCACGCCCGTCGGCACCGCGATGACCATGGTGGCGGCCACGAAGTAGCGCTGCACGTCGAGGCTGAGGCCGGTGGTGTACATGTGGTGAGCCCACACGACGAAGCCGACGAAGCCGATGGCCACCATGGCATAGGCCATGGCCATGTAGCCGAAGATGGGCTTGCGCGAGAAGGTCGACACGATGTGGCTGATGATGCCGAAGCCCGGCAGGATCATGATGTAGACTTCGGGATGGCCGAAGAACCAGAACAGATGCTGGAACAGCACCGGGTCGCCGCCGCCCTGGGGCGCGAAGAAGGTGGTGCCGAAATTGCGGTCGGTCAGCAGCATGGTGATGGCGCCGGCGAGAACCGGCAGGGCCAGCAGCAGCAGGAAGGCGGTCACCAGCACCGACCAGGCAAAGAGCGGCATCTTGTGCAGCGTCATGCCCGGAGCGCGCATGTTGAAGATGGTGGTGATGAGGTTGATGGCGCCAAGGATCGAGCTGATACCCGAAACGTGCAGCGCAAGGATGGCGAAGTCCATTGCCGGACCAGGGTGACCCGAAGTCGACAGCGGCGGATAGACCGTCCAGCCGCCACCGAAGCCCAGGGCGCCGGCGGGACCCTCGAAGAACAGGGAGAGGACCAGCAGGAGGAAGGCCGGGGGCAGCAGCCAGAAGGCGATATTGTTGATGCGCGGGAAGGCCGTGTCGGGCGCGCCGATCATCAGCGGGGCGAAATAGTTGCCGAATCCGCCGAAGGTCGCCGGCATCACGACGAAGAACACCATGATGAGGGCGTGCGCGGTGGTGAACACATTATACATGTGCTTGCCAGCATCGAGCGCGGCGCCGCCTTCGAGGCCATAGGTCATGGCAGCGAGGCCATGGAAGATCTGGATGCCCGGCTCCTGCAGTTCGAGACGCATGACACCGGAAAGCACGCCACCGATCACACCGGCAAAGATCGAGAAGATCAGATACATGATCCCGATATCTTTGTGGTTGGTCGAGTAGAGCCAGCGCCGCCAGCCCGTCGGAGTGTGGGCGTCATGCGCGGCGTGATCGTGTCCGGTCGCGTGCGCTTCGAGGTGAGCTGTATTGGCCATCGCCGTTATTCCCTAACCCTATATTACTGTACGGCCGCGAGCGTCGCGTTGGCGCTGGCGTAGTCGCCTTCGCTTTCGAAGGCGGTCATGAAGGCGTCGAACTCGTCCTGAGTGACGACGCGCACCGCGATCGGCATGAAGGCGTGATCCTTGCCGCACAGCTCCGAGCACTGGCCGTAATAGATACCCGTCTCGCGCGCATTGAACCAGGTTTCGTTGAGACGGCCCGGCACGGCGTCGATCTTGATGCCGAAGGACGGCACCGCGAAGGCGTGGATCACGCCGGTCGGGGCGGCCGTGATCTGCAGGCGCACCGTGGTGTTGACCGGAACCACCAGCTCGTTGTCGACGGCCAGCAGGCGCGGCTGGTTCGGCTTGTCGGCGAGACGATCCTCTTCCGGCAGCATGTTGGAGTCGAAATACTGCTCCTGGTCGACATATTCATAGGACCAGTACCACTGCTCGCCCGTCGCCTTGACGGTGAGCGCCGGTGCAGGAACCTCGACCTCGCCGAAGGAGAAGATGTTGGCACCGAGATATTTGCGCTCGCCATCGGGAACGGTGAGCTGGTCGGACAGCACGCCGAAGGACGGGATGGAAATGACGATCAGGACGATGATCGGCACCACCGTCCAGACGATTTCGACCAGCGTGTTGTGGGTGAACTTGGCCGGAACCGGATTGGCCTTGGCGTTGAAGCGCACGATGACGATCACCAACAGCGCCAGAACCAGGAGGACGATCAGCGAGATCGTCCACATCAGGGTGCCGTCGTGAAAGGCCGTCATCGAGTCCATGATGGGCGTCACGGAGCGCTGAAAGTGGAACTGGCCCGGAACCGGATGACCGGCCACATTTTCTTCCTGGGCCAGCGCCAGCCCCGGCAGAAATGCCAGTGCGGCTGCCGAAACGGCTCCCAAACGCTTCACGAACTGTCCGGTCACCTGTGACCCCCTATTTATTGCCGTTGGTGCGTCCCGCACCGAGATTGAGGGGGTAAAATGTAAGCGGCATAGCGATGCCGCCCCGACTCAGCCTCGGAGCGCAAAACTCTGCGGGGAGCTAAATCACATTGGCGTGGCCGAGTCTATCGCGCCGATTGTCGTGCGGTATGCGTCATATTGCACCTGTATGACGGGCCTCATGCCTCATGCTCGCCGTACTTGTGCTCACATATCGCCCGGAATTCCGGGGTTTGGTTGACAGTTACCGGAGCGTGTCGGAAACAAGGCATGACTTTGCCGACGCACGATTCGTCAGGAGATCAGAGAGAAGTGAAGCGCTTTTTCGAACGCAAGCTGGCCGTTCTCGGCCTTTTGGCCGTGGCTTTGTGCGCGAGCGGGCCTGCCCTGGGGCAAGGTGTTGTAAAAGCGCAATACGGCGACTGGCAAATGAGTTGCGACACCCCGCCCGGCGCCAGCTTCGAGCAATGCGCCATCATCCAGAACGTCACCGCAGAAGACCAGCCCAATGTGGGCCTGTCGGTGATCGTGCTCAAAACCGCCGACCAGCAGGCGCGCCTGCTGCGCGTTCTCGCCCCGCTCGGCGTGCTTTTGCCCAACGGGCTCGGGCTCAATATAGATGGCGAGGATATGGGCCGGGTCGCGTTCGTGCGCTGCCTGCCCAATGGATGCGTGGCCGAAGTGGTGCTCGACGACAGCCTCATCGAGAAGCTTTCGGCCGGCAGCGATGCGATCTTCGTGGTGTTCAAGACCCCCGAGGAAGGCATCGGCATTCCGGTGTCGCTCAACGGGTTCAAGGACGGGTTCGCCCAGCTTCCTTAAATCCGGGAAGGACCACGGGATGGAAGAACGCCGCGCCGCACCCCGCCGCCGCGTGCTCAAGGGCGCCAGGATCGTCGTCAATGACGGTTTTTCGACCTTCGATTGCACGGTGCGCAATTTGTCGGATCTCGGCGCCAATCTGCGCGTCGCCAGCATTGTCGGCATTCCGGACAGTTTCCGGCTGGTGATGCGTGACGGGCAGACCTTCGAGTGCCGCGCCGTATGGAAGCGCGAAACCGAGATCGGTGTCGCCTTCACCTGAACCCGGGAGGCCGCCCATGACCATGCCGCGCCAATATGCCCATGCCGCGGATGAATTCGACCGTTTCGTCGAAGACCTGCGCCTCGAACTCGATCACACCACCCGCCACCAGACCTATCAGACGATCGAATCGGTGCTGCGCATTTTCCGGCGGCGGCTCACGGTGGCCGAGGCCATCGGCTTCGCCAATGCCCTGCCGGCGATCCTGCGGGCCATTTTCGTCGCCGATTGGGATGTGAACCAGCCCGTCCTGCCCTTTTCGAGCCTCGCGACCCTGAACGCCGAGGTGCGGGCCTTCCGCAAGAACCACGATTTTTCACCCGCCAACGCCATCGAGATCGTCGCCACCATCCTGAAAGACTATGTCGATCCGCTGGCCTTTCGCGATGCGCTTGCCCGCCTGCCGCCGGAAGCCCGGACGTTCTGGGGTTATCCCGCGGCATAAAAAAGCCGGACAAGCGCCAGGGGCGCCGGTCCGGCAGTCATCAGGAAACTGGACCGGTGGCAAAACCGGTCCGGGAGTATGGCACGATCAACAGCTTGTCCGTACCAGACAGTCGGGCGCCGCCCCCTCAGGGCCGGCGCAAAGCAAACTCAAAGGCCCGCATTGCGGGCGCGCGCGGCGCAGAGAATCGGGCCGGGGGCGCGGTTCTTATGGCGCAAGGCTTGGACAACATCATGACGGGCAATGCCCAGATCGCGCAGTTGCACTTCGTCGAGTTCGAGCAGACTCGAAAGTGCGACGCGCCGGGCGCGGGCGGCACGATTGGCAGCCAGCCAGCGCGAAAACGCGGCGAAGGGGTGGAACGGCGAGCCAGCCGCAACTGACCGCTCGCCGGGGAGCGAGAGAGCCATGATCGTCTCCAAAAAATTGTGCCGGAGGGGGAGGACCGGCAGGGGATTCGGCGCGGGAAGTCCACGTCGATGAGACCGGGTATAGGCTCTGGACATCCATTCGTCTAACAAATAGATTTCATCTGAACCATCAAAATCAGTGATGATCCGTCACCATGACCGCACCCCTCGATCTCGACCAGTTGCAGAGCTTCTGCGCCATCGCCGATTGCGGCAGCTTCACCGAGGCGGCGCGACGGGTGAACAAGACGCAGTCGGCCGTGTCGATGCAGATCAAGCGGCTGGAAGAACGGCTCGGCCATGCGCTGCTGACGCGCGACGGGCGCAGCGTCTCGCTCACCCATCACGGCGAGGCGCTTTATGCCCGCGCCCGCAAGATGCTGCGGGTCAATGCCGAGATCCTCGACCATTTCTCCGATGAGGACCTGTCCGGCTCCATCCGCTTCGGCGTGCCCGATGATTATGCCGTGCGCCTCCTGCCGGTGATCCTGTCGAGCTTCCAGCGCACCCATCCGAGGATCATGGTCGATGTCTCCTGCATGGCCTCGGAGCAATTGCTCGAAGGCATGAAGGCGGGCCGCTACGACCTCATCGTCTTCACCCAGGGCACGGATCAGGAATTCGGCGAGCTGTTCCGCACCGAAAAGATGTTCTGGGTCGCCTCGCATGGCGGCCGGGCGCTGGCCAGCGAACCGCTCGCCCTGGCCTGCGGGTCGCAAGGCTGCATCTGGCGGCATGATGCCGTCGAGGCGCTCAACCGCACCGGCAAGGATTACCGAATCGCCTATACCTCATCCAATGCGACGGCGATTTCGAGCGCCGTGCTGTCGGACCTGGCAATCGGGTTCCTCCCCGAAAGCGCCTTGCAGCCGGGCATGCGGGTCGTCGCCGACGATTTCGGCCTCCCCCGCCTCGGCGACGCCCAGATCGCCCTCATGCGCGCCAGCCACGCCTATGGCGGCATCTACGACGCCCTCGCCAATCACATCGTGCAGTCCATGGGCAATCTCGACGCCCATCCTGCGGTCGAGGCCGCGGAGTAATTTCTTCCTTCCCTTGAGGGAGAAGGTGGCGCGCAGCGCCGGACGGGGGGTGCTGCGCCGCCCTCACCCGCAAAATCTTCCCCACCCCGGATCGTCACCCTCGGGCTTGACCCGAGGGTTCTTTCTCCTCCTACAGCTCCGCCGCCTTGAATATCCGCGTCAAATCCCCATTCCACTCGCCGCGATAAAGCTCTAGCCAGCGTTCCGCCGGCGATTTGGCGAGGCGAATGGTTTCCTCGAGCGGCGCCAGATGAATGGCCTCATCCTCGCCCCTGGCATTGCGCCGGGCCCGGCGCACCAGCCCCGCCTCCGCAATGCCCACAGCCTGCGCCGCAACGTCATAGAGATTGGACCGATCATGCGGCGTATCGAGGCCGAGCCGCGGCACGTCGCGCCGCATCTGCTCGCGCTCTTCTTGCGTCCAGGGGCGCACCATTTCCCAGGCCGCTTCCAGCGAAACATCGTCATAGAGCAGGCCGACCCAGAAGGCCGAAAGCGCCGTGACCGATTTTTCGTCGCCCATATCGGCGCCGCGCATTTCGATGAACTGCTTGAGTCGCACTTCCGGGAACAGGGTCGACAGATGATCTTCCCAATCCTTCCTGGTCGGCTTCTCGCCCGGCAGTTGCGGCAGCTCGCCATTCAGGAAAGCGCGGAAGCTTTCGCCGGCGACATTGACGTATTTGCCGTCGCGAATGACGAAATACATCGGCACGTCGAGCGCATAGTCGGCATATTGCTCGAAACCGAAGCCCTCGTCGAAGACGAAAGGCAGCATGCCGGTGCGGGCATCGTCGGTATTGAGCCAGATATGCGAGCGGAAGCTCAGATAGCCGCTCTCCCGCCCGTCGACGAAGGGCGAATTGGCGAACAGGGCCGTCGCCACCGGCTGCAGCGCCAGGGCCACGCGCAGCTTCTTGACCATGTCGGCTTCGTCGGAAAAATCGAGATTGGTCTGCACCGTCGCCGAGCGGAACATCATCGAGGTGCCGAGCGTGCCGACCATGTCCATATAGGGCGCCATGATGCCATAGCGCGATTTGGGCATGGATTTGATTTCGGCCACCGACCAGAGCGGCGTCACGCCGAGGCCGAGGAAATGAATATCGAGGGGCGCGGCGACTTGCTTCGCGACCCGCAGATGTTCGGCGGTTTCGGCAGCGGTACCATGCAAATCGACCTGCGGGGCACCAGAGAGCTCGAACTGGCCGCCGGGCTCCAGCGAGATACCGCCGGCGATCTCGTCATTGCGCAGCCCGATCGGGTTGTCGCCGTCATAGAAGGGATGCCAGCCGGTTTCGGCGGCGATGCCCTCGAGCAGCGCCCTGATGCCGTTCGGGCCTTCATAGGCGACGGGCCGCAGCGGATTGGTGTGGAAGACGTGCTTTTCGTGTTCGGTGCCGATGCGCCATTGGTCGGCCGGCTTGCAGCCGCGGGCCATGGCTTCGATAAGGTCGGCCCGCGATTCGATGGGGGGCGAAAAAGTGTCGGCGCCGGCCATACAGTCCTCTTAGCATTGAGGGGATGATTGTGCGGCGCGAACATAACGGCCCGCAAGCCGAAAGCAATCGTCTTATCGCCAATCGCCGATGATTGACTGTATGACGGCCAGCGCGGCGACGGCGGCGGTATCGGCCCTGAGGATACGAGGCCCGAGGCTGATCGGCACGACAAAATTCCGTGCCCGCAATTTCTCGCGCTCCTCGTCGGAAAAGCCGCCCTCCGGCCCCACCAGGAGGCCGACGCGCCTGCCCTTCAGGGCGGAAACGGCCTCGACAGGGGAAGCGGAGGCTTCGCCCTCATCGGCGAAAATCAGCTGCCGGTCGCCCTGTTCGGCGGTCCAATCGGCAAGAAGCCTTTCCAGGGTCGTTTCCGGCGCGACCATCGGCACGGTCAGCACTTCGCATTGTTCGGCCGCTTCGATGACATTGGCGACCAGCCGGTCATGCTTGAGGCGGCTGACCTGGGTGAATTGCGTCAGCACCGGCCGGATGATGCCCGCGCCCATCTCCGTCGCCTTCTGCACCATATAGTCGAGCCGTTCGGTCTTGAGCGGGGCGAAGCCATACCAGAGATCGGCGGGCGGGGTTTGCGCCGCGACCTGCTCGGCGCATTCCAGCACCACGGATTTTTTCGAATCGCTGGTGAGCCGGCACAGCCACGCGCCATCGCGGCCATTGAACAGCACGACCTCGTCGCCAACCACCTTGCGCAGCACGGCGGCGAGATAAAGCGACTGGTCCTTGCCGAGGGCGATAACCGAGCCCTCCCCCAGATCGGGCTCGACATGAAGGCGCGGCAAAGAAGCGTGGGTACGGGGCATGGGTGTTGGCTGACCGGAAAATGCTTCGGGCCTGTTCTTGACCGGCCGAACGCAGTAAACCTCGGGAAACTATTCGATTTGGTAGTCAAATGCGATGAGCGATGCAAATCCGATCAAAGCCGGCGGTGTCGCCGATGCCCCCACCGGCAATTGGATCGACCGTTACGCGCCGGATTGGTTCAAACCCTATGCGCGCCTGGCGCGCTGGGATCGGTTGCTGCCGTTCTGGCTGTTGTTCTGGCCCTGCGCGTTCGGCCTGTCACTGGCCAGTCTTGCCGGCGCCGGCCAGGGCCTGCCCTGGCGCGAAGCCCTGCTGATGCTGATCGGCTCGGTCATCATGCGGGGCGCTGGCTGCACCTTCAATGACATCGCTGACCGCGACATCGACAACAAGGTCGCCCGCACACGCTCGCGTCCGATTCCTTCAGGTCAGGTCAGCGTCAAACAGGCAGCGGCCTTCATGGTCATCCTCGCCCTGCTGGGCCTCGTGATCTTGGTCCAGTTCAACGCCGCCACCATCATTCTCGGCGTTCTGTCGCTGGTGCTGATCGCCATCTATCCGTTCATGAAGCGGGTGACATGGTGGCCTCAGGCCTTTCTCGGGCTCGCATTCTCCTATGGCGCCCTGCTTGGCTGGAGTGCGCTGACGGGTGGGCTCAGCGTCGTGCCGCTGCTGCTCTATTTCGGCTGCATCCTCTGGGTCATCGGCTACGACACCATCTATGCGTTGCAGGACATCGAGGATGATGCGCTGATCGGCGTCAAATCCACCGCCCGTCTGTTCGGCGCCCGCACACGGCCCATCGTCGGCGGCTTTTATGCCGCCGCATATCTGCTCTGGGTGCTGGCGGCGGTGCTTGCGGGTGCGGGCGGGCTGTTCGTGGTGCTGTCGCTGGTCTCGGCTGCGGTTCTCGCCTGGCAGGTGCTCACGCTCGACAACAGCATTGCCGGTAATGCGCTGACGCGCTTCCGCGCCAATCACCTCGTCGGCATCGCCCTGACGCTGGCGCTGCTGGCCGACTGGGTCTGGTAAAAACGAAAGACCGGCCGCACCACTGGCCGGTCTTTCGTGCTTTGGAGGCGGTCGGCAGATACCGCTTAATTGGCCTCGGTCTGGCCGGGCTTGCGGCGATTGAGGAAACGCGGGCGGCGATTGGCGTCGGCGGCGAGACGACGGCGGGCATTGACCTCGCCGACCATGACGCCATCGACATGCTGGCTATAGGGCAGATAGGTGCCGTCGCCGGCCTTGATCAGCAGCGGCAGGCGCAGCTTCTTGCCCCAGTTCTGCCATTCGGCGACGACGTTGTGGTTTCCCTCTTCCTCGAACACCCGATAATTGAGTTCGCTGTCGCCATGCACGAGCTCGATCGAGCTCGTCAGCACGCCCTCTTCGGAAATGCGCGAGGCCACGGCGACGCCGATATATTCATGGACCGGCACCTTGATCTTGATGATGACGCCGCTCTTTTCGAGCTGCTTGCGCACGGTCACGGTCTTGACCGGATCGCGCGGGCCGTTGTCGTTGGCCGGGCCGAGGCGCGGGACCGCGATAGCGGGCTTCGCGAATGCCAAAACGACGGCGGACCCTTCAATCTCCACGCCATGAACCATAGTCTTCTGCCTTCCTGTCAACGTCGAGAGCTGGTTTTTGCGCTCTGCTTTATGGGCCCACCATAGCGCGAGGGCTTACCGGGCGCCTTAATCGGTTGGGTTAAGTTTGCGTTGTTTTTCAGCAGGGTTAGCGGTGTCTAACCTGGTATAAGAGGCGATTAACGGAACCGGACAGGACCCGGTTAACCAAAGCGGGGGCGACCATCCTATCCCGCTTGCAACGGAAGAAATCGCCGTCGGTTATTCCGGCACCGACCTTGTCCAAAACCCGGCATGGACCTAAAAGCGCCGCTCATGACAATCCTTTCCACCACGGCCGAAGACGATCTCGAACTGCTCCGCTCCGCAGCGGTCTCCGCTGGCATCATCGCCAGCGGCTTCTTCCGGCAGAACGTCAAGACCTGGACCAAGGAGAACGCCTCCCCGGTCAGCGAGGCCGATATCGTGGTGGACCGCTATCTCGCCTCGTCCCTGCTCGCCGCGCGCCCGGATTATGGCTGGCTCAGCGAGGAGACCGCCGACAATCCGAGCCGGCTCGATTGCGAGCGCGTCTTCATCGTCGATCCCATCGACGGCACCCGCGGCTTCATACGCGGCGAGGATAGCTGGACGGTCGCGCTCGCCGTGGTCGAGAACGGCGTGCCGGTGGCCGGTGTCGTCTATGCGCCGGCCCGCAACGAACTCTATGACGCCGTCATCGATGGCGGCGCCCGCCTCAATGGCAAGCAATTGATCCGCAAGCGGCGGGCCGGCGCCGATCCGCTGATCCCGGCGCCCGGCGCCGTCCATCAGGAAATGCAGGCGGCGGGCCTTCATTACACCCGCGGGCCCGCCTATCCCTCCCTCGCCTACCGGTTGGTGCAGGTCGCGACGGGAAAGCTCGATGCGGCGGTGGCAAGGCGCGGCGCGCAGGACTGGGACATTGCCGCCGCCGCGCTGATCCTTGCCGAAACCGGCATCGACTTCGCCGATGTGTGCACGGGCTTCCCCATCTTCAACAAGCCAGACGTCCGCCACGGCGCGCTTGCGGCGCTCGGCGACATCGGCCTAAAACCTCTCGTGCACGCGGCGCTGATCAAGGTCTATGGCTGCCCCGCCGACGCCGACATGCCCGAAGCCAACCCCATGTGAGCGCAGAGACATCGATGGCCGACACCGACGCCCCGCCCAAGCAGCTTCTTCATCTCGTGATCGGGGGCGAATTGTCGAATATCGACGACGTCACCTTCGCCGATCTCGACAAGGTCGATATTGTCGGCCTCTTCCCCAATTACGCCACCGCCTATGCCGCCTGGCGGCAGAAGGCGCAGCTGACGGTCGACAGCGCCCAGACGCGCTATTTCATCGTGCATCTGCATCGCCTGCTCGATCCGTCGACCGATCAGGGCTAGTCTTGGGTTGAATCGGCATTCGGCGTTTGGGTAGCGACCCCTCATCCGCCCTTCGGGCACCTTCTCCCTCAAGGGGAGAAGGGGGCACCGTGCCTTTCAGAGCGCGGAATTCCCCTCTCCCCTTGAGGGAGAGGGTGGATCGGCCAGGCCGAGACGGGTGAGGGGTCTTTTACCCCAAATATTGAACGTCGATACAGCCTATTCGGTCACCAGCGCCTCGAGGATCACGTCGATGGCCCCCGGGCCGCCGATGCGCTGGCGGCCGATGGCGCCGAGGCGGATGCGCTCCTGATCGTCGGAGAGCAGGCGCCTCAGCGCGCCCGCAACCTCGTCCGCCTCGGCATTGACCACCACCCGCGCCTCGCCGAACAGGCCCTGCTCGTCGCGGAAGCGCGAGCGCCGGTCGCGCGGATTGATGAAGGTGATGACCGGCTTGCCGAGGCCGAGCGCCTGGACGGTCGCCGTCCCCGCCTGCGACAGGACGATATCGGAGGCCGCCAGCAGATTGCCCATGGCGGCGCCCCGCGCCATGTGGACATAGAGCGATCCGTCGGTCAGCATGCCGAGATCGCCCGGCTCGCTACTGAGCATCGGAGACCGCTTGAGGCCGCTGGCGCGGGCCAGGTCGTCGACGCTGACATTGCCGGCGACGGCGAGGAAGATATCGGGCTGGAGATTATCCCCGATGCGCCGGAGCGCCTCGATCTGGAGAGCGAAGCTTTCCGCCGTCAGCGCCCGGCTGCCGGGCAACAGAGTCAGCCCCAGCCGCCGGGTGCGGCGGCTGCCGGCGTCATAATCCCCATGGGGAATGGTATCCATCATCACATTGCCGGCGCAGCGCGCATCGATTTCGAGCGGCCGGAGCGTATCGACCAGCGTATCGCTGCGGCAGAATACGGTGCGGCAGGCGCGCTTGACGGCCCAGCGCTCGAGCCCCGAATAGAGCCGGGCGGCGCCGGTCTTGTAGACGTCGATATAGAAAAGATCGCGATGCCCGGTGCCGAGACAGGCGAGCACCCCGGTCATGTCGCCGACCACCACCACCTTGTCATAGCGCCCGCGGATCTGGCGGAGAAACCCCAGTGCCGGCGGCACCGTCCTGAGCCCGCCCGTCGCGATATCGCGCCGCAGCGACCCCTTGACGTTGCGCCAGCCTTCCGAGGCGAGCGTGGCGCGCGGGCCGACGATTGGGCAGATGCCGGCATAGGCATTGCCCGCCCCGATCATCGGATAGGCTTCCACATCCGTGCCGGCCGGCAGGCGCGAAACGATGGCGGCAGCGATCGAGTCCTCGCCGTGCCCGTTGGAAATGAAGAGGAACCGACGCGATGGCGCCACGGTCAGCGTCCGAGGCCGTACCGTTCATAGGCCGTTTCGGCCGCGGCCGCATCGGCATAGGCCTCCTGCCGGTCGACGCTCCAGTAGAACAGTTCGTCGAGCGGGATCGGCCTTCCGGTAATGGCGCAGCGCACGAAACTGCCGGGCTTGAGAACGACATAGTCGCCATCGAGATACCGCACCGTCGCCTCGGCGGGAGTAAAGCCTTTATCGAAAATGTTCATGGCGCACTCCGTTGCTCCAGGGCTTGGATATAGCGCTCAAATGCGGCCGTCAAAAGAGGCTTTCCTGCGGATCGTCATCGGATGGCGACTTGGCGCGGCGGCGCGGTGCGGGGCTGGTGCCGGTGGCGATGACGGAAAGCGTTTCCTCGCCGGCAAAGCGGATGGTCAGCGGATCGCCATTGGCGACGCCCTGGCGCGAGCGCACCAATTGCCCGTCTTCATCGGTGACGAGGGCGAAGCCGCGCGCCAGCACGCTCTGGTAGCCAACCGAGCCGAGCAGCTTGCTCGCCTGGTCGAGCGCGGCGCGGCGCCCGGTGAGGCCGCGTTCGAACCCGCCGACGAGGCGGGCCGAGAGCGGTGTGAGATTGGCCTGCGCATGGCGCAATTCAGCCTGCAGCGCCGCCGGCGACAGCTTGGGGCCGATGGCGGCAAGCTGGTTCTGCTTGCGCTCGACAAGAAGCCGCGCCGCATCCCCCAGCCGGACCGCGCGCGGATCATAGGTCAGGCGGGCGCGCTCGACGGTCTTTCTGAGGCCCGCCTCGCCGCGCAGGGTCAGGCTGCGCAAGCGCTCGCCGAGATCGCCGCCGCGCTGGCGCAGCACTTGCGGGGACAGGCGCGGTTCGATGCGGGAAAACCGCAGGCGCCGCTCCTGCACGGAATGGCGGAGGCACGCAAACAGATTGCTCGCCGCATGGTCGAGCCGCTGGCGCTGGGGCGAGACGAGGTCGCTCGGGCGCGGCAGGCCGGCGGCGGCAGCCCGCAACCGGTCGCGGCTATTGGCGACGAGCCGGCGCGCGCCCTGACGCTGGCGGCCTCCGAGATCGTCGACATAGGCCACCAGTTCGGCGCGCACCGGCACGGCAGCCTCGGCCGCCGCCGTCGGCGTCGGCGCCCGCATATCGGCGGCATAGTCGATCAGCGTGGTATCGGTCTCGTGGCCGACGGCGGAAATGACCGGGATATCGCTGGCCGCGACAGCGCGCACCACGGCTTCCTCGTTGAAGCCCCAGAGATCCTCGATGGAGCCGCCGCCGCGCGCCACGATCAACAGATCCGGGCGCGGAATGGTGCCGTCCGGCGCCAGCGCATTGAAGCCCTCGATGGCGTTGACGACTTCGGGCGCACAGCTCTCGCCCTGCACCCTGACCGGCCAGACCAGAACCCGGCTCGGAAACCGGTCGGCGAGACGATGGAGAATATCGCGGATGACGGCCCCGGTCGGCGAGGTGACGACGCCGATGACGCGCGGCAGATAGGGCAGCGGCTTTTTGCGTTCGCGGGCGAACAGGCCCTCGGCCAGGAGCTTCTTGCGCCGCTCCTCGAGCAGCGCCATCAGCGCCCCCGCCCCTGCCGGCTCGATATTCTCGATGACGATCTGATATTTGGACGAGCGCGGGAAGGTGGTGAGCCGCCCCGTCGCCACCACTTCGAGCCCTTCCTGCGGCTTGAAGCTCAGCCGGGCATAATTGCCCTTCCAGACCACCGCATCGATGGTGGCGTTTTCGTCCTTGAGCGTGAAATAGGCATGGCCCGAGGCGTGCTGCCCGCGAAACCCGGAGATTTCGCCGCGCACGCGCACATAGCCGAATTCTTCCTCGACCGTGCGTTTGACCGCCTGGGCGATCTCGGAAACGGTGAACTCGGCGGCATTGGTGAGGACTTGCGACATATGCCTCTGGTGCGCCATCGAGGGTGAGGCGTCAAGGGTGGCGGCCATGCTTCGCCCATGCTAGATGGCGCACGAACCCCTTCCTTCTCCCCTTTGTGGGAGAAGGTGGCGCGCAGCGCCGGATGAGGGGCAGCGATGGTTGAGACAACAACCCCTCACCCGTTTCGCGCAAGCGCGATCCACCCTCTCCCACAAGGGGAGAGGGACAGAGGGGCCGATGTGAGGACAGTGAATGCGCGTATTGGTGATCGGTTCTGGCGGACGTGAACACGCCCTGGCCTGGAAAATCGCCCAATCGCCGCGCCTGACCAAGCTCTTTGTCGGCCCCGGCAATGCCGGCACCGCCGATCTCGCCGAGAACGTGGCCCTCGACATTACCGACCACAAGGCCGTCATCGCCTTCTGCCAGCAGGAGAATATCGACTTCGTCGTCGTCGGCCCGGACGCGCAGGTGGTGGCCGGCCTCGGCGACGATGTACGCGCCGCCGGCATTGCCTGTTTCTGCCCCTCGAAGGCGGCAGGCCGCCTCGAAGGCTCCAAGGGCTTCACCAAGGCGCTATGCGACGAGATGGGCATTCCCACGGCCGCCTATGCCCGTTTCGACAATGAGAACGAGGCCCTGCACTATCTCTACAGCCAGGGCGCGCCCATCGTCATCAAGGCGGATGGACTCGCCGCCGGCAAGGGCGTCACCGTCGCCATGACGGTCGAGGAAGCGGAAGCCGCCATTGTCGATTGTTTTTCCGGGGCCTTCGGCGATTCGGGCGCTGAGGTGGTGATCGAGGAATTCATGGAAGGCGAGGAAGTCAGCCTTTTCGTGCTTTCCGATGGCAAGACCATCCTGCCGCTGACCACCGCCCAGGACCACAAGCGCGCCTTCGATGGCGACCAGGGCCCCAATACCGGCGGCATGGGCGCCTATTCGCCCGCCGATGTGATGAGCCGCGAGGTGTTCGAGGCCGCCATGAGCCGCATCATCGAGCCGACCGTGCGCGGCCTCGCGAGGCGCGGCACGCCCTATCGCGGCGTCCTCTATGCCGGGCTGATGCTGACCGGGGAAGGCCCCAAGCTCGTCGAATACAATGCCCGTTTCGGCGATCCCGAAACGCAGGTGATGGTGATGCGCATGGAATCGGACCTCCTCGACCTGCTCCACGCGACCGCCACCGGCGAACTCGCCGGCAAGCAGGTCCAATGGCGCGACGCCTATGCGCTGACGGTGATCCTTGCGACCAATGGCTATCCCGGCAGCTATGACAAGGGCTCGGAAATCCGCGGCGCCGAGGGGCTGGATCGTGACACGATTCAGGTGTTTCATGCGGGAACGCGGCGTGACGGGTCGCGTTTACTGGCTGCCGGCGGGCGTGTGCTGAATGTCACCGCGCTAGGCGCGACGGTGTCGGAGGCGCAGAAACGTGCTTACGAAAGCGTGGACCAGATTGACTGGCCGGAGGGCTTCTGCCGGCGCGACATCGGCTGGCGCGCCGTCGCCCGGGGCGACTGATCTTTTCGGCGGTCTCACCCGCCTCTTTTCATCGAACAGGGGGCCGGCATCCCGGCCGCCCACGCCCCTGCAATTGCGCGGCCGCGCGCTGATCGAGCGCCTGCGCGGCAAAGCCGGCAAGCCCAGCCTGCCAGCCGCATCGGGCCCCAGAATCGGCGTGGCCCTCGGGGGCGGCTCGGCTCGCGGGCTCACCCATATCATCTATATCGAGGCCATGGACGAACTCGGCCTCAAGCCTTCGGTGATCGCCGGCACCTCCATCGGCGCGCTGATCGGGGCCGGCTGGGCCGCCGGCATGACCGGGAAGGAACTCCGGGAACATGCCTTCGACGTGCTGGGGACCACGCGCGTCATCGCCGGCAAATTGTGGGAACACCAGCTCCACGGCTTTGCCGGCATCTTCCGCAACGGCATTTCCATGCAGCTCGATGCCACCAGCATCGTCGACGCCTTCACCCCGCAGAACTTTCCCGACACCTTCGGCGAACTCAAAATTCCGCTTTATGTGGTGGCGACGGATTTCCAGTCCTGGCATCAGGTCGTCTTCAACAGCGGCCCGCTGCGGCCGGCCATTGCCGGCTCCATCGCCATTCCGAGCCTGTTCAAGCCGGTCAGCTATGCCAGCCATCTCCTCGTCGATGGCGGCGTGGTCAATCCGCTGCCGCTCGATCAGGCCGATATCGGCACGGATTTCCTTATCGGCATCGACGTCAATGGCGATCCGTCCGAAGGCCTCGCCAAGACCGACCACAAGACCATGGACCTGTGGTTCGGCTCGGCCCAGATCATGATGCATTCGCTGACGGCGCATATGATGGCGGCCTATCCGCCCGACATCTATGTGCGCCCGCATGTTTCGACCTTCGGCGTCATGGAATTCTGGCGCGTGCGCGAGATCGTCGCCCATGCCGAAGCGGAAAAGGACCGTTTCAAGCGCATGCTGGAGGCGAAGATCGAAGCCTATATCCAGAACAGGGTGCCGGTCATTGAGACCCGGCCGCCGCGCGGCTAGCCGAGATCGAGCCCGGTCATCCGCGTGCTGACCGCCCAGAGCCGTTCCGCCGCCTCCGGGTCAACGGCCCAGGCCTTGACGCCATATCGTCCCGGCCCATCCTCCGGCGCCATGGGCGCGACGTCGCAATCCTCGCAGTAAAGCCCGCCTTTGCCTTCGAGCAGGGGGCTGACCGCGCACCATATGCCGGTCGCCGCCCCCTGCTCGGCGCTCTTGAGGTCGCGTTCGGGCGCGACGACCACATTGCCCTCGGCATCATGGACATTGAAGCGGGCGATTTCCTCGGCCGAAAGATGCCGGGCCAGCGGCCCCAATACCGTTCCCGGATGCAGCGAGAAGGCGCGCACGCCCGCCTCCCGGCCGCGCCGGTCGAGAGCCAGGGCGAACAGCACATTGGCGGTCTTGGACTGGCCATAGGCGACCCATTTGTCATAGGGCCGGCGCTCGAAATCGATATCGTCGAAATCGACCGGCGCGATCTGGTGACCGCGCGAGGAATAGCTGACCAATCTTGCGCCCCCGGCCTGGACGAGCGCCGGCCAGAGCCCGCAGGTCAGCCGGAAATGGCCCAGATGATTGGTCGACCACTGCCCCTCATGCCCCTCCTCGTCGCGGCTCAACGGCGTTGCCATGATCCCGGCGGCATTGACCAGCAAATGAACCGGCTCCGCGCGCCCGACGATCGCCGCCGCGAAATCCGCCACCGATTCCGACTTGTTCAAATCCATCGGCAGAATCTCGACGCCGGCCAATCCGCCAAGCGCCTGTTCCGCCTTTTGCCGGTCGCGCGCCGGCACGATCACCCGTGCTCCCGCCCCGGTGAGGACGCGGACCGTTTCCAACCCCAGCCCGGAATAGCCGCCGGTGACGATGGCGGTCCGGCCGTGCAGATCGGCATTATCCAGCGCTTCGGTGGCCGTGGTCGCGGGGCCGAAGCCCGAGCCGAGCGGGGTCTGTTCTGATGTCATTGCTGATGCTCCATGTTGAAATGCAACCTAAGCCTCGACATCTGGATAAACCATAAGATATGATCCAGTTTTCTTTGGTGATCGTCTGAAAATGGCCGATACGCTTTCCGATATCCTGCAACGGCTCGATGCCCGCAGCTCCGTCTCGACCGGCCTTCTGACCGGCGGAGACTGGGCCGTCGAAATGCAGGCTTTCGAGGGGCTGAAATTCAATGCCATGGTGCGCGGCGAAGCCTGGCTGGCAGTCGCGGATGGCGGCGATCCGGTCCGGCTCGGCCCGGGCGATGCCTTCATCCTCACACGCGGTTCGGCCTTCACCATGGCGAGTGCGCTCGACCTTCCACCCTTGCCCGCAGCCAAGGTGTTCGCGACGCCACACAATGGGGTTGCCCGGCTGGGATTGGCGGAAGACGTCTTTGCCATTGGCGGCAGAATGGTGCTGGACCCGGTTGATGCCGAATTGCTGCTCGGCGCCCTTCCCGCCCTCATCGTTCTACGCGCCCATTCCCCCGCCGCGCAGGCCCTCGGATGGCTGCTGGAGCGGCTGGTGAGCGAGGTCGTCACCCCGCAGCCGGGCGGCGAGGCGATGAAAAACCATATTGTTCACATGATGTTCGTCGAAGGCCTGCGCGCCCATCTCGCCGCCGGCGCAGCACAGGGCTGGCTTGGCGCATTGACGGACCGGCGGATCGGCCAGGCTTTGAGCGCCATCCATGCCGAACCGGCCCGCCGCTGGACGCTGCCCGACCTCGCCCATCACGCCGGCATGTCGCGCGCCAATTTCGCCTTGCAATTCAAGGCTGTAATCGGCCTGCCGCCGATCGACTACATCACCCGATGGCGCATGCGGCTGGCGGCAAAAGCCTTGCGGCAGGACAGCAGTACGGTTTCCGCCATCGCCCTATCCCTCGGCTATGAATCCGAAGCCGCTTTCAGCACCGCCTTCCGCCGCCATCACGGCATGCCGCCCTCGCATTACCGGCGCAGCCTCAGTCGCGTAGCGCCTTGAAGAAATCTCGCAACAGGTTTTCCGACCGGCCCGCCGAAAGGCCGCCAACCACTTCGGGCCGGTGGTGGCAGGTCGGCTGCTCGAAAAGCCGGATACCGTTCTCGACCGCCCCGGCCTTGGGGTCCTCGGCCCCGAAATAGATGCGGCGCAGCCGGACATGGGCAATGGCCCCCGCGCACATGGCGCAGGGCTCGAGCGTGACATAGAGATCGCAGCCATCGAGCCGCCCGGTGCCGCGCCTGGCGAGGGCCGCGCGGATTGCCAGCATTTCGGCATGGGCGGTGGGATCGTTCAGCGCCTTCATGCGGTTGCGCTCGGCGGCAAGGACAGCGCCATTTTCGACGATGACGGCGCCCACCGGCGCTTCGCCATGGCTGGCGGCTTCCGCGGCGAGGGCGAGGGCGAGGTCCATGGGTGAGGGCGCATCGGTCATGGGGTGATTTAGCGGGCTCATGGCCTGTGGCTCAAGTCCAAAGCGGGTCGGAATGCATGGGCGCTTGCCCTATGATGGTTCCAAGGAGAATCACATGCCGATCCGGCAATTGCCCGAAGACCTCATCAACCGCATCGCCGCCGGCGAAGTGGTGGAACGACCCGCCAGCGTCGTCAAGGAACTGGTCGAGAACGCCATCGATGCCGGGGCCACGCGCGTCGTGGTCACGACCGCCGCCGGCGGCAAGGGGTTGATCCGCATCGAGGATGACGGGCACGGCATGGACGAACCCGATCTGGTGTTGTCTGTCGAGCGGCACGCGACCTCGAAGCTCGCCGCGGACGATCTCGACGATATCCGCACGCTCGGCTTTCGCGGCGAGGCGCTGGCATCGATCGGTTCGGTCGCGGAACTCGCCATTTCCTCACGCACGGCTTCGGCGGAAAGCGGGCTGCGCATCGATGTGCGCAATGGCGTAAGGCAAGGCCCGGTGCCGCTGGCGATGAACCGCGGCACCATTGTCGAGGTGAAGAACCTTTTCGCCAAGGTGCCGGCGCGGCTCAAATTCCTCAAGACCGACCGGGCGGAAGCCGCGGCGATCACCGATGTGATGAAGCGCCTCGCCATGGCCAATCCGGGGGTGCATTTCGTCCTCAATGGCTCCGACCGGTCGCCGGCCAACTGGCCTGCCGTCAGCGGCGCCGGTGCGCTCGAAGCGCGGCTGGCGCAGGTGATCGGCGACGATTTCGCCCAGAATGCGGTGGTGCTGGCAACGGCGCGGCATGGCGTGGTGGTGGCGGGGCTTGCGGGCCTACCGACCTATACGCGGGCCAATTCGCTGAGCCAGTTCTATTTCGTCAATGGCCGCTCGGTGCGCGACAAGGTGCTGGTGGGCGCCGTGCGCGCCGCCTATGCCGACTATACTTTCCGCGACCGCTTTCCAGTGGTCGCGCTTTACATCGCCATCGACCCGGCCGAAGTCGACGTCAATGTGCATCCGGCCAAGGCGGAACTGCGCTTCCGGGATCAGGGCGCGGTGCGCGGCGCGGTGATCCGCGCCATCGGCGAGGCGCTGGCCGCCGCCGGGTTCAAGGCCTCGAGCGGGGTCGCCGAGGATATTCTGGGGGCCTTCCAGGCCCCCGCCTATGAGGCCGCGCCGCCTGAACCCATGGCGGCCGATGCGGCGCCGTTGCGCGGCGGCTATGCCAGCTCATACAGCCCCGCCCCCGCCTGGTCCCCGCCCAGCAATGGCTTTGCCGGCTTCACCGAGCCCAGCGCGCGGGTGGAGCCTGTTGCCGAAACTACGGCCGAGCTGATGGAATTTCCGCTCGGCACGGCGCGGGCGCAGATGTTCGACAATTTCATCATCGCCCAGAATGGCGAGGGCCTGCTGCTGGTCGACCAGCATGCGGCGCATGAACGGCTGGTCTATGAGCGCTTCAAGGCCCAGCTCGCCTCGGGCCCGGTGCCGAGCCAGGCGCATCTGATCCCGGCCGTCATCGAACTGCCCGAGGAAGATTGCGAGCGGCTGGAAGAAGCCGCGTCCGAACTCGAACGCTTCGGCCTCTATCTCGAACGCTTCGGCCCCCGCGCCATCGCCGTGCGCGAGACCCCTGCCCTGTTGGGCCAGACGGATGTGGATGGATTGATCCGCGATCTCGCCGATGGACTTGCCGAATGGGATTCGACCGCTGTGCTCAGCGAACGCATGGAAGCCATTATCGGCCGCATGGCCTGCCACGGCTCGGTGCGCTCGGGCCGGCGCCTCAGGGTCGACGAGATGAACGCCCTTTTGCGCGAAATGGAATCCACCCCCCATTCCGGCCAATGCATCCATGGCCGCCCGACCTATGTCGAGCTCAAGAAGAAGGATATCGAGCGGTTGTTCGGGCGGACGCGGTAAGAACGTATCATCACTTGATACGTCGTCCTTTCCAATGTAGTATCACGCAACGATACGGAGCGCTGGATTGATCGGATCGTTCAAAGGCCGCTTCGTCCAGGCGGTTCTGGCGGGTGAAACGCCGAAGGGCTTGCCGTCCGATATAGTGCGCCCAGCGCAGAGGCGGCTGGCGGCGTTGATGGCAGCGAGCGAATTGAACGATCTGCGCGTTCCGCCCGGCAACAGACTGGAAGCCTTGAGCGGCGACCGGCGCGGGCAATATTCCATCCGGATCAACAGCCAGTGGCGCATCTGCTTCCGTTGGGTCGATGGACGAGCGGAAGACGTCGAGATCGTGGACTATCACTAAGGAGGCCGGCATGACCGTCAGAATCGTCCCGCCCGTTCATCCGGGCGAATATCTGCGCGAAGAACTGTTGCTTCCGCTGGAGCTGACACCCTATGCGCTGGCAGCGAGGCTTGGCGTGCCGCGCACGCGGATCGAACGCTTGGTGCGGGGTGAAACCGGCATCACCCCCGACACCGCACTGCGGCTCGCCCGGTTCTTTTCCATGACACCGGATTTCTGGGTTAATCTGCAAAGCCAGCATGACCTGACGATCGCCGAGATGACTGCCGAAGCGGACATCTCGGCGATTGAGCCGATGTCGCGTCCGGCCGCTTAGCCGAACACGCTCGCCCCGCGATCCGCCACGCCCACCAGCGAGCGCATACCGGCGAAAAGCTCGCGGCCCATGCCGAAATGCTGCGGGGTGAGGTCTTCAGTGGCGAGGGGTCGGGACATGAGTTCGGCTTCATCGCCGAGGAAGGTCAGCGTGCCGGCATCGGCGTCGAGCCGGATCATGTCGCCGTCGCGCAGCCTTGCGATGGCGCCGCCATCGACGGCTTCCGGCGTCATGTGGATGGCGGCGGGCACCTTGCCCGAGGCGCCGGACATGCGGCCATCGGTGAGCAGAGCCACCTTGAAGCCGCGATCCTGCAGCACGCCGAGCGCCGGGGTGAGCTTGTGGAGTTCCGGCATGCCGATGGCGCGCGGACCCGAGAAGCGGACCACGGCGATCATGTCGCCATTGAGTTCGCCGGCCTTGAAGGCGGCGTTGAGCGCATCCTGGCCGTGGAACACGCGCGCCGGGGCTTCGACGAGGCGATGTTCGGGCTTGACCGCCGAGACCTTGATGACGGCGCGGCCGATATTGCCGGTCAGGAGCTTGAGGCCGCCGGTTTCCTGAAATGGCGCCCTGGCGCTGGTCAGCACCTTGGGCAAATGCGATTCCTCGGGCGCGGCTTCGAAGGCAAGCTTGTCCTCGATGAGCTTGGCCTCGACCGTATAGCCCGAAAGCCCCGTTCCCCAGACGGTCTTAACGTCTTCATGCAGATGCCCGCTTTCGAGCAATTCCTTGATGAGATAGCCCATGCCGCCGGCGGCGTGGAAATGGTTGGTATCGGCAACGCCATTGGGATAGACGCGCGCCAGCAGCGGCGTCGCGTCGCTGAGATCGCTCATATCGTCCCAGGTCACCTGAAGGCCGGCCGCCGCGGCGATGGCGATGAGATGCATGGTGTGATTGGTCGAGCCGCCCGTCGCATGCAGCCCCACGAGACCGTTGACGATGGCCTTTTCATCGATGACGTGGCCGACGGGCGTATAGTCGTTGCCGAGGGCTGTCAGCGACAGCGCACGGCGGGTCGCCTCGCGCGTCAGCGCGTCACGAAGCGGCGTGCCGGGATTGACGAAGCTGGCCCCCGGCAGGTGCAGGCCCATGATCTCCATCAGCATCTGGTTGGAATTGGCGGTGCCGTAGAAGGTGCAGGTGCCGGGCGCATGATAGGACTTGCTCTCGGCTTCGAGCAGTTCGGCGCGCCCGACCTTGCCTTCCATGTAAAGCTGGCGGATGCGGCTCTTTTCATCGTTCGGAATGCCCGAGGGCATGGGACCGGCGGGAATGAACACGGCCGGCAGATGGCCGAAGGTCAGGGCGCCGATGAGAAGGCCCGGCACGATCTTGTCGCAGATGCCGAGATAGACCGCGGCATCGAACATGTTGTGGCTGAGCGAAATGGCGGTCGCCATGGCGATGACGTCGCGCGAGAACAGCGACAGATCCATGCCCGGCTGGCCCTGGGTCACGCCATCGCACATGGCCGGCACGCCGCCGGCGACCTGGGCGGTGGCGCCGATCTCGCGGGCCGCTTCCTTGATGATATCCGGATAGAACTGGTACGGCTGATGCGCCGAGAGCATGTCGTTGTAGCTGGTGACGATGCCGAGATTGAGCGCGGTGTCGCCGGCCAGCGCCGCCTTGTCGGCAGGGCTGCAAGCGGCAAAACCATGGGCGAGATTGCCGCAGGAGAGCACAGAGCGGTGCACCCCGGCCTCGCGGGCGCGGTCGATGCGGTCGAGATAATCGCGGCGGCTGTCGCGGCTGCGCGCGGCAATGCGATCGGTGACGTCCTGAATGGCTTGGCGGACAGACATTGAAGCTCCTTTATGGAGCCGCTAGTGGCCGAAGCGGTCGATTGGGGATCGCGACGGGGACTATGGGCACCAGTAGATGGTTACGGCCTGGCCGGAGCGCAGGACGGCACGGATGGGCATGTCCTCAAGGGGACCATCGCCCAGGGCGGCGTCGAGCACGGCGGCCTTTTCTTGCCCTTCGATGTGAAGGTACAGCCCTTCCGTTTCGAGTAGAAACGGAAGGGTGAGGGTAATGCGCGGCTCACCCGCGCCGGGGGCGCTGAGAGCCAGCGCCGGACCGGGATCGGCAAGCGCTTCGGAAAGCGTGTCGCCGCCCGGAAAGAAGGATGCGGTGTGCCCATCGGCGCCCATGCCGAGGACAACCGCCGCGAAGGGGTGCGGCAGATCGGCAAGCAGGGCATTGGTCCGCGCCACGGCTTCTTCGGTCGGCACCTTTCCACCCGAATAGAGGGGGAAGAAGCGGGCGGTTGCCGCCGGCCCCTGCAGCATCTTTTCATTGACCAGGAGGGCATTGGAGCGGTCGCTGGTCTCATCGACCCAGCGTTCGTCGACAAGCGTGACGACCACTTTCGACCAGTCGATATCCTTGGTCTTGCCGAGCGCCTGGAAAAATTTGGCCGGCGTCGTGCCGCCGCTCACCGCAATGGCGGCCGCGCCACGCTCGGCAATGGCCGCACGGATACGGTCGGCAACCGCCTCGGCCAGTTCCTTGGCGAGCGTGGCCTTGTCGGCAAAACTGCGGCGCTCGATATCCACTTTAGTTGTCGTCCTCATACCAGGTGCGGCCGTCCCGCTCGATCAGCGCGATGGAGCCGGTCGGGCCCCAGGTGCCGGCCGTATAGGGCTGGGGCGCGTCCGAAGCGTTGTCCCAGGCCTCGCGGATAGGATCGACCCAATTCCACGCCGCTTCAAGCTCGTCGCGCCGCATGAAAAGCGTCTGATTGCCGCGGACGACATCGAGGAGCAGCCGTTCATAGGCTTCGGGCGTGCGCTCGTTGAACGTCTGGGCGAAGGACAGGTTCAGCGGCACTTCCCGCAAACGCATGCCGCCGGGACCCGGATCCTTGATCATCATCATCATCTTGACGCCCTCATCGGGCTGGAGGCGGATGATGAGCTTGTTGGCCTTGGGCGCGCCCTCCGCATGGTCGAAGATCGAATGCGGGATGGAGCGGAACTGGATGCAGATTTCCGAAACGCGCTTGGCCATGCGCTTGCCGGTGCGCATGTAGAAGGGCACCCCGGCCCAGCGCCAGTTCTGGATTTCGGCCTTGAGGGCGACGAAGGTTTCGGTGCGGCTGCCCTTCTTGTCGTCCGGCAATTCCTCCTGATAGCCCTTGACCGAGGTGGTCTCGGAGGTGACGCCGCGATACTGGCCGCGCACGGTGGTGCGGCTGACATCGCCATTGGCGATGGGTTTCAACGCCCGCAGTACTTTGAGCTTTTCGTCGCGCAGTGCATTGGCATCGTCCGAGGCCGGCGGCTCCATGGCGACGAGGCAAAGCAATTGCAACATGTGATTCTGGATCATGTCGCGTAGCGCGCCGCTCTCGTCATAATAACCGCGCGTGCCGGCGCCGACGCTTTCGGCGACGGTCAGCTGGACATGGTCGATATGGGCCGAATTCCAGATGGGCTCGAACAGCGCGTTGGCGAAGCGCAGCGCCAACAGGTTCTGCACCGTCTCTTTGCCGAGATAGTGATCGATGCGATAGACCTGATCTTCCTTGAAGATCCTGGCGACGCCGTCATTGATTTCCTGCGAGGACGCGAGATCGTGCCCGAGCGGCTTTTCGATCACCACGCGGGCATCGCGCCGGTAGAGCTTCTTTTTCGCCAGATATTCGGCGATGGGCTCGATCAGGTCAGGCGCCACGGCGAGATAGAAGGCGCGCACGATATCGGGATCGCTGCGCAGCGCCTTGCCGAGATCGCCACCCCTGTCCGGATTACTGACATCGAGCGAGACATAGGAAAACACCGAGACGAAGCGCTCTATGGTCGCCTCGTCCTGATATTCCTTCTCGACGAATTCGGTCACCGCATCGCTGGCGAGCTTGCGGTAATCCGCATCGCTGAGGGGGCTCCGCGACACGCCGATAATGCGGCTTTCCTCGCCGAACTGGCCATCCTTGAAGCGATGATACAGCGCCGGCAGCAGCTTGCGCTTGGTCAGATCGCCAGTGGCGCCGAACACCACGTAATCGAAAGGCTGGACCGGAATGATGCGGCTGGACAATTGGTGACGTCCTTTTCTCAGGCGGAGGCGAAATTCTGCTGGGCGAGGATCATCGCGCCATGCAGGGGTTCATAGAGCGGCAGGGCGACGAAATCGCCATAGCGCTCCTGAAGAATGGGAAAGATACGGTGGCCGAAGCCGCCGACAACGGCCATGACCCCGGCGCCGCGCGCCTTGAACCAGCTGGCATAGATGTCGACATAGCCGAGCTGGATGTCCATCATCCTGCGGGCGACCGGATCGCCCTTTTCGTAATGTTCGACCAGAAGCGGCATGAGCTTGCCGAATTCGGCCGGTGCGCGGCCGATCAGCGCGTCGTCGCACCCTTCGGTGCCGTCGCGGCTGATGATCCTGAGGTCCATGTCGGTGGCGAACGACCAGGTCATCACCGCCTGGTTGTCGCCGCCCAGCGCCGCGATCACCGCTTTGGTGAGGGGCGAGGATTCGACCAGGCCATCCTCGGCCTCGACAGCATGGCGCACCAGCTCGCGGCCGAGAATGGCGCCCGACATCTGGTCGCCGATCTGGAAGCCCCAGCCGCCGGCCTGATGGCGCTGCCCTTCGATGATGGCAAGCGCCGCCGAGCCGGTGCCGACGATGATCACCCCGCCATCGCCGCCGCCGAGAGCGCCGGCATGGGCGATATCGATATCGTCATAGACCTTGACGCCGGCAAAGGGCCAGGGACGGGCGGCGAATTCGGCGCGGGCCGAATCCATGCGCCCGCCGGCCATGCCGAAACAGGCATAGGTATTGGCGGTTTCGGCATAGTCGATACCGGCGGCGGCGAAGACGTCGCGCGTGCCTTCGCTGATGGCCTTATAGGCCGGCCCGCCGCCGTCGATCTGGAGATTGGAGCGACCGTTCTTGACTTCGGCGAGGGTTTCGAGGGTCTCGTCCACAAGGCGGATCCGGCAATTGGTGCCGCCGCCATCGACGCCAAGATAGTATCTGGGCAAGCGCCTGCTCCGTCCTTTGCGGGTGAATTTGGAGGGTCCGTTCGGCGCGGACCATAATGCGAAAGAGTTTAAGACGAAAGTAGAATGAAGGGGAAAATCGGCGCCACGCCACCCATTGCCGGGACGGGGTGACGCAACCGCCCATGGCCGTGATGTGTTACACTGCGTCAAAGGCGGGAATCCGGGAACGTTGAATGATACGACATGTGCTGGTGCTGGGCGGCGCCCGATCGGGCAAGACCAGTTTTGCCGAACAGCTGGCGATTCGCTCCGGGGTCAAACCGGCCTATCTCGCCACCGCCGAAGCCCTCGATGCCGAAATGCGCGAACGGGTGGCGAGCCATCGGCGCGGCCGGCAGGGCCGCTTCACCACCATTGAGGAACCGCTGGCGCTGGCCGATGCCATCATCAAATCCTCGAAGGAGCATGATGTGATCCTCGTCGATTGCCTAACCTTGTGGATCACCAATCTCCTCGTCGCCGGCGAAGACGTCGCCCGGGCGGTCGAGGAACTGGGCGCGACGCTGGTACAGATCAAGCGCGCCAAGATCATTCTCGTCAGCAACGAGGTCGGCATGGGGATCGTCCCCGACAACGCCATGGCCCGCACCTTCCGCGACCTCGCCGGCTCCGCCCACCAACGCCTCGCTGAAATCTGCGACGACGTCTATTTCGTCATCGCGGGCCTGCCCATGACCCTCAAGGGCGGCCCGCCGGAAGACAGCGTACCCACGGTGCACGAGGCCTAGGGCAGGAAGGCCTCTCCCCGCTCCACCGCATGTCATCCCGGCGCAAGCCGGGACCCAGTTGCCATTCCGGCACCGTAGACTGGACCCCGGCTTTCGCCGGGGTGACGCGCCAACGCGGATGCCCCTTCTGTTCCAGCAGCCTCATTGTTCCAGTAGCCTCATCGTTTCAGTAGCCTCATCCTGAGCCTGTCGAAGGACGAGGCGTGGCAGGCACACGCCACGACCTCACCGAAAGCTGCGACGGCAGCGCATGAGGCTTAGAAGAGAACCACCCTCCCCACCGCTCGTCACCCTCGGGCTTGACCCGAGGGCTCTTCACTTTGCGATGTCGGTCAAGTGCAACACCCTCGGGTCAAGCCCGAGGGTGACGAGCGGTGGATAAGGGGAGCGTCCCGCTAAACACCAGGACTGACAAGCCGTAGCACGGCGATAAAGACACTGAGGACCAGCAGCACATCGAGCGTCTTCCGATAAAGCTGCAACGCCCGCAGGATATCGCTCGCCACCAGATCGCGCTTGCCGTCCCCGAACGCCGGCAAATCCACCATCTCGCCATCATAGCTGCGCGGACCGCCCAGAGAGAAACCCAGCGCCCCGGCAAAAGCGGCTTCGGGCCAGCCGGCATTGGGGGAATCGTGCTTGCGCGCATCGCGTCTGGCCGTATCCCAGGCTTTGCTCGGGCTCGCAAAGGGCGTGAAAAAACACGCGAGGGTGACGAGAACCGCTGTGAGCCGCGCCGGAATCCAGTTCGCCACATCGTCGAGCCTGGCCGACGCCCAGCCGAAATCCCAATATCGCTCATTGAGATGGCCGACCATGGAATCGGCGGTGTTGATGGCCTTGTAGAGGACGATACCCGGCAGCCCGAAAAGCAACAGCCAGAACCACGGCGCAACCACGCCGTCCGAAGTGCTTTCCGCCAGCGTCTCGATGGCCGCACGCGCGACACCGGCTTCATCGAGCGCCTGGGGATCGCGGCCGACAATATGGCTGACGGCCTCGCGGCCGGCCTCGAGCGAGGTCCGCAGCGCCTCGGCGGTGGCGCGGACGGCGCGGTCCAACTCCTTCTGGGCGAGAAAGGGCGTCGCCAGCAGCATTTCGATGATCCAGCCCTGTGGAATGGCGCGGGTGATCTGCTGCACGATGAGCGCGGCGACAAGCGCGACAGCCAGCAGGATCGCCAGCATGACGATGCCGGCATAGCGCCGCTGGCGGTCCGAACGATCAGGCCGGTTGGCCCGTTTCTCGATAGAATCGATCAGCCGGCCGAACCACATGACCGGATGGCCGATCATGCCGGTCAGCATGTCGGGATAGCCGAAGCGGCGCTCGATGAAGAGGGCCAGCGGGGAAATCAGCGCATTCATCGGGCGATCTTCACGGGTTGGGTGAGCGCAAGCAAGGCATCGAGATCGAGATGGGTTTCGAGATGCGCGGCAAGGGCATCGAGCGTGGCATCGACCCCGGCCTCGTAGTCGAGACCAGGCGTCGCCACACTGCCGAGAAAAGCGGCCCGGAAACCATCGGCGGCGAAAAGGCCATGAAGATAGGTGCCGGCAACGCGTTTATCAGCCGAGATGGCGCCTTCCGGATTGCCCTCCACCAGCGCGAAAGGCGTTGCGCGGGCCGCGCCCTCGGTGATGCCCATATGCATGTGATAGCCGGCAATGGCCGCCCCGCTTTCGGCGTGGGTGGCCTGTTCGACGCGCAATTGCTTGACCGGGGTCAGCACGGTTTCGACATCGAGAAGACCCAGCCCCGGACTGGTGCCGGGCGCGCCCTCGATACCATCCGGATCGGCGATGGACCGGCCCAGCATCTGGTAACCGCCGCAAATGCCGAGCACGCGACCACCGGCTCGATGATGGGCGACAATATCGATATCCCAGCCATTGGCCTTGAGCGCCGCAAGATCGGCGCGCGTCGCCTTGGAGCCGGGCAGGATGACGAGGTCGGCGTGACGCGGAATAGGGCGGCCGGGCTCCACCATAACGAGATCGACGCCGGGCTCGGCGCGCAGGGGGTCGAGATCGTCGAAATTGGCGATGCGCGGCAGGCGTGGCACGGCAATGGTGAAGCCTCGGCCCTTTGGCCGGGCGACAGCCTCGAGCGCCATGACATCCTCCGCCGGCAACCGGCCGGCATCGGCGAAATATGGCACCGGACCGAGACACGGCACGCCGGTCCGCTCGGCGATGAAAGCCTTGCCGCTATCGAACAAGGTCGGATCGCCCTGGAACTTGTTGACCAGCGTGGCGACGATGCGGGCGGCATCCGCCGGATCGACGACGGCGAAGGTGCCGACGAGCGACGCAATCACACCGCCGCGCTGGATATCGCCGATGACGATCACCGGCACATCAGCCGCTTCCGCAAAGCCGAAATTGGCAATGTCATTGGCGCGCAGATTCACTTCCGAGGCGCTGCCGGCGCCTTCGACAAGCACCAGATCGGCGTCGCCGGCGAGTTCGTCGAAAGCAGAGAGAACCTCCGGCAACAGCGCCGCGCGACGGGCAAAATAATCACGCGCCGAGAGCGAGGCGCGGCGCTGCCCGCGCACCACCACCTGGGCGCCGGTTTCCGCCTCGGGCTTCAGCAGCACCGGGTTCATCGCCGTCAGCGGCTCGCGCCGAGCGGCGCGCGCTTGCAAGGCCTGGGCCCGGCCGATCTCGCCGCCATCCGCCGTGACGGCGGCATTGTTCGACATGTTCTGCGGCTTGAACGGCGCCACCCGCAGGCCCCGGCGCGTGAAGGCGCGGCACAAGCCGGCCACCAGCAGCGATTTGCCGACATCGGAGCCGGTCCCCATGAACATGAGCGCCTTGGCCATGGTCACGCCTCCCCCGCCCGGTCGATGACATGGGCATAAGACCCCATCACCCGCCCGATAACGGCGCCCATGGGCGGCAGCATGTCGCCACGCGCATCGGCAGCATGAAACAGCGGCGGCAGGCGCGATTGCCTGGCCGAGGAATAATGGAATTCGTGGCCATGAAGCCCCTCCGGCCAAGGCAGGCCGCCGGTCTGGACCAATCGGCGATAGCCGAGAATACGCTTGGGACGATCGATGCGGGTCGTCACCGGCAACAGGCCGGCCATGGCATGGGACTGCCCCGCTTTATCCACCAATGCCTCGCCCAGCACCATGAAGCCCCCGCATTCGCCATAGATCAGCGCCTCGCGGTCGCGGGCCGCGATGAGCCCCGCCTTGAACCGATGGGCATTGGCGAGCCGTTCGCCATGCAGCTCCGGATACCCTCCCGGCAGGAAGACGGCATCGGCATCGCCCGCCGGCGGCTCATCGGCAAGCGGCGAAAACCAGCTGAGTTCCGCCCCGGCAGCCCGCCAGCCATCGATAAGATGCGGATAGAGGAACGCGGAAGCACCGTCGCGGGCGATGGCGATGCGCTGGCCCAGCGGCGGCAAGAGCAGCGCAGTCGTCGCCGGTTCCGCCGGTGGCGCGGCCAAGCCGATGAGCGCATCGAGATCGACATAATCGCCCACCGTTTCGGCCGCAGCATCGAGAAAGGTCTCGAAGGCGTCCACCTCGCCGGGCAGAACCAGCCCCAGATGCCGCTCGGGCACCACCAGATCATCACTGCGCGGAATGGCGCCGAGGCAGGGAATACCGGTCGTCCCGACCGCCTCGACCAGCATGCGTTCGTGCCGCATGGAGGCGACGCGGTTGAGAATGACACCGCCAATGCGCACGCCCGGCCGCCAATTGGCAAAGCCGGCGATAAGCGGCGCCACCGACTGGCTCTGCTTTTCGGCATCGACGACCAGCAACACCGGCAGCTCCAGCAATTCGGCAAGATCGGCGGTCGAGCCCACGCCATCGGCGGCGGCATCGAAAAGCCCCATGACACCCTCGATCATCAACAGATCGGCGCCGGTGGCCTGGACGGAGGCCAGGTGCTTGAGGCGCGCCGGACCCATGGCCCAGGGGTCGAGATTGACCGCCTCGCGCCCGGCGGCACGGCCGAGAAAGGCCGGATCGATATAATCGGGACCGGCCTTGGCCGGCGCCACGACATGGCCGCGCCGGCGTAGCGCTGCGAGCAGGCCGAGCGTCACCACGGTCTTGCCCGAGCCCGAGCGCGACGCCCCGATGACGACGCCCCTAGCCAAAGCCATGCGCCCGCGCCTCATCGACATACCAGTCGAGCGTCTGCCGATAGGCGCCGACAGGCCCCAGCACCACGATGGCGGGCGTCGGCACATCCGAGAGGGCATGCGCCTCGGCCAGCGTGGTTTCGATGACCTGCTGATCGGGTGTCGCCACATGCGAAACGATGGTGACCCCGTCTGCCCCGGCGCGGCCGGCGGCCATGAGCTTCTGCGCGATCGAGCCCAGATGCTTCACCGCCATATACATGACGATGACCGGTGCGGCCTTGGCGACGGCCACCCAATCGACGCCCTGCGGCACCGCCCCCGTATCGTCATGGCCGGTGAGGAAGATCACCGCATGATTGGTGTCGCGATGGGTCACGGGAATGCCGGCATAGGCGAGCCCACCGAGCCCTGAGGAAATCCCCGGCACGATGCGGAAGCCGATGCCGGCGCGCGCCAGCGCTCCCGCCTCCTCGCCGCCGCGCCCGAACATGAACGGATCGCCCCCCTTGAGGCGCAGCACGCGCTTGCCCGCCCGCGCCAGCTCGATGAGTTGCAGCGAAATATCCGCCTGTTTCGGCGATGGCTTGCCGCCGCGCTTGCCGGCGAAGATGCGCTCCGTCTCGGGGCGCGCCATGGCGAGCAGCCGTTCGGAAACCAGCGCATCATAGACCATGACATCGGCCTGCCCGAGAGCATGATAGCCAAGCAGCGAGATCAGCCCCGGCCCGCCGGGCCCGGCGCCGACGAGCCAGACCGTACCGGGCTCGAAGGGGGGAAAATCGGCAGTATCGAGGGCGGCGAAATGGCCGGTCATAGTCGTGTTCCGAAGGCGGCTTGAGCGCCGAAGCGGCCAAGGGCAATGTGGCGCGCAAAGGCGGTATGGATAGCCCGATGAAGATATTGATTCTCGGCGGAACGGCAGAGGCGCGGCAGCTCGCCGAGCGTCTGGTGGCGCTGGGCCATGACGTGACGACCTCGCTTGCCGGCCGCACCAGCAGGCCGATCCGCCCGGCAGGTGCCCTGCGCATGGGCGGTTTCGGCGGCGTTGCAGGCCTCGCCGCCTATCTGCGCGCCCATAATATCGGGCGGCTGGTGGACGCCACCCACCCTTTTGCCGGGCTGATTTCGCGCAATGCGGTTGCGGCGGCGCAGGAGGCCGGCATCCCGTTGCTGCGCTATATGCGCCCCGCCTGGGAGCAGCCGCCCGGCGCCGATTGGCTCACGGTCGAAACCGCTCACGAAGCGGCTTCCGTGCTGCCCCCCGAAGCGCACGTGCTGCTGACCACCGGCCATGCCGGCCTCGCAGCCTTCATGCAGCGCGACGACTGCCATTTCACCGTGCGGCTGATCGAGCCACCCGAAACCGCCCTGCCGGCTTTCGCGACGCTCCTCTTGCAGCGTCCGCCTTACGGCCTTGCCGATGAAATCGAGCTGATGCAGCGCGAAAGGATCGATCATCTGGTTTCCAAGAATTCCGGAGGCGAGCAGACCGCGGCAAAGCTCGAAGCGGCCCGCCAATTGGGGATAAAAATCATCATGATCGCGCGGCCCGCTTATGGCCCGGCGCTGGAAGTCAGCAGCGTCGATGCGGCGATCGAGGCGTTGACGTCATAGGCCGAACGGCCGAAATGGTCGGGGTCGAAGCCAGGGCCGCAAAGCGCCAGGGCGCAGGTCACCCCGCCGGAGACCTGCTTCGGCACGATCACCGCGCCCGCCGTCGCCGCCACCGCTTCGGCGACCGCTGGCACGCCGACATGGTGCATGACGCGATCGGAAGCGGTGCGAAGGAAAGCAAGCTCCTCGGCGTCGAGGATACGCAGGGGCACGCCCAGCGCCGCCGCTGCCAGCCGCAGCCCCGGTTCATCCGCCTTGCGTTCAATGGTCGCCAGAGCGGCGAGATCGGTCCTGTTCCGGCCGGCTATGGCCAGCGTCCTGTCGATCAGATCGATGATGTCACCGGCTTGCGCCCCAAGACGGCAGCCTATGCCGGCCACCAGGGTTTTCGTCGCCATTGTCTCGCCTCTCATATCGAAGAGGCAGGTTCGCAAAAGACCGAGCAGCTCCGGACTTGGCTCCCGATTTGGGTCAGCCGCACCGGACTCTGTTTCAGTTCCTCAAGGAACGCTGCGTTGCAAATCCGTTCTAGGCCGGAGGAACCGCGTGGTCAATCAATGGCTTGGCCGCACCCGGCGCAGATCGGAATGCTTCTGAAAATGATTTGCAAAAACAAAGACTTGCACATTCCCGGCGACGGGTTTATGGCCCCTGCCTCAGCCTTTGGAGACCGTTATTGCCGGATAGCGCACGCAAGACCCTGACCATTGCGGCGGCGAGCCTCGTCGTCGGCGTGATCGTGCTCGGCCTCAAATTCGCGGCCTGGTGGGTCACCGGCTCGATCGCGCTCTATTCCGATGCGCTCGAATCCATCGTCAATGTGGTGACGGCGCTGGTGGCGCTGGTCGCGGTGCGGCTGGCGCAGCGCCCGGCCGATGCCACCATGCCCTATGGCTACCACAAGGCCGAATATTTCTCGGCGGTGATCGTCGGCGTGATGATTGTCATCGTCGCCCTGCTGATCGCGCGCGAGGCCTGGGAAGGGTTCCAGTCGCCGCGCCTGCCCAATGAGCCGGTGCAGGGCCTCATCATCAGCGGCGTTGCCACCGCCATCAATCTTGTCTGGTCCATGGTGCTGATCCGCCATGGCCGGTCGGTGCGCTCGCCCTCGCTCGAAGCCGATGGCAAGCATTTGATGACCGATGTGGTCTCGACCGGCGGCGTGCTGGTCGGGCTGGTGCTGGTGTTTCTCACCGGCTGGGCCGTGTTCGACCCCATCCTTGCCACGCTCGTCGCGCTCAATATCCTGTGGTCGGGCTGGGGCGTGATCCGCGAAAGCGTCGGCGGGCTCATGGATGTCGCCGTGCCGCCCGAAACGCAAAAGACCATTCGCCAGGTCATCGCCGCCAATGCCGATGGCGCCATCGAAGCGCATGACATCCGCACCCGCCAGGCCGGCAAGCTGACCTTCATCGATTTCCATCTGGTGGTGCCGGGCGCCATGTCGGTCGATGCGGCCCATGCCATCTGCGACGTGATCGAAGCCAAGCTGCGCGAGGCGGTGGAAGACGTGCAGATCACCATCCATGTCGAGCCGGAAGAAAAGGCCAAGCACGCCGGTATCGTGGTGGTGTAACCGCACGGCTTGCCATCGGGGCGCCAAGCCGTCAGGCTGCGGCCATGCGCGTGTTGATGCTTTGTCTCTTCGCCATGCTTGCCAGCCCGGCTCTCGGCCAGGAATGGACCAGCTATGCCAATGTCCGTTTCGGCTATGAGGGCGCGGTGCCCCCCGGCTTTACGAGCTATGGCGAAAGCGACAATGGCGATGGGGCGACTTACGCTTCCACCGCACAGGCGCTCTATTATTGGGGCAGCAATCTCCTCGAAGACAGTTTCGAGGCCGAAGTCGCGGCCAGCATCGGCTATGCCGAACGGGACGGGGCGCAGATCACCCGAAAGAGCATCGACGCCGAGGGCGCCGTATTCACCGGTGTCGCGCGTGAGCAGATGTTCTACCGCCGGATGATCCCGCTCTGCGACGGCAAAAGCATCGCCGCCTTCACGCTCAACTACTGGCCCCGGGACGCGACGGCCATGGCCCCGATCATCCAGCGGCTGATGAAATCGTTCCGCGCCGTGGGGTGCTAGGCCGCAGCCGCCTCGAAGACGCGGAAGTGGTTTTCGGGCGCCAGTTGGCTATTGGCCTGTTCGATGGCCTCCGGCCAGCCAAGATGCCGTTCGATCACCAGATAAGCGGCAAGGCCCACAAGGATCGGCACCGCGGCTCCATCTGGATAACCCATGGGCGCAATGTAAAGTCCGACCCCATTGGCATGAAAGGCCGCCGCAAATGCCGCAGTACCGCTGCCGCATGCTGTCGATAACAATACCGGCGGCAGGCGGCTGAACCCCTCAAGCAGCGCCGGAGAGATGCGATTATCCGGCAGTGTCAAACTATCGATACCCGGTGCCATTTCGGGAAAGACGAAGCCCTTTTCGTCACCGTGACCGCTGACAACGCCGAGTTCGCCCGTTCCCTCGAACGCAGTGAAAAAGTCACTCGGCCTGCCGATCGGGCGCCAGTCGACCCGGCAATGAAGATTCTCGAATAAAGCACGCAAGAGCATGGCTTCCATCGCATCGTCGATGAACGCCAGTGTGACATGCATGGCTAGAACTCGATGCCTTTCTGCGCCTTCACGCCGGCGCGGAAATGGTGCTTCACCTCGGTCATTTCGGTGACGAGATCGGCGATCTCGATCAACTCGTCCTTGGCGTTGCGGCCGGTGACGATGACATGGGTATCGGCGGGCTTGTTCTTCAGCACCTCGACCACTTCCTCGATGGGCAGGTAATCGTAGCGCAGGCAGATATTGAGCTCGTCGAGCAGGACCAGCTTGTAGCTCTCATCGGCGATCAACGCCTTGGCGTGGTCCCAGGCCTTGCGGGCGGCGGCGAGATCGCGCTGGCGGTCGGCGACGTCCCAGGTGAAGCCCTCGCCCATGGCGTTGATGGTGACGAGATCGGGAAATTTCAGCAGCACGTCGCGCTCGCCGGTTTCCCAGACGCCCTTGACGAACTGCACCACGCCGACCTTGTAGCCATGCCCAAGGGCGCGGAAAACCATGCCGAAAGCGGCCGTCGACTTGCCCTTGCCCTTGCCGGTATGGACGATGAGAAGGCCCTTTTCCTCGGTCTTGGTGGCGAGGATGCGGTTGCGCGCCTCCTTCTTCTTCTTCATCTTTTCGGCGTGGTAGGCGTCGCGCTCCGCCTCGCTCATCAGTTCGGTCTTCTTGGGGGCTTTTTCGGTCATCGCGTCGATTCCTCGAGAATGGCGTAAACGGCATTGGAGCGCGGAGTCCACAGGCCCCGGGCGATGGCCTCGTCGAATTTTTCCATCAGCTCGTCATAGCCATAGGGATTATTGGCCTTGATGAAATCGCGCGTCGCCTCATCGGCGATGAAGGCCTCGAAGGCCAGATCGAAATGGTGGCTTTTGACCGCGCCGGTGGTGGCGGCATAGGCGAACATGAAATCGAGCGTCGCGATGATTTCGAAGGCGCCCTTGTAGCCGTGCCGCTTGATGCCATCGAGCCATTTGGGATTGACGACGCGCGAGCGGACGACGCGGGAGATTTCTTCTTCCAGCGTGCGGGTGACCGGCGTTTCGGGGCGCGAATGATCGTTATGGTAGATTTGCGGCTTGTTTCCGCCCACGCTTTCCGCCGCCACGGCTAATCCACCTTCGAACTGGTAATAATTATCGGAGTCGAGCAGATCGTGCTCACGATTATCCTGATTGTGGAGGATGGCATTGACCTGGGTCAAACGAGTGACGAAGCTGGCACGCTGCGGCACGCCGGCTGATTGCGAACCATAGGCATACTGTCCCCAATCGAGGATCACATCGGCGAGATCGGCCTTGGTTTTCCAGGCGCCGGAATCGATGAGGGCGGAAAGGCCCGCGCCATAAGCGCCGGGTTTCGAGCCGAAAATCCGATGCCCCGCAGCGAGGGCCGCGTCGCGCTCGCTCTGTCCCTCGGCAATGAGGCCAAGAGCCTCCGTGCGCATGCGCGCGGCGATGGGATTGTCCTCGGTCGGCTCGTCCAGAGCACCGATGGCGCGGATGGCCCGGTCGAACAGCGCGATCTGCGCCGGAAAGGCATCGCGGAAGAAGCCGGAAATCCTCAGCGTCACATCGACACGCGGCCGGCCGAGCTTCGCCAGCGGAATGATCTCATAGCCCGAAACCCTGAGCGAAGCCGGGTCCCAGACCGGCTTCGCGCCGATCAGCGCCAGCGCCTGGGCGATATCGTCGCCCCCGGTGCGCATATTGGCCGTGCCCCAGACCGACAGCGCCACCGCATCGAGATAGGTGCCATGATCCTGGAAATGCCGCAGGATCAGGTTTTCGGCGGATTTCCGGCCGAGTTCCCAGGCGGTGGGCGTCGGCACCGAGCGGATATCGACGGAATAGAAATTGCGCCCCGTCGGCAGCACGTCGAGCCGCCCCCGCGAGGGCGCCCCGGACGGGCCGGGCATGACGAACTTACCGTCGAGCCCATCGAGCAGAGCCGCCATCTCGTTCGGCCCCGAGGCGGCAAGGCGCGGACGAATGGTGGTTTCGACGGTATCGAGCACGGCGCGGGTCGCGGTCCATTCGGGGGGACACGGCCTTCCCGAAACCAATTCGGCCGCAAGATTTTCCAGCGCTTCGACGACATCGCCGATCTTGCGGGCATGGCGCAGAATATCGGGACAATCGGGCGGCGGCGACCAGGGCGTGCCGAGCGAAGCCGTCAGCGGATCGAGGCCGAGATAGAGGTCGTCGGCGAGGGCCCGGATCAGCGAGGCGGCATCGGGCGTCTCGCCGCGTGGCACGCGGGCCAGCGCGACGATGAGATCGCGCTCGAGATCGCCCGCGGGCGACCGCCCGAACACATGCAGACCGTCGCGGATCTGCGCTTCCTTGAGATCGCAGAGGAAATTGTCGATCTTGATCAGCGCGGCATTGTCGTCTTCGGGCAGGCCGATATCCCGGTCGAGCCGTGTATCTCGGGTGAAATCGAGGATGCGCCGCTTGAGATCGCCGAGCCGCCGGCGATCCATGCCGGAAGCCGCATAATATTCATCGAGCAGCGCTTCGAGGTCCTTGAGCGGTCCATAGGTCTCGGCGCGGGTGAGCGGGGGCACCAGATGGTCGATGATGACGGCCCCGGTGCGGCGCTTGGCTTGCGTGCCCTCGCCCGGATCGTTGACGATGAACGGATAAAGATGCGGCAGCTGTCCCCAAAGCGCATCCGGATAGCTCGAAGCGTCCAGCGCCGTCGCCTTGCCCGGCAGCCATTCGAGCGTGCCATGCTTGCCGTTATGGATCAGCGCATGGGCACCGAACTCATGCCGCAGCCACAGATAGGCGGCAAGATAGGCATGCGGCGGCACGAGAAGCGCGTCGTGATAGCTCTGCGTATCCTCGAACCCATAAGCCCGCGCCGGCTGCAGCAGGATCGCGACATTGCCGAAGATGAGCACGGGGAGCTGGAAGGTGTCACCCCGCACAAACGGATCGGCGGAGGGAACACCCCAGCGCGCGGTGACCTCGTCCGCCAATTTTTTGGGCAGGGTCGCGAGCAATTCGGCATAACGCGCGAGCGGGAGGGGGGCCGGGCTGGTCCCCCGCTGCGGATTGGCGTTTGTGGGGCCGGATTGGAGGAGAGCTATGAGGGCGTTGCCATCAGCCGGAAGACCCCCTCCCCCGTCCCCTCCCCTCAAGGGGGAGGGGCGAGACGGGGCAGCAGCATCGAGCTTGTCCAGAAAGAAATTGATTGTTCGCCAGATACCCTCTTCGTTCGCGGCGACGTCGCGATTGGTGAAGCGCAATACAAGATAGCCGGCATTGGACAGGAACGTGGTTCGACGTTGATCGTGCAGAACCGCATCTGCTTGAGCGTGCGTATCGCCATCCAGTTCAACGATAAGTTTTGGATGGTGCGAGGCAAAATCGGCGACATAGGGACCGATGGGTACCTGCCGCCGAAATTTGACGCCACGGACTGCAAATGTCTTCAGCAGAGGCCAGAGCAGACGCTCCGGCACCGTCTGATCGGCGCGTAGTTTCCTCGCGCGGACAACCGCTTTTCCTTGCACCTTGCGGGCGTTCGCGAAGACCAAAGGCGTGTCCTCCCCTCCCCCTTGAGGGGAGGGGCCGGGGGTGGGGGTCGCGGTCAAATACCCCGCCCCATCCAGCGCCCTCAGCATCTCCACCGTCGATTGCGGCGCATCATAGCCCACGCCATTGGCGAGGCGGCCGTCGCGGAGGGGATAGTTGGAGAGAACGATGGCAACCCGCCGCTCCGCCCGCGGCGTCGTGCGCAGGCGCGACCAGTTGGCGGCGAGGGTCACGGCGCGTTCTATCCCCGAAGCATCGGGCGCATAGGCCATCAGTGGGCATTGCGTGCGCGGGTGCCAGACGGCATCGGCCTTGTGGCCGACGAGAATGCCCGCGAGCCGCCCGTCGATCTCCGGCGTCACCAGGAACATGGCGAGGTCCTTGGAGGACAGGCCCTGGCTATCGGCCAGCCATTGCGCTTCGGAACGACCGGACTGGATGAGCTGGATCACCGGGGCATCGGTGCCGGAGAAAGGATTGGCCTTGGCCTCAAGGTCTTCGATGCCGAGCGAGAAGCCGGTGAGGTTGAGAACGGCCGCGGGCGGAAAGGCGACCAGCGCATTCTGCACGAAACGAACGCAGGCGGCTTCCTTGAGCGAGGAGACCAGCAGCGGCACCGGCGCGAGGCCCTGCCGGTCGAGCTCGCCGATCAGGGCTTCGATAGTGGCGGTTCCGGCGCCTTCGAGGGCGGCGCGGTAGAACAGGATGGGGATGTTCGGCCGATCGGGGCCATGGAGGGCGCGAAGCCCCGTTTCATCGGTCATCCCCGACGCCGGATGCCAGAGGCCGAAGCGGGCGAAGGGCGATGGGGTGAGATCGGCAAGAACCCCCTCACCCGCTCTGCGGGCACCCTCTCCCACAAGGGGAGAGGGGGACATCGAGGGCGGGGCAGTCTCGATGCTATCCTTCTCCCCTTGTGGGAGAAGGTGGTCCGAAGGACCGGATGAGGGGGAAGCCAGCCGCGCAAAGGCCTTGAGCATCACATCGGCATTGTCCGGCCCGCCGGCCGTGAACAGCGCATGGAGGCGCGACCAGTCATCCGGATGGATGCTCGAGCGATCGCACAGGATCGGATCGGGGTTGGCGTCGCCCGGCAGCAGCACCAGCGGAATGCCGCGATTGGCGCAAAGCGCCGCCAATTCGTCGACGCCATAGCGGAAATAGGCGATGCCACCAATGAGCCGCAGCACGACAAGCCGCGCATGGGCGACCGTTTTTTCCAGCCACAGATCGACGGAAAGATTATTGGCAAGCCGCAGCGTATTGGCCAGCCGCAGTTCCTCCTCACCCGCGCGGTCGGCGGCCGCGGCCAGCATGGCCAGTTCGCTGTCGGCCGAAGAGGCGAAGATATAGGCGCCCGGCGTCTGGTCGAGGTCGATGGCCTCGCCTTCCTGCTGGATGGCCCCGGCCTGTGCGGAGAGAAGATGCATTACACCCTCCCCGTGGAAGCAGAGACTTCAATTCCGTCCTGACCAACCCGTTCCTGCGCCTCCCTCCCCCTTGAGGGGAGGGATTGAGGGTGGGGGTTCTGTATTTCCCGCGCATTCGATATTGGCTGGAGCCTCTGAACCCCCACCCCGGCCCTCCCCTCAAGGGGGAGGGGGCGATGGAGCAGATAATTTCGAGAGAGAAGCCTAAAACAATCGCTCCCCGCCCCCTCACGCCGGATCGAGCTTGAACACAGCCCGGATGATGCCGTGATCGGTCGTGCCGCTTTCCTTGTGGTCGTCGGTGTTGAGGTGATCGTTGGCGATATCCATGCTTTCGAAGGCCCAGATGCGCTTCCGCGAATTGTCGTAGAATTCCTGGCTGACGAGGATGTGGTCCAGCGATTCACGCTCGTTCTGGAAGATATGCGTGTAATAGACGTCGCGCGTGCTGCGATATTGCTGCAGCGTCTGGACGGTATAAAGGTCGACATCGCCACCGCCCATGGAGCGGCCGAACAGGTAATTCGGCTGGCCGGTGAGGATGTTGGCGGTGTTGGAAAGCGTCGCATCATTGATGTCGCCGAGGACAACGACCGGCTCGTCCGTGTCGCGCATCTTGTCGACCAGCAGCATGCGGAATGCGGCGGCTTCCGCCGTGCGGCGGATGGTGGAGAGCGCCGAGCCGATATTTTCGCTGTGGCGGGAATAGCTGGCGGCTTCGTACCAGTCCTCGCGATAGATCTGGGTGGGCGACTTGGATTTGAAGTGCACCACATAGACGTTGATCTGCGCCTGATCCGCCACCGGCTGGATGGTGAAATGGAGGACCGGCCGCGAGAAGCTGTCGATATGGACGGCAATGGCCGGGGTCTGCGGGTCATCGCCCTGGCTTTCGAGGCGGAAATCCGGCGGAAAGGTTTCGATCCATTCCGGCTCGCCGACGAGCAGGTCGCTGCGCACGGCGCCGGCACAGACGATCCTGCCGCCATCATGGTCCGGGGGCACCAGCGGCGTATAGGTTTCCTCGAGCTGTGCCTGGGCCAGCACCTCGTCGAGCGCGTCGCCATGCCAGAGTTCCTGAAAGCCGAAGACATCAGCCTGCATGGTGGCAAGGCTGCGCCCGAGCCAGCTGATCTTGGCGTTGTATTGTTCTTCAGTCCAGCCATCGGCATCGGTATAGACCGGCTTGCCCGGCAGGTTGAGATTATAGAGATTGCAGGTTGCAAAACTGATGAGCTGGCTTGCCATGCATGTCCTCCCGCTATGCTGTTCCATCCCTTGGGAGGAGCAGCCTTAGCATGGGGGCACAGCGCGGACATGACAGCCAGCCCGTCGGTCATGCCGCCGCTTTCGACAGGCTCTCGGTGATCGCCGCGCGGTCGAGCGGGGTTTCGCCGATCACCACAAGCGCCGTCTCGCGCGCTTCCCCCGGCTGCCAGGGCCGGTCGAAATAGGCGGTGAGGCGCGGGCCGACCGCCTGGATGGCGAGCCGCGCCGGGGCGCCGTCAATGGCGGCGAAACCCTTGAGACGCAGCACATCGTGGCTGACAATGGTGTCTTCGATGGTTTTCAGCAGCGCATCCTTGCCGACGATATTGGGCAGGCGCAGCGAGAAGCTGTCGAAATCGTCGTGCTCATGCCCTTCCCCGCCATGCTCCAGCTCGTGGTGGCTGGGGCGGTTGTCGATATCGGCTTCCGTGCCCATGCCGAGCCCGAGCAGCGCCCCGATATCGACATGGCCGTTCCGGGCGCGGACAAGGCCGGTGCCGGGGCGCATCTCGGCGCGCAGCTGCATCTCGACGCGGGCGAGATCGTCGGCGGAAACGAGATCGGTCTTGTTGATGACGACGAGATCGGCGGCGATGAGCTGATCCTCGAACAATTCGCCGAGCGGCGTCTCATGGTCGAGCATCTCGTCGGCCCGGCGCTGGGCATCGACAGCGTCCTCGTCGGCGGCAAAGCGGCCTTCGGCGAGCGCAGCGGCATCGGCCACGGTGACGACGCCGTCGACGGTGACCTGCGCCTTGATCTCGGGCCAGTTGAAGGCGCGGATCAGCGGCTGCGGCAAAGCCAGGCCCGAGGTTTCGATGACGATGTGATCGAATTTCTCCGGGCGGTCGAGCAGCGCCTGCATGGTGGGGATGAAATCCTCGGCCACGGTGCAGCAGATGCAGCCATTGGAAAGCTCGACCATATCTTCTTCGCGGCAGGTCTCGTCGCCACAGCCGGCAAGGATGTTCTTGTCGACGCCGATATCGCCGAACTCGTTGATGATAAGGGCGATACGCTTGCCCTTGGGCGCATGCGCCAGCATGTGGCGCACCAGCGTGGTCTTGCCGGCGCCGAGAAAGCCGGTGATGACGGTGACGGGGATCTTGGCGCTCATGCGGCGACTCCGGCGGGAATGGATTGCGTGCCCATGCGGGCGGCGAAGAGATCGTTGAGACGGCCGAAAACGGTGCCGAGAACGATCCAGAACGCGGCCGAAGCGCCGAAGGTGGCGGCGGCGAATTCGGTGGCGAGATGGGCAGGCACGCCGCTCGGCTCATCGGGCGCAACGGGCGCGCCGACGATATGGGGGATCACCACCAGCGCGATGGCGACGGCGATGGCCCAGCTCGCGCGCGTCTTGGCGACGAGAAGGATCGCGGCGCCGGTCGCAATGGCCGTGCCGATCCACCAGAGCTGGCGGGCGCCGAGATCGGCGGCCGGCATGCCGGGCAGTTCGGGCGCAAGGCCGAAGGCCGGCGCCAGCGTGAAGGTCAGAAAGCCCGCGATGCCCCAAAGCGCGCCATTGGCGAAGGTGATGGGGATATTGGCGAACAGCGAAACCGCGCCGATGACGAGGGCAAAGCCGGCGGCGGCGAGAAGATTGGCAAGAACCGTATAGGCGGTGCGCTCGAAGCCGTCCTGCGGCGCCCATTCCTCGGTCTCGGCGACAACGGCCTCGGCGGGGTCGGCGACGGCGCCATGATCGTGCGAATGGCCGGCCTCGCCTTCGAAGGTTTCGGCATGGAGGATCAGCGGCGTGACGCGGAAATACTGAATGGCCGATACGACCAGGCCAGCGCAAAGCGCTGCGAGAATCGCAGCGAAAAACAGATTGCGGAACATGTGTCTGTCTCTTTCAGCGCTGCCTTAGTGGCAGGGGAAACCCATGGCGTGGCGGGTGTCGTGGGCGCCGTTATGCAGGCGATAATCGCCGGCAAAGCCCGTGCCGGCGAGCAGCACCAGGCCGAGAAACAGCGCCAGCGAACCGGCGACGAGACGTTGGGAAAGAGAAAGGGACGACACTTCCGTCGTCGCGGTCATATTCATTGCAGCACCCTCCGTGCGCGAGAACCAAAATGGGCGTTCAGCCCGAGCTGTCACCCGTCACATTTCGAAGCGCAAAGTGCCGAAATCTTTCCGGGGGCGTCGGCAGGTCTCCTGGCTCACGGTGGAAACAGCTTCCCTCGCCTTCCCGGCTTGCGCCAGTGGCATGAGAGAGAAGCGCACCGCTTACAGTTGCGGGGGCAGCCACGGATTTGCGCCCTGATGGGTACGTCGCACCGTGTTCCCTTTTCATCTCCTTGGCGCAGCGGCCGCAGAGAACCAACACGGCTGCATCTGTCGCATGGCAGGTCGGCATGGTCAATCGGCAATGCCCGCTTGCCGGGGCGTGGCGGGGGAAATAGCTTTTCCGTCAGCATGGAGTCGCCGCAATGAAACCGATCACCTTCTCCCGCGAGGAAACCAAGGCCATCGTGGGCGAGATTCAGGATTATTTCCGCGAGGAACTGGATCAGTCGATCGGTGCGATCCCTGCGGAAATGCTGATGCTATTCTTCGCCGAGAAGATGGGGGCCTATTACTATAATCGCGGCCTTTACGACGCGCAGGCGCTGCTCAAGAAGCAGGTCGAGGATGTGACCGACGCGATCTTCGCGCTCGAACAGCCCACCAAGCATCTGCGCTGAACGGAATTTCCATGGGGCTCAATCTCGCAACACTGGCCCCCATCGGGCTGCTGATCGCATCCAATCTGTTCATGACCTTCGCCTGGTACGGGCATCTCAAATTCCCCGGCGCGGCGCTATGGGTGGTCGTGCTTACCAGTTGGGGCATAGCCTTCTTCGAATATTGGCTGGCCGTTCCCGCCAACCGCATCGGCTACGGCATCTATAGCGGGGCCGAACTCAAGACCATTCAGGAAGTGATTTCGCTGTCGGTCTTCGTGCTGTTTGCGGTGTTTTATCTCGGAGAAAAATTTACCTGGAACCACGGCGTCGGTTTCGGGCTGATCGCCTTGGGTGCGTTCTTCATCTTCAAGGGGCCGCTGAAGTAGCGGGCTCGTCCCAAGAGAAAGATTTTTGCCGCCGCTGTCACGGGGCTGCAAAGCGGGCTTTCTAGGGTGGGGCATTCCTCTTCCCCATGGAGCCACTCCCATGATGCAACGTCGTTCGCTTCTGAAAATGGCTGGCGCTGCCGCGCTGGTCACGCCTTTCGCCGGCTTCGGCACGCGCGCCGCCGTGGCGCAGGATGCCCCGCTGTTCCAGTTCGGCGTCGTCGCCGATCCGCAATATGCTCCCTTCCCGCCCGCGCCGGGCGGCACGCGCTATTACGCCAATAGCCTGTGGAAGATCGATGCGGCCATTAACGCGCTCAACCAAGAAGACCTCGAATTCGTGGTGACGCTGGGCGACATCATCGACCGCAACTGGGAAAGCTTCGGCGATATCCTGCCCATCTACGACAAGCTCAAGCATCCGGGCTTCTTCGTTCTCGGCAATCACGACTATGCCGTTGCCGGCGACTATCTCCAGTCGGTCGTGCGCAATATGGGCATGCAAAAGGCTTATTACGATTTCACCGGCGGCGGCCACCGCTTCCTCGTCATCGACGGCAATGACGTGTCGACCTTCGCCCCGCCGGCCGACGATCCGCGCCGGGCTCTCGCCGAAGAACGCCTTGCCAAGCTGACCGAGGCCGGCGCACCCAATGCCCAGAGCTGGAACGGCTCGCTCAGCGACGAGCAGTTCGGCTGGATGGAAGACAAGATCGCCGAGGCCAAAAGCGCCGGCGAGAAGGTCATCATCCTCGGCCATTACCCGGTCTATCCGGAAAACGAACACAATATGTGGGACAGCGAGCGCATCGTCGAGCTGATCACCAGTTCCGACAATGTGGTGGCCTATTTCAACGGCCATAACCACATGGGCAATTACGGGGCCATCGGCAACAAGCACTTCGTCAACTTCAAGGGCATGGTGGAAACCGCCGACACCACCGCCTATGCCACCGTCGCCGTGTTCGACGACAAGATCGAGATCAAGGGCGTCGACCGCGAAGAAAGCCGCACCCTGACCATCGACGCGTAATTGCCGTTCTCCTCCCCCGATCGTCACCCTCGGGCTTGACCCGAGGGTGTTTTACTTTCTGCGGGGAGTATGGGGGCGCAACCAAGGTAAAGAGCCCTTGGGTCAAGCCCGAGGGTGACGATCGCGGTTGCTTCTACTGCAGGCAAGCGACCAGCGACGCCGCCAGCCCCCGCAGCAGGTTCGGATAGAGTTCGACGCCTTCATCGAGAGCCGCGCCTTCCGGATCGAGCACGCCGGATTGGGCGGCGCTGCCTTCGATGATCGAGGCGATGATGGTGGGCTCGAAATTGGGCTCGGCAAAGACGCAGCTGGCCCCCAACTCCGAAATCTTGCTGCGCAGCTCGCCGATGCGGCGGGCGCCGGGCATGACGTCGGGCGTCACGGTGACGGAGCCGGCCACGGTCAGGCCGAAGCGCCGCTCGAAATATTGGTAGGCATCGTGGAAGACCACGAAGGGCCTGTCGGCGACCGGCGCGAGCGTCGCCGTCAGCTCCGTTTCGAGTGCATCGAGCTTTTCATTCTCGGCGCTGGCATTGGCGCGATAGGTTTCGGCATTTTCGGGATCCGCATTGGCCAGGGTTTCGGCAATGGCATCGACCATCAGCTTGGCATTTTCGGGGTCGAGCCAGAAGTGCATGTCGCCTTCCTCGTGGTCGTGCCCATGGTCGTGATTATGCGCCTCATGGTCGTGATCGTGGTCATCTGTTTCATGTCCATGGTCGTACTCATGGTTGTCCTCTCCGCCATGATCATGCGGCTCGAACGCCCCACCCTCGCGCACCGGCAGCAATTCGATCCCAGGCGCTGCCGAGAGCTCGACCGACTGCGCATTGGCCCCCAGAGTCTCCAGCGCATCGGCAAGGAACAGCTCCATGCCATGGCCGGTCCAGAAGACGATATCGGCATTCTCGATGGCTCCGGCATCCGAAGGACGCAGCGCATAAGTATGGGGCGAAGCCGAGCCCCGGACGATCAATGTCGGCTCGCCAACCCCTTGCATGACCGCCGCAACCAGCGAATGCACCGGCTTGATCGAGGCAACGACATTGGGAGCGGCAGTCGCAGCGCTGGAGAGCAGAAGGGCGGAAAACAGGGCGAACGGGGCAAGGCGCTTCATGAAAACGATCTCTTGTTTAAGCAAGGGCGCAACGCGATATGTAATGTTATTACGCTGTTGAAGCGTTATGCTATAACGTATAAACGACTGTCAAGCGGGCTTGTCGCCCGGCACACTGGATGAAGGCATGGACAAGCAAAAGCTGATCACGCTGACCAATGCAGGCGTCAGCCGCGGTGGCCGCTCCCTCGTCGAAGGGGTCGATCTCAGCATTTCGCGCGGCGAGATCGTCACGCTGATCGGCCCCAACGGGTCGGGCAAATCGACGACGGCCAAGATGGCGACGGGCGTGCTGAAACCCACCAGCGGCACGGTGACCCGCATGCCCGGCCTCAAGATCGGCTATGTGCCGCAGAAGCTGACCATAGACTGGACCCTGCCGCTGACCGTCGACCGACTGATGACGCTGACCGGGCATTTTTCGCACCCGCAGGTGGAAATGGCGCTCGAAGCGGTCGGCGCGCGGCGGCTCCTTGGAGCGGCGGTGCAGGAATTGTCAGGCGGCGAATTCCAGCGCGTACTCTTTGCCCGCGCCATGATCCGCCAGCCCGACCTGCTGGTGCTGGACGAGCCGGTGCAGGGTGTCGATTTTTCAGGTGAGGTGGCGCTTTACGAGCTGGTGCGTAAAATCCGTGACACCACCAATGCCGGCATATTGATGATCTCGCATGACCTGCATGTGGTGATGGCCGAGACCGATACGGTGCTTTGTCTCAATGGGCATGTGTGCTGCCGGGGCACGCCCGCAGCAGTCAAGAACAGCCCTGAATACCGGGCGCTGTTCGGCGAGCGCGCGGCGCAGACGCTGGCCATTTACGAGCATCATCACGATCACGAGCATGAGGGGCATGTTCATGCTCACTGATTTCTTCTCCCGCGCGTTGGTCGCCGGCATCGGGCTGGCGCTGGTCGCGGGGCCGCTCGGCTGTTTCGTCGTCTGGCGGCGCATGGCCTATTTCGGCGACACCATGGCGCATTCGGCCCTGCTCGGCGTCGCCTTGTCGCTGATCCTCTCCATCAACATGACCGCCGGCGTCTTTGCCGTCGCGGCATTGGTGGCGGGGGCTTTGCTGATCCTGCAAAGACAGGCGACGCTCTCGACCGATGCGCTGCTCGGTATTCTCAGCCATTCGTCGCTGGCAGTGGGGCTGGTATTGGTAGGCTTTCTGACAACGGTGCGCGTCGACCTGATGGGGTTCCTCTTCGGCGATATCCTTGCCGTGTCGATGGAGGACATCATCATCATCTATGCCGGGGGCATCGCCATCCTCGCAATCCTCTTCTTCGCCTGGCGCCCGCTTCTGGCCTCGACGGTCAGCGCGGAACTGGCCGAGGCCGAAGGGCTTCATCCCGAAGCCAGCCGGCTGGTGCTGATGATCCTGATGGCGAGCGTCATCGCCATCGCCATGAAGCTCGTCGGCGTGATGCTGATCACCTCGCTGCTCATCATTCCCGCGGCAACGGCGCGGCGGCTGAGCGCGACGCCCGAGCAGATGGCTGTGGTTGCGGCCATTCTCGGTGTCATCGCCGTGGTCGGCGGCCTTTTCGGCTCGCTGACCTGGGATACGGCATCAGGCCCTTCGATTGTGGTCATGGCTTTGATAGTATTCGTGGTGTCGCTGGCGGTCCCCGTCAAACGGCTGTTCGGCAGGAAGGTGCATAATGGCTCATACGCATGATGTTCCGGGCGATCTGACGCGCAATCAGGGGCTCGTGCTCGACACGCTCAACCAGTCGGCCGCGCCGCTCAGCGCCTACGACATTCTCGACCGGCTGCGCCAAGAAGGCCTTCGGGCGCCGCTCCAGGTCTATCGCGCGCTCGACAAGCTCATGGAGCGCGGCCTCGCGCATCGGCTCGAATCGCTCAATGCCTTCGTCGCCTGTGCGGACGAACATTGCCATCGCAAGGGCCTTATCGCCTTCGCCATCTGCGAGAACTGCGGCAAGGTCGATGAATTCGCCGACGCCGTCATCGAGGAGCGGCTGGGCAAATGGGCGCAGGGTGAGGGTTTCAAGGTCGAACGCACGACCATGGAAATTCGCGGCAAATGCGAGAATTGCCTGAAGGCTGCGGCTTAGGGGCTTGGGGGCACGCCCTCGTGGTTCGAGGCTCGCAAGAGCTCGCACCTCACCATGAGGGCTACTGTTGGGATTTATTCCGCAACTCAGGTATCCAGTAGCCTCATGGTGAGGCGGGAGCGAAGCGACCCTCGAACCACGAGGGCGTGGCACAATCAGTTCCCGAACGTCAGGAAATGCACCGCTGCCGCGCCATATTCGCGGCGGTCGTCGAGGGTGAACCCCTCGGGGATAGCCACATCCGCCTCGGCGCTTTCCTCGAAGACGATCGTGGCGCCGGGCGCCAGCCAGCCGGCATCACGCAGGCCTTCCAGCGCCTTTTCACCGAGCCCCTTGCCATAGGGCGGATCGAGAAACACCAGATCGAAGGGTTTGATGGAGCCAGGCACGCCGAGTTCGGTGGCATCGCGCCGCAGCAGCTTGGTGACGCCCCCTGCGCCGAAAGCCTCGATATGGTCGCGGATGAGGCCGCGCGCTTCGGCACCGGTATCGACAAAGGTCACATGCGTAGCGCCGCGCGACAGGGCTTCGAGCCCGAGCGCGCCGGTGCCAGCAAAGAGGTCCAGCACGCGGACGCCCTCGAAGACCGGGCCGAGGCGCGAGGCGAGGATGTTGAACATGCTCTCCCGCACACGATCGGCGGTGGGACGGATCGACTGATCCGAAGGCGACAGCAATTGCTTGCCGCGGAATTTGCCGGCGACGATGCGCATGGCTTAGCTCTTGGGGCGGCGCGAACCGCCGGACGGGCGACCACCGGGCTTGCCCGGACCGCCGGAACGCGGACCACGCGAGGGCGCGGCGCCGTCGCGCTTGGCGAACGGCTTGCCATAGGCACGGCTGCGCGGCTTGGCCGGTCCCCGACCCTCACCGCCCTCTGGGCGTCCGCCACGCGGCGGCCGGGCGGGGCGGGCTTCCTCTGGCCGACCACCACGTGGCGGACGCGCGGCACGATCACCACCCTCGGGTCGGCTACCACGGCCCGGGCGAGCCGGACGATCGCCTTCGGGGCGCGGGCGCGGCGTATATTCGCGCTTGGGACGATCGGGACCGCCTGCGGCCTCGCGACGGGGACCACGAGGCTTGCCGGCAAAATCGCGGGCAGGCCGATCTCCGGCCTCGCGGCGTGGCGGGCGATCACCGAAATCGCGCTTCGGCCGGGCGGCATCGTCACGGCGCGGCTTGCCGGCGCCATCCCGGCTCGGGCGCCCAGTACCTTCACCACGCTCCGGACGCTTGCCGAAGCTGCGGGCAGGCTGATCGTCACGGTCGCGCGACGTGGGCTTGCGCGAAGGCCTGCCCTTGAATTCCATCGGCTCGCGGCCATCGTCGAAATGGATGCGGCGCGGTGGCGCCATTTCCTCATCACGCTCATCGCGGCGGGTATTGACCATGGGCCGGCGTTCGCTGAAGCGGCCGGGGCGATCGACGCGGGGGCGCTCGGCGCGGAACTCGGCATCGGACTTTTCGGCATGGTCGGTAAAGCGGAAACGCTGGCGGGCGATTTCGACCGTATTGGTGCCGCGCCCGGTGGCGCGGTCACGGGTGGGCTTGCCGACGAGCTGGTTGATCTCGGGCATTTCGCTGTCGAAATCGACATCGGCGGCTTCGGCGAGCTTCTTGCCGAGCTGGTCGCGCAGCGTCCTGGCCTTGACCGTCTCGATGCCGCCCACGGGGATATCGCCGAGCTGGAAGGGACCATAGCTGACGCGGATCAGCCGGTTCACTTCGAGCCCGAGGGCGCCGAGGACATTCTTGACCTCGCGGTTCTTGCCTTCGCGCAGGGCCATGACCAGCCAGACATTGGCCCCCTGCTCGCGCTCGAGCGTGGCTTCGATGGCGCCATATTTGACGCCGTCGATCTCGATGCCATCCTTGAGGCGGTCGAGCGCCGCCTGGGTGACGGTGCCATGGGCGCGCACGCGATAGCGGCGCAGCCAGCCGGTGGCAGGCAGTTCGAGCACGCGCTTGAGCCCGCCATCATTGGTCAGCAGGATCAGCCCTTCGGTATTGATATCGAGCCGGCCAACCGAGACGACGCGCGGCAGCCCCAGGGTTTCGACTGCCTCGAAGATGGTCGGGCGGCCTTCCGGGTCCTTCTCGGTCACCACGAGGCCGGCCGGCTTGTGGTAAAGCCAGACGCGCGTGCCCTGACGGGCGGCGAGCGGGACACCATCGACCATGATCTTGTCACGGCTGGTTACGTTGAACGCTGGGGTCAGGATTTTCTTGCCGTTGACGACGACGCGGCCGGCGGTGATCCAGGCTTCGGCATCGCGGCGTGAACAGAGCCCGGAGCGGGCGATGACCTTGGCGAGGCGGTCACCGGTTTCGGGAGCGGCGGAAGTATTGGTCATGGCGAAAGCCTTATGTCATGCGTGACCCAAATGGGCGGCGCGGAAACGAGAAAGGCCCCGCATTGGCGGGGGCCTTGGGTGTTCGGTAAACCGGCGGATTACCGCAGGTCGTTGAGCTGCGAGTCGATCTGGCCGGAAACGGAGCCGCCAATATCCGGCCCTCGCGAGCGCAGTGCGCGGCGCACGTCTTCGGGGCAGGACGGATCGTTGAGCGGCACGAGCTGGTTATTGGCATTAAGACAGACCAGATCGGCGTTGCCGACGCGGGTGAAATATTCATCCGGGGGCAGATAGAGCGGGCGATTGGAGGTGGTGGACACCGCCATATTGCCATTGCGCATGCGCGCGGTGAGCTGGCGCGCCTCGGCCTCGGTCAGGGGACGGCCCGACAGCGAGCGCAGATCGACGACGCGCGCATTGCGCAGGCGCTGGATATCGGCCTCGGACAGATTGGCCGTATCGATGCGCACGGTATCGCTATTGGAGGGGAGCTGCGCGACGAGCGAGGTGCTGGGCGGCGGCAGGGTGGCATTGTTCTTGGGCAGGACCAGAGGCGCGCGGGCCGCAGTAGGTTCGTCTTTCGGCGCCTCGCCGGGAACGAGGCCGACGCCACGGGCAGTGGTCATCATGACCTCGCGCTCGAAGGTACCGAAATCGGTCATGGCATTGGTGCCTTCGACAGTGGTGCAGGCAGAAAGACCCACAGCCAGAAGCAGACCGAGCGCCGCGAGCCCAATGCGGGCGCCGACGCCGAAGGCAGTCCGCTGCCCGGTCAATCCAATAGCCATAAAACGTTCCTTCGTCATATCGGCCGCGCTTATAGCGCATTGTGCGCCCTAAGACCAGATTCTGGCAGCAATGCGTTCATGCACTCTTAGGGGAACGGCCGACGCCCAGAAGATCGAGGATCAATAATACGACACCGAAGGTAATGGCGACATCGGCGAGATTGAAGATGTAGAACGACCACGCCCCCCAGTGGAAATGGAAAAAGTCAGCCACGCCGCCATAGATCACGCGGTCGAGCCCGTTGGACAGCGCCCCGCCGATGGCGAGGGCGAGCCCCAGGCGAATGAGAAAGCTCTCCGCTTTCACCCACCAGATGGCGAGGGCGATGGTGGCAACGGCCATCAGCACGCCGAGCCCCCATGCCGGCATGCCCGCGAGAAGCCCATAGGAAATACCGGTATTCCAGACCAGGACATAGTCGAAGAAATCGGTAACCCGCATCACCTCGCCACCACGCCAATCGCTCATCGAAACGGGCACGAAATTGGTGAAAACCTCGATGCAGGGAGCAGTGCCGATGGCCATGCATTCGGCCGAAACCTGCAGCGCCTTATGGGCGCGGTCGAGGCCGAAGGCGAGGATCGCGGCCATGAGGGAGATGAGGATGGAGGAAGAGGCAGGTTTCATCGTCAAAGCCCCTCTCCCCTTCTCCCCTTGAGGGAGAAGGTGCCCAAAAGGGGCGGGTGAGGGGTTGGAAAACGCCCAAAACGCACGGTGCGGGGAGACGACCCCTCACCCTGCTTATGCTGCTGAACGCAGCATAAGCTGTCCCTCTCCCTCAAGGGGAGAGGGGAAGAAACGCCCTGCCCTATCATTGCAGCTCCGCCGCCGCGCGTTCGCGCAGGGCCTGGGCATCGCGCAGGGTCACATCGGGATAATCGGGATCGGTGCCGACTTCGGGCAGGATCTTCCACGAACGGGCGCAACGGCGGCCTTCGGCCTTGGCAAAAACGACCGTCACACCGGGCACATCCGGCAGGGAGAACCCGCCGATGGGAGCAGCATGATTATTGGCGATGGTGATGGACGAGGTGATGGCGACCTCAGCCATATCGACATCGGCGATGGCCGCGGCCAGGGCCGGATCGGTGACGAAGACCTGCGGGGCCGCTTCGAGCGAGGAACCGATGACCTTGTCGCGGCGCTGCACTTCGAGCTCGCCGGTGATGACGCGGCGGACGGCCTTGATCTTGTCCCACTTGGCCGCGAGCATATCGTTGCGCCATTCGCCCGGCACCTCGGGGAAGAGACGCAGATGGACGGAGGAATTCTCCTCGGGATGCCGTTCCAGCCAGCATTCTTCCATGGTGAAGACCAGGATGGGGGCGAGCCAGGCGGTGAGGCAATCGAACAGCCGGTTCAGAACCGTCAGCGAGGCGCGCCGGCGCACCGCCGAGATCGGATCGCAATAGAGCGCATCCTTGCGGATATCGAAATAGAAGGCCGAGAGCTCGATGTTCATGAAATTGGACAGGAGCGTGACGACGCGGCGATAGTCATAGTCCTTATAGGCGCCGCGCACCTGCTCATCGAGCTGGGCCAGCCGATGCAGGATCAGCTGTTCGAGCTCCGGCATGTCGGCGAAGGCGACTTCATCCTCGGCCCGGTAATGGGCGAGATTGCCGAGCAGCCAGCGCAGCGTGTTGCGCAGCTTTCTATAGCTGTCGACGGTGGTCTTGAGGATTTCCTTGCCGAGACGCAAATCTTCCGAATAATCGGAGGAAGCCACCCAGAGGCGCAGAATATCGGCGCCATATTGCTTGATGATGTCCTGCGGGGCGACGGTATTGCCCAGCGACTTGCTCATCTTCTTGCCTTCGCCATCCATGGTGAAGCCGTGGGTCAGCACGCTCTCATAGGGCGCATAGCCATTGGTGGCGCAGCTTTCGAGCAGCGAGGAATGGAACCAGCCGCGATGCTGGTCCGAGCCTTCGAGATACATCGAGGCCGGGAATTTGAGATGCGGCCATTTCTGCTTGTTGCGCAGCACGAAGGAGTGCGTCGATCCCGAGTCGAACCAGACGTCGAGAATATCCGTCACCATCTCGTAATCGTCGGCCTTGTACATCTCGCCGAGATAGCGCTGGGCCGCACCCTCCTTGTACCAGGCGTCGGCGCCCTCTTCCTCGAAGCTCTGGGCGATGCGATGATTGACACCCTCATCCCGGAGGATTTCGCCGGTCGCCTTTTCGACGAATACGGTGATCGGCACGCCCCAGGCGCGCTGGCGCGACAGCACCCAATCGGGCCGGTCTTCCATCATGGCGCGCAGGCGATTCTGCCCGGCAGCGGGGTAGAAGCGGGTGGCGTCGATGGCGCGCAGCGCACGGGCACGCAGCGTATCGCCCGGCGCGCCCATGATATCGCGGTCCATATAGACGAACCATTGCGGCGTGTTGCGATAGATCACCGGCTTCTTGGAGCGCCAGGAATGCGGATATTGATGCTTGACGCGGCCGCGCGCCACCATCATGCCGCGCTCGGCAAGGGCGGTGATGACGCGCTGATTGGCATCGCCCTTCTTGCCGGCATCGTCGATGACGCGGGCGCCTTCGAAGCCGGGCGCATCCTTGGTGTAGAAGCCGGCATCGTCGACGACATAGGGAATGGCCGTATCGATGCCGCGCTCGCCGAGCTTGCGGCCCGAATTCATCCAGATTTCGAAGTCGTCGAGGCCGTGGCCGGGCGCGGTATGGACGAAACCCGTGCCGGCATCGTCGGTGACGTGATCGCCATCGAGCAGCGGCACGTCGAAACCGTAGCCGCCATCGAGCCCGCGCAACGGATGGGCGCAGGCGGTGATGCCGGCGGGGTCGACATCGCCGAGACGCTCATAGGCTTCGACCTTGGCCTTGCCGAGAACGTCGGCAGCGAGATTGTCGGCCAGCACGTATTTTTCGCCGGTTTTGGCCCAGTTGCCTTCCGGCGCCTGGGTGACCTCATAGAGGCCATAGGCGATCTTCGAGGAATAGCTGATGGCGCGGTTGGCCGGGATGGTCCAGGGCGTGGTGGTCCAGATGACGACGAAGGCATCGCCGAGATTGCGCACCGTTTCGGCGGTGACGGCAAAGGGGCTGCGCCCTTCGACGGCGGGGGCCTTGGTGTCGACCGTGGCGGAGGCGCCCAGAATGGGAAACTTCACCCAGATGGTGTCGCTCTCGTAATCGGCATATTCGATCTCGGCTTCGGCCAGCGCAGTGCGCTCCACCACCGACCACATGACGGGCTTGGAGCCGCGATAGAGCTGGCCGGAGGCGGCGACCTTCATCAATTCGCGCGCGATCTGGGCTTCGGCATCGAAGCTCATGGTGAGATAGGGATTGTCCCACTCGCCGAGGACGCCGAGGCGCTTGAATTCCTCACGCTGCACATCGATCCACTGCGTTGCGAAGGCGCGGCATTCCTGGCGGAATTCGACGATGGGAACCTCGTTCTTGTCCTTGCCCTGGGCGCGGTATTGTTCCTCGATCTTCCATTCGATCGGCAGGCCGTGGCAGTCCCAGCCCGGCACATAGGCCGAATTGTAGCCCAGCATCTGCATGGAACGGGCGACGAAATCCTTCAGCGTCTTGTTGAGCGCATGGCCGATATGGATGTTGCCATTGGCGTAAGGGGGGCCGTCATGCAGGGTAAAGAGCGGCCGCTCGGCCGCCTGCTCGCGCTGCATGGTGTAGATATCCATCTCTTCCCAGCGCTTGAGCCAGCCCGGCTCACGCTCGGGCAGGCCCGCGCGCATGGGGAATTCGGTCTGCGGCAGAAAGAGCGTCGCCGAATAGTCGGTATCGGTCGTGCTCGAAGCAGTATCGGTCATAAGAACGCAAATCGGCTGAGGAAGGAATTGGCGGGCGTTTTAGCAAGGCGCGGCGGATCGGGCAAAGGTTGATTTTTTTGGGGCTTGTTTCGCCTCCGGCAAAAGAGCCGGCTCACCACCACTCGTCACCCTCGGGCTTGACCCGAGGGTTCTTCATTTCGGCCTGCCCAATCACCGTAAAAAAGCGTAACGCCCTCGGGTCAAGCCCGAGGGTGACGATCGAGTGTGGGGAGGTATGGGAAGATGAAGCCTTTACCCGAAAAAGCCCAGCTTCACATCGAGTTCCCCCAACGGCTCGGCTTCCGCCAACGCAGCGCGGGCTTTCCTGCTGTCGCGGTCCATCGCCGCGATCAGTTCATCAAGGCCCGAGAACACTTCCTGCCCGCGGATATGGGCGACGAGCGCCACCGAGATCGTCTGGTTATAGATATCTTCGGAAAAATCGAACAGATGCGTTTCGAAGGGCGGGCGCTGGTTGTTGAACATGGGCTTGCCATAGGCAGCGACGCCGTCGAAGAGGCGGGTGCCGAGACGGGCGCGCACGGCATAGACGCCCTGGGCAAGTTGGAAGCCCTCGGGCGTCATGGTGTTGGCGGTCGGATACCCGAGTTCGCGCCCGCGCTGGTCGCCTTTGACCACGCAACCATCGAAGAACCAGTGATAGCCGAGCAACCGGTTGGCGGCGGTGACGGCGCCTTCGGACAGGGCCGCCCGGATGCGCGAGGAGGAAATCACCTCGTCGCTTTCATCCATCAGATCCAGGGTTTCAACGGCGAAACCCAATTCGTCGCCGGCGGCCTTGAGAAAGGCCGGCGTGCCGCGCCGCTGGCGGCCGAAATGGAAATCGGAGCCGACAATGACGCCGGTGACATCGAGAGCATCGACGAGGAAGCGGGAAACGAAATCCTCCGCCTCGATCTGCGAGAACGCCCTGTCGAAATGGAGAATGGCGATGCCATCGAGCCCCAGCGCCTCGGCAAGGCGCGCCTTGGCGTCGCCATCGGTCAGCCGGAACATGAAGGGATTTGGCGCGAAGACATCGCGCGGATGCGGCTCGAAGGTGAGCGCGATGGCCGGTACACCCGCCGCCCGAGCGCGCGCCTTGAGGGTCGCCAGCACCGATTGATGACCGCGATGGAAACCGTCGAAATTGCCGATGGCGACATAAGCGCCGCGCAGCGAGGGCGGAACGGCGTCGAGGTCGGAAAGACGGAGAAATTCGGTCACGGTGCTCATTGAAGGCGAATGAAGGGGCCGGGCGGAAACTGCAACGGGGGCGGAATGAATGCAAGCATGGCTTTGGGCGTTCAATGCCACGCCCTCGTGGTTTCGAGGGTCGCTTCGCTCCCGCCTCACCATGAGGGCTACTGGTAGGTCGGGGGTTGGACGTAAATCCAACAGTAGCCCTCATGGTGAGGTGCGAGTTCTTACGAGCCTCGAACCACGAGGGCGTGCTCCAACCTACCAGCTCAGCCGCGGCAGGAAGCCGGCCATATGCGCGCGGCTGGGCGCAACGAGGTCCACGATCGCCTGCGGGTCCGGCTTGCCGAAGGCATCGAGTTCGGCGGCGTGGATGGAGCCGGTGATGAACAGCAGATCGATCCCGAACTGGGCGGCGCCGGTGGCGTCGGTGCGCACGCTGTCGCCGATGGCGAGGACGCGCGACTTGTCGAGTGGGCGGCCCACGGCTTCTCCGGCCAGGCGGAAGGCTTCCTCATAGATGGGCTGATAGGGCTTGCCGGCCATCAGCACCATGCCGCCCATGGCGGCATAAAGATCACCGAGCGCGCCGCCGCAATAGATGATCTTGCTGCCATGTTCGACGACGCGATCGGGATTGGCGCAGATCATGGGCAGCTTGCGATCGAGCCAGAGCTGGGCGCGCTCGCGATACATTTCCGGGGTATCGTCATCGGTATCGAGGTCGGTGACGACGACGACTTCGGCCTCCTCGGCGCCGGTGCGATGCACATCGAGCCCTTCATAAAGGGCATCGTCCTCGGTGGCGGGACCCACATGATGGATGGGGCGGCCGCGATATTTGGCGATCATCGTGCGGGTGGCGTCGCCCGAGGAAACGATGGCGTCATAGGCTTCACGCACCACGCCAAGCTCGTCCAGCATGTCGATGATGGGGCCGGAAGGGCGCGGCGCATTGGTGATAAACACCACCTTGCCGCCCTGCTGGCGGTAACGCGTCAGCGCATCGACCGCGCTCGGGAAAGCGGCGACGCCGTTGTGAACGACGCCCCACACATCGCTCAGCACCGCATCATAGCGGTCGGCAAGATCGGAAAGGCCTGAAATAAGCGGCTGAGTCATGAACATATCCGGCAAGAGAGAGGTCCGGTATGACCAGCTTGACTGTCACGATCAAGCAGAAAGGGCCAGCAAGGCCTTATACTCCGGCGGCCTGCGGGGCCGCTTCGACCTGACGCGGACGGTCCACCATCAGATCGGTACGGATGGCGTCGGGCTTGCCGATATGCGGCCCCTGCACCAGTGTCACGCCGTCATCGAGCAGTTCGAGAATCTGGCCTTCATTGGCAATGCCGGTGACGAGCAGCGTAACGCCGGAGCGCGACAGAAAACTGGCAACGTCCGAGGCATGAAAATCGATCAGATCCTCGGGATTTTCGAGGAAGCGGACGACATCGACACGCACGGAGCGCACGCCGCGATCGAAGAGTTCGTTGACATCGACACGCAGATTGCGGACGCCTGAAAGCGAGAAGCTGGCGCCCTTTTTCGCGATCTGGTCGATGAGCGCGCGCCCTTCGATGGTGCTGAAACGCCAATCCATATCGGGAATGACAAAGGTGAGGCTGGCGGCCACGGCACGGTTGGAATCGAGCACGGCCAGCAGCTGTTCCGAGGCGATGACGTCGTTGAGCGTCGCCCGGCTCAGGGGCACGAAAATATTGGTGGGGTGACCGCTGCTGCGGGCGCGGCGGGCGATGGCAGCCGCCTCGGCCAGAGCCCCGGCCTCGATCTGGCGAATTTCCTCGTCGCCATCGGCGGTGGGCATGAACTCGCCGCGCGGCACGCGCTCGCCATCTTCCCGCTCCAGCAGCGGGACCAGATCATAGCCATGGGGGCGCCGCTGCGGCAGGGTGACGATGGGTTCGGCATAAAAGACCACCCGGTCATCCGCGAGCGCATCGCGCAATTCATCGAGCGGCACGACGGGCTCGGCAGGAGGCTCAACCACATCAGCTACCTCACGGCGAAGATCGCCGGTGGCGGGAACGCTCCCGGTGCGCTTTTCGATATCGGCGACAGCCTCGGCAACCTGGCGAATGACGGTGCCGAGCACGGAAATATCGGCTTCCGCACCTTCGAGGCGGTTATCGGCATTGATCTCGGCAATCGAATTGATGCGCTGACCGAGCACGGCGCCGGCCTGGGCGACCGTGCCGACAAGTTTCGACAATTCCTCGACGCCGCGCCCCAGGCGCGCTTCGGCGCGGCGGCGCAGCACATGCTCCACGACGAGAAGCCCGAGGCTCAACAGCACCAGCCCCAGAAGCACCGCTTCAATAATGCTGAAGGCAAGCAGCTGTTGGGCTGCAATCCCGATGGCGACCGCGACCAGCGCGACAAGAACGTAAATCAAAAACTGCACGGGGCGAACCTGCGATTGCTCAAATAAAGCCGAGATTCGGCCTTTTCCTAATAGCATCAGCAGCAAGTGGGCAAAAGCGCCGCGCGGTCACGACCGGTTCAATTCCGGCAGAAAACTGGCTTCAGGCGGTAAAAAGATTCCAGCCGCGCGAAAAATAGTGGCGGAAAAGCGGAAGCTCGGCAGCGCCCAAAGCGGTGGCGTCGATCCCCAGGGCCCCTGCCCCGATCGGTGGGCTTTCTTCACTTGGTTTGGGCAAAAGAGCGGTCTGGCGATGGATTTCCTCGATGAGCCGCGTCAGCACCGGACGCGGCAGAACACCGTCGACGATCACCTCATCGAGTTCGATCATGGCCTGTGTGCTGAGGATGGCCTGGGCCAGCGCGCTAGCGGCGTCTTCGATCCAGGCGCCGGCATGCGGCTCGAGCGCCATCCAGTCCCAGAGGTGAGGGCTACCCGCCGGAACGGCAACGCCGGCCTGATTCAGCCGGCGTTCGAAAGAGCGGAGCGAGGCAATGCGGTGGAGGAAGGCCGGTAGCCCGCATCGGTCGGTCACCAGCAGGGCGCCGAGATTGGCCGCCCGGCCGGTGGGGCCTTCCCACAGGCCCTCATTGGTCACGATGCCGGCGCCGACAAACGCGCCGATCTGGAAATAGGCAAAATTGGCCGGACGTGGCGTGACATGCGCTGCGATTTCAGCCCAACAGGCCGCGTTGCCATCATTGAACCAGGTGGTCGAGAGCCCGGTGTCGTCCTGAATCTGCTTCGCAATATCGATACATAACCAAGCATGCCGTTGCTCGGCCGTGCCACCCAGCCCTTCGATCGAAGCCGCAATCGTGGTGGGCGAAGCGACACCAAGACCCAGCAGGCGCGAACGGTGCTCCGGCGGCAGAATGGCGACGAGCTTTTTGACCTCGCGCGCGATGACGGGGAAAACATGCGCAGCGACGGGATAATCGTAATCCTCGCGGTAGCGGGTCAGCACGGTGCCGACAAGATCGATCAGCACCAGTTCGAGGTGACGCCAGCCGAGTTCGACGCCAATGGAGAAGGCGCCCCGCCGATTGAGAAAGAGCGGTGTAGCCGGCTGCCCGCGCCGGCCGCGCAGCACCTGGCCACGGGTGATCAGCCCGCGCGCTTCGAGATCGGTCAGAATGCGCGATGTGGTCTGCGGCCCCAAGCCCGACAAGCGGGCGAGATCGGCATTGGACGCGCCGGGATTGGTGGTGATCAGGGTGAGGACCGCCCGCTCATTGGCGATGCGCACGCCGGCCTGCGCCACGCCCCGCACCGGCGGCTCTGAATAATCGCTTGGGGTATCCTGATCCATGGCGCGAAATAAAACGAAAGTTTGAGACGGCGATCAAGCACCTAAGCTGAGGATATTTCACAATCGTAACAGCGATCTGCGGTATTTTCCGGGAACGTGCGGGGATCGGCGTTGCAAATGGCACCACATTTGAACGGATTATTTACCCTAGTTGGTAACAATTGGCCCAAGAGCACGAAGCGTTACGCACCGGACGGCCTTCCGGTTTGCGGCCTCGTGACGAGAACAGAAACGCAAGGATCAGGCCAAGAATGTCGATGCAATCGGAACACGAAGGCGAGCCGAACGGAAGCCTTCTGCTGGTCGACCGGGACGTATCGAGCGCTGCCGTAGTGGCGGAAGGCTTATCGCAAAGCCTTGTTTGCAAACCAAAAATCACTTCGGTTACCGGCGGACGGCAGGCGGTCGAGGCGCTACGCGAATCAGGCTTCGATATCATTCTCGTCGATCTCGCCAGCCTTGCCGATCTCGGCGAGCGCAGCGACGAAGCCGTGACGCGCCTCGTGCGACTGGCGGAAGGCGCATTGGTTATCGCGCTTTCCGATGGCGCTTCGGTTTCGGCCGCGGTGGGCGCCATGCGGGCGGGCGCTCACGATTACGTGGTCAAGCCGGTCAACGGTCCGGCCATCGCCTCGCGCATCGGTGAACTCGCCCAACGCCACGGCAAGCTGAGGGGCCTCAATGTCGAGCCGGTCTCCGGCAGCGGCATGGCCGATTTCGCCGGCTTTGTCGGCGCATCGAGCGCCATGCAATTCGTCTATGAACAGATTGCCCGTATCGCTGCCTCTTCGGCGCCGGTGTTCATCACCGGGGAAAGCGGCACCGGCAAGGATGTGTGCGCCGAAGCGCTGCATGCGCAAGGCCCGCGGGCCGGCAAGCCGATGGTTGCGATCAATTGCGCCGCCATTCCCCGCGACCTGATGGAAAGCGAGCTGTTCGGCGTTGCCCGCGGCGCCTTTACCGGCGCCCATGAGGATCGCAAGGGCGCGGCCGAACGCGCCGATGGCGGCACGCTGTTCCTCGATGAAATCGGCGAGATGGACCTGTCGCTGCAATCGAAGCTTTTGCGCTTCCTGCAGACGGGCATGCTGAACCGGGTGGGCGAAGCGGGTGTCAGGCAGGTCGATGTCCGCGTCATCTGCGCCACCAATCGCAACCCAATGCAGCTTATCGGCGAGAAGAAGTTCCGCGAGGACCTGTTCTATCGCCTTCATGTGCTGCCAATCCATCTGCCGCCGCTGCGCCAGCGTTCGAGCGACATCATGGTGTTGGCGCGGCATTTCCTCGAACGTTACGCCCGCGAAGAGCACAAGAGCTTCACCGGTTTTTCGGGCGAGGTCGCAACTATTCTGAGCGCCGGCGAGTGGCCGGGTAATGTGCGCCAGTTGCAGAACCTCGTGCGCCGGCTGGTGGTGATGTGCGATGGCGGCGAAATCACGCTCGAAATGTTGAGGGCCGCCGATATCGAATCGCGCGGCATGGAGCATAGCGCCCAGCCGCAAACACCGCGCAGCCGCAAGGCGGCCATCCAGCCGATGTGGCGGCAGGAGCAGCGCATCATCGAGGACGCGATCGCCACCTTTGGCGGCAATGTATCGATGGCGGCCGCGGCGCTGGAAATCAGCCCCTCGACAATCTACCGCAAGCGCCAGAGCTGGGCGGAGATGGACGCGCAGCAAGGCGCAGCATAGACGCTAACACCGCTCGTCACCCTCGGGTGAAGACGTCCACGCGGAACGACCTGATAGATCGAATTAGAAATCGCCGGCGTCGAAGGAATAGCTGATGCCGGCCAGGACGTGGTGGCTGGTGAAGTTGGTGGAGAAGGTACCACCGCCGTTCAACTGGGCCTCGTTGATGGCGTAGCTGAGCTTGTATTCGCCGAAGACGCGCCAGTTGTCGGCGAATTCGTAGCTGAGGCCGGCAATGGCCTGGAAGGCCGGTCCCGTCACCTGATATTCGAAGGTTTCCGTCGCCCCGACCACGGTCGAGGGCTTGGTGGTCACTTCGACATGCGGGATGCTCAAGCCGGCGCCGAGGCCGCCATAGGCGCGCAAGCCATTGTCGAAATCCTGCTTGTAGAAGACATTGGCGGTCAGCAGGTTGAGCCCATCGGTGAATTCGAGGCGGCTATAGCTGTCGCCGGCATTGAGTTCATCGAGATCGGCATAGGCCTTGGCATGGGTATAATCGAGACCGAAGCCCCAATTGGCGATGCTTTCGGGCCAATAAGTCAGGCGCGCGCCGTAATAGACCGGGCCTTCGAAGGAAAGCCCTTTCCATTTGAAATAGCCGCCCTGAACATCCGTGCCGTTGCTCAGCTCGCCATAGGTATGGCTGCTTTCATTCATGCCGCCATAGACGCCGACTTCGAGCTCTCCGGCCTGAATTGCTGAGGCGGAAGTGGCCACAACCAGACCAGCGGCAAAAAATCTCAAAAACATTGCAGTACTAAAGCCCCAATCGCCAGCAAAATGGGTATCTCGGTCATCCGAGTCAATGCAGCAATTCCGGAATCGCCGGTTTTGCTTAAAACGGCCTCACAATGTGCCGGCGGCACGCGCCTTGGCCCTGTCGAGCCCGAGCCTGTGCTCGCGCAGGATCACGGCGATGCCCGAGGCAATGACGATGGCGGCGCCGATCAGCATGGCGATGGTGGGCACTTCGCCGAAAGCGAAATAGCCGATGACGAGGCCCAGGAGGAGCGAGCCATATTCGAACGGCGCCACGACCGAAGGATTGGCGTGGCGATAGCTTGACGTCAGCAGGATCTGCCCGATGCCGCCGGCAAACCCGCCCAGCACGAGATAGAGCGCCTGCAAAGGCGTCGGCCAGACCCAGCCGAAGGGCACGCTGAGGAGCGCGATCACGCTCGAACTCAGGGAGAAATAGAAGACGATGGTTTCGGTCCGCTCGGTCTGGGTGAGCTTGCGCACCTGAAGCATGGCGAAGGCGGAAAAGACCGCAGCCAGGAGGGCCGAAAGCGCGCCGGTCGCCATACCGGCATCGACATTCGAGCTTTCCGAAAAGATCGTCAGCCGCGGCCACAGCATGATGGCGACGCCGACAAGCCCGACCAGCACTGCCGACCAGCGATAGATATGCACCCGCTCACGCAGCAGCACGGCGCTGAGCATGACGATGATGAGCGGGGAGGCATAGCCGATGGCGATGGACTCGGGCAAAGGCAGCTTGGTGAGCCCATAAAAACCGAGAGCCATGGAACCGACGCCGACCAGGCCGCGCACGATATGGCCCCAGAAATTGCTGGTCTTGACGCCCTCGATGATCTGGCCGCGGAAGGCCAGAAAGATGGCGATGGGAAAGATCGCAAAGAAGGAGCGGTAGAAAACCAACTGCCCTGCCGGCACACCCTCGGCAGCCTTGAGCAGGGAGGACATCACCACGAAGGCGAAAACCGAAACGATCTTGAAGCCGATGCCGACCAGCGTCTGGTCGACAACGGAGGCCGCAGCGGCGGTCTGATCGGAAGAAACGGACAAGGGAGCCTCGGGGAGGCCGGCGGGAACCCGGCGCGGACAAACTCTAGCCGCTTACTCCCCGAAACTTCAAGAGCGCCGGGCTATTTACCCGTCGATTTGGCCAGTTTGTCGCGGGCATGGCTCGCAGTGGCGAAGGCCTTGTGTTCTGGGCCGGTGGCCGTACCCGTCTTGACCACATTGCCGGCCGCATCGTGGATTTCCCAGAGCCAGTTGGAATTGGGACCGCTGCCGCCCTTGAGACGGAGGCGAACCTGAAGATCGTGCGTTTCTTTTGTCATGCGTCCCTTATGCCTTAAAGCCACAGGCGCCGAAAGGTGTCAGACTTCGGAGCGGCGATATTCGATCCTGTCGCCCCAGAAGGCGAGATAGCCGCGAATGGGTTCGACCAGCGGACAGGGATCGGGATAATACCAGGCGGCGTCTTCGGCCGTGGCGGTCAGGGTCTTAAGCGTATAATAGGACGCTTCGCCCTTATAGGGGCACACCGTATGCGTATCGGAGGCCTCGAGCACATCGGGGCGCACATCGTCGCGCGGCAGGTAGATGCGCAGTGGCGCGCCGGGCTCGTCGAGTTCGAGCGCATTGAGGGAGCTTGCGATCTCCGCATCGTCGAAGAGCACATGAACGCGGCCCCTGGCGGGCCTGATCCTGATATCCTTATCGAGACATTGCCGGGTCATATATACCTGCCAAAATAAAGGTTGGTTGCAGCAGGGTCCAACGCGCGAGCATGTGAAACAGTTCACGAATGGCCTCACGCGACCTTGACTTATCCGCCCCCCGCTTCTTATATCCCGAGCACCCTGTTAGCACTCTCCTTGCGCGAGTGCTAACAGGCCCGAAATTGCATTCGAAACAATGCCAACAGGAGCAGAAATGAGCTTCCGTCCCCTGCACGACCGTGTGGTCGTCCGTCGTCTCGACAGCGAAGAAAAGACCAAAGGCGGGATCATCATCCCCGATACCGCCAAGGAAAAGCCCTCCGAAGGCGTGATCGTCTCCGTCGGCCCCGGCGCCCGTGACGACAGCGGCAAAGTGACCGCTCTCGACGTCAAGGCCGGCGACCGCGTGCTGTTCGGCAAGTGGAGCGGCACCGAGGTCAAGGTCGATGGCGAAGACCTGCTGATCATGAAGGAAAGCGACATCATGGGCGTGATCGAGGCCTAAAACCTCTCCCGCCCCTGCCGATTTCAACTCATTTCAAGGAGCGCCTCACATGGCCGCCAAAGAAGTAAAGTTCTCCACCGACGCCCGCGAACGCATGCTGCGCGGCGTCAACGTCCTCGCCAATGCGGTGAAGGTCACCCTCGGCCCCAAGGGCCGCAACGTCGTCATCGAAAAGTCCTTCGGCGCCCCGCGCATCACCAAGGACGGCGTGACCGTCGCCAAGGAAATCGAACTCGAAGACAAGTACGAGAACCTCGGCGCGCAGCTGCTGCGTTCGGTCGCTTCCAAGACCAACGACATCGCCGGTGACGGCACCACCACCGCGACCGTTCTCGGCCAGGCCATCGTCGTCGAAGGCGTCAAGGCCGTCGCCGCCGGCTTCAACCCGATGGACCTGAAGCGCGGTATCGACCTCGCCGTCGAAGAAGTCGTCGGCACGCTGAAGTCGAAGGCCGCCAAGATCCAGAATTCCTCGGAAGTCGCTCAGGTCGGCACCATCTCGGCCAATGGCGAAAAGGAAATCGGCGACATGATCGCCGAGGCCATGCAGAAGGTCGGCAATGAGGGTGTCATCACCGTCGAGGAAGCCAAGACCGCCGAGACCGAACTCGACGTCGTCGAAGGCATGCAGTTCGACCGCGGCTACCTATCGCCCTATTTCGTCACCAATGCCGAGAAGATGACCGCCGTCCTTGAGGACCCCGTCATCCTGCTGCACGAAAAGAAGCTCTCGAACCTGCAGGCCATCCTGCCGATTCTCGAATCGGTCGTGCAGTCCCAGCGTCCGCTGCTGATCATTGCCGAAGACATCGAAGGCGAAGCTCTCGCCACCCTCGTCGTCAACCGTCTGCGCGGCGGCCTCAAGGTTGCTGCCGTCAAGGCTCCGGGCTTCGGCGATCGCCGCAAGGCCATGCTTGAAGACATCGCCATCCTGACCGGCGGCCAGGTGATCTCGGAAGATCTCGGCATCAAGCTCGAGAACGTGACCATCGACATGCTCGGTACTGCCAAGCGCGTCGAAATCACCAAGGAAAACACCACCATCGTCGATGGCGCCGGTGCCCAGGAAGACATTCAGGGCCGCGTTGGCCAGATCAAGGCGCAGATCGAGGAAACCACCTCGGACTACGACAAGGAAAAGCTGCAGGAACGTCTGGCCAAGCTCGCCGGCGGTGTTGCCGTGATCCGCGTCGGCGGCTCGACCGAAGTCGAAGTGAAGGAGCGCAAGGACCGCGTCGACGACGCCCTGAACGCCACCCGCGCTGCCGTTGAAGAAGGTATCGTGCCCGGCGGCGGCGTTGCCCTGCTGCGCGCTTCGAACGCTATCACCGTCAAGGGCGCCAATGCCGATCAGGATGCCGGTATCGCCATCGTGCGCCGCGCCCTGCAGGAACCGGTTCGCCAGATCTCCAACAATGCCGGCGCCGAAGGCTCGGTCGTGGTTGGCAAGATTCTCGAGAACAACGCCGACTCGTTCGGTTACAATGCCGCTACCGGCGAATATGGCGATCTCGTCGCTCTCGGCGTCATCGACCCGGTGAAGGTTGTGCGTACGGCTCTGCAGGACGCCGCTTCGGTCGCCTCGCTGCTCATCACCACCGAGGCGCTCATTGCCGAGCTGCCGAAGGAAGCTGCCCCGGCTATGCCGGGCGGCGGCGGCATGGGTGGCATGGGCGGCATGGACTTCTAAGAAGTCCGGCAGCTCTGCGAAACCGGACCCGTCCAGGGTCACGAACGGAAGGCGGCTCCTTTGGGGCCGCCTTTTCGTTTGGAGCGTTGCGCTCTGTAATGTGAATTACGTCTTTACGAGGCAAATTGACTCTCGAGGCGGCGGAGAGTCATCCTCGCGAAATACTGGCCTGGGGGATATTGCCATGTTGCGGAACTGGCTTCTGCCCGGATTATCCGGGGTTTTCATCTCGCTTTTGCTTCTGCATCCGGCTTTGGGACAGGCCGAGAAGGTCAAGGGCAAGCCACCCGCGACAACCACCGAAACGGCAAAGCCGACACCGCAGGACAGCGAGCGGGAGGCTCAATTGTTGCTGATGGAAGGCAACGCAGCCTTCGACAGGCAGGACTATGGCATCGCCTTCGAAAAATATACGGCGGCAGCCGATCTGGGCGATGTGGAGGCCATCAATATGATCGGCGTCATGTACAGTACTGGGCGTTTCGTCGATCAGGATGTGGAAGAGGCACTGATATGGTACCGAAAAGCCGCCGACGCCGGCTTCGGGACCGCCATGTTCAATATCGGGGCCATATATGCGCAAAGCGAAAGCCTGGGGCGGGATCCGAGCGAAGCCGTCGCCTGGTATCGCAAAAGCGCCGAGGCCGGCGCAGGACTCGGCATGATGTTCCTGGGTGACAGCTATTTTACGGGCACCGGGGTGGATCAGGACCAGGCCGAAGCTGTGGCGTGGTATCAGCGGGCCGCGGATGCTGGCCTGGTCGATGCCTATTGGCGGCTGGCGCTGCGCTATGTCTATGGCCAGGGCGTGGGTAAAGACAGCAACCACGCCGCCGAACTCGCCTATGAAGCACTTGTATCCGGTGTGGAAGAAGCGCGGGACAACCTTGTCGATGCCCGCAGCGCCGATCTCTCCATCAATTTCCTCAAGCGCGTCCAGCAATTGCTGGCGGAGGACGGCTTTTACGAGGGCAGCATCGATGGCAGTTTTGGGCCGCAGACTCGCGAGGCCATAGAACGCGCCTTCAACTCCGATACGGAGGCGCTCGGAGCCCTTTTCGGCGGCTGAAGTCGAGTGCGATTGGTGGGCCTAACCCTTTAGTCCGCATGGAAGAGCGCGCGCTCGGCTTTGCCATGACGATGACGCTCTCGTGATGGTTGTCACTCCCTGCCCGATCCGCTAGGAACGGGCCGACCTTCCAGGACGTTCACATGACCGAAAAGACCAAGCTCATCGCCCCGCGCCTGCCGCGTGGTTTCGAGGATCGCACGGCAGGCGAAATCGCCGCTGTCGGCGCCATGATCGACACGATCAAGGCGGTCTATGAGCGCTATGGCTTCGACCCGGTCGAAACGCCGCTGTTCGAATACACCGAAACCCTCGGCAAGTTCCTGCCCGATACCGACCGGCCCAATGCCGGCGTCTTTTCGCTGCAGGACGATGACGAGCAGTGGATGAGCCTGCGCTATGACCTGACGGCGCCGCTCGCCCGCTATTTCGCCGAGAATTTCGAGACCCTGCCCAAGCCCTACCGCTCCTATCGGCAGGGCTATGTATTCCGCAACGAAAAGCCCGGTCCCGGCCGCTTCCGCCAGTTCATGCAGTTCGATGCCGACACGGTCGGTGCGCCCGGCCCCGAGGCCGATGCGGAAATGTGCATGATGATGGCCGATGTGATGGATGCGCTCGGCCTTGCCGGCCAATATGTCGTGCGCGTCAACAACCGCAAGGTGCTGGATGGCGTGTTGGCGACGGCCGGCGTGACCTCCGACGAACAGAAACTCACCGTGCTGCGCGCCATCGACAAGCTCGACAAGTTCGGCGCGGAAGGGGTCAAGCTTCTCCTCGGCGCGGGGCGCAAGGACGAAAGCGGGGACTTCACCAAGGGCGCCGGCCTCACCGCAGCGCAGATCGAGCCGATCCTCGCCTATGTCGATAGCGGCATCCCCGCCGAAGGCGTCGAAAAAGGCAGCAATGCCCATGTGGTCAGCACCATCAACACGCTGGCCGGCCTTATCGGCGGTTCGGAAACCGGGCTTGAGGGCGTACAGGAACTGGCCTCGATTTTCGGCCTTGTCAGCGCCGCCGGATTTGGCGGCCGCGTCATCCTCGATCCTTCGGTCGTGCGGGGCCTTGAATATTATACCGGTCCGGTCTTCGAGATCGAACTGACCTTCAAGGTCCAGAACGAAAAGGGCCAGGACGTCGTGTTCGGTTCGGTCGGCGGCGGCGGCCGCTATGACGGGCTGGTGTCGCGGTTCCGCCGCGAGCCGGTGCCGGCTACCGGCTTTTCCATCGGCGTGTCGCGCCTCGCCAATGCGCTGAAGCTCACCGGCAATCTCGGTGCTACCGAACCGGCGGGCCCGGTCGTGGTGCTGGTGATGGACAAGGACCAGACCGCCGGCTACCAGGCCATGGTCGCCGAGTTGCGCAAGGCCGGCATCCGCGCCGAAATGTTCCTCGGCTCGACCAAGAACTTCGGCAAGCAGCTCGCCTATGCCGACAAGCGCAATGCCCCGGCCGTCATCATCGAAGGCAGTCAGGAGCGCGAACAGGGTATCGTGCAGATCAAGGACCTGATCGCCGGCAAGCTCGCCGCCGCCGCCATCACCGACAATGCCGAATGGAAGGCTGCGCGGCCCGGCCAGTTCGACGTGCCGCGCGGCGAAATAGTGGCCGCGATCCAGAAATTGCTGAGCGAGCAATGATGCACTCCGCCCAGCGCCGCGCCAATCTCGAAGCTCTGGTGGAAGCGCAGGGTGCAACCCGCGCCACGCCGCCATTGCTGCTGCCGGCCGGGCCCTATTTCGACCTTGCCGGCGAGGAATTCGGCCGTCGCCTGCTGCTGACGACGGACGGTAATGGCATTGAATATTGCCTGCGGCCCGACTTCACCCTGCCGATCGTCACCGCCTATATCGCCAATGGTGTCGGCGAGCCGGCTGCCTTTTCCTATCTCGGCCCGATCTTCCGGCAGCGCGAAGCGGGGCCTGCCGAATTCGATCAGGCCGGCATCGAGCTGCTGGCACAGCCTGATGGCGACGTGGCGCTCGATCAGGTGCTGACTTTCGCGCGCGCCGCGCTCGATCTGTTCGGCGTGCGTCCGAAAGTACGGCTGGGCGGTGTCGGATTGTTCGAAGCGCTGCTGGTTCAGGCCGACATGCCCGATCCGTGGCGTCCGCGTATCCGGCATCGTTTCGGCCATGTCGAGGCGCTCGAACGCCTGCTCGGGCGGCTTGAAGCCGCGCCGGACATGTCGCGCTCGCAGCAGCCGGCCCGGGAAGACCTCGTTGCCGATATCACCGAGCAGATGGTTGCCGCCGGCCTCAGTCTTTCCAATGGGCGCACGCCCGAGGAAATCGCCGACCGCTATCTCGAGCAGCAGGCGCTCGACGCCGCGCATGTGCCGGCGACGACGCTGAAGCTGTTGCGGGACTATCTCGCCATTTCCGGCCCGGTGCTGGAAGCGCTCGCACGCGTGGAAGACCTTGCCAAAACCCATGGATTGATGCTGGGTGCGCCCATCCGCGCCATCAGGCGGCATCTCAACCAGCTCGGCGAAGCCGAGGTGACGTTCGACGCCGCCTTCTCGCCGCGCCTCGATTATTACACCGGCATCGTCTTCGAAATGACCGGCATGAGCGGGGCGGTGCTGGCTTCGGGCGGGCAATATGATCGTCTGCTGGAAAGGCTCGGCGCCACGGCGCCGATCGCGGCTTCCGGCTGCTCGGTCTGGGTGGACCGGCTCGAAAACGAGGTAGCCCGATGAGCGGCCTGACCCTCGCCGTACCCTCCAAGGGCCGGCTCGAAGAACTGACGCGCGACTGGTTTGCCGCCAATGGCATGACCATCACCCGCCCCGGCGGCTCCCGCTCCTATCTCGGCGCCATTGAAGGGTTGCCGGAGGTCACGGTGCGGTTCTTTCCCGCCGGCGAGATCGCGCGCGAACTCATTCGCGGCACCATCGATTTCGGCGTCACCGGGCGCGACCTCATCTACGAAACCAGCGAAACCGGGCCGCAGGCCGTGTCCTTCGCCAGGTCGCTTAATTTCGGCAGTGCCGATGTGGTGGTGGCCGTGCCCGATGCGTGGATCGACGTCACGCATATGCACGACCTTGCCGATGTCGCCTCGGATTTCCGCACCCGCCATGGTCGCTGGCTGCGCATCGCCACCAAATATATCACCATTACCCGCCAGCATTTCGCCGAGGCCGGTATCGCCGAATACCGCATCATCGAAAGCCTCGGGGCAACCGAGGCCGCCCCTGCTTCCGGGGTTGCCGATATCGTCGTCGACATCACCACCACCGGCTCGACCCTCGCCGCCAATGCCTTGCGCGTGCTGCAGGATGGGGTGCTGCTCAAAAGCCAGGCCTGTCTGATCGTCTCGCGTATGGCCGATTGGTCGGACGAGCGCCGTGCCCTGATGCAATCGGTCCTCAACCGCCTCGGCGCCGAGATCGCATTTTAAGCAGCTTGCGCAGCCTCTCCTTCCCCGGCCTCGATGAGGCAAACACGCTGACGGACCTGACCTTCCGATGCTCGATCCTCTCATTCTTCTCGCTCTCGCCCTAGTCGGCATGCTCGCCGGCTTCGTCGACGCCATAGCCGGGGGTGGCGGCATGATCGCGTTGCCGGCGCTGCTCTCCGCCGGGCTGCCGCCGGTCGCGGCGCTCGCCACCAACAAGATGCAATCGGTCTGCGGTACAGCCATGGCGACGCTGACCTATTGGCACCGTGGCTTCGCTTCGATCAGAATGCTGCTGCCGGCCATTCTTCTCACCTTTGCCGGCAGCCTGATCGGCGCGTTGACCGTCAAGCAGGTCGATATCTCCCTGCTCAATATCGCCGTGCCGGTCGCGCTGATCGCCATCGCACTCTATTTCATGTTTGCCCCGCACCTGTCCGACGCCGACAGGACGGCGCGCCTTCCCTTCGCCATCTGGGTGCCGGTGATGGGTTTCATCATCGGCTTCTACGACGGCATTTTCGGCCCGGGTACCGGCTCATTCTTCACCGTGGGCTTCGTCACGCTGTTCGGCTTCGGTCTCATTCGCGCTTCCGGCAATACCAAAGTGCTCAATCTCACCTCGAACCTGGCGGCGCTGGCGATCTTCATCCCCTCCGGCGACGTGGTGTGGCCGGCGGCGATTGCCATGGCGATCGGTCAGCTTGTCGGCGGCTATATCGGCGCACGAACCGGCATCCGATTCGGCGCCAGGGTCATCCGGCCTCTGGTGGTGGTAGTGTCGATCGCCATGGCATTGAAGCTGTTGTTCTTCCCATAGAAAAAGGGAAGGCGCCGAAGCGCCCTCCCCTCACAGCGGCGGATGCCGAAACGGCTTGCCGCTCACCCGATGCACGGGAATGTCCATCCAGTAAATGGGCTCTCGGGCCGGTCCGAGCCCGACATCCGAGCGCAGATTATCCGGCAGGTTCGGAGGGAGCCGTGGACGGCTCCACCAGGCGCGAACCGCCTCGACGAGCACGGGCATCAGCCCGCGCTGCTGCACGGCATCGGCGATGGAGAATTCAAGGCGCAGCACGACGCTACGCTGATCGAGCGTATGGGACATGATCATTTCCGGCGCGCGCAAAGGCGGGCCGGCCTTATGTTGAGCGTTGGAGAAACGGAGCGGAATCGCTGGGCAATCGCCCGAATTCAACCCGTCATGGCTTGGTGGTTTGAAGTGTCCGCGGCAGGAAGCCGAAGGTTACGAAGAAAAGCCGATCAGCTTCGATGGTTCTTCGCGGTACGCCGAGCGAGATAGCGATCAAACATGCGAATAGTCATTGATGCCCTCCTTATGCTGGCGTTGTTGGACAGCGGATTTGTAGCTCACGAAGCCGTGTAGTGCCAAGCGATTCGATGACAGAATGTCGCGGCAGCGCGTCTCAAGTTGCCGATCTGCAACAGCTCAGCCTGGCCGCTCCAGAAGATCGCGTTCGGCTTCGACCTCGGCGCGGCAGAAGCAACCCTCGACATGGTCGTTGACGAGACCCATGGCCTGCATGAAGGCATAGCATGTGGTCGGCCCGACAAATTTGAAACCGCGTTTTCTTAGGTCTTTGGAGAGGCGTTGCGATGCTTCCGTCTGTGCCAAAGCGCGCAGGCTCTCCCAGGAGAGATCGTCGGGGCGGTGTTCTGGCTTGGTTTCGAAGCCCCAGAAGTAAGCGGCGAGCGAGCCGAACTCTTTTTGCAGTTCAAGGGCGCGGCGGGCATTGTTGATGGTCGCTTCGATCTTGCCGCGATGGCGGATGATGCCGGGATCGGCAAGCAGCCGCTCGACATCGCCTTCGTTCATCGAAGCGACCCTGGCGATGTCGAAGCCATGGAAGACCGCGCGGAAACGCTCCCGCTTGCGCAGAATGGTGATCCACGACAGGCCCGACTGAAAGCCTTCGAGGCAGATCTTCTCGAACAAGCGCGTATCGGCGGTGACGGGACGGCCCCATTCCCGATCATGATAATGGCGGTAGAGCGCATCGCTCCCGGCCCAGGGGCAGCGGACCAGACCGTCTTCGCTATCGCTCGCAAACGCCATAACCGATGCTCCTTCTCGCGTCGGGGCAGGATTAGAGATTCGATACGAAGATGGGAATCCGAATTTCGCGCCCGGGCAAGGCGAAATTGATTGCGCCGTGGTTGTGCTTTTCTAAGGATTGTCAGGCAATCTATGAGCATTCCGAGGCCTTTGGCCTCAGCCTTCATGGTAAGCGTCATGCCCCGGTTGCCCGATCTTCTCCGCCAGTTTCGCGACGACCAGCGTGGCGCCTTCGCCATCATGTTCGGCGTCATCGCCGTGGTGCTCATCGCCATGGGCGGGGCGGTGGTCGATTATGTGTCGCTCGAACAGGCCCGTAACCGTGCCCAGATCGCCCTCGATGCCGCGGCCCTTGCCCTGCAGCACCGCATTTTCGAAGAGCCGGTCAATACAGCCAGCATTCAGGCGCAGGCACAGGCGCTGCTGACCCAGCGCATGAGCGAAGGGCGCGGGCAGGCGGTGATCGAGAACACGCTGGTCGATGTGGCCAATGGCTCGCTGCAATTCCGCGCCCATATGAACATCTCCACCATTTTCGTAAGCCTTGTCGGCGTTGAGGAAATGGGCGCGGCAGTGGTGTCCGAAGCGACGCGGAAACAGTCGGCGCTGGAAGTGGTGATGGTGCTCGACAATTCCGGCTCGATGGACCAGCAGAACCGCATCACCTATCTGCGCGCCGCAGCCAACTGTGCCGCCAATACGCTGTTCTATACCGATGTCGTGGACAGCCAAATCGTTAACAATATCTCGCGAAGCTGCGAACCCGCGCCAGGTGCGGAAACCGTCAAGGACGTCAAGGTCGGCATCGTCCCCTTCACCATGACGGTCAATGTCGGCACCAATAACAGGAACGCCGCCTGGATCGATCAGGACGGTCTCTCCTCGGTCGCTGCCAATAATTTCGACGACGACCAGAACGAGGATACGCCGTTCAGGGGACCGGTAAACCGGCTGGCGCTGTTCGATGGCCTCAGGAACGAAGACTGGCGCGGCTGCGTCGAAACGCGGCCGCATAAATCGACCGGGCCCGACAGCAATCTCTATCTCGACACCGACGATACGCCACCGACGCGCTCGGATGCCGATACGCTGTTCGTGCCGTTCTTTTCCCCCGACCTGCCGGATAAATGGGGCGGGCAGGACTATGCCAATGACTTTCCGCTGGCCTGCACCCGGGCGGGAACCTGCACGCGCACGGCGCGCTATAATCAGTGCGACAGAAATTACGAAAAATGCGACGATGACAGCAGCCCGTGGACCGTTGAGGGGACCGGGGGCAGTTGCAGCTGCACGGACAGGACTCTCCAGGCATCTGCCTGGACGACGACCACCAACGATGGAAGAGGCAGATGGCGGCAGGAAAGCTGCACCCCCTATAATCCGGCCCTCAGCTCGCTCGAACTGCATGAACAGCTGTGCAAATATGATGGTGCATCGGTCAAGACGTCCTTCTCCGAAGGCCCGAATGCCGATTGCACGGAGATCGCCATCCAGCCGCTGACCGACGATCCGGAAACCGTCACCGACACCATCGCCGACATGAAGCCGCTTGGCGGGACCAATATCCATGAGGGCGCCGCCTGGGGCTTTCGCGTCCTGTCCCCGACCGAGCCCTTTGTCGAGGGCGTCGATTATGACGTGGCCAATAACAGCAAGGTCATGATCCTCATGACCGATGGCGAAAACACCGCCTACGATCTCGATGGCTATGCGGATGCCCGTGTCCGCCCGCTCAACGGCTCCTCGCTTTATTCGGCCTATGGCTGGCCGCGCAACCGGCGGCTGGGCAATATGTCGAGCTCCAATGAAGATCTGGTCAAGGAGATGAACGCCCGCACCCTCCAGACCTGCGCCAACGCCAAGGCCGAGGGGATCACCATCTACACGATCGGCCTCGCCACCGACAAGGTGACCCAGAGCACGCCCCAGACGGTACGGCGCATGCTGACCGATTGCGCCTCAACTTCGGGCAACGCCTATTTTCCGGCGAATCCGTCCGAACTGAAGGATGTGTTCAAATCCATCGCCGACGATCTCGCGGCGCTGCGCCTGGCTCTTTGAGCATTGGCCTTATTGCGGCACCAGTTCGATATGAAGGCGGGAGCCGGTGGCATCGGCATAGCGCTTCAGCGTCGATAGCGAGGGCGACACGCCACCACCTTCCAGACGGGCGATAGCCGATTGGGTGGTTCCGATACGCCTTGCAAGCTCCGCCTGAGACAGTTTGGCCTTGGTGCGGGCCGAGACTAAAGCTTCGATCAGCGCGAATTCGGCATCAGCCTTCTCGTACTCGGCCTTGAATTCGGGATTATCCATCAGGCGTTTCTTGAGGTCGGCAATCTTTGTCATGGTGTCACCTGCTTCATCCGTTCACGGGCAATATCCAGAGCATTGCGCGGCGTTTTCCGGGACTTCTTGATGAAGACGTGGAGAATGACCACGCGGCGCCCCGCCATCGTCACATATAGGCCTCGCGCGATGCCCTCTGTCGCTTTAGCGCGCAGTTCCCATATCTTGCCCTCGACGTGCTTGACGTGCGGCTCGCGCAATTGCTCCAGCCCCACCCGCTCGACCATCTCCATGAGACGAAGCAGCCGGGCCTGCAAGGCGGGCGGTAATGCCTCGATTTCAGCATCAACGATATCGAGGGTTTCTACCGTCCATCTCATAAGGGCTATATAGCGCATATGCTATATTTGTCAACGAAAATGGAATGTGCTCGCTCGCCTAGGCGCCGATCAGCGCCAAGCCCGGAAAATTGAAACCGCTGGCGATTTTCAATGGGGAAATGGTACCGCCTCTCCGGATTGAACGGAGGACCTCTAGATCCACAATCTAGCGCTCTAACCAACTGAGCTAAGGCGGCATGGATTTGTTACGGCGGCGCTGGGCGTCCGGCCGAAAGCGGGCGGAACATAGGGCGAGATCGTCCGGATGACAAGACCGATTTTGCTGGCCTGTGGATGGCGCAACGGATCGCGCGCCCGTGACGATTTGTAAGGTTTTTATGATTAACCATGTTTGCCGCGGCCAGCCATGACCGGTTCCGCCACTATGGACCGGGGCGCGGGGGCATTATATTGAGAGAGACTTAATCTCATTCGAGCGTTTTGTGCCAATCTGGGACGGAACGGGACGGCGTGGCCCAGGGCGGGTTTTGTATTGCATGGATGCTGACTGGATCACATCGCCGAATGCGCGCCGCGTGCTGCAGCATGAGGACGATCCGCGACCGGCATGGCTATGGTCGCAGGATGGCGAAACGCTGATCTGGCACAATCAGGCGGCAACGCTGTTCATGGCCAAGATCAAGAAGCACGGATTGAAGCGCCCTGCCCTGGCGGCGCCGATCAAGGGCCAGATCGCCCGCACCATCCGGCTCGGCTCCTTCGGTCGCACCAGCCTGTCGCGCATGCGTTTCCTGATCGGGGAAAAACCCGCCTCGACGACATGCGCCTGCACGCCGCTGCACTGGCAGGATGGAAGGCCGGTGCTTTTGGTCGTGGGTGTCGATCCCATCGATTCGGCGATTCTCGCGGCTGCCGAGGCCGGCGCCGAACCCGCTATCGAAGCGATTCCGGACGAGGCGGATACGCCGGAGGCCGAGGTCCCAGAGGCTGACGCCAAGCCGGTCATCGCCGACCCGATCGCTGAAGCCATCGTCGCCGACGAGATGCGGGCGATCGAGCGCGAGCTGGACAATTGGCGCGAGGTCGAAAGCGAGGAACCGGCCGCTCCGTCTGGTGAGAATGAGCCCGAAGCCGAACCGGAGCCATCGGGGCGGCTGTCCGCGCTGGTCGACCGGCTTTCCGAAGGCGACGGCCTTTATGCACCGTTGACAGAGGCCGACGATGAGGCGCCGCGTCAGCTTTTCCGCATCACCGGCCATGGCTTCACCGCCAGGCCGGTCGAGCCGCAGCATTCCGACGCCGAAACCGAACTCGGCGATCTTGCGCGCCTCGATGAGCGGATGGATGCTGAACCGGCCATCGAGGACGAGACGCCGACAGCGGCGAGCCTCGACGAGGTCGCCGAAGCGCTCAACCATATCGCGCCGGAAATCGAGACCAGGCCGGTTCCGCCGGCCGAATCGGCCGAGCGGGTGTCGCGTTACAATTTCGACGAGCTATCGCGCATTCTCAATGACCGGGTCGGCGAGCAGCGCCGGGAAGCCGCCCAGGCTCCCAATGGCGGTCGCTCGGGTGCGCTCATCAATCTGGGTGGGGAAACGCTGGTGCTCAACCGGCTGCCGCTCGGCATACTGGTGTTCCGCGACCAGCAGATTCTCTTCGCCAACCGGGCCATCACCGAAATGGTCGGCTATGATTCGGTCGAGGATCTGCGCAATGCCGGGCTTGCCGCCGTGTTTCCGGCTGCCGGGCCCGAGGAACAGGGCGCTGGGCCGATCAACCATCTGGTGCAGCGCGACGGCACATTGATGCCGGTGACGGCGCGCCTGCAATCGATCTCCTGGCAGGGCAAGCCTGCCCTCATGTTGTCGGCCAGCATGACCGAGGTGCGCACCGGCCATGAAGCGGCGGTGCGGGCCTTTGCCGAGATGTTCGCAGGCGTTCGGGGCGACGGCTTTTTCGAAACCAACCGCACCGGCGTCATCAGCACTATCGACGCCAGGGCGGTGGCGATGCTCGGGCTCGGCGAAACCGAATTCAGGGGACGGCCGCTTTCGTCTCTCATCGCGCCGCAGGAAGCGCCCGCCCTTCACGCCTTTCTCGAGCGTCCGGCGCGCTTCGCCGAAACCGCGCGCCCCACGATCACGCTGCGCAGCGCCGGCAGCGGCGCCGATATCGAGCTTTTCGCTCTCGGGCAGGCCGGGGTCATCACCGGCTATTTCGGCCTTGTCCATCATGCCGAAACCCCGGCGCCGGCGCGGATCGCCGCCCGAGACGATGTGGAGCCGGCCCTGCTCGCCCGCATCAGCCGCGGCGTCCGGCGGCCGCTCAATTCCATCATCGGCTTTGCCGATCTCATTCACTCCGAGACCTTCGGCAAGATCGGCAATGAGCGCTATGAAAGCTATGCCGAGGATATCCGCTCGGCCGGACTCGAAATCCGTGCCCTCGTCGACGAACTCGACGATTATACGCGCCTCAAGGATGGCCGCTATCTGCCGCAGCGGGCGACGCTCGATCTGCTGTCGCTGCTTGAAAACTGCGTGTTGCGCATCCGCCAGCAGGCGAGCGCGGCGCGGGTGATCGTGCGCAGCGCCATTTCGGAGACCTTGCCCAAGGTGACCGCCGACCAGGCTTCGCTGACCCAGGCCGTGCTCAATCTTCTCGCCAGCGCCATCGACCAGACGCCGACCGGCGGCGCCGTGGTGATCTCGGCCCAGCGCGAGGACGATGGCGGCATTTCCATCCATGTGCGCGACAGCTCCAATACCGCCGTCGACATGGCCGAGCGATTCGTGGTGTTCCGCGAAGGCGTGGGACGCAATGGGCAGATGCTGGCCCCGGTGCGTTCGAGCGTCGGGCTGGCGCTCACCCGCTCGCTGCTCGCGGTCAACGCCGTATCGCTGTCGGTCGATCCGGCCGGCCAGCAGGGAATGCTGTTCTCGCTGCTGATTCCAGCCGATCTCGTCGATAAAAACTAAGCGAAGGCCATTGCACGCTGCGTCCATGCTCCGGCAGGCGACGATGGTAGGAAAGTATGACGCCGGGGCATGCTGCCATGTTAGTTGCGAGCCAATATATGTTCGCCGCAAGCAGCGTGCCTCATCATTTTGAACGGTTTGCAGGAGTGAGCCTATGAAAACCATCGCTGCGGGGCTCGGCCTCGCTCTCATGCTGACCGGCGCCGCCATGGCGCAATCGACCCAGGTGCGTATCGGCGTGGCGCTGGAGCCGCCGATTCTGGACCCGACCGCCGGCGCCGCCGAGGCCATCGATATCGTCGTCTACCAGAACATCTTCGAAGGGCTGACCCGGATCGACCAGAACGGCGCCGTGCAGCCGGGCCTTGCCAGCGAATGGACGATCTCGGACGATGGGCTCACCTATACCTTCAAGCTCCATGACGGCGTGACCTTCCACGACGGCACGACGTTCGACGCCGAAGACGTGAAGTTCACCTTCGACCGGATTCTGGCCGAGGACAGCGTCAACGCCCACAAGGAATTCTATACCGCCATCACTGCTGTCGACGTAGTCGATCCGCTGACCGTGTCGTTCACGCTCGACAAGCCGGTCGGCATGTTCCTGTTCAATCTCGGCCGGGGCGATGCGGTGATCGTGGCGCCCGAAACCGCCGGCAACAATGCCAATAATCCGGTCGGCACCGGCCCCTTTTCCTTCGTGCAGTGGGACAAGGGCAGCCGCGTGGTGCTCGATCGCTATGACGGCTATTGGGGCGAGCCGGTGGCGCTGACGCGGGCCACATATCTCTTCATCGTCGACACCGCCGCCATGACCAGCGCGCTTCTTTCCGGCGATATCGACGGCACCAATAATTTCGCGGCGGAAGCCTTGGCGGTGTTCGAGAACAATCCGCAGTTCAAGGTGCTGGTGGGCACGACAGAGGGCGAAACCGTTCTCGGCACCAATAACCGCAACGCCCCCTTCAACGACCTCCGCGTGCGCCAGGCCATGGCCCATGCGCTCGACCGCGAAGCCATCATCGAAGGGGCGACCTATGGCTTCGGCGCGCCGATCGGCAGCCATTTCGCGCCGCACAATCCCTATTATGTCGATCTGACCGGCACCTATCCCTATGATCCGGAAGAGGCCAAGCGCCTTCTCGCCGAAGCCGGCTATCCCGACGGGTTCGACGCGACGCTGAAGCTGCCGCCGCTCGGCTATGCCCAGCTTTCGGGCCAGATCATCGCCAGCCAGTTCGCGCAGGTCGGCATCCGGCTGCAGATCATCAACATCGAATTCGCGCAATGGCTCGAAGACGTCTATGCCAACCACGATTTCGACCTGACGATCATCGCCCATGTCGAGCCCTTCGACATTGGAAATTATGCCAATCCGGACTACTACTTCGGCTATGACAACCCCGAATTCCAGGCGCTGATCGAGACGCTCGATGCCACGACCGACGATGCAGAGCGCAAGGCCCTCGCCATCGAGGCCCAGGAAATCCTCGCCCATGACGCGGTCAATGGCTATCTGTTCCAGCTGGCGCAGACCGGGGTGTGGAATGCCAAGCTCGAAGGCATGTGGCAGAACTCGCCCATCGAAGGGCTGGTCCTGCGGGACATTCACTGGGTCGACTAGTTTGACCGCTGACACAAGCGTCATGCGAGCCATCGCATGACGCTGTTCCTGGTGCGGCGGCTTGCCGGCTTCGCGGTGACGCTGCTGGTGGCGGCGGCGGTGATCTTCTTCCTGCTCGATCTGCTGCCCGGCAACGCCGCCCGCTTCATTCTCGGCATGAATGCGAGCCCGGAGGCGGTGGCGCGGTTGCATGCACAGCTCGGGCTCGATGCGCCGGCGCATGAGCGGTTCTTCGGCTGGATCGGCGGCATGCTTTCCGGCGATTTCGGCATGTCCTATACGCAGAACGCACCGGTCGCCCAGCTCATTGCCGAACGGCTGGCGGTGACGCTGCCGCTGACCGTGCTCGCCATGGTGCTGTCCATGGCTATCGGCCTGCCGCTCGGCATTCTGGCGGCGCGGCGGCGTGGAAAACCCACCGATACCGGCATCATGCTGCTCGCACAGGCCGGCATCGCGGTGCCGAATTTCTGGTTCGGCATGCTGCTGACGCTGGTTTTCGCGGTGGGCCTGCGCTGGCTGCCGACGGGCGGCTTCACCCCCTGGAACGAAGATCCGGCCGCGGCGGCGCGCGGGCTGATCCTGCCGGGGCTGGCGCTGGCTTTGCCACAGGCCTCCATTCTCGCCCGGGTCATGCGGACGGCCCTCATCGATGTGCAGGGGCAGGATTTCATCCGCACCGCCCGGGCCAAGGGCATGACCATGGGCGAAGCGGTGTGGCGCCATGGCGTGCGCAATGCGCTGCTGCCGGTTCTGACCATACTGGGCCTGCAATTCGCCTTTCTCATCGCCGGCACCATCATCGTCGAAAATGTCTTCTACCTGCCCGGCCTCGGCCGGCTGATCTTCACCGCCATTTCCGAACGCGACCTGATCCTGGTGCGCGGCGCGGTGATCGTCCTCATCATCGGCGTCACCCTCACCATGCTGCTCGTCGACCTCGCCTATGGGCTGGTCGATCCCCGCCTCAGCCAGGGAGCGGGCCGTTGACCCATTGGCGGCTGCATCCCTCGCTCTGGCTCGGCCTCGGCGCCGGCCTGTTCTTCGCGCTTCTGGCGCTGGTCTCGCTGGTGTGGACGCCATTTCCGATCGAGGAGATCAATATCGGCCGGCGCTTCCAGGGGCCGGGACCGGTCCACTGGCTTGGCACCGATCATCTCGGGCGGGACATGACCTCGCTGATCATGGCCGGCACCTTTACGAGTTTTCTCGTTTCGGCGCTGGCCGTCGCCATCGGCGCGGGCATCGGCGTGCCACTGGGCTTGCTCGCGGCCTCATGGGGCGGCGTGCCCGAATGGCTGGTGCTGCGCTTTTCCGACTTCCTCTTCGCCTTTCCCGCCATCATCGTCGCCATTCTCATCACCGCGCTTTTCGGGCCGGGCGCGATCAATGCGGTGCTGGCGATCGGCATTTTCAACATTCCGGTATTCGCGCGGGTGGCGCGCGGCGGGGCGCTGAGCTTCAAGACGCTCGACTTCATCGCGGCGGCGCGCCTTGCCGGCATGGGCAATGGCGAAATCGCCTTCCGGCATCTGCTGCCCAACATCATGAGCCTCGTGATCGTGCAGGGCACAATCCAGCTCTCGCTCGGCATCCTCGCGGAAGCGGGCCTGTCCTATGTCGGGCTCGGCACGCAGCCGCCCGCGACCAGCCTCGGGCTGATGCTGCGCGATGCGCAGGGCGTGTTCCTCATCCATCCCTGGCTGTCGGTGCTGCCGGGGCTCTCCATCGTCGCCATCGTCATCGCGCTCAATCTCGCCGGCGACGGGTTGCGCGATGCCATCGACCCACGCCTGCGGGCGGAAAGCGGAACCTATGGCGCTGCTTGAGGTCGACAATCTCTCCGTGCGGTTCGGCAAGCGGCCGGTGGTCGCCGGGGTCAGCTTCGCGATCGAACGCGGCGAACGCTTCGGCATCATCGGGGAAAGCGGCTCGGGCAAGACGCTGACCGCCATGGCGATCACCGGGCTGCTGCCCGATGGGGCGCGGCAGGAAGGCGATATCCGCCTCGATGGCGAACCCCTGCCCCGTGCCGAAAAGCCGATGGCGCGGCTGCGCGGCAAGCGCTTCGGCATCGTCTTTCAAGAGCCGATGACGGCGCTCAATCCGCTGATGCGGGTGGGCGAGCAGATTGCCGAGGCGGTGCGGCTGAACCAGGGCCCGCAGGCCGGCGTGCCGCAGCTCTTGCAGGAGGTGGGGCTCGATCCGGCGCATGCCAGGCGGTTTCCCCATCAGCTTTCGGGCGGGCAGCGCCAGCGCGTGATGATCGCCATGGCCCTTGCGAGCCAGCCGGATATGCTCATCGCCGACGAGCCCACTTCGGCGCTCGATCTCATCACGCAAAAACGCGTGCTCGATCTCATCGCTGAAATCTGCACGCGCCGGCAGATGGCGCTGCTTTTCATCAGCCACGACCTCAAGGCCGTCGCCGCGCTCTGCAGCCGTGTCGCGGTCATGCACGATGGAAAGCTCATCGAAGCCGGGCCAGCTGACGCCGTATTCAGGACGCCGCAGGCAGATTATACGCGCCGGCTGATTGCCGCTTCGAAACTGGCTTCGGCAGGGCCCGCGCGCCGGCCCGATGGCGAAACGCTGCTCGAGGCGCGCGGTCTGGTGCGTGACTATCGCCACAATGGGTTCTGGCGCTGGCAGGAAAAACCGCTGCGAGCCGTGGATGGCGTCAGCTTCAGCCTCTCGCGGGGCGAATGCGTGGCGCTGGTCGGGCCTTCCGGCTGCGGAAAGACGACGCTGGCGCGGATCATCGCCGGCCTCGACAGCGCCAGTGGCGGCGAACTCGTCTTCGAGGGCGAGACCTATCACGGCCGCGACCTGCCGCGGGGACAGCGGCGGGATCTGTCCCTGGTGTTCCAGGACCCGTTCGGCAGCTTCAATCCGCGCCAGACCATCGCCCAATCGGTCGGGGAGCCGCTGCGGCTGCTACCCGACCTCAGCCCCATGGATCGGCATCAGCGGGTCGTCGAGGCCGTTGCCGCCGTGGGTCTCGATGCCGGCATGCTGGAGCGCTATCCGCATGAGTTTTCCGGCGGGCAGCGCCAGCGCCTCGCCATAGCCCGCGCGCTGGTGACGCGGCCGAAGCTGGTCGTGCTCGACGAGCCGGTTTCGGCGCTCGACGTCTCCGTTCGCGGCGAGGTGCTGGCGCTGCTGGCACGGCTGCGCGAGGAATATGGACTGAGCTATCTCTGCATCAGCCACGATCTCGATATGGTGCGCGCCATCGCCGACCGGATATTGGTGATGGAGGCGGGGCGCATCGTCGAGGAAGGGACACCCGAGACGCTGTTCGCGCAACCGCAGCATAGGCTGACGCGGGAACTGGTGGCGGCGCGGCTGCCGGACGTGGCGTAACTCTTGCCACGCCCTCGTGGTTCGAGGCTCGCGAAGAGCTCGCACCTCACCATGAAGGCTACTAGCAAGCCAATACATCGTTGGAATGCGCCCTCCCGTCCTTTGCGGCCACTGAATGGCCGATGCCCTTGAGACCTCATGGTGAGGTGCGAGCTCTTCGCGAGCCTCGAACCACGAGGTCGGGCACACTGCACCCTTGAAGCAGGAGGGCTTACTGAATCGTCGCTCCCGACGCCTCCACTACCGGCGCCCAGCGCTCGACTTCCGAGGCGACATGCGCAGCCAGTTCCTCGGAAGTGGAGCCGACCACGGTGGCGCCCGCTTCGGCGAGACGCGCGGCAATGGCGGGGTCTTCAACCGCAGCGATGGCGGCGGCATTGAGCCTTTCGACGACTTCCGGCGGCGTGCCGGCCGGCGCGAAGAGCGCATTCCAGGTATTGGTCTCGTAGCCGGGAACGCCCGCCTCATCCATGGTCGGCACATCCGGGAAGCTGGCGGCGCGTTCGAGCGTCGTCACGGCCAGCGGCCGCAATGTCCCCGCCCGCATATGTTCGGAAGCCGAGGGCAGATTGTCGAAGATGATCGGCACCGCGCCCGACAGCGCATCGACCAGTGCCGGGCCCGATCCCTGATAGGGCACATGTACCATTTCCGTGCCGGTCATCGACTTGAACAATTCGCCCGACAGATGCAGCGGCGTGCCATTGCCCGAAGAAGCATAGGCATGCGCATCGGGCTCCGCCTTGAGCACCGCGATCAGTTCTTCGACGGTTTCGGCTGGAAACTCCGGATTGACCAGCAGGACATTGGGCACGGTCACCAGCAGCGAGATCGGCGCGAAATCGGCCGAGGGATCGAAAGGCGGCGTTTCATAGAGCGAGGCGCTGAGGGCATGGGTGGCGATCGTGCCCATGAGGATGGTGTAGCCATCGGGCTCGGCATCGGCCACGGCCGTCGCGCCCAGGACGCCGCCGGCGCCGGCCTGGTTCACGATCAAAACCTGCTGGCCGAGATTTTGGCTCATCCCCTCGGCGACGATACGGGCGACGAGATCGGTCGAGCCGCCCGGGGCAAAGGGAACGACCATATTGATCGGCTTGGTGGGGAAATCGGCCTGCGCATAGACCGGCATAGTCGTAACGAACGCCCCGGCCGTGATCGCCAGGGTGGCGAGAACAGATTTCATGCGGGTTCCTCCCAAAGAGCCGGACATGCGCCCGGCGACAGGAGGAATGGTTGCCCGGATCGGATCAGGTGGCAAGCCTTGCTGGTCATCATGACCTGATGCAAGGAATCCCTGCCCCTGCCAGGTCAGCCGCGAAGCGCCGGCTTGTCCGTCAGAATCCGGCGCGCAATGGCGCGGAAGGATTGGGCTTCGGCGCCATCGGGATTGGAGGCGACGACCGGCTGGCCGGTGTCGGAAGTTTCGCGAATGGCCATGACGAGAGGAACGGCGCCGAGGAAGGGAATTTCGAGCCCCGCAGCGGCTTTTTCGGCGCCGCCAGTGCCGAAAATATTGTAGCGCATGCCGGTATCGGGGGTGATGAAATAGCTCATATTCTCGACCAGGCCGAGAAGCGGCACGTTGAGCCGGCGCAGCATGTCGACGGCTTTTCTCGCATCGATCAGCGCCAGATCCTGCGGGGTCGAGACGATCACGACGCCATCGACGGTCACCTGCTGGAACAGCGATATATGGATATCGCCGGTGCCGGGCGGCAGGTCGACGACCAGCACGTCGAGCCCGCCCCAATCGGTTTCGCGCAGGAGCTGGCGAAGGGCGGAGGTCGCCATCGGCCCACGCCAGACCACGGCCTGATCCTTGGTCAGCATGGAGCCGATGGACATGACCTTGAGCCCGAAAGCGTCATGCGGTGAAAAAATGCCGTCCTCGCGCACCGCCGGCTGACCTTCGATACCCAGAAGCTTGGGAATTGAGGGACCATAGAGATCGGCATCGAGCACACCGACCTTCACACCCTCTGCCTTGAGCGCGAGGGCGAGATTGACGGCGGTGGTGGATTTGCCGACGCCGCCCTTGCCGGAACCGACAGCGATGATGTGGCGAACGCCTTCGACTGGGGCACGGGGTGCCGGACCGGGGCGGTGCTGCGCAGGCTGGGCATTTGACGGCGGCTTGTCGGAGGTCAGCGAAACCATGATCTTGCGGCCGGCCGCGACGGATTGCGCAGCCTTCTCGGCGGCCTCACGCGCGGGACCGAATGCGGCCTCCATGCCCGGGGCCACCGCGATGGCGAAAGCCACGGCATTCTGCGTCACGATGATCTCGGACAGCCCGGCATAATCGGCCAGCATGCCGCCACCGGGAATTTCGACGGCGGCGAGGGCGGATTTGACGGTAGCGGCGAGTTCGGTATCGGCCATTTGTGGCTTTCAATGGGGCGCGCTGGCCGGATTATCCACCCGGCACAGCCGGAATCCAGTTCACCTGATCCGAAAACTGGATCCCGGCTTTCGCCGGGATGACACCTTGTGGAGTGTCCGCATCGAGGCCTCACACCTCAAAACATGAGGCCGGTCTTTCCATAGCGATGCCGAACCTAGAGGATCGACTGGCCGGTCGTCTTCCAGTCCTTGAGGAAGCTTTCGATGCCGGCATTGGTCAGCGGATGATCGGCGAGCTTCTTGATGACGGCCGGCGGGATCGTCGCAACGTCGGCACCGGCGAGAGCGGCCTGGGTGACGTGGTTGGGCGAACGGATCGAGGCGGCCAGGATTTCGGTTTCGAAGGCGTAATTGTCGAAGATCTGGCGGATATTCTCGATCAGTTCCATGCCATCGAGATTGATGTCGTCGAGGCGGCCGATAAAGGGCGACACATAGGTGGCGCCGGCCTTGGCGGCGAGCAGCGCCTGATTGGCCGAGAAGCACAGGGTCACGTTGGTTTTGACGCCGGCATCCTTGAAGTGCTTGGTCGCCTTGAGGCCGGCCAGGGTCAACGGCAGCTTGACGACCACGTTGGAGGCGATCTTGGCCAGGGTCTCGCCTTCGGCGACCATGCCCTCATATTCGAGCGAGGCCACTTCGGCGGAAACGGGGCCGGGAACGACCTCGCAGATTTCCTTGATGACTTCCTTGAAATCGCGGCCGGATTTGGCAACCAGAGACGGGTTGGTCGTCACCCCGTCCAGGAGGCCGGTTTCATACAACTCACGGATTTCATTGATTTCCGCGGTATCGACGAAGAATTTCATCGTTCACTCCTGAATATGCAGCCCTATTAGACTAAAGTTGTAACACGGCGCTTTTGTGCCGCAAACCTAATCGGGCGCGTCTAACGGGTCGCCGCGATCATCGCGTCGGCAAGATCACCCACCCTGTCTTCGGGAATGCCGGCAACGTTAATGCGGCTGTCCCCTATCATATAGATGCCATCGGTCGATTTTAAATGCTCGACCACAGCCCCCGACAGTCCAAGGAGCGAAAACATGCCGCGATGGGCGGCAATGAAATCGAAATCCTTGGAATTGGAGCGCTGGCGAATGGCTTCGGCCAGCTTTTCCCGGAGGCCGATCATGCGGGCGCGCATGGCATTGAGCTCGCTCTCCCACTCGGCGCGCAAATCCTTGTCCTCGAGGATGACGCGGATGATTTCGGCGCCATGATCGGGCGGCTGCGAATAGGAGGAGCGGATGACGTTGAGAAGCTGCGAATTGACCACATCCGCCTGCGCTTCGTCGCGGGCAATGGTGATGGCGGCGCCGATGCGCTCGCGATAAAGGCCGAAATTCTTCGATCCGGAGAAAGCGATCAGCGCTTCGGGCACGGAAGCGACGATCTTGCGGGTGCCATAGGCATCTTCCAGCAGGCCATCGCCGAAGCCGAGATAGGCGAGATCAATGAAGGGCAGCGCGCCGGTGCGGGCGAGGCTGGCGGCGACCTGGTCCCACTGCGCATCGGTGAGGTTGGCGCCGGTCGGGTTATGGCAGCAGCCATGCAGCAGCACGATATCGTCCTTGCCGAGCCGGTCGAGGGCCGCCAGCATGGCATCGAATTTCACGCCGCGCGTTTCGGTATCGAAATAGGGATAGGTCGCGACCTTGAGGCCGGCATTTTCGGCGATGGGCTGATGGTTCGGCCAGGTCGGATCGGACACGTGGATGGTCGCGCCGGGGCGAGCGCGGTTCACGAGTTGCATCAACACCCAGAGCGAGCCGGTGCCGCCGGGGGCCTGGGCGATGCGGACGCGCGAACGCGCGACGCTATCGGCCAGAGCCAGATCGAGAACGGCCGTGCCGAACCCCTTATTGCCGGCGATGCCGAGATAGGTCTTGGTCTTGCCGGCGGCCAGAATGCGTTCCTCGGCTTTCCTGACCGAAGACATGATCGGGGTGGTGCCTTTTTCGTCCTTATAGACGCCGACGCCGAGGTCGATCTTGGTGGGACGGGGATCGGCAGCATATTCGCCCATAAGGGCCAGGATCTTGTCGCCAGGAGCCTTGGTCAGAGTCTCGAACATTGAAGGAAGCATTCCGGAAGAAGGGCGCCGCCTTTATAGGCGCCGCCGCAGGATTTGCAATTGTCGTGATGGACGCAGCCGATCACCGTTTGACGCCGAGCCGGTCGAGCTCGGCGATCAGCTGGGGGATCACCGCGAAGAGATCGCCGATAAGGGCGAAATCGGCCAGTTTGACGAGGGGCGCTTCCGGATCGGTATTGATGGCGACGATCTTCTTTGCGCCCTGAATGCCGGCAAGATGCTGCAAGGCACCGGAAATGCCGATGGCGATATAAAGATCGGGCGCGATGATCTTGCCGGTCTGGCCCACCTGCCAGTCATTGGGCGCATAGCCAGCATCGACTGCCGCGCGAGTGGCGCCGACGGCGGCCTTGAGACGGTGCGCCAATTGCTCGACCAGCTTGAAGCCTTCGGCCGAGCCGACCGAGACGCCACCGCCGACGACGATCTGCGCCGAGGCGAGATCGGGGGTGTCGCTTTCGGTACGATGCGCGGCGATGAGGCGGGCAGCGCCGGTCACGGCCGGGTGGCTGACCGGCTCGATGGGGGCATTGCCCCCCTGCCCGGCCGCGTGGAATGCGGAGGCGCGAAGGGTGAGGATGTGGCGGGGCTGGTTGGAGGTGACCGTTTCGAGCGCATTGCCGGCATAGATCGGCCGTTCGAAGCGGTTGGGGCCGTGAATGGCGATGACGTCGGTGACGGGCATGAGGTCGAGCACTGCCGCGAGGCGCGGCAAGACATCCCGGCCCACTGCCCCGGCAGAGGTGACGATATGGGTATAGTCGGGCGCGAGAGCGGCCAGAACCGGCGTCAGCGCCTCGGCCGATTGGCCGGCAAAAGCGGTATGCTGGGCAATGCGCACGCGGGCGACGCCGGGGAGATGCGCGGCGGCTTCGGCCACTTGATCGACACCTTCGCCGAGAACCAGCACGTCCACCGGACCGAGGGATGACACAGCGCTGACGACGCGCGCGGTGGCGGAAGAGAGAACGCCAAGATCGTGATCGGCAAGAACCAGAACGGCCATCACAGCGCCTCCATGCCGGCGATTTCAGAGGAGATCACCTCGGCGAGCTCGGCCACCGAGCCGACCGTGCGACCAGCGCTGCGTTCGGGCGGAGGGCTCACCTTTTCGACGGTGAGGCGCGGGGCGAGATCGACGCCCAATTCGCTCGCCGGACGCACCGCCAGCGGCTTCTGGCGCGCCTTCATCACCATGGGGAGGGCCGCATTGCGGGGGGTGTTGAGGCGGAGGTCGGCGGTGACGATGGCGGGCAGCGCAATGCCGATGGTCAGCCGGCCGAAATCGACCTCGCGGGTGACTTCGAGCCCGCCATCCGCAACGCGTAGTTCAGACGCAAAGGTCGCCTGCGGGCGATTAGTCAGCGCCGCCAGCATCTGGCCGACATGGTTGGAATCATCGTCCACCGCCTGCTTGCCGAGCAGCACCAGATCGGGCTGTTCTTCCTCGACGACCCTGGCGAGCAGCTTGGCGATGGCGAGGGTTTCGAGTGCGGCGTCGGTTTCGATCAGGATGCCGCGATGGGCGCCCATGGCGAGCGCGGTCAGGATCACGTCATTGGCCGCTTTCGGGCCGATGGAGACGACGACGATCTCGTCCGCCTGCCCCGCTTCCGCCAGTTGCACGGCGGCTTCGACCGCATGCTTGCAGAACGGATTCATCGACATGCGCACGCCATTGGTCTCGACACCCAGGCCATCGGGGCGGACGCGGATGCGCACATTGTGATCGACGACGCGTTTGACGGCGACAAGAACCTTCATCGAACCACTCCTTCCAACGCAGGTGTCTGTCGCAAATCCGTCGCGAGGCGGCAAGGCGGGGTTCGGCAATTTCGGCCCAAGCTGCAATGGATTGTTGGAAAATGCTGCCGACATACGAGGATCGCCGCCGGGTTGACGCGGCAGGTGAGACCCGCGACATTGGCAAGAAGGCGCACCGATTTGCCGCCATTTCCGCTTGCTTCCGAGACTTTCATGCCTGTTCTCAACCGCATCGCCGATTTCCAGCCAGAGATCGCCGGATGGCGCCAGGATTTTCACGCCCATCCCGAAATTCTCTACGATGTCGAGCGCACGGCGGGCAAAGTGGCGGAACTGCTGGAGACCTTTGGCTGCGACGAGGTCGTGACCGGGATCGGGCGAACGGGCGTCGTCGCCATCATCAATGGCCGCAGCAATACGAGCGGGCGCACCATCGGCCTGCGCGCCGATATGGATGCGCTGCCGATCACCGAAAAGACCGGCAAGGACTATGCCTCGACCGTGCCGGGGCGCATGCATGCCTGCGGGCATGACGGGCATACGGCGATGCTTCTGGGCGCGGCCAAATATCTGGCGGAGACGCGCAATTTCGATGGCCGAGTCGCGCTCGTCTTCCAGCCTGCCGAGGAAGGCGGCGCCGGCGGGCGCGCCATGATCGAAGATGGGTTGATGGATCGCTTCGGCATCACCGAAATCTATGGCCTGCACAACTGGCCGGGGCTGCCTGTCGGCCATTTCGGCATCCGCACCGGTGGCATCATGGCCGCGACCGACCGCTTCTATGTCGAGATCGAGGGCGTCGGCGGCCATGCAGCCCGCCCGCAGCAGACGATCGACCCGATCATCGTCGCCGCGCAGATGATTTCGGCGCTCCAGACCTTCGTGTCGCGCAATGTCGATCCGCTCAAAAGCGCCGTCCTGTCGGTGACCATGCTGGAGGCGGGCGAAGCCGATAATGTCATTCCGCGTTCGGTGAAAATCACGGGGACGGTCCGAACGCTCGAAGGCGATGTGCAGGACCTGATCGAAGCAAGGCTACTGGGCTTCGTGCCGCAATTCGCCGAAGCTTTCGGCGCCAGGGCGACGATCAATTACGTGCGCGGCTATCCGGTGACCGAGAACCATGCCGAGCAGACGCGATTCGCGGCAGAGGTCGCCATGGATGTGGCGGGGGCCGAACGGGTCGACGCCGATGCCGCGCCCTCCATGGGCGGGGAGGATTTTTCCTTCATGCTCGAGGAGCGGCCCGGCGCCTATATCTTCCTCGGCAATGGCGACAGTTCCGAGCTTCACACCGACAATTACGATTTCAACGACGAGATCATTCCGTTCGGCGTGAGCTATTGGGTGCGGCTGGTGGAAAAGGCGCTGCCGATTTCCTGATCGCGGCAGCAAAGATGGCTTGAGAAAGCCAAAATCCGCTCTATCTGTTGAGGCAAAGGAGATTCCCCGATGAAACTGCTCGCTCCGATCGCCGCCGCCGCCCTTCTCACCCTGTCGAGCGCACCGGCCTTCGCGCTGTTTTGCGTCGATGAGGGGCCGAGCGCGGGTATCACGCTCGAATTCGGCAATGACGGGCGCCTGCGCAATGACGGGCAAGCCCAGCTTGATTTCGACCTGATGCGTCTGCGTCAGGCCGGCGTCAACGCGACCTCCGTGGAACGCTGGAACGGGTGTCTCCGTGCTTTCGTGCAGCAGCTCGATGGCCGTATCACTATGGAATTCTACAATCCACGCACCCTTGCGCGGATGCAGTAATCAGGCCGGGAGATAGCGGAGCCTGACCGTGGGTGCTTCAGCGTCCAACGCGAGAAATGCATAGCCATTGGCGCCAAGGCTCAGGGTCTTGCGCGTCAGCTGGGCGTTTTGCGAGATGGGGTCGAGCACCGTGCCGCCGGGGAGATTGCCCAGCGCGATTTTATGGTCGCCCGCCGACAGGTTGAATATGCAAAGAACGCTGCCGGTCCCATTGGTACGGAGGAAGGCCAGGATCGGCTCGGCGATACGGTAGAAGGTAATGTCGCCATCGATCAGTGCATCCCGCTCGCGGCGCCAGGCGAGAATCTGGCGGTAAAAGGCCAGCATGGAATTGGGATCGGCATCCTGGCCGGCGACATTCAGCATGGATTGCGGCGGCTTGACCGGTAGCCAGGGCTTGCCGGTGGTGAAGCCGTTGGGGGCTTCCCCCTCATCCCAGGGGATCGGCGTGCGGCAACCATCGCGACCCTTATCCTCGGGCCAGAAGCGGATGCCGCGCGGATCGGTCAGTTCCTCGAAGAGAAGATCGGTCTCGGGCAGGCCCAGTTCCTCGCCTTGATAGAGGCAAACCGATCCCCGCAGCGATAGCAGGAGCGCTGCCGACTGGCGGCCGAGTTCGACCGGATTCCGTGCGTGGGGCGCCCAGCGCGAGATATGGCGCGGCACGTCATGGTTGGAAAAGCTCCAGCAGGGCCAGCCATCTTCCGAAGCCCTGAAGAACTGTTCGACCCGGCTCCTGAAATGGCGCGCCGTGAATTCCGGTCCGAGGAATTCGAACGAATAGCACATATGGAGCTTGTCGCCGCCCGAGGTGTATTCGGCCATCAGCGGCACGGCCTTGTGGCTGTCGCCGACCTCGCCCACCGTCGTGGTATTGGGAAATCTGTCGAGCAGTGCCCGCACGCGCTTGAGGAAGGCGACATTTTCCGGCTGGCTCTTCGAAAAGCGATGCTCCTGCATGTCATAGGGATTGACCGCATAGGGCAGATGCTCGCCCCGCCGTTTATTGGGCGGGTTGGAGCGGAGCTTGCTGTCGTGGAAATAGTAATTGACGGTGTCGAGCCGGAAGCCGTCTATGCCCCGCTCCAGCCAGAAGCGCATGACATCGAGCACCGCGTCCTGAACCTCGGGATTGTGAAAATTGAGGTCGGGCTGCGAGGCGAGGAAATTGTGGAGGTAATATTGGCCGCGCGTCGGATTCCATTCCCAGGCGCGCCCGCCGAATACGGCCGGCCAGTTATTGGGCGGGGAGCCATCGCGCAGCGGATCGGCCCAGACATACCAATCGGCGCGGCGATTGGTGCGGCTGAGGCGGCTTTCCTGGAACCAGGGATGCTGGTCTGAGGTATGGCTGACCACCTGGTCCATGATGACCTTGAGCCCGCGGGCATGGGCCTGCTCGATCAGGCTGTCGAAATCCTGCAGCGAGCCGAAAATGCGGTCGACCTCGGTATAGTCCGACACGTCATAGCCCATATCGTCCTGCGGGCTCTGGGTGATGGGCGACAGCCAGATGCAATCGACGCCGAGGCCCGCAATATGATCGAGCCGGTGCATGATGCCGGCGATATCGCCAATGCCATCGCCATTGCTGTCCTGAAACGAGCGGGGATAGACCTGATAGATCACCGCGCCGCGCCACCATTCCCGCATGCCTGCCTCCGACCCGTTCGTGCCCTGCGGCACATGAAAACCCCGTCCTTCGCCTAGGTTCCCAAAATCAGCAGCCAGGCCGAAATGGTCACGGCCGACAGCACTGTGCCGATGAGAATGGCGTTGGCGGCGACATTGACGCCACGATTATAATAGGTGGCGAAGATGTAGATATTGACGCCGGCCGGCATGGCCGACAACAAAACCCCGTAGCGCGCGATCTCGAGCGGCACATGCAGCACCCAGATCATGAGCACATAGGCGAGCGCCGGGTGCAGCACGAGCTTGATGAGCGCGGCGATCAGCGCCTGCTTCCAGCTTTCGGAGAGCTTGTATTCATTGAGCGCCCCGCCAATGCCGAAGAGAGCCGCGGGCACCACTGCCTGGCTCATCATGGTGAAGAAGGCATCGGCGGGCTCGTTGAGGGTGAGGCCGGTGAAAACGCCGATCATGCCGGCGCCAATGCCCCAGATCAGCGGATTGGCCCCGACACGGCGCGCCGCGACGACAAGGGTTCGCCCGAGCGACTGGCCATCGCGCCGCATCAGTTCCATCGTGATCATGCCGAGCGTCAGGAGGATGGCGCCGTGAACGCCGATGATCGACAGCGTCACCGGCAGCGCCTCGACACCATAGGCGCGCTGCATGATCGGCAGGCCGATGAGAACGGTATTGGTGAACATGCCGGAAAAGCCGATCGACACGCCGAGCCCCGGCGGATCGCCGAAAACCTTCACCGCCAGCACGATGCCGATAACGAAACAGACAGCGGCGCCGATATAGAATGGCCCGATGATGGAAAGGTTGAAAGCGCTGCGGAAATCGCTGGTCAGCAGGGAATGAAACAGGAGGCAGGGCGTCGCAAAATTGTTGACGAATGCGATTAGGGCTTTGATGCCGTCGGCCGGATAAAGCCGGAAACGCACGGCGCAATAGCCAAGCCCCATCAGCGCAAAGATGGGCAAGATAACGTTGATGATGGCGAGCATGCCGAATTCCGAGGCGGTAGGAGTATCGGCAGCTAGACCCCAAGGCTGAAGTCAGGTCAACCGGTCTCGTCGGCGGGGGCGGTCGCCATTGCGAGCGCTTTCAATAGAAAATCCAGCCGCCTGACAACGATACGCGGTCGCGCGAAAAGATTTGGGAAAACGAAACATGACAGCGCAGTTCGACATCTTCGTCATCGGCGGCGGCATCAATGGCGTCAGCGTGGCGCGCGACGCGGTCGGACGCGGCTATTCGGTGATGCTGGCGGAGATGAACGATCTGGCCTCGGGCACGTCCTCGGCCGCGACCAAGCTCATCCATGGCGGGCTGCGCTATCTCGAACATTACGAATTCCGCTTGGTGCATGAGGCGCTATCGGAACGCGAAGTGCTGTGGGCGGCGGCGCCCCATATCATCAAGCCGCTGCGTTTCGTGCTGCCCCACCATAAGGGCCTGCGTCCCGCCATGGTGCTGCGCACGGGCCTCGCCATGTATGACTATATGGGTGGCCGCCGCCTGCTGCCGCCGACCAGGACGCTGAACCTGACCACGCATGAGACCGGCAAGCCGCTGAAACCCGGCTATCGCACCGGCTTCGAATATTCGGACTGCTGGGTGGACGATGCCCGCTTCGTCGTTCTCAATGCGCGCGATGCGGCCGACAAAGGCGCCGAAATCCGCACCCGCACACGGGTGACGTCGGTGCGGCGGGATGGCGACATCCACCATATCGACATGGTCGATGCCGAAGGCCGGCAGGAAAGCGTCACGGCGCGGCTGGTGGTGAATGCCTCGGGCCCTTGGGTGGATGACGTGATTGCCGGGCCGATGGGCCATAACGGGGCGCATAATGTGCGGCTCGTCAAAGGCAGCCATATCGTCGTCAAGAAGCTCTATGAGCACGACCGCTGCTATATCTTCCAGAATGCCGATGGGCGCATCATCTTCGCCATTCCCTATGAAGGCGATTTCACCCTAATCGGCACCACCGATCTCGACTATCAGGGCGACCCGAAGGATGTCGCCATCTCGCCCGCAGAGGTGGACTATCTCTGCGCGGCGGCGAGCGAGTATTTCGCGGCGCCCGTGAAAAGCGCAGATATCGTATGGACTTATTCGGGGGTGCGGCCGCTTTTCGACGACGGCGCTTCGGCGGCGCAGGAGGCGACGCGCGATTATGTGCTCAAGGTCGATGGCGCCAAAGGCGAAGCCGCCATCGTCAATATTTTCGGGGGCAAACTCACCACGTCGCGGCGGCTGGCGGAGTCGGTGCTGGAAAAAATCGAGGCGGCGCTCGGCAAAAAGGGGGCCGCCTGGACCAAGACGGCAAAGCTGCCGGGTGGCGAATTTGAGCCGCTGGCCATCGATGCGGAGGCGAGGCGGCTCGGGCTCGACTACCCACAATTGCCCACCACGCTCAGCAACCGGCTATTGCGCCATTATGGGACCAGGGCCCGCCTTATTCTTGGGGAAAGCCGTGCCATTTCCGATCTCGGGCAGCATTTCGGGGCTGACCTTTACGCAAGGGAAGTCGACTATCTCAGGGCGCAGGAATGGGCGCGGACGGCGGAGGATATTCTGTGGCGCCGCTCGAAGCTCGGCCTGCGCGTGAGCGAGGACGACAGGAAGCGGCTCGAGGATTACCTCGCCGGCTGAGGAGGACGGATGAGCGGATATGTGCTGGCGATCGACCAGGGAACGACGTCGAGCCGCGCCATCGTGTTTTCCGCCGACCGCAAAATGGTGGGCTCCGGCCAGAAGGAATTCACCCAGCATTTTCCGCAGGATGGCTGGGTGGAGCACGATCCCGAGGAGATCTGGGAGAGCGTCGTCTGGTCGATCCGCACGGCGCTCGACAAGGCCAAGCTGACGGCCGCCGATATTGCCGCCATCGGCATCACCAATCAGCGCGAAACGACGCTGATCTGGGATCGTGATACGGGCAAGCCGATTCACAATGCCATTGTCTGGCAGGACCGGCGCACCGCCGCCTATTGCACGAAGCTGCGCAAGGCCGGTGAAGAAAAGTGGGTGACGCGCAAGACCGGGCTGCTGCTGGACCCCTATTTCTCCGCCACCAAGATCAGGTGGCTATTGGACAATGTCAAAGGCGCGCGCAAACGTGCGGAGCGCGGCGAACTGGCCTTCGGCACGGTCGACAGTTTCCTCATCTGGCGGCTGACCGGCGGCAGGAAGCACGTGACCGACGCCACCAATGCCAGCCGGACGCTGCTGTTCGATATCGAAGCCAATCGCTGGGATGACGGGCTGCTCAAGCTCTTCGGCGTGCCCGAGGCGATGCTGCCCGAGGTCAGGGATTGCGCGGATGATTTCGGGGTCACCGATGAGGCGCTGTTCGGGGCTGCCATCCCCATATTCGGGGTTGCGGGCGACCAGCATGCGGCAACCATCGGGCAGGCCTGTTTCGCGCCCGGCATGATGAAATCGACCTATGGCACAGGCTGCTTCGCGCTGCTCAATACCGGGACCGATCTGGTGCGCTCGAAGAACCGGCTGCTCACCACCATCGCCTATCGGCTCGACGGCAAGAGCATTTATGCGCTCGAAGGCTCGATCTTCGTTGCGGGTGCAGCCGTGCAGTGGATCCGCGACGGGCTGAAGCTCGTCAGCCATGCAAGCGAGACCGGCCCGCTCGCCGAACGCGCCGATCCGAGCCAGCATGTCTATATGGTGCCCGCCTTTGTCGGGCTCGGCGCGCCCTGGTGGGATGCCGAGGCGCGCGGGGCGATCTATGGGCTGACGCGCAATTCCGGGCCGGCCGAGATCGCAAGGGCGGCGCTTGAATCCGTCTGCTACCAGACGCGGGACCTGCTCGCGGCGATGCAGCGGGACTGGAAGGGCGGGGGCGACACGGTGCTGCGGGTCGATGGCGGCATGGTGGCCTCGGACTGGACCATGCAGTTCCTCGCCGACATTCTCGATGCGCCGGTGGACAGGCCGGTGATATTGGAGACCACGGCGCTCGGGGCGGCTTGGCTGGCGGGGCACAAAGCGGGGATATGGCCGGATGCCGAGGCGTTTGCGGAAAGCTGGGCGCGTGACCGGCGGTTCGAGCCGAGGATGGGGGTGAAGGAGCGGAAGGTGAAGCTCAGGGGGTGGGACCGGGCGGTGCGGCGGACGTTGAGTGATTAGGTTGGGGCACGCCCTCGTGGTTCGAGGCTCGTAAGAACTCGCACCTCACCATGAGGGCTACTGGGGGATGAGAGCTTCTGTCGAATTTATGTCCAGTCCCCAGCCTACCAGTAGCCCTCATGGTGAGGCGGGAGCGGAGCGACCCTCGAACCACTAGGGCGTGCCCCGCATCTACATATACACCCGCCAGGCATCGAAACTGCCGCCGGCGATCATGGCCCAGTAGATCTTGCCACTCCCCGCACGCGCTGCGGCGAGGCCGAATTCGGTGAATTTGTGGGACAATAACGTCGAGCGGTGGCCGGGGGAGTTGAGCCAGCCTTCGATGGCGGCTTCGAGTGTCTTGTGGCCGCCGGCGAGGTTTTCGCCCACCGCACCGGCATAACCGGCCGCGGTGACACGCTCGCGCAGGGTGACGCCGAGATCGTGGCTGAGCGTGTTGCGGGCGGCCATGAGCCGGGCCTGGGAGCGGGCGGCCTCTTCGAGCTGCTGGCTATAAGACCAGGGCGGCGCGCCATTGGCGCCGCGCACCGTGTTGATGGCCGCCAGGATTTGCGCATCGGTCAGCGTCTCGGGCGTATTGCCGGCGGCCGGCGCCAGGGCCGGCATGGTCGCGGCGCAGGCCGACAGCGTCGTGGCGGCCCCCAGAATGAGAAAACCACGGCGGGTCAGAGACAGCATCGTTTCTTCCGGTTAGGCCTGATCGTAGGCGGTGAGCAGGAGCGGCAGCAGGGCAAGATCGAGGGTGATGGGATTGCCCGCTTCGAGGTCCCAGCAGGCGCTGAGCGCGGAATGCGCGGCGGCAAAGCCCAGCATGCGCTTGCGATTGTAGCCGAGCCGGGCGGCAAAGGCGTCGGCCAGAGCCGCAATGCGGCGCGGATCGGCGACGAGCTTTTGCGCGCCATGGGGATTGCGGAAGATATTGGCCAGCTCATAGGCCGGATCGCCGATCAGCCCCTTGGGGTCGATGGCGAGCCAGCCGCGATCGGAGGACAGCACATTGTCGTGGTGGAGATCGCCATGGAGCGGAATATTGGCGGCGGGCTTGTCGAAGAGCTTCAAGGCAATGCCGCTGGCGCGGGCATAAAGATCGCGCGCCGTATAGGGCCAGGCGCGCACATCGGTATCGAACAGCGCCTGAAAGCGCTCGCGCAGCGGCATCAGCCCTTCGGGCGGGGCGCCGTCGCGTTGCCGATGCAGATGGGCAACCACGGTCGAAAGGGCGATAGTGCCCTCATCATCATGGCCGGCGCGGACGGGCGCGCCCAAAGTGCCGCCATCGAGCCATTCCATGAAGATGGTATCGCCATGGATATCGAAGACGGTTGCCGCCCCCTCCCCGCCATACCATTGCATCAGCCGGGCGCCGCGCCCCTCTTCGTCGGCGGCGAATGGCTTGAGGATCTTGAGCGCGGCGTAATTGCGCCCGTTCTGCTCGACACGGAAAATCCAGCTCCGGGGCGATTCCGCGACCGGCGTCGACTTGGTCAGGGACCAGCGGATCATGGCGCGGCTGAGGGCGGTTTCGACGGGTGACTGATTCATCATGGGCGCATTAAAGCAGAATGGATGCTCCGATTCGACAGGCGAGCCCGCGTTTAGCGGCAAATCTTGGTGGCGATTTGGCGAAATGATGCGCCGCTGCCGGCCGTAAAGGCTTGGGAAAGGCCTCGGCGCTATGCTGCGGGGGCACAGGACAGCCCATCGATCGAGGGGGCCGACTATGGTTCATCACCGCCATGGCAAGCGCGACCCGCGCGCCGGCTTCACCGATGTCATCGCCGCCGACGAGGCGGCGCCATCCCTTCCGCGCCAATTCGCCCATGGCTTTGGCGGCGTCTTCCTGCTGCTGGTGGCCGGCCTCGCCATCCTGACGCTGGTGCTGTGGAAGGCGCCATAAATCTTAAATTTTATGTAAATTAACCCAAATTGCGCGAAGCGCTGCACCCCTCGCGCGCCCGGAGCTAGGCTGTCACTGCGGTAGAAATGGTCGTTATGACGGCCACCCATTCAGTGACAGAGGCTAACGGAACGGGGGACGGGCAATGGCAAATATCGGGGTGGACAAGGCGGGGCTCGAAGCGGTCAAGGCCGAGGCGCGGATGCTGGGCCGTGTCGAGCGGACGCAGCGCATGCTGCTGGCGGCAGCACTGGCCGCGGTGGGTATTGTAGTGGTCGCCGGGGCGATGATGGCGAACTGGTTCTAGGGCTGGTTTTTGCTGTTTGAGGCGGCTTGTCCACTGCATGTCATCCCGGCGAAAGCCGGGAACCAGTTTTCTGGGAGGCATCGTGAAACTGGGTCCCGGCTTTCGCCGGGATGACGCGCTGTGCGGAGGGTAACTTGATGCCCAAGCCGCATCTCGACCCAGTCCAGCCTTCACCAGATGCATGGCTGGATTGCGTCGTTCCGCACTAGCGGAAAGATCAATCCAAGTCCATTTGAGGGGCATGAAAGTCGTCCGGCAATTCGGCCGGTCTGGAGGCCCTTGAAATGAGCAGCAATCGCAACACTGGTTTGTTTGCGCGTCTTGGCAATTTTGTCGATGTCTTCGGTAGCGCCATTGCCACCGCGTCGGCTGTCGAGGCTGGTCGCCAGCCCAAGGCAAGGGATCTCAAGAAACTCGGCATCGAGCCCGGCGCTTTCCGTTCGATCGGCCGGTACTAACCGTTCCGCGGGGCGCTGCGCCCTCCCCCTGTGCGACCCGCAGGACTGATCGCCATCGACCCGAGGCCCGGACGCCATTTTGGCGTCCGGGCCTTTTTGTTAGCCGCTTAACCGGCGTTAAGGCTTGTGTGCGAGTGTCGCGGGAACCAGAGGAGAACCCCGACATGATGAAGCGGATCGGCCTTGCAGCCATGGCGGCTATTGCTCTTGGCGCGGCACCCGCCGCAGCGTTCGACTGGACGGGCTTTTATGCCGGTGTCGGCCTTGGCGGGCTCAATGGCGGCTATTCCGACGACATGGGCGGCTCCATCGACTATGACGGCATGACGCTTGACGGCTTTGCCGGCGTGCGGGCGGAAGTGCTGATGTTCACGCTCGGCGCCGAGGTGGATGGGAGCTATTTCCTGCCTTCCGACGATACCGACACGACCATGATCGGCAAGGCTTCGGCCCGCGGCACGCTGGGGATGGAGATCGGCCCGCTGCTGCCCTATCTCACAGCCGGCGTCGCCATGGCTTCGCAGAAATACGATGCGGGCGGGGGCCGCGACGATACGGTGACGCATCCGGGCATCGTCATCGGCGCCGGGGTGGATATCGGGGTGACCGACCATCTCTTTGCGCGGCTCGAGGCCAATTACAGCGTCTTTGCCGAAGAAGATTACGATGTCGGCTTCGGCGCCTATATGGCCGGGCTCAAGGACCAGACGGATGTACGGGCCGGGATCGGCTGGAAGTTCTAATCGCCGGCAGAAGCACCAGGCTGCATCCCGGTATCGTTAAAACTGGGTCCCGGCTTTCGCCGGGATGACGTTCTGTGAGTGGTGATAATCGCGCATCCAGCCGAGGCCGGCGGTGGTGGTGGTGGCGGGGACATATTCGCAGCCGACCCAGCCGTCATAGCCCAGGCGGTCGAGCGCCTCGAAAATGCGCTGATAGTTGATTTCGCCGGTGCCCGGCTCATGCCGGCCGGGATTGTCGGCGACCTGCACATGGGCGATGCGGGGCTGCAGCCGCTCGAAGGTGGCGATGAGATCGCCCTGCATCACCTGCATGTGGTAGAAATCATATTGCAGGTAGAAATTATCGGAGCCGACCTTGTCGAAAATGGCTTCGAAACGGTCGGTGGTCGACACGAGGCAGCCCGGCACGTCGCGCTGGTTGATGGCTTCGAGCAAGAGCTTGATGCCGTGATCTGCCAAGCGCTCGGCGGCATAGCGCAGATTAGCCACCAGCACTGCTTCCAGCGTTTCATAGGGCACGCCGGCCGGGGCAATGCCGGCGAGACAGTGGAGCCGCGTGCAGCCCAGGGCCCTGGCATAATCGATGGCGATATCGAGGCCATCGCGGAATTCCGCTTCGCGGCCGGGAAGGCAGCCAATGCCGCGCTCGCCGGCGCCCCAATTGCCGGCCGGGAGGTTGAACAAAGCCTGGGTGAGACCGGTTTCGGCGAGCTTTTCCGCCACGACTTCCTTGGGAAAATCATAGGGACCGCGATATTCGACGCCGGTGAAGCCATCGGCGGCGGCCGCCGCGAAGCGATCGAGAAAGCTCAGTTCGGTATAGAGCTGGCTGAGATTGGCGTCGAATTTCAGCATGGTCGGTCCCTTAGTCCACGACCATGACCTAGCCGCTGGCGAGGGGACGCGTCCAATAGTTAGCAGCCCGATATTCATTCGGACTGCGCAATAAAAGACCCGTCAATTCATATTGGCAGCACGTATAAAAAAGCCCGTAAGGTCACTCCTGCAACCAGCCGGAAGCGGCCGAAACGGGCTGTTCGCGGCTTTCCCATCGATATGAGACGGCGCGATCCGCGGACCGTCAGGAGCCCGCAATGACGAATTTGAGAGTGATGCAGCCGTCCCGGCGCGTCTCCCCCGAAATGGTTGAAAAATTCAAGGTCATCCCCGCAGCCGCGATCAGCGACAGCATGTCCCGACTGGCCGCCGGCGGCGCCGATCTGAGGCCCATGCATGCGGGCGGCACGGTGCTGGCGGGGCCCGCCTTTACCGTCAAGACGCGGCCGGGGGACAATCTCTTCGTCCACAAGGCCATCGATACGGCCAAGCCCGGCGACATCATCGTCGTCGATGCCGGGGGCGAGCTGACCAATGCCATTGTCGGCGAAATGATGCTGACCCATGCCGAAACGCGCGGGCTCGGCGGCGTGGTGATCTATGGCGCCATCCGCGACTCGGGCCATGTGAAGAACCATCCCTTCCCGGTCTTTGCCGCCGGCGTCACCCATCGCGGGCCTTATCATGACGGGCCGGGCGAGGTGAATGTGCCGATCGCCATCAATGGCATGGTGATCCAGCCGGGCGACCTGATGATCGGCGACGATGATGGCCTGCTCTGCATTCCCTATGACGAAGTCGAAATGGTCTATGCGGAAGCCGCCAAGCGCCTCGAGGGCGAGAATGCCCAGCGCGTGCGCGTGCGCACCGGCACGGTCGACCGTAAATGGATCGACGACTGCCTCGCCAAGATCGATTTCAAGGTGGATTACCTCTAGATGAGCGCCGCGCCCCGCCCCACACGGATGATGAGCGCGCTCGTCATCCGGGCCATGGTCGACGAGATGGTGCTGCCCGCTTTCCGGCGGGACGGCTCGGAAGCCGAAATGGTCTGGGACCCGACCGTGGCGCTGATGGAACGCATCAGGGGCGGCGAGCGGGCCGATGGCATCCTCGCCATCGACTGGGCGCTGGACGAGCTGGCGGAAAAGGGGCTGATCGACATTGCGAGCCGCAGGCCGGTGGCGCAGGCGGCGTTCGGCCTTGCGGTCATGGCGGGGGCGCCGAAGCCGGATATTTCGACAGGCGAGCGGCTGCGGCAGGTGCTGCTGGATACGCCGAGCCTCGTCTATTCGCAGGCGGGGGCCAGCGGCATCTATTTCGAAAAGCTGATCGACAGGCTCGGGATCGGCGAACAGATCCGCGCCAAGGCGACGATCATTCCGCGCGGGCTGACGGGCGAGAAACTCGCCAATGGCGAGGTGGTGCTCGCCATCCAGCAGATCAGCGAATTGCTGGCGGTGAAGGGCATAGAGCTTGTCGGGCCGTTTCCGCCGGACGTGCAGGAGACCACGAATTTCAGCGCGGCGCTGTTCACCGAGGCTGCCGATCCGGATGGGGCGCGGCGCTTCATCGATATTCTGCTGACGCCGGAGGCGCGGCGGATTTATCTCGATATCGGGCTCAAGCCGCTTTTCGACTGAGGGGACGGATATGACCAGGATCGTGCTGCTGCATGCAACGCCGGTGGCGGTGGAGCCGGTAGAGACTGCCTTCCGCGACTTGTGGCCGGAGGCGGAGCTGGTGAACCTGCTCGACGATTCGCTTAGCCCCGACAGGGCGCGGGAGAAAGAGCTGACGACCGGCATGATCGAGCGCTTCACGCGCTTCGGCCGCTATGCGCATTCGATCGGCGCCGATGGCATTCTCGTCACCTGCTCGGCCTTCGGGCCGGCCATCGAGGCGATGGCGGCGGAACTGCCAGTGCCGGTGCTGAAGCCCAATGAGGCGATGTTCCATGCGGCGGTGGCGCAGGGCAAGACCATCGGCATGATCGCAACCTTCGGCCCATCGGTGGGGACGATGGAGGACGAGTTCGCCGACTATACGCGCCAGGTTGGGTCGGATGCGACGCTGCGCACCATATTGGTCGAGGACGCGATGGTGGCGCTGCGCAAGGGCGATGCCGAAACCCATAACCGGCTGATCGCCGAACGGGCGCCGGAGCTTCACGGCGTCGATACGATCATACTGGCGCATTTTTCGACCTCGCGGGCGGCGCCCATGGTCGAGAGCCAGGTGAGCGTGCCGGTGCTGAGCGCGCCGGGCGCAGCGGTGCGGCGGATGCGCGACCTCATCGCCGGATGACGCCGCCATTCAGCGCGCATATCGGCTATCTCTTTACGGAACTGACCTTTTCCGAGCGGTTTGCGGCTGCGGCGCGGCATGGCTTCGTGGCGGTGGAGAACCCGGAGCCGTACCGATATGCGGCGAGAGACATGAAGCGCTGGCTCGACGATGCCGGGCTCGCCTATGTGCAATTCGGGGCTATCGGTGACAGCGGGCGCGGTGACAAGGGGCTCGCGGCCTTGCCCGAGCGCGTGGATGAGTGCCGGCAGTTGGTGTCGCGACTGCTCGATTATGGCGCGGAAATCGGCTGCTCAATGCTGCATGTGCTGGCGGGATTGCGGCCGGCCGGCTCCGCGTTCAAGCCGATGTGGGACTGTTATCTCGAAAACGTCGCCTTCGCCGCCGATCTTGCGGCGGCAAGGGGCATGACTATCATCATCGAGCCGATGAGCGCCGACGGGGCGCCAGGCTATTTTCTCGACGATCCCGATATGGCGGCCGAGGCGATCCGGCTGGTGGGGCGCCATAATGTGCGGATGATGGTGGACGTGTTTCACACGGCCAATGCGGGCATCGATCCGGCGGCGCTGCTGCGACGGTATGGGCAGATAATCGGGCATGTGCATCTGGCCGACCATCCGGGGCGGCATGAGCCGGGGAGCGGGACGGTGGATTTCGCCGCCATCCGGCAGGCGCTGGATGAGATCGGGTATGAGGGGTATCTGGGGTGCGAATATGTGCCCGCGGTGAGTACGGAAGCGGGGCTCGGGTGGCGGGTGCGGTTTTAGAGCCCGCCCACTGTCTTATCCTATTTCGTCCTGTTCCGTCCCTCCTCTCGCCGCCTCTCCGATCGTCACCCTCGGGCTTGACCCGAGGGTGTTACATCGCAAAGTGAAGAGCCCTCGGGTCAAGCCCGAGGGTGACGATTGGGGGGGGGGAGCAGGCGGTCCTTCGCTGAGCGGTGCGAGTGTCGTTTACAACCGCCGCGCTCGCGGATGCTGCGGCACCCCCACCCTCGATCCCTCCCCTCAAGGGGGAGGGAGGCAATGGGACCGATATTTTCCTGAAAAAAGAATGCCTAGCTCCGACCGATGGCGCTGCGGGCCCAGTCGCCGATGATGCTGACGGAGAGGGTGCAGAGGAAAATGGCGAGGCCGGGGACGACGGCGATCCACCAGCCGGTAAGGAGGTAGGAGCGGCCGAAGCCGAGCATGTTGCCGAGGCTGCTCATGGGGGGCTGGATGCCGAGGCCGAGAAAGCTCAGCGAGGTTTCGAGCAGGATCACTTCGGGGAAGTTGATGGTGGCCGTCACCAGCAGGGTGCTCGCGATATTGGGCAGGACGTGGCGGATATAGATGCGCCGCCAGGGGAAACCCAGCGTGTTCATCGCCAGCACATAGCCGCGGCCGCGCGAGGCCATCGTCATGGCGCGCGAGAGGCGCGCGAAGCGTTCCCAGCCGAAGAGGCCAAGAATGAAGATGAACAGGACCAGATTATTGCCGAACAGCGCCGTCAGCGTGAGCGAGATGATGATGAACGGCACGGAAGCCTGAGCATCGACAGCCGCCACCACGACCTGATCGACCCAGCCGCCGAAATGGGCGGCGAGGATGCCAATGGTGGTGCCGATGATGGCCGAGATGATGGTGGCGCCGAGCGCCAGAGCGAGGCTGGTGCGCAAGGACGAAATGAGGCGCGCGAGGATATCGCGGCCGAGATCGTCGGTGCCGAGGACATGGCCCCAGCCTCCACCGAGGCCGATGGGCGGCTGGAGGCGCGCGAGCAGATCCACCGCGCCCTCATTGGGCAGCGGCAGGAAAGGCAGGATGATGATGAGCGACAGACACGCAATCAGGAAGAACAGCGAAATCTGCACGACGAAGGGCATGTCGAAAACGAACTTGCCCTGTTTGCGAACGGCGACGGCGAAGGACATTCAAACCTCCGGAAATGTGGTCAATGTTCCCGCGCCGCGGCGGTGCGCGGATCGAGACGGACATAAGCGAGGTCGACCAGCAGATTGGTGACGATCATGAGACCGGCGACCATCATGATGATGACCTGAAGCACGGCGAGATCGCGCTGGGCGACGGAATCGACGATGAGACGCCCGACGCCCGGCCAGCCGAAAACGGATTCGACCACCGAGCCTGCCGCCACCATGGCGCCCACCAGAAGCGGGGTGATGGTGACGAGCGGCAAGAGCGCATTGGGTGCGACATGGGCGAGGAAAATCTGGAACTCACCGAGGCCGCGCGCCCGGGCCGAAGTAACGCATTGCAGCTTGAGGGCATCGAGCACGGCCGAGCGCACGAAGCGCATATACATGGCCGCCTTGGCGAGACCGATGGTGAGCACCGGCATGACCAGATGCTGCCAGCTGCCGATGCCGTTGCTGGGCAGCATGTGGAAGGTCACCGATAGAACGAGGATCAGCACCAGGCCGAGAACGAAATTGGGCATGGCAAAGCCGACGGTGGAGCCGGCCATGACCAGCCGGTCGAGACGGCCGCCGGCATTGAGCGCGGCGAGAGCCCCGAGCGGCACGCCGATCACCAGCATGACGACGGCGCTGAGCCCGACGAGCTGCAGCGTTGCCGGCAGGCGCTCGGCCACCACCGCGAAGGCATCGCGATTGCTCATCGTGGAGATGCCGAAATCGCCCCTGAAGACATTGACGACATAGGCCAGATATTGCTGGAAGATGGTGCCGGTATAGCCCCATTGCTCGCGATAAGCGTCGATGGCGGCCTGGGTGGTGTCGTCCGGATTGAAGATGGCAAGGATCGGATCGCCCGTCGCGCGCAACGCCACGAAGACGAGGGTGACGATCAGCCAAAGCGACACGACGGCGCGGAAAAGGCGGGAAAACAGCATCATAGCGACACCACCTGGGTTTCGCGGTCGGCGTCGGCGAGGCTTTTCTTGCCCGGCACGGCGTCGATCAGCATCTGTGTATAGGGCTGGCGCTTGCCATCGGTGAACAGGGCCACCGGCACATCCTCGACCACCTCGCCATGGCGCAGCACCACCACCTGATCGGCGATCTCGAAAACGACGCGCAGATCATGGGTGATGAGCAGAATGGCGATATCGAGCCGTTCGCGCAGGCGCTGAAAGCATTCGAGAATATGCTTCTGGATGCGCACGTCGACGGCAGAGAGCGGCTCGTCGGCGATCAGCATATCGGGTTCGAGCAGCAGCGCCCGGGCGATGACGACGCGCTGCGCCTCGCCGCCGCTGAGAAAGGTCGGGCGCCGTTCGAGCACATGAAGGCCGAGGCCCACATCGGCGAGGATCTTTTCGATATGGGTCTGGCGGTCGCCGCTATTGGTCCAGCCATGGACATAGAGCACTTCATGCAGCTGCGCGCCGACGCTCATCAGCGGATCGAGCGAGTCGCGCGGATGCTGGAACACCATCTGCACATTGAGCCGCGCCGCCTTGTTGCGGGGCGAGGGATGCAGCACGACTTCGCCGGAATCGGGGGCGATGAGGCCCATGGCCATCTTGGCGGCGGTGGTCTTGCCGCTGCCGCTTTCGCCGATCAGGGCGACGATCTCGCCCTGGCGCACGCAAAAGGACATGTCCCTCGCGGCCGGCACGCCGATATCGGCCTTGCGGTCCTGCGCCGAGGTATAGAAGGTCTTGCTGACGCCCTCGAAGGAGAGGCAAAGCGGCTTTTCGCGCGGTTTGGTGTCGCCGCGATCCGGCCAATCGACGGCGGCGGCGGCGAAGAGCTCCTTGGAATAATCGGCGCGCGGCGCGGCGACGACTTCGGCCGCCGGGCCCTGCTCGACCATATGCCCCTTATGCATCACCGCGATATGGGTGGCACGGTCGCCGACAATGCCGAGATCGTGGGTGACGAGCAGCACGGACAGATCGGCCTGGCGGCGCAATTCATCGATGAGATCGAGCACTTCGGCCTGCACCGACATGTCGAGCGCGGTCGTCGGCTCGTCGGCGATGAGCAGCTTGGGATTGCCCAGAAGCGCCAGCGCGATCATGACGCGCTGGTTGAGGCCGCCCGAGAGCTGGTGCGGATAGACGGCGAGGCGCTGTTCGGGCTGGGGAATATGCACGTCGCGCAGGGCCTTGACGGCACGCTCGCGCAATTCGTCGCCACCAGCGCCCGGATAATAGAGGCGCAAGGTTTCGAGCAATTGCGAGCCGATGGTGCGCACCGGATTGAGCGCGGCCAGCGGGTCCTGAAACACCATGCCGACGGAACGGCGGCGAAACAGACGCAGCTGGGCGGGGGTGAGCGACCAGACATCCGCCCCGTCGATGACGATGCGGCCTTCGATCTCCGGCTTGAACGGCAGCAAGCGCATGAGCGTGTGGCAGGTGATGGACTTGCCGCTGCCGCTTTCGCCGACAAGCGCGAAATAGTCGCCCTTGCCGATCTCGAAGGAAATGTCCTCGACGAGGCGAAGGTCGGCGCCGCTGATGGCGACACCGAGATTTTCGACTGTGCAGACCCGTTCTTTCCGGGTCCCGATAATGGTCTTATCAGTCATATGGCAGACGTGCCTCTCCTCTCACTGGTCTGGCTAGGAGACGCTCGCATCCCTGAAGTCCATGTAGACGGACGGTATGGGTGACCAGTTGACGGTTTTCTTCTTGCCATAGAACACGCCCATGGCGTGCAGGATGATCGCCGGCGGGTCCTCGTCGAAAATATCCAGCATGCGATCGAAGGCGGTCTTGCGGGCCTCAGGCTCCATGGCCGATTCCAACTGGTCGCCGAGGGTGAAGAATTCCTCATTGCTCCAGATTTCGGCCTGGGAGCGATCATAGGAGCGCCAGAAGCCGAAGAGCGGATCGTTGACGAGAATGGGATCGACGCCGTTGCGCATGCCGACGCCGGGATACTCCATCATCTGACCGAAGTTTTCCTTGATCTGCATGTCGATATTGACGCCAACGGCCTGCCACATGGCGACCAGCACCTGGGCGGTGGCGAGTTCCGGGCCGTAGGCGGCGGTGCGGATGCGGTAGGGAATGGGCGTGCCGTCATAGCCGGCCTCGGAGAGAAGGCGCTGGGCCTCCGCAGGATCGTAGCGGAAACCGGGACGATCGGGATCGTAAAGCTGGCCGAAGGACGGCAATTGGTGACCATTAGGCACCGAGACCTGCCCGGCCCACAGCGCATCAACAATGGCCTGCCGGTCGATGGCGAGGCCGAGCGCCTGGCGCACGCGAGGGTCCTTGAGCTGTTCGTTGCGGGTGTCGAACTTGACGACGCGCAGGCTCGCGACGGTGCCGCCGACGATTTCGAGATTGGAATCGCGGGTGACGGCGGCGAACTGGTCGGCCGGCACGTCGGCGATGAGATCGAAATCATTGCTGGCAAGGCCGGCAATGCGCGAGGACAATTCGGGCGACGACACGAAAGTCAGGGTTTCGATATCGGGCTTGCCGCCCCAGTAATCGGGGAAGGCCTGAAGCTGCACGGAATCGGGGGAGAGCGAGACCAGCGAGAACGGCCCCGTGCCGACCGGCTTTTGCGCGAAGCCCTCGAACCCGCCGGCGGCCTCGAAAGCGGCCTTGCTGACGATCTGGCTGCCCCAGGCAGTGAGGCGCAGTTCAAGCGTCGGATCGGTGACGGAAGAAGTGACGCGGATGGTCTTGTCGTCGACCGCTTCCACCGACTTGATGGTGGAAAGGAACTGCTGGGCGGTGCCGAAGCCGGGCGAGGCTTCATCGAACATGCGCTCGAAGCTGAAGCTGAACACGACGTCATCGACCGTCAGCGGCGAGCCATCGTGAAAGAGAACGCCCTGGCGCAGGACGAGATCGAGGGTCTGGCCATCGACACGGGTCCAGCTTTCGGCGAGGGCCGGCTTCAGCGAACCATCGCCGGCATAATCGACCGTCAGCAGCGTGTCGTAGATGTTGAGCATGGTCCGGTAGCCCGGATTGGTCTGGTAGAGCAGCGGATCGAGCTGGCGGGGCAATTCGTCGAGCGCCACCCGCAGCGTCGAGCCGCCGCCGGCGGCCTGCGCAAAGCTGAGCGTCGGGGCCCCAAGCAGGGCCCAGCCCGCTCCCGCCCCGAACAGTTGAAAAGCGGTACGTCTGTTCATGCGCATACGAATTCTCCCATCAGGAACCAGCCATCATGTTGGACAATCGCCAGACATCCTCAGCCTGGGCGTGCAATTAGATCACACTGAAAATGGTGACGCGCTAATCCGTTCGCATAGCTTTGCGGCGCTGCTCGCATCACGTCTCCCTACACGCGGCTTCCTCCCAAAACGCCGTATGTTCAGTGATTATGAGCCTCACGTTGAGGCAGTTTCAGGGAGGCGTCCAATTCTTAATCACTTCCCATTTATTGCACTTCCATATAACTGGACGCGCATTTAGGCGATATAGGAAATGTATCGGGACAGCAGGGCAACCGCGCAACCGGGCCGTTCGGCGGGGTTGCACGGTTCACAATGAGTCAGATCGCGGAGATACGGGCTGACGCCCCAGTTGAGGTTCAGCTGGCCAGATTGTCAACGAGTTCGGTCACGAAGTCGGTGTCCGAAGTGGTGACGTAGAGATCGGCGACGGCCTGGATTTGCCGCAGTCTGCGGTGTTCTGCCGCATCCGGCGTGCGGCCGCCGGTTTCGAGCACGACGAAGGACAGCATGGAAGCCGTCCTGTCGGTGAGGAAGGGAAACTTCACGTCCTCGCCGCGCTCATAGATGACGATCACCGCATTGGGGCGAATGCCGTCGACCGGCTCATCCATGGGCATGAGACCCATGGGATTGAGCTGGCCGCTGGTGATGACATTGTCGCGATGGGCTTCGTTGAAGGTTTCGATGAAGTTGCGGGCACTGTCCCCGACGCCCAGCACCTTGACGTAGCGCGGCATGGAATTGCGGTAATCGTCGATGCGCCGGCCGGGCCGGCCGCCCAAAAAGCTCTGTGTAATCATCTGGTCCTCAATCCATGAAGCGTCCGCCGGACAGGTTCAGGCATTCTCCGGTGACGAAACCGGCATTGGGGGAAGCGAGGAACAGAACGGCATGAGCCGCCTCCTCGCTACGCCCGAAACGCCCGACGGGAATGGCCTTCAGTAGGCCATTACGCTTCTCCTCAGTCATGGTGCGGGTCTGCGGCTCGAACAGGGCCGTGGCGATGCCGTTGACGGTGACGCCATGCCCGGCTGTCTCGGCGGCGAGCACGCGTGCAAAGGCCAGGAGGCCGCCCTTGGCGGCGGCATAGGGCGCGACGTGATGGTGAACACCGGTCTTGGCGGACATGCTGGCGAAAACGATGATGCGGCCATAGCCGGCCTCGACCATGCGGCGGGCGGCATCCTGCATCTGAAGGGCCGGCACGACCATTTCGGCTTCGGCGACGGTGCGCATTTCTTCGGCGGTCATATCGAGGACGGGCTTGTTCTTCACCGGCGGGGCGGCAAGGACGAGAATATCGAGGCCACCGAGCGCGGCGACACTGGCGCCGATATAGTCGTCGGAAGGCGCGATGTAGCGGACGCCGGCAATGCCTTCCGCATCGGCAACGACATTGGCGCCGGCCTGACGGAGAGCGCTGACGACTTCCGGGCCGACCCCGTGGCCGGCGCCGATCACCACGGCGCGCTGACCCTTCAGATCCGCCCCGATGCCTGTCGCCTGTGCCTGTTCGATGTCCAATATTCTCTCCCTTTAGTCTTTTGCGAGTTGGGCGAGGCTGGTGGAGACATCGGCTAGGGCCTCGTCGCGCACCGGCCGGCCGCTCAGGATCAGTTGCTTCAAGAAACGAATGTCGCGGGCATTGTTCATGGTGTTGCCGGCAACGATGCGGTCGCCGCTCATATAGCAGGCGGTGAACTTGCCGCTCGCGGGCTCGCCGCGCCAGATGACGCGGTCCCAGGCTGAGGGGGCGCCGATGATCTGGAAATTGGTGTCGTATTGATCGGTCCAGAACCAGGGCAGGTCGGCATAGGGCTCGGTGGCGCCGGCAATCACCTTGGCGACGGCGATGGCCTGGTTCTGCGCGTTCTGCCAGCTTTCGAGGCGGAGATTGCGCTCGAGCAGCGGATTGAAATGGCGGGTGACGTCGCCGACGGCGAAGATAGAGGGATCGTCGGTGCGGCCATAGGCATCGACGAGAATGCCGTCGTCGCAGGCAAGGCCGGCATCGCGGCCAAGCTCGACATTGGGAATGGAGCCGATGCCGACAATGACGAGATCGGCGGGAATGGGCGCTTCGCCATCGAGGGCGATTTCGACGTGATCGCCCGCCTCGGCAATGCCGGTGATGCGGGCGGAAAGACGGAATTCCACACCCCGGCCGCGATGGCCTTCGGCAATGGCGCCGGCCACGACGGGATCGATGACCCTGCCCATGGGGTGGGGCGCCGCATCGAGCACGGTGACGGCGCAGCCGGCGTCGATGGCGACGGCGGCGAATTCGAGGCCGATGAAGCCGGCACCGATGGCGACCACCCGCTTGCCGGGCGCGAGGCACGGCCGGATGCGCTCGACATCGGCGGCGGTGCGCAGGGTATGGACCTGAGGCAGACCGGCGCCCGGCACGGGGAGCGGCCGTGCGCGGGCGCCGGTGGCGAGCACGAGCACGCCATAATCGAGCCGTTCGCCGTCATCGAAGACGATGGCACCGGCGGCGCGGTCGATGCCGGTGACGGTGCGGTTCAGCATCAGCTCGATATTGCTCTCGGCATAGAAATCGCGCGGCTTGATGAAGGCGCTTTCGAGTTCGGCCTTGCCGGACAGAATGGCCTTGGAGAGCGGCGGCCGCTCATAGGGCGGATGGGCCTCGTCGCCGATCAGGACGATACGCCGGTCGGGATCGAGGCTGCGCAGGGTGATCGCCACCCATGCGCCCGCCTGCCCTGCCCCGACGATGACGACTGTGCCGGACATGAGGCCCATCCCTTCGATCAGACGGCGACGAAGGGTTCGCCGAGGCGAACGGTCGAGGCGTCGATGGCCGTCTCCTTGAAGGGACCATCTTCCGGCAGGATGAAGGAGGCGGAGCGCACCTGCTGGGTATCGGGGGTGATGCCGGGCGGGGTGCCCTTGCCGGCTTCGAGCGCCTTGGCCGCCTTGCGTAGCCGCATGCGGGCCATGATGATGGCGTTGTCGGTCGACACCAGGTTTTCGCGGCTGCGATCGGCGATGGCGCCCATGCTTTCCTGCAGGGACGAATCCTGAATGGCGATGCCCTTGATGCCGGAATAATAGATCTTCTGGCGCTGGGCCTCGCGGTCCATCAGATAGTCGTTGTCGACATTGGCGACCGGGCGGAAGGTGCCGCCGGGGATCAGATCGGCATGAACGCCGCCACCGGCTTCCATGACCTTGAGCTCTTCTTCGGTCAGCGGGCGGGTGGGATGGAAGGTCATGGTCCAGGCCATGCAGTTCTCGTCATCCATCGGCACCCAGGCATGGCCGTTGAGGGCATTGCCCTTATAGGGCGGGATCAGCGTGTACCAGGGCATCATCCACTGGGTGACGCGCCAATAGTGAAAGCCCGGTTCGGCCGGGCGCTTGGCGCCGATCAGAAGGCCCGCATCGGATTCGTGGATATCGAAAGTGGTGTTGGTGCTGCGGGCATATTTGGCGCCCTCAGTGCCCTTGTGCAGCGGATCGCGATTGATGTCGCCGCTGTGGAGGAACGAGACGTGGCTCGAATCGATGCCGCCCTCCATGGCCTGGAGGTAGTTGCTCTGCTGCCAGCGCTTGGACAGGTAACGCTGTTCGGGCGCAACCTGCATCCATTCATAGGCCGGCGGCTCGGGCCGCTCCTCTTCGGGGCCCATATAGGTCCAGATCACGCCGCCAAGCTCGATGCAGGGATAGGATTTGAGCTTGATCTTCTGGCAGAAGCCGGAAGAGGCGGGCTCGGACGGCACTTCGACGCACTGGCCGTTGGTGTCGTATTTCCAGCCGTGATAGGGGCAGCGCAGGCCGCCTTCCTCATTGCGACCGAACCAGAGCGAGACGCCGCGATGGGCGCAGAACTCGTCCATGAGGCCGATCTTGCCGGAGGTGTCGCGGAAGGCGATGAGACGTTCGGACAAAAGCGAAACGCGTACGGGCGGGCAATCGGGGCTGGGCAATTCCTCGGCCAGAAGGGCCGGAATCCAGTAGCGGCGCAGCAGATTGCCCATGGCCGTGCCCGGGCCGGTGCGACACAGATATTCGTTTTGCTCAGCTGAGATCATCGCGCTTCATCCTCATTTGGCGGCATGGGGCAGGTCGGCGCCCGTCATCCATCTGCGGTGAGGTTGACAGCTAGTTACATATAGCGTCCAATATAAAATCTTGATGCTGTGATTAGCCTGGAGATATGAATGGAGCTGCGGCAGTTTCGCTATTTCGTCGCTGTGGCGGAGGAGCTGCACTTCACGAGAGCCGCGGAAAGGTTGCATATCGGGCAGCCGCCGCTGAGCCTCCAAATCCAGGCAATCGAGCGAGAACTGGGCGTCTTGCTGCTCAAGCGCACGCGCCGCAAGGTGGAGCTGACGCCGGCGGGCGAACTGTTCCTGCAAGAGGCGCGGCTGGCGCTGATGCAGGCCTCGCGCGCGGTGGAAACCGCCAAGCGCGCGGCGCGCGGCGAGATGGGCACGCTCAGGCTCAGCTTCATCACCTCGATGCCGCTGGTCGACGCCTTCACCAAGGCGGTGCGCAGCTTTCGCCAATCGATGCCGGATGTGCATCTCGAACTCAAGATCCGCTCCTCGCCGGAGATCATCGAGGATGTGCTGCTCAATACGCTCGACCTCGGTTTCACCCGCCCGGCCAATCACACGGTGCTGCCGACCAGCATCAATTCGCTGGTGGTGCATCGCGACCGGCTGATGCTGGTCGTGCCCTTCGATCACCCACTGGCCAACGAGCCCGGCCCCATCCAGATTTCGCGGCTGCGCAGTGAGCGCTTCGTGCTGCGGCCGCGCGGGACCGGGGCGGGCTTTTACGAGCAGGTTTTCTCCATCTGCGCGGAGGCGGGCTTCACCCCCAATATCGCGCAGGAGGCGACCGAAGCGACGACGACGCTCGGCCTCGTCGCGGCGGGCGTCGGCATCACGGTGGCTCCGGAGGCGCTGCAGGCCATCCGCGTCAATGACGTGGTGTGGAAGGAGCTTGCCAATGCCGACACTGAAAGCAAGGTGCTGCTGATCTATAACAAGATGACGAAGAACCCGCTGCGGGACCAGTTCATCGCCGGGTTGCGGACCACGGACCCGGATAGCGGGAGTGGGCCGTGACGGTTTGTGGTTGCCGATCGTCACGCCTGATAACAGATCGTCACCCTCGGGCTTGACCCGAGGGTGCTGCACTTACGGGCATCGCAAAGTGAAGAACCCTCGGGTCAAGCCCGAGGGTGACGAGCGGTGGGCGGGATGACGAGTGGTGGGAAAGAGCGATGGGTAGCGAACGGCGGGGCTAATCAGGCCAGATTCGGCGAATCCACGTCGATAAAAAGCGCGTCGTCGCGCACCACCGGCGTCCAGACCTTGATCGGCACTTCGCAGGGCGGGGCGGTGGGGATGCCGGTGCGGACGTCGAAGCGGCCCTGATGGAAGGGGCACTCCACCTCGCAGCCCTCTATGAAGCCGTCGGACAGATATCCCGGCCCGTGCGAGCAAAGATCGGCGGTGACGTAATACTCGTCGCCCGCCTGGAAGATGGCATAGGCAAAGCCATCGATCTCGGCGCGGAAGGGCAGGTCTTCACTGACATCGGACAGGTCGCAGAGCTTGGTAAGAGTGGCCACTTCGCCCATCGTCGCTTCACCTCCATGACGGGCATTCGCGCGCGGCGAATGCCCCGTTTTCAAACCGGCCTCAGGCGGCGGCGCGGGCCTTGGCTGCCCAGTCGAACGCCAGAATCGCGGTGAAGTCACGCACGTTTCCAAGCGTCTCGAAGCTGTTGAGGGCGGCGATGATCTTGTTCGTCACCTCCTCGCCGGCAAAAGGCAGGGCATTGACGCGCACCTTGTCGGCGATTTCGGCATCGGTGAACGGCGCCTTGGGATGGCCGGGGAAAGGCTGGGCGGCGCCATGGACGACACTGCCGTCATTGAGTTCGATCTCGACGCGCGACAGATAGCCGGCGGCGGCGCGGGCCAGCTTGCCGCTGGCATTGGTGCCGAGTTCCGGTGCTGCGAAAACCTTGACCTTTTCGGCGACGAATTTCTGCCGATCGGACGAGAGGACGCGATCGAGATCGAAGCTCTCGACCTGGATGAAGCCATCGAGCACGGCGGCGCCGACGATATAGGGCATGGAGTGGTCGGCGGTTTCGCGCGAGATCGGGTGGTAGGGGTCCTGACGGATCTTGACCAGATGGTCGTAAGCCCCCTCTTCCGAATAGACGCGGACTTCCTTGATCTGGCTGAGATCGGAAACCTGGCCGCGCGCTTCGAGCGCGGCGCGGATGGCGCTCTGGCCGACCGAACCCACCGGCCACAGCTTCATATAGGTATCGGCGATACGCGACAGCTTGACGCCGTCGCCAAGGCGCTTCTGCAGGGTCGGCAGCGGATCGTGCTTGTTGGCGAGCTTGGCGATGAAGCCGTTATTGCCGGTGAAGGGCCGCACCACGCTTTCGACGCCGGCCTTGGCGAGGAAGCAGGCCTGGAGAGCATTGCGCACCGCATCGGAACCGTTGAAGCGCTTCCACAGGGTCAGGTCGCCGCGACGGTTGAGCTCGCAGGATTCGACCTCGTCGCTGGCATAGTGCGAGGTGACGGTCATGCCGAAGGCCTCGCGGGCCTGATCGACATCGAGGCCGAGAATGCGGGCAATGCCGGCGCAGGCGCCGAGCGCGGTGAGGTTGGTATAGTCCCAGCCGCCGGGTGCGGTGGAGAAAGCATCGAAGGCAGCGCCGACCACTTCATAGCCGACAGCGAGGCCGACCAGCAGATCCTCGCCAGAGACGCCCGCCCATTCGGCGGCGGCGATGACGCCGGCGGTCATGTCGCTGGGATGGCCGCTATTGCGCTCGCCGACGAAGAAGTCATTATAATCGAAGCAGCGCAGCAGCGAGCCGTTGACGAAGGCGGCGAGATCGGGATTGGCGCGCAGGGACGTGCCCCAGATGACATCCCCTTCGGATGTCGCGAACTGGGCCGCGAATTTGCGGGCGATATGGGAGGCCGGATGATCGAGCGCGCCGAGAGCCACGGCGACGGAATCGCTCAGGGCGCGCTTGGCGGCATGCCGGGTCTTGTCGCTCAACTCGCCGGAAACGGTGACCGTGAACTTGGCCAGAAGCTCGGCGACTTCGTCGCGATAAACGATGTTTTCTGCAGTCGACATGCTCAAACCCTCTTGTTGCGGTCGACCCGACCGGCAGCGTGCCGCTTCGGATTTCGGACAGAATTGGACTACGCAAACCGGGGTAACGGATCGAACCTAGTGCGTCCAATATCAATCAAGGCATGATTTATTCACCGTGGAATATATCCGATCGCAGCAGGACCAATCCGGCCCTCTCATTTGACAGGACTATAAATTGCGCCCTTTTTGATATTGGACACACATAGTTACCTCGCCTTAGCTGCCCCAAAAGCCTTGAAAACACCGGGAGAAGAGCCATTTCCATCGATATTCTCGTCACGCAGCCCCTGATCGAGAACTGTGCCGCCACGCTCAAAGCGACCTTTACGGTGCATGAGCTGTTCCGCGCCAGCGATCCCGAAGCGCTGTTGAATGATGTGGGCCCGCGCATCCGCGGCGTTGCCGGCGGCAAGGTATCGGCCAAGCTGATGGACAGGCTGCCGGCTTTGGAGATCATCTCCAATTCCGGCGTCGGCTACGACTCCATCGATGTGGTGACGGCCAAGGCGCGCAATATCCGCGTCACCAATACGCCCAATGTGCTCAATGACGCGGTCGCGGAAAGCACGATCGGCCTGATGATCGGCCTGGCCCATCGCCAGCCGCAGGCCGACCGCTTCGTGCGCGAGGGTAAATGGGGCACCAGCCAGTTCCCGCATACGACCGAACTCGTCGGCAAGACGGTCGGCATTTTCGGCCTCGGGCGCATCGGCAAGGAGATCGCCAATCGCGCCCAGGCGATGAAGATGCGCGTCGTCTATTTCGGCCGCAACCGCCAGCCGCGCACGCCCTATATCTATTATGACAATCTGATCGATATGGCGCGCGACGTCGACTGGCTGGTGGTCATCGCCCCCGGCAGCGCCAGCACCAACAGGATCATTTCGCGCGAGGTCATGGAAGCGCTGGGGCCGACCGGCATGCTGGTCAATATGGCGCGCGGCTCGATGGTGGACGAGGAAGCGCTGATCGACATGCTCAGCACCGGCCGCCTCGGCGGCGCGGCGCTCGACGTGTTCCAGGACGAGCCGAACGTTCCGGAGGGGCTGATCGGTCTCGACAATGTGGTGCTGTCGCCGCATGTGGCCAGCAAGACGCTCGAAACCCGCACCGCTATGGGCGAATTGATGATTGCCAATCTCAAGGCGCATTTCGCCGGCGAACCGCTGCTGACGCCGGTGGTGTGACATGTTCATCGGCGCCATTGCGGACGATCTGACCGGCGCGACCGATCTGGCGCTGATGCTGTCCCGCGCGGGGATGCGCGTGCTGCAGACCGTGGGCGTGCCGGAACCCGGCACCGATTTCGGCGATGCCGAGGCGGTGGTGGTGTCGCTGAAATCGCGCACCGTTCCGGCCGGGGAAGCTGTGGCGCAATCGGTGGCATCGGCAAGGGTGCTGCTGGCTTGCGGCGCGCGGCAGCTGTTCTTCAAATATTGCTCGACCTTCGATTCGACCGACAGGGGCAATATCGGGCCGGTGACCGATGCGCTGCTCGACCTGCTCGGGGACAGCCGCACCATCGCCTGCCCTGCCTTTCCGGCCAATAAGCGTACCGTCTTCAAGGGGCACCTGTTCGTCGGCGACGTGCTGCTGTCGGACAGCAGCATGCGCGACCATCCGCTGACGCCGATGCGGGACGCCAATCTGGTGCGGGTGCTGAGCCGGCAGACGCAACGGCCCGTATCGCTGATCGCGCATGACGTGGTGGCGGATGAAGCGGCGCTTGCGGCAGAGTTCGAGCGGCTCGATGGCATCGCCATTGTCGATGCGATCGACGAAGCGGATTTGCACGCCATCGGCCGCGCAGCGCGCGGGCTGAAGCTCGTCACCGGCGGTTCGGGCGTGGCGCTCGGCCTGCCCGCCAATTTCCTCGGGCCTGAGCGGCACGGCGGCGGCCAAGGCACTGTGAGTGCGGCTTCCGGTGGAGCGGTGATCCTTGCGGGCTCCTGCTCGGTCGCGACGCGCGGGCAGATCGAGGCGGCGATGGCTCAAGGCATGCCGGCGATGCAGATAGACCCGCTTGCCATTGCCGACGGTTCCCTCACCGTCGACGACGCCGTGAAGTTCGCGCAAAGCGCGGGAGCGGTGCCGCTGATCTATTCCAGCGCTGATCCGGCGGACGTCGCGGTGGCCCAGGAGCGGCTGGGGCGGGACAAGGCCGGCACCGTGGTCGAGCATTTCCTCGGCGATGTGGCGCGGCGCCTGTTGGCGGACGGGTTCACCCGCTTTCTCGTGGCCGGCGGCGAAACATCGGGCGCGGTGGTCAATGCGCTCGATATCAGGACGCTGGCGATCGGCCCCGAAATCGATCCGGGCGTGCCATGGACGACTTTCACCCATGATGGCAAAGCCGTCGCGCTGGCGCTGAAATCGGGCAATTTCGGAACGCCGGATTTCTTCATCAAAGCCTGGAGGCTGGTCGCATGAACGCCATCGTCTCGGAAGCGACCCGCCAGCGCGACCTCATCGTCAAGGTCGGCAGATCCATTTTCGACCGCGGGCTGACTGCCGGCTCGACCGGTAATATCAGCGTGCGGCTGGGGGACGGAACGCTGCTGATGACGCCGACCAATGCCAGCCTCGGCGATCTCGATCCGGCAAGGCTGTCGCTGGTGACCGACCGCGGCGAGCATATATCGGGCGACAAGCCGACCAAGGAGGCGTTCCTCCACGCCTGCATGTATTGCGAGCGGCCGGGCGACCATGCCGTGGTGCATCTGCATTCGACGCATGCGGTGGCGGCGAGCATTCTGGCCGATGCCGACCCCGAGGATGTGCTGCCGCCGCTGACGGCCTATTACATCATGCGGGTCGGGCATTTGCCGCTCATCCCCTATTTTGCGCCAGGGGATAAGGAACTTGCCCTCGCAGTGCAGGCCAAGGCCAAGGCGCATCACGCCGTGCTCCTCGCCAATCACGGCCCGGTGGTTTCGGGGGCGACACTGCGCGATGCGCAATATGCGACCGAGGAGTTGGAAGAAACTGCGCGCCTCCATCTGCTGCTGCACGGGCAGAAGACCCGGCCATTGACGCCGGAACAGATTGCCGCCCTCCGCAAATAACCGCCTCATTGCGCGCAACTGCATGCAGCGACTTGCGTTCTTCCGACAATGTGGCAGGCTGGCCTTGTGTCGACAGCCCATTTCAGGAGGGAACAATGGCTTTTGACGGTGTAGGTTGGCTCGCGGCGATCATTATCGGCGGCATTGCCGGGTGGCTGGCCAAGCAGTTCATGAATACGAATACCGGCCTCGTCATGAATATCGTCCTCGGCATCGTCGGGGCGATCGTGGCGAGCCTTGTGCTCGGTCTGTTCGGCATCTCTTTCGGGGGCTGGATCGGCTATCTGATCGCCGGCTTCATCGGCGCCTGCATCATCATCGCCGTCGGCCGGGCCGTCTCGCGATAGCAATCATGACCGGCCGCCATGGGCGGCCGGTCATAGGCCGCGGGCGTACTGGGGCAATCCGCCCCATATCGGCGCAAGGCGGGCGGGGGCTATAGAACTCTCCGCACGTCCTCGCAGCGATAGCAGCCCTATGCGCAAATTCCTTCCGGTGATCCTTGGCGTGGCGGTGCTTGTCGCCGGCGTCCTTTTCAACGTCCTTTATCGGCCGGTTCCCACCGCCCCTGCCCCGGCGCAATCGGCTCCGTCCGAGGTTGAAACTGCAACCGCTGTCGTCGCCAAACCGCCTGCCGCGACGTTCGCGCCGGTCTTCGAGCCTTGCGCGCATTGCCACCAGATCGGGGAAGGCGCCCGCAATGCGACCGGGCCGGTTCTGAACGGCATTGTCGGCAAACCCTCCGCCAGCACCGATTATCCCTATTCCGAGGCCATGCTGCATGCCGGCCTCGTCTGGGACGAGGAAACGCTGCGGGCCTTCCTTCTGTCGCCGGGAGACGTCGTTCCCGATAGCCGCATGTATTTCGGCGGCCTGCCCGAGAGCGACGTAGATGCGGTGATAGAATTTCTCAAGAACCCGCAGCCCTGATCGGCGGTCACAATCCCCGGTCAATCCTGTGAAGCGGCGACGAATATCGGGCGCCGCTTATCCGTTTTTTAAAGCCGGATATGTCAAGGGCTCGTCCAATTCGAACAAAGGACCGGCCCTAGAATATGAGCCGATCCTGTGGGCGACGCGATCGGAAGCGTTCCCGGGAACGACGTTCTCAAAGAGCGGGCCGATTTCGGGCGGGAACTGCAATTGCGGCTCGTCCGCTTCGTATGATCGTGCGGCCTTCAAGGCCGGGTTTGGCAAGCCGTTCCAGAAGGGAACGCGAAGGATGACCGATGCTTAAATTCAATATCACCACGCGCATCTACCTGATCGTCGGATTGGCAGTCGTGGCTCTGGCAGTCTCTGCCTATATGGGCGTGAACAGGATCACCGCGACCCGCTGGGAAACTCGCGATGCCGAATTGCGCTCCGTCGCGGATAGCGCCCTCGCCATCGCCAGGGCCCAGTATGAGCGCGCCGAGGCCGGCGAGATCACCGAAGAGGAGGCCAAGACCTCCGCAGCGCTGGCCATTTCGCAGATGCGCTACCGGGGCAACGAATATCTGTTCATCAACGACTTCGACGGCATCATGGTGATGAACCCCCAGACGCCGCAATTCGTGGGCACCGACCGTTCCCAGCTCCAGGACAAGAACGGCAAGTATTTCCAGCGCGAGATGATGGAACGCGCCCCTGTCGAGGGATCGGGCTATCTCACCTATGTGTGGACCCGGGCCAATTCGGATGAGCACGTCGACAAGCGGACCTTTTTCACCGCCTTCGCGCCCTGGCGCTGGACCATTGGCACCGGCGTCTATGTGGACGATCTCGCCGCAGAAACCTTCAACGACACCATCCGCCAGATCGGGGAAGTGCTGGCCATCATCGCCGGCATGGCGCTGGTCGCCTGGCTGATCTCCCGCACGATCACCCGACCCATTACCCGGCTTACCGGGGTGATGACCGATGTGGCCGAAGGCCAGTTCGCCGTCGAAGTGCCCGAAACGAGACGGACCGACGAGATCGGCGCCATGGCGAGAGCGGTGGAAGTGTTCCGCGAGAACGGCAAGAAGGTCTCCGAAATGACCGAGGCGGAAGCCGCCCGGATCATCCGCGACCAGGAAGCGCGCAACCGCATGATGAGCGAGCTGCAATCGGCTTTCGGCGCAGTGGTGGATGCGGCCGTGGAGGGTGACTTCTCGAGGCGCGTCGAAACCGAATTCCCCGATCCCGAACTCAATGCCCTGGCGGGCAGCGTCAACAGCCTGGTGGAAACCGTCGATACCGGCCTTACCGAAACCGGCCGCGTGCTGACCGCCCTCGCCAATACCGATCTGACCCAGCGCGTGGAAGGCCGCTTCGAGGGCGCTTTCGCCCGCCTACAGGCCGATACCAACGCCGTGGGCGAAAAGCTGGCCGAGGTGGTAGGCGATGCCAAGGAAATCTCGCGCTCGCTGAGAACCGCGACCAGCGAAATCCTTTCGGGGGCGAACGATCTGTCGGAGCGCACCACCCGCCAGGCGGCAACCATCGAAGAAACCTCGGCGGCGATGAGCCAGCTTGCCGAGACGGTGCGCGAGAATGCCGCCAAGGCGCAATCGGCCAATGAAAACGCCCGCGGCGCCGTCCGCATGACGGAAGAAACCGGCGAGGCGATGAGCCAGGCCACCCAGGCCATGGAGCAGATCAACGCCTCTTCGGGCAAGATCGCCAATATCATCGGCATGATCGACGACATTGCCTTCCAGACCAATCTGCTCGCCCTCAATGCCAGCGTCGAAGCCGCCCGCGCCGGCGAAGCGGGCAAGGGCTTTGCGGTGGTGGCCGTGGAAGTGCGCCGCCTCGCCCAGTCCTCGGCGGAAGCCTCGACCGAGATCAAGCAGCTGATCGAGCAATCGGCCAATGAAGTGAAGGGCGGAACCCAGCTCGTCGCCAGCGCCGCCGGCAAGCTGTCGGTGGTTCTCGAAGGCGCGCATGACAGCGTCCGCCTGATGACGTCCATCGCGCAGGAGAGCGCCTCGCAGGCATCGGCGATCGAGCAGGTCAACGTCGCCGTGCGGCAGATGGACGAGATGACCCAGCACAATGCGGCGCTGGTGGAAGAAATGAACGCGTCCATCGAGCAGGCCGAAGCGCAGGCGGCCCAGCTCGATCACACGGTCGAGGTCTTTACCCTCGATGAGAGCGCGGCGCACACTCCTGCCCGGCCCGCAGCGGCTTCTGCTGGCAGGAAGACAGCCTTCAAGGGGGCGCAATCCAAGGCTGCGGCAACATATCTGTCTCATGGCAATGCCGCCATCGACGCAGACTGGACCGCGTTCTAAATTCCAGCGTCCGCACCGCACATCAAAGCCGGGGGCCTGTGGTTTCCGGCTTTTTCTTGCCCGGCGTCAACGAAGAATAGATTCCCAGCAACGTCCGGTCATAACATTATGCGAATGCAAATTGTCACTTCGGCAACTTTGCATCACTATCCTGGCGCGAACAGTCAAAAGCCAGATCATTGCCTATGTCGCTTGGGGATCGACTTTCGATAGTTCTGGCCGCCCTGATCGGCGGACTTGCAGCTCTTCTTATCGGGCAAACGGTGCTTTGCCAGACGGCCGACAGCCATTTGCGTGGCTATGTCTCGGACCTCCTCACCCATGCCGTCGACGTGGCGCAGACCAGCCGGGAGGCGCTTTCCGCCATCAATGCCTCGCCGGATACGCCCTGTGCGGACAGCGACCTCGAAGAGCTACGCCATCTGTCGTTCCAGTCCGAATATCTGCGGGACGCCGGCCGCATCCAGGACAACAGCATTCTCTGCACCGCCCTCTGGGGAGAACTGTCGCCGCCGGCCGCCCTGCCTCCTGTGCAGCGGATGCAGCATGAGGGGGACATGCTCTGGGCCAATGTCGAGCATATCGGTCCGCAGCGGATCGCCGTCGACATGGCCGGCCGCGGCTCGGCCATCGTGTTCACCTCGCCCATCGCCTTCAAGTCCTTCGAAACGCTCGACGACAATCTGAGCGCCCTCGTGCTCACCAGCGACGGTCAGCACATCTACCGAGCCTTTGGTCAAACGGCTGGACTGGCGGCGGTGCGGCGCGACACTGCCTGGTCCGATTTCGGCTCATCGCGCACCGCCTCGCTGTGTTCCGCCGATGTGGATATCTGCGTAACGGCCCGCATTGTGGATGTGGGCATGGAGCGCCAATCGCCGCAGATCATCGCCGCCACCGGCCTGCTCGGCCTCATCACCGGCGGCAGCATGGGGCTCGCTGCAATCCTCTACCGCAATAGCCGGATGTCGCCGCAACAGCAGATCAGACGGGCCCTGGCCGGTGACCGCATCGGCGTCGCCTACCAGCCGTTGGTGCAAATGCGCGACAGGCGCGTGGTCGGAGTCGAAGCGCTGGCGCGGCCCGTGAACGAGCGCGGCGAGGCGATATCGCCGGAATGGTTCATCACCACGGCCGAAGAACATGGCCTTATCGGCCAGGTCACGCAGGTTCTGGTGCGCAAAATCCTGGCCGATATGCGCTCACGCCTGCAGGCCGATCCGTCCTTTTATGTCAGCATCAATATCAGCGCAGCCGACATGCTGACCCCGGAGATGAGCCGCTGCCTCGACGCCGAAATCGCCCGCAACGGCCTGTCGCCCCGCCAGATCGTGCTCGAAATCACCGAGCGCTCGACGGCGGATTACCAACGCCTCGTGGAAGCGATGTCCGCCCTGCGCGCGCGGGGCCACCGCATTTTCCTCGATGATTTCGGCACGGGCTATTCCAACCTCGCCTATCTCGCCAAGCTGCCCATCGACGGCATCAAGGTGGACCGCCTGTTCACCCAGGCCATCGGCCGTGAGGCCGTCAGTTCGGCCATCGTCGCAGATGTGTGCAGAATAGCCGAAACGATCAGGGTTACCCTCGTCGCGGAAGGCGTCGAAACCGAGGAACAGGCCACACGAATCCTCGCCCTTCACCCCGAGGCCATCGGACAGGGCTGGCTTTACGGCAAGCCGGTCAGCGCCGCCAAGCTGGCAGTGTGAGCAACGCCTGTATTCTTAGAAAAAGTGGTGCCCGGGACCGGAATCGAACCAGTGACACGCGGATTTTCAATCCGCTGCTCTACCAACTGAGCTACCCGGGCTGAGGGCCGATGTGACGGCCTCGTGAAATGCCTGCGCCTTATAGGAGATGGTTTTTGCCGGCGCAAGCGGGAAAGAGCGGTGTGGAAAAGAAGTCTCAGGCTTCGTCGTCATCAGGCCGCTGCGGCTCGTCCTCATCGTCGTTTTCGGCATCGCCGGGAATGACGTAGGTGCCGGAAAGCCAGCGATTGAGGTCGATATCGGCGCAGCGGGCGGAGCAGAAGGGGCGGAACTTTTCCGCGGAGGGCTTGCCGCAAATGGGACAGGTCTTTTCCATCACACCCCCGACAGGGTCGACTGGTTGAGCCAGTTGAAATGGACCGGGTAGCCATCGCCGGCTAGAAGCGCTGCGGTTTCGGTGAGCGGCAGGCCGACAACGCCCGAATAGGAGCCGACCAGCTTGACGACAAAGGCCCCGGCAATGCCCTGAATGGCATAGCCACCCGCCTTGTCGCGCCATTCGGCGCTGGCGAGATAGGCTTCCATCTCGCGGGTCGAGAGGCGCTTGAAGCGGATGCGGGTTTCGGCAAGACGCTGGCGCTTGGCGCCAGAGGGAGTCAGCACGGTGACGGCGGTATAGACGCGGTGCGAGCGCCCCGAAAGCAGCGACAGGCACTCGGACGCTTCTTCCATGGTCTCGGCCTTGGGCAGAATCCGCCGGCCGACGGCCACGACCGTATCGGCGGCCAGCACCAGGGCATTGGCGCCATAGCCGGCCGAGCGCGCCTTGTGCTGCGCGGTCAGCGCCTTGAGATCGGCGAGGCGCACCGCGAGCTTGCGCGGCAGTTCTCCTTTTTCGGGAGTCTCGTCCACATGGGCCGGCACCAGATGCTCGGGCTCGATGCCGATCTGGTTGAGGAGCGCGAGGCGCCGCGGAGAGGCGGAAGCCAGAATCAGTTCCGGGCGGCTGGCCATCGGCTCGGGCCTACTTGAAGCGATAGGTGATGCGACCCTTGGTCAGGTCATAGGGAGTCATTTCGCACAGCACCTTGTCGCCGGCGAGGACGCGGATGCGGTTCTTGCGCATGCGGCCGGCGGTGTGAGCAATGATCTCGTGCTCGTTCTCCAACTTGACGCGGAACATCGCGTTGGGAAGCAATTCAGTTACCACGCCCGGAAATTCGAGCACTTCTTCTTTCGCCATACTATCTCCTGGGAAGACCCAAGCGGCATCGATTTGCCGGCCGTGGGTCGGAAAGTGCGCGCAACCTATAGGAAATCAGGTGGTTTGTGAACCACCGGAAACCAGCCCGTCGAGCCGCTCGCGCACGCGCTTGCGCAAGGCGTCCCGCAGGTCCCTATAGGCAGCCAGAACCGTTTCCCGGCTGCCTTCAACGAGTGAGGGATCGGCAACGTTCCAATGCTCGATTGCCCCGGCCTCGAGATCCTTGCGGGCGACCGCCCCGGGGGCGTCGTCGGACAGGGTCACGACCAGATCGAAGCGATTGGCGACGAGTTCATCGAGGATATGGGGCGTATGCACGGACATATCAATTCCCACCTCCTCCATGACGTCGCGCACGAACTGATCGGCCTTGCCGCCATTGACGCCGACCGAGCGGGCGATGATCCGGCCGGGGAAAAGCTGGCGGGCCAGAGCCGCGGCCATGGGAGAACGCACGGAGTTCATCGAGCAGACGAAGAGCACCGTCGGCAACTCGCTTTTGCTCTCGTCGATGCGGCTGGCATAAGGCTGGACGGCGCAGATAAGGGTGAAGAGCCGCCGCGCCGTATTGAGATCGATGATGAGCTTGTTGGTGAGGCGGGTGCGCAGCAATTCCGCCGCCTCGTTATGGATGCCGCGCCGGGCCATGTCCACGGTCTCGATCTGATAGGGCGAGCCCGAACGGATGGCCTCGTAATAGCTTTCGCGGATGCGGAAATAATCGCGGATGAGGCGCCGGAACGGCGTCAGCGAGATGTAATGCGCGGCGATCGGCTGGAAGGTTTCGGGATTGCGCACGTCGAGCACGATCGAATTGCCGATGATCGAGACGTGCAGCGCGAAAGGGCCGGTGGCGGTGACGCGGGCCGGGCGGAAACTGTTCTCTTCGAGCAGGTCATAAATGGCGATGCGCCACTCATGCACCTCGTCGGGGTCGATCGAGGTGATGGTGTTGGGATCGAGCGTGACGGTGACGATGCGGTCGGTTGCGGCCCGTTCCGTCACCCCCTGCATGGTGATGCTCACCGATTGAGCCTAATGGAGATGGAGCGCCCATGGCCGTCGAGCGCTTCCACCTCGGCCATGGTGACGGCCGCCCCGGCCAGCGCCGACAGCGAACTCGCATCGCAGCCGAGGACCGAGGTGCGCTTCATGAAATCGAGGACGCCGAGCCCCGAGGCGAAGCGCGCCGAGCGGGCCGTCGGCAACACATGGTTGGTGCCGCCGACATAATCGCCGATGGCCTCGGGCGTATGGTGGCCGAGGAACAGCGCGCCGGCATTGCGGATGCGGCCGATCAGCGCCTGCGGTTCGTTGACGGCAAGTTCCACATGTTCGGAAGCGATGCGGTTGGCGAGCGTCACCGCCTGATCGAGCGAGGCGACGGTGATGATGGCGCCGAATTCGTTCCAGCCGTCGCGGGCAATATCCTGCTTCGGCAGCACCGCCAATTGCCGCTCGACTTCGGCGGCGACAGCGTCGGCAAGGCCCTTTTCGGTGGTGACGAGAATGGACTGGGCCCCTGCCCCGTGTTCTGCCTGGGCGATGAGATCGGCCGCGACCCAGGCGGAATTGGCCGAACCATCGGCGATGACCAGCACCTCGGAGGGGCCGGCGATCATGTCGATGCCGACATGGCCGAAGACCTGGCGCTTGGCCGTCGCGACATAGGCATTGCCGGGGCCGACGATCTTGTCGACCGGCTTGATGGTGGCGGTGCCATAGGCGAGCGCGGCCACGGCCTGGGCGCCCCCCACCCGGTAGATTTCGGTGACGCCGGCGATCCTGGCGGCGGCGAGAATGGAGGCGCTGTATTGCCCCCTCGGGGTCGGCACGACCATGGCGATGCGCTCGACGCCGGCGACATGGGCCGGTACCGCATTCATCAGCACGGACGAAGGGTAAGAGGCGAGCCCGCCCGGCACATAGATGCCCACCGCTTCGACCGGGGTCCAGAGCGTGCCGAGGGTGACACCGAGATGATCCTCGTAGATTTGGTCTTCGGGCTTCTGCTTTTCGTGGTGGGCGCGGATGCGGTCATGCGCGGTCTGGAGCGCGGCCGTGACTTCGGGCGTGACGCGGGCAACGGCGGCTTCGATCTCGTCCTCGGTGAAGCGCAGCGCTTCGGCGGTGAATTCGGTCTGGTCGAATTTGTTGGTCAGTTCGAGCAGTGCATCATCCCCGCGTGCGCGCACATCGGCGATGATGCCGGACACGACTTCGCCAACCTCCACCGAGGCTTCGCGCTTGCCACCGAGCAGGGCTAGAAACTGCGGCTCGAAATCGGCAGATTGGCTATCGAGGCGGATGGGCATGGAAAACCTTTAGTCGAGGACGTGGGTGGGCCGGGCGCTGGCGGCCCAAACGGCGCCGAGATCGGACAGGCGCGCTTCGAGACATTCGACGGAGAGGCGAACAGTGCCACCGCCGGCAAAGCTCAGTTCGACGATGCCGGCCGGCTCGTCGGTGGGTTTGAAGGTGATGGCAAGAAGTTCGAGCACGCCGTCCTGCGCATTGGGATCGAATCCCGCCGTTGCGACGGACAGGACCCGGTCGAAATGGAGCGCCGTGCGCTTGCGCTTGCCCTTGTCGCGGCGATGCTCTGTGGCGCCAGTCCAGTCGAACCGGTTCATCAGGACGGCAAAGCGCTTGTCGCTACGGGCAAAGCCCATATCGGCGACGCGGATCACCGCATCCTGCACATGGGCGGAGATCACTTCGAGATCTTCGCCATCCAGCGCCAGCAGCTTGAGATCGGTCATGGTGTCGTTGGCCCCTCGGGTAGAAACGACCCTATCTGGTCACGTTTGCCACGATCTACAAGTTTGATGGAATGGGGGCAATGCAGCGGCGATATTTTGTCGCCGCCGAAGGGCGCTTCAGCCGGCCAGCCGCTCGATCTCCGCGCCGCAGCGGCTGAGCTTGTCTTCGAGCCGTTCGAAGCCGCGATCGAGATGATAGATGCGGTTGACGACGGTTTCGCCACGCGCTGCCAAGCCGGCAATGACCAGCGATACCGAAGCGCGCAGATCCGTCGCCATCACCTGCGCGCCCTTCAGCGCATCCTTGCCGGTGACGGTCGCCAATTGCCCCTCGACGCGGATATCGGCGCCGAAACGGGCGAGTTCGGCCACATGCATGTAGCGATTCTCGAAAATGGTCTCGCGGATATTGGAAACACCCGAGGACATGGTCATCAGCGCCATGAACTGGGCCTGAAGATCGGTCGGAAAGCCGGGGAACGGATCGGTTTCGACATCGACCGGCAGGATGCCATTGCCATTGCGGCGGATGCGTAGGCCATCGGTCTCGCGGGTGATGTCGACGCCGGTCTGGCTCAATACGTCGAGCGCGGCCTGAAGATGCTCGGGACGCGCGCCGCGCAACAACACATCGCCGCCGGTCATGGCCGCTGCCATGGCGAAGGTGCCGGTTTCGATGCGGTCGGGGATGACGTCGACGATGGCGCCATGGAGCCTGTCCACGCCTTCAATGGTGAGGGTGCGGGTGCCGATGCCGGAAATGCGCGCGCCCATGGCGACCAGGCACTCGGCGACATTGCCGATTTCCGGCTCCTGGGCGGCGTTTTCGATGATCGTGGTGCCGCGCGCGAGGGTCGCGGCCATCATGATGGTATGGGTGGCGCCGACCGAAACCTTGGGGAAGGTCACCGTTGCCCCCACCAGCCCGCCTTTGGGCGCCCGGGCAACCACGTAGCCCTCGTCGATATCGATCTCGGCGCCGAGCGCCTTGAGCCCGAAAAGGAAAAGATCGACCGGCCGCGTGCCGATGGCGCAGCCCCCCGGCAGCGACACGCGGGCCTCGTGCTCACGCGCCAGCAGCGGCCCGATGACCCAGAAACTGGCGCGCATCTTGGAGACGAGATCATAGGGCGCGGTGGTATCAACGATATCGGCTGCATGGAAGGTCATGCGCTGGCCGACGCCCTCGTCCTCGCCGCGGCGGCGGCCATGTACGGCAATATCGACGCCATGATTTTCGAGAATCCGCTCGAGCTGCTTGACGTCGGCAAGGCGCGGCACGTTCTGCAGCACCAGAGGCTCGTCGCTGAGGAGCGAAGCGATCATCAGGGGCAATGCCGCGTTCTTGGCGCCGGAAATGGGGATCTCGCCCCGCAATTCATTGCCGCCGACCAAACGAATGCGATCCATGTGCCTGTCCTGTTTTGGGGCAAACGCCCCGATAAAGCCGCTGGCTCTAGTCCAAACCCCGCTTGAGGGCAAGGTGGCGAGCCACCGGAGCGTGGGTGCAAATGGTTTACGAATCCTTTTCGGGGCGCTGATCGGGCGGCCTATCCGCCGGCGCGTCGGCATTTGCCTCCGCCCGTGCCTTGGCCTGCCCCTTGCGGCGCTTGAGGTTCTCCCGCAGCTTCATGGCCAGGCGCTCCTCGCGCGCCTTGGCCTCGTCGGATTTTGACATGATGACGCCTCTCTCGAACGACGAGCCGTGAGTATGCGTTTTTTGGCCTTGCGTCGAGATTGCCCCTATGGCAGTAGAGCCCCGGTCGCCGCGACGCAACGCTTCGCCGGCCACCCTGCTGCCGTAGCTCAGTGGTAGAGCACTCCCTTGGTAAGGGAGAGGCCGACAGTTCAATCCTGTCCGGCAGCACCATTTTTTCAGAAAATCGATAATCCCGGCCTTCAATTGGCGCAGCAATATGCTGCCTCTGAGCGATTGACCTCAATCAACGCTTCCTGGAGTGCCGAAAGTTACGAGAATGCTTCTTGGCTTGAAAGATGATCGGGAAAGCCGATCGCAAGCGACCGGCTTTCCCTTGCTCGATTACTGCCCTGCGGCCTGGGCTGCGTACATGTAGCTGTCATAGGTATATTCGGCGACGCGGAACCATTCGAAGCTCTGGTCGCGGAAGGTCTTCCAGCCGGGATAGATGGCAGCCCAGTTCGGGTTGTTCGCGCTATATTCTTCATAGAGCTCGAAGGTCGCCTTGTAGGCGGCGTCCATCACGTCGCGCGGCAGCGGGCGCAGCTGCACGCCCTTGCCGACGAGCGAGCGGATGGCGTCCTTGTTCTTGACGTCGTAAAGGCTCTGCATGTTGATATTGGCGGCCTTGCAGGCGGTGTCGAGCGCCACCTTGTAGGTCTCCGGCAGGCCGTCATACTGGGCCTTGTTGATATAGAAGTGGATGGTGAGGCCACCTTCCCAGAAGGCCGGATAATAATAATAGGGCGCGATCTGGTAGAAGCCCAGGCGCTCGTCGTCATAAGGACCGACCCATTCGGCCGCATCGATGGTGCCGCGCTCGAGGGCGGGATAGATATCGCCGCCGGGCAATTGCTGCGGCACGACACCGAGACGCGACATCACCTCGCCGGCAACGCCGGCAATGCGCATCTTGACCCCGTCGAGATCGGCGAGGCTATTGATTTCCTTGCGGAACCAGCCGCCCATCTGCGCGCCGGTGCCGCCGCCCGGAATGCCGACGACGCCATATTGCTCGAGAAAGGCGTTATAGGCCTCGTTGCCGCCGCCATGATAGAGCCAGGCATTCTGCTGCCGGCCGTTGAGGCCGAAAGGAATGGTCGAGCCGATGGCGAAGGTCGGGTCCTTGCCGGTGAAATAATAGCCGCAGGTATGGGCGATCTCGACCGTGTTGTTCTGCACCGCATCGATGGCCTGCGGACCGGGGATGAGCTCGCCGGCCTGGAAGACCTGAATCTGGAACTTGCCCTGCGTGATCGCCGAGAGCGCTTCGGCCATCACCTCGGCACCGCCATAGATGGTGTCGAGATTGTTGGGAAAGCCCGAGGTCAGGCGCCAGCGCAGGGTCGGCAATTCTTCCTGCGCATGGATGGCGGGCGTGGCAAGGGCGGTGCCGGCGGCGGCTGCCGCACTGGCCAGGGCGCCTTTGGCCAGAAAGCCGCGGCGGTTGAAATTGCTAGTCACTTCGTTTCTCCTCGCTGAATGGAACGGCTTTATCGTGCCGTTCGGGTTATGGGGTGGCCGGTTCGGGGCTTGCGCCGAAACTGGGTGGCGGCACGGCATCGGGCGCGGCGGGCACCGGCGCAGGCTCCGCGCCGAAGGTCGGGGCAGCCGGGGCCGGGGGAGCCCCGTTATTGGCCGGTGGCGCCCCGAAAGTGGGAGCCGGCGGCGCGCCGAAGCTGGGGGCGGCGGACGCCCCGAATGGCGGTGTCGCCGGCCCGAAGGGATTGGCGCCATCCGCGCCGGGCATGGGCACGTTGAGCTGGATGGTCGAAGGGTCCGCCACCACCTGGCCGGATTTATAATGCGTGACCAGTTGCGGGAAGGCCACCACGATGATCACCATGACCAGCTGGATGCCGAGATAGGGGATGGCTCCGCGATAGATCTGCCCCGAGGTCACCGGCTGGATGGTCGCGCCGGTCACCCTGTCCTTGTAAGGCCGTGAAGGCGCGACGGAGCGCAGATAGAACAGCGAAAACCCGAAGGGCGGATGCATGAACGAGGTCTGCATGTTGATGGCCAGCATCACCCCGAACCAGATCAGGTCGATGCCGAGCGAATCCGCGACCGGCGCCAGCAGCGGAATGATGATGAAGGCCAGCTCGAAATAATCGAGGAAGAAGGCCAGGAAGAACACCAGCAGATTGGCGATGATCAGGAAGCCGATTTCGCCGCCCGGGACCGAGGTCATCAGGTGCTCGACCCAGACATGGCCGTTAACGCCATAGAAGGTCAGCGAAAAGACCCGCGCCCCCAGAAGGATGAAGATGACGAAGCTCGACAGCTTGGCCGTCGAGAATAGAGCCGATCTCACCATGGCAAGGTTGAGCTTGCGATTGATCGCGGCCAGGACCAGCGCGCCCACGGCACCCATCGCGCCACCCTCGGTGGGCGTCGCGAAGCCGATAAAGATGGTTCCGAGCACGAGGAAGATGAGCACGAGCGGCGGCACCAGCGAAGTGATAACCCTCCGGAACAGCGTCCAACCTCGCAGCGTGCGCACCTCGGGCGGCAGGGCGGGGGCACTCTGCGGATTGAGGATCGACATGACCACGATGAAGGCGGCATAGGCAGCCACCAGCAACAGACCGGGCACCAGGGCGCCCTTGTACATATCGCCCACCGAGCGGCCGAGCTGATCGGCAAGGATAATCAGCACCAGGCTCGGGGGAATGATCTGCGCCAGCGTGCCGGAGGCCGCGATCGTGCCGGCTGCGAGGCGCCGGTCATAGCCATAGCGCAGCATGATGGGCAGCGAGATCAGCCCCATCGATATCACGGAAGCCGCCACCACGCCGGTCGTCGCCGCCAGCAGCGCGCCGACCACGATGACGGCGAAGGCAAGGCCCCCGCGCAACGGACCGAATAGCTGCCCGATCGTATCGAGCAAGTCCTCGGCCATGCCGCTCCGTTCCAGGATCAGCCCCATGAAGGTGAAGAAAGGAATGGCCAGCAGCGTCTCGTTGGACATCTGCCCGAAAATGCGGTCGGGAATGGCCTGGAAGAGATTGACCGGCAAAAGGCCCATCTCGATGCCCACGACGCCGAAGAAGAAGCCGACAAAGGCCAGGGCGAATGCCACCGGATAGCCGAGCAGAAGCACGACGATCAGCGACAGGAACATGATGGGCGCGAGATTTTCCGCGATGAAGGCGATCATGATTTGATATCCGTCCTAGAGCGCGGCAGCTTCGGCGTCTGCGATGGTCACGGGATCGGGGATGTCACCCCGCAGGATGGCGACGCGCTTGATCAGTTCGGACACGCCCTGAAGACCAAGAAGCGCGAAACCGAGTGGGATCATGGCCCAGACCGGCCACTGAATGAGTCCGCCGGTATTGTTGGAGGTCTCGCCGGTGATGAACTTGCTCGCAACGACCGGCCAGGACAGGTAGATGGTGATCACGCAAAAGGGCAGGAGAAAGAACAGCGTGCCCAGGATCTCGATCCAGAGCTGTGCCCTGCGCGGCAGCTGGCCATAGAGCAGGTCCACCTTCACATGCTCGCTATCCAGCAGCGTCCAGGCAGCGGCCACGAGGAACACGGCCGAGAAAAGATACCACTGCGCTTCGAGCCAGGCGTTGGAACTCAGGTTGAAGAGCTTGCGGGTCGTTGCGTTGATCGCGCTGATCAGGATCGCGGCCAGCAGCAGCCATGATACGGATTTGCCGATCCAGCGATTGATGAAATCGATGCCGCGCGACAGCGCCAACAGGCTTCGCATTACCGCTCCTCCTCCAAGTGCCGGTGTTGGCCTTGTGTTTTGGAGTCGTTGGTAAGGCTGCCCCGGAAAGGGAACAATATGCGCGAGAGGACGAAATGCAAGCCCATACCCAGGAATGGGTATGCCTACACCAGCCCGTTTTCTATGGCGTAGCGGGTGAGGCCCGCGGTGGTGGCGACGCCAAGTTTCTTCTTGATTTTCTTGCGGTGCGTCTCGACCGTCGCGGCCGAAATGGATAGCGCCGCGGCGATGTCCCTGTTGCTGCGGCCGGCCGCAATCAGCAGCAGGACCGAATATTCCCGCGACGTCAAAGGCTGGGCCGGTTCGGCCGCGCGCCGCTCAAGCAGCACATCGGAAACGCCCGAGGAAAAATAAGTGCCGCCTGCAGCCACCGTTTCGATGGCGGCCACGATCTCCTCGGTCGAGACATCCTTGAGGATATAGCCCGAGGCGCCATGCAGCACCGAAGTCGATATATATTCCCGGCTGTCATGCATGGACAGCATCAGGATACGCGCCTCCGGCACCTCTTCGCGGAACATCTCGATGGCGTCGATGCCGCTGATCTGGGGCATGTTGATGTCCATCAGCACCACTTTCGGCTGCGTGGCGCGCGCCAGCGCCAAACCGGCGCGGGCAAGACTGGCTGCGCCGACGACATCGATCCCCTCGAACGTTTCGAGGATCGCCTTGAGACCCTCCAGCACCAGGGGATGATTGTCGATCAGAAGGACCTTGACGGGCGTGTTCATGCGGCTTCGGACAGGTCTGAGGTGGCGACAAGCGAGGCTGAAAGCGGCATCATGGCCTGCAGCGTCGTGCCGTTGCCATTACTGTTGATGAGCAGGACGCCGCCGAAATGCGCCATGCGCTCCTGCATGTTGCGCAGCCCGAGCCCGGCCGGCCGCATCCCTGCATCGATGCCCCGTCCATTGTCCTCGATGACGAGGCGCACGCGCCCCTTGTGGTTCGACAGTGAGACCGTGACGGCGCTGGCGCCGGCATGCCGCTCGATATTGTTGAGCGCTTCCTGGGTAACCCGGTAGAGCGCGGTCGCCGGCTCGGGTTTCAGCCGGCTCTTGAACTGACGGAAATCGAGCCGCATGGCGATGCCGGTGCGGTCAGAAAAATGGTTGCACAATGCCTCGATCGCCGGGCTGAGCCCCAGATCGTCCAAGGCGCGCGGGCGCAGATCGTGCGAAAGGCGGCGAACCTCCTTGATGGCGCCGTTGAGTTCTTCAGCGCTCTTTTCGATCGCGCTCAATGCATCCGCCCCGTGGCTTGTCACCTTGCGCCGCGCCAGGTCGATGGCATAGCGCACGCCGATCAGGTTCTGCGAAATACCGTCGTGCAATTCACGGGCGAGGCGCGAACGCTCCTCCTCCTGGGTGTCGACAATCCGTTGCGTCAACTGCTTGAGCATGCCGTCGGCCATGCGTCTCTCGCGCAGATTGAGCAGGATGCAGCTGACGAAAACCACGAGCACTGCCGGCACGGCGATCAGCGCCATGGTGAAGAAAGCCTGCCCGATCCGTCCGCTGAGCTCGGCCTTCGCCGCCGCCGTCTGGGCATAGACCTCGTCGAGATAGACGCCGGTTCCCAGCATCCAGCGCCATTTGTCGAGCCCGAAGGCAAAGGAGAGCTTGTCCACGGTCTGCCCCGTCGAAGGGCGTTCCCATTTATATTGATGGAGCCCGCCGCCTTCGCGCGCCTTCTGGATGAGATTGGCGATGACATGGTCGCCATCGGGATCGACGAGGTCGATCCAGTTCTGGCCGGGGCGATAGGTCTGGCGGGGATGGACGACATTGTTGCCGTCATAGTCATAGACGAAGAAATAGCCGTCCTTGCCGTAGTCGAGGGAATCGAGAATGGCGCGCACCTGGTTCTGGGCTTCGGCATCGTCGGGCGTGGCATGCTGATAGATGTCGTCGATGGCCGAGATCGCCAGATTGGTCAGGTTCATCAGCTCCATTTCCTTGGCGCGCAGCATGTCGCGCTCGAAGGTGTCGATGCTGGTGCGCATGAGATCGGTCGATTGCCAGATCAGCAGCGTCGAAATGGCGGTTATCGCCACGATGAGCGGCACCAGCGCCAGGAACAGAATTTGGTGTCGTAGCTTCATCGCCAATCCTCGTCAGCCGGCCACCCCGGAGGTGGACTAGAATAATGCCGGCCCTCCGGTATACCCACTACTGGGTAGAGCCCGCATCTATAGACTTTAGTCGGGTTGTAGCGGTCAAAAATCGGGGTCTAGTCTTCCTGCGTCATCACGAAATACTGACCGACACAGATCGGCGTAGCTCGTGTGACGGAGGATTGCCACCACAGCGACACTTAAAATTGCGCGTCGGCGCAAGACTCTGGTGCGGCCCACAGGGCCGGCCGGGAGCGTCTGGACGCGCGCCTTGGAGGAGGATTTTCAATGCTAAAACGCCTTATGGCCATGGGATTGACCCTGGCCCTGTTGAGTTCGGCCGCCGCCTTCGCACAGGACGCGCCGGCCGTCTATGCCGATCCCGCCGCGACCGAAGCCACGACCGCCAGCCGGCTCAACCATCTCATCGACATGGTCGAGGCCAAGGAATTCACCCTCGGACCGTTCTCGTCCGGGCGCGATCCCCTCAATGCCCGCACCCTCGCCGCGTCCAAGCTCGACTTCATCATCATCGACATGGAGCATGCTCCGTTCGACAGCGAAACGCTGCGCAATTTCATCTACAATATGCGCGCGCCCGACGGCACTTTCCCGGTGACGCCCATCGTGCGCATTCCCATCAATGGGCGCGAGGCCGCCTACAACCAATGGGTGTTCAAACAGATCCTCGATGCCGGTGCGATGGGCATAATGGTTCCACAGGTCAATAGTGCCGAAGACGCATTGGCTGCAGTGGAGGCTATGCGTTATCCGCCCTTCAAGGACGATGCGGCGCCCGAGCCTCGCGGCCTTCGCGGCTTTGGCGGCGCCCCCGCCGCCTGGGGCCTCGGCGCGCCCGATTATGCCCGCCGCGCCGATCTCTGGCCGCTCGATCCGGAAGGGGAACTCCTGCTGATCGTCCAGATCGAGACCGCTCAAGCCGTTGACGATCTTGAGGAAATCATGGCCGTTCCGGGCGTCGGCGCCGCCTTTCTCGGGCCGGCCGATCTTCACGCCGATATGGGCTATCCCGGCACTTTCGGCGGCGTAGAAGAAGTCGAGGCCAAGATTCAGGAAGCCGGCGCCACCGCCGAACGCATCGGCGCCTATCTCGGCATTCTCGGCGGCGCCGCCGATTGGGAAACCCGGCGCGACCAAGGGTTCCTGTTCGTCTCCGGCTCCGACCAGGGCTTGCCGGCAGGCCTCACCAACGACATCGGCGCCCTCGGCCGCTGACGTTTTCGGAACAGCCGGTGTGGAGTGCCGAGATGCTTCACACCGGACTATCCCGCGCTCCGGCCAGCAGGTAGAGGTAAAATAACTCACCGGCTGTAATTGAGACGCGAATGACGCACGCCGTCGTCTTCGAAACCATCGAGATTGCCGCCGATGCAGACGCGGTCTGGAATGCGATCATTGATCGGGACAAGGGACGCATCTGGCGGAGCGCCGACTACGAGACGGATTGGACCGAAGGCGCGCCTATCACCATCACCGCACAGATCGGGCCGAAACGCTATCGCGACACGGGAAGGGTCCTGCGGGTCGAGCGGCCACTAGTGCTCGTCTATGAATTTTTGCCACGGGTCTCGGGGCTGCCTGACCTGCCCCAGAACTATTCCCGCGTGACGCTGAAGACGGCGACGACCGGGTCGGGGACAAGGCTGAGTGTCGAGCATACCGTGCCGCCCTCCCCGATCCGACGCGGCAAGAATTTCGAGATCGGGCCGGAATCGGGCGAGAAACATGTGGCGTTCTACTGGCGCAGCACCCTGCCGCTTCTGCGCGATCTCATCGAAGGACGCGACAGCCTTGCGGTGAAAATGGCGATCGCGTCCCTGGCTTTCTGAATTCACCACCCGAACTGCACGATGGCCGAGGAGCCGCCATTGCCGGTCTGGACGCAGTGGCCGTCGGTGTTGTGGCCGAACTGGAACAGGCCGCAGCTATTGCTGTTGCCGGTTTGCTCGATGGTGCCGTTGTGACCATTGCCGTCCTGATAGAGCACGCCGTTATTGCCCCAGCCATTCTGGGCAATGCCGCCGCTATTGTTGTGGCCTTTCTGGGTGATGCTGCCGTTCTTGAGGCCATTGAAGAGGGAATAGAGACCGAGGCCCATCTGCAGAGCCCGCGCTTCATCGGGATCGGTGGGGGCGTAGCCGATGGAAAACTGACCGCCGGCCTGGGCCGGTGCGGTGAGGGCGACGGAGCCGAGGGTGATGCTGAGAAGGCCGGCAGCTATGAGGGCGAAGGGCTTGCGGATCATTCTGTCTCTCCAATCTGAAATGGTGGCCGGTGGTTTGTCCGACCGTTGAAGAGAGCATGACGCCGCGCGACTGAACTGGCCCGGAACCCGGCATTCAGACTTCGTTCACCCTGATGAAGCGGGGCAGAAAAAAGCCCCGGCGGGGACCGGGGCAAAAAGTCGTGGGACGCGGGATTTCAGCGCGCGGCGATGCTGTCCTCGCAGACATAATCATTGCCATTGGCCGAAACTGCGAGGCGGACATCATAGGTGGCACCGGGATTGCCGAGGGTGACGCGGCCGAGGGTTACCGGACCGCCGGGACCGGCGTTGAAGCTGCCGCCCTGATTGATATTGGACTTGCCGCCGGGGCCAGAGCTGACGACTTCGAAGCGGTAGGAGCCACTGATGGGCGTATCGCTTTCGACGATGCCGGCTATCTCGACCATGCCGCCCCGGGCATGGGTTTCGATGCTGCAGAGGTCCGAGCCGGCCGCGGCATTGGCACCGGCAGTGACGCCGAAAGCAGCAGCACCGAGCGCCAGGGCGGTGACGATAAGAGGCAGACGGGTCAGGGTCATTTCGATTTCCTCTTCAGGAAGGGATCGGGCTGAGAGGCGCGGAGCCTCCCGGCCGGATCGCTAGGTGCGCCGATCAAGGGCAGGCCTGGACGAAGGCGGCGACATTGCCGCTGCCGGCCTGGCTGACATTGGCCGAGCAGCCATTGCCGACCTGAACGCCGGCGGTGACATTGCCGTTGCCATCCTGGGTCAGCACCGAGGTGTGGTGCGAACCGAACTGGCCGACGCCGGCGGCGTTGCCATTGCCCTGCTGCCAGGTATCGGCATGATTGTCATAGCCGTCCTGACCGATGGCGGCGGTGTTGTGGTTGCCGAACTGCTGGCTGACCATGTTGTTGAACCAGCCGTTCTGATGGACGCCGATCTGATTGTGGTGGCCGGACTGGTTGCCGCCGGCGCCATGGCCGAAACCGTACTGATTGATGAAGACGTCGTTGGCCATGGCCGAAGCGCCCGAGAAAGCGACGAAGGCGGCAATGGCAGTGGCGGCGAAGAGCTTGGTGTTCATTTGCAGTCTCCAGATTGCGCGGTTCCGAACCGCTCGTTGCTGATGACTGCAGGTGTAGGGCGCCACGCCGGAACCGCTACTGAACCCGCGGTTCAGATTGCGTTCACCATCTCCGGCCCCTCGCCGGAAATGCGGCAATCGGACGCGGTTCTTCACCCTAATTTAAGGGGAAGGTTCCATGCTCCCAATGTTTTAACGGGATAATCACCCCCGCAGAATGCGGGTCGACCGGCCAGTAGGGCCATCGCCGATTTTCGCTTCGGGGAGATATCCATAGCGGTTACAGAAAGCAACCGAGATGGTCAAAGTGCTCTCATCCATCCGCAGCAAGCTTGTTGCGGCTTTTTCCTTTATCTTCATTCTGATGCTGGCCCTGGGGGGAGCCGGTCTCTATGGCGTGCAGGAACTCTCCAGCAAGACCGAATATATCTCCGCCCATCTGTTGCCGAGCCTCAACGTCGCCTCGACGCTACGCGGCGATGTCTACAATACCCGCATCGCCATCCTGTCGCGGCTGGTGACGCCCGACGAGGCGGAAAAGGCCAAGCAGGCGGAGAATATCAAATCGCTGATGGGCCTTGTCGACGATGGTATCGAAACCTATCGGCCGCTGATCACCACCGATGAAGAACGCGACGCCATGGTGCTGATGGAGCAGAGCTGGAACGGCTTCAAGTCCGGTGTCGACGACCTGCTGCGCCTGTCGAATACCGAATTGGCCTTCAGCTATTACGACACCGAAATCATGCCGCTCGCCAGCAATGTGAACGATGCGGCGGAAATCCTCGTCGCCCTCGCCTCGATCCGCAGCGACGAAGCCCGCGAAGAGGCCCAGCATACGCGCGACCTTACGATCATGATGGTCGGCGGCGCGCTCGGGCTTGCGGTGCTCGCCACCATCATTTCGGGCGTGCTCATCACCTTCAGCATCAGCCGCGGTATTGGCCGCATTCTCGATCCGATGAAGAAGCTGGCTGCCGGCGACCTCGAAGTCGAGATACCGATGGTCGGCGAAAAGACCGAGCTCGGCCAGATCGCCGATGCGCTCGACGTGTTCAAGCAGAATATGGTGGAAGCCGACCGCCTGCAGGGCGACCAGGCCGCCGGGCGCGAACGCCTCGCCGAAAGCGCCAAGCGCATGGCGAGCCTGCAGGGCGAAATCGCCTCCATCGTTTCGGCCGGCATCGAAGGCGATTTTACCCGCCGCATCGATATCGACTTCAACAGCGACGAGCTCAACCAGCTGGCCGAGAGCGTCAACAACCTCGTCGAGACCGTCGATAACGGCATCAGCGAAACCGGTACCGTGCTGGCGGCGCTGGCCGATGCCGACCTGACCGTACGCATGGAAGGCGACTATCAGGGCGCCTTCGCCAAGCTGCAGTCCGATACCAATGCGGTCGCCGACAAGCTGACCGACATTGTCGGGCAGTTGCGTGAAACTTCGCGGGCGCTCAAGAACGCCACCGGCGAAATCCTTTCGGGCGCCAACGATCTGTCTGAACGCACCACCAAGCAGGCCGCGACCATCGAGGAAACCTCGGCGGCCATGGACCAGCTCGCAACCACCGTCATGGACAATGCAAAGAAGGCTGAAGACGCCAGCTCCAAGGCCGATGCGGTTTCCCGCTCCGCCGAAAGCGGCGGTCAGGTGATGAACGAGGCGACCCGCGCGATGGAGCGGATCACCACTTCCTCGTCCAAGATCTCCAACATCATCGGCATGATCGATGATATCGCCTTCCAGACCAATCTGCTGGCCCTCAACGCCTCGGTGGAAGCGGCCCGCGCCGGTGAAGCCGGCAAGGGTTTCGCCGTGGTGGCCGTCGAAGTGCGGCGCCTCGCCCAGTCCGCGGCGCAGGCTTCGAGCGAGGTCAAGGCGCTGATCGAGCAGAGTGCCGAGGAAGTTTCGGGTGGCTCGAAACTGGTTGCCGATGCCGCCAGCAAGCTGCTCAACGTGCTCGAAGCCATCAAGCAGAACAATGTGCTGCTCGACGGCATCGCCCGCGCCAGCCGCGAACAGGCGTCCTCGATCGAGGAAGTGAATGCCGCCGTTCGCCAGATGGACGAGATGACCCAGCACAATGCGGCGCTGGTGGAAGAGATCAACGCCGCCATCGAGCAGACCGAAACGCAGGCGGGCGATCTCGACCGCGTGGTCGATATCTTCAACCTCGAAGACGCAGACTTTGAAGCCGCGACGCGTGCTTCGGAGCAGGTTCCGGCAAAGCCGGCGGCGGCACCGGGCGCTGCGCGCTTTCAGGATCCGGTCAAATCCGCGGCCAAATCCTATCTCAGCCGCGGCAATGCGGCGGTAATGGAGGATTGGAGCGAATTCTAGGCTCCGAGATCGGAATAGAGAAAAGGCCGGCGTCAGCCGGCCTTTTCATTTGCGGTCACAAGGACCGGCCATAGCCGGTCCTTCCCTTCCGCATCGGGGTGGCGTCAGACCCAATAGGGGGCCACGCCGTAATAATCATAGACCCGGCGACCATTCTCGGCCGTCCAGTAGTCGTCGTCCTCGATGTCGTAACGGGGCGCTCCTTCGAGCTGCTCCTTGGTGACATTGACGCGGTAGCCGCCGAGGCTTTCGTCATAGTTCAGCATGGACCAGGGCAGCGGGTAATGATCGTCACCCATGCCGAGGAAGCCGCCGAAACTCAGGACGGCATAGGAAACCTTGCCGCTGCGTTTTTCGACGAGAATGCGCTCGATGGAGCCGATATGTTCCCCGCTCGGATCGAAAACCTTGGTGCCTTCGACCTTGTCGGAGGCGATAAGGTCATGGGTTTCCCTGACATTGGGGTCAGTGCTACGCATATCATTGTAGGCCATGATGATCCTCTCTCAGTTGGTGTTGCGTGTGCCAGATCAAACGCGAGGGAAAAGCTGCGGTTCCGGATGAACTGAATGTGATCGGGGTGTCAGGGCCGTGTTAACGCATCGGGCGTTAGGGATAATGCAAAGTTATCTTCGGCTTTTGTCCCATCCAGCGGCGGTTCCGCCGCATGTGCTAGACGGCAATCCATGAACCCAGCAATTGTCCTGCCTGCCCCCCTCACCCGCCGCAGCTTTCTCGCCGCCGGGGCGAGTTTTTCCGCTCTCGCGCTTGCCGGCTGCGCCACGACCGAACAGGCGCCGCCCGAGCCGACCTTCGATCCGCAATATGTCGCCATGTATGCGGCGCTACCTTATGAGCGCTTTCCCGTTCCGGCGGTCGACCTCCGGCTGATGAAGCCGACGCATCTGCGCCGCTACGTACCCGACCCGACCGGCGAACGGCCAGGTACGATCGTCGTCGATACGGGGGCGCGCTATCTTTATCTCGTCATGGAAGGCGGCCAGGCGCTGCGCTATGGCGTCGGCATCGGCCGCGACGGCTTCACCTGGTCCGGCCGCGCCGAGATCGCCCGCAAGGCGGCATGGCCGACCTGGACGCCGCCACGCGAAATGATCCTGCGCCAGCCGGAAATCGCCCCCTATGCCAATGGCATGCCGGGCGGGCTCGACAATCCGCTCGGGGCGCGGGCGCTTTACATCTTCCAGGACGGCCGCGACACGCTCTATCGCCTTCACGGCGCGAGCGACCCGCGCACCATCGGAGAGGCGGTTTCGAGCGGCTGCGTGCGGCTCATCAATCAGGACGTTATCGACCTTTACCAGCGCGTGCCGGTTGGCGCGCCGGTGCTGGTCTATTAAGGCGGGGGAACTCCCCTCCCAGGCTCGCATTTATCCTTCGACGGGGCGGTAATTCGCCTCGTGAGGAGGGAAAACGCCATGCCGACAGGTCCGAAAGTACCGTCGCCGACCTTTGCCAAGGTCAATCCGCTCATCCACGATACCAGCACCAAGCTCGACACGTCCGAAGAGCTGGCGCGCACCGTGGCCGAGGAACATGACGAGACGGTCGCCTCCGTCAGTCCCACCAATTGGTGGCTTTACGGCATTATCGGGCTCGCCATCGTCATTGCCATGCTTTTGATTCTGCAATTGTTCAACGGCGCGCCCGGTACCGATATGCAGCCGGGCTCGCCGGTATCCGAACCCGTCGTCGAGCCGGTGGCGCCGGCCCCATAAAAAAGCGCGGCCCGGAGGCCGCGCACAAAATAGTCAGTCCACCAGAGCTTACTGGCGCTGGATCGGGGCGATGGAGATTTCCACGCGACGGTTCTGCGCACGGCCCTGCTCGGTGGCGTTGGACGCGATCGGGCTCGATTCGCCCTTGCCCTGAATGAAGAAGCGGCGCTGGTCGATGCCCTGATTGGCGAGGACGGTGGCGACGGCCACGGCGCGGCGCTGCGACAGAGCGAGGTTATAGGCATCGTCGCCCTGGCTGTCGGTATGGCCATAGACGTCGACGATGGTCTGGTTGAATTCCTTGAGCACCAGCGCCACCGAAACCAGGGTCTGGTTGAACTCGGGCAGCACGGTCGACGAATCGGTCGGGAAGGTGATGTTGGACGGCATGTTGAGGATGATCTGATCGCCGACGCGGGTCACCGACACGCCCGTTCCCTGCAACTGGGCGCGCAGCTGGGCTTCCTGCTGATCCATATAATTGCCGATGGCAGCGCCACCGAGGCCGCCGACGCCGGCGCCGATCAGTGCGCCGATGCGCGGATCGCCGCCGACGGCCGCGCCGACCAGCGCGCCTGCCACGGCACCGCCGCCCGTACCGAGAAGCGCGCCGCCCGCAGTGCTCGAAAGCTTCGATTCGCCGGTATAGGGATTGGTGGTGGTGCAGGCAGACAGTGCCAGCGTCGCGGCCAGAGCCACAAGAATCTTCGACTTGATCAATCTATCCCCCTAAGGATTGTTGGTAGCCCGGTGGTGAACACTGAATAAGGCAGGAAGGTGGTGAGGGAAACCCCTTGCCCTTTTGCAGGCAGGTCTTCAGCTATTTGCCCAGCCGCCATCGACCAGAAACTGCTGCGCCGAAATCATGGCGCTGTCATCGGCGGCGAGGAACAGCGCCATGCGCGCTATATCATCGGGATAGACCCGGCCGGCCAATGCCTGATTCTCGTCGATCTGCTTTTCGGCGGCGGCATCGACCCAATGGGTCCGCTGCCGTTCGGTCATCACCCAGCCCGGCGCGATGGTATTGACGCGGATGCCGGATTTGCCCAATTCGCGCGCCATGGCGCGGGTAAGGCCGTGCGCTGCGGCCTTTGCCGTCTCGTAGATGGGAATCGCCGGCGACATGATCATCCAGCTGATCGAGCCGGTATTGATGATCGAGCCCTTGCCGGCCTTGAGCATGCCCGGCGCCACCGCCTGCATGGCGAAGAAATAATGCTTGAGATTGACCGCCATGCGGTCGTCCCAGAATTCGGGTGTCGCCTCGGCCCAATCATGGCGCTGATCGTTGCCGGCATTGTTGACCAGCACCAGCGCATCGCCATGCGCGGCTGCAAAACCGGCAATCGCTGCCTGATAGGCTTTCGTATCGGTGATGTCGCATTGGGTGAAGCGCGCGGTCGAACCCGCCGCGTTGAGTTCGGCCGCGAGCTTCTCCCCTGCCGCGTCGGCGACATCGACGAAGCCGACGCGCGCGCCCTGGGCCGCAAAACCGCGGACAAGGCTTTCCCCGATGCCCGAAGCGCCGCCCGATATCACCACCGGACAGTCACGCAGACTCGGATAAGACGCAAATTCGCTCATGCTTCGGCTCCCCCATCGAACACAGACTGTTTATCGTCGCGATGAGGCGCCATCAACCGGCCTGCTGCGGCAGGTTCATGGCAGATTCAATGAGCAATATTGGATGAAATCGTTGGCGGCTGACGATTTGCACTTTAGAATGGCTCTCACCTTTTCGTGCCGCCTCCATGTATATGAACGGTTTAGCGCGAAACCAGCGGCGAATTGACCTCTATCGTCAGCGCCGTCAGATAACTAGGTTCCGTGCGTCGCAGTCCCTCAGGGTTCGGCCAGGCGGGGCTGCGACTGAAAATTGAAGGACGGAACCGATGGATTATCGCGGTATTTTCGAGGATGCGGTCGATACGCTGCGGCAGGAAAAGCGTTATCGCGTATTCGCCGACCTCGAGCGCATAGCCGGGAGCTTTCCCCGCGCTGTTTTCCGCGATGAGGCGGACAATGCCCGCGAAATCACCATCTGGTGCTCCAACGACTATCTCGGCATGGGCCAGCACCCCAAGGTGATCGCCGCCATGCAGGATACGGCCGGCAAGCTCGGCGTCGGCGCCGGCGGCACGCGCAATATCTCGGGCACCAATCGCCCGCTGGTCGAGCTCGAACGCTCGCTGGCGGATCTGCACCGCAAGGAAGGCGCCCTCATCTTCACCTCCGGCTTCGTCTCCAATGAAGCGGCGATCTCGACCATTGCCCGGCTGATGCCGGATTGCGTCATCTTCTCCGACCAGCTCAACCACGCCTCGATGATCCAGGGCGTCAGGCAGTCGGGCGTGCAGAAAGTCATCTTCCGGCACAATGACGTGGCGCATCTGCGCGACCTCCTGGCCGCCACCGAACGGAAGCGTCCCAAGCTCATCTGTTTCGAATCGGTCTATTCGATGGATGGCGATATCGCCCCGATCAAGGAAATCTGCGATCTGGCCGAAGAATTCGGGGCGCTGACCTATATCGACGAAGTCCATGCCGTCGGCATGTATGGCGAGCGCGGCGGCGGCATTGCCGAACGCGAAGGCCTGATGGACCGCATCGACGTCATCGAAGGCACGCTCGCCAAGGGCTTCGGCGTCATGGGCGGCTATATCGCCGCCAACAAGGCGATCATCGATGCGGTGCGCTCCTATGCGCCCGAATTCATCTTCACCACCGCCCTGCCCCCGGCCCTGTGCGCCGCCGCACGCACCTCGATCGACCATCTCAAGTCGTCTCCGGTCGAGCGCGCCATGCATCAGCGCCAGGCCAAGCTGACCAAGGCGATTCTCGCCGATGCCGGCCTGCCGGTGATGGATACGCCGACCCATATCGTGCCGCTGCTGGTGGGCGATGCGCGCCAGTGCAAGGCGGCGAGCGACATGCTGCTCGACAAGCACAATATCTATATCCAGCCGATCAACTATCCGACCGTGCCCAAGGGCACGGAGCGGCTGCGCATCACGCCGACGCCGCTGCATACGGATGAAATGATCTTCGAATTGCGTCACGCGCTGGTCAGTGTCTGGACCAGCCTCGAGCTGCCGCGCGAAAAGGCCAGCGCGGAACTCACCGCCAGCAAGCTCACCTCGGGTGACCTGACCCTGCCGACCATCGGCGGCTGACCTCACCCGGCATGGCTGCCGGGTGAAATCGCCCCATCGGAGCGATTTTTCACGCTACGACGTCAACACGATCCGCATGAGGTCGGCGGTGTTGCGCGCGCCGAGCTTTTCCATCACCCGTGCGCGATGCACCTCGATGGTCCGGGGCGAAATGCCGAGTTCACGGCCGGCTTCCTTGTTGGACTGGCCGTTGGTGATGAGCTGCAGGACCTGACGCTCGCGCGGGGTCAGCTGGGCAAAGCCCCTGACCTCGATCGGACGTCGCCCGCCCTGCATGGCGCCGAAATGGACGTCGCGCTGCAATGCATCGCGCACCATGGCCAGCAGATGCTCCGGATCGACGGGCTTGGCGACGACGTCGGTGGCCCCGAGTTTCATCGCCGTCACGGCCGTGTCGAGCTGCGCCGTATCGGCCAGCATGAAAACAGGCGTGCCGTTGCGCATGGCCTTGACCCTGCGCAAAAGCGGCAGGCCGCTCTCCTCCCCGAGGCGCAGGTTGATCACGACCACATCGGGCCGCCGCCGTTCGAGACTGGCCAGGAACTGGCCCGCATCGAGCGAGAACGCGGTCTGGAAGCCTTCGAGCCGGAACAGGACGCTCAGGGCTTCACAGGTGGCCGGATCGGTGTCGACGATATGAATAAGTCGGTCTCGGTTTAAAAATGGATGATAGTAAGTCTCTTCGCTCATCGTGCCCTCTTCTGATTGGCATGTTTCGCTCATAACGCCCCCTCCTCGAAATACCTCTCCGCACACGAAAATTTCACAAAATGGCGAATTCAAAACGCAACACGCCCCGTCGATCCCGAAGAGTCTGCAGAGGTAATTTGCACTAAGTGTTCCTGCCCTCCCATGAGCGGAACACGTAGGATGAACTACCTACATGATAGGTATATTTACCTACACGATGAATGTCAAACATCCATCCGCTTCGACGTCAAACAAATAAAAAACCGGCGCCTGAAAGACGCCGGCCTTGCAAGGAAATGGGTGGAATCAGACCGCGCCGCGGGCCTTGATGGCATCGCGGATTTCGGCGAGCAGTTCTTCTTCCTTGGTGGGCGGGGCGGGCGGCGCCGGCTCGGCGGCGGCTTCGCGCTTCATCGAATTAATCGCCTTGACCACCAGGAACAGCACGAAGGCGATGATGACGAACTTCACCACGGCATTGATGAAAAGACCGATATTGAGGGTGGCCACGCCGGCCGCCTGGGCCGCTGCCAGCGACGGCACCGGCACGTTTTCGGGATTGGACAGAACGACGAAAAGATTCGAAAAGTCGATGCCGCCGATAATGAGACCGATGATCGGCATGAAGATATCGTCGACGATGGAGGAGACGATGGCGCCGAACGCGGCACCAATGATCACGCCGATGGCGAGATCGATCATATTGCCTTTAATGGCAAAATCACGGAATTCCTTGAACATGGCTGCCCTCTGCTATTGCTCATGCACCGGACTGCGGCGCACGCAATCTTTATGAGAAATTAAAGACTTGGCAATGGGCGGAGGTCGCGCTTGCACGGCTTTCATCTGAGGCCGATAATCTATAGTCACGATGAGTACTGACTCCGCACCGCATTCACCTGTTGCCGAAGAGGCCGAAATCAGCGTCCGCATGGCCCTCGATTTCGTGCCCCATGGCATTGCCGTATTCGATGGCGGCTTGCGGCTCGTCAGCTCCAATGCGCGCTACAATACATTGCTGGCGCTGCCAGAAAGACTGGTGCAGCCGGGCACGCCGCTTTTCGATATCGCCATGTTTCTCGGCCGACGCGGCGATCTCGGCCCCGGCGACGCCGCCCGGCTCGCCCTTGCCCGCATCAATGAGCTGACCGCCGCGCCGACCACGGTGACGCAACGCGTGGGCCGGGTCGGCCAGATGCTGGAATTTCATTCGAGCCGGCTGCCCGGCGGTGGCCTTGTCGTCAGCTTCTCGGACGCCACCGCGAGGGCCGACGCCGAACGCGAACTCGCCCAGATCAACCAGACCCTCGAAGGCCGCGTCCAGGAGCGCACCGCCGCACTGATCCGGGTCAATTCGGAACTGGAACTCGCCCGCGCCAAGGCGGATGCGGCCAATCACGACAAGACGCGGTTTCTGGCCGCCGCCAGCCATGACCTGCTGCAGCCGCTCAATGCGGCACGGCTCTATACGGCGACGCTGGTGGAGCGGGCCAAATCCACGGATCTGGCGGACCTCGCCAATTCCATCGAAGCCTCGCTCACGGCGGTCGAAGACATCATGGGAGCGCTGCTCGATATTTCGCGGATCGACAGCGGCGCCTTGCGGCCGGTGCCGGCAGCGGTCAATGCACAGGATCTGTTCCGCAAGATCGAAGTCGAATTCGGCCCCATGGCCAAGGAACGCGCGGTCGAACTGCGCATCGTCGACACCAAATCGGCGGTGATGGTCGACAAGACGCTGGTTGGGCGCATCGTGCAGAACCTCGTGTCCAATGCCATCAAATATACGCCCAAGGGCGGCAAGGTTCTGGTGGGGCTACGCCGGCGTGGCGCGCGGCTCAGGCTCGACATCATCGACACAGGCATCGGCTTCAACCGCGACCAGCACAAGCTGGTCTTCGCAGAATTCTCGCGGCTCGAACGCGGCGCCCGCATGGCGCAGGGGCTGGGGCTGGGGCTCTCCATCGTACAGCGGCTGGTCTCGGCCCTCGGCCTCACGCTCGAACTCGACAGCCAGGAGGGGAAGGGCTCGCGCTTTTCGCTCTATCTGACGGCGGCCCAGCCTCTGCGGAAGCGCGAGGCCGGGCCCTGGCAGAACGAGCCGAGCGTAGCGACGCTCGATCTCAAAGTGCTCTGCGTCGACAATGAACGGCCGATTCTCGAGGCGATGGAAGGGCTTCTGACCCATTGGGGATGCGATGTGCGCACGGCCCTCTCGCTCAAGCAGATCGACCGCGAGCAATTGCTCGAAGGCTGGTATCCCGACCTGGTGCTGATGGACTATCACCTTGATCAGACTTCAGGACTCGATGCGATCGAGTGGCTCCGGCACAATGTCGGCGGGCATCTGCCGGCGGCTTTGGTGACGGCCGACCGCAGCCCCGCGGTGCGGGCACTGGCCGAGGAACGCGGGATCGTGGTGGTGACGAAGCCGGTGAAACCGGCGGCGCTGAGGGCCGCGATCAGCGGGCTATCGGGTCAGGGCACGCGGCCGGTGAAGATGGTTGAGCGGGGGTGAGAGGACCGCAGCCATCATAACACTCAGCCGCAACCGTTTATGGCGTTCTCCACTGCCATTCGTGACCGATTAACCGCCAATTTGGCGTCATCGGGCGCCTTAAGGGAAGAACCCTCGGGTCAAGCCCGAGGGTGACGATCGGGGGTGGGGGGACGATCTGGGCGAGGGCTTAAGTGGGAGTGGTATGCCTCAGGCCTTTTCGGCTCCGATGGAGAACAGCGCTTCGAACTGGCCGTCCTCGATGCGCGAGGCGGCGATGACGGCCTGGGTGCGGCTGTCGACGTTGAGCTTTTGCAGGATCGCCGAGACGTGGGCCTTCACCGTGGCTTCGGAGATGGACAGCTCATAGGCGATCTGCTTGTTCATCAGACCGTCGCTGAGCATCATCAGCACGCGGACCTGCTGCGGGGTCAGCGTCGAAAGCCGGCGCATCAATGCCGATTGCTCGTCCTCGCCGCCGAGGGAGACCCCATCGGGCACGAAGACCTCGCCGGACAGCACGGTTTCGATGGAGCGGCGGATTTCGGTCGGGCCGACGGATTTATGGAGATACCCAGCGGCGCCGAGCTCGAACGCCCGGCGGATCACCGTACCGTCCTCGACCGCCGAAATGATCATCACCGGGATATCGGGATATTGTGCCCGCAGCAGCAACAGGCCCGAAAAACCGCGCACGCCCGGCATGTTGAGGTCGAGCAATACGAGGTCGCAATCGCGGTCGGCTTCGAGCGCGGCGTTGAGCCCCGCGAGGTCTCCGGCCTCCTCGACCGTCACGCTGGCATCCCCTCCCGCAAGGGTCTGGCGCAGGGCCGCCCTGAACAGGGGATGATCGTCAACGATGATGATGCGACGGCGCGTCATTGTCCGCGTTTCTCCTCAGCCGGCACTCTGGTTTCGTAGCTATACCATTCCACCTATGCACCGGTAGCGCAAAACCCGTCAAATCAATGACATCTTCCATCTTGCGACGGCGCTTAACGGCTTCTTTACCATGTTTTCACAAGAGTGAGCCTCGGCCCTCGTGTTGATCGAGGTCGCAACTCTTTGGGAATGGGACTGACATGGCCCGCGCCTTCCGCCAACAGGATAATCTGGACCTCTCGCAGGAGCCGCCGCAAAGCGAGTGGCACACTCTGCGGGGCGAGCTCGTGGCACTGCTCGATCAGGTCGAGGGCCGCTATGGCCGGACCGAGACGCGCGAGCCCGCCTATAACGGCTTGAGCCAGCGGGTCCGAACCCTGCGCGAGCAGGTCTCGACCGACGAGCCCAATACCCGCCATCGCGAGGCGCTGCGCACAGTCAAGCGTGCGGTCGACCGCTTTTCCGAGCGCGGCGACGTCATCGCCGCCGATGAGGACGACGCCCTGCAATCGGCCATCGCCGAAATCCGCGCCCGCCAGTTTTCCGGCCCCGCCGCCGCGCTCGGCCGGCGCGTCACCGATGCCCCGGAATTTCGCGAACTGACCTCGCTGGTGGGTTCCCTCTCCGAACGGCTCGAACAGCTCGAAGGCGAACTCAAATCGCAGCGCGCCGACAGCACCAGCATCGGCGAAGTGGCCAGCCAGGTCGAGCAATTGACCCAGGTGGTGGAACTGCTCGCCGGCGCCGTCGGCGAAACCGGACAGGTCAAGCGCCTCGAAGCGCAGATCGCGGCGCTCGCCCGCATGATCGGCGAGACGCCGCAGGTCGATCTTTCGGCGCTCAATATGCGGCTCGACGATGTTTCGGCGACCGTCGGCAAGCTTGCCGAACTCCAGGCCCAGCAGATGGAGCGCGAAATCGAGCGCCAGGACCGCGAGATCCTGCGCGACGACGTCGCCCAGCAGGCCATGATCGAGCCGATGCAGACGATCGAAGAGGCCGTGCGCAGCATTTACGACCGGATCGACGCCATAGAGCGCAATGTCGCCATGCCTTCCGGCGATTTCGAACGCCTGACCGGCGAGATGGCGGCCTTTACCCAGGAAATGCGCCAGCGCGGCGACGATCCATCGAGGCTCGTCGAGCGCATCGAGGCCCTTTCGGGCCAGATCGGCGGCATCGAGGCCGCCAATGAGGACGTTGCCGGCCTCAAACACGATATTTCGGCCCTGCGCGATGCGGTGATCTCCGGCATGGAGCCGCGCTTCTCGCGCATCGAAAACCAGATCGAGGTGCTGAGCGCCCGCATCGCCGAGCCGGCCCCGGTTCCTTCCGAGATCGAAGGCCAACTCAAGCAATTGATGGCGCGCATGGATGAAACCAGCGCGCAGCTCGACGGCCTCGCGCGGCTCTATGGCGACAACACCGGCGCGGGCACGGATTACGACGCGCTGGCGACGATGGTTGCGGAAAAGACCTCGGCGGCGCTGGCGCAAGCCACGCCGGGCGAGGTCAGCGATGCCAGCCTCGAAAAGATGGAAAAGCGCGTCGCCGCGCTCCTCAACACCGCCGGCAAGGATACGGCCGAACGGCTGGCGCGGCTCGAAGCCGTGCTCGAAAAGCGCAGCGAACGCCAGCAGGTGCGCGCCGAAATCGAAGCCGAAGCCCCGCGCCCGGCGAGCAAGCCGGACCACAACCGGCTCGACGACATGCTCAAGGCGCTTTCCGCGCCCGGCAAGGTCGATACCATGCCGGTCAACCCGACAGAGGACCGGCCGCTGACCGATCCGGGTTTTGTCGAGCCGGTCCGGCCCGAAGCCGAAATCAAGGCCGAGACGCCGCCCCCGGCCGAAATCGCGCCGGAACCCGTTCCCGCATCCGCCCCGCCCCGCTTCGATCCGGCAAAGGTCGAGCGGCCGCCGCGTCCGCAATCGAGCTTCGCCAGCGACGACCGGGACGTTTTTGCTCCGCCGCCGGTCGACGCGCCCCCGGCGCCGGCACTGGCCGCGGAACCCGCCAGCGGGCATACGAGCACCAGCACTTTCGTTGCTGCCGCACGGCGGGCACAGCGCGCCCGGCAGGAAGCGGAAGCCACGGTCGCGCCCAGCTCCAATTCGCTGATCAGCAAGGCATGGTCGCGCGCCCTGCCCGGCCGCGACAGTGCCGCCGCCAGCGCTCCCCAGCCGGAAAAGGCCAGACCCGCAAAGCCGACCAAGGCGGAACGGGCCGCCGCGCGGGCTGAAATCGCGCTATCCGGCGCGGAGCCAGCGGAAGAGATACCGAGCTTTTTCATCCGCCACCGCCGCCCGCTGCTGCTGACGGCAGCGCTGGTCGCCGTCTCCATGCTGGCCCTCAATCTCGTGATGCAGCGCATGAATGCGCCGCGTGACGCAACGACCCCGCAGGCGACGAATGCCGCACCGGCTGCGCCCGAGGCCGAACCGACGCAGACGTCCCTGCTCGACGTCGCCGCGCCGGAGCTGGAGCCGGTCATGGTCAAGCCCGAGCCGCGCATTGTCGATCTGATCGACAATACGACGGTCGGCGCCATCGACGGCACACCGGCACGCTTCAGCAAGCCCGGCGACATTCAGGCGCTGCCGCCGGTGCCGGAAGCGGCACAGGTGACGCCCGACATGCCGACGGCCGCTACGATCGAGGCAGCCTCATCCGAGCCTTTCGATCTGCCGCCGGAGGCCGCCGGCCCCATGGCCCTGCGTGAAGCCGCCGCCAATGGCGATGCGCGCGCGCAGTTCGAAATCGGCGCCATCTATACCGAAGGCACCGCCATCGGGCAGGATCTCAAAGCCGCCGCCACCTGGTACGAGCGGGCGGCGGCGCAAGGGTTCGTCCCGGCGCAATATCGCCTCGGCAGCCTTTATGAAGCCGGCAATGGCGTCGACAAGGATTTCGACCTCGCCAAGCTCTGGTATCAGCGCAGCGCCGAAGCGGGCAACCGCATGGCCATGCACAATCTCGCCGCGCTCTATGCCAGCGGGCAGATGGGCGACCAGCAATTCGACGCCGCCGCCGAATGGTTCGAACAGGCCGCCGAGCACGGCATGACCGACAGCCAGTTCAACCTGGGCATGCTCTATGCCCGCGGGCTCGGCGTGGAGCAGGATCTCGAACAATCCTATAAATGGTTCTCGCTCGCCGCCCTCAACCACGACCAGGACGCCGCCAAGGCGCGCGACGACATCGCCCGTTCGCTGAGTGCGGAGGCGATCAAGCGGATCAATGCCGACGTGGCCGGCTGGAAAGCAACGCCGCTCGACCTTGCCGCCAATTTCGCCCCCATCGGCACCTGGTCCACCCAGTTCGATCCCGGCAAGCCCATCGAGACGCAGGACGTGGTCGCAAAGGTGCAATCCGCGCTCAACCGGCTCGGCTACGATATCGGTTCGCCCGATGGCGTCGCCGGCCCCAAGACCGCCGATGCGATCAAGGCTTTCGAGCGCGATACGGGCATGAGCGAGGTCGGCCAGATCAATCCGCGTCTGTTGGCGGTGCTGGGCAGCCAACCCGTCTGAATGCGGGTTTGACAGCCCCCATGACTCGCCGTAAGGCCTTCTACATGCTTGGTTCTCGCTCGACAGGCATCGGTTCGGCATATTGCCGGCCGCGTTGACTTATTGTTGTCGCACAAGCGGTATTCTAGGTGCCGATGACGTATTGAACGGAACAAGGTCTTGCAGGTTTATCTGCCGATCGCCGAGCTGTCGGTAAACCTCTTCTTTCTCGTGGGAATCGGGGGAGCGGTCGGTTTCCTGTCGGGCCTTTTCGGTATTGGCGGCGGTTTCCTGCTGACACCCCTGCTGATTTTCTCGGGCGTGCCCGCCCCGGTGGCGGTGGCCTCGGTGACGGGACAGGTCGTTGCGGCATCGACCTCGGGTGCGCTCAGCCATTATCGGCGTGGCGGCATAGACATGCATCTCGCCATGTATCTGGTGCTGTCGGGCATTATCGGGGCCTTTGGCGGCGTCGCCTTCTTCTCGCTGCTGCGTACGCTCGGCCAGCTCGATCTCGTGATTTCGCTCGGTTACCTGCTCATTCTCGGCTCGATGGGCACGATCATGCTGATCGAATCCACCCGCGCCATCCTCAAGCGCCGTTCGGGCATCGTGGTGCGCGAGCGCCTGCCCAATCAGCACAACTGGATTCACGGCCTGCCCTGGCGGGTGCGGTTCAAGAAATCGCGCCTATATATCAGCGTGCTGCCGGTGCTGATCATCGGCGTGTTGATCGGCTTTGTCGGCTCGCTTCTCGGCATTGGCGGCGGCTTCATCATGGTGCCGGCGCTGGTCTATCTGCTGCGCGTGCCCGGCAATATGGTGATCGGCACATCGCTGCTGCAGGTGGTGGCGATGATGGCGGCGACGACGATCCTTCATGCGGTGCAAAGCCAGAGCGTCGATGCGCTGCTCGCCTTCTGCCTGATGGTCGGGGGCACGGCCGGCGCGCAATTCGGCGCCTCTGCCGGCAGGCAATTGCGCGGCGAGCAATTGCGCGGGCTCCTGGCGCTGCTGGTGCTGGCGGTGGCGATCCGTTTCGGCCTGTCGCTGGTGCTTGCCCCCGACGATCCGTTCAGCATGGCCGTGGCCGGGTTGGGCGGCTGATGAGACGGTTTTTCGCCCTTCTCGTCCTGAGCCTGCTGACGGTGCTGCCGGCCGATGCGGCGCGCCTCGTCTCGCAGCTCTCCAACGACAATATCCAGATCACCTCGAGCTTCGATGGCGAGCGGCTGACCTTTTTCGGTTCCGTCGTGCCCGATGCCGGCTCGACGGAGCGCTATGTCGAGGGGCCGTTCCATGTCGTCATCGTGGTGATGGGGCCGACGCAGAACCGCGTTGCGCGGCAGATGACGCATAATTTCGGCATCTGGCTCAATACCGAGCAGGTGACCTTTCGCAACTTCCCGAGCTATTTCCAGGTGCTGTCGAGCGGGCGGCTGCTCGACATCACCGATGTCACCACGCTCTCGGCCGAGCATATCCTGCCCGAGAGCCATACACTGTTGCCGAACGAAGCCGGCTGGTGGAAAACCGCCATATTCGGGCGCGAGCTCATTCGGCTGATGACCGAAAAGAGGCTTTTCGGCATCTCGGAAAACGCCGTCAATTTCCTTTCCGACAATTTCTATTCGGCGCAGCTGACGCTGCCGAGCGATGCGCCACCCGGCCCCTATATCGCCCTCACCTATGTGTTCAAGGACGGCGAGCTGATCGCCCGCCGCTCCGAGGGCTTCGCCGTGCGCAAGATCGGCTTCGAGCGCTTCGTCGCCCAGGCGGCGGTGCAGCAGCCCTTCGTCTATGGCGTGCTGTGCGTGCTGCTGGCGCTGGTCACCGGCTGGCTGGGAGGCGTGCTGTTCAAGCGGTGAGAGCATTCTTGACTCTTTAGTCCAGAAAGCCTATCTCGGCACCATGGCAAGACCCAAGGAATTCGATCGCGACGCCGCGCTGAGCTCGGCCATGAACCTCTTCTGGCAGAAGGGGTATGAGGGCGCATCGACCGACGAATTGCTGTCGGCCATGCGGATCGGCCGGCAATCCATGTACGACACCTTCGGCGACAAGCATAAGCTCTTCATGGAAGCGCTGGCTTGCTATCACGAGGGCAACGGCATGGTGCTGGGCCGGTATCCGGCCGAAGGGCTCACGCCGCTTGGCGTCATCGGCCTGTTCCTCGGCCATTTCGCCGATATGGCGCCGGAAGACCGGGCCCGCGGCTGCATGGGGATCAACGCCACCACCGCTTTCGGCCAGTCCGATCCGCAGGTGACGGCACTCGCCCGGCGCACCGCCGAATTGAGCCAGGCCATTATCGAACGCCAGATTCGTGCCGCGCAGGCGGCAGGCGAATTGGCCGCGACGCTCGATGCACCTGAGGCCGCAAGCTTTCTCTATGCCACGCTGCAGGGCCTGACGGTGCGCGCCCAGGCGGGCGCCAGCCCCGAAGAATTGCGGCACGCCGCCGATTTTGCCATGAGGGCGCTCAAAGCCATGACCTGACCGCCCTTTTCCTTCGACGTTTCGGCTACCTAATTCTGGACTATTTAGTCCAGAAAACGATTCCTCCTTCCTCAACGGACCCATCATGACCAAGATTTCTCCTAATCTCACCGGCAAGCGCGCCCTCGTCACCGGCGGCTCGCGCGGCATCGGCGCCGCCATCGCCCGCCGGCTGGGCGCCGAAGGCGCGGCGGTCGCCATCACCTATGCATCGAGCCCGGAGGCTGCCGCCTCGGTGGTGCGCGATATCGAGGCGGCCGGCAGCAAGGCCTTTGCGATCAAGGCCGATAGCGGCTCGGTCACCGAATTGCAGGCGGCGGTGAACGCAGCGGCCGAACGCATGGGCGGGCTCGATATTCTCGTCAACAATGCCGGCGTCATGGTGTTCGGTCCGCTCGGGGATATTACGCCGGACGAGTTCGACCGGGCGATGAACGTCAATGTGCGCGGCATGTTCTTTGCGGCCCAGGCGGCGGCGCACCATATGCAGGCTGGCGGGCGGATCATCAATATCGGCAGCAACACGGCGGTGAAATCCAATGTCGCCGGTTCGAGCGTCTATACGCTCTCCAAGACCGCCGTCGCCGGCATGACGAGGGCGCTGGCCCATGATCTGGGGCCCCGCGGCATCACCATCAACAATGTGCAGCCCGGTCCGACGGTGACCGATATGAACCCGGCGGACGGGCCGCATGCGCAATGGATATTGGCGCAATTGCCGGTGGGGCGCATGGGCGATGCCGGCGAGATCGCCAGCATCGTGGCTTACCTCGCCGGCCCGGAATCCGGCTATATGACCGGGGCGAGCCTAACCATGGATGGTGGGATGTCGACCTGAGTTGGAAGCGATCCGCCTCCCTCCCCCTGAGGGGAGGGATCGAGGGTGGGGGTTCACATGTCCCAACGGCCATCGAGCTTGTGGAGGGTACAGAACCCCCACCCCTAACCCCTCCCCTCAAGGGGGAGGGGAATGTTTCTGCCTAGCCGTTCATCAGCCGCTTGGGATTGACGGGATAGACCCGCCCCTGCCCCAGCATGGTCACGTCGAGACTGGAGAAATCCAGCAGGCCGAGAAATGCGGGGCCGAGGATATTGATCGAGCCGGTCGAGGCGCCATAGGCGGGCAGGATCATGGTGCGGCCGTCATGGACGAAGCAGGGACGGCGGACGGAGCGGCCGTTCATGGCAACGCGGGCGGCGGGGTGGAGGTGTCCGGCGATCTGCCCGCGGGCGCCCCGGCGGGGCTCATGCGTCAGCATCAGATCGTGAAGCGCCATGCCCGGCAGGCAGCGGCCGCCCAGCCTGTGCGGGCTCGGATCGTGATTGCCGGACAGCCAGACCCATTCGGTGGCGCTCATCAGCCCGTCGAGATGGTGCATATCGAGGTCGCTGAGGGTCGTCGTCCCCTCGTCGCGGTGGAAGCTGTCGCCAAGGGCGATCACGGTTTCGGCGCCGGTGCGGGCGACGTCGTCGGCGAGGCGCTTGAGCGTCAGTGTGGTGTCGTAAGGCGGCAGGAACTGGCCGGTGCGGGCGAAGGACGAGAATTTTTCGAGGTGGAGATCGGCGACCAGCAGCGTGTTTTCGCCCGGCCAATAGAGCCCGCCGGAAGGCAAGGGCTGGAACATCTTGCCGGCGAAGCGGATCAACGGCGTCTCGGCCTCCTCGGCACGCAGAGCAATAGTCAGCACATGCACCTCAATAGGGGCTCGCGCAAGGCGGGCTAGCCGCCCATGGCCTCGCGCAGCAATTCGTCGGCAGCTTCGGCCATGGCGCTTTCGCGCCCTTCCCCGAAGATCGGCTCGCGGCCGATATCGAGCATCACCGGTACCGCAAGAGGCGAGATTCGGTCGAGAGGTTTGTGCACGATTTGTTTTCGTATGCGCCGCAGCATCTGGCCGAGGCGTTCGATATCGAGAAGCCCGCGCGCGGCGTCGCGGCGGGTCGCCTGGATGAGGATGTGGTCGGGCTCGTGCTGGTAGAGCACGTCATAGATCAGGTCCGAACTCATGGTGATCTGCCGCCCGGTCTTTTCCTTGCCGGGATGGCGGCGCTCGATCAGCCCGGCGATGATGGCGCAGTTGCGGAAAGTGCGCTTCATCAGCGCCGATTCATCGAGCCAGGCTTCGAGATCGTCGCCGAGCATGTCCTCGGAGAACAGTTCGTCGAGCGACAGTCGGCCAGTGCGGATCAGCGCCGAAAGATCGCCGAGGCCCCAGATGGCGAGGGCATATTCGGAGGCGACGAAACCGAGCGGACGGGCACGGGAGCGTTCCAGCCGCCGCGTCAGCAGCATGCCCAGCGTCTGGTGCGCGAGGCGGCCTTCGAAGGGATAGCAGACCATGTAGTTCTGCGCGCCGCGCGGGAAGGTTTCGACCAACAGGCTCTGCCGGCTCGGCAGGATGGAGGCGTGCTGCTGCAGCGACAGCCATTCGGCCACCGGCGTCGGCAGGCGCCGCCAATGCGAGGGCGTATCCATGATGCGGCGCACGCGCTCGGCGAGATAGGTCGAGAGCGGAAACTTGCCGCCCATATAGGAGGGAATCTTGGGATTGGTGGCCGTGGCGCGGCTGACATAGGCTTCGTTGTCGCGCATGCCCTCGAAGGCGACGACCTCGCCGCCGAACATGAAGGTATCGCCGGGGGTGAGCGTGCCGAAGAAATATTCCTCCATTTCCCCGAGCACGCGCCCGCCCCGACCGATGGGGCCAGTGGTCTGCCCCTTCTTGAAGCCACGGCCGCGCACGAGGCGCACCCGCACCATGGGCTCTTCGATGATGGTGCCGACATTGAGCCGGTATTGCTGCGCCACATAGGGGTTGGCGATGCGCCACAGCCCTTCATCGGTCCGGCGGAGGCGCGCATAGCGTTCATAGGCCCTGAGGGCATAGCCACCCGTCGCGACGAAATCGAGCACCCGATCGAACTGGCTGCGCGGCAGGTCGCGATAGGGCCAGGCGCAGGTGATCTCGGCATAGAGATCGTCAGCGTCGAAGGGGCCGGCGCAGGCCATGCCCAATATGTGCTGGGCGAGGACGTCATAGCCGCCCGAGACCGGGTCTTCGCTGTCCTGATGGTTTTCCTCGACCGCTTCCACCGCCGCTTCGCATTCGAGCACTTCGAAGCGGTTGGAGGGCACCAGCATGGCCTTGGACGGTTCATCGAGCCGGTGATTGGCGCGGCCGATGCGCTGCAGCATTCGCGACGAGCCCTTGGGAGCGCCGACCTGCACGACGAGATCGACATCGCCCCAGTCGATGCCGAGATCGAGCGTCGAGGTGCAGACCACGGCCTTCAACGCACCGGCGACCATGGCGCTTTCGACCTTGCGGCGCTGCTCGACCGAGAGCGAACCGTGGTGGAGCGCGATGGGCAGCATGTCGTCATTGATGGCCCAGAGGCCCTGGAACAGCATCTCCGCCTGCGAGCGGGTATTGACGAAAAGCAGCGTCGTCTTGTGCTGCTTGATGATTTCGTAGAGATCGCGATGGGCGTAGTTGGCCGAATGGCCGGCCCAGGGCAGGCGCTCGTCGGTTTCGAGGATCGACAGTTCCGGCTGCGCCCCACCCTTCATGGTCAAGAGATGCGCCGGCGCCTGCGGCACCGGCCGGGCGATCCAGTCGCGCAAGAGATCGGGCCGCGCCACCGTGGCGCTGAGTGCGGTGATGCGCATATCGGGGGCGAGCCGGCCGAGCCGTGCAATGGCGAGGGACAGCAGCTCACCGCGTTTCGAGGTGACGAGGGCGTGGAGTTCATCGAGGACGATGCGCTTCAGCGAGCCGAACAGCCGGTCGGCATCGGGATGGCTCAGGAGCAGGGCCATCTGCTCGGGCGTCGTCAACAGGATCTGCGGCGGGGAGACGCGCTGGCGCTGGCGGCGCGAAGCCGGGGTGTCGCCGGTGCGGGTTTCGACCTTGATCTTGAGGTTCATCTCGCCGATCGGGGCCATGAGATTGCGCGCCACGTCCACCGCCAGCGCCTTGAGCGGTGAGATATAGAGCGTGTGAAGGCCGTCATGGCCGGGATTTTCGATGAGATCGGCCAGGGTCGGCAGGAAACCGGCCAGGGTCTTGCCGGCGCCGGTCGGGGCGATCAGCAGCGCCGATGCGCCCGAGCGCCAGCTCGCGAACACCTCAAGCTGATGCTCGCGCGGCGCCCAGCCCTTGCCGGCGAACCAGTCATCGATGATCGGAGGCAGATCGGGGCTCACAGAAGCGATGTCCCCCTCATCCGCCCTTCGGGCACCCCTGATCTAGTCCGGGGCAGGCTCTTCTCCCACAGGGGGAGAAGGGTGGCATTGTGCCCGTCCAAGCGCGGCGCCTCCCCTCGCCCCTTGTGGGAGAGGGTGGATCGCGCGCAGCGCGAGACGGGTGAGGGGGTGACGATCTCGCCTCTGCTCACGGAACAACTCTTCTGTAAATCGGAAAAGACCCTATATGATCCGCGATAAACGCAGAAGGCATGCGAAAGGATCGGACATGAGCGAAGACAGCGGCGCGCGTCGGAACGGATTGGAGCGGCTGCTTGGCGACCGGCCAGGCGCGCTGGTGGTGCGGCTTGTCGTCATCTCGATCATTGTCGGCTTTTTGATGTCCGTGCTCGGGCTCAGCGCCCAGGGACTGGTGAACGGCTTCATCGATTTCGTGCGCGATATGCTGCAGGACAGCACCGGCATGCTGCACAGCCTCTGGGGCTATCTGCTGACCGGCGCGGCGCTGGTGGTGCCGATCTGGCTGCTGTTGCGGCTGACTTCGGGCCGGCGCCGGTGACGCCGCAGCGTCTGGCGCTCACACCGGCGTCGGCGCTGTCACGGCTCGTCGCCCATATCCTCGAAATGGAAAGCCTCGCCCGGCGGCGCATCGCCATCGGCCTCGCCGGCGGGCCGGGTGTCGGCAAGTCGACGCTGGCGGGCGAACTCGTGACCATGCTCAATGCCGCCGATCCGGGCAGCGCCGCGCTGGTGCCGATGGATGGCTTCCATATGCGCCACGCCAAGCTCGAAGCTCTCGGCACGGTCGAGCATAAGGGCGCACCGCACACCTTCGAGGGCGCCGATTTCGTCAATTTCCTCCATCACCTCAAGGTGGCGCAAGAGCCGGTCAGCGGCCCCGGCTATTCGCGCCAGATCGAGGATGTGGTGGACCATGCCTTCACCGTTGCGCCCGAAGTGCGGGTGCTGGTGGTCGAAGGCAATTATCTGCTGCTGACCGAAGGACCATGGGCAGGTATCCGGTCGCTGCTCGATTATGCGGTCTTTCTCGATGTGCCGCGCGACACGGTGCGGGGCCGCCTGTTGAAGCGCCACGCCGAGGCTGGGCTTTTTACAGAGGAGCGCAATCGCATCCATGTCGAGCGCACGGACCTGCCCAATTACGATCTCGTCGCCGGCTCGTCGGAGCGGGCCGATGTGGTGTTCGAGCTCATGACGGAGCGCTAGGCTGTATCGACATTCAGCGTTTGCGTCGAGAACCCCTCACCCGTCTGGCGCTTCGCGCCATCCACCCTCTCCCTCAAGGGGAGAGGGGAAGCACCGAGCTTCGGCGGGGCACAGTGCTCCCTTCTCCCCTTGAGGGAGAAGAGCCTGCCCCGGACTAGATCCGGGGTGCCCGAAGGGCGGATGAGGGGTCGCGGAGCAGGCAAAATGCGCTGAATATCCTGCGACCTAGAGTTCCATCATCCTACCCTCGGCCCAGTCCGCCGTCTTGGACCCCACCAATTGCGCGATATTGGTCTTGCCTTCGGCCCTGACTGCGGCGACGAGGCCGCGCTTGATGCGCTCCAGCATGTCGAGGCCACCAAAGACCATGGCCGAATAGAGCTGCACCGCATTGGCGCCGGCCTCGAACTTGGCCAGCGCCGATTGGGGCGAATGAACCCCACCGACGCCCACCAGAGGCAAGGTGCCGACGCGCTGGCGCATCTGCGCGAGCCGGCGGGTCGAGAGATCGAACAGCGGCTTGCCCGAAAGCCCGCCCGTTTCCTCGGCGTTTTCAAGACCCGCGACGGTGTCCCGAGTGATGGTGGTGTTGGACACGATCATGCCGTCGAGATCGGTCGCCAGCACCACATTGGCGATGGCATCGAGCGCCGCCTCATCGAGATCGGGCGCGATCTTGAGCAGCACGGGTACGCGCGTCCTGGCTTTGGCGCGGGCGGCAAGTACCTCGCCGAGCAGGCGCCGCAGCGCCTCGTCGGCCTGAAGGTTTCGGAGGCCCGGCGTATTGGGCGACGAGATATTGACCGTCAGGTAATCGGCGAGATCGGCGAAGCGCTGGACGCCCAGCACATAATCGGCGACGAAATCCGCGCTGTCCTTGTTGGCGCCGATATTGACGCCGAGCGCCGCCGGCACGCGCTTGCCCTCGAGACGCGCGAAGACCGCCTCGTGGCCTTCATTATTGAAGCCCATGCGATTGACGACGCCACCGACCTCGTTGATGCGAAACAGGCGCGGCTTCGGATTGCCCGCTTGCGGACGCGGCGTCACCGTGCCGATTTCGACCATGCCAAAGCCCATCAGCGCCAGCGGGCGCGGCACTTCGGCGTTCTTGTCGAAACCGGCGGCCATGCCGACCGGGTTCCCGAGATCGATGCCGCACAGGCTGACATTCAGCTCCGGCGGATCGTCATAGCTCTGTTCCGGCGACAGGCCGAGCCGGAGCGCGGTGATGGTCGCGCGATGCGCCGTCTCCGGGTCCATCTTCAGCAGCGTCTCGCTGGTGAGGCTCTGCACCAGCGGCATGCGCAGCAGCGGCGAGAACGCGGAGAAGATCATCGCACCGCCTCGGGCAGCACGCAGGAGCCATCGGCAGCGACGCTGACCGGCGCTTCCCAGGCGATGAGATCGGTTGGCAGCGTGTCATAAAGATGCGGGAAAAGGCTGCCGCCGCGCGATGGCTCCCAGACCAGCTTGTCGCCAAGATCGGCTATGCGCACGGCCAGGATCACCAGGTCGCTCTGGCCGGCAAAATGGAGCCGCAAGGTCTCGGCCAATTGGGCGGCGGTGGAGAAATGCATATAGCCGTCTTCGGCATCGATGGGCATGCCGGCAAAACGGGACGCGGAACGGGCCGGCGCAAACACGGCTTCGGTCGCGATTTTATAGATGAATTCGATCTCGGTCATGGGCGCGACCCTAATGTCGGCCACGTCATGCGGCAAGGTAGTGGACCAACCTTTGTCGGGCTTTACAAGATAGGATCGGGGAGATAGTTTTAGGATAACTTTCCGCTAGTAAGATATATTTCCTGATCATCATGTTGTCACATCGCGCCATATGGGACGGTATCGACGCTCTGGCACACCGGCACGGCCACTCCGTTTCGGCGCTGGCCAAGCTGGCCGGGCTCGATGCGACCGCGTTCAATGTCTCGAAGCGCATCAGCAAGGATGGGCGCGAGCGCTGGCCTTCGACGGAAAGCATCGCCAAGGTGCTGGAGGCGACGGGGGAAAGCTTCGATACGTTCCTCTCCGGCACCGGTGCCTATTTCCAGCGCCCGCAAGTGCGCACCGTGCCCCTGCTGGGGCTGGCGCAGGCAGGCGTGGGCGGCTTTTTCGACAGCGCCGGCTTTCCCGCCGGACAGGGCTGGGACGAAGTCTCGCTGCCGACACCGGGCGATGCCGGCATTTATGCGCTCGAAGTGCAGGGCGATTCGATGGAGCCGCTTTATCGCGAGGGCGACCGCATCGTCGTCTCCCCCACCGAGCAGGTGCGGCGGGGCGACCGCGTCGTCGTCAAGACGCGCGATGGCGAGGTGATGGCCAAGATCCTCTATCGCCAGACCGCCAAGCAGGTGGAACTGCATTCGGTCAATCCGGCCTATGCGCCGCGCATTCTCGAAATCAGCCAGCTCGAATGGATCGCGCGCATCATCTGGGCAAGCCAGTAAGAGGTGCCCGGCCGAAGCCGGGCACCGGGATCAATCCGCCTTCAGCAGCTTGCCGGCCAGCGCATCGGCGATGAGGTGGCGGGTTTCGCCGACGCCGAACAGGGCGATGAAGGAGCCGAAGCGCGGGCCCTGATCTTCGCCGAGCAGCACCTGGTAGATGGCCTTGAACCAGTCGCGCAGCGGCTCGAAGCCATGGGCCTTGCCGATCTCATAGACGAGATTCTGCAAGGCTTCGGCATCGGTCGAGCCGGCATAGGCTTCGAGCTGGGTATGAAGGTCTTCGAGGGCGGCGCGTTCCTTGTCGTCGGGCGCGCGATAGACCTTGAGCGGCTTCACCCGGTCGTTGAAATAACGCACGGCATAGCCGGCCAGCTTGTCGAGCTCGGGATGGGTCTGGGGCGTCGCGCCTTCGAGATAGCGCGAGATGAAGCCCCACAGCACCTTGGTATCCTCGGCATTGGCGGTCGAGACGAGGTTGAGCAGCAGCGCGAAGCTCAACGGCACGTCCGGGTTCGGCACGGCGCCGAAATGGACGTGGAAGGCCGGGTTTTCGAGGCGTTGAGCCGCATCCTGTCCCTGATAGGCGCCGACAAAGCTGTAATATTCGTCGACAGCGCGCGGGATGACGTCGAAATGGAGGCGCTTGGCGACGCGCGGCTTCTGGAACATGTAGAGCCCAAGGCTCTCCGTGCCGGCATAGGTCAGCCATTCGTCGATGGTCAGGCCATTGCCCTTGGACTTCGATATCTTCTGGCCATCGGCATCGAGGAACAGCTCATAGACATAATGCTCGGGCGGCGTGCCGCCGAGGATGGAGCAGATCTTGTCGTAGATATGCTGATTGGTCTGATGGTCCTTGCCGAACATTTCGAAATCGACACCGAGCGCCGCCCAGCGCATGCCGAAATCGGGCTTCCACTGCAGCTTCACATGGCCGCCGGTGACCGGCACGGTGGTGTCGCGGCCATCCTCGTCGGCGAAGGTCACGGTGCCGTTCTTCGCATCGACTTCCTTCATCGGCACGTAGAGCACGCGGCCGGATATGGGCGAGATCGGCAGGAAGGGCGAATAGGTCGCCTGCCGCTCGGCCCCGAGGGTCGGCAGCATCACCTTCATGATGTCATCATAGCGTTCGGCGGCGCGCAGCAGCACGGCGTCGAACTTGCCGGACTTGTAGTATTCGGTGGCGCTGGCGAATTCGTAGTCGAAGCCGAAGGTATCGAGGAACCGGCGCAGCATGGCGTTGTTATGGTCGCCGAAGCTTTGGTATTCATTGGTCCACGGGTCCGGCACCGCGGTGAGCGGACGCTGCAGGAACGGCTCGAGAAATTCCTTGCTCGGCACATTCTCCGGAATCTTGCGCATCCCGTCCATGTCGTCGGAAAAGCAGATCAGCCGGGTCGGCACCTGGTCGCGCGTCAACAGGCGAAAGGCCGTGCGCACCATGGTCGTGCGCGCCACCTCGCCGAAGGTGCCGATATGCGGCAGGCCCGAAGGACCATAGCCGGTCTCGAACAGGGCTTCGCCCTTGCCGGACTTTTCCAGCCGTGCGACCAGTTTTCGTGCTTCCTCGAACGGCCAGGCGCGGGCGGTCTGGGCAGCGTCGAAAAACGCAGGATCGAGAACGGGAAGGGGCACGGCAAAAGGGCCTTTCATTGTGGGGGACGTGGCTGGTGTGTTGCATTCCCGAGGGCCGGCGTCAATGTCGGGGTGCTTGCCAAGCAGCCTTGCGCTTCCTAGCTATCGGCCACACGCACGAGAAAGCCTCTCCATGACCAGTTCCGCCCATACCGCCCTGATCCAGTTGATGACTGTCGCCGCCCTCGCCGATGCCGAGATTACCCAGTCGGAATTGAGCCGTATCGAGGAATTGGTGGGCCGCTCGCCGGTGTTCGACGGGGTCGACAGGAGGCGCGTCGCCGAAATCGTGCACGAGAGCGTCAGGCGGCTCAATACCGAGGATGGGCTGGAACTCGTCATTGACGCGGCCATTGCGGCTTTGCCGGTGAAATTGCAGGATACCGCCTATGCGCTGGCCGTCGAAATCACCGCGCTCGACCTAAGGCTCGAACAGGCGGAACTGCGCTTTCTCGAAATGATGCGCGACCGCATGGATATCGACCGGCTGACCACCGCCGCCATCGAAGCCTCCGCCCGTGCCCGCTATCGCCGCATGCCGGCTTAGTAGAAGCCGACGGGGAACCACCTGAGGTAAAGCTCGTCGAGCGCGCCGTCTTCCTTGAGCTTGACCAGCGCCCAATCGATGGCGTGGCGCACCGCATCGCGTCCGGCGGGCACGGCGATGGCGAGCCCCTCGCCGAACAGGTCCGGGCGGAAATAGGGTTCGCCGGCGAAGCCGCAGCAGCCGAGATTTTCGTTGAGCCAGAACGAGGCGCGCATGGCATCGCCGAAAAAGGCATCGGCCTTGTTGTCACGCACCGCCGCAAGGGCTTGAAGTTCATCGTCAAAGCTCGTGATGGTGACATCCGAGAGATAGCGGCGCAGGAACTGGTCGTGGGTGGAGCCAGCCCTTACGGCGATGGTCTTGCCCCGCAAGGCCGCGACCGAAAACCCTGCCACATCGCCGCTGCGGGTGACGAAACGCCCCGGCAGCGACAGATAAATCGATGAAAAATCAAAGCGTTGACCATTCTCGGGCGAGAGGTCGAGGCCGGCGATGAGGGCATCGCCCTGATTGTCAGCGAGGGCATCGGCGGCCTGTTCCCAAGGCCAGGCCTGAATGGTGCACGCGACTTCAACCCTGGCGCAGATACGGCGCGCCAAATCTATATTGAAACCAATAAGTTCGCCGCCGGCATCGCGGAAATTGAACGGCGGGAAATCCGCCGTGGTGAGGAAACGGATGGCCGGCACCGGGGTGAGATCGGGCAGGATTTCGCGGGCGTCGGGATCGGCGTGATAGGGCAAGGGCTGGGCCATGGCACTGCCCAGGCCCATGAGGAAAGCCGATAGAAGCACGATCAGACGCATGGGCCGTTGCCGCAGAAATGGGTTGGCCTGCTTATGACGGAATTCGCCGCGCTTGGCGAGTGCGGCACCCCTCATCCGCCCTCCGGGCACCCCGGATCAAGTCCGGGGCAGGCTCTTCTCCCTCAAGGGGAGAAGGTGGCACTGTGCCCTCCCAAGTTCGGAGCCTCCCCTCTCCCCTTGAGGGAGAGGGTGGATGGCGCGCAGCGCCAGACGGGTGAGGGGTTGCCGCCGCAAACGCGGAGCGGTGGCTCCTAAACCTGATCGAGCCCATACATGAGGTCGGCGATCAGATCGTCGGTCGCTTCCAACCCCACTGACAGCCGCAGCAGCCCCGGCGTGATGCCGGATTCAAGCCGGATTTCCTCGGCGAGGCGCTGGTGGGTCGTCGTGCGCGGATGGGTGATGATCGATTTGGCATCGCCGAGATTGTTGGAAATGAGAATGACCGCCAGCGCATCGGACAGGCGGAAGGCGGCTTCCTGCCCGCCCCGGACCTCGAAGGCGACGAGGGTGGAGCCAGCGCGCATCTGGCGGCGGCCGAGTTCGACCTGGGGGTGATCCTTGTGATGCGGATAGATGACGCGCGAAATCTTCTTATGGCCGGTCAACGCGTCGGCGATGGCGGCGGCGCTGTCATTGGACTGGCGCACGCGCAAGGGCAGCGTTTCGAGGCCCTTGAGCAGCGTCCAGGCATTGAACGGGCTCATGGAAGGGCCGGTCTGGCGGATGAAGGTATGAATGTCGCCGCTGATGCGCTCCTTGCTGCCGAGAATGACGCCGCCCATCACCCGGCCCTGCCCGTCAATATGCTTGGTGGCCGAATAGACGACGAGATCGGCACCGAGCGCCAGGGGCGACTGGTTGATCGGGGTCGCAAAGACATTGTCGACGATCAGCACCGCGCCATGGGCATGGGCGATTTCGGCGACGGCGGCGATATCGACGAGTTCGAGCGTCGGATTGGTCGGCGTTTCGAGGAAGACGGCGCGCGTATTAGGCTGCATGGCGGCAGCGAAATTCTCCGGATTGCGGCCATCGACCAGGGTCGAGGCGATGCCCCAGCGCGGCAGATAATCTTCGACCACATAGCGACACGAACCGAACAGGGCGCGGGCGGCCACGACATGGTCGCCAGCGCGCAACTGGCTCATCAGCGCCAGCGTGACCGCCGCCATGCCCGATGCCGTGCCGCGGGCGGCCTCGGCCCCTTCCAAAAGCGCCATGCGGTTCTGGAACATCTCGACGGTGGGATTGGAAAAGCGCGAATAGATATAGCCCGGATCGGTGCCGTTGAAGCGGGCCTCGGCATCGGCGGAGGTCGGATAGACATAGCCGGAATTGAGGAACATCGCCTCGCTGGTTTCCCCGTGCGGCGAGCGGTCGATGCCGCCATGGACAAGCCGCGTGGCCGGCAATTGGCGGGCGGGGTCGTTGAGGGGGTTGTTCGCCTTGGACATTTCGCGCCTTCAAAAAACAAAACCGGCGCGCAGGAAAGCGGCCGGTTGGAACGGTCTCTTAGCGGTTTGTTTTAAGTGGTCGCAACCAGACCGGCCAAATCACCACTGGGTGGCGATCTAAGTCCTTTTGGCCCTTGGCGTCAATTGCGTGGATTGGTAGGGGAAAGGATCAAGCTGGCGGGAGCGGACGCGCAATGAACGAGCAACAGGCCTGGCCGCAGGGCATCTTCACCGAACGCCTGATCGGCATGCTGCACAAGGCCGGCGCCATCAGCGCCGCGGCCGCGTTCGACCATGACCAGGTGCAGCCGGCGAGCCTCGACTTGCGCCTCGGCGAAGTCGCCTATCGGGTGCGCTCGAGCTTCCTGCCCGGTCCCGATCATTCGGTCGCCGAACGTATCGCAACGCTCAAGCTGCATGAAATCGACCTGACCGGCGGAGCGGTGCTGGAGCGCGGCTGCGTCTATCTCGTGCCCTTGCAGGAAAGCCTTGCTTTGCCCCCTTCGGTCAGCGCCTCGGCCAATCCCAAGAGCTCGACCGGACGGCTCGACGTCTTCACCCGCGTCATCGGCGACCGCGCCCGCGGCTTCGACCAGATGCCAACCGGCTATAAGGGGCCGCTCTATCTCGAAGTCAGCCCCCGCACCTTCCCCATTCTGGTACGCACCGGCTCGCGCCTGTCGCAGATGCGGTTCCGCTCCGGAGATACGCGGCTCGATGCCGCCGAGCACCAGGCGCTGCACCAGGCCGAAATGCTGGTCTATGGCGCCAATAGGCCGGTCGAGGACGGCGTTGCCCTCTCCATCGATCTCGAGGGCGAGAACCGCAACGGGCTGATCGGCTTCCGCTCGAAGCGCCATACCGCTGTCGTCGATGTCGACAGGAAGGCGGCGCTCGACGTGCTCGACTTCTGGGAACCGCTCCATAATCGCGGCAAGGCCGAACTGATCCTCGACCCCGACGAATTCTATATCCTCGTCAGCCGCGAGGCGGTGCATGTGCCGCCGAGCCATGCCGCCGAAATGGTGCCGTTCGACCCGCTGGTCGGTGAATTCCGCGTCCATTATGCCGGCTTTTTCGACCCCGGCTTCGGCCATTCACCCGCCGGCGGCGCCGGCAGCCGCGCGGTGCTCGAAGTCAGGAGCCGCGAAGTGCCGTTCCTTCTCGGCCATGGCCAGACCATCGGCAGGCTGATCTATGAAAGCCTCGCCGAAACCCCGACCCAGCTCTATGGCGCGGCGCTCGGCTCGAACTATCAGGCGCAGACGCTGAAGCTCTCCAAGCATTTCCGCCCCTATCCCTGATGGCGGCTTGACGCCTGCCGCGATTTCCAGCATCTATCGCGGCATTGCGGGTGTAGCTCAATGGTAGAGCAGAAGCTTCCCAAGCTTACGACGAGGGTTCGATTCCCTTCACCCGCTCCAGCTCCCCTATAGCCGTATAGTTTCCCCATCCGTCCGCGTCAGCAGTGCGCGGGCGCCTGGAGCCGTGGCGAGGATGGCGGCCGAGCGGGATTCACCGGCGACGAACAGCGCTGTGGCGAGCGCATCGGCATCCATGGCGCGCGGGGCGGTGACGACGACCTCGGTGAGGCGGTGGGCGCTGAGGCCGGTGCCGGGGTCGAAGATGTGATGGTGTTCGCCGGTCGGGTCGAACACGGTGCCATAGCCGCCGGATGTGGCGGAGGATTCGTTGACGAGGTCGATTGTGCGCCCGGTGCCGCCGGCGGAATCGCGCAGGCCCACATGCCAGGGGCGGCCATCGGGGTGGGTGCCGAGGACGCGGGTTTCGCCGAGTTCGACGACGACATGGTCGAAGCCCTCATTGCGCAATAGATCGGCCACGACATCGGTGATGTAGCCCTGTGCGATGCCGTTGAGGGTCACCGCCATGCCGGGGGAGGCGAAGCGCACGGCATGGCCCGACAGATCGATATGCCGATAGCCGACCCGCAGGCGGGCGGCGTCGAGGGCCGCCGGCGGCGGGCCGGAGGGATCGGCATTCGGCTGGGCGAAATGATGCTGATAGAGCGTCCAGAGCGGCTGCACGGTGGGGTCGAACGCGCCGCCGCTGGCGTCGGCGATGGCGCGGGAGGATTCCAGCACCGCCATCATGTCGCGCGAAGCATTGGCGAGAATGCCGTCGCGATTGAGGCGCGACAGTTCACTATCCGGGCGATAGAGGCTGAAGATCTTTTCGAGCCGAAGCACTTCGGAGGCCATGCGCGCCAGCGTGCGCTGGGCGTGCCCGGCATTGGCATGCCAGAGACTCATCGATGATTCCGCGCCCAATGCCTCGCCATGCCATTCATGGAAAGTGGGTTGCGGGCCGAACATGCGGAAGCCGGCGACGCCGACCGGCAGCGCGGCGGACGCGGCAAGAATCTTGAGCGCCTGCCGGCGCGAGGGGCGGCGTCGAGGGGAAATGGGGAGATCGAGCGTGGTCATGGCTTTCCCCTTTACGCGGTCGCCGGCGGGGCGGAGCCGTTGCGGGTCACGACCAGCGGCTGATGGGCGCTGGCCCTGGCGCTGCGTTCACGGCGCTTTCTGGCCTGTGCCAGCGGCGGGCAGCGATGGTCGTCGTAATACTCAACCTGGCAATCGAGGCATTGGAAGCATTCCGACATGACGATCTTGCCGCTGCGTTCGATGGCGCGGACCGGGCAGGAGCGTTCGCACAGATGACAGCCGCCGGTGCCGCATTCGGGCCGGCGCTTGAGGAAGGTGAACAGATGCAGCCGGTCGCCCAGCGCCAGAACGCCGCCGAGCGGGCAGAGAAAACGGCAGAAGAAGCGCTCGGTGAAGAGCCCCATGACAAGGAGCAGCACCGCATAGGTGACATAGGGCCAGGGGCGGGTGAAGGTCGAGGTGATCGCGGTCTTGAACGGCTCGACCTCCTCTACGCTGGCCAAGGCTTCGGGCGCGGCAAAGGCGGCGCCGACGACGAGAGCAGCGAGACCGTATTTGGGCAGCCACATCCAGCGCTGCATCTTTTCGGACGGATTCCACACCGGCAGGCGCAGCAGCCGGGCGACCTTCGAGGTCAGTTCCTGCAAGGCGCCGAAGGGGCAGAGCCAGCCGCAGAAGACGCCGCGCCCGATGAGGAAGAGCGACAGCAGCACATAGATCGAAATGACGACGATCAGGGGTTCGGCGAGATAGAAGCCGAGATCGGCGCCATCGAAGGGGCCTTTGACGTAATTGACGATGTGGACGATGGAAAGCTGCCCGCCGGCGATCCAGCCCAGCCAGACCAGCGTGAAGGCGAGGAAGCCCATCCGCACCCAGCGATGGAGCCGGCGGGTCTGGGAGAGGCGCGCCTGGAAGATGAAGATCAGCGTCAGCACGGTGAGCATGACGCCGAGAATGGCGAGATCGACGCCCGAGGCGAGCCAGGCTTCGGCCCATGGCGGCAAGGGCTCGACATAAGGCAGGAGAAGGGCTTCGTCCGGCACCTGATAGGATACCGGAAATTCGACCGTGTGCTCGGCTCCCGCCGCATCGGTCGCATGCACCATGAGCACGACATCGAAGGGCGCGAAGGGATCGAAGCCGGAACTCAGCGGAATGGTGAATAGCCCCGCTTCGGACAGGATCGGCCCGCCCGCATATCCGACAGCAGCGCCGACGCGCTTGAAATCATCTTCGTGGAAATCGATCTCGAGATCGCCCTGCACCAGCCGGACGCGATCGAAGGTGTGATCGAACTCGGCCGATTCATACTGGGTGCCGCGGAAATCGTAATAGCCGCCGGACATCACGGCGAGCATGACGACATCGTCGGGCGCCGCTTCGACATCGGCATAGGCGTCGGGGATGAGGACGTTGCGGCCGATGATGGAGGGCGTCACCAGCGAGACGGCCAATTGCGTATAGCGGCTTTCAGGGCTCGCCTTGTCGAGCGGCACCGTCATCATGGTGGGGGTCACGCCATCGGCGGCGAAGGCGGCGCGCACATCCTCGAAGGTGACGATGCGGTCGGCGACCGCGCCCATTTCGACGAGCTGCTTCCAGTTGCGCAGGGCAAAGCCCTGGCGGTCGAGGGTGGGTTCGGTGACCTGCGGGCGCGGATCATTGGCGCGCAGGATCACCCGGCCGGCATCCAGGATGCCGGCGCGCATATTGCGGGCGGAAACGGTGGTGCCCTGCACGAAATCCGGCGTCAACGGGGGCGGCGCCGTGCCTTCGACCCCGTAGCCGACATGGGCGTCGATGAAATTGCCGAGCCGTTCGACGCGCTCGGGAAAGCCCATCAGATAGGGATCGTGAAACTTGATGACCTTGGCGCCGGTGAGATTGCCGGCCATATCCATGCCGACAACGGCGTCGAAGGGCGTCGAGGAATAGCTGCGGGCCCGCACGGTATCGAGGGTCGAAAAGAGATAGCCGACCTGCTCCTCCCCGGCATAGACGCGGTAGTAAGGCGGCTCACCCTCGGCCAGCTCGTAGCGGTCGGCGCTCGGAAACAGTTCCTTGAGCATGCCGGGCGTGGCGCGTCCGCCGAGCGGCTTTGTGTCCTGCGCCGAGGCGCTGCCGAGCGCCAGGACCAGAACCAGCATCGCAGCGAGGATTTTCAGGGCGAAGGCAGGCAGAAATCCCCGACCGGTCATGTCCGCATATCCGCAGCGGAACAGGGGAACTGCGAATCACCGGCCGAACCCAGCGCACTGGCCGTGCCGCAGCGGTTGCCCGCCAAAGGCGCCGTACAAAACGTCATTTACTACCTCCGCCCCCGAACGCCTCCTCCGGTCCGCTCGGGGTCTATGAATGTTGCGGTAACATGACGCACCCCCGCGGGCAAGCAAAGCGGGTGATAGGCAAAGGCTTCTATCGGCGGGGCATTGGTGGCCGCTTCGCCGCCTAGCGGGCGGCCAGTATTTTCCGGGCGCGGGCGATGGCGGGAGCGTCGATCATCTTGTCGTCGAGCGTGAAGGCGCCTTCGCTGTGTTCCTCGGCGGCGGCGAGGACGCGCCTTGCCCAATCGCGTTCGGCGGGATCGGGCGAAAAGCCTTCGTTGAGCAGCGGCACCAGCGCCGGATGGACGCAGCTGGCGCCATCGAAGCCGAAGCTTTTGGCTTCGCGCGCCGCCTCGGCAATGGCGGCATGATCGGAATAATCGGCGGTCGAACGCAGCATGCCGAAGGACAGGAGCCCTTCGGCCTTGGCGGCGTAATGCACCAGAAGCTTGGGGAAGCGCAGCACTTCGGGCGTCGGCCGGCCGCCCATGGCAAGGGCGAGGTCTTCGCCGCCGGTGGTGAGGGCGATGACGCGCGGAGCGCGGGCGATGGCGCGGGCATCGAGGATGGCGCCGGGATCTTCGAGCACCGGCACGAAAACGGTCGGCTCGCGGCGGAGGGGCACTTCGATGCGATGCAGGAAGGCGCCGAGATCGGCGAGTGCCGTGGGGTCCTGCGTCTTGGGGATGTAGAGGCCGTAGGCGCCGGCGCGGCAGGCGGCTTCCGCATCTTCATGGAGGCGGTCGGCATCGGCATTGATGCGCACGAAAACCGTGGCGCCGTTCCGGCCGACATGGGGAACGGCTTCGGCGAGGGCTGCCCTTGCGTCGTCCTTGTCCGCTGCCGCCACCGCATCCTCGAGATCGAGGATGATGGCGTCGGCACCGCGTTCATGCGCCTTGGCGATGAAGCGTTCGGAACTGGCTGGAACATAGAGCAGCGAACGCATCAGCCAAGCGCCGCTTCGATGGCCTCGGGGGCAAGGCCGGCTTCGCCGAGAATTTCGTGGCTGTGTTCACCGAGCCCGGGCGCGGGGCGGCGCCAGGTGCCGGGGGTGGCGGACATGCGGGGCACGATATTGTGCATGGGCAGGGTTCCGAACTCGGCGTCTTCGACATCGACGATGATTTCGCGCTCGACGAAATGCGCATCGGCGCGGGCATCGGCGATATTATAGATAGGTCCGACGGTTGCGCCAGCCTCCCGCATGATCTTGAGCGCTTCGGCACTGTTGCGCTCGGCGAACCAGCCGCCCACGGCCTCATCCACCAGATGGCGGTTTTTCACGCGGTCGGAATTGGTGGCGAAGAGCGGGTCGGTGATCATGTCGGGGCGGCCGATGATCTCGAAGATACGGCGGGCGACGGCCGGGGTGGAGCCGGAAAGCGCCAGATATTTGCCATCGGCGCAGCGATAGACATTGCGCGGCGAAGCCGTGTTGGAGGCGCTGCCGACACGCTGCTTGATCTTGCCGGTAACGGCGTTGATCGCCGCTTCCGGCCCCAGCACGGAGAACATGGGTTCGAGCAGCGACAGATCGATCACCTGCCCGCGCGCATGGCCCGCCTGCCGGGCGAACAGCGCCATGGTGGTGGCGGACGCGCCATAGATGCCGGCGATCATGTCGGCCAGCGCCAGAGGCGGCAGCACCGGCTCGCGATCGGGGAAGCCGGTGCGGTCGGCAAAGCCGCTCATCGCCTCGATCAGCGTGCCGAAGCCGGGCAGATGCGCATAGGGGCCGGTCTGGCCGAAGCCGGAAATGCGCACAATGATGAGGTCCGGATTGCGCTGGAGCAGGGTTTCGGGGGCGAGGCCCATCTTTTCGAGCGTGCCGGGGCGGTAGTTCTCGATGAAGACGTCGGCGTCCTCGATCAGTTTCCACAGCGCATCCATGGCCGGCTGGTGACGAAGGTTCAGCGCCACCGAGCGCTTGTTGCGGCCATAGGTTTTCCAGAACAGCGAATGGCCGTCATCCTTCCAGTCGCGCAGCGGATCGCCCTCGGGCGGCTCGATCTTGACGACATCGGCGCCGAAATCGGCAAGCTGCAGGGAGAGCATATTGCCGGCCATCAGCCGCGACAGGTCGAGGACGCGGATGCCGGTCAGAGGGCCTGTGGCGGTGGGGTCGAAGGATTTAGGGGCGTGGGTCATGTGATGGACCAGTCGTGTCTGTCTTGTGCAATGCGCCGGGTTTGCCGCCTCCCTCCCCCTTGAGGGGAGGGATCGAGGGTGGGGGTTCGGAAGCCTCCACAAACTTTACGCTCGCGGAGGCCACTGAACCCCCACCCCTAACCCCTCCCCTCAAGGGGGAGGGGAACAAACTACCGCAGCCGGTTGCCGGTGGCCTTGTCGAAGATGAAGGCGCGCGCCGGGTCGATGACCAGCTGGATGGTGTCGCCCGGCTCCAGCAGGGCGTGGTCGCGCACGACGATGGAGATATCGACCTCGCCGAGGCGGGCCAGCACTTCCTGGGCGTCGCCGGTCGGCTCGACAACGACCACTTCCGCCGCGACGCCGGTTTCGCCGAGCACGATATGCTGGGGGCGGATGCCGTAGACGATCTCGGTGCCCTTGGCGATATCGAGCGGCTGGCCGAGCGGCAGGGTCACGCCGCCCTTCACAGTGATGCTGTCGCCGCCTTCGTAGCGCGTATCGATGAGGTTGATCTCCGGCGAGCCGATGAAGCCGGCGACGAAGAGATTGGCGGGGTTGTTGTAAAGTTCGAGCGGGGCGCCGGCCTGTTCGACATTGCCGGCATTGAGGACGACGATGGTGTCGGCCATGGTCATGGCCTCGGTCTGGTCGTGGGTCACATAGATGGTGGTCTTGCCGAGGCGCTGGTGCAGCTTCTTGATCTCGGCGCGCATCTTGACGCGCAGCTTGGCATCGAGATTGGACAAGGGCTCGTCGAAGAGGAAGGCGCGGGGATTACGCACGATGGCGCGGCCCATGGCGACGCGCTGGCGCTGGCCGCCCGAGAGCTCGCGCGGCAGCCGGTCGAGCAGATTTTCGAGCCCGAGAATGCCCGCCGCCTCGCTGACGCGCTCGGTGATTTCGGCCTTGGGGGTGCCGGCGAGCTTCAGGGCGAAGCTCATATTGTCAGCGACCTTCATATGCGGATAGAGCGCATAGCTCTGGAACACCATGGCGAGATCGCGTTCCTTGGCGGGCATGTTGTTGACCACCTTGCCACCAATGGTGATCTGGCCCGAAGTGATGTCCTCGAGCCCGGCGATCATGCGCAGCAGGGTGGATTTTCCGCAGCCGGAGGGACCGACCAGCACGACGAATTCGCCCTCAGCCATGCTGAGCGAGATATCGTTGAGCACGCGGACGGGACCATAGGCCTTGCCCACATTTCTGAGCTCGATTGCTGACATGCTGGTCTTCTCCTGCTGCTTCTATCAGGCCGTTTCGGTGATCTCGATGCGCCCGACGCTCATGCGCCCGATCGAGGCCATACGGACACCGCTCATGCCATAGGCATAGGCGGCGTCGGTCGCCTCGATCAGCGTCTCGCCGTCGATGGCAAACGCGAGCCGGTCACCGGCGACGGTGAAGCGGAACGCATAGCTTTTGCCGATCTCGGGCTTGAACGGGGCGCGGGCGAGAACGCTCGAGCCGAAATCTTCCTTGAGGATCACCACCTCATCGCCTTCGAAGCCGGCGGCATAGAAGCGGCCGGTGCCCTGAACGCGGGCGGTGACGAGTTGCGAGGCGCCGGCGAGGCGCTGGATATCGGCCTCGACCACCACGTCGCGGGCATAATAATGGCCGGTCCACATATCGGCATCGCCGGCGCTATGGGCGTGGATGCGCTCGTTCTGCTTCGTCCAATGGCCGCGATTGAAGGTGAAGCGCGAAATGGCGCCCCATTCCTGGGTTTCGACCTTCGGCTCGATGACCGTATGGCCCTGCCCCTCGACCTTGAAATCGGCAAGGAACAGCCGGCCGAGGAATTTGAGCCGGCCGAAATATTCGATCGAGATGCCGATCTCGTCGATGGCCTCATCGCCTTCCGGCACGACGAAGCTCACATCCTGCCAACCTTCAGCCGACGGCACATCCCAGGCACTGGTTTCCTCGATGGCGCCGCTCATGGTGCGGCGGACATAGGTGGCGAGGCGCAGATTGCCGTCGCCGTTCCACGGATCCATCCACAGCTTGAACGAGACCGTCTGGCCGGCATCGACGACAGGCGTGAACATCGGGCGATAGCGCTCGTCGTCGAAATCGGCGCGACGGTAGAAGGGCTTCCAGAAGACGCGCGCGCCCTGCCCGCGCTCCAGCCGGTCGAGCTGGATTTCGAGCGAGCCGCGCGAGCCTTCGACATGGCGCTCGTCGGAATGGCGCAGGCTGACCTGGTTGAAGCCCTCGGTGCGGAAGCCGTGAGTGGAGCCGGGTAGATCGAAATCGAAACGCAGGCCCCGCCGGGTCATGTCCTCGATCCACAGGGCCGGAACCTCGCGGCCGGCAAGCTGCAATGCCAGCACCGTCAATTCGCGGGCGAAGCTCGGGATATCGACGATATTGATCGAGCCGACAATGCCGGAGGCGACGAGGAAATCGTTGATGGGCTTGCGATACTTGTCCCAGCCCGGCTGCAGGCCCTGGAAGGTGCCGACAATGGCGCCGGCATTGCCGGCGTTGCAGTCGGTATCCCAGCCGGCCATGGTGGCGATCTCGACCGTGCGCGGCAGGTCGCCCTCGCCATAGAGGATCGCCATGACGGTCACGCCGGCATTGGGAATGATGTGGCAGACGCCGGGATAGCGGTCATAGCCCCATTCGGCGGTCAGCATGTCGCGGCAGGCGCGCCAATCCTTGGGATTGGCCTTGTAGAAGGCGATCACCGCCTGACAGACGCGGGCATAGGTGGAATTGGGATCGATGGTGGCGAGCGCCGCCGAAACGAGATCGCAGATGGTCTTGGCTTCGAAGGCGGCGGCAATGGCGGCGGCGCAGAAGCGGGCGCCGTTGAGCCCGTCCCCGTCATGGGCGACGGAGGCAGCCATGGCCGACATTTCCGCGGCCTTTTCGGGATTGCCGGGATTCACCCAGCCCCAGCTATCGATGAAGATCTGGCCGCCGATCTGTTCGGCAACGGTGGTGCCGTTCTGGGCGATGGAGCCGGATTGCGGGGCCGGAATGCCGGCGCGCAGATTACGATAGGCGGTGTGCTCGGTCGAGACGCCAAAACCGCCCCACCAATACATGCCATGCTCTTCGGCGGCATAGTTGAGCCAGGTCTTGCCGACATGCTCGGCCGTGCAATCGAGACCGTAATCGCGCAGGGCCCGGATGAAATAGACCGGGCCATTGGTATCGTCGTCGGCAGCGAAATTCTTGAAGTCGCGCAGATATTGGGTGACCTCGCCATAGGTCTTTCTGATCCGGTCATAGCTCCAGATGGTGGGCTCGACCGGTGCGCCGAGGCGCACGCCGATGGCCTTGCCGATAAAGCCGGCATAGATCTTTTCGAGGATTTGGGTTTCCGAGAGCATCAGGCGTTCTTTCAGGAGACGAGAATCAGGAGGCGAGCGCCTTGGCCTGCCCGGCGAGCAGGCTGGCACGGGCGGCTTGGCGGGTTTCTTCGGCCCGGCGGTCGGCGGCCAGCATGTCGGCGACCGTCCGGGCGAAGGCATTGGCGGAGGCGGCGAGATCGAGCCGGTTGGCGCGGTCGAGCTGTTCGTGATCGGCGGCTTCGATCACCCCTTCGCCATGGAGGGCGCCGAGAATGGCGCCGGACATGACGCCGATGGAATCGGTGTCGCGGCCGGAATTGATGCCGTCCTCGATGGAGCGGCGGAATGCGCCATTGTTGAAAAGGCAGAAGCCCAGGGCCAGCGGCAATTCCTCGATCGCCATCAGGCGCGAGGGGCGATAGGCATCGGTGACGCGGCCGGCCTTCTGGCTGCTGTGGTTGACATCGTCGCCCATCACCGAATAGCGGCCGATCACCTCATGGAAGGCGGTGCAGACGGTTTCGTAATCGGCCCCCGAGGCCCGCAGCTTCCGCGCGGTTTCGGCAATATCGGCGATGGCGGCGCGGGTGCCGTCCTTGGCGAGTGCGATGACCGTATCGACAATGGCGTCGATATTGGTGCCGGGCACGAAGGCGGCGGCGACAGCCGCGGCCATGACGCCGGCGGCTTCGAGGCCATAGCTTTCCTGGTGGCCGGAGGCGAAGGCGATGGCTTCGTCATAGGCGGCCTTCGGGTCGGCGGCATTCACCGCGCCGATGGGGGCGATGTACATGGCGGCGCCGCAATTGACCATATTGCCGATGCCGCCCTGGCGCGGATCGCAATTGGACAATTGGTGACGCTGGAAAATCCATTTTTCGGGATAGAACAGGCGGTCGATGAGCATGGCCTCGCGGTCGAGCTCCGGCACCCAGCGCGGCTTCCAGGCGATCTCGCGCACCATGCCAGAGGCCATGTCCCAGGCGTCGAGATGGCGGCGCACATCGCCATAGATATCCATCAGCGCCAGCGTCATCAGCGTATCGTCGGTGACGATGCCATTGCCGCGCACGCGATGGTTCCGCTCGGCGGGCGGCAGGTCCATCTTGTGCCAGCGCGTCAGCAGCGAAGTGACGCGGCCATAGCGCTCGCGGATCTGGGCGGCAGACAATTTCTCCACCGGGGCACCCAGAGCATCGCCAAAGGCGACGCCGTAAAGCAAACCATGGATGCGGCCGCGCAGGGAAGTTGGCATGTCGAACCTGTCTTTCTTTAATCTATTCACCGGGCTTGTGGCCCGACGCTTGAGAGGGCTTCCAACTTCGGTCACCCACCGCCCGTCATCCCGGCGCAAGCCGGGACCCAGTTTCCCGGGCAGCATCGTTTAAACTGGATCCCGGCTTGCGCCGGGATGACACCGAGTGTGTTCCGCAGTCACAAGCCCTCCCCTCAAGGGGGAGGGGCTCATATCGCGTTTACTGTCCCAGCACCGTCGCCGCATACTCAGCCATGCGGGTGCCGCCGGCGGCGTTGTATTCGGAGACGAACTGGTCCCACTGGTCGAGCGAGGCTTCGCCGGTGACGAATTTGGCGACCCAGGAGCGATAGACCTGCTCGGTCGCATCGACGTCAGCCGCGTAATCGGCCGGCCAGACAAAGGCATTGTCCGGCGTGAACGAGGATTTGAGATTGTCGAGCGCGGCCTGGGCGGTGGGGCTCAGCTGCTGGGTCGGCGGGGTCCAGTTGGCGGCGTTGAAGAAGCGCGCATACCAGGTCGAAATCTTGTCGGTGAAGGTCACCGCGCCATTCGCATCCGTGGTGTACTGCTCGCCCTCGAAGCCCATGCGGTCGATATCCTGACCTTCCTTGGAGGCCATGAAATCGAGGAGGATCGCGGCTTCTTCCTTGTGCTCGGAGATGGAGGAAATGGCAAAGCCACGCGCTTCCTTGCTGACGTCGACGGCCGCGAGACCGCCATCACCGGCCGGGCCGGAGGGCAGCGGCAGCAGGGCCAGGTCGATATCCTCGCCCGGATGGGCCTGGCGCATCTTGCCGGCATAGATGTCGATCACTTCGGGGGCCGAGCCGAAGACCACGCCGGCCTTGCCGGTATAGAATTTGTCTTCCTTGACGTCGAAGGTGTTGGTGACGAATTCCTTGTCGAACAGGCCCTTTTCGGCGAGGCGGGCATAGAATTCGAGCTTGGCGCGCTCGGCATCGGTGACGCGCGAATTGACCCAGGCGCCCGAGGCATCCTGCATCCAGGTGGCGGTCACGCCGAAGGGGAGGTTGAAGATGGAGTCGAGTTCGGCGGTGTTGCCATAGCCGGTGAGGCCGAGCGTGTTGCCGGGCGTGCCGTCGCCATCGAGATCGGCGTCGTGGATGGCCTGGAACAGCGCCTCATATTCTTCCACCGTGGTCGGCGGCTCCATGCCGAGCTCATCGAGCCAATCCTGGCGCATCACCGGCTGCGGACCGCGCGGCGGGTAGATGTAGAGCAGGTACGGATAGTTGGCGAGGCGATCCACATTATGCGGCCAGAGAGCGGCCTTGAGGTTGGGATATTTCTCGATCCAGGGGTTGAGGTCCTCGAGGATGCCCTGCTCGGCCATCTTCTGGTCGCCGCCCTGGAAATAGATGATGTCGGGGATATCGCCCGACAGCAGCATGACGCTGAGGGCATCGGCATAGCCGGCGCTCGGCATGTCGACGAGCTGGAGATCGAAATCGTGACCCTGCGCCTTGAGGCCGGCCTCGATCGCCTCGATCTCGCGCACGTCGTCGGGATTGGTGGTCAAGAGGTCCTTGCTGACGATGCGCAGCGGCACGGACTGTGCCATTGCCGGCACCGTGGCGAAGGCCAGGGCCATGGCCGTCGAGGCCAGAAGAAGACGTTTCAACATGATGGGTTTCCTCCCTGTGTTGCTATTTCCGCTGATCGCTCGCCGCGTAGGCGATGGGTCGATGGAACCGTCATCCCTTGAGCGCACCGGACATGGTGCCCTTGGTGAAGAATTTGAGGATGAGCGGATAGATGGCCAGGATCGGCACGATGGTGATGAGGATCATGCCGGCCTTGAGCGCGCGGATATTGATCTGCGCGAGGCCGATATTGTTGTTGGCGTTGGCAGCGCCGACGATGGCGACCTTGTCGCCCTCGATGACGAATTGACGGAGCACGACCTGCAGCGGCCATTTGGTCTGGTCGTTGAGGTAGATCATGCCGCGGAAGAACTCGTTCCAATGGAAGACGAGGTAGAAGAGCGCGATGGTGGCAAGCGCCGGGCGCACCAGCGGCAGTACGACCTTCCAGAACACCTGGAACGGATTGGCGCCGTCGAGCTCGGCCGCTTCCAGCAGTTCCTGCGGGATTTCCTCGAAGAAGCGGACGAGGATGATGAGATACCAGGCGTTGATGGCCTTGTAGAGAATCACCGACCAGGGCGAATTCAACAGGCCCATGCGCTTCATCAGGAAGTAATCGGGGATGATGCCCGGCTCGAACACGATGGTGACGAGCACGAAAAGGAAGATCAGCCGCCGCCCGGGCAGGCCGGGCCGCGACAGGCCCCAGGCCATGAGCGCGGTGCCGGCAACGCCGATGACGACGCTCGTGGCCGTCATCCAGATGGAATTGAAGATGCCGCGCTGGACATTGGGGTGCTGCAACAGCAGCAGCCACACATCCGGCGAGAAGCCATCGGGCAGGATGGAAAGGCCCGAAAAGCCGGCGATCTTGCTGGGCTCGGACAGCGACAGCGCCAGGAGATTAAGCAGCGGCTGCACGGTGAAGACGACCAGCAGGAACAGGCTCGACAGGATCAGCACATATTCCATGCGCTCGAACGGGGTGCGGCGGGAGTTACCGAACATCACCAGACTCCCTTGCCGGTCAGGCGCTTGCTGACGATATGCGACACCAGCACCAGGGCCATGCCGATCACCGCCTTGAACAGACCCGCCGCAGTGGCGAGGGCATATTCGCCGGTGGTGAGACCGATGCGGTAGACATAGGTGTCGATGATATCGATGGTCGAGGCGTTGACGTCGTTCTGGAGGTTGATGACCTGGTTGAGGTCCGCCGACAGGAACATGCCCATATTGAGGATGAATAGGGTGGCGATGGTCGGCACGATGCCCGGAATGGTCACGTACCAGATCTTCTGCCAGCGATTGGCGCCGTCGAGTTCAGCCGATTCATAAAGCTGCGGATCGATGGCGAAGATGGCGGCGAGATAAAGAAGGCTATCCCAGCCGGCGGAGCGCCAGATTTCCGAGACCACCAGAACCCAGCGAATGGTGCCGGTATTGGTCATGTAGCTGACCGGCTGGAAGCCGAGCGACTGGGCGATCTGGTTGACGGCGCCATCGGTGGGTGACAGCAGCGCAATGAAGACACCGGCAATGACCACCCAGGAGAGGAAGTGCGGCAAATAGATCGCCGACTGGATCACGCCCCTGAGCCGGCCGCTGCGCACCTCGTTGAGCAGCAGCGCGACGAGGATCGGCACCGGGAAGACGAAAAGGATCTTCATGCCGGAGATGATCAGGGTGTTGAACAGCACCTGGTAGAAGATCGGCGAGGCGAACAGCGTCTGGAAGTTCTTGAGCCCCACCCAGATATTGGGCGGAATGATGCGCACCTGCTCGAAAGCCATCTTGGCTTCCCATATCGGGACATAGTGCCAGATGAAGAAGAAAAGCAGTCCTGGCGCCATCATGGCGTAATAGGGCCACCATCGCCGCAGGCCATTGGCGACATTGGCGGTTACACTGGGAACGTTCCCGCCCAAGAGCGCATCGACAGTGCCCTGCTCGTTGGATGCGACCATGTCAGACCCTCCCTGCCCCGGCGACGCGCTTGAGGCTTTGCGCCGACAGATCGGCGAGCGAGCCGCGCTCGATCAGCCGGCACGGCATATTGATGCGTCGGTGTTCCGACTTGCGTTCGATTTCGTCGAAAAGGCCATCGACGGCGCGGCTGCCGATCTCGCGGCCGGGCTTGGCGATGGTGGTCAGCCCCGGCCAGGCGAATTCGCCCGCCGGAATGCCGTCGAAGCCGATGATGGAGACGTCTTCGGGGCAATTGAGCCCAGCTTCGCGCGCCGCCATCATGGCGCCCAGGGCCATCATGTCATTGGCGGCGAAGACGCAGACATGGCCGCGCGGCGCGCGCTCCAGCAGGCGCCGCATCGCTACGCGGCCGCCATCGACGGTATATTCGCCATCTTCCATGAGCAGGATCGCCGGATCGACATCGCGCTCGATGCAATGCTCGTGGACGGTGCGGAGGAAGCGGGCGCGGGCAAGACGGGATTTGGGGCCGAGAAGAAAGCTCGGCGTGCCGTGCCCCTTGGCGACCAGATGATCGAGCCCGAGACGCACGGCCTGGGCGATGTCGGAGCCGACGCTCGACACGTCCGAAAACCGCTCGGCGCTGGAGCCGATAAAGACGAAGGGCATGCCGAAGCGGTCGAGATCGTCGAAATTATCGGCCACCGGATTGATGATGGCGCCATCGACCCGCGCCTGACGCAAAGCCCGCAAATGGCTGGCTTCCTTGTTCGCATCCCAATCGGACGAGAACACCAGCAGCGACACGCCGCTGGTGGCGGCACGATCCTGGGCGCCGCGCGCCACATCGGCCCAGAAGGGGTTGGTGATATCGGGAATGACGAGCCCCAGCATGCCGCTGCGGCCCGAACGCATGCCGACGGCAAGGTGGTTGCGCTCATAGCCGACAGCTTCGGCGGCAGCCATCACCCGGTCGCGGGTCGCCTCGGTAATATTGGTCGAACCGGCCAGAGCCCGCGCCGCCGTGCTCTTCGACACACCGGCCCGCTCAGCGACATCGATGATGGTTGGCCGGCGGCGTTTTCTGGTCATTGGGCTCCCTGGCGCAGCGCCTCATGGCGTCTTCTCGCGTCGTGGGAACGTTACCGCACCTGCCGAAACCGAGTCAATCACCCCAAATAACAGTTTGTTGACATCGCTCGTGGCAGGAGGTCGCAGTCAGTGGGGCTGGATATTGGCCTTGCTGCTGGTGGCGAACCAGTTGGGCGGCCGCTCGATCATGCGCCTGACGCGCAACCCTTCCGAGCCTTGGTGCAATGCCCTGAGGCGCTCGCTGATGGCGGCGTCGGCGTGGGTGAGACGCTGATTATGGCGGATATATTCGGTCCAGGTGGGACTGCGATAGTTCTCGACCCAGATATTGGGATGGGCGAGATCGCGCATCAGCGTCCAGTGGCGGGCGCCGTCGCGGCGGCGAATGCGGGCGCGCTCGGCCATGACGGTCAGGAATTCGTTGAGGTTTTCGGGCGCGATCTCATATTCGATCTCGATGACGATGGGGCCGCTGCGCGGCTGCAGATCGAGCTCGAGATGCGGTTCCTTGAAGCGGTTGAGCGGATCGAGGCTGGCGGTGACATGCGGCGGCAACTTGACCCAGAGGCCGAGCGTGGCGCCGGCAACCATGGCGACGCTCGAGGCGATCAGCGCGTTTTCGACACCGAAATTTTCGCCGGTCACACCCCAGACCCAACTGCCGAGCGACATGCCGGCAAAGGTCGCGGTCTGGTAGAGCGAGAGCGTACGCCCCACCACCCAGCGCGGCGAGGAGAGCTGCACGGTAACGTTGAACAAGGATAGGGCCAGCACCCAGCAGGCGCCGCCCAACGCCAAGGCGAGCGCGGCCAGCCATGGCGTCGGGCTCAGCGCCAGACCCCAGGCGCAGACGGCAAAGCCCAGCAGCGCACAGCGCACCAGCGCTTCGGGCGACAGCAGATAACGCGCGCGGCCGCTCAGCAGCGCGCCGCCAATGGCGCCGACGCCGAAGGAGCCGAGCAGCAGGCCATAAACCAGCGGGTCGCCGCCCAGGCGGTTATTGGCGACCACGGGCAGCAGCGCCAGGATGGAGATGGCGGCAAAGCCGAAGACGAAGCCGCGCAGCAGCACTTTGAGGATATTGGGCGACATGGCGACATAGCGCACGCCGGCCAGCATGGCGCTGCCGATGGTTTCGCGCGGCAAGGTGCGCACGACCGGCTGGGGATGCCAGCGGAAGATCAGCACGAACAGCAGCGCCAGATAGCTTACGGTGTTGACGAGGAAGGCGCCGGCAGCACCGGCCGCGGCGACAATGATGCCGCCCGCGGCAGGACCGAGGCTGCGCGACAGGTTGAACCCGATGCTGTTGAGCGCCACCGCGCCGGGCAGATCGGAGCGCGGCACGAGATCGCCGACAGAGGCTTGCCAGGCGGGATTGTTGAGCGCCGTGCCGCAGCCGAGAAGGAAGGTGAAGCCGAGCAGCAGCCAGGGCGAAATCAGGCCGAAATAGGCACCGACCACCAGACAAATCGAGACCACGAACATGAAGAGCTGCGCGCCCAGCATGACGCTGCGGCGATTGAAATTATCGGCGATGGCGCCGCCGACCAGCGAGAACAGCATGATGGGCAGGGAGGTTGCGGACTGCACCAGAGCGACCATGTCGACCGAATCGGTCAGCGCCGTCATCAGCCAGGCGGCACCGACCCCCTGAATGAGAGCACCGAAACTGGCGACCAGATTGGCGCCCCAGATCGTGCGGTAGGTTCCGTGGCGCAAGGCGCCCAAAGGCGAGCTCCGATCGCTCTCCAATTGTCCCGTGTCCTTTCTTCAGCGTCCTTGTATGTCAGTCAGCCACATTAACGGCCGTCATGCCAACACAAGATTAAGACCAGCCGCCACCGGCCTCGGCACCGGTCAGGAACGGGCCGGCGCTTTTTCGGGATGCGGGGCGATGTTGGGTCTTGTTCCACTGGAAGGGCTTGAAAAGCAGTTCACCGAGCGCGCGCAGGGTGGCGAAGGCCATCAGCATCCAATAAAGCGGCAGGACGCATTGGGCCGCGCAAAGCTGCGGGCGGTTCTGGCGGAGGAGCCCGGCCATGGGCAGAGCCAAAGCGCCACCATAACCGAGGATGAAAATGGAGAGATAAGGCAGCATCCAGGCTTCGGGCTCATGCGGGACAACGCTCATGCCGAGTGCCAGCCGCGCGAGCAGGACCAGCAGGAAGCCGGCATGAAGCAGCGGCGAGACGATGGTGCCGAGCGCGGTGATCTCGAAGATGAGGAAGGGCAGCAGGCCCAGTTCGCGCAGCAAGGCGAGCGGGCGCCGGTTGTGGACGATCAATGTCTGCATCCAGCCCTTCATCCAGCGGGTGCGCTGGCCCATCCAGGCAGAAAACGTGGTCGGGGCTTCTTCGAGGGTCGGCAGATCGAGCGTGGCGCAGGCAAGGCGCAGGCGGGCGAGACGGATGCCGAGATCGGCGTCTTCGGTGACGTTGTAGGCGTCCCAGCCGCCAAGCGCACGCAGGCTATCGAGGCGGAAATGATTGGAGGTGCCGCCGAGCGGCATGGGCATGCTCCAATCGGCCAAAGCCGGCAGCAGGACGCGGAAATGACCGGCATATTCGCCGGCGAAAAGCACGCTCAGCCCGTTTTCGCCGGCATTGTCGATGCGGAGTTCGGCCTGAAGGCATTCGAGTGAAGATTCATCGCGAAAGCGGCAGACGGCGCGCCAGAGCTGATCCGGATGCGGCCGATCCTCGGCGTCATAGACGACGACGAATTCACCCCGACACAGAGGCAGCGCGAAATCGAGCGCCTTGGGCTTGGTGCGCGGCGGCGCATCCGGCACGGCAAGGAGTTCGAAGCGCGGATCATCGAGGAAAGCGGAGAGGGCCAGAATGGTCGCAAGCGAACGATCCTCGACCACGAATTTGATATCGAGTTTTTCCGCCGGATAATCGATCGCCCGCATGGCGGCGACGAGTTGGGGCACCATGCCCGCTTCGTCGCGCAGCGGGATCAGCACGGAATAAACCGGCAGTTCTGCATCCTCGGGCCGTCTTGGCGGGGGCGCCGGCCGCGGACGATTGAGGATTGCGGCAAAACGCAATGTGGCAGGTATCAGCAGCAGGATGACGACGAGCGGCAGCAACGCGGCCTGGGTGAGAAAAGGCGCGGCCAGAACCAGCGTCACCATGCCGAGCATAAGCGCGACGAAACCGAAGCGGATCGGCCATGTGAGGTCAAGGTCGGCCGAGGCATAGGGCCAGCGCCGCGCCAGACGCTGGCGGGCTTCATCGATGAGAACGGACGCATGCATGCGCGCGAGATAGTCGCGCAGTGCCGCCGCAGGCACGAGGCAGAGGCGGTGGGCCAGATCGGGATGGGCGGCGAGCCGGGTTTTGAGGCGCAGGAGATCGAAGAAGCTGGGGGCGTTGAAGAAGATGTCGCCATCGTCAATCCGCACCTTGAAGGCGCGGATATGGGCGAGCATGTCGAGCCGGATGGGCTCGGGCGCACTACCGATTGCGTCCAGAGGCACCGCGTCGAGAAAGGGCAGGCCGATGAAGGCGGCGGCGCGCTCCATGGCGCGCATCTGGCCGATGCCGAGGGTAGCAGCGCAATAGTCGAGCGGATCGACCTCGCGCTCCAGTGCACGTTCGAGCAGCACCAGGGCTTCGTCACGGCCATAATGCCCGCCGAGAATGGCCTGAAGCAGGGCAACGGCTTCGGACATGGTGGGTCAGGCGACGAAAAGGATGAACAGCATGGTAATCGTCACCTGGCTCCCCCTGCCCTGGCGGCGGAGCTATCCTGCTGTGGAAGAAGAAAATTTGCAAGGGGGCTGGGGGGCACTATGCCCTTCCATTCCACCACTCGTCACCCTCGGGCTTTACCCGAGGGTGTTTCACTTACCGGCATCGTGAAGTGAAGAACCCTCGGGTCGAGCCCGAGGGTGACGCGCAGTGGGTATAGCGGGAAAAGCGCGATGAACCGAGCATCGTCATTTGGGTTCGGTCAGCCTGCTGCGAAAGAGGGATAATGGTGCAAACGAGCGGGTGGGGAATAGGCAACATGGCCCCCCACTCCACCGCTCGTCACCCTCGGGCTTTACCCGAGGGTGTTTCACTTACCGGCATCGTGAAGTGAAGAACCCACGGGTCGAGCCCGAGGGTGCACTTACCGGGATCGCGACGGTCGAGCCCGAGGGCGACGATCTGGGGTGAGGAGGCGTCAGCGCTCGAGGACAGTCGGGCCGAGGCCCCCCCTCAGTGCTCGGTTTCGAACTGGTGCGGGTTGAAGTGGTAGGCGGTGGAGCAGAATTCGCAGACCACCTCGATTTCGCCGTCCACGGCCATTTCGGCGCGTTCTTCACTTGAGAAGCTGTGGGCCAGCATGTCCTCGATGCGTTCGGGCGAGCAGGTGCAGCGCTCTTCGAGGGCGGTGGGCGAGAAGACGCGCACGCCGGTCTCGTGATAGAGGCGGAACAGCAGGCGTTCGGGCGACAGGTCGGGATCGGCGAGTTCGGCATCCTCAAGCGTGCCGAGAAGCGCGCGCGCCTCGGACCAGCCATCGGCTTCCTCGAAATCGGGATCGGCGGAATCCGGATTGTCGAAATTGCCGTCGCCGGGCAGATCGGCCATCACCGCCATGCCGTGCTCGGGCAGGTGCTGGACGAGAACACCACCGGCACGCCAATGCGCGCGCTGGTCGCCGCGGCGGGTGAACTGGGCCACGGCGAGGCGCACCATGGTCGGGATCTGCTCGGACTGCATGAAATAGGTATGCGCGACGTCTTCGAGCGAATTGCCCTCGAGCGGTACGATACCCTGATAGCGCTCGGTATGCGGGCCCTGATCGATGGTCATGGCCAGATGCCCCTTGCCGAGCAGATCGCCCGGCAGGGTCCTGCCTTCCTCGGCGGCCTTGACCAGCGCGTCCTGATCGAAGCGCGCATAACCGCGCAGCCCATCGGGCGCATCGAAATCGACGACGATGAGGTTCACCGGGCCATCGGTCTGGGTCTGAAGGATGAAGCGGCCCTCGAATTTGAGCGAGGAGCCGATAAGCGCGGCCAGCGCCACCGCTTCACCGAGGAGACGCGCAACCGGCAGCGGATAATCGTGACGACTCAAGATGGTGTCGAGCGCATCGCCGAGGCGAACGACGCGACCGCGGGTATCGAGCTTGTCGAGGGTGAACGGCACCACAGCATCGTCGCCGGTTTCCGGGCGATCGAGACCGAGCGAGGACATGAGATTTTCGGTCATGGCATTGGTATCCGGCGTCATGAATGGTCTGCTTTCGGTCGGCTGGCGCCAGGGCGCCGAACCGAACCCAAAGCTTCAGAGCTTGTCGTGTCGGCCCGGACAGGCCGGGACGACACTGAGACTAGCCCAATCGCCTAGTTGGTTGCGACCCCGAAGGCCCAGCACAGGATGGCTTTTTGTGCGTGCAGGCGATTTTCGGCCTCGTCGAACACCACCGATTGAGGCCCGTCGATCACCTCGTCGGTCACCTCGTCGCCCCGATGGGCGGGCAGGCAGTGCATGAACAGGGCGTCCTTGTTCGCTAAGCCCATCAAATTGGTATTGACCTGATAGGGTTTCAAGACCCGGCGGCGCTCGGCGGCATCGGTGTCACCCATCGACACCCAGGTGTCGGTGATGACGAGATCGGCGCCCTCGACCGCCTCGCGCGGGTCCTCGATGAGCTTCACCCAATCGCCGGCCTTGCGGATATCCTCCATCAGGTCCTTTTCTGGGCTGTATTCATCGGGGGTGGCGATGGTCAGCTCGCATTCGAAAAGCTCGGCCGCATTGACCCAGGAATGGAGCACATTGTTGCTGTCGCCGACCCAGGCGACCTTGGCGCCCTTGATGGAGCCGCGATGCTCCTCGAAGGTCATGAGATCAGCCATGATCTGGCAGGGATGGGCGCGGCGCGTCAGCCCGTTGATGACGGGGACAGTGGCGGCCTCGGACAGTTCGACGAGATCGGCATGGGAGAGAATGCGGATCATGATGGCATCGACATAGCGGGACATGACGCGGGCGGTGTCGGCGAGAGTTTCCTCGCGCGAAAGCTGCATTTCCTGGCCGGAAAGCATGATGGTCTCGCCGCCGAGCTGGCGCATGCCGACATCGAAGGAGACGCGGGTGCGGGTGGACTGGCGCTCGAAGATCATCGCCAGCACCTTGTCCTTGAGGAGCTGGGGGCGATCGCCTTCCTTGAGGCGGTGCTTGAGCGAGCCGGCGGCATCGAGCATGCCGCGCAGTTCCGCATGGGTGAAATCGTCGATATTGAGAAAATGCCTGGGGGTGCCGGTCGTGTTCATGGGCCGGGTTCCTTTATGACGCTTGACTGATGTGCCGCCGAAGAATGGCGGGATATTCCGCTCTCCCAAGGGAGAGCAAAGGTGGGCGTTCCGGTTTTCGAAATCCCACCCTATCCTCCCGTCAGGGAGGAGGGAACAAGCCGCATCGGTGACGGCCGAAATGATAGAAGGTCAGAAACATGGATCAGCCCGCGGCAGCCTCAGAAGCCGTTTCGGCCTCGATGGCGGTGAAGGCGGCAGCCATCTTGTCCATGGCCTCGACAATGTCGGCCTCGGTGACGATCAGAGGCGGCAGGAGACGCAGCACATTGTCGCCGGCGCCGATGGCGAGGAACTGGTGATCGTCGCGCAGGCGCGCCACGAAATCGCGCACCGGCGGGGTGATCTTGATGCCGGCAAGAAGGCCCTTGCCACGCAGTTCGACGACATAATCGGGGAAACGCTGGGCCAGCTGCTGCAGATGCCAGCTGAGGCGCTGACCCATCTGATCGACATGTTCGATGAAGCCGGGGGCGAGAATACGGTCGAGCACGGCATTGCCGACAGCGGTCGCCAGCGGATTGCCGCCATAGGTCGAACCATGCGTGCCGGGCACCATGGAGGCCGCGACATCGCCCTTGGCAAGGCAGGCGCCGAGCGGGAAACCGCCGCCAATGGCCTTGGCGACGGCCACGATATCCGGGGTGATGCCTGCCCATTCATGGGCGAAGAAGCGGCCGGTGCGGCCGAAACCGCATTGCACTTCGTCGAGGATGAGCAGCATGCCGTATTTGTCGCAGAGATCGCGCAGGCCCTGCATGAACTCGACGCTCATGGCCGTGACGCCGCCCTCGCCCTGAACGGGCTCGATGAGGATGGCGCAGGTCTCAGCTGTGATCAGCGCTTCGACGGCGGCGAGATTGCCGGGCGCGGTATGCTTGAAACCGGGCACGACGGGGCCGAAGCCCTCAGTATAGGCCGGATTGCCGCCGGCGGCGATGGTCGCCATGGTGCGGCCGTGGAAGGAGCCGGTGAAGGCGATGATCTCGTAGCGGTCGACTTCGCCCTTGGCCCAGAAATAGTGCCGCGCCGTCTTGATGGCGCATTCCAGCGCCTCGGCGCCGGAATTGGTGAAGAACACCGAATCCGCGAAAGTGGCGTCGACGAGACGCTGGCCCAGCCGCTCCTGCTCGGGAATGGTGAAGACGTTCGAGGTATGCCAGACCTTGTCGGCGGCAGATTTCAGCGCCGAGACCAGATGCGGATCGTTGTGGCCGAGTGCGTTGACGGCGATGCCGGAGTGGAAATCGAGATAGTCGACACCGTTCTGGTCGAACAGTCGCATGCCCTCGCCCCGCTCGAAGGCAATTTCGGAACGGGCATAGGTGCCGTAGAGCGCAGACATGGAGTTATCCCTAAACGGAGTTCGACGTGACCCGGACAGCATCGGCCACCCGGCCTTCCGCTGCCCGTGAAAAACCAAAAACGCGCTGAATTTTTCGAGCGCGTCCGGCTCCGCAGTTAGGTCATTTCGGGGCTCAAAGTCAATCTTAGCCTGCCAAGTGGCTGATTTGACTCCGCCTTTCTTTACCGGATTTTAACCACTGTTTTTCCGGGGAAATCCGGACCGGACTCTTGATCCCGATTCTGCCAATGGCGTATGGTCCAAGCCGTTGGGGACACGATATCTCGTGTGGCGGACACCCTAGACCTACGACGTGTAGAGGACTCTGCCTGCCTGTGTTTTGGCAGAGCGATGAAGGATTCTGTTTAACGATGGTTTCAGGAACGCAACCGATGGGCTGGACAGACGATCGCGTCGAGCTTCTCAAGAAGCTCTGGATGGAAGGGCTCTCGGCGAGCCAGATCGCTGCCGAGCTCGGTGAAGGGGTTACCCGCAATGCCGTGATCGGCAAGGTGCACAGGCTGAAGCTGTCGGCCCGCGCCAAGCCGACCAATTCGACGCCGCGCGCCCGCCCGGCCGCGCGGACGACGCCGCGCCGCGCCGCAAGCCCGGCAAGCGCGATGGGCAGCGCCATGGCGAGCATCAACAAGGCGCGCGCCAGCATCAACCGGCCTCAGACCCTGGGTGCGACGGCTCTTGCCGCCAGCCCCCAGCTCGAGGCCGAGCTTTATGTCGCCCCGAGCAGCGCCGAAATCTTCATTCCGGAAGACAAGCGGCTGAGCCTTTTGCAGCTCAACGAGCACACCTGCAAATGGCCGATCGGCGATCCCTTGACCAAGGATTTCTATTTCTGCGGGCAGCATTCGCTCGAGACCGGCCCCTATTGCGAGTTTCACTCGCGCAAGGCCTATCACCAGCTCGACAAGAAGCGGCGCTGAGAGAGCGCTAAGAGGATGAAAGGGGGCGCCGCTGGCGCCCTTTTTGGTTGTAAAAATCTACTGCGCTAGGTTGCTTACTGGGCGTCACCCCGGCGAAAGCCGGGGGCCAGTTTCCTTTGCAGCATCGTCAAACTGGTTCCCGGCTTTCGCCGGGACGACATCGGGGTGTGACACGTTTGGCGTTTTAACCCGCTTGGGTTGCGGACGGCTTTCAGGGCAGCAGCACGTCGACGCGCATGCCTTCACCGGGCTTGCTTTTAATGGTGAGCTGGCCGCGGTGGCGGTTGACGATGTGCTTGACGATGGCGAGGCCGAGGCCGGTGCCCTTCTTCTTGCGGCTGGTATCGGCATCGACGCGATAGAAGCGCTCGGTGAGGCGGGGCACATGTTCGGCGGGTACGCCCGGACCGTGGTCGATGACGCTGACCAGATGACGGAAGCCGGTGCGGTTGGTGGGTTCGAGCAGCACATCGACGCGCTTGCCGCTGGCGCCATATTTGATGGCGTTGTCGATGAGGTTCTCGAACACCTCATAGAGCTGGCCGCGATCGCCTATCGTGGTGGCGGCACCTTCAGGCAGTTTCACGGTGATCTCGACATCGGCGGCCTTGGCCTGAATCTGGAGGCCATCGCGCACTTCGCGCAGAAGTCCCGCCAGATCGATGCTGCCGGTGGGGCGCAGATGCTGGTGCATCTCGATGCGCGAGAGCGACAGAAGATCGTCGATCAGCTTGCTCATGCGCTCGGCCTGGCCGCGCATGATGCCGAGGAAGCGGTCACGCGCGGCCGGGTCCTTGGCGGCGGGGCCCAGGAGCGTATCGATGAAGCCGAGAAGCGAGGCGAGGGGCGTGCGCAATTCGTGGCTGGCATTGGCGATGAAATCGGTACGCAGCGCCTCGACGCGCTTGAGCTCGGTCAGGCTCTGGAAGGTGACGACGAGCAACCGGTCCTCGTCCTCGGCCCAGTCGATGCCGGGCAGGCGCAGCGGCGTGATCACGACCTTGTCCCAGGTTTCGGAGGGATAGGTTTCGTGCAGTTCGATGATGCGGGTGGTGGCGGCGCGGCTCGCTGCGTCTATGGCCTGCACCAGTTCCGGATTGCGCAGCGAGAAGGTCATGGGAATGCCGACCGCGACCTTGGGGAACTGGCGCTGGGCGGCGGCATTGGAATGGATGAGAAAGCCGCGCCGGTCGAGGACGAAGCATGGATCGACCAGCGCGTCGGCGAAAGCCGAGACCGGCTGCAACACAGCATCGGGCACGGGGGGCGCCGGCACCGGCGTCTCGATGCGGATTTCGCCGGCCGGCAATATGGCGGCCACGATCAGCATGAAGCCGATGAGCGCCAGGGCCGGGGCCAAGCCGATTTCCTGATTGAGCACCAGCACCACGAGACAGGCCGCCACCATGGCCAGAAACACCGCGCGCAGAAGCAGGCGCGTCATGACAAGCGTCAAGAGGCTAACGGATTTCTGTGGGCTGGGATCGGGCATGAAAGGGTTGGAACTCGAAAACAACTGACCTTGCGCAGGACCGAGCTTCATAGCACGCTGATTGCGACAATGAGGAGACTCTTGTGACCGATCCTTACGAGAGCTTTGATATCGAAAATCCCGAGCTGCCCAAAGCTATCAAAAAGGCGGCCATGCGCTCGGGCGGCTATCCTTATGACGAAAAGCTCGATGAGGATGTCTATGAGGCCGAGCTCTACGAATTGCACAAGCAGCTCGTTTTGCTGCAGGCGCATCTGCAGGCCACCGGCGAGCGCGTCATCATCCTGTTCGAAGGGCGCGATGCCGCCGGCAAGGGCGGCGCGATCAAGACCTATCTCGAATATCTCAATCCCCGCCACAACATCATCGCCGCACTCCCCAAGCCCAGCGACCGGGAAAGCACGCAATGGCATTTCCAGCGCTATATCGACTGGTTTCCGGCGGGCGGGGAAACGGTGCTGTTCGACCGCTCCTGGTATAATCGCGCCGGGGTCGAGCCGGTCATGGGCTTTTGCACGCCCGAACAGACCGAGCATTTTCTCGATGAAGCCACCGAATTCGAGAAGCGCATCACCAATGACGGCATTCATTTCTTCAAATTCTGGCTCTCCATCGGCCGGGCCATGCAGCTCGAACGCTTTCACGAGCGGCGGCACGACCCGCTGAAAGTGTGGAAGCTGTCGCCCATCGATCTCGAAGCGCTGAAGAAATGGGATGCCTATTCCAAGGCGCGGGACGAAATGCTGCGGCGCACCGATGCGCCGCATGCCCGCTGGGACGTCATCCGCTCCAACGACAAGCGGCGCGCCCGGCTCAACATCATCCGCACGGTGCTGGAGCGCCTGAGCTATGCCGGCAAGGACGCAGCCGCCATCGGCAAGCGCGATCTCAATATCTGCCTCAGCCCGATGGATTTTCTCGCCCAGAATGCGGATGACGACAACTGATCCTTGCGGCACAAGCGGGCGCAGAGGCATAAGAAAACGCGAGGACAGAGGGAGCGCCCATGGAAAGCAAGCGGCTGGTCAGCATCGGCGAATGCATGATCGAAATGGCGGGCGGAGAGGACAAAACCTACCGGCTGGGCTATGCGGGCGATACGCTCAATACCGCCTGGTATATGCGGGCGCTGCTGCCGGAGGACTGGTCCGTCGACTATTTCACCGCGCTGGGCGATGATCGCTATTCGGCCGAGATGCGGGGCTTTCTGGAAGAAAACCATATCGGCACGCGCTTCATCCGCACGCTCGAAAGCAAGAGGCCGGGGCTTTACATGATCCATCAGGAAAAGGGCGACCGGCATTTCACCTATTGGCGCGATAGTTCCGCCGCGCGGCTGATGGCCGAGGACAAGGCGGCGCTGCATGCCGCCCTGGAGGGCGCAGGCTTCGTCTATCTCTCCGGCATTTCGCTCGCCATTCTGCACCCGAGAGCGCGTGGACGGCTGCTCGGCGCCGTGGTTACCGCACGCGATGCCGGGGCGCGGGTGGCGTTCGACCCGAATATCCGGCCGACGCTATGGAGCAATCCACGGGTGATGGGGGCGATCATCACGGCGGCGGCCAGCCTTTGCGATATCGTGCTGCCCACCCATGGCGACGAAGCGCCGATTTTTGGCGACCGCAGCGTCGAAGAGACGGCTGACCGCTATCTCGAACTCGGGGTGGAAGAAGTCGTGGTCAAGGACGGCGCCAATCCGGCGCTGATCGCGACGGCGACGGAGCGGGTGAAAGTCGCGCCACCGGATGACGTCCATGTCGTCGACGCGACCGGTGCCGGCGATTCCTTCAATGGCGCCTATCTTGCGGCACGAATGGCGGGCATGGGGCTTCAGCAGGCCGCCGAAGCCGCGCACCGCGTTGCCGGCACGGTGATCGGCCAGCGCGGCGCGCTGATCGATCCGAAACTTCTGAGCTAGCTCTTGTCGCGATCCTCGGCGCGGTAATTGTCGCGCGTCGCAGCTTCCGTGACGACACGCTCGCCGACCGTGCGCCGGCGATTGCGCATGATGCCGTAAATGACCGCGGCCAGCAGGACGATGACACCGATCGTCAGCAGGATCAGCCAGAGCGCGGGGCCGGATTGAGCTTCCATATTCGCTCTCCTTTCCCGCTCTTAACGTGATGAAGGCTAAGCGGGTTGCTCCCGCCGCTAAAAGCCGCGGTCGCCAGCCTCTTCCATATAGGTTTCTTCCTCGGGCGTGGAGGCACGGCCCAAGGCCGTGTTGCGAAAGGGAAAGCGGCCGAAGCGTTCGATGCAATGCATGTGCTTGAGCTGATAATCGAGCAGTTCTTCATTGCCGAGGCCCTGGTAGAGCCGGACGCCTTCGCGCTGGATCACCAGGGATTCCGAATGCATGTAGGGCAGGTAGAAAAAGCCACGCCAGAGCGCATCGACCGCATGGTCGGCATCCCGCGAGATGGCCTCCTGCGCCAAGGCCAGTGCCATGGGGTCCTGCGCGAAGGCCTCGCGCCGGCCGCGATAGAGCTGGCGTGAGAACTGGTCGAGGACGATGACTTCGGCCAAACGCCCCTGGGGCGTTTCGCGCCATGGCAAAGCTTCGCCTTTGGCGACGTGCGCATGGGTTTCGGCAAAGCGCTCGGCCAGTTTGGCATCGAATTCCGGCTTGCCGGCGAACCAGTCTTCGGGGCCGTGTTCGAAGAACCAGAAATTGATGACGTCCTCGGCCGTACGCATATCTGCCTCCCCTGCTGAAGCGAAGGTAACACGATCTTTCAGCACGACAAATCTCAGCCGGTGACGACGCGGAAGCGATTGCCGAAGGGGTCGGCGCTTTCAAAGCCGCCCTCGACCGGGCTGATCGAGGCCCCCGCCTCGATCAGCCGCGTTTCGACGCCGGCCAAAGTCGCCGCATCGGGCACGATGATGGTAAACCAGCGCAGCCCGGCCGAGCCTGCGGGCGGCAGCACCGCATCGGGACCGGACCAGATGTTGAAGGCGAGCGTATGCGGCATGTAATCCAGCCCGACATCGCCCATGCCGAAGGAATGGATCAGCAGGAAACCGGCAAAGCCCAGAACGTCGCGATAAAAGCCCATGGCCCGTTCGAGATCGTTCACATGGACATGGACATGGCCGATGCGGGTGCCGGCGGGCATGGCGGCGGCAAGGACCGGGCTGTCCCCCAGTTCGGCAAGCAGGCCTTCGAGATCGATCGGATCGCGCCCCGAATGCGGCTTGCCCTCGGCGGTGAGGGCATAATGGCCCTTTTCCGGATCGCCCAGCGTGCCGCGCCAAGGCGTTTCGAAGGTGATCTCGATGCCATTGCCATCGAGATCCCAGAGATAAATGGCTTCGGAGACGAGATGATCCGTGGGGGAAATGCGCACATTGCGCTGCAAGGCCCGCACGGCCATCTGCGCCAGATCGGCGCGCGCCGGGACATGGATGGCGACGTGATAAAGCCCGATGGTGCGCGGCACGGAAGGCCGCAGCGCCCCGGTTTCGAGCACGATCAGCGGCTTGCCGCCGGCACCCAGGGTCAATTCGTTGCCCAATTCTGAAATGAGTTCGAGCCCGACGACATCGCGCCAGATGGCAAGGGCCCGCTCCCGCTCGGTAACGGCGATATGGACCGGCCCGAGCCGCGTCGTCAGCGGCAGGACGGGCTGGGAGCGGACATCGGTCTGAACGCTGGCATCGATCACGATGGCCTCCTTGGTTGAATGAGGTCAATATAGGCCGCCTGTCCCCACGCCACCATGTTCAAGCGGTTCGCTGATGGCGAAGGCATCGTTCGCTAAAGCGCGGGTGATGGGCCGGCAGCTGACGCATTTCTGCCAAGCAAGCCAAGCTAATAGTAAGGCTGACGCCCGATGGCGGGCGCAAACAAGGAGGCCAGAATGAAGATCATGTACACCGCACGCGCCACCTCGACCGGCGGCCGCTCGGGCCATGGCGCGACCGATGACGGCGTCTTGGACGTGACGCTGACGACGCCCAAGGAGCTGGGTGGAGATGGCGCGCGCGGGACCAATCCCGAGCAGCTTTTTGCCGTCGGCTATTCGGCATGCTTCCTCGGCGCCATCAAGGCGGCGGCCCGCAAGACCCAGACCACCATCGCCGAGGATTCGACCGTGACCGCCGAAGTCAGTTTCCGCGACCGCGACGATGGCGAGGGCTTCTGGATTCAAGCGGCGCTCAAGGTGCATCTGCCCGGTCTCGACAAGGAGACGGCCGAGGACGTGGTGCGCCGCGCCCATATCATCTGCCCCTATAGCGAAGTGTCGCGGAAGGGGTTCGATGTGGAGCTGGAAGTGGTGTAGCCGCCTGCCTTCCTTTCTCCTTGAGTGCCTTCCCTTCTCCCCTTGAGGGAGAAGGTGCCCCGCAGGGGCGGATGAGGGGTCGCTTCCACGAGCATTGAAGCACAGGATGGCGCCGACCCCTCACCCTGTAATTTCTTCTGAACGAAGAAATTACTGTCCCTCTCCCTCAAGGGGAGAGGGTGGGCCGGTGACAAACAAAAACGCCGGGAATCGTTCCCGGCGCTTTCCTTCATGCGATCGCCAGCCCTTGCGTCAGCTCCAGCGCCTGACGCTCGAACAGACGCCGATAGATGCCGGCGGGCACGCGCACCAGTTCTTCATGCGTGCCTTCTTCGACAATCCGACCCTTGTCGAAGACCAGCAGCCGGTCGAGCGCCCGCACCGTCGACAGGCGGTGGGCGATGACCAGGGTGGTCCGGCCCACCATCAGCCGCTCCATCGCCTTCTGGATCAGCATTTCGCTCTCGCTGTCGAGGCTCGATGTCGCCTCATCCATGATGAGGATGGGCGCATCGGCAAGGAAGGCGCGGGCGATGGCGACGCGCTGACGCTCGCCGCCCGACAGCTTGACGCCGCGCTCGCCCACCAGCGTCTCATAGCCCTTGGGCAGGGCCATGATAAAATCATGGGCGCTGGCCTGGCGGGCCGCTTCCTCGATCTCCTGACGGCTGGCGCCGGGACGGGCATAGGCGATATTGTCGGCCAGCGTCCGGTGGAACAGGATCGGCTCCTGCTGGACGATAGCGATCTGGCCGCGCAGGGAAGCCTGCTGGACATTGGCGATATCCTGCCCATCGATGAGAATCTGGCCGCCATTGACATCGTAAAGACGCTGGACGAGCTTGACGAAAGTGGTCTTGCCCGAGCCGGAATGGCCGACCAGCCCCACCCGTTCGCCCGGCGCGATCGTGACCGAGAAGTCGCGATAGAGCGGGGTCGCGTGGGAGCCATACTGGAAGGTGACGTTCTCGAAGGCGATCTCGCCCTTGTCGATGGCGATGGGCCTGGCGCCGGGCCGGTCCTCGACACCGAGCGGCAGGCGTTCGAGCGCCACCATTTCTTCCATGTCGTTGACCGAGCGCTGCAGGTTGCGGATATGCATGCCGACATCGCGCAGATGGCCCTGCAACACGAAGAACATGGTGAGGACGAAGGTGATGTCGCCGGCCGTGGCCGCACCCTGCTGCCACAGGATGAGCCCGGTGCCCAATATGCCGGTCTGCATCAGCACCATCATCAGGCCCTGAACGCCGCCATTGAGCGTACCGCGCCGCCAGGTGCGGCCGGTGCGGTGCTGCCATTTGTCGAGGACGCCCGAAAGACGCGTTTCCTCGCGCTCTTCGGCGCCGAAGGCCTTGACCACGGAATTGCAGCTGATGGCATCGGCAAGGGCGCCGCCGAGGCGGGTATCCCAGGCATTGGCGAGGGTCGCCGCCGGCGCGACATAGCCTACCGACAGGGTGACGGTGACGCCGATATAGATCAGCGAGCCGATGCCGACAACAAGCCCCATGACCGGCCAGAAGAGACCGAGCAAGACCGTCGCGCCGACCAGCATGACCACTGAGGGCAGGAGCGCGACGAGCAGCGTATCGTTCAGCAGATCGAGCGCCCACATGCCGCGCGTGATCTTGCGCACGGTCGAGCCGGCAAAGCTGTTGGCATGCCAATCGGTCGAGAAACGCTGCACCCGATAGAAGGCGTTGGACGATACCTGGCTCATCATCCGCAAGGTAAGGACGATGATGCCGCGGAAGACGAGCTGGCGCAGGATGACCGCGACGAGACCGAGCCCGGCGAGGAACAGAAAGGCGTTGAGCGCACCCTGCCAGGCCGCGGCACTGGAAGCGGGGCCGCCGGCAATGGCATCGATGAGTTGGCCGGCGAAAAGCGGCGTCAGCACTTCGGCAAGGGTCGCGACGATCACCAGAACGGCAATGGTTGTCGCGAGCACCGCCTGTCCGCCCCAATGGCGGAAGGTGAAGCCGAGAACGTTACGGAAGGCATCGGCGCGAAAATCGAGTTTCTTGCGACTCATGGCGTGATCCGGCCTCGTTTACCGTCGGCCGGTCCTTGAAACAGAAATGGAAAGACACAGCCGCGAGGCGGGCAAAGCCCGGTTCAGATCGGATTTGGCTGTGGTGAAAAACCGCTGCGGCACATTTGGAGGGCCGCGAATGGCAGCAGGTTAACGGTGTGCGCTGCCCGCTGGGGAGACGAAAATCGACACTGTCATATACCGCCTCCCTGGTTCGATCTGATGCGGTATGGCGTTTGTAGCCAAGGCTTTTGAATTTGCCAACCCGGCATTTTTACGCCGGCTCGATGCTGATGCCGAAAAGACACAAGGCCCCTTCCGGGGCAGGAAGGGGCCTTGTGGAGCGACGACGCGTTCGGCTCAGGCGTGCGGCTGCCGGTCGGCACGCACCGTAACGCGACGCGTCGCCGTCTGCCCGTAGGCCACAGCAATGATGAAGACCGCGAAAACGGTAAGGACAGCGAGAACGACCAGGTGGAGGTTGGCAGCCATTTTGAAGCTCCTGTGGCAGACGTCCGAGTCTTGTCACAGGCGGCCTCGGCAAGTTTGATCCAGGTCAAGATTTTCCCAATTGGGCGGCTGGCGCGGTAGCCCTTACCGGCGCTAGGCTCGGGCCAGCCCGATTCAGAACAAGAGGCAATCGCCCAATGACCATCGATCCCATCAAGCTCGACAAGCTCGGCCAGGTCGCCATCAAGGTCGGCCTGCAACTGGCCGAAGGCCAGGACCTGCTCATCACCGCCCCGATGACCTCGGCGCCGCTGGTGCGCCGCATCACCGAACATGCCTACAAGGCCGGCGCAGGGCTGGTGACGGCGATCTATAGCGACGAGGAATCGACGCTTATGCGCTATCAGCACGGGCACGATCTGAGCTTCGACCGCGCCGCGGGCTGGCTCTATTCCGGCATGGCCGAAGCCTTCAAGGCCAATACGGCGCGCCTCGCCATTTCCGGCGACAATCCGATGATGCTGGCGGGGCAGGACCCGGACAAGGTGGCCCGCACCAACCGGGCCATGTCCAATGCCTACCGCCCTGCCCTCCAGCTCATCACCGGCTTCGACATCAACTGGAACATCGTTTCCTATCCGAGCCTCGCCTGGGCCAGACTGGTCTTTCCCAACGATGAAGATGACGTCGCGGTCGAAAAGCTCGCCGATGCCATCTTCAAGGCGAGCCGCGTCGACCGGGACGATCCGATCGCCGCTTGGAAGGAACACAATGCCGACCTCAAGGCGCGCTGGACCTGGCTCAACGGCAAGAAGTTCGCGGCGCTGCATTATACCGGACCGGGCACCGACCTGACGGTGGGCCTTGCCGATGGGCATCGCTGGAAGGGCGGCGCTTCGGAAGCCAAGAACGGCATCACCTGCAACCCCAATATCCCGACCGAGGAAGTGTTCACCACTCCGCATCGCGAGCGCGTTTCGGGCTATGTGGCGGCCACCAAGCCGCTCAGCCATAACGGTACGCTGATCGAGGAGATTCAGGCGCGTTTCGAGGATGGGCGGCTGGTGGAACTCAAGGCCGCCAAGGGCCAGGACGTGTTCAACAAGGTACTCGACACCGATGAAGGCGCCCGCCGGCTGGGCGAAGTGGCCCTCGTGCCGCATTCCTCGCCCATCTCGGCTTCGGGCCTCTTGTTCTACAACACGCTTTACGACGAGAACGCCGCCTGCCACATCGCCATGGGCCAGTGCTATGCCGACTGCTTCGAGAACGGCAAGGACCTGACGCAAGACCAGATTTTCGCCCAGGGCGGCAATAAGAGCCTTATCCATATCGACTGGATGATCGGCTCCGACAAGATCGATATCGACGGCGTCAATGCCGATAGCTCGACGGAACCGGTGATGCGTGGGGGTGAATGGGCGTATTGAGCGTGACGCTTCGGGGCCGTGGCACGCCTGTGCCACGCTCTCGTGGTTCGAGGGTCGCTACGCTCCCACCTCACCATGAGGGCTACTTGAATATTTCAGCGGTTATGAACCATCAGTAGCGCTCATGGTGATGCGCGACCCTCGGGTTTAACCCGAGGGCTCGAACCACGAGGGCGTGCCCCTATCCCTCGAACGTGTAATCCCGGATCGATTCCCGCTTCATCTCGATCGAGAAGCCCGGCCGCTCCGGGGGCATATAGGCGGCGTTTTCGATCACGCAGGGATCGACGAAATGCTCGTGGAGATGATCGACATATTCGATCACCCGGCCGTCCTTGGTGCCCGAAACCACGAGATAATCGATCATCGACAGGTGCTGGACATATTCGCAGAGGCCCACGCCCCCGGCATGGGGCCAGACCGGCAGGCCATATTTGGCGGCCATCAGCAGAACCGACAGTACTTCATTGAGGCCACCAATGCGGCAGGCGTCGATCTGGACGATATCGATGGCGCCATCCTTGATGAACTGCTTGAACAGGATGCGGTTCTGGCACATCTCGCCGGTCGCGACCTTGACCGGGGCCACGGCTTCGCGAATGGCGCGATGGCCGGAAACATCGTCGGGACTGGTGGGCTCTTCGATGAAATAGGGGTTGAAGCGCCCGAGCGCCTTGACCCAGTCGATGGCTTGGCCAACCTCCCACACCTGATTGGCATCGATCATCAGATAACGGTCCGGCCCCATGATGGACCGGACGATTTCGAGACGGCGGATATCGTCGTCGAGATCGCGGCCAACCTTCATCTTGATATGGTTGAAACCGGCTTCGACGGCCTCGGTGGCGAGGCGGCTAAGCTTTTCATTGGAATAGCCGAGCCAGCCCGCCGAAGTCGTGTAGCACTGATAACCCTCGGCCTTGAGGGTGGCGACACGCTCGGCCTTGCCGGCTTCGGCCTTCCGGAAGATCGCCAGGGCTTCTTCGGGCGTGATGGCGTCGGTGAGGTAGCGGAAATCGATGATGGAAACGAGCTGTTCGGGCGACATGTCGGCGACATATTGCCAGACGGGCTTGCCCGCTTCCTTCGCCAGCAGGTCCCAGACCGCATTGACCACGGCGCCGGTCGCGAGATGCATGGCGCCCTTGTCGGGTCCGATCCAGCGCAACTGGCTGTCGCTGGTCATGTGGCGCCAGAAATGGCCCGGATTTTCGGCGATGGCGGCGAGATCGAGCCCGACCACGCGGCTGCGCAAGGCTTCGATGGCCGCGCAGACGACCTCGTTGCCGCGCCCGATGGTGAAGGTCAGGCCATGCCCCTCATAATCCCCATCGGTGGAGAGGATGACATAGGCCGCCGAGTAATCGGGATCGGGGTTCATCGCGTCCGAGCCGTCGAGAGAGGCGGACGTCGGAAAACGCAGGTCGTGAACGGTAAGGCTGGTGATCTTGGTCATCGATAGTTTCCGCAGGAGCCCCCTCACCCGCCCTTCGGGCACCCTCACCCATGAGGGGAGAGGGGGAACTCGGTGTTAAAACCGGGCACAATGCACCCCTTCTCCCCCCGTGGGAGAAGGTGGCGCGCAGCGCCGGATGAGGGGGAGAGCCAGGCCCACCCCCCGCATTCCTTATTCGTACACGACGGCCTTGATCTCGGGGCTGTCGATATTGGTGGCGTCGTAATAGTAGAAGCCGGTGTCGATCACCGGTTCGAGGGTTTCGCCCTTGAGCGCGGCGACGGCGGCCTTGACGGTTTCGTAGCCGATGCCGACCGGGTTCTGGGTGATGGCGCCGGAAATCACGCCTTCGCGGATGGCGTCGAGCTGGGCCTTGCTGGAGTCGAAGCCAATGACGACGATGTCGCTGCCCACTTCGCGCTTGCCATTGGCAACGCCGATGGCCGAGCCCTCATTGGTGCCGAAAATGCCCTTGAGCTCGGGATTGGCGAGCAGGATCGACTTGGTGATCTCGGTCGACTGCAACTGATCGCCGGCGCCGTATTGGACCGAGACAACCTCGATATTCGGATACTGCTCGGCGATGCGGTTGACGAAGCCGTCGCGGCGGTCGATGCCGGTGCGGCTGGTCTGGTCGTGGGCAACGACGGCGATCTGGCCTTCACCGCCGATGAGCTCGGCCATCTTGTCGGCGGCCATGGCGGCGGCGGCGATATTGTCGGTGGTTGCGGTGGTCAGCGGGATATCGCTTTCGACGCCCGAGTCGAAGGCTATGACCGGAATGCCGGCATCGGTCGCCTGCTGCAGCAGCGGAATGGCGGCCTGGCTGTCGAGGGCGGCAAAGCCGATGGCATCGGGGCCGCGGGCGAGCGCCGCCGAAAGCATATCGAGCTGGCGATCGACCTGGGTTTCGTTATCGGGGCCTTCGAAGGTCACGGTCACGCCGAATTCGGCGGCCGCCTTGTCGGCGCCGGCCTTCACGGCCTGCCAGAACTGGTGCTGGAAGCCCTTGGAAATGAGGGCGATATCGTAATTTTCCTGGGCGATGGCAGCGCCACCGGAGGTCAGAAGAGCCAGCGCGCTGATGGCGCCGAGCAAAGTGCGTCTCGTAAACATGGGTTCCTCCCGAGGGATCAAGTGTTTCTTCTGCATGAGGCGTTGGCCGCCCTCTCTATTGGCGCCGGTTGAACGGCGCGAAGGTCCGGCGCCTATAATTTGCGGCGCCGCAGGATATCGACATAGACGGCGAGAATGATGATCGCGCCGGTGACGACGGTCTGCCATTCCTGCGCCACCGACAGGATGCGCAGGCCATTGGCGAGAACCGAAATGATGAGCGCGCCGATCAGCGTGCCGAGCACTGTGCCGCGCCCGCCCGAAAGCGAGGTGCCGCCGATGACCACCGCCGCGATGGCATCGAGCTCATAGCCCTGTCCCAGGGCCGGCTGCGCCGAATTGAGGCGCGAGGCGATGAGAATGCCGGCAATGCCGACGACGCTGCCGGCGAGACCGTAAACCGCGATCTTCCAGCGATCGACATTGACGCCGGACAGGCGCACCGCCTCCTCATTGGAGCCGAGCGCAAAGGTGTAGCGGCCGAGCGCGGTCTTGCCGAGCACGAAGGAAATGACGATGGCGACGAGAAAGAGGATCATCACGCCATTGGGGACGGGCAGTGCCGGCAGGACCTGCCCCACCACCGAGCCCAGCGCGATCTGGTTGAAGCCGGGCGTGTCGTTGAAATAGATCGGCCTTGTGCCGGAGATGACCAGCGACAGGCCCTTGAGGATCAGCATCATGCCCAGGGTGGCGATGAAGGGCGGCACTTTGAGCTTGGCGATGACGGTGCCCGAGATGAGCCCGGAAAGCGTGCCGGCAAGGATAGCGCCGATGACGCCGAGCGGCAGCGGCAGGCCCAGAAAGGTCAGGATGACGCCGGCAATGACGGCGCAGAAGGTCATCAATGTGCCGACCGACAGGTCGATGCCGCCGGTGATGATGACGAGGGTAGCGGCGATGGCGAGGACGCCATTGACCGAAGTTGCCTGCAGGATCGCCAGCACATTGGCCGTCTGCAGGAAATTGGGCGAGGCGAGGCTGAACACCACCATCAGCACCAATAGGCCGGAAAAGGCGAGGAGCCGGTGATAGGCGCCCGAGGTACGAATGCCGGCGAGCAGGCCGGGCTTGCCAGCAGGGCTTGCAGTTTCGGTCATGAATTTCCTCCGGGCAGTTTCCTCCCCTCCCCCTTGAGGGGAGGGGTCGGGGGTGGGGGTTCAGTCCCCACCGCAGCATCGACGTCGTGGATGGTGCAGAACCTCTGCCCAAAGCTCATGGCAGCAGCCCCCTCACCCGTCTCGGCCTTCGGCCGATCCACCCTCTCCCACGAGGGGGGAGGGTGGGTTCCGAGCTCGGCCGGGCACAGTGCCACCCTTCTCCCCTTGTGGGAGAAGAGCCTGCCCCGGACTTGATCCGGGGTGCCCGAAGGGGCGGGTGAGGGGCCTGCACCATCGACATCAGCCCACATGGCGCACCTCATCGACGACGGTGGGCCGCAGCGTTGCCAGATGCATGATCTCTTCCTGGCTGGCGCCGCCCGGCAGGATGCCGGTCAGCCGCCCCTCGCACATCACCGCGATGCGGTGCGACAGGCGCAGCACTTCCGGCAGCTCCGAGGAAATGACGATGACCGCGCGTCCCTCGGCGGCGAGGGTATTGAGAAGCCTGTAGATTTCCGACTTGGCGCCGACATCGATGCCGCGCGTCGGCTCGTCGAAGATCAGCACTTCGCAATCGCGCAGCAGCCATTTGGCGATGACCACTTTCTGCTGATTGCCGCCCGACAGCAGTCGCGCCTCCTGCACATCGGACGGCGTCTTGATGGCGAGCTGGCGGATATAATCCTCAGCCATGCGCTGCATTTCGCCTTCGCGCAGAATGCCGCCGGCGCCGGTGAAGCGCTTGAGGCTCGCGAGGGCGATATTGTTGCGCACGTCGAGCCCGGTCGCGAGGCCGAACTGCTTGCGGTCTTCGGAGAGATAGCCGATGCCGGCGCGCACGGCGTCCCTCGGCGAGCGGATATCCACCCTGCGGCCGAAAACGAAGATTTCGCCTGCCTCCAGCGGATCGGCGCCGAAAATGGCGCGGGCGACTTCGGTGCGGCCGGCGCCCATCAGGCCGGCAAAGCCCAGGATCTCGCCCTTGCTGACGGTAAAACTGACATCGCGGATTTCCTTGCCGCGACGAAGCCCGCGCACCTCGAGCGCGATGGGGGCGGCGCTGGTATCGGGAATGGTCAGCGTCTCGTCGGCGAGCTTGCGGCCCACCATCATGGAAATGATGGTTTCGAGCGGCGTATCGGCGGCCGGCACGGTGCCGACATATTCGCCGTCGCGCATGATGGTGACGCGGTCGGAGATGCGTTTGATCTCGTCCATCTTGTGGGAAATATAGACGATGCCCACGCCCTCGGCCTTGAGCCGTTCGATGATGGCGAAGAGCTCGGCGATTTCGGCGTCGTTGAGGGCGGCCGTCGGCTCATCCATGATGAGCACGCGCGAACGGTAGGAGAGCGCCTTGGCGATCTCGACCATCTGCTGCTTGGCGATGGACAGGCTCTCGACCGGGACGGTCGGCGAGAGCTTGAGGTTCATCTGGTCGAAAATGGCCTGCGCATCGCGGTTGAGCGCCGCTTCATCCAGCAGCCAGCCGCGGCGCGGCTCGCGGCCGATGAAGATATTCTGCGCTGCCGTCAGGTCGCGCATCAGCGCCAGTTCCTGATGGATGATGCTGATGCCGCGATCCTGCGCCTGACGGGGCGAGGCGATCTCGACCGGCTGGCCGTCGAGGCGGATTTCGCCGCCATCACGGCTATAGACGCCGGAGAGGATCTTCATCAGGGTCGATTTGCCGGCCCCATTCTCGCCCATCAGGGCATGAACCTCGCCAGGCATGAGATCGAACCGCGCCTTCCTCAGCGCCTGCACGCCGGGAAAGGACTTGTCGATATCGATCATTTCGACGAGCGGCGCGGTCATCGAGGCGCCTCCGCACCGTCTCTACTCTTCTCGCCCTTGGGAAGGCATTGGGCGATCCGCTCCATCGCCTCCCTCCCCCTTGAGGGGAGGGATCGAGGGTGGGGGTTCTGCGGTTCCCACACACTCGATGCTCGCTCAGGCCCACGAACCCCCACCCCGGCCCTCCCCTCAAGGGGGAGGTGGCGATGGAACCGAGGATTTCGCGAGTTCGCGGACATCATATCGTCACGCCGCCATCGACCAGGATGGCCTGGCCGGATACGAAGCGGGACTCGTCCGACAAGAGCATGACCACCATGGGCGCGATATCGGCGACGGTGGCGAGGCGCCCCATGGGCTGGCGGGCGATGAAATCCTTCTCCGCCTGCACCGGATCGGCGGAGGCGGCGATACGGCCCCGCAGCGAAGGCGTATCGACCGTACCCGGACAGAGCGCGTTGACGCGCAGGCCCTGATCGACGAAATCGGCGGCCATGGCCTTGGTGAAGCCGATGACGGCCGCCTTGGTGGTGCCGTAGAGCAACCGGTTGCGGAAGCCCTTCACCGACGAGGCCATGGACGCCATGTTGAGAATGGCGCTGCCGCCGGTGATCCGGGCGCGATCCAGAAGGCCGGGCAGCAGAGCCCGCGTGACCTGATACATGCTGCGCACATTGAGATCGAAGCTGAAATCCCAATCCTTGTCGGTGGTCTCGAGAATGGTGCCGTTATGGACGAAGCCGGCACAATTGAAGATGCCGTCAAAGGACTTTTGCGCCGCGCCGAAGGCAGCAACGGCTTCGGCATCCACCACGTCGAGCACGACAGTTTCGATAGCGGGATTTTCGGCCGACAGGGTTTTGAGCCCTTCGGCATTGATATCGGTCGCAACGATTTCGGCGCCCTCGGCCGCGCAGGCCAATGCGCTGGCCCGGCCGATTCCCTGTGCAGCAGCGGAAATGAAGATGCGTTTGCCCATAAGGCGCATTGTCGTCGGTCCTCCTCCGCATGACGTTTTGCGCATATACGAACAATCTATTCATAAATAAAGTTAGCTGGCAATCGGAAATCGCTTGCGGTTAGAATGCGGCGCGGGAGGAAGAAATGAGCAGTGTCAACGAAATGGCCGATCCGGAGGAACGCGGCGAGGATCGCTACCGTGCCCCTGCCCTCGATAAAGGCCTCGACATATTGGAGCTTCTGGCCGGCACGGACGATGCGCTGAGCCAGGCCGAGATCAGCAAGGCGCTCGGCCGCTCGCCCAATGAAATCTACCGCATGCTCGACCGGCTGGTGCGGCGCGACTACGTGCGGCGCACGGCGGAAGACCGCTATGAACTGACCCTCAAGATCTTCGAACTCGGCCACCAGCGCCCGCCCATGCACCGGCTGGTGAGCCAGGCGACGCCGGTATTGCGGCGCTTCGCCCTCAAGGCCGAGCAGGCCTGCCACCTCGTCATCCAGGACCGCAATATCCTCGTCGTCATCGCCCAGGTCGATGGTCCGGGCTACTGGAACGTGTCGATCCGCGTCGGCAGCCGCATCAGCCTCGTCAATACCGGCTCTGGCCATGTGTTCCTCGCCTTTGCAAGCCCCGAGGAGCGGGCGCTGATGCTCGAGGAACAGGATCTCGGCGCACCGGAGAAGATGCCCAAGGGGCTGGCGGCGCGGCTCGAGACGGTGCGCGAACAGGGCTATGAACGCATGCCGAGCGCGCAGGTCGCGGGCGTGACCAATCTGTCGGTGCCGATCTTCGGACCCCTCGGCACCGTCATTGCCGTCTTGACCTGCCCCTATTCCACCCGGCTCGACAAACCCGATGCGCCAGACATGGACACGGCCATGGCGATGCTTTTAGCTGCAGGGGAGGACATCTCGCAGCGAAGGACGGCGCGCTAGGAGGGGAACCATGCGCATTCTCGATACGCATCTGCACCTGATCCATCCGGATCGCTTCTCCTATCCGTGGCTCGGCAACAATCCGGCCATCAACAGGCCCTGGACGGTCGATGCTTATTACGCCGAGGCGGCGGCGCTCGGCATCACCGGGGCGCTCCATATGGAGGTCGATGCGGCCGAAGCCGATATGATGGCCGAGACCGAATATGTCATTGGCCTCCCCGGCATTGTCGGCGCCATCGCCGCCTGCCGACCGGAAAATCCGGATTTCGTCGACCATATCGAAGCGCTGAGCCGTCTGCCGCAGGTCAAGGGCGTGCGGCGGATTCTTCACCAAAGCCCGGATGACTTGTCACAATCCGATCTCTTCGCCGAGAACCTGCGGCACCTGCCCGATTACGATCTGAGCTTCGATCTCTGCCTCAGGGCCGATCAACTGCCGATTGCCGTCGATCTCGCGCAGAAGGCCCCGGATGTGCAGTTCATCCTCGATCATTGCGGCAATCCGCGCATCGCCGAAAAAGAACTCGGGCCATGGCGTGAACATATAAGCGCCATCGCGCATTGCCCCAATGTCGCCGGCAAGATTTCGGGCATCATCACCAATGCCGCGCCGGATTGGACCGCCGACGATCTGCGGCCCTATGTGGAGCATATGATCGAAAGCTTCGGCTGGGATCGCGTGGTGTGGGGCTCGGACCATCCGGTTGCGACGCTCAACGGCTCGCTGACCCGCTGGGTCGAAGCAACGCGCGGCATCATCGCCGAAGCCAGCCAGGATGAGCAGGCGGCGCTTCTCTATGGCAATGCCGAGCGCATCTACGGGATTTCGGCCTGAGCGCCGCGAAAAGGGAGACTGAAGCATGGCCTTGCCGCTCGAAAACAGGTTCGCCGTATCGACCTGGTCGCTGCACCGGCATCTCGGCACGATCTACCAGCACGATCTCGATACGCTCGAGATCGGCCCCGAGGACAATCGCTATGGCGAGGGCAGCCAATCGCTGTTGGATATCCCCTCGGCCGTCGCCAATCACGGCATTCACCGGCTCGAAATCTGCTCGTTCCACCTGCGCAGCCGCGATCCGGTCTATCTCGGCGAGTTGCGCGACGCGATGAAGACTGTCGGGATATCGCTCCAGACCCTGTTGATCGAAGCCGGAGACATCAGCGATCCGGCCACCAGCCAGCGCGATACGGATTGGATCGCGAGCTGGGTCGAGACGGCGAATATGCTCGGAGCCGAGCGCGCCCGCATCATCGCCGGCAAGCAGAAACCGACACCGGATGCGCTCGACCGCTCGGTCGCGGCGCTGACGACGCTCTATGAGCGCAATGCCGGCTCGCCGGTGCGACTCGTGACCGAGAACTGGTTCGACCTGCTCTCCGAACCTGCCCATGTCCATTATCTCCTCGACCGGCTTGAAGGCCGGATCGGGCTCAATGGCGATTTCGGCAATTGGTCCGGCCCCAACAAATATGCCGACCTGCAATCGATCTTCGGCCGCGCCGAAATCTGCCACGCCAAGGCCAGTTTCGCGGATGGCGAACTGGACGGGGCCGATTACGCTGCCTGCGTCGAGGCGGCGGAAGCGGCGGGTTATGAAGGGCCCTATACGCTGATCTTCGATGCCGACCGGCCGGATGAATGGGCGGGAATCGAACAGGAGCGGCGGTTTATTATCGAGGTATTGGGGGAGGTTGAGGAGGCCTAGGAGGGCTCCCACCGGGTGTCACCCCGGCGAAAGCCGGGGGCCAGTTTTACAGGAACTCCCAAGAAACTGGTTCCTGGCTTTCGCCGGGATGACGGCCGGTGGGAGGGCAAGTTCAACGAAAGCCCCCTCACTCCAGCGGCTTCAACCCCGCCAGAAGCGTCGGCAGCAATTCCGTCACCGTCGGATGGATATGGACCGTCTCGGCCATCACCGTATAGGGCAGGCCGCCGGCCATGAGCTGCAGCAGCGAATGGACGACTTCGTCGCCGCCAATGCCGAGCAGGGCGGCGCCGAGGATGCGCTTGGTTTCGGCATCGACCAGAACCTTCATCAGCCCCTGGGTTTCGCCGCGCTCGCGGGCGCGGGCCACTTTCGTCATCGGCATGGTCGCCATCAGCACCGGCCGTCCGAGTTGGCGCGCCTCGCGCTCGGTGATGCCGATGCGCCCAAGTGGCGGGTCGATGAAGAGACCATAGACGGGAATGCGCCCGGCAATGGAACGGTCGCCATCGTCGAGCACATTGTCGGCGACGATCTCGTATTCATTATAGGATGTATGGGTGAAGGCGCCGCGGCCATTGACGTCGCCCATGGCCCAGATGCCGGGCACTGCCGTGCGCAGATGGTCGTCGACCGGGATATAACCGCGTTCTCCAATCTCGATGCCGGCGGCGTCAAGATTGAGGTCTGCGGTATTGGGCTTGCGGCCGGTGGCGACGAGGAAATGGCTGCCGGTGACGAGATTCGGCTCATCGCCCACGGTCAGGGAGACGCAGATTTCCCCCTCGCTTTCGGCAACCGACTGGATGGTGGCGTCGAAGACGAATTCGACGCCATCGGCTTCGCAAATCTCGCGTATGGCCTGGGCGATATCCTCATCTTCGCGCGAGGCCGGGCGGGAACCGCGTTCGATCACCGTCACCTTGCTGCCGAAACGCGCATACATCTGCGCAAATTCGAGCCCGATATAGCTGGCGCCGGCGATGACGAGATGCGCGGGCAACGCGTCCAGGTCCATCATCGTGGTATTGGTGAGATAGGACACGCTCTCAATGCCCGGCCAATCGGGAATGCTGGGGCTGGCGCCGGGATTGAGGAAGATTTTCGGCGCCGACAGCACCCGGTCATCGACGGCGATCTCGTTCGGCGAAACAAACCGCGCCGTGCCCCAAATCAATTCGAGATTATCCTGGTTGGTGAACCAGTCGGTGAGGCTCTTGACCGAAGCGCCGACCACCGCGTCCTTGCGCGCCTTGACCGCCTTCATGTCGATCTTGACCTCGCCATGCGGCAGCACGACGCCGAATTCGGCGGCATGGCGGGCGGCCCAGGCGGCGCGGGCGCTGGCAACCAGCGTCTTGGTCGGCGTGCAGCCATCATTGACGCAGGTGCCGCCGAGATGAGAACGCTCGATCAGCGCCGTCTTCCAGCCGGCCTCGGCCAACCGTGCCGCAAGAAAACCGCCGGATTGGCCCGAGCCAATGACGATGGCGTCGAATGCTTCGCTCATGATCTGCCCCCGAACTGTGCCGCGGGCAGTCTATGGGGCAAAGCGATGACGCGCCAGTGTCAGAGCGCCCAGCCGGGGGCGGGGCCGAGATCGGGCAATTCGTAGAATTTGCGCACCACGTCCCAGCCTTCTTCGGCGCTGTCGACGATGGAAAACAGGCTCGGATCGGTCGGCGCGATGGTGCCGGCTTCGGCAAGCGCGTCGAAATTGATCACCTTGCCCCAGAAATCCGAGCCGAACAGCACGAAGGGAATACGCTCCATGCGGCCGGTCTGGATCAGGGTCAACGCCTCGAAGAATTCATCGAGCGTGCCGAAGCCGCCGGGAAACACCGCGACCGCGCGGGCGCGCAGCAGGAAATGGATCTTGCGCGTCGCGAAATAGTGGAAATTGAAGCAAAGCTCGGGCGTCACATATTGGTTTGGCGCCTGCTCATGCGGCAGCACGATGCCGAAGCCGATGGTCGGCGCGCCGACATCGATGGCGCCGCGATTACCCGCCTCCATGACGCCGGGGCCGCCGCCGGTGACGACGACGAATTCGTGGTGGTCGAGCGAACGCGAGGTCAGCGAGGCCAGTTGGGCGAAGCGGCGAGCCTCGTCGTAATAGCGGGAGGCGGCTTCGAGATTGCGCTTTTGCGTGTCGTTCTTGGCGGCCCATGCGGGAGCGCCGGGCGCCGGAATGCGGGCACCGCCAAAGAGCACGACGGTCGAATTGATCTCCGCTTCCCTGAGCCGCGTTTCGATCTTCATATATTCGAGCTGGAAACGGATGCCGCGCGTCTCTTCGGCGGTCATGAAATCGGCATCGGAGAAAGCAAGACGATAGGCCGGAGACAGGGTCTGGGGCGTTCGCGGCGCCCGTTTTGCGGCATCGATATCCTGTTCCGAGGTCCGTAGCGGCGTACGGCGTCTGGCCATTCCGGCTTCTCCTTCAATGAGCAGCAAATTGCCGCGCGGTGCACAAGGCACCATAATCCCGACAATACCGGCAGGGCATATCCGAGCCGATACGCAAAGAGCAAGGGTGGGCCGGTTGAGGCAGTTCACTTCTTTGGAAGCTCAGATCGATGCGGCGGCGCACCGCGTGCTGGCGCGATTGCCGCAATCGGGCATCGCGGGTGGCCTCGTCGAATTCGTCGTCTTTGGCCTCAAGCAGGGCTGGGCGTGCCTGTTCGGCGGATTGATGCTCTCCATGCTGCTGCTGACGCGCCTTTATTGGCCGGAAGGTTTCGGGCTCACGCGGTATGACGGCCTGTTCCTCGCCGCCTTCGCCATCCAGATCGGCATGCTGGTCTTCAGGCTCGAAACCCTCGACGAAGCCAAGGTCATCCTCATCTTCCATATCGTCGGCACGGCGATGGAATTGTTCAAGACCGCGGCAGGGAGCTGGATCTATCCCGAAGCGGCGCTGTTCCGCATCGGCGGCGTGCCGCTGTTTTCCGGCTTCATGTATGCCTGTGTCGGCTCCTATATGGCGCGCATCTACCGCATCTTCGACATCCGCTTCACCCGCTATCCGCCGGTCTGGATGACGGTGGTGCTGGCGGGGGCGATCTATCTCAATTTCTTCTCGCACCACTTCATGATGGATTTGCGCTGGGTGCTGTTCGCGGGTCTCGCCGTCCTTTATGCCCGCACATGGATGCATTATCGCGTGTTCCGCTTCTGGCATCGCATGCCGATCCTGCTGTCTTTCTTCCTCGTCTCGATCTTCATCTGGATCGGGGAGAATATCGGCACCTGGTCGCGGGCCTGGGTCTATCCCGACCAGGTGGATGGCTGGACCATGGTCTCGTTCGGAAAGCTCGGCTCATGGTATCTGCTCATGACCATCTCGGTGGTGCTGGTGACGCTCGTCAATCGGCCGCGTCCTTTCGAGGGTGCGATTGACACGAGTCCGGTGGCGGGTAATGTCCCGCTCGCAAACCGACCTTAGAGGAAGCTCCATGTCCACCGCCGATCTCGCCAAAACCATCGATGACGCCTTCGAGGCCCGGGCCGAGGTCAATAGCGGCACGGCAGGCGCGGTGCGCGATGCCGTCGAGACGGCGCTCGACCTGCTCGACAGCGGCAAGGTGCGCGTCGCCGAAAAGGGCGCCGATGGCGCCTGGAGCGTCAATCAATGGCTGAAGAAGGCCGTTCTGCTTTCCTTCCGGCTCAACGACAATGGCATGATCCCCGGCGGCGCCAATGGCTCGTCCTGGTGGGACAAGGTGCCGACCAAGTTCGAAGGCTGGACCGAGGAGCGCTTCCGCGCCGCCGGTCTGCGGACAGTGCCCGGCTCGGTCGTGCGCCGCTCGGCGCATATAGCGAAGGGCGTGATCCTGATGCCGAGCTTCGTCAATCTGGGCGCCTATGTCGATGAAGGCACCATGGTCGACACCTGGGCTACCGTCGGCTCCTGCGCGCAGATCGGCAAGAACGTGCATCTGTCGGGCGGCGTCGGCATTGGCGGCGTCCTCGAGCCAATGCAGGCCGGCCCCACCATCATCGAGGACAATTGCTTTATCGGCGCCCGTTCGGAAGTGGTCGAAGGCGTTGTCGTCGGCGAAGGCTCGGTGATTTCGATGGGCGTGTTCATCGGCGCCTCGACCAAGATCGTCAATCGCCATACCGGCGAAATCCATATCGGCAAGGTGCCGCCCTATTCGGTCGTGGTTTCGGGAAGCCTGCCCGGCCGCCCCCTGCCCGATGGCCAGCCCGGCCCCTCGCTCTATTGCGCCGTCATCGTCAAGACCGTCGACGCCCAGACCCGCAGCAAGACCAGCATCAACGAATTGCTGCGCGACTAGCGCCTTGCCCTGCCGGCACTAGGCGGAAGGGTTCGATTCGGCATAGGCTCGGAGCGGCGGCTGAGGGGCCGCCGATCATCCGGGGGACACCATGGACAACATCGTTTCGCTCTACACCACCAGCACGGGCCGCGTTTCACGCAAGACCTGGTGGCTGGGCATGATCGGGCTTTTAGTCGCCAGCATCGTGCTCAGCATCATCCTCTCCGTCATCGGGCTCGGGCCGTGGGGCGCCATGCAGGCGCTGGACCCCGCGGCGGCCGATCCCGCCGCCGTCAGCGCGGCGCTGGCGGCCACCATGCGCTCGGCGGCCTGGGGCAGCCTCATCATCTTCGTGCTGCTGGCCTATCCGATCTATTGCCTGTCGCTGAAGCGGCGTCAGGACCGCGATAATTCCGGCTTCGACGTCAAGGTCTATCTCGTCCTGATGCTGGTGCTCACGCTCGTTCAGGCTTTGGGATTCGGCATGACCGTCACCGATATGGGCAGCGGCGTGATCGTTCCCGTGCCGGCGCCCTGGCTGATGATCCTGTCGGGCATTCTCGGCATTTTCGGCATCTATCTGCTCGTGGTGCTCGGCTTCCTCGCCGGCACGGTGGGCGATAACAGCTACGGCGCCGATCCGCTGCTCGTTCCTGAAACCGCCTGATTGAAACGGGATCGCCCTATGACTGAAGCCAATCCGGGCGATCCCGTTCAACTGCTCAAGGACCTCATCGCCTGCCCTTCGGTGACGCCGGCCGAAGCCGGTGTGTTCGGCGTTCTGGAACGGGCGCTGACGGCCATCGGCTTCGAGGTCACCCTGCTGCGCTTCGAGGGCGACGGTTCCTACCCCGTCGACAATCTCTTCGCACGGCGCGGCACGGGCGGGCGACGGCTGCTGTTTGCCGGCCATACCGATGTGGTGCCACCGGGCGATCCGGCCGACTGGGCTTCCGATCCGTTCCAGCCGCGCGAGGCCGATGGCAGACTCTATGGGCGCGGCGCCACCGATATGAAAAGCGGCATTGCCGCCTTCATTGCCGCTACGGCAGCGATCCCCGAGGGTGCCGGCACACTGATGCTCGCCATCACCAATGACGAGGAAGCCGATGCCGTCAACGGCACCGACAAGCTGATGGCCTGGGCCAAGAGCCAGGGCCACAGCTTCGATTTCGCCATTGTGGGCGAGCCGAGTTCGGTCGAAAGGCTCGGCGACGGCATCAAGATCGGCCGGCGTGGCTCGCTCAATGGCATGGTCACGGTCGAGGGCGTGCAGGGACATGTCGCCTATCCCGAGCGCGCCACCAATCCCATGCCCGTGCTCGCCCGCATCGCCGTGGCGCTCAAGGACGAGCCGATCGACGATGGCAGCGCGCATTTTCCCGCCAGCAATCTCGAAGTCACCTCGCTCGATACCGGCAATATGGTGACCAATGTCATTCCGGCGCGCGGCACGCTGCGGTTCAACATTCGCTATAACGACCACTGGACGCCGGAGACGCTGGCCGATTGGGTGCGCGCGCGCATCGGCAGCGTCGAGGCCAATGGCTGCACGGTTGCGTTCACCGTGCTCGGCACCCCTTCGCGCTCCTTCCTGTCGCCGGTCAGCCACGATGTCGAAGCGCTGGTCGACGCCATCGCCGCCGTCACCGGACAGCGGCCGGCGCTCTCGACTGGTGGCGGCACATCCGATGCGCGCTTCATCGCCCAATATGGGCCGGTGGTGGAATGCGGGCTGGTCGGGGCCAGCATGCACAAGGCCGACGAGCATGTCGCCATCAACGATGTCCTGGGGCTGACCGAGATCTATAAGGGCTTCATGGAGCGGTTTTTCAGCGGAGAGACACGATGAAGCTCTGGGCGGCATTGCGCGATGCGACGCGCGGCTGGAGCGCCATCGTCGCCGGGCGCGGCAATTGGCGCGATTTCTTCTCGCTGACGGCGCCGGGCCTCGTCACCGCCCTTTTCATCTATTTCTTCATCGCCTTTCTCGCCATCGCCATCGGCTCGATCGAGAACGGCATGCCGGCCATTGTGGGCGTGCTGATCGAGCTTGCCGTGCAGGGCCTGTCGGTTCTGGCGCTGCTGGTCGCCGTGCTCCTGACCAGGGCGGCGCTCAAATCCCAGGCCGAAATCATCGCCTTCATGGTGCCCGGCATCTATGCGCTGGTCTTCTATCTCGTTGCCGGCACGATCCTCGCCGCTATCGGGCTCATCATGCTCACATTGGCATTCGCGGGGCTCGGCTATCTGCTGTTCCGGCTGGCGCGCATGGCCGGCGGCTGGACCATCGGCGTGTCGGTGGCATTTGCGGTTTTCACCATCGTTCTGCTTGTCGGCATGCCGATGACGCTCTACATGCTGTCCAGTCCGGCCGCTTCACCCACCTGATCGAGTTCACCTTTGCCTCAGACGCCCACGACGTTTTTCGATGAGCTGATGCAGGCCGCCCGCGGCTTCGGCGCGCTCATCACCGGCAACCGGCAGGCGGCGAGCTATTTCGACTTCAGCCGGCGCGGCCTGATCGGCTCGCTGATCGCCCTGCTCCTCGCCTGCACGGTGACCGCCTTCGGCCCGCAATTCCTTGGCACCGTGACACCGGGCGCGGCCCCGCGCGCGCTGCTGCTCGATGGCATGTTCTATCTGCTGCAGATCGCGGTCGGCTATCTGGTGCTGCGCCAGCTCAAGCGCGAGGACGGCTTCGTGCCTTTCCTTGTCGCCGACAACTGGGCGACCTTCTTCACCTCGATCCTGTCGCTTATCGTCATGACAATGGGGCTTCCGGCGGATATCGCGGTGCTCGCCGTGGGGCTTCTGGTGCTGCTGGTCGAGATCAATATCGCCCGCCTCATCGTGACGCTGTCGCCGCTCCAGATCGCCATGTTCATCGTGGCGCAGCTGGTTGGCTCGGCCGTGGGGCTGATGATCCTCATCGCGCTCATGCCCGAGATGGCGGGCGTGGCGCCGCCCGTCTAATAATCGACCCGGGTCAGATAAAGCCCATCCGGCGGCGCCACGGGGCCGCAGCGGCGGCGGTCGGCCGCATCGAGCGCCGCCCGGAAATCTCCGGGCTGCCACTTGCCCTCACCCACCAGCTTCAGCGAGCCCATCATCGAGCGCACCTGATGATGGAGGAAGCTGCGGGCGCTGACCGTCGCGACGATATGCTCGGCCTCCCGCCGCACATCGAAACGGTCGAGCGTGCGGATCGGCGATTTGGCCTGGCACTCGGCGGCGCGGAAGGTCGAAAAATCATGCCGGCCGAGAATGAGCTGCGCCGCGGCATGCATGGCATCGGTATCGAGCGGCATGGGCACATGCCAGACATGGTTGCGCTCGATCACCGCCGGGGCGCGGCGATTGAGGATGCGGTATTCATAATGGCGGGCAATGGCCGAGAACCGCGCCTCGAAATCCTCGCCCATGGCCTCGGCGGCAATGACCGCCACCGGATGCGGGCGCAGATGATAGTTCAGCGCTTCGCGAATGCGGAACGGGTCCCATTCCCGCGACAGGTCGAAATGCGCCACCTGCCCCAGCGCATGCACACCCGTATCGGTGCGGCCGGCGGCCTGTGTCGTCACCGTCTCGCCGGAAAAGGCGGCGATGGCGGTTTCGAGCGCTTCCTGCACCGATGGGCGATCGGGCTGGCGCTGCCAGCCGGAAAAGGGCGTTCCGTCATATTCGAGGGTCAGGCGATAGCGCGGCATCGTCAGGAAACAGTGCCCGGCAGGACGCCCGCGCCACGCAGGAACGTTGCGGCATCCATGGCCGACTTGCCCTCGCGCTGCACCTGAACGAGACGCACGGCGCCGCTGCCGCAGGCAATGGTCAGCTCACCGAGGATCGTGCCCGGCGCGCCGGAACCCGGAGCGAGCGTCGAACGCAGCGCCTTGACCCGTACCGGCTTGCCCGCGAGTTCGATTTCGAACCAGGCGCCGGGAAAAGGCGAGAGCCCGCGAATATGGTTGTGAACCGTCTCGGCCGGCAGCGACCAGTCGATCCGGGCTTCCGCCTTTTCGATCTTGCTGGCATAGACCGTGCCCTCTTCCGGCTGCGGCGTGAAATCGAGGCTGCCACGTTCGAGCGCCGCCAGCGCCCGGCCCATGAGGTCGGCGCCGGTGCGCATCATCACGTCATGGAGTTCGCCGGCCGTCATGTCGGTCCCGATGGGAATGACCTCGCCGAGCGCGACCGGGCCGGTATCGAGTCCTTCTTCCATGCGCATGACCATGACGCCGGTTTCCCTGTCTCCGGCCATGACGGCGCGCTGGATCGGGGCGGCGCCGCGCCAGCGCGGCAACAGCGAGCCATGGAGATTGAGGCAACCGAGCCGGGGCGCATCGAGAACGGGACGCGGCAGCAGAAGGCCATAGGCGACGACCACGGCGACATCGGCACCGAGGCTCGCAAATACCGCCTGCTCTTCCTCACCCTTGAGCGAACGCGGCGTGAAGACGGGAATGCCGAAGCTCTCGGCCATGTCGTGAACGGGCGAACGCCGCTCGGCCTGCCCGCGCCCGGCGGGCTTGGGCGCGCGCGTATAGACCGCGACGACCTCATGGCCGGATGAAACGATCTCCGTCAGCGTCGGAACGGAAAATTCCGGCGTACCCATGAAGACGACGCGCATCGATACTCCTTGCGCCCTCCCCTCACAGGAGCGGAAGGCGTGCTTTTAGCCGGCGGCCCGCTTGGCGGCCTTGTCGAACTTCTTGATCACCCGGTCGCGCTTCAGGCGCGAGAGATAGTCGATATAGAGCACGCCATCGAGGTGATCGAGCTCATGCTGCACGCAGATGGCCAGCCGCTCCTTGGCGTCGAGCTCAACGGTTTCGCCATCGAGATTGGTGTAGCGCACGCGCACTTCGGCAGGGCGTTCGACATCGTAGTAAAGCTCGGGGATCGACAGGCACCCTTCTTCGGTGACGGTGGTCTCCTCGGAGAATTTCAGAATCTCCGGATTGATCATCACCAGCGGGGCGGGATCTTCGTCTTCCTTGGCGAGATCCATGACGACAATGCGCTTCATGACGCCGATCTGCGGCGCGGCAAGGCCGATGCCGGGGGCGGCATACATGGTCTCCAGCATATCCTTGGCCAGAGTTTTGATCTCGTCGTCGACTTCCACGATCGGATCGGCGACGGCGCGCAGCCGCGCATCGGGGATGACGAGAATGGGGCGTATAGCCATGATATTGGGTCCAACGGTTTTGCTTTTCGATATGGTATTTTTTGCGGTCCGGTCAACTGCCGATCGGGAACCGTGCATGAGGCGCATGGGTTGGAGCAGCAGCAAGGGAGGCGCAGATGACCAGCCATGAAGGCGGATGCACTTGCGGAGCGGTGCGCTACCGGCTGCGCGGCGACCCGATCATGGTCGGGTTATGCCACTGCCTGCTCTGCCGCAAGGAGAGCGGCAGCGCTTTCGTCTTTTATGCCCAGTGGCGGATAGAGGACTTCTCCGTCACCGGCGATTTCGCCACTTTTGAAGGCCGCAGCTTCTGCCCGCAATGCGGGTCGCGCCTGTTCAACCTCACCGACACCCTGGCCGAAATCCGCATCGGCTCGCTCGATGCGGCTCCGACGATGTTTACGCCCGACACCGAAGGCTGGGTGAAGCGTCGCGAACACTGGCTCGAACCCGTCGCGCATGCCGCGCAGTTCACCGAAGACCCGGTTGCCTCCGGCACGATCGCTCAGTAGCCGCGGCTGCGATCCACGGTGTTGATGAGAGGCTTGCCGGCCTCATGGTCGCGAATGACCCTGGAGAAATAGGCAACGCCCGTCTGCGTGTTGGAAATCGCAGCTATATGAGGCGTGATGTAGCAGTTTTCGAGGTCCCAAAGGGGGCTCTCGGAGGGCAGCGGTTCGACCTCGAATACGTCGAGGCTGGCAGCCCCCAGCGTGCCGTCACCCAGCGCCTTCACGATATCGGCCTCTTTCTGATGGCCGCCCCGCGCGGCGTTGACGATGACCGGTCCGCCATCGAGCCGCCCCCGGCGCAATCTGGCGAATGTATCGTAATTGAGAATGCCGCGCGTTTCCGACGTCAGCGGCAGCAGGTTGACGAGGATATCGGTGCCCGAGAGGAAAGCATCGAAGCTGTCCTCACCGGCGAACGTCTCGACATTGTCGATGGATTTCGGCGTGCGGCTCCAGCCGCGCAGGGTAAAGCCGAGTGCGCCGAGACGGCGGGCGGCATCCTGTCCGAGCACGCCGAGGCCCATGATCCCCACTGTCGTCTGCGCGGCTGCCGGCGGATAGAGCTGGCTCCAGCGATGCGCCTTCTGGTCGGCGCGAAAGCGCGTATAGAGCCGATGATGCATGGTCACATGAGCGACCACATAATCGCTCATGCGCTGGCTGAGATCGTCATCGACAAAGCGGACCACCGGCACGTCGGGCAGGTTCGGATGGGCGAGCAGCGCATCGACGCCGGCGCCGAGCGACAATACGGCCTTGAGATTGACGAGGCCTTCGAAGGCGTCGGGCGCCGGCTTCCACACGAAGATGTAATGAATTTCGGCCGGATCGAAATCATCGCCACGCCGCACGACGCGATAGGGCGCCAGAGCCTCCGCCAGACGCTCGGCCCACCGGGCCTCGTCGATATCGGTCAGATGCAGCAACAGCATGGCGATGTCCTCCTCGACAGCAAAAAGCCGCGCCTTTTGGGCGCGGCTGGGAAAAGCGGGTTCTCGCGAGATTATTGCGGGAACGGAACGGGATTGGCCGACAGGGTCTGGAAATAGGCCAGGATGTCGGCGCGTTCCTTTTCGGAACGAACACCGGTGAACGCCATCTTGGTGCCCGGCGCATAATCGCGCGGGGCGGTCAGGAAGGCATCGAGGTTCTCATAGGTCCAGGTGTCGCCGGCGGCATTATGCGCTGCCAGTGCCTCGGAATAGGCATAGCCTTCGAGACCACCTTCGGGACGACCGACAATGTCGAACAGGTTCGGACCCATCTTGTTGGGCTCGCCTTCGCCGAAGCTGTGGCAGGCCTGGCACTTGCGCACGGCAGCCTCACCGCGATCGACGCTGGCCGTAGCCAGGAGGCCGCCGAGAGCGCTGGCCGGAGCGGCTTCAGCAACGGGCTCGGCCGGCTCGGCTGCCGGGGCAGCTTCGGCAGCAGGTTCCGCGGGGGCGGCGTCCTCAGCGGCAGGGGCTTCAGCCGGCGCGGCTTCTTCCCCGGCCGGAGCGGCTTGCTCGGCGGCGGGGGCAGCATCCTCAGCAGCCGGAGCTTCAGCGGCGGGAGCGGCTTCCTCGGCAGCGGGGGCAGCGGCCTCGGCAGGAGCAGCAGCCTCTTCTGCCGGCGCTTCGGCGGCAGGAGCGGCTTCCTCGGCGGCGGGAGCCTCCTCTGCGGGAGCCGCGGCACCGCCCGGCAGCGGCACGGGATCGGCAGCCAGAGTGCGCAGGTAAGAGACGATATCGGCGCGTTCCTTTTCCGAGCGGACGCCCGAGAAGGCCATCTTGGTGCCCGGGGCATATTCGGCCGGAGCGGTCAGGAAGGCATCGAGATTCTCATAGGTCCAGGTGTCGCCGGCAGCGTTATGAGCGGCCAGGGCATCGGAATAGGCATAGCCCTCATGGCCGCCTTCGGGACGACCGACGACGCCGAACAGGTTCGGCCCCATCTTGTCGGCTTCGCCCTCGCCGAAGCTGTGGCAGGCCATGCACTTGCGGACGGCGGCCTCACCGCTTTCCGGGCTGGCATCGGCCAGAAGCGCGAGAATACCGCTTTCGGGCGCAGCAGCGGCAGGGGCCGCTTCCGCAGCGGGCGCAGCCTCTGCGGCGGCAGCATCTTCGGCCGGCGCCGCAGCATCGGCGGAGGGCGCCGGGAACGGCACGGGCTCGTCGGCCAAAGTCTGCAGGTAAGCCAGGATATCGGCGCGTTCCTCGGCGGAACGGACACCGGCAAACGCCATCTTGGTGCCCGGGGCATATTCGGCGGGGGCAGTGAGGAAGGCGTTCAGATTCTCATAGGTCCAGGTGTCACCGGCGGCGTTGTGCGCGGCAAGCACGTCGGAATAGGCAAAGCCTTCATGGCTGCCTTCGGGACGGCCGACGACGCCGAACAGGCCGGGGCCCATCTTGTTGGGCTCGCCTTCGCCGAAATTGTGACAGGACTGGCACTTGCGGACGGCGGCGGCGCCGCGATCGACGCTGGCAGCAGCCAGGAGCGTGCCGAGATCGGGTTCGGCCGGAGCCTGTTCGGCGCCGGCATCGGTTTCGGCGACCAGTTCCGGCTCGGGCAGAGCGTAACCCGGACCGCGGTCCTCCTTCGGTGCATAGATGGCTTCGGCAACGAGGCCCGCACCCATGACGAACAGCAACGTGCCGAGGACGGCGCCCATGATCTTGTTTAGTTCGAACGAATTCATTTGGTCTCTCTGCCGGTCCATCCCCGTGGACGATTTCCGAATCCCGACGCAACTTCGACCTCCAAAGGAGGAAACGCGCCTCAACCGCCGGGTTCGACGCGCGCGGAAGATAGTATCAAGCCCCGGCGGGCGCAACCGCCCATTCCGAAGGTGCGACAATTCCCCACCAAAGTTTGTAAGTCGACCGATTCGTGGGCGAATTGACTCCGTCCGATGCTGGGTTCAAAAGCCTGCGACCGCAACAGGACTTTAAGATGACCAAGAAGATCGCCTTCCAGGGAGAACCGGGCGCTTTCAGCCACGCCGCCGCCAGCAACTTCTTTCCCGGCGAGGACGCGATCGGTTGCACGACCTTCGAGGAAACCATCAGCGCGGTCCAGACCGGCAAGGCGGATTTCGCCGTGGTGCCGGTCGAAAACTCGCTCTATGGCCGCATCACCGATATCCATCACCTGCTGCCGGAAAGCGGTCTTTTCATCGTCGGCGAGACCTATCTGCGCGTCGAGATGAACCTTTTGGGCGTGCCCGGCGCGCGCCTCGAAGACATCAAGGCCGTGCAGTCGCTCTCGGTGGCGCTCGGCCAGTGCCGCAAATTCATCGCCGAGCACGGCTTCAAAACCATCAATGGCGTCGATACGGCCGGCTCCGCCCATGAAGTGGCGCAGAAAGGCGACAAATCCGTCGCCGCCATCGCCTCCCGCTTCGCCGCCGAGATCTACGGCCTCGAGGTTCTGGCCGAGAACATCGAGGATGCGAGCCACAACACCACGCGCTTTCTGGTCATGTCGCCCAAGAAGCAGGAGGCCCCGGCCGGCGGCAGGGTCAAGACCACCTTCGTCTTTCGCGTGCGCAACGTGCCGGCCGCGCTCTACAAAGCCATGGGCGGCTTTGCCACCAACGGCATCAACATGACCAAGCTCGAAAGCTACATGGTCGATGGCAGCTTCACGGCGACGCAGTTCTATGCCGACATCGAAGGCCACCCTTCCGATATCGGCGTCCAGCACGCCTTCGAGGAACTGGGTTTCTTCACCGACTATATCCGCGTCCTCGGCGTCTATCCGGCGGCGGAGGCGAAGTAGGCAGAACTCCCTATTCTTCCCCTCGTGACAAAACCTTATTCTGGGAAGAACAGGAGCACCACCATGCCCAGCCCTCTCAAGAAACCCTGCAATTCCCCAAGCGCAGTCGCCATATCGCCGCCGTTGCCAGTTGAGAGCGACGAGAGCGTTCCGGCAATGGCAGCAGACCATCCACGCAAAGGCTGGGCAGAAGCCGCGGCAGCCATTGCTGCCGCGGGCGACGAAGAATTCGTATGGGAAGGTTATGTTGAAGATGATGATGGCTGGTGGGTCTGGGAGGATAGCTAAGGCTCGGTCCTCTTGCCCCTTGCCTTCGCCGCATTCCTTGGCCATATAGACCGTCGGGAGGTTGGCGCGGACGTGTTCCTCGCCAACCGGGTCAGGTCCGGAAGGAAGCAGCCCCAACGAGACCTTCACGGGTCGTTGCCAGCCTCCTACTTCAGCCTATGATAGCGCCATGGCGCGAGGCAGATTCTCATTCAAGACGTGTAGCGGAAGGGCATGATGGCTGACGCTCAGACATCACCCTATCTGGTTCTGGCGCGCAAATACCGCCCGGTCAGCTTTTCGACCCTGGTGGGGCAGGACGCCATGGTCCAGACCCTTGGCAATGCGTTCAAGCAGAACCGCATCCACCACGCCTTCATCCTGACGGGCGTGCGCGGCGTCGGCAAGACCACCACCGCCCGCATCCTGGCGCGCGCCTTCAACTATGAAGACGCGACCGGACGGCATCCGACGCTCGATCTCGAGGTCGAGGGCACGCATTGCCGCGCCATCATCGAAGGCCGGCATGTCGACGTGGTCGAGATGGACGCGGCCTCCAATACCGGCATCAACGATATCCGCGAGATCATCGATTCGGTGAAATACGGGCCGGTTTCGGCACCCTATAAAGTCTATATCATCGACGAAGTGCACATGCTCTCGACGGCGGCTTTCAACGGCCTGTTGAAGACGCTCGAAGAGCCGCCGCCTTATGTGAAGTTCATCTTCGCGACCACCGAAATCCGCAAGGTTCCCGTCACCATTCTCAGCCGCTGCCAGCGGTTCGATCTCAGGCGCGTGACGCCGGAGGTGATGACCGGGCATCTCGAAAACCTGCTCGGGCAGGAAGGCATCGCGGCGGAACCCGAAGCCCTGTCGATGATCGTACGTGCCGGCGAGGGCTCGGTGCGCGACAATCTCTCTTTGCTCGATCAGGCCATCGCCCATGGCAATGGCCGCGTCACCGCCGATACGGTCAAGGCCATGCTGGGGCTCGGCGACCGGGCTCGGATCATCGACCTCTTCGAACAGGTGATGAGCGGCAATATCGCCGATGCACTCGGCAGCATGCGCGCGCTCTACGATGCCGGCGCCGATCCGCAGACGCTGATCGCCGACCTTGCCGATTTCACCCATCTCGTCACCCGCATCAAGGTGGTGCCGGCGGCGGCCGATGACGTGTCGCTGACGCCGGACGAAAAGACGCGCGGCGCCGAAATGGCCGGCAAGCTCGCCATGCGGGCGCTGACCCGCACCTGGCAGATCCTGTTCAAGGGCTATGAGGAAGTCTCGCGCGCCGGCAATGCCTTGCAGGCGGCCGAAATGGTGCTGATCCGACTTGCCTATGCCGCCGATCTGCCGAGCCCCGACGATCTCATCGCCAAACTGGCCAACCAGCCCGCTCCCTCGTCCGCAGCGCCAGCAATGGCGCCGGTCGCGCGGCCGCAGGGCTCGGGCGGCGGAGCGAGCGCCCTGCGCCTCGAAACATCGCAGCCCGCCCAGGCGGTCGCAGCGCCCCAGCCTGCGCCGCCTTCGGCCATGGCAAGCGTCCATTCCTATAACGAACTCATCGCCCTTGCCGCCGCCAAGCGCGACATCCTGCTGAAAATGCAGCTGGAATCGATGCTGCGGCCGGTCTCCTTCAGCGAGGGGCATATCGAGGTGGCGCTGAGCGACGGCGCCGATCCAGGCATCATCTCCACCCTCTCGGCACGCCTCCAGACCTGGACCGGCCAGCGCTGGCTGGTGACGGTATCGGCCAAGCCGCCCGAAGGCTTCACTGTCCGCGAGGAGAAGGAGCGGCGCGAGCAGGCAGCCCATGCCGCCGCCCATGAAGACCCGCTGGTGCAGGCCATTCTCGAAACCTTTCCCGGCGCCAGGATCGTTAACGTCAAGGTGCCGAACGAGGCGTTGACCGCCGAAGAAGCCATTGCCCCGCCAGATCCCGAGGAGGACGACGAATGAAAGACATCATGGGCATGATGAAAGCCGCCAGCGAAATGAAGGGCAAGATGGAGGCCATGCAGGCCGAGCTTGCCAATCTCGTGGTGGAAGGCCAGGCCGGCGGCGGCATGGTCACCGTATCGCTCTCGGGCAAGGGCGAAATGAAGGGCCTCAGGATCGATCCGTCGCTGTTCCGTGACGACGATGTCGAGGTGCTCGAAGACCTCATCATTGCCGCGCATAACGATGCCAAGGCCAAATCCGAGGCCGAAATGCAAAAGAAGATGGCGGAAGTCACGGCCGGCCTGCCCATTCCGCCCGGCATGAAGCTGCCGTTCTGATGGCGACAGGCGGCCCCGAGATCGAACAGCTGATCCAGCTCCTGGCGCGCCTGCCGGGGCTCGGACCGCGTTCGGCACGGCGGGCCGTCCTCCATCTCATCAAGAAAAAAGACGCGCTGATGATCCCGCTATCGGCGGCGCTCGACCGGGCTGTCGTCGCCGTTCGCACCTGCGAAGTGTGCGGCAATGTCGATACGCAAAGCCCCTGCTCCATCTGCGCCGACCCGCGCCGCGGCGAAAGCGGCATGTTGATCGTCGTCGAGGACGTCTCGGACCTCTGGGCGCTGGAGCGCGCCGGTGTCGGGGCCGTGCGCTATCATGTGCTCGGGGGCGTGCTGTCGCCACTCGATGGCGTAGGGCCGGACGATCTCTCCATCGATCCGCTTCTGCGGCGCGCCGGCGATTTCAAGGAAATCGTCCTCGCCGTCAATGCGACGGTCGAAGGGCAGACGACCGCCCACTACATCACCGACCGGCTCGCCGGAGCCGGGGTGAAGGTCACCCGGCTGGCCCATGGCGTGCCGGTGGGCGGCGAGCTCGACTATCTCGATGAGGGCACGCTGAGCCAGGCCTTGCGCGCCCGCACCGAAATCTGAGGCTTCATAGGCGCCTCATTGAACGCCGCGATCGGGCCGGAATTCGTCGCCCTCTTCCCACTCGCTTTCGTCGAGCACGTCGAGGTCTTCGGCATCCTCTTCGCCTTCCAGCGCTTCGCGCGCATCGACATCGTCGGGCGACAGCGCATCGAGATGGTCGTCGGGATTGCGGTCGAGCACCGATGACAGCGGCGCATAATCCTCGGCCTCGTCCGCTTCATCGACATCGGCTTCCAAAGCGAGAATGGCCCGGTCGACTTCTTCGAGCAGCGCGGCGGGGTCTTCGTCGCCCCAATCGCCGCTTTCGCGGACTGCCAGTTCCTCCCGCATCTCCTTGAGGCGCGAAAGCCGTTCCTCGACCGGGCGATCATCGCCGTAAAGCAGCTCTTCGAGCTCGGTCTGGCTGACCGGCTGGGCGATGCCGGGCTGGTCGGCATTGTCGAAATTGGTTTCCTGCGGCAGCAGGGTTCCGTGGTCGTGGTTCTGCGGCATAGCGGCCTCCCTTGGTTGGGAGGACACAACGCGGCAGATGCCAGCCGAGTTCGAGAAATAGTATTCCCGCTTATTCCCCCGGCAGGCGCTGCGGTTCCTCGAAATCCATGGTGTCGATCCGCTCGCTGCGGCGCACGATCTTGCCGGTCGAGGTGAGGATATCGCTGATATCCTTGTTGGCCTGGGTGAAATGGGTCTGGAGCTTGTTCACCCGCTCGTCCAGCCGGCCGACATCGGCCAGGAGTTCGCGGACTTCCTTCTGGATCAGATGCGCCTGTTCGCGCATGCGCACATCGCGCAGCAATGCCTGCATCACCTGTACCGAGAGCATCAGGAGGGCCGGCGAGACGATGACGACGCGGGCGCGGGCGGCCTTCTGCACCACATCCTCGAAATGCTCGTGAATATCGGCGAAGATGGATTCGGACGGCACGAACATGAAGGCCGTGTCCTGCGTCTCGCCGGGGATCAGGTATTTCTCCGAGATCGCCTTGACGTGGACGCCGATATCGCTGCGGAACTGGGCACCGGCCTGGCGCTGCTCGTCCGGGCCGGAAGCCGCGCCGATGCGTTGCCAGCTTTCGAGCGGAAACTTGGCGTCGATGACCAGAGCCGGCGCTTCGTTCGGCATCACCACCAGGCAATCGGGGCGGTAGCCGTTGGAAAGGGTCGACTGGAAGGAATAGGCATTGGGCGGCAGCCCATCGCCGATGATAGCCTCCATGCGGCCCTGCCCGAAGGCGCCGCGCGTCTGCTTGTTGGCGAGAATCGACTGCAAGGAGACGATCTCGCCAGTCAGCGAGGTCATGGTCGACTGCGCGCGGTCGATGACGGCAAGCCGCTCATGCAGCTTGCTCAGGCCCTCATCGGTCTTGGCGCGGGTTTCCTGCAGGGCCTGCCCCACGCGCTGGCTGGTGGAATCAAGCCGTTCATTGACGAGACGGGCAAGGTCCGACGTGCGGGAGCCGAAGATTTCCGACATGGTCTGCATGCGCCCGGTCATTTCCGACTGGACGCGCATGAGATCGGCCAGATGCCGCTCCACGTCGCTGGCGCGCGCCTGCGCTTCCGCCGCCTCGTCGGCGCGGCGGCGTCCCGTGCGCCACGCCCCGATGAGGAGCACGAGCAGCAAGAGGCCGATAAGCCCGACGCCGCCGGCTACGGCATGGCCGAGCGAGACGTCATAATCGCCGAGGGTGAAGAGAATGGTGTCCATTCTCCACCCTTATCCCGATTCGCGTACGAACCGTGAACACGATCTGTTCGCCCATCGCTCGTCACCCTCGGGTCAAGCCCGAGGGTGACGATCCGTGGTCATGCTAGCCAGCGTAGCGTTGCTTCAAGACACCATAGACGGCGCGAATGGCCTGGTCGGTGCCGCCCTGCGAGCGCGCGGCGCGGGCCTCGGGCGCCCAGCCATAGATATCGAGATGCACCCAGGCGCCGGCATTGACGACGAAGCGATCGAGGAACAGCGCCGCCGTCACCGAGCCGGCAAAGCCGCCGGAGCCGGCATTGTTCACATCGGCGACCTTGGAATTGAGCATGGCGTTATAGGGCGACCAGAGCGGCATGTGCCACAAGGGATCGTCGGCGGCGAAGCCGGCATCCATCAGCGCGCGGGCAAGGTCGCCGTCGGTCGAATAGAGCGGCGGCAATTCCGGCCCGAGCGCGGTGCGGGCGGCGCCGGTCAGCGTCGCCATGTCGATCAGCAGTTCGGGGCTTTCCTCATCGGCCAGCGCCATGGCGTCGGCCAGAATCAGCCGGCCTTCGGCATCGGTATTGCCGATCTCGACGGTAATGCCCTTGCGCGAGGTCAGAACGTCGCCGGGGCGGAAAGCCGAACCGGCAATGGCATTCTCGACGATCGGGATCAGCACGCGCAGCCGCAGCTTGAGGCCTGCCGAGACAATGGCGCTGGCAAGGCCGAGCACATTGGCGGCTCCGCCCATGTCCTTTTTCATCAAGAGCATGCCGGAAGCCGGCTTGATGTCGAGCCCGCCCGTATCGAAGGTCACGCCCTTGCCCACCAGCGTCACCTTGGGATCGCTTTCATCGCCCCAGGTGAGATCGAGCAGACGCGGCGCCTCGGCGCTGGCGCGGCCGACGGCATGGATCATGGGGAAATTGGCGGCAAGCAGATCGTCCCCGACAATGGAGCGCACCGCCATCTGCCGGGCTTCGGCAAAGGTGCGGATTTCGCGCTCGAAAGCCTCGGGGCCGAGATCGTTGGCCGGGGTATTGATGAGATCGCGGGCGAGGAAGGCGGCTTCGGCCAGCCGCTCGACTTCCGCGGCATCCGCACCCTCGGGCAGATCGAGTTCCGGACCTTCCTTGCCCTTGCGGTACCGTTCGAAACGATAGACGCCGAGCCGGAAGCCGAGCGCTGCCAGCGTCGGATCGCCATAGGCGCCGGCAAGGCTGTAAGTGCCCGCAGGCAGAGCCGCCGCCGCAAGGCCCGCGACGAGGACGCTGCGCCCCTCGACCTCGCCGATGCCGAAAAGATAGCCGGCTACACCGCCATCGGCGCCGGGCAGCGCCAGAAGCCTGCCGCGCTGGCCGGTGAAGCGATTGGCCTCGGCCCAGGCCATATGCGGCGCATCGAGGCCGGCGGCCGCCAGGCCCCCCTCCTCCACAAAGGTGACGGGCAAGGGCTGGGACTTCGGCATGATGATCTCCTGAGGGTGCCTATCTCTAGCTGCCGTCATCGGTACCGGCAACCAGCCGGCGCCATTTTAACGGGCTGTTAGGGTTAATGATTTATTGCCCTCGATAGGGTGTCAGACCCTTGGGGGCTTTCGCGCCGTGTTCACGCCGCGCCAGATCATGAAACGCGCACGCGTCCTGCTGCTTGCCGGGGTCGCCGTCGGCCTGCTTTCGGCCTGCGCGGCGCCGATCTCGCAACAGCATACCGGCAGCATCGGCACGGCCGGCGCCGGGCCAAACCTTAGCGATCTCGGCGCCCGCTACCAGTCCAACCCGCGCGACAAGGGCACCATTCTCGCCTATTCGACGGCGCTGCGTGCCCAAGGTCTCGGCGAACAATCGGCGGCGGTGCTGGAAACGGGCATGTCCGCCTTTCCCGGCGACCGCGACATCGGCATCGCCTATGCCAAGGCGCTGACCAATGCGGGGCGGCTGGAGCAGGCGCTGGCCGTCATCGACAATGCCATCCGCCCCGATTTGCCGGACTGGAATGCGCTTTCGGTCAAAGGCGCCATTCTCGACCAGCTAGGGCGCAATGACGAGGCGCGCGGGCTTTATGGCCAGGCACTGAAACTCGCGCCGGGCGAGGCGTCGGTCGAAGCCAATCTCGGCCTCTCCTATGCCATGACCAATGAATTGCCAGCCGCCGAGCAGCATCTGCGCCGCGCCGCCGCCATGGCCGGCGCCAATACGCAGGTGCGGCAGAACCTCGCTCTGGTGGTTGGCCTTCAGGGCCGGTTCGAGGAAAGCCGGGCACTCTACGCGGCCGAGCTGCCGCCGGCCGAAGTCGAGGCCAATGTCGCCTATATCAAGAGCCTGCTCAGCCAGACCAATCGCTGGGACCGCGTGGCGCGCAACTAGCCCCCTCACCCGTCTGGCGCTTCGCGCCATCCACCCTCTTCCACAAGGGGAGAGGGGAGCCTCAGAGTTTTGGACAGACACAATGCCACTCTTCTCCCCTTGAGGGAGAAACTGCCCGAAGGGCGGGGGGCCCTTAGAGCGGGCTGTTCGGCATTCCGAAGATCTTGATGAAGGCCGGGGCCATGATGACGATGAACAGCACCGGCAGGAAGAACAGGATCAGCGGCACGGTGAGCTTGGGCGGCAAAGCCGCGGCCTTCTTCTCGGCGTCCATCATGCGCGCCTCGCGGCCTTCCTCGGCCATGACGCGCAACGCCTGACCGACCGAGGTGCCGTAACGGTCGGCCTGAATGAGCGCGGTCATGACGGCGCGCACGCCATCGAGCCCGGTGCGCCGGCCGAGATTGTCATAGGCGCGGCTGCGGTCTTCGAGAAAGCTGAGTTCGGCATTGGTCAGCGCCAGTTCCTCGGCCAGTTCCGGGCTCTGCTGGCCGATCTCGCGCGCCACGCGCTTGAAGGCGTGCTCCATCGACATGCCGGCCTCGACGCAGAGCAGCATGAGATCGAGGCAATCGGGCCAGGCGCGGCGGATGGAGGCCTGGCGTTTCTGCGTGGCGTTGCGGAGGAGGAGATTGGGGAGATAAGCGCCCACCAGGCCCGCCCCGATGGCATAGACGAGATTGAGATAAAGCGGACGCCCGCCGGTATTGAGCACGAGCAGATAAAGCGCGGCGAGAAAGAAAATGGCGAGCGGCGTGACGAAACGCATGAACAGGAACGTCGTCAGATGCCCCTGCCCGCGATAGCCGGCCATGGCGAGCTTGTCGAGTGTGGCATCGTCCTGGAACGCCTGCCGCAGCGAAAAGCGATCGACGATGTTCTTCATATAGTCTTTGGTTTCGCCATTGCGGCGAATGCTGCCGCGCCCTTCCCCGGCCGCCGCGCCCCCCCGCAGGCGCGCCATCTCCTCGGCCCTGAGGCGATCGCGTTCGAGCGCCACGCGCCGGATACGGTCCTTGACCTTGGAACGGCCGATCAGCGAGCTGCCGAAGGTAAAGACGATGGAAGCGGCACAGATGGCGGCGAGAACGGCGATGAGAAATTCGCGCTGGGTCAGGAGTTCAACCATCCCACGTCCTCAATAATCGAACTTGACCATGCGCATCATGACGAAGACGCCGAGGCACAAAAGCAGGAAGCCGGCGCCGGCCCAGATATAGCCGATCTGCGTCGACCAGAAGGGTTCGAGATAGCGCGGCGATACCAGCGTCACGAGAATGGCGACGACGAAAGGCAGGGAGCCGATGATGCCGGCCGAGGCCTTGGCTTCGGACGACATGGCCTTGACCTTCTGCTTCATCTTCTTGCGGTTGCGCAGCACGCGGGCGAGATTGCCCAGCGCCTCGCTGAGATTGCCGCCCGATTGCTGCTGCACGGTGATGACGACGACGAAGAAATTCACCTCCGGCAGCGGCACGCGTTCGAGCAGCACCCCGACCGCCTCGGTCATGGAGAGCCCGAAAGCCTGCTGGTCGAGCACGCGGGCGAATTCGGATTTCACCGGCTCACGCGCATCGCGGGCGACGACCCGGATGGAATCGTTGAGCGGCAGGCCGGTCTTGACGCCGCGCACGATGGCTTCGACGGCATTGGGCAATTCATCCAGAAACCGGTCCTGATAGCGCCGGATGCGGCGGCCGAGATAGAGGCTCGGCAGCAGATAGCCGGCACCGACCGCGAAGATGGCGGCGAAATAGAACGGCACCTGCACCACCACCAGCACAGCGAAAGCAGCCACGCCGAGAATGACGCTGTTGCGGATGAAGACGGCCGGGCTCATGGTCATGCCCGCCTGGAACAGCCGCCCCGGAAGCGGCACGCGCTTTCTGGCATTGAGCGCCTCGGACTGGGCCTTCAGCGCCTGCTGCACATTCTTGCGGCGCGCCTCGCGGCTGCGGGCGGCGCTGGCCTCGAGCCGGTTGGCGCCGATATCGCCCTGAAAGGCCTTGCGCCGCTTGATGGCGCGGCTTTCGCCCAGCGCCGAAGGCACCAGCGCGAAGCCGGCGGCTCCGACAGCCACCACGGCGAGAAAGGCGAGAAGCAGCACGGCCATGGATTAGGCCCCCAGCAATTCGCGCTGTTCGATATTGGACTGCTCCAGCGCCTCGACCAGATTGGCCTCTTCGTTGAAGTAGCGGGCCCGCTCGATGAAGTTCGGCTTGGTGATGCCGGTGGAGCGATGCCGCCCCAGAAGCATGCCCCCACTATCCTCGCCCATGATGTCGTAAACGAAGATGTCCTGCGTCACGATCACATCGCCTTCCATGCCCAGCACCTCGGTGATGTGGGTGATGCGGCGCGAACCGTCGCGCAGGCGCGCCGCCTGGACGATAACGTCGATGGACGAGCAGATCATTTCGCGGATGGTGCGGCTCGGCAGCGCATAGCCGCCCATGGTGATCATCGATTCGAGACGGCTCAGCGCCTCGCGCGGGCTGTTGGCGTGGAGCGTGCCCATGGAGCCGTCATGGCCGGTATTCATGGCCTGCAGCAGATCGAACGCCTCGGGACCGCGCACTTCGCCGACGATGATGCGTTCGGGCCGCATGCGCAGGCAATTCTTGATGAGATCACGCATGCTGATCTCGCCCTCGCCTTCGAGATTGGGCGGACGGGTTTCGAGGCGCACCACATGCGGCTGCTGCAATTGCAGTTCCGCCGAATCCTCGCAGGTGATGACGCGCTCGTCCTTCTCGATGAAGGCGGTGAGGCAATTGAGCAGCGTCGTCTTGCCCGAGCCGGTGCCGCCCGAGATCAGCACATTGGCGCGCACGCGCCCGAGGATGCGCAGCACCTCGGCGCCTTCGGGCGAGATGGAGGCATATTTGACCAGCTGCTGAAGGGTCAGCTTGTCCTTCTTGAACTTGCGGATGGTAAGCGCGGCGCCATCGATGGCGAGCGGCGGGGCGATGACGTTGACGCGGCTGCCATCGGGCAGGCGCGCATCGCAGATGGGCGAGCCTTCATCGACGCGCCGGCCGACCTGCGAAACGATGCGCTGGCAGACATTCATGAGATGTGCGTCGTCGCGGAAGCGCACATTGGTGAGCTTCACCCGGCCGCCCACTTCGATGTAGCACTTCTGCGAGCCGTTCACCATGATGTCGGAGATGTCGTCGCGCGCCAGCAGCGGCTCCAGCGGGCCATAGCCGAGCACGTCGTTGCAGATGTCTTCGAGCAGGTCTTCCTGCTCGGCAATCGACATGACGATGGATTTGAGCGCGATGATCTCGGCGACGATATCGCGGATTTCCTCGCGCGCCGCCTCCTGCTCCATCGTCGCGAGCTGGCTGAGATCGATGGAATCGATCAGTGCGTTGAAAATGGTCGATTTGGTGTGGAAATAATCCTTGTCGCGATGCGCATCGACGGGCGCGCGCATATCGAGCACTTCTTCCGTCCGGCCGGCGCGGGCGGGCGGCTCGAAACTCGGCGCTTCCACCCGCTCGACGGGCGCCGGTGCGGCTGGCCGGGGACGGACGACCTCGCTGAGGCCGGGCGTATTTCCGCCGAAACTGGTCCTTTTGCCAAACATATCGTCCTACCGATCCGGCTCACGCCCGCTTCTTGAACAGCGACGGCAATCTGACGAGGCTGGCCGTTCGCGCCGCCGCCTGCGCGGGCTGCCGCCCGGTGACGTGAAGGCCGATCGCCTGATAGATGTCGTTGATCTTGTTGTTGGCCGAGACCTCGGCGATCATCTGCCCGTTATTGGCCGCCGTGCCGAACAGAGCCGCATCGAACGGGATCTGCCCCAGAAGCCGGCACTCGATGGAATTGGCGAATTCGGCGGCGGTGATTTCGGGCCGGCGCGGCATGCCGGTCTTGTTGAGCACCAGATTGGGTGCGCTCTCGCTCGGGCGCAGCACCTTGATGGCATCGGCGAGGCTCTTGGCATTGCGGAGATTGGCAAGATCCGGCTCGGCCACGATCACCACTTCGTCGATGGTCGCGAGCGTATGGCGGGTCCAGGCGCTCCAGCCATGCGGAATATCGAGCACGATCACCGGCATGGCGTTCTGGATGACGTCGAGCACATCCTCGAACTGGCGTTCCTCGAAATCATAGCTGCGGTCGAGCGTGACCGGGGCGGTCAGCAGATGGATGTGGTTGGCCGCCTTGCTCATCAGCCGGTCGACCATGACCTGATCGACCTTCTGGCTCGTCATCACCGCATCGGCGATGCCATGCGGCGGGTCCTGGTTGAAATTGAGCCCGGCCGTGCCGAACGGCAGGTCCATATCGACGATGAGGCAATCCTGCCGCAGGGCCTGGGCCATGGCCCAGGCGACATTGTGCGACACGGTCGATCCGCCCGCCCCGCCCTTGGCCGAAACGAAACCGATGGTGCGCCCGATGGGGGCGGCATTGGCCGAAGCGAACAGGTCGGTGATGGCGGTGACGATGGTCTGCGTGCTGGATGGCAGCACGATATATTCGGATACGCCCGAGCGGATCAGCTCGCGATAGAGCAGCACGTCGTTGATGTGCCCGAGAACGATCACGCGCGTCGAGGCATCGCAGACATTAGCCAGACGGTCGAGGGCGCCCGGAATCTCCTCGGGCGGCAGCGTCGTCTCGATGATGACGAGATTGGGCGTCGGATTGGCGCGATAGGTCTCGATGGCGCCTTCGAGGCCGCCATTATGGGTGGTCAGCGCCACTTTCGACATGCGCCGGTCATGCAGCGCGCTTTCGACGAGTTGAGCGGTCTGGGAGTGTTCGCAAAAGGCCTGAATGGTGATGCGCGGAATGAGCCGCGCGCCGCCGGCGATCTCGACGGCCGGCGCTTCGGGCTTTTTCGGTTCCTGGGAAAGGAAGCTCGCCACTCTTGATACTCCTTTGCCGGTTGCCCGGCTCATCGTTACGCAAGCGGGGCAGCAAGGCCGCCCCGGCCCAATATCATTCGAGCAGAAAACCCACCGAGCCGCTGAAACCGCCCCGCATGCCGGCGCCATCGCCGACGCCGTAGACGGATTCGAGACGGCCGAGGAAAATGGACTCGGCATCGCTGGCGACCGCCGAGCGGTCGGTCGGTACCTCCACGGGGCCATAGGTGCCCTCGACCATATAGGGGGTGACGAGGATCACGAGTTCGGTCTCGGAGGTCTGGTAATCGCGCGAGCGGAACAGGGCGCCGAGGATCGGAATATTGCCGAGGCCCGGCAATTGATTGATCTGCTGGCGGGTCCGCTCCTCGAGAAGCCCGCCAATGGCGAGCGTGGCGCCCGCCGGCAGCTCGACCGAGGTCGAGGCCTGCCGCTTGGTCAGCGCGCCTTCGGCGGTCGGTTCGGAGACGGACGTGTCGACGACGAGGCCGATGGTGCCGTTGGATTTGACCGTGGGGGTGAAGCCGAGTTCGACGCCATAGGGCTTGAACAGCACTTCCTGATCGCCATCGTCGCTGCGCGTATAATAGGGCAGCTCGCCGCCGGCGAGGAACTTGGCCTCTTCGCCCGAAAGGGCGGTCAGCGTCGGTTGCGCCAGCACGCGCAGCGCGCCGCGCCCTTCGAGAGCCCGGATGGAGGCGGTGATATCGCCGCTCGGGAAGGGGAAAGTGCCTGCGACATTGTTGGGCGTGAAATTGCCGCCGGCCACTTCATTGTTGAAGCCGATGGAGGCCGAGCCGATGGTGACCGTGCCCGACAGATTGATGCCGAGCTGCTTGGCGACGTCGCGCTGGATTTCTGACACAGTCACCTGCAGCATGACCTGCTGCGCACCGGAAACATCGACGACGCTCGCCACATTGTCGGGCGAGCCGGCATATTGGGCGGCGATCTCCAGCGCCCTGTCGGCATCGGCGCCTGACAGCACCGTGCCCGACAGCACGACGCGATTGGTGTCGCCCGACAGCGTCACCGAATCGACGCGGATGGAAGAGCCGGGAATGATGCGCGCCAGCGCCGCTTCGAGCGCCGCCCCGACCTGGGAACGCTCCTTGGCGACCTTGAGGTCGACGGCCGCGATAGTGCGGCCGAGACCGTCGAGGAACAGGATATTGGTATTGCCGCCATCGACGCCCTGAATGATGGCGCGGCGCGTGGTGCGCATGATGGCGCCGGCGATTTCCGGCCGCGACACGATCACCTCGGAAACATCGGCAGGCAGATCGAGCAGCATGGATTTGTTCATCTCGATCTCGACCGTCCGGGTCTGGCCGTAATCGCGAATGACCATCTGCGTCTGCTGCTGGGCGACAGCAGGCACAGCCGGAGCGGCCATGAAGCCAAAGGCCAATAGGGCGAACCAGGAGCGGCTGAGGCGCGGATGGGGGAAGATATCGAACATCGGATTTCTCCTCGCGCCTATTGCGGTGTCATCACGGGCACGAAGGGTGCCGGTTCAGAGGTCGGCGCTGCGCCGGGAATGGTCACGGCGCCGGTAACGGCAGCGCCCGCCGCCTCGACGCCCGCGCGCCCGGCTTCGGCCATGACGCTGCGCTCCTGCCCGAAGCGGATCAGCCGCACCGGCTGATTGCCGGAATTGCTGCGCGCCACGGCGGTATGATTGTTGAAATCGGCAATGGAGCGCAGCACCAGCGACAGCGAGCCCATGGCCGCGGCATTGATGAGCGTTTCGGCCTCGGCCGGATCGAGTTCGAGCGTCGCGATGGAGCGCTCGTCGAAGACCTGCGCTTCGGGATTGCCGCTTTTGCCCTCTACCCCGCCGGTGGCGCCGACTTCGCCGAGCCGCTTGCCGATGGCGAGGACGCGGACATTGGCGAGAACGACGCGGGAAACCTCGCTGCCATTATCGTCGGATTGGGTCAGCACCACATCGACATGGTCATTGGGGACGACAAAGCCGCCGGCGCTCGATTCCGCCGAGACCGGCACGGAAACGCCGCGCATGCCCTGGCTGAGAACGGCCGAGAGATAGCCCTGGTCGGCGCGCACCAGCTTGGCCTCGCGGATCGGCTCGCCGGGGAAGAACTCGAAGCGGGCAACGGCGCCGGTGAGATCGGCCGGTGCATCCGGCATGGCCGAGATGGTGACATATTCGGCGCGTAGCGCCCCTTCCGGCCAGTCCTGCCATTCGAGCGTATCGGCGGTCAGCCTTTCGCCGATGCCGATGGGGCTCTTGGCCACCAGAATCTGCGTCTTGGCTTCTTCGCGCACCACTTCGGCAACGACCGTTTCCGTACGGGTTCGGGTCATGCCGAGAATGAGATAGGCGGCGAGCCCGCCCGCGATCAGCGCAACGGCTATCAGAATAATACGCGCCGGTCCCATGCCCCCAAGCCCCCGGTTTTCTGGCGCGACGCGCCAAATTCCATCGGCAAATTATGCCGGCAAGGGTCAAAGCTTGGTTAATATTTGCTTTTTAACTTCCGTTAACATCTGGCAAACAACAGAATCCCCCAAGGATACTGAAGCCGAGCCTTCCTAGACAGAAAGGCGCTCGAAGATGGCGGAGTTCGAATAGGTGAGAATGCCGGCAATGGCGAGGGCAATACCATAGGGCACGCCGGACTTGCGATCGTGCAGCCGTTCGAGCCAGCGATAGCGGGCGATGAACGGGGTCAGCGGCAGACGGCGCAGCGACAGGATGAACAGCGTCAGCACGCCACCCAGCAGCGCCGAATAGACGAGATAGGGCACGGTCAGCCCGAAGCCGAGCCAGAGCGTCGTCGCCGCCGCAAGCTTGGCATCGCCGCCGCCGATCCAGCGCAGGGCGAACAGCGCGAAGCCGGCCACCAGAACCACGAGAGCGGTACTGACATGCAGCGCCAATTGCTGCAGCGGCATGGAAATGGCGATGGCCACGATGAAAAAGCCCGCGACCAGCAGCAGCACCAGCTTGTTGGAGATGCGCATGGTCAATAGATCGGTCGAGGCCGCCAATGCCAGGGCAAAGGGAAAGAAGAACAGCGCGATGGTGGACATGTCTTTCTCCAAAGGCGTCACGGCGCCCTGCTCCAGCGGCCGCACATTGCCGCCTGCCTCTTAAAAAAGCGCAAAAAGAAAGGGGAGCGCGAACGCTCCCCCGGATAATTTATATATTCCCTTATTACTCGCCCGCGGGGGCGTCAGGAAGATCAGCCCCCGACTCCTGAAGCTGACCGGCGATGCCCCCGAACAGTTCGTTGAGTTGGTTGCCCACCAGCGAAGCGCCGGCGATCAGCACCACAGAAATCAGAGCGGCGATCAGGCCGTATTCAATAGCGGTTGCGCCGGATTCATCCTGCGCGAAACGTGCAAAAATATTCATACCCCAAACTCCCCTTGGTTGACGTCATGACGTGACGCTTTCCGTCCGACGACTAGGTATCGAACTCGGGCTGGACGCTATGCATCAGTCCTTGAAATTGTGTTAAATGCAGACAGTCCGGAACGCCGATACATGGTATTTTTCTCATATTTTTCAGTTGCTTAATAAATCACTCCCTCCTTCCATCGCATTTTGTGCACTTCTGCATTACTGTATGAATACAAAGAATTATTTGTCAGAACCCACCTATTCTATCCAATATGTACAACCACGCGGAAGCTTTAGAGAGATATAAGCAAACATACCGGATAACACTGAAAACAGGGGCGTTTGCCAAATATTCACCATTCGCGATAAAACTGGCCCGGTCGCATCCAGGACGGAACCGGCCCATGTCGTTCAAGCTCACCAGCATTGCCTTCGCCTTCGCTTTCGCCCTGGGCTGCGTGGGCGTTGAGGCCGGAGAGGCGGGCGCGCCCATCACCGTCAATGTGAACATGGCGCGGATCCTGCGCATCAGCGCGCCGGCGGCGACGGTCATCGTCGGCAATCCCGGCATTGCCGACGTCACCATCCAGGACCCGCAGACGCTGATCCTCACCGGCAAGAGCTTCGGGCAGACCAATCTCATCGTTCTCGACACTATGGGCGAGCCCATCGCCGATACCATGCTGCAGGTCACCCAGGCGCAGGCCGGGGTGATGACCGTCTATCAGGGGTCGGCGCGCACCAGCCTTGCCTGCGCCCCTGTCTGCCAGCCGACCATCATGATGGGCGACGAGACCGACTTCACCGCCAATTCCATCGCCTCATCGAGCATGGTGCAGTCGACGGCGAATTGAGCGCGCCGTTTACCCCGCGTTAACCGCACCGCCGCGCGCCTCTTCGGCCATAATAATCGGTTAGGCATGGGTCTTTAGCCTCACAGGCAAAGACAGAACGTCGCGCGCCAATGAGAACCATGACCTTCGCCCCCTTCGGCCGATTGCGCGCCGCCCTGTGCGGCCGAGACTTCGCACGCGACGAACGGGGCGCGACCATCATCGAGTTCGCGCTTCTGAGCGTCCCCTTCTTCGCCATTGTCGGCGCCATTCTTGAAACCGCGGTCATCTTCCTGTCGAGCCAGGTGCTCGATAGCGCCGTCAACGATGCGAGCCGGCTGGTGCGCACCGGCCAGGCACAGGCGGCGGGATATGATGCCGACGATTTCAGGCAGGCCATTTGCGAAAGACTGTTCGGTCTTTTCGATTGCGGGAACCTACGCGTCCGGGTCTCCCCGATAGAGGATTTCGCCTCGGCGAGCGTAAGTTCGCCAGTGGGTGACAATTGCACGAATGGTTGCGAATGGTCGCTGGATGAAGCATTCGAAGGCGGCAATGGCACCGCAACGATGATGGTCCAGGCCTATTATAAATGGCCCATGGTCATCGGCTTCGGCGGCTTCGACGGTACGCGCCTCGCCGACGGCACCAAGCTCATGGGCAGCGTCCATATCTTCCGGAACGAGCCGTTCTGATGCGGGATATGCTCAAAAAACTCCAGCATTTCCGCCGCTCCGAGGGCGGTGTGGCCGCCGTGGAATTCGCCCTCATCCTCCCGGTCATGCTGCTCGTCTATATCGGCGCCAACGAAGCCAGCGCCCTCATTTCCATGGACCGGCGCATCGACTCCGCCGCCGCCACCCTCGGCGACCTCGTCTCCCAAAGCAAGGAAGCCATCTCGTCGGACGAACTCACCAATTATTTCCGCGCTGCCGACGGCATCATGCAGCCCTTCGGCACGGCGGCCGACAGCCTCGTCCAGATAGTAAGCTTGGTTTATGTCGACAATAACGACCGCGCGAGCGTGCGCTGGTCCCAGAAGAATGACGGCTCGGCCGGCCATGAGCGCAACGCGACGCTGGCGCTGCCTGCCGAAATCACCAATATCGCCCGCGACAATTACGTCATCGTCTCGGAAGCGCAGTATGACTACCTGCCGCTGCTCGGCATCGTCTTCAACCAGCCGATCTCGCTTTACAGCGAGACCTTCTACCTGCCCCGGTTCGGCACGGAAATCGCGCTGAACTAGGCCGTTGCGCCGCGCTCTCCGCCATGCCACAAGCCGGTACTTCCCGCACCGGATGGCCCCCATGAACGATACGCTGATCCCCGTGTTCGACCTCGGCAATGTGTTTGTCGAATGGAACCCGATGCATCTGTTCCGCAAGCTTTTTCCCACCGAGGAGGAAGCCCAGTGGTTCCACGACAATATCTGCACGGGGGACTGGAATCTCGAATTCGACGCCGGCGAAATCTATGCCGAGGGCGTCGCCAAGCTCATCACCCGTTTCCCGCGCTATTGGCGCGAAATCCAGGCCTTCGACCTGAGGTGGAAGGAAACAGTGGGCGGTTTCATCGAGGGCACCATCGACATTCATGACGAGCTGGTCGCCGAAGAGATCCCGACCTTCGCCATCACCAATTTCTCCTGGGAGAAATGGGTCTCGTGCCTGCCCGATTGGCCGTTCCTCGAAAAATTCGACGGTGTGATCGTGTCCGGCCTGGAAGGGCTGGTGAAGCCCGATCCGCGCCTCTATCGCGTGTTCTGCGAACGCTATGGCATGGCGCCGGAAAGCTGCGTCTTCATCGACGACAGCGAGCCCAATGTGGTTTCCGCCCGCAAGTTCGGCATGCATGCCATCCATTTTACGTCGCCGGCGGCATTGCGCGAGGAGCTGATTGGATTGGGATTGCCGCTCAAGGGGGAGTAGCGGCTCCTGAACAAGCTTTTCCAGTAGCCCTCATGGTGAGGCGGGAGGCCCCTTGGCCGACCCTCGAACCACGGGGGCGTGGCATTGGGATCGGGCACGCCCTCGTGGTTCAAGCCCTCGGGTTAAACCCGAGGGTCGCACCTCACCATGAGGGCTACTAGGAATCTCAGCTAGGTCCGGTGGGTCTACTTCGTCCCGTACATGCGGTCCCCCGCATCCCCCAATCCCGGGATGATATAGCCCTTCTCGTTGAGATGGCTGTCGATGGACGCGGTATAGACCGGCACGTCGGGATGCGCGGTGGTGAAGCGCTTGACGCCCTCGGGGGCGGCGAGAAGGCAGAGGAAGCGGATATTGTTGGCGCCGCGCTGCTTGAGCTTGTCGATGGCGGCGGTGGCGGAATTGGCCGTCGCCAGCATGGGATCGACGACGATCACCAGGCGGTCCTCAAGGCTCGACGGCGCCTTGAAGTAATATTCGACCGGCTCCAGCGTCTCGTGATCGCGATAGATGCCGATATGAGCGACGCGCGCGGCGGGGACGAGGTCGAGCATGCCGTCGAGCAGGCCATTGCCGGCACGCAGGATGGAGGCGAAGACCAGCTTCTTGCCCTTGATGGCGGGGGCCATCATCGTCTGCATCGGGGTTTCGATCTCGACCATTTCGAGTTCGAGATCGCGCGTCACCTCATAGCACATCAGATGGGCGATCTCGCGCAACAGCCGCCGGAAACCGGCGATCGAGGTCTCCTTGTTGCGCATGATCGTCAGCTTATGCTGGATCATCGGATGCGCGATGACGGTGACATTGGGCATGCTGGCATCGTTCATCGCGACCATCCGGGTTCACACATTACAGGAAACTGCGCCCATGGCGGCCAGGGGCAAGACCCAGCCACTGGGCTATGCTTTCGCCAATATCGGCGAAGGTGGAACGAATGCCAATCTCGCCCGCCGACAGGCTTGGGGAAAACAGCAGGATCGGCACTTGTTCGCGCGTATGATCGGTGCCCGGCCAGGTCGGGTCATTGCCGTGGTCTGCGGTAAGGATCAGCAGGTCGTCATGTTTGAGCGCGGCGATGAGTTCGGGCAGGCGCGCATCGAACTTTTCCAGCGCATCGGCATAGCCGGGCACGTCGCGGCGGTGACCGAACTCGCTGTCGAAATCGACGAAATTGGTCATGATGAAGGCCCGGTCGGCGGCCATCTCGACTGCCTCCAGCGTCTTGTCGAAGAGCTGCATCAGGCCCGTGCCCTTCATCTTGTGGGTCACGCCATGGCCGGCATAGATGTCGGAAATCTTGCCGATGGCATAGACCTGATTGCCCGCCGCCTGATTGCGGTCGAGCAGGGTCGGCTCGGGCGGGGCAATGGCGAAATCGCGGCGGTTACCGGTGCGCTTGAAGCTCGCTTTGTCCTCGCCGATGAACGGCCGGGCGATGACGCGGCCGATCTGCAATGGCGAAGTCATCCAGAAGGCGATCTCGCAAACGCGATAGAGCCGGTCGAGCCCGAAATGCGTCTCGTGGGCGGCGATCTGGAAGACACTATCGATCGAAGTGTAGCAGATGGGCTTGCCGGTGCGGATCGACTCTTCGCCCAATTCGGCGATGATCTCGGTCCCCGAGGCATGCTTATTGCCGAGAATGCCGGGGAGCTCGGCCTTTTCGATGAGCGCAGCGATGAGATCGTCGGGAAAGGTCGGCTCCGTCTGCGGGAAATAACCCCATTCGAAGGGCACGGGAACGCCGGCAATCTCCCAGTGACCGGATGGCGTATCCTTGCCCTTCGACACTTCGCGGCCAACCCCGAAACGGCCGCCTTCTGGCGTGGCCGAAAGGCCCGGGGGCACCGTGCCGGTCGAAAGGCCGATGGCAGCACCCAAACCCATCGCATCCATATTCGGGACGCGCAGGGAGCCTTGCCGCAAACCGTCACGATCCGCTTTTCCAGCCGCGGCTGCTTCGGCAATGTGTCCCACAGTGTTGGAGCCGGCATCGCCATAGGCCTCGGCATCGGGCGCACCGCCGATGCCGACGCTATCGAGAATGCACAGAATGGCGCGAGGCATGGGAACTCCTGGAAACGGTCGGCGCGATAGCCGCGGCAATTAAGGGAAAAGCGGGTGCGGTGTTGCCGAGCCTGTAGGCGGATTTAAGGCGGCGTTCGGCTTCGGTGGAGGAGGCCTCGTCGCGCGCATGGATGCGGGCGATGGGCGTCGTTCTGTCGATAGAGGCGCCCAGCCCGGCCAGCCGGTCGAAACCGACGCTGTGATCGATCGTGTCGGTGGGTGCGGCGCGCCCACCGCCCAGAGCCACGACGGCCATGCCAACGCCACGCGTATCGATTCCGGCGACGATACCTTCGCCATCGGCAAACACATCCCTCACAATGGGTGCGGGCACCAGATAGTCACCCATCCTTTCGATGAAATCGGCTGGTCCGCCGAGCGCCGCGACCATGCGGCTGAAACGCTCGGCCGCCCTGCCGCTTGCAAGGGCCTTCTCCGCCATGGCGAGCCCTTTTTCACGGCTTTCGGCAATGCCGGTCAATTCCGCAACAGCCGCGCAGAGCGCCAGCGTCACCTCTTTCAGCCGCGCATCCTGATGGCGGCCGGTGAGGAAATCGACGGCATTGCGCATTTCGAGCCCATTGCCGGCAGCACTGGCCAAAGGTTCATTCATATCGGTGATGAGCGCACCGGTCCTGAGGCCAGCGCCATTGGCGACTTCGACAAGGCTTGTCGCCAATTCACGCGATTTCTCCAGTGTCGGCATGAAGGCGCCCGAGCCGGTCTTGACGTCGAGGATCAGTGCGCCGAGCCCCGCCGCCAGCTTCTTCGATAGAATGGAGGCAGTGATGAGCGGCACGGATTCCACGGTGCCGGTGACATCCCGGATGGCATAGAGCGCCTTGTCAGCCGGGGCGAGATCGGCAGTCTGGCCGATAATGGCGCAACCGGCCTCGCGCACCGCCTTGCGGAACAGTGCATTGTCGGGGCTTGTCGTATAGCCGGGGATGGAATCGAACTTGTCGAGCGTGCCGCCGGTATGGCCGAGCCCTCGACCCGAGATCATCGGCACATAGATGCCCATGGCGGCGAGGATCGGCGCCAGCATCAGGCTGACATTGTCCCCGACCCCGCCGGTCGAATGCTTGTCGGCGACGGGGCCGTCGAGATCGGACCAGTCGAGCATAGTGCCGCTATCGCGCATCGTCAAGGTCAGCGCCACGCACTCGGGCATGCTCATGCCGTTGAAATAGACCGCCATGGCGAGGGCGGCCGCCTGGGCGTCGGAGACTGTGCCGACGGTGAAGCCGGCGATGAAATCATCGACTTCTTCGCCGGTCAGCTCATGCCCGTCGCGTTTGCGGATAATGATTTCTTGCGGCAGGAAAACCAAGTTGATGCCTTGCTTGCGTGACACGCCCTCGTGGTTCGAGCCCTCGGGTTAAACCCGAGGGTCGCACCTCACCATGAGGGCTACTGTTGAATTTATGTCCAGCCTAGCCCCCAGTAGCCCTCATGGTGAGGCGGGAGCGTAGCGACCCTCGAACCACGAGGGCGTGTCGTCACGCCCCATATGGTATCCAGACATTCTTGACCTGGGTTGCCTTACTGAGGAAGTAATCGCCCTCGAACCTGGCCTTGTCGAACAAATCGAAATTCTTGCCGCGGCTGGTCCAGGTCTGTTTGAGATTGCCGGTGGAGGCTTTCTCCACCATGGCGCAGAGCTCGGCCGGTCCCATGGCCCAGAGCGCATCGACGCCGTCATGCTCGGCGAGGGTCTTGGCCAATGTCATGGCATCGCCAGTGACGATGTTGATGACGCCATTGGGCACATCCGAAGTTTCGATCACCTGATAAAGATCGGTGAGGCTGAGCGGGGCGGTCTGCGACGGCACCAGCACCACCGGATTGCCCATGGCGAGAGCCGGCGCCAGAAGCGCGACCGAGCCGAGCAGCGGCAGTTCATCGGGGGCGATGATGCCCATGACGCCGATGGGTTCGACCATGGCGGCGGCGATGGCGCGCAGGGGCGGGTTGTGCACGGCGCCATCATATTTATCGGCCCATCCGGCAAAGGCGAAGAGCCGTTCGACCGAGGCGGCGACTTCGGCCTCCCCATCCTTCCCGGTCATCGCCTTGAGACGGGCAGCGAACTCATCGCGGCGATAGTCCAGATTTTCGGCAAGGAAATAGAGAATCTGGGCGCGGGCATGGGCACTGGTCGTACCCCAACCCAGCGCTCCCCGCGCCGCCTCGACGGCGTTGCGGATATCTTTGCGGTTGCCTTCGCCCACTTCGCCGATAAGTTGGCCCTTGGGACCCAATACCGGCCGCGAATAGCCGCTATCCGGCCGCACCTGCTTGCCACCGATATAGAGCTTGGCCGTCTGGTCGACATGGCCGGTATCGAGCGGATTGCGGGGCGCGGCATCGGCGGGCCTGGGCGCGGAAGCGGGCTTCAGCGCCTTCTCCCAGGCGGGCTTGAGATAGGTGCTCATGCCCTCGCGCCCGCCCTCACGGCCGAAGCCGCTCTCCTTGTAGCCGCCGAAGCCCACGGCAGCGTCGAAATGATTGGTGCCGTTGATCCACACGACACCGGCCTTGATCTTGGGGGCGATATCGAGGGCCAGATTGATGTTCTCGCTCCAGATGGTGGCGGCGAGGCCGTATCTGGTGTTGTTGGCAAGCTGCACCGCTTCCTCGGGCGTGCGGAAGCTCATCGCCACCAGCACCGGCCCGAAAATCTCCTCGGCAACGAGCGTGTTGGCCGGCGAGACATTGGTGACGAGAGCAGGCTTGAGGAAGCAGCCCTTTTCCGGCACCGCCATGCCGTCGGGTTCGTAAACCACCGCGCCTTCGGCAACGCCTCTGGTCATCAGCTCGCGGATACGTTCGACCTGCACCGGGGCCACCAACGCGCCGATATCGACCGACTTGTCGAGTGGATCGCCGACGCGGAGGCTGGCCATGCGGAGTTTCAGCTTGGCGACAAAGCGCTCCTCAATGCTCTCCTGCACCAGAAGGCGCGAGCCGGCGCAGCACACCTGCCCCTGATTGAACCAGATGGCATCGACCAGCCCTTCGATGGCGCTGTCGATATCGGCATCTTCGAAGACGATATAGGGGCTCTTGCCGCCCAACTCGAGCGACAATCCCTTGCCCGAACCCGCCGTCGCGGCGCGGATGGCCTTGCCGACTTCGGTGGAGCCGGTAAAGGCGATCTTGTCGATATCGGGATGGGCGACGATGGCCTGACCGGTCTCGCCGGCGCCGGTGACGATGTTGACGACGCCCTTGGGCAGCCCTGCCCGATCACAGATCTCGGCAAAAAGCAGCGCCGTCAGCGAGGTGAATTCGGCCGGTTTCAAGACCACGGTATTGCCCGCCGCCAGCGCCGGGGCAATCTTCCAGGCCAGCATCAGGAGCGGAAAGTTCCACGGAATGATCTGCCCGCAGACGCCATAGGGCATCTGCCCGGGAAAGCTGCGCTCCAATTGCTGGGCCCAGCCGGCATGGTGGTAGAAATGGCGGGCGACCAGCGGGATATCGATGTCGCGGCTCTCGCGGATCGGCTTGCCGTTGTCGAGGCTTTCCAGGACGGCAAGGAGGCGCGCATGCTTCTGGATGGCGCGGGCGATGGCATAAAGGTGCCGGCCGCGCTGATAGCCGGAAAGCCCGCTCCAGCCAGGAAAGGCCCCGCGGGCGGCCCTGACGGCAGCATCTACATCGGCAGCGCTGCCCTCGCTTATCTCGGCCAGCGTCTCGCCATTGGCAGGATTGGCGGAGGCGAAGGTCTTGCCCGGCTCCGTCCAGCGCCCATCGATAAAGTGGCCGAAGCGGCGGCCATGGCTGTCGAGCCAGGCGATGGCCTGATCGGGGGCTTCGGGCGCCGGGCCGTAATCGAGGCTTTCGAAGATTTGCGCGATCCTGTTCATGTCGGTGCCTCCTTCAAAGCGCCGTGAAATCCATCCCCCTCATCCGGCGCTGCGCGCCACCTTCTCCCACGAGGGGAGAAGGGGAGCATCGTGCCGGTCCCGGCCTCGATGCCATCCCTCTCCCCTCGTGGGAGAGGGTGCCCGAAGGGCGGGTGAGGGGGTCTCCACTAAACCAGCGGCTGGCGATAATCCGCCGCATAATGCCCCGTCAGCCCGTGCTCCAGCTGCCGTTCGATGTCGGTCAGCAGCGAACTCGCGCCGAAGCGGAACAGATGCGGCTCAAGCCAGTGCGTGCCGAGTTCTTCTTTCATCAGCGCCATATATCGGAGCGCGTCGCCCGCCGTCGAAATGCCGCCGGCCGGCTTGTAGCCGATCTCGATACCGGTCTCTTCGGCGAACCAGCGGATCATGCGGATCATCGCCAGCGAGGTCGGCAGATTTGCATTGACCTTTTCCTTGCCGGTCGAGGTCTTGATGAAATCCGCCCCGGCCAGCATGCAGACAAGCGAGGCCTTGGCGACATTGGTGAGCGTTGCCAGTTCGCCGGTGCCGAGAATGGTCTTGATATGCGCTTCGCCGCAGGCCTTGCGATAGGCCCTGACCTGATCGTAGAGCCCCTGCCAGTCGCCCCGCAGCACCATGCCGCGCTCGATGACGATATCGATCTCGCGCGCGCCATCGGCCACGGAAGCCTCGATCTCGGCGATCTTGGTTTCGACGGGGGCGAGACCATGCGGGAAGGCGGTGGACACTGCCGCCACCGGAATGCCGCTGCCATCGAGGGCGTTCACGGCCGTTTTGACGAAGCTGTGGTAGACGCAGACGACGCCAGGCACGATGCGCAGATCCGTCGCGCCGAGCCCTTCGAGAATATCCCGGCGCACCGGATGGCGCGCCTTGGCGCAGAGCCTTTCGACGCGGCCAGGCGTATCGTCGGCATTGAGCGTCGTCAGGTCGATCATGGTGATCGCCTTCAACAGCCAGGCCAGCTGATAATCCTTCTTGACCGTGCGGCGCGCGCCGATGCTGCCGGCCCGCCGCTCCAGCGCCGAGCGGTTCATCCGCACCCGCTCGACCCAGTCGAGATCCAGTTCGAAGCCGGGATTGCGCCTATGCCCGGCCTGGCTCGGCATGCCGTCAATCACGCTCAGCGTCATAGCGCCTCCACCAGCGCGGGAATGAGCCGTTTCAGCTTGTCCGCGCCCTCGACCGCCATGGCCTTGGTATGCTCATGGCTGATGTTCTCGCTCGACAGGCCCGCCCCCATATTGGTGATGGACGAGCAGGCCCAGACCTTCATGCCGAGGAAACGCCCGAGAATGACTTCCGGTGCCGTCGACATGCCCACGGCATTGGCGCCCAGCCGGATGGCCATCTGGATTTCCGCCACGGTCTCGAAGCTCGGGCCGGAATACCAGAGATAGATGCCCTCGGTGAGCCCGATCTCCAGCCGCTCGGCAGCCGCCCTAGCCTTGACGCGCAGATCGTGATCGTAGCAATCGACCATGTTGACGAAGCGACGGTCGGTGGGCTCGCCGATCAGCGGATTCATGCCGGCATAATTGATGTGGTCGGAGAGCATCATCAAGTCGCCCGGCCGCACCTTCTCGTTCAGCGAACCGGCCGAATTGGTCAGCAGCAGCCTCGTCGCGCCCAGCGCGGCCATGGCTTCGAGCGCCGGGCGCATGGCAGCGGCATTGCCATGCTCGTAATAATGTTCGCGCCCGGTGAGGATGGCGACACGCCTGCCGCCCATATGGCCGATCAGGAGATCGCGGCCATGCCCCGAAACGCCCCCGGCGGGAAAGCCCTTGAGCTCGGAAAAGGGAATGGCGACCTTGTCCTCAAGCCCATCGCCCAGTGCCGACAGGCCGGAGCCCAAAACGATGGCGGCGGCAATGGGCTCGCTGCCGGCGATCTTGCGGATGGTCTTGACGGCCTTGCTCATTTGCCGAGGAACTCCGGCCCGAAACTATGCGGCAACAGGGCGCCGAGGGTCGACACCAGGGGCTCGCCCTCGACGCCATGCGAGATGATGGTGACGTCGAGATCGGCAAATTCCCGGATGCGCTGGCGGCAGCCGCCACAGGGCGTCACCGGGGCCGTGCCCGGCCCGGTCACATAGATGCGCGTGATGCGGCGGGCGCCGCCGGCGATCATCGCGGCGATGGCGCTGGCCTCGGCGCAATTGCCCTGCGGGTAAGCGGCATTCTCGATATTGCAGCCGGCATAGATCCTGCCGTCATCGGCAAGAATGGCCGCGCCGACGGTGAATTTCGAATAGGGTGCATAGGCCTTGGCGCGAATGGCTTCGGCAGCCTCGAACAGGGCCTTGTCGTTCTGGTCAGACATGTGTCGTCCTCTGGGACGTTAACGCTCTTTGGTATAGGGCACGCCACCGGCCTTTGGCCCGACCGCCTTGCCGATGAAGCCGGCGAGAAGGATCACTGTCAGCACATAGGGCAGCGCCTGGATGGCCTGAACGGGAATTTCTATGCCACCGAGCCGCGCGCCCTGCAGCCTGATCTGCAAGGCGTCGAGAAAACCGAACAGGAGGCAGGTGAACATGGCCGGCACCGGACGCCATTTGGCGAAGATCAGCGCTGCGAGCGCGATATAGCCCTTGCCCGCCGTCATGTCGTTACCGAAGCCCGAGCCCTGGGCGATGGAGAAATAGGCGCCGGCAAAGCCGCAGAGCACGCCGGTGATCAGCACCGCCTGATAGCGCAGCCGCGTCACAGAAATGCCGGCGGTGTCGACCGCCTTTGGGTTCTCGCCCACGGCGCGCAGGCGCAGCCCGAAACGCGTGCGGTAAAGCACATAGGCGGTGATAGGCACGGCGAGGAAGGCGATATAGACGAGGACATAGTGCCCCGAGATCAGCTCGGAATAGATCGGGCCGAGGATCGGCACGCCCGCCAGTTCCTGCGTGAAGGGCAATTCGATGGCGGTGAAACGGCCGCCCGGCTGCAAGGGCGGCGTGCGTCCGCCCTGCTGGAACCATTGCTGGCCGAGAAAGGTGGTGAGCCCCGCTGCCAGCATGTTGATGGCGACGCCGGCGATGAGCTGGTTGCCCTTGAGGCTGATGGCGGCGGCACCTTGAAGGCTCGCCGTCAGCACCGAGACGATGATGCCGGCCAGAAGCCCCAGCCAGGCCGAGCCGGTAACGGCGGCAATGGAGGCGGCGGCGAAAGCCGAGGCCAGCATCTTGCCTTCGAGGCCGATATCGAACACGCCGGCCCGCTCGGAATAAAGGCCGGCAAGACAGGCAAGCAGCAATGGCGTCGACAGGCGGAGCGTCGCGTCGAGAATGGAAACAATGACGCCGATATCCATGGCTCAGCCCTCGCTTCCGACGGTTTCGCGGGCAGCGGCTTCCGCCTTCTGCTCCGGGCTGAACAGCATGAAGGTGCGCTGCAGGCCGGGCCGGAACAACCCTTCCATGGCGCCGGTGAAGAGAATGACGAGCGCCTGGATGACCACCACCATTTCGCGGGTGAGGCCGGGCACCACATATTGCAGTTCGTTGCCGCCCTGATAGAGTGCACCGAACAGCAGCGCCGCAAAAGCGACGCCGACGGGATGGTTACGCCCCATCAGCGCCACGGCAATGCCGACGAAACCGGCATCGGCGACGAAATCGAGCACCAGACGGTTCTGCACGCTCAACACTTCGTTGAAGGCCACCATGCCGGCCAGCGCTCCGGACAGCGTCATGACGATCATGATGATGCGCGAATTGGACATGCCGGCATAGCGCGAGGCTACCGGATTGTGCCCGAGCGTTCTGAGGGCAAAGCCGAACTTGGTGCGCCAGACCAGCACATAGACGACGAACAAGGCGATGATCGCGACGATCAGCGACAGATTGACCGGCGTATATTGGAAAGGCGGGAAGAATTCGGACAGGCGCGGCATGCGCGCGCCTTCGGCGATCATGCGCGATTCCGGGCCACTGACATTGGCCGGCTTCAGCACGCGATTGAGCATATAGACCATCAGCGCCGAAGCGATGAAGTTGAACATGATGGTGGTGATGACCACATGGCTGCCGCGCTTGGCCTGGAGATAGCCCGGAATGAAGGCCCAGACCCCGCCGAACACGGCCGCCGCGATCAGCGCCACCGGCATGACGATGGCCCAATGATACTGATCGAGCGCCAGGGCGACGAAGATGACGCCGAGCCCTGCCACATAGGCCTGGCCATTGCCGCCGATATTGAACAGGCCCGCATGGGCGGCGAGCGCTACGGCAAGGCCGGTGAAGATGAAATTGGTCGTGTAGTAGAGCGTATAGCCGATATTGTAGCCATTGCCGAAAGCGCCGGTGGCGATGGCCGAGATGGCGACGAACGGGTTCTGGCCGATGATCAGCACCACAAGGCCTGCCACGATAAATGCCAGCAGCAGATTGAGTATGGGCAGAAGGACGAGGTCGGCCCAGCGCGGCAGGGGTCTCAAAGCGCTCATTGGGCTGCCTTCCGCTCGGAAATGCCGGCCATCATCAGCCCGAGTTCGCCTTCGGTCGCTGTCGCCGGATCGGCCTCGCCGACAATGGTGCCGTCGAACATGACGAGGACGCGGTCCGACAGGGAGCGGATTTCGTCGAGCTCGACCGATACCAGCAGGATCGCCTTGCCGGCATCGCGCATCTTGATGATCTGATTGTGGATGAATTCGATGGCACCGATATCGACGCCGCGCGTCGGCTGGCCGACGATCAGCACGTCCGGATCGCGCTCCATCTCGCGCGCCAGCACGATCTTCTGCTGGTTGCCGCCCGAAAACAGCGAGGTCTTGAGCCGGTTATTGGGCGGGCGCACGTCGAAGGTCCTGATGCGCGCATCCGCTTCGGCCTTGGCCTTCTCGATATCGAGAAACGGCCCTGATCCATATTCGGGACTGTCCTGATAGCCGAGAATGGAATTTTCCCATTCCTCGAAAGCAGTGACGAGGCCCATGCGTTGGCGATCTTCCGGCACATGGGCAAGACCGGCGGCGCGCGCCCTCGCCGCGCCATCATCGCCGCGCAGATAGAGTTCGCGGCCATTGACCGCGACCGTGCCCGCACGCTGATCGCGCATGCCGGAAACGGCTTCGAGCAGTTCCGTCTGGCCGTTGCCGGAAACGCCGGCAATACCGACGATCTCGCCGGCGCGCACGGCAAAGCTCACCGATTTCACACGCTCGACGCCCATATCGTCGGCCACGACAAGATCCCTGACTTCGAGCAGCGGCTTGCCCGGATGGCTTTCGCCCTTTTCGACGCGCAACAGCACGCGGCGGCCGACCATGAGTTCGGCCAGCTCTTCCGGGTTGGTTTCGCTGGTCTTGAGCGTCTTGACCATTTCGCCCTGCCGCATCACCGAGACATTGTCGGTGATGGCCATGATTTCGCGGAGCTTATGGGTGATGAGGATGATGGTCTTGCCCTGATCGCGCAGGGTTTCGAGCACGCGGAACAGATCGTCTGCTTCCTTGGGCGTCAAGACGCCGGTGGGCTCGTCGAGAATGAGGATATCGGCGCCGCGGTAAAGCGCTTTCAGGATTTCGACGCGCTGCTGCTGGCCCACCGAAATGTCTTCGATGATGGCGTCGGGATCGACTTCGAGGCCGTATTCCCTTTCGAGCCGCATCAGTTCGGCCCGCGCCTTGGCGAGACTGGGGGCGAGACGCGCATCGTCTTCGGCACCGAGAATGGTGTTTTCGAGGACGGAGAAATTATCGACGAGCATGAAGTGCTGATGCACCATGCCGATCCCCAGCGCCAAAGCGTGGCGGCTGTCGGCGATCTGCTGCTCGACGCCGTTGACGCGGATCGCGCCGCTATCGGCGGTGTAGAAGCCGTAAAGGATCGACATCAGCGTCGACTTGCCCGCGCCGTTCTCGCCGACAATGCCGTGGACGGTGCCGCGGGCGACCTTGAGGTCGATATCCTTATTGGCATGGACCGGGCCGAAGCGCTTGTTGATCTTTTCAAGCTCGATCGCCCAGCCATTGGCCGGCGGGGAAGCAGCGGCCATATCCGGCCGCTGCGCATTGCTGTCGGGCTGCTCGTTCATGCCTCGGGCTTAGAGCGGGCAGGCACTGTCGGTGGTGTAGTCGTGGACGTCGATTTCGCCCGCCACGATCTGCGCCTTGAGCGCATCCACCTGGCTGACCAGGTCCTCGGTAATCAGATCCTGATTGAACTCGTCGACAGCGTAACCGACGAAATCACCATCGAGGCCGAGCGTGGTGAGGCCGGGCGTAAAGGTGGCGTCGTCGCCGGCCATCTCGAAGGCCTGGACCACGGCATTGTCGACGCGCTTCAGCATCGAGGTCAGCACCGAACCGGGATGGAGATAATTCTGGTTGCTGTCGACGCCGATCGAATATTTGCCGGCATCGGCCATGGCCTGCAGCACACCGAGGCCCGAACCGCCGGCAGCGGCGAAGATGACGTCGGCGCCGGCATCGATACCGGCCTGGGCCAGTTCACCGGCGGTCACCGGATCGTTCCAGGCATCGGGCGTGGTGCCGGTATAGTTCTCGATGAGGGTGATGTCCGGGTTGATCTTCTTGGCGCCCTGGGCATAGCCGCAATAGAATTTGTGGATCAGCGGCACGTCCATGCCGCCGACGAAGCCGATCGTGCCGGTTTCCGACTTGAGCGCGGCGAGCGCGCCGACGAGATAGGAGCCGGTGTGTTCGTCGAACAGGATCGACTGCACATTGGGGGCATCAACCACGGCGTCGATGACGACGAAATTGGTGTCGGGGAATTCGGAGGCCAGCGGCCCCAGCACCGATTCCCACATGAAGCTCATCACCACGATGGGGTTGGCGCCCTGCGAGGCGAAGCGGCGCAGCGCCTGTTCGCGCTGGGCGTCGTTCTGGAGTTCCAGTTCGAGATAATTGCCGCCGGTTTCGGTCTTCCAGCGTTCGGCACCGTTATGGGCCGCTTCGTTGAACGATTTGTCGAACTTGCCGCCGAGATCGTAGATCAGGGCCGGATCGGCGAGGGCAGCGCCGGACAGCAGCGCGCTCAGCGCCACGCCGCCAGCCATGGCCTTGGTGAAGGTGGTGAATTTCATGGACAATCTCCCTGTCTCGCGCCTCCGCGCTGGCGCCTTCTACCAGCCAGCAACCATGCGCGCTAGTTTGCGATACAATAGTGCAAACAACTTGCCCGCAAGAGGGAAAACAGTCGATTTTTCCGGTTGGTCAAATTTTCCCTCGCCTATTTACAGGCTGGGAAACGGCCGGGAGCCCTGCCCGTTCCTACCGGAATCCGGCAAGGATGGCCTCGAACAGCGTTGCGGGATCGCTGCCGGCGGAAAAGACCATGAGAATCGCCAGAAGACCAAGGGCGAACAGGACAAGCGTATCTCGGGTCTGGGCGGTCATATCGGAAAGATTGGATTCAAATTGAGCAGGACGGCTCCGCTCATAGCGCGAAACCCGGGCGCCGATTGTGATGCTTTGAAGGCGGCGGAGGGCGTGGTTAAGAAGCGGTTAAGCTTCGGCCGGCAGCGGCGTGACGCTAGCGCCCATGGCCGCGCCGAAGCGCTCGAAAAAGCCGTCTATGACCTTCTGTGCCGAATTGCCGATAATGGCCTTGCCGAGCCGCATGATCTGCCCGGAAGCGCCGCCGGCGGCAGTGAAGGTCAAAAGGGTTTCGGCGCCGTCATCGGCCAGCATGATATCGGCTGCGCCTTCGGCAAGGCCCAGAAGACCGCCCTTGCCTTTGCCCGCGAGCGTATAGCTGACGGCCGGCACGACATTGGACAGGTGAAGCCCGCCTTTGAACACCGGCTGCACGACGCCGAGATTGACCTTGATTTCGAGCAGGAGGCTGTCTTCGCTCTCCCACTCGATGCGGTGACAACCGGGGATCGCCGCCTTCAGAACCGTGGTATCATTGAGAGCGGACCAGACCGCCTGGCGCGGGGCCATGATCCGGTAGCGGCCACCGAAATCCATCAGGCCGAAGTCCCGCCCGAACGCAACGCGAAGCGTGCCTCACAATGGCCGGAAAGCGCTGCCTGTGATTTTGCGTTCATGCGACCGGCCCGGGGCTCTTTACGTGCGGCTTTTTCGCACCAATATGATCTAAATAGTTGAGTTAGGAAGCAGTTTCAATTGTCAGCCGGCGCGTCAGCGGCAATCAATAGGCTGAACAGCGCCGAGTGCCGGTTCAGCGTCATTTACGGGGAGCGACCATGTCCAGCGAAACCACCACTGCCACCACCGCAGCGGCAGCACCTGCCATCGCCGAAAAGCCTTTGCAGTATCTCGACAAGGCTGTGAACGCCATTCGCGATCTGGGCATCTGGCCAGAGCAGCAGGGCGAAGCTCCGATCACCGGCCTTCTCGAAAAGATCACCGAACTCGACGAGACCCGCGTGGTGCTGATCGGCCGCACGCTGTCGCAGGCGAGCGCCTTCAACGAAGTGGTGCGCGAACAGGTCGCCGCCATGGAGATCGGCCAGCGCTATGAGGACATCACCAAGGGCTTCGATTCCATCCGCGACGACGCCAAGGGCATGGTCGACCAGCTCTCCGACAGCAAGATCGACCTGTTCGAACGCGCCAGCAATGTCTGGATGAAGGTCAGCCGCGGCGACATCGCCACCCGCTTCAACAAGATCCGCGACACCTATCTCGACGTTACTTCGGATACCAAGGACCAGATCGACCGCGAGCACACCATTCTCGAGGCCTATCGCGATTTCCGTGGCGCGCTGAAACAGTCCGAAGTGATGGCGCTCGAAGTCCTCGCCACCGCCGAAAAGCGGCTCGAGGAAAAGAAGAACATCCTGCAGCAATCCGCCGATACGCTGGCCGCCTATGCCGGTGACGTGCCGGCCGACCGCGCCCGTCTCGAAATGGATCGCGACGAGAAACTGCGCGACATGCAGAACGAGGAAAGCCGCTATCAGATCGCCAAGGATCTGTCGGACAATCTCACCATCTCCTACAACACGTCCGAAGTGGTGATGGCGCGTCTGATGCAGACGACCAATGCCAAGGAGCGTGTCTACCAGCAGTCGATCAGCTTCTTTTCGACCAACGAGACCGTGCTGACGGCCCTCTCCGCCTCCTTTACCGGCATGTTTGGCCTGCATGAATCGACGGCAACGCTCGATGCCATGAAGGAAGGCATGTCGAAGAGCCTCGAAACCCTGTCGGAGATCGGCGACCAGGTGCAGGAAGCAGCCGTTCGCTCCGGCTATGGCCCGACCGTGCGCGCCGATGCCGTTAAGAAGCTCGTCGACAGCGTCGTCAACTTCCAGGAAAAGAGCCGCACCATCATCAACGAGATGCGCGTGGCCTCGACCAAGAATTCGGCGGAAATCCGCGACGCCGTCGAGGACGGCAAGCGCCGTCTCGCAGCGCTCGCCGCCGAGGGCAATGCGCTGCTGCTCGAAACCGGCAAATAAGGGCTGGCTCAAACGAGTGACCTTGAGCCATGAGTGACACGACAGCCAAGCAAGCTGCCCCGCTCGACGAAGTCATGCTGGCGATGGACGTGGTCGACACGCTCCGTCACCAGCAGGATTTGGTCACGCGCGAACTGGACGGAACGGCGCGCGAAAAGCAGCTCATCGAGCGCCTGCGCGATATCTATCATCAGCAGGGCATCGAGGTCCCCGACCACATTCTCAAGGAGGGTGTCGAGGCGCTGGCCGAAAGCCGCTTCGTCTATGACCCGCCGAAGCCCAGCCTCGGCACCACCCTCGCCCGGCTCTATGTCGCGCGCGGCAAATGGGGCAAGCCCGTCATTGCCGTGGTCGTTGCGCTGCTGGTTTTCTGCGTCGGCTATTTTCTCGTTTACAAGCCCATCCAGAACAATCAGGTCGAGCAGGCCCGGATCGAGCTCGCCGAAGGGCTGCCGGCGCAGATGGATGCGCTCTACCAGACCATTTTCGAAGAAACCAAGGTGCAGCAGGCCGTAACCCAGGCCGAGGCCCTGCGCAGCCGCGGCAAGACCTTTGCCGCCGAAGGCAATCGTGCCGGCGCCGAGAATGTCATCGCCCAGATGACGGCGCTGCGCGACCAGTTGCGGCAGGAATATACCGTGCGCGTCGTCAATCGCGACGGGGTCGATTCCGGCTTCTGGACCTTTCCCGAGATCAATACGGCGGCGACCAACTACTATCTCGTGGTCGAGGCGGTCGATGCCAATGGCAATGTGCTGAGCCTGCCCATCGCCAATGAAGAAAACGGCGAGACGGAAACGGTCGAACTCTGGGGCCAGCGCGTGCCCGAGCAGGTCTATCGGGCCGTCGCCGCCGACAAGATGGATGATGGCATCATCGAAGCCAGCGAGGTGGGCCGCAAATCCGATGGCTTCCTCGATGTCGAATATCTCATGCCGGTGCTCGGTGGCACCGTAACGCGGTGGTAGAACAATGAGCATCCGCGGTCCCGAGGCATTGGCCTCGCTCGATGAGGCGATGCGCGATATCCGCCGCGAGGAAGACGAGATTTCCAAGCGCCTCGCGCGTTCGGCCGAACGCGTCACCAAGATCCGCGAAAGCGAGGCCGGGCTTTTCCGCCAGCTCGCGCATTTGCGGCTCGACCCGACCGTGCAGGCGGAACTCGAAGGCCGTATCTCGCAGGCCGAAATCCGGGCGCGGGACCTGCTCAAGGCCCATGCCGCCAATCTCAGCGGCACGGAAAAGGCTTTGGCCGATCTCGATGCCGAAATCGCGCGGCTCACCGATGACCGCGCCGCGGCGCTGAAGACGCTCGACAAGCATCAGAGCGAGATCAAGGCGCTTTCCGAACGCATCGCCGAGGCCGTCGCCAAGGACCCGACGGTTGCCGCCAAGCAGAAGGAGGCGGACGAACTCGCCGATGTCGCCGCGCAATCCATGCGCAAGACCGAGCAGGCCGAGGCCGACCGCGAACAGAAGGGCCGCCCATACCGCGACGATCCGCTGTTCATGTATCTGTGGGAGGCGGGCTATGGCACGGCGGCCTACAAGGCCAATAATCTGATCCGCTATCTCGACGGGCTCGTGGCCGGTCTCGTGGGCTTTGCCAAGGCGCGGGCCAATTTCGCCATGCTCAACGAAATCCCGCTCAGGCTGCGCGAACATGCCGAGCGGCAGATCGCCCTGGCCAAGACTGCCGAGACCGAGGTCGACGCGCTCGAAACCCAGGCGGTCGATGCTGCCGGCGGCAAGCCGATCCGCGAGGCAATCGAAGCGGCGCAGCAGCGGATCGAGGCGATTGACGGCGAGATCGTCGCCAAGGAAGACCAGCGCGACGAGACCGCCAAGGCCCTCGGCCAATTGGCCGAAGGGGGGGATCCTGCTTTCGAGGAGGCGCTGGCGGCGCTGGCCGAAGGCCTCGGGCGCGAAGACCTGCAGACGCTGCTCGCCGATGCGCGGCGCACCCGTACTGGGCAGGACGACACCATTGTCGCCCAGATCGACGATGCCCGCGCCCGCATCCGCGAGGAAGACGCCGAAACCAGCGAACAGAAGGAACGGCTGAAGACGCTGGCGGCGCGACGGCGCGAGCTCGAAGACATTCAATGGGAATTCAAGAAGCAGCGCTTCGACGATCCGCGCTCGACCTTTGGCGAAGAACGGCTGGTCGGCGATCTTCTCAACGATTTCCTGCGCGGCAGCATTTCGGCCGCCGCCTATTGGGAACAATGGCGCCGCAGCCAGAACTGGAGCGGCACG